>JADEYI010000054.1_pt1 | contig 212533 bp, 276 predicted proteins | sample 8542331 | NCBI WGS metagenome assembly JADEYI01 (sample SAMN16510988, study PRJNA670497) | mine drainage metagenome | isolation source: biofilm near Copperflume 1 | place: Germany: Marsberg coppermine Kilianstollen | collected 2018-02
CAGATCCAAGCAAGACCCAATCAACCGTGGGCACGGTGCTCAGTATTTGTACCGCTTCCCGGGCCCGCCAGCCGGGGCCCGGATATATATACCGTAAGAGTTACCCCAGTTATATCTGTGGACTTGGTCGGCGACTGTGAACAGTGTGCCTCGCCATGCATGCCCCTGATAGAGGTTGATCTAAATGATCATGGGCGTGTAAATGTAAGGAAACTGCACAAACAAGCCATCTGCTCTCTGGAGCATTCAAGCATGCAGTTGCCTGAATAGGAGCGGGCAGGGTGTAACACCTGCAGCAGCTTCCTCTCAACAACGAGGGAAACGGTCTTGAAGGCAAATTGTTCAGGATCAACCGTCTCTCCTCATTCCGTTTTCTTGTCGCAGAATATCCTGTGTTCTTCTCAGTGTCCTCGCCAGACTGCTGAGCGCTGAGGGCAGGATGCGTGAAATAGCACGGTGTCAGCCAGGCTTGATGACTTCGCACACAGGTGGTCACAGATGTCTGCGCCTTGCCCGCTTGAAAGATATTGTGCATGCGGGGAGGCGAGTGCCGCTGCGACTGCCCCCCACCTATTCTCGTAACGGTGTGCAAGGGAGAGTTGCCCTGCTTCAGACACCGACTTCAGCGTCTGGCAATCAGCGCAAGGAGGCAGGAGTCAGCGTGAAAACGTTGGAACGTAAGTGTTTTTCTATTCCCCAAATTGTTAATTTTGCAAGCTGCATGCATTGATGAGCCTTTGAAAAAGGAGGGCTCTTCCAATCTAAAAACCTTTCAAAAGGCTTCGACGAGGTCATTCGCTACCTTGTACTGTGTATTTAGACATCCACAATCTGAAATAACACATTTCACCTGCTTGCACTGCTGAAAGCCGGGCTGAAGCGGGCAAAACTCAAAGAGTGATAAGGACGTGCTGAGTGTGACATCTCTTCAACCTTCTCAGGTCCCAACCTATGGAACAGCGGAGCACTGCCTCAACTAATACTGAGAAGATTTGGGATGGCCGCATCTTCCTTGGCTGCCTCCCTGCTGCTACTTGCGCAGAGCCCTGCGATTGCTGAGCAGACAATTGTCAGGTATGACAACCAGACTTTAGTAATCCTATCTTGCTGATTCACACATTTTCAGGGGTCCTTATTGTAATGCACTAGGTACTTGACGTTGACCTTGTTCCGAAGAACGTTCTAGAAGAGGCACTGCCAACTGAAGCCTGACATCTGCTGGTTCAGGTTCCCTGCGTCATCAAACCCGGGCATCTTCGCGGCTCAGAAGACCCTGGTGGAGGCCTGGACGATCATTGAGGACGCCTATGTGGATGCACGTTTTGGCGGGAATGATTGGGAGAGCGAGCTCAGCGAGGCCCTTGTGTCAGCATATACCGCTGACACGAGCGCCAACGCCTACCACGAGATCAGCACCATGCTCGAGAAGCTCGGAGACCCTTTCACCCGCATTGTGCCCCCCTCGTGCGCCCCCACATGCTCTTCACCTTTCCTTACTGTGTATGCTCTTGTCCTGCTCTTGTTGCATGCAGGCTCCTGTGGATCTTCAAAAGTGTGTGCCGGGCATTTTGCTCATGAGGCCTGCATTGCCATATGGCCCCAGCAAGTTCAGCAGCTCGTGCGCATCTGTGAGCCACAAGTGTCCGTGCATCCAGTCACATTGGTCTCATTGCTTTCGATACTGTGTCGCAAAGCACCTGGGATCCGATTAACTGCATGCCTATGCATATGTCCCCTACACTGTAACGTGGCTGTAAATGGGATATAAGCAATGAATGGTAATCATGCATGATTTCTTATGAAGAAGGGATCCAACTCATCAAAGGACGCAGGATTGATGATTTGCCTGGCATGCTGCAGGGAGTACGCAGACTTCCGGGTAAGCTCGGACGGCGAGGTGCAGGGCGTGGGGCTGCTGATAGCGGCTGACCCCAACAGCGGCAAGCTTGTGGTGCTGGCGCCCATCCAGGGCGGCCCTGCCGACCGCGCCGGCATAAAACCTGGCGATGAGGTAGCCTCCATCACCCGCTTGAACATGCAGTCTGACGCATCAGTTGCGGAGCCTCCAGCCTCTGCAAACCCTGCACACACGGTGGTAAAAATAGCATGTGTCTCGGATGCAGAGACTCGGGCGCAGCCAGCAAAGCATCCCCAGGAGCGTCTGCACCTAGGACAGATTGGCTCGCACGTCTAACACCTATTTCAGTTTTGATTCCGCGTTGGGAAGTGGTAAGGAGAGCTTAAGAGACCACTGTGAATTGGCGCAGGTGCTGAGCATTGACGGGACCACGACTGAGGGCTGGGATGGAGACAGGGCGGCCAAGTCGCTGCGCGGAACGTCGGGATCGTCGGTGACGGTGAAATTCGCGCGGCGCTCTGAGCAGGTGCCCGGCGTGGCCGGTCGCCCCGAGAACCCGCCCCGCCTGGAATTTAAGCAGGCGAGCCCATGCAGACTCAGAAATCCTGCCACCATGAAATTTCAACTGTCTTTTAAGCAGAGTCGAGCGATATTGGGCATTCCTCCTGGTCCAAGTCTCTGCGTACCTGGCTGCCTCTTCAGTCTGTTGCCATGACCTGCAGTCAGGAGCGGGCACCCTGCATCCAGAGGGCTCTCAGTAAAGGAGTCCAAGAGTGCTCCAGAGGCTCATGCCTCTGCTTGATGCCCCAGGCTCCTCTTCTCATGACTGCATGTCTGATGATATATTTGCCTGACGTTGCAACTATGGGCACCGAGCAGGTGCGACTGCAGCGTGAGAAGCTGGAGCTGTCGCCGGTGTATTCGACGGCGATGGTGCACGAGGGCCACAAGCTGGGCTACATCCGCCTCGTCAACTTCAGCCAGCACGCCGCCGCCGACATGCAGAAGGCCGTCACCCAACTCGAGGTGCTCACATCATCCTCCCTTTCCGGTCCTGGCAATGCAAATTTTCTCTACCCAGCGGCTGGACTCTCGCCCTGTCTGCCCATACGCAACCTTTGTGCATCGTGTGGTGCTCACAATGCAAAATGTGTGGCCAGCATTTCGCAGCCTGCATTTTCTGTTAAAAGTCTAGAGGCACACAACCGGAGGAGAATCTACCTGTAAGGAGCCTTCATCAAGAGCGATGAGGTTCGTGCTGATGCTGCTGCACTCCTTGGACTGTGATTAGTACAGTTATACAGCTATTTTTGTAACCCGTCCTTGGGACTGTGATCAGTAAAGGCATACTCATGTTTTATCAACCACCCTGGTGCAGAGGGGCGGCGCTGAGGGTTTCATCCTGGACCTGCGCAACAATCCGGGAGGCCTGGTGCGCGCGGGGCTCGACATCGCGCGGCTGTGGCTGGACGGCAACGCCGCCATCTTTAACGTGCAGGGCCGCGAGGACAACGGCCACATGGCAATCATGCAGGTGGGTCAAGAGCCTTTGCAGCACCACCACATCTACAAGACCTGTGGGCGCCTGCACAATCTGCTTCCTCAGGACAAGAGGCATTGCGTCTAGATCTTGGAGGACTGACACAGCTTTGTTCCTCACAACAGATGGTGCAGGCGCCATCATATCATAAATGCCTTGGAATTAGTCACTGGACCTGCATGACTCGCTTTTCTGTCAACCTCGGGCCTGTGCTCACTGAGCAGGCACAGACCCAGAAAGTTTGCCGGAAAGACCGATCATGCATGCCTATATCATTGCACTGAGAATGAGTTGAATGCCTCTGGCACGGTATCTATCGGAAGCATTTCGCATCCGTCGCTTGCCCCTTATTCTGCTTGAGCATGCTCACTGCAACTCAGGCCATTCCGCACTTACCCAGTGAGTATACTGATTGCATAGGATTCAACTGCCTATTCATGGTTCAGCGCCTAATCCTGATTGTGCCATCGTCATTGTAGAGCACACATCCATTTTGGCACAGCAAGTGCTTTTGATTGTGCAACAGTACTCATTCATCTTGCTTATGGCGCAGCGAGTCATCCTGGACGCGGGGGACGCCCTCAGCGAGAAGCCGCTGACGGTTCTGGTGAACGGCGGCAGCGCGAGCGCGAGCGAGATTCTGGCGGGCGCACTTCGCGACAACGGTCGCGCAACGCTCGTGGGCGACCGCACTTTTGGCAAGGGCAAGATCCAGTCAGTGTTTGAGCTCGAGGACGGCTCCGCGCTCTTCGTCACAGTCGCCAAGTGCGCCCCCTGCGCCCTGCTCCCCCATGCACCACTCTTGACAGGGGCAATCGCTGAGACTCTGTGAAGTGAAGCTTCTGGTGAACTCTGACAGCTGCCATGTGTTGCCTTGGCCCCACATCCTTGGCAGGTGGAACGGATTTTGCTTTGGGCTGCCAGATGCTGATGCACCCTTTTGGCTTTTCGTGTGCCCGGCATATCTATCACTTCCAGTAAGCTGCCCAGCCCAGTGAGCTTCAAGGCATTGCCAGACCAGCTCGACTGTGACACCTCCCTCAGCGGAGCAATACCATGAACGTGATAGATATCCCAAGTTGAGGTTAGACTGGCCTTTTAGCTGATTCATATTGAAACAAAATGGGGTGGCAGCTGTGGAATATGATCCGGAACACTCAAATTGCACTGCAGCACTACCAAGACGGCGAGAAATCATCCAGTGTAGCTGACAAGTGCTGCTTTGACCCTGAAATCCTCTGTTACGACCCCTGATGTATAACCCTGTCGCGCAGGTACCGCACGCCCAACATGGAGGACATCGACAAGGTGGGAATCCAGCCAGACACGGCGTGCACGCTGGGCGAGCCGGGGCGGCAGTCGGCGGCGGGGGTGCCCGTCGACCGCAAGACGGCCTCCTCGGTGCTGTCGCAGCTGCAGGAGGACTCCTGCGTGCTCACCGCCGAGCAGCTGCTCGAAGGCCAGCTCATCCACTCCTGAGATCCTGAAGGGCTGGAAACCATGGGTGAAGGCTTGGATAATCCGCTCCTGAGTTGGTCAAGGGCTAAATTACTCGCAAGTGAGCTTCTCAAGGGCCGGAGAAGTTGCTCGTGACGCTGAGCTACAGTCAATCCCAGCCGCAGCATACAAAGAGGCTGTGATGTGCACATTAAGGGAAGGCAGGAATTAATCTTGAGCAGCGCGGCCGGGTCTCGCTTTTGTCTTCAGATCTTGACTAGAGGAGCAGCGACCGGCAAAGCTGTGTGTATCCCTGCCCAGACCTCCATCAGCTGAGTTCATTGGAGAGATGCTCACACCATAGCATGTTCCTAGGCCGGCTTCTGGGCCTGTTTGTTCCGCAAGGATGTGTACATCCAGCTCCGGTGCAGCGTCTGAAGGACTAACCTTGGCGATTCAGAGGATGGTTGAAAAGTTGCACAACTTCTGCTTCAGAGATGGCTGAGGTGCCACATGTTTCTGGAACACGGGGCAAAACGGAACTGTACTAAAAGCAGGCGCTTTCCTGCACATCAGCCCCTCGCACATGCGGTGTTCCAGACTTGATGTACCAATAAAGGGTGTGTTCCTCTGGCCCCAGGCGCAGAGAACATATTCACCAGGCAGGCAACCTTACAACACTTTCTTTGCCTGAAGCGGTGTTTTTCCGACAAGATCTGCCAAAGCAATGGCGGCTCAGATTAATGGTTTAAGAGGCTTGCCTAAGGTGGAAGCAGCCCGGTCGGATTGCATTCTTTGCCGAGAAGAAAATTGACAGCGAGATGATTGTGGTTGGGAGGCCCTGTGTATCAGAAAGGAACTGTGCTTTTGCAGAGTGAGGAGAGCACAACGGCTGCCTTGTATGAAATATGCTTTGTATGATATTTGTACAAGAGGCTTCAGGGCACAGGCTCTGATTGTCTGGCAGCGCACACAGCAGCGGCTGTGTTTTATACTGGGCTTGTGATAGAGTATCCTACGTAGCATTCGAATATGGTGATTACCTGGGCATTGGGTGTCTTCATACCGTACGTTGAATGTGCAAGTAGAGGATCCCGTCGTGTTCAATCATGCAGTGGTGATATCTTTCTTTGGGAACAATGTACCTTCTGTGCTCTTCTATCTGGTGTGCAAGGATGTGTTGCTTTGCAAATTTAAATTGTATGGTGTGATGCTTGTAGACGATGTGGCTTTGGCCTTGTACCAATTTAGATGGCTGATATTTGGCATGAGATTGTATGATTGCAGATGTATGAGATTGCTGCACAGCTGTAGAGATGTCAGCGGGTGATTTGATACTGGTGAAATAATGAGGGGTCAGAACTTAAGAGCACGTCTGGAACTCTACAAGTGTGGGAATATTCTGGTCGTGATTCGTCTGTGCCGGGTTTTTGTCGATTGCGTTCTGGAATGGACATCTTGACCAGTTGCAGGGTGTTATTAGGAAATTGTTTCAAAGAACTTCAGTCTGCCGGGAGGATATTGGTGCGTTCTTTGCGCAATGAAATCTACTTCATGGGTTCACCGTGTGACACTGTGTGTAAGGGATTCTCAAAGTTATACTTCAAGACCTTCTTAACCAACGCAAGCTCTCAGTGCTTCAAGACGACCTCAGCAATTGTAGCCAGCTGCTCATCTGTGATCCCTTCTTGAGCACGCATCCCCAAAACATCCAATCAAAACACCTACATCTAGGGGATGGCAACGAGTGATAACAAACGAACGTGATGTTGAATCATTCAACCATCAACTTGAATGTCAATTTGAACCTTGGCCAGCTGCCATCCTATTTGCCATGCGCGGACAGATGCTGATGCACAGCTCTAAATATAAAGACCATCTGGTTATCTCACGGTTGGAAAGACTCTTCAGACTGTTCCTGAGCGGTGCTCGCCCGATTTGAGAATGTCATACTTGGGCAGTTCGCTGGGCAGCACAAGGAGGATGACTGGATGCTCTATGACTGTCTTCTGCGCCAGCGCCAGCCGCAGCGTGTGATTGGGCATCAGCCGATGGTACGCCTCCCCAGACGAGCCAGCCTGCGAGTCACAGACAACTCATAAAATACACAGGAGGGCAAACCCTGGCAGGAACAAACCTTTTTCGTTTGGGTGACTGTGAGGGTTGTGAGAAAAGGAGAGCTGCAAGCTCGCCAGTGTTGACCTGCATGTGACCGCACTTTTATGCTGCAATCCTACAATTGCATCATTCAAGCAGAGGCCTTCATCCTCATGCTGGACTCAGCGAAGCGTCTCACTATATGCACAGCAGCCCTGCTCTTTAATGGCATATCTGTAACTCAATTTTTATGTCATATTGTGTGCCACCAAATTATACCAATTGCACGTCCTGGCATGAACTTGGCTGCATTACATAATTGATCATCATGTAGCCAATTTGCCAGGAATGGGCGCTCACCGGCCGGCCCTCCTGTTTGAGAAGCATGGTGAGCTGCTGGGGGCCAGCTTCAGCGTACTGCTTCAGCAGCGCATGCCTTTGTGCCTGCCCTGGCGCCAGCTTCAGATGCTGTGCAAGCGCGTCCGCTAGCTTTGTCTGCTCGTCCAATTTCCTGGACCAGCAAATGCTTTCCAAGTCAGCAATATATCTGAGCCTATCTTGCCCCGGCTGGTGGGGTACGTGTACTTCCCAAGCACTGTGCCCACGGTCGATTGGTTCTTGCTTGGATCTGGCAATTCCAACAAGACTAGAACCTTGCAGCTTGTCTGCAGGTTGCACCTTGCCTCTTGGCAGGACTACTGTAAGAAAATTCTGCAGAGATTGGGGGACCAAGCAAGAAATTCCTTCATGAGACTCATTGATGGCAGCAAGATCGTCGAAAGGCAAAGGTGGCATGGCGGAGCCTCACTCGTCAGTGGCAGAGTAGTCAGCACCGTCAAAGCGCCATGTCACCCGCCACATCAGCCGCCGCTTGTGGGCGTCGTAGCAGCTGCCGTTCAGCTGCCGCGCCTCGCTGCCCGGCGGTGCTGCCCGCCAGTCCATGTTGCGCAGCCGCGCCTGCCCAAAACAGCCCATGAACAATTCAAGGTGAATGCCCATTGCCGTGCTGGATGATCATTTCTGGAGCTTGCACAGTGAGGGAAATTGCTTGAACAGCGTGCTATTACATAAATAAGGGTGCATGTAAGTCCAAAGGTGCAGATACTGTGAGTAGAAACTGATTTGTGTATCCTGGTCATTGATCAGCCTAACAGAGTTCTTTGAAGGTGTGCTATGAACACAGATGACGTAAGCACTCAGAGATACCCATCGGTCCCAATAAAATGAGACGTTTGCCCCATCTGTGCACCTTGCTGCGGACACTTCTCCCCACCTGGTGCTGTAGCTGCCTCACAGCTGCAATGTCAGGCCCCTGGGCACTACTGAGTCGCTGCCTGCTGCGCTGAGCTGAGTCAGCCAGCTGCGCGGCCTCTTCCAGGAAGTTGTAGTCCGAGATCAAGTCCCGTTCGTCAAATTCGCTGAGCGGCACAAACTCCGTCCGCTGCCGCTTGCCGCTGCAGCCTGCGGTGGTTGCAGTGAGCATTCCATGACACTCTAATAAGAATCCAAGCGCTGTCCTAGATCTGTGCACCGAGTTGTATGCAGCAAGTGGAACTTCTGATGATCTGTAGAGCTGTACATGCTCTGCTTTGCTGAACATTGACAATGCGCCAGCCAAACGAAGAGGTTGGGCATCAGATGGTGGCGATACGATGATCAAGGCATTTGTCAGCTAGACGATGCAGGTTAGCTATGTAGCACCCACCAGTTGTTGCCTTGTGCTCCTTGCAGCACGCCAGACTACAGCTGCGAGCTTGGCATCCTGGACATCTGTATTTGGACGGCTGTGCTTTGCAGACTTCGCACTGGACCTCCCCTGCGAGTCGGCAATAGCAAAAAGAACGTTCAAATTTGTATGAGGCCTTTGAGATGCAAGCAGTGACTGATGATGGGCCTTTGGGCAGGTCCACACCTGACGATCTGGCTTCCCGATCTGATGTACTGACCCCCTTCTCGCGACTGCTGGCGCCAGTACTTTCTTTCTCAGAGGTGCTACAATCGTTACATGCCATATTGTTAATAAAACGATGAAACTAAACCAGAGTCAGCGTATGTCAAACATACGTGAAGACATTTTATCGGGCGAAGTCCAAGGATTTCAGGGCACGGATTAGCTTGAAAATATGAATCAACACAAAGCACATCAAAAACTGTACTTGATCAATTTACGAGGCTGAAACAGCGCTTCAAGCACTCGTACATATTGTGGTTACACCCACATGCATGCATGATTCCAGAGGGTCGAAACCCTGGATCAGCCCTGCGAGATTTCGAAGTTAGTTGAGCTTGCCACAGCGCACGAGGAATTTGGCAGATTGAGGTCGCTGTCTAAATCTCTTGGAAAGCCACACAGGGTGAGAACCGCTGGGAGTCTTGAGCTGTCTGTGTCAGCACTGCAAAAACTTGCCCTATAGATTTTCCCGAAGCTTGTTAGATGGCGCTTGTCGGTGCCCAACTACTGCTTGCCGTCCTTCTTGCTGTGAACGTTGCGACTATTGCGCTAGCACAAGGCGTGGTGAGCAGCGTTGTATCGAGCGTCGGTGCGTTCAATCCTCTGGGTCACGAGCTAGTCAGTGAAACACGGTTGTTGTTGAAGTCAAAAGCTGGAAGCCATCGCGAATGATCCGAAGCTTTGTTCTCCTCATGTTAACAATCAAGCATATGTGTTTTGTTCATAAGCGCATCAGTCTCGATTGAGCCGGACGTTTGCTGCAGGTTCAGCCGTAAAAACGGCAACGGGCGCGGGAGGTGAGGCTGGAAAACCCAATTTTCATCGTCGAGCTGCTAGCACTGGCACAAGCACTGAATCAATTAACAACCTTTTAGACATATTTTCTGACGGATTTGCGTATCATTGTCCTTGATGACATCACAGTGTTCGCGCTACGCAGACCCCATCTTGACCGGTTTTGATGGCCGGAGCTTCGAATTCGTTGGGGAGGTCGGTGCTTACTATAACGTCATCTCAGAAAAGCAGCATCAGGTGGGTGCAAAGTCACCTATCCCTTATGCACTTGAGGCCTCACGCATGTTCCGTTAGGGAATTGGCTGTGCACCAACATCCTTCTTCGTCTTGTGGCCTTTCAAGGTTGCAGACAGGGAGCGATGAAGTTGTCTCAGAACCTCCTTTCTTTATACTACGCAGATGAGCATGAAGCTGAAGCTGGGCCAGATGTGGGATCACAATGGCACGTACATGGAGGGCATCGGCTTCCGCTACCAGGATCACAAGGTCGTCATCGAGCTGGCCCCCGATGACAGCATGCACGGTACGCAGCACTCTTCTTCCGGAATTCGTTTGCACAAGTGTGCATTCTCCCCTTCATTCCATCTTTGATCTACTGCAGCCATCAACCTGCACTGCCAACCCTGTGGTTCGATATTGCTGCAGTGTACCTGGACGGCAAGCGGCTGCAGATGGCCGTGGACGAGAACGAGCAGGAACACTTATTGGGCCTGGAGTCTGGAGAGATGATGCTGCTGTGGCAGCTGCACCGGCCCGACTTGGGCCAGGCTATCGAGATCAACACAGGTGCATGCTTAAATCAATCCCTCTAATCACTTCCAGATGTCTATAGAGAGCACTGTCATGCAGATGGAGGCGTTTGTGCCAGCACAGCACATGCCACACTCTTTTCTCTTCATGGGAAAATTGCCAGTGGCAGAGCAATTCAGTCCCCTTCCTGTTCTGGCTGCACGGGCCTGTTTCCATCTGTCCTGCTTCCTTTTGTGCCCACCGTCTTGTCTGCGCTTTCACGTGTCTCCCTGCATCGCTATGCAACCAAATTTTACACCTGTTTGGCACCTTATGTGACTGCCTGGTGCTGCATCGCAGATCTGCTGTCAGTGATCGTCTTCCTGACCCCTGCCGGCACGCGTGATGAGGGCGGTGTGACTCAGCCGGCCTACCTCAACTTTGATGCTGCCCTGCTCGGACCCCCCGCCCACGATCTGAAGGTGGGTAATTTAATCACTGCAGCTCCACATCTACTCTGCGGTGCAGATCCACCTGGTTTTTAGATCGAGCAAGAAAGTTATTCTGGTGCCCGTCAGATCATGACCGGCTGATTGAGTGGTCCATATAATCCCTATCACTGCATGCTGCTGCAAAGGCAGAAGACTGCGCGCAATCTTTGTCAACTGTCCCCTGCGCACTGTCACTTTGTTTCAGCTTTCAACCAATGCTAATACTGAAGATATTGCACACTGCTGATTTGGCGCAGGGTATCATTGGCATTGGGTACGAGCGTCTGACGGCCGCCGCCGCAGCCGCGCAGGCCGATGATTTCAAATTTCACGGCGTGGAGTCCGAGTTCGAAATGGCCGGCTACTTCTCGACCGCGCACAAGCACAACGCATTCGGCGCGGCGGCCGCGGCCGGCCGGAGTAAGCGGCGACTCATCGAGCGCGTCGACGTGGCGTTTCCTCTTCGCTTCCACGCCGGCGGCGTTCCCTCCAAAACCCCTATCATTCCCCCCTCTCGCCGCCGCCTGATTGAGTCAGTCACCCTTTCCCGCCGCATGTTCTAGTGAGAATACAAAAAAATGATATTCGACATTCTTGAAGCAGTGAATCATTTCTGTGTGGATGCTTGGAGAAGGCCTCTGCTTCCTGCCAGAAAGTGACCCTTTCTTGTGAGGGGCAGTAAGAGCGCTCGGCAGATGTGTTTTGAATGCCTCGTCAATGCTTGCAGCGTTCGGGGGTGCCTCTTCAGCAGCACGTAATTATATTTGACTAAGGATTGCATCATGTACGCCCTAGCACTAGTACTGCTGGCTGTAATTGAGGGTGTTGCATGTTAATTACCAAATTAGAGTTTCTATTTATGTTTGCTGGTGTGCTGACCTGTCTCGCTCTCTTGCTTGCATGATCTGTTGCTGGCGTGAACTGGTTGCAGCAAATTGCTGCAGTGATCCGCAGCAATAGGAGGATATAGCAAGGAAGCGAGACAGGCAGCACAAGATTTGAGGTTTTCATGCAAGGTTTCCTGCAGGTTGTTTACCTGCATGGACGGGTCTTCATTTGCTACTCGCTCATTCTCTTGCCCGGAGTTTTTAATGCATGAAATATCAAAGGAGTTCACTGGCAAAGGTGGCCGTGCACTCGAGAGAAATTTCAGAAATTCAAAGGGTTGAAGCAGAGTGGCAATGCAAGGCTATGCATTGAAAGCATGAGTGTCTGCCTGGAAGTGCTGTGCATGGGACAGCTAAGTTGACTTGGAAGCACAACGTCTTGCAGCTGAATGGCTTTTACACACCTCCTATTACGGCCTGTAACACAATGCCTGGATCTGAATATTGCAGTATCGGAATCGCACTATGCAACGTGCTGGGGAAATATAAGCATGATTGAATCAAATAATCTGGCGTTATAATATGCTGCCACCCTGCTTGTCACAGATGCCAATCCTGCCACAGTTTCACAAGTGCTACTTGCCCAATGAACCCAATACTTCACCAAGGTGGAAATTGCTTATCCTTCCAAACCCTTGTGTTGTTTTGGGACATCTTGTACTCAGCCTGATGCGCAAAGCTGCATCATTTTATTGACAGCTTAGATTCTTCTGATGTTCCAAATGCAGTGCTGCACTTCAAAGACATGTATGCACTTGAGAGACCTGTCTTTCTCTCCAAAAAGAGATGACATGTCTTCAAGGCAGGATCAGTGCTTCTCTCGCCTGACCAGGAGCAGCCTCTCCTCTGAAAGCCTATTTTGACTTTATGTCTGTCACATTCAAAGAGTACCCCAAGAATGCAAGGCCTGCCATGGCCCGGACAGAAAACCATCAAGGCCAGCATGTCCACTTCTGAAATGTAATCTGTATCCAACAATAAGCCAAATGACACCAGCCGCTGCGTACATGCTGTAAGACGGCCTTGACAAAACTCTGGAAAAGTACACCCCTCTTAGAGCATCCCAGGTCTCTCACACACATCTTGCCCTCCTAGCAGCACCTCTCGCTGACAGAGCAGCGAATTGTACCACGCATGGGCAGGTCACGATGTCAAAACCCTGGATTATTTCCCTCAGAATGTCAACCTGTTGAGGGTGCGTGCTCAACCGGAGCAGGTCACAATGGCAAAATTAATGATTATTTTCCTAAGAATGTCATCCCCTTGAGGGTGCGCGCTCAGCCGGAGTTGGCGACCGGGCTCAGCAGCACGCCAGAGTTCATGCCGTCCAGGAAGCGCCAGGTGGCCGGGGTTGTGCGGGCGGGATTGTTGAGCTGAGTGTTCAGGTAGCAGGTGCGGTTGGGGATCACAGACGCTGACAGCTGGATATCCTTGTAGGCGAAGGAGATGTTCTGCCCACAGAAACAGTGGTTTTAATATAGCGAATACACATTTCTCAGCCATCCAAAGCTAGGTACTCCCAGCAGCACTTCTACAGTAAACTATTGGAGCCACAGTGAATCCCTATACCCTAAGGTGCAGCCATCATGGAGACAGCAGCAGTGGTGGCATCATCCAAGGTCACTAATGATGCGAGTGCAGACAAGCTGCAGGGAAGGACTGCCAACACTTCAGTCTGCCAGATCTAAGCAAGACCCGGAGCTTGGTGTCATACTGGCCGCCGTCACCCGGGGATTCCATGCATCAGAAGGTAAAGTGCACTGCGAATGCCATGGACAGAGAGAGGGCTGCCGGTGCAGGGAGGAGTGCGCACGCTGCATTTTTTGCTGGAAGTCTTTGGGTCCGTGGTAACCACAGGCACATAGGCATAGCATGCGGCGCAGCATTCGTCGAAGTCTGCTGCCAAGAATTCCGCCAAGACGTCCGTTCCAAACACGTCAATGTCGGCGTCGATGAAACTTGCGCACTGGTTGAGAGCTGCATAACAGAAACCCAAACGTTCAAAAGCCGAGCCTTGCATGAGTAGTATGGAAGAGGTCAAGTCCTGCGTTCCAAAAATATCTATATAACCAAAGACTGAGGCTGCATGCATTTCCTTGAGAATGTCAAGAACAATCCCTGCTGGTTGAGATCTGGTAGTGGGAATGGCACTCAACAATAACAGCGCGGCTGCATGTTGAAAGCCGACGTCAGGGCACTATCCTACTATCACAGAGTAGCACTCTGTGATGCATTAGAAGCAAAAGTCAGCGGTGCTCGTCTCAGATTCCAAGAGAACTTGTAGAGGGTGCACACTTGGTCCGGTGGCGCCAGTGGGTCCAGTCACAGTGAGGCCGTCAGCGCCAGCCGCGCCGGTGACGCCGTCCAGACCATCGGCACCTGCAATTTAGAAAATAAATTAAGCGTCAGAAACAGATCACAAAATGCCGGTAGCGCAGAATGCTGCAGCTTACAACAGGTCAAAGAGCTGGCCAGATAAGGGTTCAGTTGGTGGCGCATGTGCAATATCAAATGGGTTGCAAACAGTAGCCACGTTCTTTCAGTGCATTACAGTGGATGTGAGGTCTTGAGTTTGGGTGGGGAAACAAAAGGTTCAGGGCTCACCTGCAGCACCGGTAGGGCCCTTGATGCCCTGAGCGCCTGCAAAAATAACATGAGCTGATGTCAGCTGCCAGCAAGACGCACGCATGCAAGCCGACCTGGCGCCCTTCGACTAAGAAGATGTGCAAAATTCCTCACCAGTGCCCTGTAGGCGGAACAACATGCAACTTGATGTGTGTGTGCGCGACAAGCCTGTCGGCAGGTAGAAACGCCTCTGGCACTTCTTGTGCTTGGGACGATCATCCTATTTGGCAAGCTGCCTGCCTACGCCATGTAATATACTTTTTTGGCATCTTTGGTATGGCAGATTGAACATTATAAATGAGCATTCACCTGTGGGTCCGTTGCCAGCAGGACCAGTGGGACCGGTTGGGCCCTGTGCAACACCAAGGAACCTAAAGAACATACGATGCAGCAGATGTCTCCTGATTGACCTGGTAAGACGAGCAACAAGACGATGTGTTGTTCATCCAGGCAGCTTATAACCGTGCACGGGGCGTTTGGCACGACAAGCGGTTGGGGGTCTACAGGGATGGGGCGCACGGTCTTCTCATTTTTGATGAGTTCCTCCAAGGCAGCAACTCTGACGGCCAGGGCGTCCACAGAATCTTTCTTGGCTGGGATGTAGCCGATGAGAGTCTCAATCGTCGCGTTGAAGTTCTCTGCGCCACAAATTAAGGAGAGTGTTACAAGGGTGCCCGACCCTGGACGCCTCCGGTAAAACGGCTGACACTGTGCACCGCATATGTGGCTGTAGATGCAAACGGAGAACAACGACACTGTCTGGGATGAGCTGAATATTTACAGGGTGGATAGCATCGGACGGTTCACCCGGTGGGGCCCACGCCAGAAGGGTTGACTCCGGTGAGATGACAAGAGCAATTTGCTGCAGGCTAAATTATCGACTGCAAAGACTCTGCAAAGCTTGCTGTCGCAGTGCCCTACCCGGGGTGATGAAAGTAGCCTGGACTCCGGAAATTCCCACAAGCGCAGCCAGGACGAAGAGGCCGGCCGACCCCAGCGCGAAACGTTGTGCGTGCATTGCGTACTTCTGCTGGCATAAATCAGGTTGTGCTTCACAGCATGGCAAACAAAGAAGCGTGCTGCAGAGGCATTTTTGGGATTGTGACGCAATGCACGGTGTCGATCTTTGACAACGCGGAAAGCACACAAGGTGTAAGACTGCTGTATAGCACTGCTGTTAGGCACATATTTAACATCAAAGGTTAAAAATGCACAGTGTTGGGGCGCCTCTCGTTCCCAAACACGGGCGGGGACAAGTCAAGCAGTCACCTTCGGCGCGGTGCGAGGAGTTTCAAAAGGAAGGCCCTGTTCTGGTACGGGCTCTGGAAATGCTTGCTATATTTTTTTGTGTTGTAGGGTATTCTTTCTGTCTGTAAGAGATGGGCTGTTTCCGGAAAAATGGGTCTCTCCTGTCTTGAGGTGGTTTGAATGAAGGCGCTTAGCTGACAAGGATTGACGCAATCCCTTAGGTGCCTAATCTGGCACCAGGTCCATCAGATTGTGAGAAGCGGTTGAGGCACCCTGATTGAAAAAAATGGTGAAGAAACGGAGGATTGTCGAATGCACATTTACAGGCCCAATCGCATTTCTCGAGGCTGGCGCTTGCAAAATGCTCGGCTTCGATGGATCTACAGGTTTAGAAGCTGTGCCCACCGGCAGTGGAACCACGTCATACGGTACTGACTTATCTAAGCTTAAATAGTAAGAGAGTCACTGCTATGCAACTGCGGTATTATGCGCCGAAGAGAACTATGTACACGTTTGGCTGCTAAATCTGCATGCAGCTCACATCACCTGCTCACCTAATGCTCAGTCATACTTACTGATCAGATTTCCTCTCTTCCGGAGATCGACTTCCGAGAAGTTCAGTTCGGTTAAATTGGCGAAGACAGCAGCAGTGTTTTGGACTTTTCAGCTTGATTGGCTGGTATCCCGCCATACTATCTGGTATTTGATTGTCACATCATCTTACAATGGTCCCTAAATGGGCCTCGACTGTGCCCGTCGCCCTTCTAGCAGCATCACTCTTAGTGTTGTCTGCAGCAGCAATTGGCGCTTCTGTGGGCGCTAGCATTGCCCTTGGTAAGTTACTATACTTTAATTGCGTCAGCCAAGATTGCTGAGCATCGACTGGCGATTTCTGAATCGGCCCTTAGATCGCCGAGCGCGTTGATCAGTCGTGGTGTTTTGCTGGGTCGTACTCAAATTCTGATGCTGCACGTAAGACAGCTTGACGCTTCCATGTGTATTGACGCGAGTGATGTCTTCAGGAAGTTCCGCTGGCGACCCGATAATGACAGACTTTGAGGGCCACACCTTCGAGTTCATGGGCGAGGTGGGCAAGTTTTATGACGTCATATCGGAGAAAGATCATCAGGTACGGAATTTCTCCAATTATTCTTCCAAGTTACATCCAAATTCTGGGGAACGACGAGCAGAACTCCCTGAGACACAGCTCCGACTTCGTCAATTTCCTTTGCAGATGACGATGAAGCTGAAGCTGGGCCAGATGTGGGATCACAACGGGACTTACATGGAGGGCATCGGCTTCCGTTACCAGGACCACACGGTCGTCATCGAGCTGGCCTCCGATGACAGCATGCACGGTGAGCTCCTGCTTTTCCCTTTGAAAGCCCAGCTGACTTTCGCACCTGTGCGCAGCGAGATAGTGGGATGTTTTGCGAGCAATCCCCAGTCTGCAGAGATTCTTGATGGAATGAATCCCTGCATCAACTGAGAGGGACAACTCATCTCCAGGTTTTCATGGGCTGTGAATGGCACCCTGTATATCTTTTTATGACTGATCACTCGACTGCCAAGAGGCAAGTTGCGTCTTGCAGACAAGCTGCAGTCAAAGGCTGCCGAAGTCCTACCCCTTGTCGGACTCGCCAGATCTGAGCAAGACCCAATCAACCGTGGGCACGGTGCTCAGTATTTGTACAGCCTTCCGCCAGCCGGAGCGTGGCCTAATTTATTGATTGCAATTGCAGATCCTTCTCAAATCCAAAAATTGAGCTTGGTGCAGTCAGGCCAGCCAGAGCACTGATTTGCAGATTGTGTGCTGCAGTGTCTTTGGATGGCACCCAGCTGGAGATGGCAGAGGATGAGAATGAGCAGGAGCACATTCTGGGCCTGGAGTCTGGAGAGATGATGCTGCTGTGGCAGCTGCACTGCCCGGGCATGGGCCAAGCTGTCGAGATCACCACCGGTGCGCGCCCCTTAGGGCTCCAAGGGCAATTGCAAATACCTCGTTTTGTAATTTATGCGGGTAAACAAACATGGAAGCTGAGGTCTTCCCTGTATTGGGGTGTAGTGGCGTCTGATCCTTCATTTGGAGACATGCTCAGTGAGCATTGCTCACTTGTCGTCTGTGAAGAGGGTCGCTTGGATGCTCTTGCATGGAATCAAGGGGAGGGGCTCCTTTGCCTGCTGTGCTTTCAGTGGCGAGAAGGAGCATTTGCCGCATCCTAAGATTACTGACTGAAGAAGTTATCATATTTATCCTGTGGGCAAGATGCGCATGGAAGCAGAGTCTTGTGTGTCTCCCAATTCCTGCCAGGCGACACTTCTCCTCCTTTGAGGTCATAGAATGGGTTGAGTTGTTCTTAGTCATTACGAGTCACAGTAAATCAATGACTGAGCACTGCGCAAACAATTGATTGGGCCTTGCTTGGATCTGGCGAGTCCACCATCAAGGGTAAAACTTGGCAGGCTTTGACTGCAGCTTGTCTGTGTACGCACCTTGCCTCTTGGCAGGAAAATATGATAATAACAATCAATGACCTTGTGTCATGTGGCTGCAGATCTGCTGTGGGTTGTCATCTACTTGACCCCTGCCGGCACGCGCGATGAGGGCGGTGTAATTCAGCCTGCCTACATCAACTTTGATGCTGCCCTGCTGGAGGCCCCAATGCACGAGCTCAAGGTGAGCAAATATCTCGTTTCACAAAGTCAGCAAGACTGCAAAATACACAATCCCTCCAATGGTAGTACTGGTAGCAATGTGGCCCAGAGACAAGCATTCATTGCAGGGGACTAAGCTAACTATTTGCTTTAGAGTCCCCTTGATAATGTGGACAAAGGGGTGCACAAAAGGGACTGGCAAGTCGGGGTGACATGTCTTGTAACGTCACCACGTGGAAAGAGATTGCTGCTCGAGACCTCATGCAAACCAGAAACATTGCAGCACTGTGTTTGGCCAGACAGCACCAGCGCCAAGAGCAGAAGTCTTTCCAAATCAGGAAATCTTAAAGACCTCTGCATTATTCACAGCCACCACAATTCCCATGCCCTGCCCTTACTAATTCTGTACCCCATGCAGGGGGTTATTGGAGAGGGCTACGGCCGACTGGCGTCGCCCACAAAGCCATCTTTGCCGCGAGACGACTTCAAATTCCACGGTGACGAGAGAGACTATATTTTGAACAGCTATTTCCCAGCCGTGACTCACAAGCTTGCCAGGGCGTTTTCGCGCGGCTACAGCGCTTATGGGGGAAACCGTAAATTGATCGAGAGCAATGACGTGGAGTTCCCTCTGTCCTTCCGGTCCGGGCATTCCCTTCGTGCCTGAATCAGCGTTCCCTTCCGCATGCATGCACGAGGATGCCTGTTTTGGCGATACGACCGGTCACAGGGGCAGCATGATATATGAATATCAGTAAATTAGGGGGCTATCAATTATGTTGTAATAGCATCCCCCTGCCCCGGTCACTAGTGGAGTGTTTGTTGAAACCTCCAGGTTTTATGCAGCCTGCTCGCTACTCTGCGCATGTGGCGGCAGCTGCCGGCAGCACGGATGTCCTTCAGCGACGGTGCTCTTTTATTTATTTTTGTTCTTCTTGTACTTCTTCTACATTAGTGAGGGTGCGCAGCGGCGGGCTAGGCCTATGAGCCTGCGCAAGTGCACACTGTAACAATAGCATGTTTTGCTCTTACGCATGTGATGGATTTAATGATCATGAGGGCTTAGTGTCCTCAAAGCTTTTGGGACGATGTATGAGAGTGTACACATGCACAGTTTAAGGGGCCTAGGACTAAGTTTCTGTATTATGACACTGCTGCTGACCAGCATCGAGCATGTCATGCTGATCAGCAGCCCCGCATGTGCTGATCACATGAGGGCGTCTCGGATATCACAGCCAGGCGCACCAATTTTGAGTATAACGCACGAAGATGTTTTTTTGTTGAATGCAGATCCTTGCACCGCTGTGATCCGTTTCGGAACTCTCTGGCAGTTGCCTTGTAAAGATTCCCCTTTGGCCAGCTATCATTGATCAGTCATGACAGTCAGTCTCACTCCTGCATTCTCGGTCACACGTATTCCTTTAGGCAACACTTCTACTGGTATCCGGATTTGCAATTAACGGCATATATCATTGGCAGCAAATATAATTAGGTTTCACAATCCATGGAGATTGATTGACTTCACGTCATTTATTGACATCAACTTTGCTAATTTGGCACTTGCATGTGTGACCATATTGGAACTAATGACTCGTAACTCGACCAGCTCCTATTAGCTAAAGACCGGGCCGGAGTACCTACAAGGCAAATGCAATGCATCGCCAATCGAGAAGGGAAGGCAAGAAAGTCAATGTCCACAGACAGGATGTGTAGGAGTTGGGCAGGCGATAATCTCGGCAGTTGGCAGCAGCGGGCAACATATGTGCAACATGCATGGGTAGGCAAGAACAGGACAATCTTAGTGTAGGTAGAGGAACATGCTGTAAGACGAGTGCACAGACAAGTAGGTGGTCATGAGACAGCAGTGACGGAGGAGCAAGCATGCAGAAAATTCAACTACTTTGAAATGAAGTTCATCGCCAGCCACAGCAGGCCTGGGATATCTGGTACATCAGTTGTACCTTCACATGCGCCATCCAGGTACTACCTGATGACAGTATCCTAGCTGCTCAATCACTGACTCGGTGACTCATCTCCCTAATTTATAATTGTTTCCAGTCCAATTCTGGGATCCCAGTCCGGACGCAGTTGCCTTCGCACATCAATTGCGGCACCTGACAGTACGGTGCAAGTTTGGAAGTTTTTCTGCGCTGTTACTGTCAAAAAATTGTCATTTGTCATGGACAAATTGAAAGGATACAAACCAAGGCCCAGCCCATCAGTGAGTCACCTGATGGGATCGGGTGACAAACGGATGTCCCATGTTCGAACGACGCACTCTTGCACAGACCATACTTTCTCGATAATCGCAACAACGGCCTCGCCGTCTCTGAAATTTCTTTGATCTGATCACAGAACTTCATCTCGCTTTAGCGATCCAGTCGCATCAATATGGCTCGTGGCTTCGCTATCACCCTGCTCGGCATGCTGCTTTGTGCAACGGTCGTTTCCGTCGCTCGCGCTGGTACGTCACACTGATTGGCTACCATTCTGATCAATTTCTATTAGTTTGGTATCAATCGTGCTGTCAGACAGCTTAGAGGAGCACATCGGACTCCTCCATCCCATCACGGCGTTCGATCTGCTTCATTTGTCAAGCTCCAGGCAAGAGGCTTGAGGAAGCGTCAAGCTTACTAGTTTGTTAGGTTTTTTTGCCAAGCTATTTTATCGTCTCTCGTCTTGGGCGGTTATTAAAGTAAGTGTTCGTGACGATGTCGGCGAGGGTCGATCAGACGCAGACTTTTCTGTGGGCCAGTCATTCTCTTGAAACTATCCTCAAAACATATTATCAACAGCTACTCCGTGTATTTTCAGCTACCAGCGTATCCTTTGGTGGTTCATCGTGCGAAAATTCCGTCTTGACTAATCTTTCGTTTGCTCTTCGACGGAGTCGACGGAGCTCGTCCAGATCGATGAGTTGGCCAGGCATTCATTCTGAGCACAGACCCACGTCGTGGACTAGCCCTGCAGAAATTCTTGGTGCTTCAGTTTATCTCGCCCTCATTTCCCCATCCCCTGCTCGTTCATCTCAAGGGTCGTGACAAATCTCTCCTGTACAAGCAGATGGCGAAGCGAGCCGTGGCGGTGGCGGTGGCGGCCGAGGCGGTGGCGGCGGCGGCGGTGGCGGCTACGGTGGCGGCGGTGGCGGCGGTGGCAACGGTGGTGGCAACGGCGGTGGCAACGGCGGTGGCAACGGCGGTGGCAACGGCGGCGGCGGCGGTGGCTGGAATGGTGGTGGCAATGGGTGAGTCCTATGATTTGTCACATGATGCATCAGTTTGGGATGGCCCCGTCTCTTTCAGGCAAAGCCAGAGGTCTCAAAAATACATGCAGGGCAACTGCAGCCACATGTGTGGGGGCCTGCAAAGTCTGCAGCCCGGCACAATTATGCAGGGTTCCCTACCAAGAGAGAGAAACATTGCATCGTGCCAGCCAACAAGGCCTACGAGTACACGAGTGCAATTGTGCTCCACAGCCTTCCTTGGTACTGTTCAAAATTTTGTGATTTCAGAGGCACAGAACCCTGTGTATTGCTTGCAAGCCACGGACTACTGTAGTCAGATTGACAGCAGGACTGAGAACATGTGCACAGTGCAAGCCCTGCTGATATATTTCTCGGTTGGTGCCTCTGCAGGGATCCCATCATGACCAGCTTTGACGGGCACACCTTTGAGTTCTTCGGCAAGGTCGGCGCTTACTACAACGTCATCTCTGAGAAGCAGCACCAGGTGAGTCACCACTGACTACACGATCTTACATGCTGCACAACATGCTCCATTGTTGCGCATATACACAAGGCTGCATGCAATCGCCCATATTGTGCTCTGTGAAGGGTTGCAGCGCACGCAGCTGCCAGAGTATCAATGAATTTGCAGGGGTGTCTTTCTCTGCTTTTTTCTGTGTGTTGTCTACTTTCCTCTTGATGGCATCCCAGCAAACACTGCACAGGGCTGCGCAGCCATGCACACAGCGGAAGCGCAGAACAGGTCATCTTAAGCCCTGCCCGGGTCCATACAACCAGAGTGGCGTGCGTGCGTGTCTGAGGGGTGTGCGTGCTGTCTTGCGCAGATGAGCATGAAGCTGAAGCTGGGGCAGATGTGGGACCACAACGGCACCTACATGGAGGGCGTCGGCTTCCGCTACCAGGACCACAAAATCATCGTGGAAATTGGTGCAGGCGACAACATGCACGGTGAGTCACCCGCTGGGTCACCCGCTTAGTCTTCTAGTATGTTGTGTGGCTTAGTAAACAAAGCTCTGGCTTAGTGAACAAAGAAGGGATCACATCTGACCGGCCTGTCATCACTCAGATTGCCATATGAAAAGGTCGCTCCTTTTTAGACATTTCAGTAAGCTGGGGAATCGGCTGCGAGCACATAAAGCAGTTGGCTAGCTGTGACTTGCAGGACCTGCCTGGCAGCTGCTTCTATTCTGCACTGCAATTTCCAGCACCTTGACGAATATATCAATGCAACGGCTCGGCTGAGTTCAGCTTTGGAGACGCTTTGGACCTACGCATGCTGCACAGAGCATCAAATTCTTCTTTCTGGGATGCTGACAATTTGGCTGTGGTTGCTGCTGCAGTGTACCTGGACGGCGAGCGCCTGCACATGGCAGTGGGCGAGAATGAGCAGGAGCACATTTTGGGCCTGGCCTCCGGTGAGCTGATGGTGACCTGGCAGATGCACCGCCCCGACGCCGGCCAGGCCGTCGAGATTATCACCGGTGCGCGCCTCTATTGTTTTTATTATTACACGCTCTTCCTGCCAAGAAGGCAAGGTGCGTCTGCAGACAAGCTGCAGGTGAAGGCTACCATCCTACCTCTTGCTTTATCGCCAAATCCAAGCAAGACCCAATCAACCGTGGGCACGGTGCTCAGCAATTTTACCGGCCCCCGCCAGCCGGGGCCAGTGGGTGCTTTGAAGGAACCTTTAATTTGCAGCTGCATGCAGCTGACACACTGGGAACCTTCCGCTGCATCCAGCTCTTGCTGTTCTTTGTTCCTTGCAAAACAGAATGTAGCAGTACCTTGGTCCTCTACCAGTCACCTGTGCATACAGCTACACTGGTTGAAAAATCCTTGTGTCCTGCGAAGGTCTGCTGATCTTTGGGCTATAAATATGATCAAGCGCATGTTATTCTGGCAGCGGCTGCTGCTGCGGTCTCAGGCCAGCACCTTGCTGGTCAGGGGTTCTGTTACCATGCCGTCACCATGCATGTGTGTTTCATGTGAATGCTGAGAATACTTTCAGAAGGCTGTGCTTGCCAGAATAGCCAAGCATCTGGAGACAGTCTGCAGTACAATGCTGGTCCCTGTTGGCATGCCTCTGCAGATTCAGTACATATGCCACATGCCTAAGCACCCAACGAAATGCTCAGCAATCTCCTCAGCAATCTTCTGCTGTAAACCTGTGCGCTAAGTGTGGATGTTGTTGTGGCTGCAGATTTGCTGTCTGTGATCGTGTACTTGACCCCTGCCGGCACTCGCGATGAGGGCGGTGTCCCCCAGCCAGCCTACCTCAACTTTGATGCTGCCCTGCTCGGACCCCCTGCTCACAGCCTCAAGGTGGGGTGCCAGACTCCCAGCACACCATTCTTCAACGTTACGGCATACTGTATCTTTGCCGCATTCTTCTACTCCCTCTCCTGCAGTATAATAGTATCCATAAGTGCCTCTAAGAGGGGACGTGTGAAACGCCAAGCTTGAGCACAGCACCAGGCAGCATTTTGAATCGCAGGCCCGGCAGCAATTGTGTTATTGCGCCCCGTTGTTGCTGCTTGTCTCTAAATGCTTGACAGGGAGAAACCTGCTATGCGCAAATCTCACCACCCTTTTCTCCGGGGAGCTGATGCAAGCGGTGCACACTTGCAGGGCCTTGTGGGAGAGGGCTACCAGCGCCTGGTGGCCGGGGCGGCCGAGACAGACGACTTCAAGTTCCACGGCGACGAGGAAAAATTCCGCATGGATGGCTATTTCGGGACATCCCACGTGACTAATGCATTTGGCGTCGCGTCGGGCTCGGCCGGCTTTGGCCGCAGCCGCCGCCTGATTGAGTCCTCCGGCGTGGCGTTCCCTCTGCGCGCCGCCGGCGGAGGAAGCTTCCCGGCAGCCGCCGCCCGTCCGGCCACCGCCACCGCCGCGCTCGGCCGCAAGGCCGGGATCTAGGTTCAAAAATTTGAACTGCGGGCTCCCTGTGCTCCGGCGTTGCCTTCCATTTGCCACAGCGCCCTGACAGCAGTTCAATGCAGGTGTTTGTCTCGCCTGGGGACGGGCATGCATTTGACTCTTGAAGAGTCTGCTGACAATAAATCCTATACGCAAGTGAAGATTTGCTGCACTCACGAAGTATAAGGGCGTTTCTTTCCGAATAAATTATGAAATTTTGCCCATCAGCACCCTTTCATTTGCACGGCCTGGATGCAGAGCGGATCAGGGCAGATGCTTGATTGAGGCTTTGTTTTTTACACATGAAGTATTGCAGAAGTGATGGGTGCCTATGTCAGTGTCCTCCGGATGTGAACGCGCACTGCAGTGACTAATCATTGCTGCGAGCTTTCCCCGGTGTGACTGGTGCAGCGGCGCTTGCTACCTTGAGCATTTATGGGGTATTTATTTGACACTGCTGAATTTCTTTGCTGGTGAAGTATTTGCACTTCAAGTGTGTCCAAGGGATCTGAAGCGAGGCTGCAGTGCTTCCTTCTCATCGTAATACTGAATTTGATTGGTTTCAAGAGATTGCGAAACATGCAATGGTTGTGATGTGCTTTTGGGCACACCCTGAAAGCACCTGACAGCGCATGCTGTTGAAGTATGATTCGGATGTTTTCTCTCCATTTTAGCAGCCAGCTCTGCTTGCCTAGTGCGCGTCAGTGCCTGCGCATGCGTATTGCCCTGTTGTAGCTCTCATATCATGACGCACTGTCTTTTGTCAGCATTGTAATTTTTTTCAAATTCAATCACAGCCAAGCAATAGTCAGGAGCCTCACCAGGATCACCCACACAGGTCAGCTTGCACCTTGCTGAACACCTTCAAGCTTGTGCTTTGCTCATCACCTATTGGGAGAGTGAATACCTAATGACAGTGCAAGCACCAAGGGGGAACGGCTGCATTACAGTGTCAAGACTTTTGGTTCACACTGAACTCTGTGATAGCACAGACCCATACAGGTGGCCACCCCTTGCCATGAACATGGCATTGGTCTTGAAGAATGGGTGACTGCTCATGAGATGCCAGCCGGTCCTGCGCGCTGCGCAGATTCGTACTCTGTCACAGACGGTCTCGAGCTTGTCCTCAATTGAGGACAAATTGCAAATTGACACCGGTACTGCACAAAGGACTTGAGCGGGAACATGTTGACATCAGGAACTGATTTAGAAAAAGCATTCTGGAACTGATTTTGAAAAAGCATTCTGGGAATTGACCCGTCCTAGACTCTAGGCTAGAGAGCATAAGGTGGAAAGTGGGCATTCCTCAGGAAGCATGCACACCTTCAGCCAAGCGATGCCAGAACAGGCACGTCTTCGATCCAGATGTCGATGTCGACAGTCAAACATCCTGGAACATCGTCAAACCTCGTCATCTGATGCAGACATTTCTGGTTTAGCTTCTAAGACTGTGTCAGATATCTTTGGAGAGTTTTGAAACGACGCTGCAGTCTTGAAAAGCTTTCGTCCCAGCAGAACACATGACATCCTGCGCGATGGTCAAGGGGCGCTTTTAAAGGCCACATGGCCCCGTTCTTGTCAATCTCGCAGCAACACATCTTTCTCGTACCCTCAGTATCAGCCAGCTAAGAAGACTGCGAATTTTGGTGAGTGTCTCGCCATTTCAGCGACCGTAAGGCACAAGTCATCTGCATCAAAGCATAAGACACTGAAAAGGAAAGCTTGCAGGAGTCTTTGCAAATGGCCGGTGAGGAACAGGACATCAGAATTGCTGCTCTCGAAGACCAGGTCGCTGACCTGCAGGAGCAGGTGGTTGCTCTCTTCAAGTACCAAGCCAGCATGGAAAAGACTCTCGAGGTGCTATTGAGCAATGCAGACATTGCCTGGAATGTGAGCACAACCTTCGAGGCTTTCATTTCAGGTGAATCCGCCTTCCCAAACTCGCTAAGTTGTTCCTTATTCTCCCAGCACCTTCCCAGGATGTGTAGCCTCTGCTCTGCTGGGCTGGCTGACATCTCCTTACGTTCTATCTGCTTGCAGAGTCCAGAATGAGATGTATGCAAACTCAGCAGCAGCAACAGCAGAATGCACAGCAGCAGGAGCAGCAGCTGCAGCAGCAGGCGCAGCCACTGCCGGAGCCACATCCGCAGCAGCAGAAGCTACATGCGCAGCCACAGCCGCAGGAACGTTTGCAGCAGCAGCGGAGGCAGGAAACTGCAGGGAAGCCCCCAGGGAAGCGCAAGGCTGCCAGCAAAGCAGCCAGCGTGATACCCAAAAAGAGGGCCTGGGCTGAAATTCCTCCCGGGCTGGACACAGACGTCAAGAGGAAGAGGCTTAAGGCCAGAGTGTGTATGAAGTGCGGCCTGAAGGGGCACCACATCAAGGACTGCAAGAATGACTTCAATCCGGGCAAGCCTGCCGCGCAGCCAAGCATGCAGCAGGCGCAGCAGCAACAGGAGCCGGAGCCTGGAGAGTTGCTCTGAGTTGCCTCAGGTATCAGGGCCTTCATCCATGCACGGAAGCCTGTTCGGAACCAGAATTGCTGTTTGGAACAACCGACTCGGAGTCAGAGGAATACTTGCTGCAGCTGCCAGCACACTGACGATGTTACTTTGCCAGCTGTACCAGTAGTTCTGTTGTACATATATGACAATTCACGTAAGCTCATGAGTTGATGTAACCCATGAGGACTGAAAGATGATTCAAGGGAGATTACGCATGCAGCACAATGACGGAGTTGCATGACTTTCGGCAATTGTCCCAATTGAAGTGTGTGCTAATATATTATGATTCTGCAATAATAATTCTTAGCAAGGGCCCATCTGTAAGATTTCCACAATTCTATCCGCACATTCCGGCAAGCAACCATTGTTCACATGCAGATCTGATAAGGTCAATTGTCTGCAATTTTCCATTCTTCCAGAAACGGTATTGGTTCACATGTAAGTTACTCTCGAACACCTGTAAATACTCTCTGGTCCGAAGCTCTTGAATTTGTCTGGTGACAACACCAAATGTACATCAACTGTACAGGAGTGCTGCTTCACCCAGCCAGTGCGTCTCTTGATCTTGACAAAAACAACAAGTACAAAATTGCATGCCACAGGAATGGCACACGGGTGGCAACTGCCATAATTCGGGGTTCCAGATCTGATCCAAGGTGGCAGCTTCCAGGTGACAGAGCAGCTTCCTATCAGGCGGAAGCCAATGTGGCCGCATGCGATCTGGGTCTGGAGTCCGCTGACTCAGCAGATGCTCCCCTGTCGCTCTGCCTGCGTTCGCCTGCAAAGAGCTCATCGTAGTCACTCAAAAGCTCTTGGCTAGCTTCAACAGGGACTTCAACATGAAAGTTTTCAAGTCAATTGAAAAGTCTAGCTAGGATCACACATATCACATGAAGAATATTCAATTTGAATACCCCCAGTAGTGGTCAGTTTCCAATTGCTTCAGGCACGCAGAGCTTCAGAAACACTGCATGTCAACATACTTATTATTATTTATTACACGCTTTTCCTGCCGAAGGCAAGGTGCGTCTGCAGACAAGCTGCATGTAAAGGCTGCCAAATTCCTACCCTTGTTGGACTCGCCAGATCCAAGCAAGACCCACAACAGACTTACCTAGTCTTAAAATGGGCAGCGATGCAGTCCTGCTGGCGTGGCAGGCTCTTCAGAGCTTGCGCCACTGAGGTGTGACTCTGAAGCCGAGCCCTTGAGCAATGGAGTTGAAGGTAGCCCTGCAGCTCCTGCAATCAACATCTAAAATCAACCAGGGTCCAAGCGTCTTCTGCATCCAGTGCAATACAGCCTATTCCAGCATGATCTCTGGACAAATTAAACATCTCTCTGTGGCACACTTCATTGTGGGCATGTCGTGGAGAATCATGACCAGTGCACACGAACATATCTCCTGTAACGCTGTGATTTGCGCGAATGCCCTTCAGCGAATTGCCAGGTGGCGGCGCACCATTGGCCGACAGGTGTTGGAGGGCCGCTGAGCTGTCGCCTGCCAGGTCTTCCTGCATCAACACCGCCTGCTGCAGCAGCACTGACAGCCGCACCCGCCTGTCAAGTTGCTCGGGGAAAAACCCACCAGACTCTGCCCTGCGAAAAAAACTCGACACACGCACTTCAGCAGCAAGCCATGTAATATCTTTTATCAGATGCATCCGGCTGACTGAGTTTCACAATTGGCAACACTTACAGTAACACACGTCCTTGCAACACGATCCGCTACAGGCATTTGAGCAGGCAGAATCCGAATTTCTTTTCACCCAATGCATCCAGGCTGATTGGGTATTATGCATGGCAACATATAACACGTACGAATGCACGGCGGATGGGTCTTGTTTGGATCCGGCAAGTCTGTCAAGAGATAGAATACGTGGCAGCCTTGACCTGCAGCTTGCCTGCAGACGCACCTTGCCTCTGGCAGGAGCAGGATGCAACAGTAATAGTAACGATAATGATGTACAGAGAAGCGGTGACAAGCATAGCGGGAAGGGGGAAGGCAACAATGTCGAAAGGCACCTTTGCTGCTCCAGGGAGTTGATGCGCGCTTCGAGCGCTGCGCTTGCGGCTCCGGCGGCAGCTTCCGCGCTGCAGGCAGCTGCCACGTCACCCTCCCTCCTCCCGGCGACTGCCTCTGCCCAGACATAGAAGCTTCTAGCCAGCCTCACAGTCCTGCATGCCACATTGAACTTCCCCTTCTCACTGTTTTGCTGACACACTGAGCAGAAGTCGGCAATCCCTGCTATGTGGAGGTGGTGAGCTTTTTAGCAGATTGTTACCTGAAAGTAAAATAAAGTGGGTGACTACACAGAAAGAAGATCTGCAGTACATAAGCTAAGGCGAATGCATCACCTGTTTGCCTGAGCCCTGAGCAGCCGCCGCCTTCGCACCCCCTGCGCTCGGCATCGCCACCCCTGGAATGCGCTTGCGAGGATTCTGCGCTCCCCTGCCGCGCCACCCGCCCCAGCCGCCGCCCGCGCCTGACCCAGTCGCTCTGTCAGCTTCCGCCAGCTGCCAAAGGCTGCGCGCAGCTTGATGGCAGCTGCCTTCCTCAGGAGGGTACCCAGCAGGGCTGCTCTGTCACGTGCTTGGCTGAACGTTAATATGTGCCATGCCGTCAGAACAGTGCTAGCTCTACGTGCTTGACATGCTGCAAAAGATTCTTCTGCTTCCAGAACAGCCGCTCTGCTGTTGGCTGCTGCCTCCTGCCAGGCTCGCAGCGCAGAGCACAGGCTGGATGCTTGCGCCCTGTGGAAGAGACTGTGCGCCGCTGCCTCGCGGGCTGTCCTCTCACTGACAAGCTGCCGCCATGCAACGACCACTGCAGCTGCCCTGAGAAAGAAGAGCCGCTTGGCAACAGCAGCAAGGGAAAGTTTCTCCTGTGCTGCACCCTCTGCAGACTCCAGTCGCCAAGCCTGAAAGGCGGTGAGAAAGGCTCTGTCCGCAGCCCTTTCCCTCATTGTCGCAGCAGTCGCCCTGGCCGATGCTGCGTCAGCGCAGGCCTTGCGCCACACGTCAAACAGCCGTCTCAGAGCCTTCCGCTGAGCGAAAGCCGCCGCACTGTCCTCGGCGGCCGCCTGATCGAGCGCCATAGCGGCCGCGTCCGTCCGCCACGCTGCAAACGCTTCGCGCACCTGGCGCCGGCGCAGCAGCCACGACATGTACTCCGCAGCTGCCTCAGCGGCTGCCGCGGCGGCCGTCGCCGCCCGCCACGCGCGCAGCACAGCGGCCAGCCGGCCCTCGGACGCCAGCTCGGCCGAACACTCGACGAGCGCTGCGCGCTCGTGCGCCCGGCACTGCCGGAACTGCCGCCACTGAGCAAACGCTCCGCGCAGTTGTCGCAGCTGCAAGTTCACCGCAGCCGCTTCCGCAGCCGCTGCCGCCTGCTTCGCACGGACCGTCGCCTGCCTCCATGCGCAGAAAGCCCCGGCAACCATGTTGCTGGCCGATCGCTGGCGAGTGCTGCCGACCGCCGCGGTCTCCCGCAGCATACCCTCTGCGCTCTCCTCCCGCCATGCGGCAATGACAGCACCGATCTCCCGCTGCCAGATGCGGCCGTCGAGCTGCCGGGCAGCCGCAGCGGCCGCGCGCGCCCGAGAGACGGCCAACCGCCAAGCGGCCAGCGCCACTTGAAGCCTGCCGTCATTGGCCTGCGCCGTGAAGCACTCCAGAGCAGCGGTGCGCTCGTGCTCAAAGGTGGCATTTGCGACTCGCCAAGCCGCAAAGCAGCCTCGCAACACTCTCCGGCTGCTCTGCTGTCGCAGCTCCTCGGCAGCTGCGGCGGCTGTTTTGAAAGCTGCCGTGCTGCTGCGCCATGCTGCGAGCGCTGCAGCCGCCCTCCCGGCCGCCGCATGCTCGCAGAGGGCCTCAAGGGCGGCCGAGCGCTCGTGCGAAAGAGTGGCATTGGCGACTCGCCAGGCTGCGAAGGCTGCTCTGAGCCTGCGCTGGCTCCTCCGCTGCAACATTGCCGCGGCTGCATCCCTGGCTGCTGCTTTTCCTCTGGCAAAGCGCGCCCATGCTGCAAATGCTGCAGTGACCTGACTGGCCATGGCTGCTTGCGCAAGGCAACTGAGGGCCGCAGACCGCTCATGAGCAAGGGTGGCGTTCGCGACGCGCCAGGCTGCGAAGATTGCTCGCAGCCTGCGCGCCTGCTGCCGCTCACTGAGCTCATCTGCAGCCGCCACTGCTGCTTGGCCGTGCTCAACCTCCTCCACCCAGGCAGCAAACGCTCGTGCAGCGATCCGGGCTGACAAAACCCGCTGATGCTCTTCTGCAGCCTGCTCGCGTCGCACCCTTTCTGCATGAGCTCTGCTGTGCCAGGCAGAGAAGGTATCACTCAACACTCTCCGCCCGATGTCCTGCGAGAGCTGCTCTGCGGCCTCGGCGGTGCGCCGCGCCGCCGCAGCCGCCAGCCGCCACGCGCCTAGGACGGCGACCGAGCGGCCAATCATCGCACTGACGGCCAATGCATCGGCGGCAAACACGTCCTCCCGGGCCGGCTCCGCCGCGCTCTTCCACGCTGCAAAGGCAGATGCTGCAGTCCGCGCTCGCGCCCTGGCAGCAGCGGCCAGGGCAGATTCTCGCTGCTGACGTGCGCGCTGTGCCGCCGCTCGGAGCGCGGCCAGCGCCACCGCCACGCACCGCCGCGCGACAAGATTCTGGACCGCAGTCGCTGCCGCCCGCAGCCGGCGCTCGTCCGCCATCAGCGCCCGCCACGCGTGCAGCGCATGGCACGTCTGCCGGAGGCGTGCCCTCCCGCGTGCGGCCGCCAGCTCAGCAGCACGCACCCGCCACGCCGCAAAGGCCGCCTTGAGTCGTTTCTTGGCTGCAATTGCCCACGCGCGCCGGATACTTCTGAGCATCCGCGCCCTGCTGCGCCAGTCGTGCAGTGCAGCGGCGGTACAGCGGCGTTCCTGCCGCCGCTGAAACTCTGCCAGCCGGCTCCTTGCCGCCTGCGCGGCGGCTGCGGCTGCCCGCCAACTGCCAAACACTCGCCGCAGCCTCTTCCGGAGCGCCGCGTCCTCGGCAGCGCTGAACTCCACAGTGGTCGCTGCCGCCTCGCCTTCCAAACTCTGCTCTGCTGTGCCTTGCAGGCTGGGTGCCCGGAGCTCTAATGCAGCTGCAGAGTGGTCTGCAGCGGCCTCAGACGGCAGTGCCTGTGCCTCACTGACGGCGGTGGCGGCTGAGTCACATTGCTGGAGCTCTGTAGAGGATGCACAGGCTGCAGGTGAGGTTGTGATGAGGGCGTGCCATGCGCGCAGCAGCCGCCCGAGGCCTCGCAGCCTGGCCAGTGCGACGGCGTCCCTCCTCCGTTTCCACTCCCAAACCGTGGTGTCCTGGTATTTTGAACACACAAGCACGCTGTAACCACACTGCTTGGTCAGAGGATGCAGAGCAGTAAATTCTTGCTTGTGAACACATTGTTGTGCCGAGCTGCTGGCAGTACATCAAGGAAAGGAGCATATCAATGCCAGCACGTTCCACAAATGCTGGTCAAACATCCAGGCAGCACAAGTGCACAAGAAACCATACAAAGGTATCTGCTGGCGAAGAAAAGCCCACCACAACGCTGCTTCCTAAAGTCCCGGTGCTTGAAATCTGCAGACAGTGGATGATAAGGAAGAAGAGAGAGAGAACAAAGTCATGTGCCGGCACCTGCCAGTGCCAGAAGGCATCCGACATCAGCCGCCGACAGCGCTCCCAACAGAAGCCCGCCACACGCGCATCTGACAGCGCTGCTGACTCGGTGGTGCCGGACTGCTGCACTGCGCTCCTGTGCCGCTCGTCTGCCACTGTCGCCCACGCCCTGAAGGGCCACGCCAGGCTCCTGTGAGAGGCAAATTGCACGGCTCAGGAATCCAACTTTGCATGTGTCCTTTTCTCATAGGAAGCAGGCACAATTCCAGGATAAGATTGCTTGTATCCTTTCCTTTAACAAGAGTAGGGCAAATCTCAGAGATCACTTTGCATGCGCTCTTTTCCTCCGCAATGATAAGACATTTAAGTGGGCAGAGGTTGCTGACAAGCTGTTGGGTCCCCTCCGCCTCAGAATTTAGACCGAAGCATCCATCATATTCACATTCCCTACTGCCACGGACCAAGCTCATCACATCAGAGGTATCTATTGCTGTGAGAGGGAATTAAAGATGATGATGATGACTCACCGCCAGCGCTGTCGGCGCAACAAGGGCTTGGCTGTCGCAAGCCGCCGCCGCCACTGCACCACAGTGGCCTCCTGCCAGGCCCTGAACACAGCCGCCACTTCCCCGTCCCAAGCCGGCCGCCCAGAGACCCCAGCCTCGCTGCCTGCTGAGCACAGCTCTGCAACGTTCCCTCCCTCCACCACTGAAGAGCCTGCTGCTCCCTGGGGCTGATCAGCGTGCTGCACAGCCGAGGCGCTGCCATGATCATCGCGGCAGCGGACGCTGTCACGGGGCGGCAAGACTGCTGTCTTAGTTGGCGGCGATCCAAGGCTGCTGACATCCTGCCAGCTTTCCCTGGAGAGGACATCAGCTTCTCCCGGTGAAGCAGCTTCCTCTGACAATGCAGCTTCCTGCGACACGGCAGCTTCTTCCCGGAAGGCAGCTTCCTCTGACACGGCAGGTCTCTGGGGTAAGAGAGCTTCCTCCGGAAAAGATGCTGTCTGCGGCAAGGCAACCTCCTCCAGCAAGGCTTCTTCCTCCGGCGTGGCAACTTCCTTCGGCTTGGCAGCTTCCTCCGGCATGGAAGCTTCCTCCAGTGGTCTGTGATCCTCAAGCGGCAGCTGTATTTGGCCTTGCATCTCTGCTTGCTTGCTGGGGGGTTCCAGCAGATCAGCAAGGGTTGCTGCAGGGGGTTCTGGTGCGCTGAGAGGGGGCATGTCGGAGCGGCGGCTGCTGAGCTGGCGCCGGGCATGCTGACTCAGCGCTGACAGGACTGTCGCCTGCAGCCGCTGCACCCTGAAGGCGATGGCTCTCCGCAGCAAGTCCCTGTTAAATCGTCACAAAAATTGTTATTATACCCTCCCAGCATTTCACTCTGCACTCTTATTGGGAAATACCCTATCTGGTGCACTTTGAATGCCCTACACCCTTCAAGAAAACTCATCCTGCACTCCTTGTGATGTCTGCAGAGAGTGCAATACGTACCAATTTCAATGGTCTTAGACATTCACTCTGAGATGCAACTTCAAAGGCAATTTTTGCCTTTTGAATCTGTGTTTTTTGGATAAAAAAATCTGAGCAAGTAAGGATGTGGTCTGCAGGGAGATCAAATCAAGTTTGGATGGCAGAGTTGCTCACCAGCGTTCCCTCCTGCGGTCCACATAGAGCAGCCACGCAGTCAGTGCACGCAGACACAGCAGCCTCTGCGCACAGCGCTCTGCAAGCGCCTCTGCTGCACCTGAGCCCTCTGGCCTGCCTTGCGCTGCCGTGACAACCAAGTTGGACGCCTCCGCGCCTTTGCCACTTGCCGGGCCTCTGTCAGCCGCTGACTCATGCACGTCCAAGCTGCGCAGTGTGCCGGGCAAGCTCTCACTCTCTGGCAGCACCGCGACAGGGGAACTTTGAGGCGGCTGCAGAGACATGCCCTCTTGCCGCTGCAGCGCACACGTGGCTGCCACCGCAGCCGAGGCAGCCTCTAGGTCTGCCCTGCAGGCGTCAGCTGGCTCTGCCAGTGAGCTCTGCAATGGAGATTCGGCTTCAAGCGAGCTCTCGTCAGCATAGGCCGGTTGGCCCAACCTCACAGACTCATCTGCTGCTACCGGCTCGCAATCGGCCGGCGCCGCCTCAAGCTGCGGCTGGGCTGCAGCTGTCGCCTGTTCTCCTTCAAGGATCGCCATGCCTGCCCAGCCCTCAACTGCCAGGCTGGCAGCTTCTGCACCTGATAACCTGTTAGCGGCCTCGCTCTGCACGGCAGCGACGAGGTCTGTCGTGGGGTGAGCAGCACTGGTGGGTGTGGGAGGGTAGGTTGAGCGGGCAACTGAGGCGGATTCGCTCACGTGGCGTCTGGGTGCAGGCGCGGGGGTGCAGCTTCCCGTCGACTCCCTCCTGGCGCCACTGCGACCGGAAGCTGCGGCAGAAGTTGTTAGCCGAGGGCCGCACACCGAGCGCTGGCCGTCATTGCTGCACACTCCACTGATGTCTGCTTCGTTCTGCCCGGGTGAGAAAGGTCCTGGCAACACTCCGCGGAGCTGACAGGCCACTCCACTTGCTGCATGGGCCTGGCTTTTGCTCAGGCTTTCTGGAGATGCTGCAAGCATTTCCTCCTTCTGCTGCGCAGGCGCCTCTTGAAGGCTGTCCTGCTCCTCCAGACCTGCTGCAGGCAACTGTGGCGGCTGCTCTGATGAACTGATGTCAGCTCCCTCCGTGCCAGCGCTGGCAGACGCCTCCGGACTTGGCTGCTGAGAGGCCCATGACACGCTCTCGTCCGGAGAGGCCACTGCACGGCGCCTGTGATTGATCTTTTGATCTTCGCCATACGCTGAAGCAAGGGGAGGCCCGGTGTGGTAGAGGTGGCCAGCTGACTGGACCTCCGGCGTGATCCCGAGCGGCGTGGCCGCAAGAGAAGTGTGCGGGAAGAAGCAAGGGATGTCGGCCGCGGGCGTGTAGAACGGCGTTGCCTCCCTCGCCGGCCGGCCGGCCAGCGCCGGCGTCTGATCAGGCCGCCACATGGCCGCCTGATTTGACGACGCTGGCGTCGGTGCCAGATTTGGCGCCCGCCATGCCGGTGTCTGATTTGGCGTACTCAATCTCGGTGCCTGATCTGGCGCGCCAGGTGGTGATGCCTGATCTGACTGCAGGTAGCCGCCGAAGCGGAAGGGCCACCGCAGCGCGGCGGCGGCCGGCCGCGCGTCCGTGGCGCAGCCGCCCCGCCACATGTCGCAGCTGGGCCTCTCTGCCAACGTCCCTTCCAGCTGCTGTTGTGTGAGGTGCGCGGCAGCTGCTGCGCTGTCGAGCTGCTGCAGAAGGTTTGCTGGCAGCTCGGCCAGAGGAGGTTGCGGCGCCAACCCCTGCAGATCAGTTTGGAATCGATCAGAACCACAACCCAACATTGCACACAAAGCATTATAGTACTTCTATTTGGAAAACCTGCACACCCAGTAGAGAAGCGTGTGAGGACGCGTGAGAGCGGACAGTTGAACGAAAGAGCAGGACATTTGCAGAGAAATTACCGGGACAGCGCGCTGCCTGGCGGCACGAGGGAAGGTGAAGGGCGCCGCTCGGCCAATCGGGCTCTGCAGCTCCAGTCTGCGCAGGCCCAGATCAAACAGCGGGTTGGGCGTCAGCTCAATGAACCGCCCCTGCAACAGCCAGGAAAATATCTGGAATACTTTCAAAACATGTATAGTAAACGTACAGTATCAGCCATCACTGGTTCAGAGATGGCAAAGCCTCAGATCTGTAACCCCGAAGTCTGGGCATGATTGAATTCAGAAAGGAAGGAAGGAAGTTTATTGTTGGTCTCAGCAACAATAAGGCAACACTTTCACGCCCGATTGAAGGTTGCATCATCACAAACATTTTTTCCATGTGTTTTTGTGTGAGATGCCATTCACCCACCCTGCCAGCAGCTCTGGTGACAGCCAGATCAGGCGCCAGCACCAGGCCGGCCCATGCACGGAAGCTGCCGCGCAGCCGCCGCGCAGCTGCGGCCGTCTTCAGCCGATCTGCCAATACCGCCAACCGTCGCCGGCACCGCATCTCAATGAGCCATGCGGCGAATGTAGCCGCCTGTGCGCGCCTTGCATGCAAGCCAGCTAGCTTTCCCTACGCCACAAGACAGCCATTTAGCATACCTTAATCAGGCATGGCGCAGAATTATGTGATGTGGCCATCTGAAGGGCATGCGGAGCAAGCATAGCAAAAGGAGTGCCTTTCCCTGCTTCGAACATCACACAGAAGCCAGAAGCCTCAATAACCTTTTCCCGTTTTTGATCACTTGCAATCTATGCCTGTTCGTGTGACAGGCATCATTGAGGTTTGCCTTAGGAGCGCGCACCACGATGACGGCCAGCTGTTGCCGCCGATTCAAAACTCCCAGCCAGACTTGGAATGCGGCCGCCAGAGCGCGTGTGGTGTGGCGCTGCAGACCGCGCTGCAGCAGGGAACGCCGCCGCCGCGTGGCCTCCGCCCCGGCACGCCACCGCGCGAACGCGTCCCTCAGCCACCGCTGCCGCCACCGCCTGGCGCTCTTGCGCAGCTGGCCCCTGCGAATACATTTTCCCACATGTCAATATGTCTGAGGCTCCTATTTTACTTCCTGTACATTTGGATGCAAATATCAATATGCTGATATTCGTGCAGCTGGGGCTTAGCTGCCGCATGCTTGTCAGCTTGACATTCCGTGCTGCGCTCAGATGCATCACAAATTCTCACTATGACCCCCTTTTGACGGCAGGACGCAACAAAAATGCTTGTGAGCCAAGCACTTATATTAGAGTGCATTTGCTCTGCTCAGACCACATGCTGATTTCTTTGTTGGATTTGCTGTGACAATGAAACAAAACACACATGCAGTTGCGGCGCTGCTGCACGAGCTGGCGCCAGACGGCGAAGGCGGCCGGCAGCGGCCGCCGATGGAAGCGCTGCGCAAATCCCACCGTCAGCCGCATCGACAGGTCCAGGATGCCGTCTGCCGGCGGGTGGGCGCGCATGCCTGCACACCCCATGTCAGCTCTATTAGTCATCAATTAGTACTCCATTTGTCATTGACAAGTACCCCGCCAGTATCAACAACTACTGCTGCACATAGGGCCAGCACTCCTAAGCCAGCTTGATGGGGTGGCTGGCCAATCATCTGGAATTCAATGGCTGTTTCTGATAGTTTCTCTGAAGAAGCAGCGCTGTCAAGGGGCGATGCCTTGCTGTTCACTGCCGTTGGAATTCTTGGAGAGAAATGTCACCTCTGGGCTGGAGCTGGCCAGTGTGGTGGGTGTGTGCGCCAGCATTGCTATACCCCACCGGAGCCACATGTACCCGCCACATAAAGTTGGGCAGCCTGAACAGCAGCAAACAAAAGATTTGCATGCCTGTCCTCCAATGCACATGCATGCTCCAGGTGGCAGGTATTGTGTCATTGAAGTCCCAGGCTTGCATGCATGCACAGGTGCATTATTGACTGTGATAGGGATATTGTATTGGCAAGGAGGCTTCTTCCATGGGAAAGACACGCACTGTCTGGGAGACAGGTGAAGCTCTCTCTCCTCTGAGCACCCATCTCCGGTCAGCATGCACGCCACTATCTGCACATGACACCTTAAATGTCTAGGTGCCCTGCATATCTTGACACTGCACAATGTGGCCATGCCAGCATTAGAAGTGTTTCTGCCGCTGGTGATGCAGGCGGTAGGGATGGCCTCTCATGGCATTACCATGCAGATGCTGATAGAGGATCGTGTTGTCCCACCTGCCATTGCTCCCACACGCCCCAGTGGTCAGAGAAGAAGCACAGTCTGTGACGAGCCCGTCTCCTTGCTTGCAGGAAACGCCCTTTGGCCTCCAGGCAGCGCAGTCCCAAGAACCCATCCTGTAAACACACCGATGCACGATGATGGTTTAGGAAAATTGACAGTTATCAATTGAGGTGAGATACTATTAGTTTAAACATTAGGTTGAACAGCATGCAAGCAAGGCACACACACCTTCTGCAGGATGTCTAGATGGGCGGCCTTGCTGTCCAGGCCATCTGAGCCTTGCAGAGCTGGCACAAGGCTCAGGGTGCCATCATCCGTTTCACTCAACTGTGTGCATGGCCATCACAGCCTTCAGACCTCGCTGAAAAAGCAGGTGTGTGCTAAAACAGAAGATTAGAGCAGTGGACGCTGTTGCTGGTGAATGCAGAGCCAGAGAAAGGAACACAAGACCTACCACGTAGGTTGCGAGAGTAGAAGCATCTCTGACGAAGACACAATTCCAATCGGCTGGCAGATCAGCTGTCGATGGGGTCTGACTGCCATATGCACTGGTGCTGCAGTAGGGCTCTGGCTCCGTAAAGCAGCCAACACTGCCGTCTTTTACACCATATAAATGCCCTCCATGGTTCCTGTTGATCCCTGAGCTCTCCTTTAGGACATTGGAATGACTACGTCCTACTCTTAAGGATTCTTGAGGCCAGTTTTGGTTTGATGCCTGTTGCTGTGGTGACACATTTTCGTAATGGCTGTTCTGCATCTTGAGATTGCTGATGGTACATGGCTGAGGCTCTCTGAGCTGTTGTATAGATGTTAAAAGGACTGTGCTAGTATGGATGTCAGGGTGACACCGCAAGATATTGTGGACACTCTTGTGACTTCAAGGGATCCTTGTACACTGCACCTCTTTAAGAAAAATATAGATATATGAGAATGTTTTCCGCAGATTTCTGTTGGGAAGCGTGCGCTTTGCTGGCGTTGAAGTATTTGTATATTCTCGATATATTCCTACCCCCCTTCAAAATGGAAGATGCAGCAAAGAAGGTTCTATACCATATTTGCAGGTGGATCGGAGTTAGATGCCTGTTTATTGCATTACCTGGTGTCTCTTTAGATCGATAGGCTTCCTGTGATGGCCAAGATGTTAAGGCTGAAGCGCATGCCGTGCTCAGATTGACCAGGGTGCTCCATACCTCGCTGGATTCAGCATTACATAACTCCAAGTTGATATAGATGACATCAAGTTGTTGCTTTGTGGGGATGGGGGCATGCAGCATGGCAGATCATACATGCACTTGAAGAGGATCATGCGATGCTTGAAGAAGGCCAGGGCGTTCCGGTATCAATGTCGTATGCATTGAGTCCTGCCCTGAAGGACTTTCTGGCTGGAGCTGCTGGTGGATCTGCAAGCGTCCTTGCTGGTGCGTACCCAAAAGGTTTTGAACATCCATAGCTGTGGTTGGGAGCAACCTGAGCTGAGACCAAAGCGCTGTGCTGTCCAGGACATCCCCTGGATACAATACGTATACGTTTGCAGCATGGCACATCTGGAGTTCCAGCCGCCATCATCAGGTCGCTGCTTGCACAGGAAGGGCCAAGAGCTTTCTTCAAAGGCGCTGCCTACCCTCTTATGACTGTTGCTCTGCAGGTCAGGCTCCCCGGCTTTGCTACAGTCCTTGGCATTCCCCAGCACCTAGCCATCCTATGCGTTACATTCCCTGTTGTTTAATGTTGTTTCCCTGGCGCTTACCCTGCATTTGCATTGCAGAGTGCAGTTGTGTTCCAAGCCTATGGAGCAGCCTGCAGGGCCATCACAGGCAGCACCCAGTCAGATGCTCCCCTACCATACTTCCAAGTCTGCATTGCAGGTAGGATACCCGCTTTCTATGAAGCTTTCTATAAAGAAATCTGTCACCATTCACATGTGCAGGAGAAGCTTTGTTCGGTGTGCAACTATAGATAACTCACAGGCTTCAGGTTGGTAAGGGGCCCGGGGTCCAGAGCAGCATTCCTTTTATCTTGGAGCTGAGCACGCCGTTTGGCAGGCATGTTTGCAGGGGCGGTGCAGACATTGATCTCAACGCCTGTTGACCTGCTGAAGATTCGGCAGCAGCTGCAGCTGGTCCCCCCAGGGTCCCCCCTCTATGTGGGCCCCCTGCAGCTGCTGCGCCACATCATCCGCCACGAGGGCCTCCCAGGTGATTACGTCATCATGACGGTTGCAAACCTGAAACATGCTATACCATTGCGTCTCCATGCACCTCAGATTGATTGCTTGCCCTATCTGCATCTATCGTCTCAGAAAAGGAGCACACCTCTGCTGCATGCTCACCATTCTGTGCACGTCTGCCACAAGCCTATGCATGAAGGTTTGCATAAACATGTCACGCCTGAAGAAGTGTCCTTATGGCTGCATTCAGGGCTGTACAGGGGAGCCGGCATAACACTGCTGAGGGACGTGCCGGCGCATGCAATCTACTTCACCTCCTACGAGGCCTGCCACGAGCTGTTCGCGCCCGGCAGCCGCGCCAGCGGGGAGCAGACCGCGGCGGTGCAGCTGTTAGGTGGCGGCTTAGCTGGTGTGCTGAGCTGGCTGGGCATCTATCATTTCGACGTTGTCAAGACCCGGCTGCAGTCTCATCCGCGCGCATCCTCACCGTATTCAGGCGCGTTGTGTGCCTGTGTGCCTATTCCTGTGCCTTTGCATGTATCTGTGCCCACCCCATGTACCTGGTTTATTGAGTTCACAACTCCAAGAGGCAGCAGTTGCGCTTCCTGCAGATAGACCTCTTGGTGAGGCACATGCATAGCTGGAGTGTGCTTGTCGTTCACTTTTATTCAAAAATTGCTTCATGTTCCCAATCGCAGGCGTTCAGTACAGTGCGAGTCAACAGGCAGCCAGGCTTTGATACCCATCAGCAGTCACAGCAGCATAGAAATTTATTGTTACGCATCTCAGATGGTCGATCTGCTCTCTCTTTGCTATTTAGAAGCGTGTTGTGCTGTGATGCAGGGTGGATGCATTGCACGGCAGAGAGCTACCGGCAGGAGGGGCCACGGGTGTTCTTCAGGGGTCTTGGCACGACTCTATGTCGGGCATTTGTTGTCAATGCAGTGCTGTTCTCTGTCTACGAGGCTGTTTTGAAGGCCCTGCACAGCCATGACCCAGCCAATGCTGCCTGACAGTCCGGGTCAGGCCTGGCAGATTGCAGGCTTGATGATGTGATCATCAGTCGTAAACGCCACCCAGCTGGAGGCCTTCCTAAATCTCAAAGATACTTGCGACGAGAACAGGACAGTAATTGCAGGTCGATTCTTTGCAGGGATTTCAGTGAACTATAAGCTTTGTCCAAAGGTTGAGAATGTATATAGTGTATATTGTGGGCCCCCCTTTATCGCGATGAGGACGGTCCTTGTACCTAATGGTTGTACAAGAATGTTGTACTGAATAATGTATGGTGACGATGCACAGATGCTGCCACTGCAGCATGAGCTCAGCCCGATCCTGACTTGACCAGAGCTCTGCCCTCGAGGGCAGAGAGGATGCTTTGCTTACGGTAGGCCAGCAAAACCAGACAGACGCTTGGTGGGGTAAACGTCTTCAAAGGATGAGCACCAAAAAGCCAATGCCATTGCCATAGCCTGCTATGGCAACCTCTGCAATGGGTATTTGCACCCTTGTAGTTTGATGCTGACATGAACATATTGAAGACTTTACAAGAGACCAAATGCGGGACCGTCTAGACCTTCTAAAATGATATGCTTGTTCAACGCCTGTAAGACAGTATCACCTGGAAAGAAAACGCTGAAAGGCCCTTCACCATTCGTGTAAGAAGGGGGTGTAGACCTGTAGGCTGCAAGAGTGAATTGGCGAGTTGACAAGGCTGCAAGCCTGTGCATCAGCCCGGGTTGCGGCTGCAGACGGACCTGTGTATGCCCTGTGGCCCTTTGGGCTCTGGGTTCGAACCATCCGAATTCGCCATCATTAAAAAGAAAAGAAAAAAAGAAAAGGACCAAAAGGATTATGCACTGCAATTGGGTCGTATGGCCGGGTGCTCGAGGGCTAGTGGCCGGCCGTTAGGAAGAAAGTAATCCAACCGTCTTTCTGTCATATCGGGAACTCAACTTTCTGATATACTACACGATGCTGAGGCACTCAGCGGCATAACGTCTTCAATCGACCGGCATTAATTGCACATTCAGAACTTACGACGAACGAGTTGCCTTGTCCGGACATATTGTCAAGACTCACTTGATGGTGGGATCGTGAGAGGATCGCCTATCCAGGCCTCTTACTGTCCATCAAACATGAAGCATTTCCTTCCTGACAAATATTGACATCAGGATCATAGAGTCTTATCACGTCTTGAAACTCGGAAGAAAATGCTTTGTGACGAACGTCTTCAAGAAGTTCTGTTACAGTCTTAGATGAGCTGCAGTATAAATGGCCGTTATAACACTGTGCCTAATTTCACTCTTAGCTTTGCCCTATACATTCTATCGGTTCTCTCCTTGGCACTGCCAGATTCTTCAAATACGCCACAAAGCCACAGGAACCTGGCTGCACCTTCAAGGTACAAGTCGTAGCGCATGCCTTTGCACAGGTACAGAGCAGTAACACAGTACATAATTTTGCAATGGTAATTAACGATTAGCTCCTTCTATTCCCATTCTCATTGGTTTTCAGTGAGAACTTCTCAGCCCTTGCAGCTTCCTCTCGTGGAGAAGCTAGCCAGATACACTGGGCGGGGCTAGTGCAGAAAGTCTCTCATTCAATCGAGAAATGTTTCAATAACATTGCAAAGCTTATCTTGTGGAAGTCCCAGTAAGTGCCACTCGGCCCTGCTGTCAAGGAGGTGGTGGTTTTTGCAGTAGAATAGCGACCGTCGACAGATCCAAAATCTGTGGAAGGAGAGGTGCAATTTGCAGATTGGCTCGAAGAAGCTTGAATGGACGGGAAGGCATTTCTGTCACAATCGTGCGTGATTGCCACACCTTTCAAGCCAGCCAGCCGGCATCGTCCTGCCCCCTTCCTCAGGCATGTCAGCGTGGCTAGCTGTGCGGAAAACGAGACATCCTCTTCATTTCGGGAGACGCAAAGGCCTATTGATGGATCAATTGGCGTGAAGAAAATTCATGAGAACTTGTCAGCGCGTGTGGGGACGCTGGCGCTAAGTGTCTGTCTGGGAGTTTCCTCCTGTGCCAGCCCATCTGCAGCATACAACGTCCGCCTCAGGGACGTGGAGAATCCTGCAATGCAGAACGGTGAGCCACAATTCCTGCCTGCTCTGCACATCGCCTGTTTATGGGACCCTTATTCTCCGGGCTACATATCCTGCAATTATGAGGTTCAGTTTGCATCCTCACTTGCTTCCAAGCGCCTCGTCAGCCATGCAAATGGACGTATAGTTAGTCTCTGCATAAAAAAACATAAAAGATCGTGACATCTTCATCCTGCAATCTTGTTGCCGATGCAGGAGTGAGGGCAGCAACACAGCAGAGATGGGAGGATGCCGAGCGCTTCTTCCAGATAGTACTGCAGCAGGAGCCGGACAGCGCCAGTGCCTACTCCAACCTGGGCAACGTCCACCTCAGCGAGGGGCGCGCGGAAGAAGCCGTCAGAGATTTCTCTCGGGCCATTGCAATCGCTCCAACGGTGCTCCCCTTCACCTCTAGACTGCAGCGCAGCCCTTCCAGTAAATCTGTCATGTCCCTCATCCAATTGTGCAGTGCAGTGGGAAACAATCCTGCCTTGAGCGTGGCTTCTCACATGCCTAAGCGTTGCAATGACGCAGCTGTGATGTGAGAGCTTCTTTAGGCACTGATGTGACCGTTTACCGGGTGGGTCGGAGAGCATGGGGTCCAGTAGGTTGCAGAGAAAGATTGTCTTGTGTTCCAATTTTTTCTTGCGCCTCCATATTTTGTTGTGCCAGGCAGTTGACCAAAGAGTCAACAATTTAAAGTCTGTTGTGATTGCAGGCTCCTGTACCATATCTGAACAGAGCAATAGCAGAGGAGCAGCTGGGAGTGAATGAGGCCAGCTCAGGCAACCAGGCAGAAGCTGAGCGGCACTACGAGGCGGCCTTGAGAGTGAGTCACATCTGATTAAATTAGACCTGCCAGTGTCCACTCTTCTTGGAGGTTGCAGGTCGTTTTGAGCATGCAGAAAGATTTGTACCATAGCAGATGAAAGAAGCTAAGATTTAGTCGGGACAAAAAGGCCCTGCACAAAACAATAAATATTTGAAGTTTACAGCCAGATGATCTTGTATCACTGCCTGTAGGACTGCCGAGATGCACAGGACCGGGACTCCAAGGAGTTCGCAGCCTTCTTCAATGAGGGCAATGTGCAGGTGGGAATCTTCACCCTCAAGGGTGAAATACATCAATATAGCACACGTTCTGTGACATAAATTCCCTTCTATGCCATGACGGCTTTTAGACCCATGCTGAATTCCTTATCTTGCAAAGGCTTGGCCAGTTTTCTGATTCGCCCAGCTTGTCACATGCTCAAATCTTAGCAACCCCTGCCAAGACAAGGCGCTCGCTCTGCCTTGATGTCTGCATACCTCTCTCTAACTAGTGTCCCCATCGCGCCTGCACAGGTGCGGGTGGGGCAGTACGAGGCTGCGCTGGCGGCGTACAGCAGGGCGGCTGACCTGGCGCCGGGCATCGCCGGGTACCGGCTGCGGCAGGCGGAGCTGCTGTTCCAGAACGCGCGTCCGGCCGACGCCGACTCCATGATGCGTGGCGTCGTGCGCAAAAACCCCAACTATGCCGGTGCGCCTCGCTCGTTTTACGTTGTAATTATAGCCTGTGGGTCATCGGCTGCATAATTGGCTGCAGAAAATTGTTTCTTGCTTCCAAGAACCAACGCATTTCCTGTGTTGCGTCGGGGCTGCAGAGTTTGTTGCTCTTCCAAGTACTGAGGCAGTTGCTGTGTGGCTTTGTGGTTGCAGAGGCGCAGGCGGCGCTGGCGGCGGTGGAGTGGGTGTCGGGGCAGCAGGGCAAAGCGGAGGAGCATTTCGACAAGGCGGTGAGTTTGGATGGACGCTGGCGCAAGATGGGCTTCATCCGGCAGCAGACGCGCTGGCCACCCGCACTTTACGACGCCATGGAGAAATTCCTCGCCATAGCCGGATCGAGCTGAGATTCACAGCTGTCAATAACGTCGATTGGCTCAACAGCCTGGCCAATGCCGGAAGTGTGTTGTTTTGAGAGCATTCTTGACAGCTGAAGATCCTCGAGAGCGTGATGGGCGGTTGGCCGGCTGTTTGAACGATGATGAGAGGGTATCTGCGGCAACGAGTGGAGAGAAATTCGGTTTGGCCCGGGTGCTCCGTGGCTGCTGTGGCGAGAATGGCGCAGGATCCTAGGGTGTTAAAAGAGATTTAGTTCTGGATAGATACTAAGAAGATGCTTAGGGGACGAAGCACCGCGCATTGTCCAATTGTAGTCCAGCTTTCCACCCACATTTTGTCGTCCTTGATTATTTATAAATGTGCATGAATACACAGTAGATAGCTGAAAATTAATATTGAGCACATGTTGCCATTCATTCTTGTGCATACAAATTGAGAGGAGTACCTATATCAAAGCTGTAAGGAATCAGCAGGACAGCACACAAGGCACCTGCAAGCATACGGTAGCAGTTTGTATTTCCCACAGCAGTTACAGCTCTAGAATTTCTGTACATGTAAGCCCCGAGCTTCACCAGGGTGTCTAGAGAAGTTTATTCATCTCACAAACATAGCAACAGGTTTGTTGACACAAGCACGTTCAGACATGCTCCAAATCCCTATTTTGGAACTGCCAATCTCTGCTGCGTTCTTCACACGTCAGGCAAGGTAGTGGACTGCTGAGGATGGGGGTATGATTATTTCAGGAGCCTGATGCAGCGCTTGGCGCATGCCCCCATCCGCCCCCAGCTCCAGAGCTTGCATCGCCTCCTGAGCCAGCTTGGCCTGCACAACACATGCAGAAATCTGTCAACACTGCGTCCCCCGGTGTGCCAAAGCCGTGTGCAAACACAGTGCCTGCAGAGTCTGGCACTTAAATGGCACCAGTTCTTTCGAGGGAACTGAGGTAACAATCTAAAATTCTAGGGCTTGCACCTCTGGACCTTTGCCAGCTGACACCGCAAGGCAACACTTTTGCAAATGCTAGATCTGTAGATGCACTACAGCCTGAATGGGTCCCCTGTGTCTGAACGACCTCTTTCAAGATTCCTTCTCTCATGCACACCGCAGAGGTTGTTGAACTTTGATTAGAAGTTGAAAATCAACTGCTATAAATTGGCTTTCACCTGGAGGCCGCGGCATGCGTTGGCAAGCGCGCGGCACTGCGGGTCCGGGTCGGCGGCGGCGGCAGCTTCCGTCCAGGCGCGCACCCACTCCAGCCTGTCCACCAGCGTTCCCTCCGCCACGGACCCCCCGCTCAGCAGACCCGCCAGCCCAGCCGCCGGCATCGCGCCCATCACCTGTGAAGATTATGTAATCCATTATTTTATTGGATTTGCTGCTTGCGTCTGCATTGACGGAATCTAGAACACGGGCAGTGCATGTGCTGTGCAACAGTTGAGAGCTATGCCACTGTGTCGTCCCAAAATAAGTACACATCACGCATGGCGCACATGTCGCATCCTTCAAGTAGAATCAAATAGTAGCACAAGAGGAGCGTGACAAGCTTGAGCAGCTGTACAGGTGTCCATATGCATTGCCAAATTCATTTCTTATTTTTGCATGCGCGCACACACACACACACACACACACACACACACACACACACACACACACACTATGCAGCCATAGATGCATCACATCTCAGATTCTTGTCTCACATAAAACTCATGTTATCGGCAACTAAAATAACCTCAACAACGGCATATTGCGGGACCTACATAATATCTTGAGCGGGGGCCGGCACTCGCGCACCTGTGAGACGGCGATGAGGGCGGATCTGCGCACGTAGGGCTCTGCGTGCGCGTGCACCTCGGGCGCCGCCAGCAGCTCCAGCAGAGCAGCCGCCAGCCGCAGCGTCACCCCGGCCGGCGCCGCACACTCCACAAACGTGCCCTGCGCAGCGCAGAAGCGATGTTTTATAAAATTGTCTGCCGTTTGCACTGCGGTGTCACGGCTGCATGGCGTGGCACAAGTGAGAGGAGCTTGCCTCAGCACTACACATTTGTTATACATGGTACCGCATGTGGGCCCTCAAATGACCCCTGACATTCATCTGGGCTTCAGGCTGTCCAGCTCAGCTATTAATAATCAAGAGCAGCAAGGATGGCCAACAACACCCAGCCGTATGCCAAGAACTACAGATTGCGTGCACATATCAGGTGAGGGTTTACGGGTAAGCAAAGGAACTCAGCTTCAATCTTTACCCTGCGTTCCTAGGAGGGAGATGATGTGAGAGTTGTCCCTACCTGACAGACAATGACGCGGCCCAGCAGCAGAGCGTCTCGGCCAAACAGATCCACTCCGTGGCGCTCCTGATCGGCAGCGCTCAGCAGCGCAGCACTCCACTCAGCCGCCACATCCACAAATCTACCGGCAAATTCGAGTTTGAATTACACTTTTTTTCAAAAGCTGGCGGTAAGTGTCATATGTGATCTTTTTTTAGTATACCCAGCAGATACCAGCTTATTTGATTGCCAGGGACACTGATGGCCAGCCCAGGCCAGACTGCCCCAAAGCCCATGGCTTGGTCAAGATGTGCCAAACATCACCCAGTATGAGCAGTACTTCTATCCATATTTGTCCCCCTCAAACATAGGCCGGCAGGAGCATGCAGCGGCTGTTGGCGGAAAGAGGCACTGCATAACCTGAGACAGCCCTGATGATGTTCAGGGAACCCAATGCGGGGGCCCATTTGTTCTGGCCCCGGCCAAACATGAGACAGCTGCTCACTCACCTTCAGGCTGACTAAGATCACCAAGATGATCTTCAGCTGACAGCTCTTGACATATTATCCCACCAACTTTGTTCCAGTGTAAGGGACCGACCCAGGTTTGCAGCAGCCAAACTCATGACGCTAGGCGGACTGGCAGACTGCTATTGCAGCGCACTGCACTTTGGCTGCATACGCATGGATTCAAGTAAATTCAAGAAGATGACAGAGAGGAGTCAGACCTGTTGCGGTGCGTCCTGGGGGCTGCCTCCTTCTGCTTGGCCAGGCTACGCACGCCCCACACGCGCAACTCACCCACCTGCCTCGAACCGGCCTCTGCCGCCACGATGCCACCGCTGCACACAAGAGCATCGGCAAAATCAGTGGGTGACACTTCGATCTGCGACAAAGCTTATTTGCTGCGCAGGATAGAATTTGGACAGCGTTATGTTTGTCAACATGCTACCGGTGGCAAGCGAGTCCACCCGTCTCCGCTACGTCTCCTGAGTTCAATCTGGCAGACGGCTCAGAGACGAAGGTACCCGCCTTCCACTGGGAGCATATTGGCATACAACGTTTATGACCAGGTTGAATTGCCAGGGCACTGTGCATCATTAATACCACATGTAACCATCCCACTTGAGGACATTTGCACTGGTGACAGGACAAGGCACAGGCATGCAGCCTCCTGCTACAGACTCCTTTCGAAATGGAAATTCCCCACCAACATAATATAAATGCAAGAGAAGGCCGACCTGGCGTCGGGCGCTGGAAGTGTCTGCGGCCCGCCGGACGCCAGCTGCCGCGCAGCTGCGGCCAGCGCTTCCAGCAGAGTCAGCCGCTGGTGCAGATCCACATGCGGCGAGTATACCTGCATTACACCATTGCCATCACTCGACACTAGCACGTACATACAAAACTGTGAACTCCCCTGATTTGTCATTATGGGTTTCCTTCAAGAAAGCATGCTAAGCCCAGGTCCTACACATGATGTAGCCATCAATCTCACTCAAGCATGTCCAATGGGACACAAATCTCATGTGCACGAAGAGGCAATCTAGGAGGCTGTTGTGATGCTGAGCGGACAGCATCCAGATGCAACGCTCAGCACAGCTATGCAAAGCGAGTGTCTGCCTGGGACAACACTGTGATGCTGATCACAGTACCCACTGGCAGTGCTCAACACAACTATGTACAGCATGTGCCTCTGGGCACACCTCGGCTGCAAGTGCCAAGCCGCCGGCGCGCGGCGCGGCGGCCGCGAGAGATGCCATGCCGGCCAGCCGCCGCACCGCCGGGCCGGTATCTGGCCGGCCCGCCGCGGCCGCCTCCTCATCGGCCCACTCCGGCGGCCGTGCGTGCAACAGAGCGCGCGCCAGCTCGCCTGCAGGAGGAATATTACTCCATCTACATATTTACAACAGGCATGCAGGGCCAAAGTTTTTCAATAGGACTTCTACAGCTCTAAATATTGATATGAGCAAGACCTGAAAGCATTTCTGCCTTCAGGTGCATGTCTTCAAGGCTTGCGAAAGTGCCACAGGGCCAGGGAATAATTCAGGATGGCCAAATGCACTGCGCAGTCTCATCCTGAACACGCTAGCCGCTGCTTTCTTAGTACGCAATCAAGTAACGTCTGCATGTGGCAAAGGTGGCCAGAGATCTCACCGGCGTGGCTGTCCAACTCATGGGGAGCGGCGTCCACCAGCGGCCCCAACGCTGCGAGCCCCTTGAGCACGGCGTTCGGGTCATCTCCCTTGCGCAGCAACGCCGCCACGTCGCGCAGCTGCAGCGGGTTATCTCCCTCGCTCAACCCTGCGTGCATGTTCACCCCCCTTGATAGCTTCATCTACCGCACAGGAAGGTTGCTTGACTGCAATAAATGGGGATGGCTGGGACCCCATGCACATCTATACTGCAGACCAGAATGATTCCCACACAGCTTAGCAACTGTGAGAAGGGACATCTCTGACCACATCGCATGAAGATAAGAGAAAGCCTTATGTGCATGCGATGAGCTCATTGGGGACCCGTCACAAGTACTTGTGAGATCGTCGCAGGCATTCCACGTATGAAGCCTTCATCTTCATCAAAATTCAGGTTGCTGGAATCAATGTGATTGTCTGCAGGCAGTGTGCTGTCAAAAACGTCACTACATCTTTGTTCCTCCCTTTTCTCGCCCGTGTAGAGAAGGCTGCTCTTCACAGCCCAACAAGAAGCAGGAACAAAAAGAGGATTTTGCTGACATGTCTCTAACAACCCTCTGACACACATGCAAAGTGCGGCTGCCAACAAACAGTGTGCAGTCAACAAATCTACGCCAGCTTTGTTCCCTTCTCCTCTGATTAGTCAAGAGAGGGCGGCTCTGTGCAGGGCAGGGAACAAAGGAAACAAAAACAGAGTACTGCAGACTTCTCTGCAACGCCCCTTTGATCCACATACGCAGCGTGCAATGGTCAACAAAAACTTGCGGTCAGCAAAGTGACTCCAGCCTTTGTTCCTGTGTTCCCTGGCCTGTGTAGAGAAGGCTGCTCTACACAGACCTTGGAAATGCGGAACAGAGAGGGGGTAATGCTTGCATGACTGCAATGCCACTTCAAACCAGAATGCGCATGCACATGCACGTGCAAATCTCAACAAGCAATGCGCAGTCAAGAAGTTTTATTTTCTCTTACCTGGTCTGTCTAGGGAGGGCTGCTCTCGACAGATCGAAGAGAAGAAGAATAGAAGAAGAGTATACTATTTGCACCATCATCAAAACGTGAATGCAGACTATGCACATCAACATAGAGGCCTTCTGATGGACATACCGTCGTCATCCTCTTCTGACAGGTCATAGGGCTCCAAGGAACCATCGCTAGCTGCATCGCCAATGTCCCCTGGTGTCTGCACGCTACTTCCCCTGCATGCACCTTTCATCCTTAGCAAGGTATGAATGCAGAGATTGCCCCACAGTATTTAAGACATGCACTGGCTTTATTCAAGGCCCCTGAGAACATACGCCTTCCTGCTGACCCGTGCATACAAAAGGAACGTGACAGCATCAGTACACATTCCATCCGTTGTTCCATCTTGATTGTGGATTTTGGACATGGCCTCCAACAGCAAACTGGCAACACACATCCAAATCTGCTCACATTGTTCCTCCAAATCTTTGGTTCTGGACAGTCTCGGATCGACTGGCATGATGGCTAGCGCAAGAGACACACCTTGCAGTGTCAGCAGGCTCGGCTGCGATGGCTGCTGCTGACTTTGAAGGCCCTTGTTGGTTCACTGCAGCCGGCAGGCAGTCTCGGTGCCATGCCTCTTCTGGCAATAGGCCCACATCCCCCAGATCTGAGAAGAGGGGGTCCTTTGAGGGGTCCAGCACCTTGGAGAATGCCTGTCCCACCCTCATGCCCTGCCGCCTGTTAAGCACAACAACAGCTTGACAGTGATTGTAGGGGAGTAAACGTAATTATTGGAGTAAGCGTAATAGTTGGACCAAAATGGAAATGTGCCATGCCAGTGCCATTGAAGCTCCACAGCATCTGCTTGCAGAAAGAAGATGCAAGCAAGCTGTTATTGGACTATTGCCCTTTTATTTTATTCCTTTTGACAGGCCCAATCTCCGGGCACATCATGCTTCGCATGCATTGAAGAAATAAAAAACTCAGGAGTGATCTCTGGTCCCACTCTTAGATCCCCTGAGTGAGTGCCCCACTATTAGAAAATCAATAGCCGCCTTTGAATTGCTCGAAGTTTTGGAGTCGGTGATTGCTGGCATGGGGTGGAGAAGTCACTCAGCAGCATCACTCAGGGGACTGGCAAGGATGAGAGCAAATAATACTCCTCTCCATTAGAGACTGGACAATTCAATGCGTTGCAGGTGATTGCGGTGCTCTTATGACGACCGAAATCTAATGATAATCAACCAGATGGCAGAAGGTGATGCACCTCATGGGAACTTGGGGGCTGTTAAGGCGAGTGCTGACGCCACTGAGCAGAGCGGCAAACAGTCCTGGCGTTCCCTCCAGCTCCCCCCTGCCCAGGCAGGCGATGATCTCCACAAGCGCCGCACTCATGTACGCTTGCTGCCTCACCGGCAGCCGCTGAGTTGTCTCCAACTGGCCCCATGCCTGCATGGAAGGGTATGGACATTTCTTCAGAGTACCTTGGAAGCCGCAACTCCCAACAATGCCTCCTGTTCAGGAGATTACAGGGTAAAGAGACTAGTCCTCCCTGAGCAGTCCTATATGTGAATTTGAATTCGACCAAACATGCACGTAACTGCTGATTCATGTTCTTTCCATCTTTTTTGACAGTTTCTTTGAGCTCGACAGTTGCTGCCAATGCATGCCAGAAGGGGTCAGTGGTCACTTGAATAAGTGCGCGTTCCCACAGTGTTGTCTTTCAGAATATCTGTAAGACACCCATGCAAAGGGCATGCGCACGACATGTAATGAGTAAGCGCGTTACCTGAGCGAGCCTGACAGCGACATGCTGCAGCACAGGCAGGGGAGAATCTGGCGAGGATGCCTGATCTGCCGCTCCCAGGGAGTCCAGCAGGCGAATCAGCAGGCGCATCTGGCCGGGCGACAGAGTCCGCCGCATTAGCGCCTTGTCCTCCAGAAAATATCTGCGCATACAAGTTCACACTCTCGACACGACTTAACAGGTATGATTGTTTTTGATATGATCGAACCATGTCCCTGCATTATGGCCTTGGCGCAGCCTGGCATGGCAAAAATGTGCGCACGTACGTTCGACCTGACAACTAATACAACTCCACTTTCCAACACGAGAAATACTTTAGAATGATGAATCTCAATGCTGACCACAGAGCACTGTCCTGTGTGAGATCAAAGGTGCATGGGCACGGCCGCCACAGCATGGAGCCTACAGATGCCCAATTCTATTTACCTGACTTCTGAGCGGGCAAGGAGTGGTCCATTTAACACAGCCTTGAGGGTCTGGGCAGACTGCGCCAGGTCAGCTTCTCTCAGGTCACCAGCTTCCAATATCCTGGCAGCTTCCCGCAGCAGCGCCTCCAGCAGCTTCTCCAAAGCTGCCGCGTCCTGCACGCTTTGCATCGCTGCGCGCACCCTTCCGCACCCCTCTGCCGAGAAAATATCTCTGCGCTGCATCCCTCCCCCTTGCTGCCCAAGCTTTGCATCCCTCTCTGAAGGAACTTGCTCCTGCCTCTTCCTTCCTTGTAGTTGCTGTGATCCTGCGGCTGATGGAAATGCAAACGTGCTTCTTGTCTTCCCCCTGCTGCGGCTGCTTTCGGCTGGCGCCAGACTTGGCGCAGCAGGTGCCCGGCATGAGGACGCCGCTGCATGGCTACGGAGCCTCGCTGACGCGTCAGCGCTGTCAGCAGACGACTCATTGCTGATGTCATCCACCGCATCTCTCGCAGGCACATGGTCGTTCTGTGAAGATGCCGACTTGGGAAGTGTTGTCGACCACAGTGTGGCTGCTACAAGCTGTGCATGGCCCCGTCTGCTGAGGCGAGCCAGCACCTCACCCACAAACATGCCTGATTTGGAGACATGCGTATCTCCTGTGCTGTTTGTTTCAGCTGCTTCTTGCTGCGCCGGTGGCTTTGCCTGACTCGTTGCCTGCTTACTACTGATCGCCCTGAGGCAGTGCTCCACAACCTGCAGCAACAACAGCGACAGTGCTTGGTGCTGGGATCTTGTGTTGACACTCACTCTCCTGGCAGCAGCATCAGGCCTTCATGTGACAGGATCCATGGCTGATAATCAGCGCATCTGTTCACATGCCAATGATGCACAGAGAGTGACGTACAGCACCCGGACGACAACATGCTGTGAGTCTGCAATGGCTCACCTGTGGCATGTAGGCAGAAGGCCGGAGCGCAGGGAGCTGTGTGCTGGCGGCTCGCTCAGGCACAGAGGCCAGCAGTGAGGCCAGATAGGCAGTGGAGTCTCCTCCAAGACTTCCCCCATTTGCTCCATCACTGCTTACCCCAGATGAACCTGCCAACTCCTGGACCACAAGATGGTCTGTCAGGCAGTCATTTACCACACCAACTCTCAGGCACAACCTTTATCCAGGTCACACTGGAGATTGCTGTCATGGCAAGTGTGCTACATGATCAGGCATCACCCTACATGCAAATGCAGATCGGCCGCCAGGGAGCTGACAGGGCACCAGAATAGAAAGCGTCAGCAAGGCTTGCAAACCCAAGGGAAAGACACATGCCTGGATTCCAGTGCTGCCCGACAGCGCAAAGCGCTCGGCAAGGATTGCAGCTGCTGTGTCGGCGGCAACGGCCGTCACATAGACTGAGGCCTCTGATGCGCTGAGCGCCTCCCGCAGCGGCGCCACGCTGGACAGGTGACTGCGCACCGAGTCATCGGGGTGAGTCAGCACTGCGTCAGCAGTTATTACAGAGGCAATCCCTCATTCAAGTATTGCTGCATGTAGGCGGGTGGCGCATTTCCAGCTGCAGCAGAAAGAAATGGCATGCATGTCTTGCTCATGCATGCATGAGAAGATGAATCTGCACCTTGAGAAGGGCAGTATTCAAGATGCACGGATGCAGTGGAGCAGTATGGAGGACATACATTCCAAGCATGCACTCTGTTCATGCATGCATGTGAGGAGGCAGGACTTTTTTGGCTGCAGCAAACAGATGGGTTGCAAAGTGACTCACGTGACTAGAGTGGGGAGCAGGATAGCTGCAGGTGCGCCAGCGAAAAAGGCGTGAAATAGCTGCACCTTGTCTTCCAGCGAGAAGCTGCTTAGCCACTCCGCTGCCACCACTGCACAGACGCACAATGGCGCATCAGATATAACATGGCTCAAATCTCATGAAAGCCTGAAGATTGAAGTAAACAAGGTGCAGGGGATGGGCGTGCATTCCTCTTTCGTGGATTTTAGAAGCGTCACCTGACAGCAGGATGTCTGCAAAGCTGCCAAAATGCTCCCTGTAGAACACCTCACTGACAGCTGCCCAGTCAAGCTCTTTCTTTTCCACAATTTGGCAGACCTTGTCTTCCAGGTCAGGGAGCGCTGCAGAACATTTGTACTTCCATGAGATGCAGGAAGACGGCGATCACGCCAATCCACAGAACAAGTTCCAACGCATAATTGAGTAAGCTGGGGTCTTTTAAGGGTTTCCATGCCTGACGATGCTGAAGTGCAACTCGTGCCATTTGCAGGCTTTGGCGTGAACTCCCTGCTGACATAAAGGCGGCTTGCAGATTGAAGAGCAACCTTCACCTGCACAAACATTATCGATGGCCGTGGACTATGAGTCAGCAACGCAAATTACTGACATTCATCCAAAACATCCAAGTCATAGAAGACTTCGACAAGCACTAAGATACAATTATTTGTTGAGTTTCTGATCGCCCCATATGTCGCATGCCTTTCCTACTCACTTGATCTAATGTTGTTGCCGACACAAGAGCCGAGGTCACAGCCCTGATGTGATGTAGAATGACACTTTTCGGCGTCATTTAAGATCAAATATATCTAACCGTGAATCTACTAGAATAGGGGATCATAATGGCCCAGATTGATGCTTCATGCTGCCCTGTATGCTCAATCCTTGCAATGCCAATTGGCTTTATGATAGAATGGTGGCACCCACATTCGCACTGACTCTATGAAAGACAAATGTGGTGCCTAGGTTGAAATATGTGGTCAGGCCAAACCAAAACCAGAAGGCTTATTCGCAACAGGTGACGGGAGCAGCTTCGTGACGACAGCCAAGCGCCAAGTCGTTGACGTCAGCGCATCTCCGCCTGCGATCGCTGGTCCATATTTATTGGGAACGAAGAATCTTCGGTGTGTCTTTCGCTCAGCTTCTCCCTATTGCAATCAAGAGCACATATGGGAGTGTAAGAGGCCCGACCATCGTGCGCTGCCGTTACCGCTCCCTCTTAAAGGTGTAAAATGACACCAGGACTCTTCTGAGCGTCTGGGCTGGAGATACACAACGAGAGCGTGCTCAAACTACCTTCAAAATAAAGCACGGGCACGGGCAACAAACGGTACTGTCCTGTGGAGTATCACAGGATGCCTGGATGCCAAAAAAAGTCAATTCTGCTGTGACTTGCTGCTTTGTGGTGTATTGCAGCATTGCCGTGCCTTTTTACATTTTCGGATGTAATCTGCAGGTTGACTTTTCTGGCGGAAGGATGTTGGTCTGGGACTTCATTATTGCGCTGGCATACTTTGCCATTCCGTTGGAGCTGCTCTACTGTTTCCTATGGTATCCCTTCCCAGTGAGAGCGAAGCCAGCCATATTCTGCTCCCTCTTCGTCTGCTTCATCACCATATGCGGTGGGACGCACCTGGCGAGAGCCTTCGACTTCACCACAGCCGTCCCCATCGTCACAGCAATCTGCACCGTCATATCCGTCCTGACAGCCTTCATGCTGCTCTGGCTGATCCCTGGAGTCTTCAAGCTTGCCAAGGCCTTGGAGCAGGAGCGCGTTGAGAGGCTGATGCTGGAAAACTTCCAAGGGACCCTCACTGAGGCTGCGGAAGGGCCGGACGACATCAAAGCAACCCTGAACATCATCAGAGCCGTGCCGCACTGCTCAAACCGCCAGTTGCGCCTTCTGACGGCGGCAAAGTCTAGCTTGTGCCGCATGCTTGCATCAAACCACGTGGACATCGTCGGTAAAGAGGGCCTCAAGGAGGTGCCTGGCAAGGTCACCGTGCCAATAAACCAGCTATTTGTCATAGTTCTGGACAAGGACGTCCATGCCAAGCACAGAGATATCCTGGCGAAGCTGAGCGGTCAGATAGCACATGCGTTCATGGAAGCCGGGGACTTGATTTTGGAATGAACTGACTTCAGGTCTCGAGCCATGTGATGCACAACATCGTGCAGCATGTGGTATCACAGCCTGCGCAGCTGAGCTGTGCAGTGAGAACGCAGTGTACTTGGTGTATAGTATTGTGCTGATCTATTGAACACCTCCTGTCTGGATGAGATGTTGGCCCATCAGGGCCAAATTTCCCAGTCACATCATGCTGTAGGTGACTTGGATCCACTGATAAGTGCTGCACCGAATTTGTGGTATGAATGAACACTCATTCATACCACAAGGTAAACCTTCTCTGCTTTAAAAACTTTCGACTTGCAGGTTGAGGGATTCAGGCTCCAAAGGAGATCCAGGTTGCAGCTAGTAGCAGTATTTGAGTGTTTTCAGTTCATAGCACCGTGCCATTGTGACATTGTAATAAGTATATTGTCGAAATCGCAGGGCTGCCCCCGCTCTCTACATGGCACTCGCAAAACCTTGTATTAATGGGGAGGCTTGCAAGCTCACATTCTCTCTTGCTCTATAAAAGGAATCCAACATCCTCTCTTCAAGAGGTGTTATCATGGGCACCAAGAATCAACACTCATACAGACACCAGCACCACAACAACAAAAAAACACACCGCTCTCGTACACACCGTCACCTAATCATCATCGTCCATGCTGTCATCCCAGAAGGAAGGATTGTCCAGGCTGGAGGGACCCCCCCAAACTCTGCCACCGAAGACCCCCGGTCCCCCCACCATGGGCCCCCCAAGATCAGTCATGTCATCCATGCGCCGCCGCCTTGTCAGCGCGCGCGGCTGCGGCTGCTCCGGCGGTTTGTTGCCGGTCAGTCGCTCCACGTGACTGTTGATTGTCTGCGCTAGCCACAGTTGCTCCTCGCTGCTCAAGCCTGCGCGCACCCAGCATGCCTCTCAGAGATGTCCATAATGCAACCGATACAAATATGCGGGGCAGCCCTTTCTCCCTAACATGGCGCTCGATCTGCCTTGTATTCCTTCGCTCACTTTGGCTACAATGTGTAGCTCTGTGGGTGGTTCATGGTTGATCGCTTTTGAATACACAGCTGCGTTCATGCAAGGGTCTGAAGAAACTGGCCATCCAGACCCAATGACAAACGCCGCAACGTATTCAAACGCGCATAGGCTGCACTCCATGCTGCTACAGACCATCATGTTCTACAAGTGTCAGCCGTAGCAGCTATATAGCCTGAGCAGGCTGCTCAGATCTGTCAACTGAAGACTCTCAGGGCAAGGAGCCCTACATCTGCAACGAGGAAGCCCCGACAGAGTGCCTCTTGAACTCGCCAATCAGTGTCAATAGAAAAGGGGCGCACCCAATCCAAAGGGGACCTTTCTGAAGCCCTCCAGAAGCTCCAGCTGCGTCCTGGGCTCCCCATTGACATACCCAGTCACCGTCACCTTTGCACCTTTGAGGTCCGCCGTCTTCCCGCTCCTCTCCTTACCTGCAACCGCCGAAAAAGGTTAATCAACGATTCATTCAACCTGACCGCCCCAGAAACGTGCTCGTGCGTGCATGCCTGTTACTGGCAATGATGCTTTGATGGATCATATGGGACAGCAACAATAGAGGTGCTTCCCTTTGGCAGTGCTGTACAAATATAATTTGCTCCTCTGGATTCCCATTACGCCACTCTCAGTCCTGAGCTGTCTCGAGTGATGGCCACTCACCAGAGTCATCCGCTTTTCCTCTGTTCAGTCGCCACCGCTTGGCACCAATGTTGAGGTTTTCCGAGCTGAAGGCGCCCCCAAATGCATCTCTGGCCACCTGATACCCTGCATGACACCATGCCGGTGTGAACAGGGCGCTTGACAATGACACACGCAATCAACACAGCAAAAGTGCTCTACACATCCTTGGGTAAAGAACAAAGGCAAGTTATGCACTCAAAATCAAAGTCACTGCATTGCGCTGTGACACAAGGAAAGGACACAGTCAACCCACATATCCACATATACTATAGAGGCCTGGCTCCTAGCTACGCCACAATGTTTCTGCAGTGCTGCATAGGTGCCTCCCATGGCCAACCTTGTGCCCTTGGTTAGGACAGCCTTGAGGCAGACTCAAAGTCTGAACAATTATCATAACAGATATTTGCAAATCCACACCTGCGAACCAGAACGGGAGCGAAAATGCTGCGCCGATAAGGGATCCGGCGGCGAGCGCGGACAGAGTCCAGACAGCAGTGGTGCCGTTCCACACGAGCGCAAAAGATGCCGTGCCCAGCCGCTCGGTGCTCAGCAGCGGCCCCCGCGGAATGTCGATCTCGAGTGTGGTCCCTCGAGAAGTGACGCGGCTGCGCGCGCCTGGCGGGTCGCCCCCCGACCTGTTGCGGGCAGGCCATAATCAATCATCATTATGCCATGATATTGAACACCTGGAGGCAGGATCCACGTGAAGCCATATTGTGATGCAGCCCAGAGATCAGTCATCATGGCAATATAAGAACATACAAATGTAGTCCTTTCATTGTGATGCTGTGGAGGCTTGGCTAGAATGCTTGGGTACAGCCCCTCACGGCCTTGAACACAGTCGGCACACACCTGGAAACTGCTGCCGGAGATGTCTCTCCCTTCAGGATCTTCAGAGCGTCACTCGCCGGCATCCTGTCCTCCACAAGAGGCTCCTGCACACCACCGCCATCCTTCAAGACAGCAGCGTCCCTCCCTGGGCAGCGCTACTCGTTGACGAAGGCGCTTGTCCCGCATGCAACCAGGTCCTCGCTACAGACAACGCAAGAGCTGGCGAGTGTTGCACTGTGCATGGAGTGGGGCAGTCTAAATTCTAAGAAAGGTTCACAGGCTTACCAACAGGCCTTCCAGCACTGCTGCCAGGGCATCCCCAACCACCAGAATTGACCTGAAGTCCAGCCGAAGGCGGTCCTGTGGGAATGCACTCGGCGGCTTGCCTGCATGCACCCATGCAGCGATTTTTGTCAGCACCAAGTTGCAATACTGCTTGATACTCCTGAACAGGAAATAAGACCAACACTGAACCACAAGCTACAAGAAACTCCGATCAAGACAGCCACACCGTTTTGCATATCTTGAAGCGGGCCGACAGCGTGCATGCAAGACTTGGAAGATGCAAACACATCACTCTTCCAGATGACAAATATCAAGCTAGCACTATCGCATTTGCATGCAGGCTCAATGCCTTCAGGGGCCAATGTACATTTGTCGGACACGCTATCCCTGCCACAGGCAAGGTGCGTCTAGGGGCCAAATAAATTTTATGCACTATAATTTCATGCGGCGAACCTGACAGCAGGAAGAGAAGGGTCCCCCCGAGGCCATAGAGGTCAGAGGCCGGGGACGCGGCGCCGCGGAACTGCTCGGGGGCCATGTACCCGTAAGTGCCGATGACCGTAGAGCCCGTAGCCAAGGCATCCCCCGCCGCAGCCGCCTGCACGCCGCCAAAATCCACCAGAAATACCCGGCCCCCTGCTTTGCCACCCTCTAACACCACATTCTCCGCCTTCACATCCCTGCAGGGGCACCAGCAAAAGATCAGACATTTCTGGACACTCAACAAGAAATGGATTCTTTATCAATTTTGTCATTGACACTGCGAACTGCCCACCTCCATGTCTGTCGGCATTCAACAAAAGATTGGCCCTGAAGCTCAGGGCTCGATCAGAAGAATGGCATGCAGATCAGATCATCATTCTTGAAGGGGCAGACTTTAGCTGAATGCATCAGATGTTGAGGTAGGCAGTGGGCAGCATTGAGCTCCAACAAGTATACTACAAAGCAGGGCACTGTGCAGCCATCAGCTATTTCAGCGCCGATCAAATTTACGCGAGTTGAGAGGCACAAGCCGGGCCTTGAGCGCAACAACCTGATTGCTGCACAAGGGGAACTGTTCGCGGCACCTGTGGGTGACTGATGGCCTGCGGCTGCCGAGGTATTCCAGGATTTCCAGCAGCTGGATGCCGATCCTGGTCACCTCCGCCTCGTCAGCGCGCCAGCCCTCCTCCATCAGCTGCGCCAGGGAACGCCCCTCCGCCAACTCCTGCTCAAATCCAAAATTGGCCTTCATCCCTGACTAGCCAGCTTAGTCCTGGTCCATGACTTGTGTGATCTCTGATGGAACCTCTTGTCTCAACTTGCAAAATTCGCATGTTAAGTTGTTTGTGCTTGCCCAAAAATGCCTGGCTCATCATGTCCGCCACCATGCCTGAAGCTGCCTGAACCTGCTCTTAACCCCTGCCACCTCTACAGTCCTACTTCTTGTAATCCACTGGATCGTAAGGTGCCATTTTGACCTGCTCTGTTGAGAGCTCAGGCTGCAGCAGAGATATACATCCTGCTGAATGGCATGATCTTCACAATGTACTGAAGTCTGCACCTTCTTCACAGCTCCCAAAGACGAGAAGGCAGTCAGCTGGGGGTAGCACTGCAACAAGTTAGAAGATAGATGTCACCCCAAAGTGACCAATAGGCACGTGTGCATAACAGTAAGCTGCTTACCTGGACCAAAAAGAATCCGCGGTCCTTCTCGGTGTCTTCGGACAGGTAGTCGATGTAGCGGGGGATCCCAGGATGTTTCAGAGTTTCGAGCGTCTGTGCCTCGCGCTCAAAGAGCTCCAGTTGCTTCCAGTCTGTCATGCGGCGCAGCGACAGCGCCTTCACCGCCACTGTCTTCCCGTCCGGGCCCTCAGCCTGCACGCATGTTGTGTTGTTTACGAAGGGGGTCATTGCATGTGAGCATGCAGCTTTGGTACTCCAATATCTGCTGTGGGCACAGTGCCTTGTGTCTCGATGTCTGGTCACACAGCCTGTGCACGGACTGCAGCCGTGATTGCTTCTCATCATGTCGGCAGTATCTGCACAGGCTATATGAACAGACACTGTGGGAGAGGCAGACAGAGGGGGACACTGTCTCTTCTTGTCAATGTATTGGATTAATGTTTATCACACGCCGCAGTAATAGCGCCTCCAACAAAGCAGAGGGCCAATGTGATGCCATCAAAAGATATCTCCCGTGGGCGATCTGTCCCAATGAAGGCACTATTGCCGCGGCGCGCTTCTGGCAATGTGAACAGAATTTCATTCACAGCTGATGTCATTGCCGTTGGCCTTGTTTGGGATGAAAGTGGAATCAAGCTACCGCAATCACTGTCCGCTCTTACCTTGTAGGTGACTCCATTGCTGCCCCTCCCCATGACCTCCAGCACTGTGTACTTACCTCCAAGCACATCCCCTGCCCTGTAGTCACCTGACCAGACACAGAACATTTGATCACTCAAAAAGGTTCTCATGAGAAAGGAGGGTCGTGTGTTACTTATCCTGCGGCAGCCCACGACTTGCCAACATGGGAGCGCCTATAGCAAGATGCACGAGAGAAACAATGTCATCATATAATGAAATATGGCTGTTTGTTTCCGCGCTGGAAGAGCAAACCTGTCCAGACAGGACCTTCAGATGACCGCGGAGGAAAGTGCATTTGATCCTGCTGTTTGACATTCTCCTGCTCCGCTCTGCATCTTAGTGTGCCTGCAGGTTAGGCACGTGTGTCAGAAATACCTCAGCTTGTCCAAGGCAAAGGGGCGTGCGTGTTCAGCAGGAAGCAAACACAGAGAGAGGCAGCAAGTCTGTCAGGCTCACCCGTTTTAAATCTCCCAGAAATATTTTGAAGCCGTGCTTTAGATGCCTTCGAGTGAGATCGCTGAATCTGGTGTCGAGCACTTCTCAGAACTCTGGTCCCTCTCCCCGGAATCCTTGTGTATGAGCAGCTGCATTCATGCTGGAAGCTGGCACCAGCAGGCCGTCCGTGATAAGCAGATTGCATTACAGCAATCAATTACAATGCTCCTCAACCACCTCGGTGTATGCTCTTAATACTTGGAAGGACGAATCCTGCAACACCAATCCTGCGATCAATTTTAGATCGCTCCTAAAATTAGGTAATCAATTCAGACTATACCCTCCAAATCTCGAACCACGCTTCACTGGGTCTCCGCTGCACATTCCAAGACACGGAGCTGTCCTCGCAGCTTCCCAGCTTCGGAGCAGGTGCCAATCTTCGGAGGCGTTCCTGCAGCTTCCTCCAGCGACTGCTGCATGCTTCCTGATGCATCAATTATTCTTTCGTCAAATCTTGGCCAGCATGGATGCAATGATATGATTTGACTGCATGGCAACCAATGATTGCGCATGTGTGCCCGTCAAGACTGCTCTTCCAATCGTGTCTGAATACTTTTACGTGCAGGAAGCCGCACAAACTTGTAACTAGGCGTGCTTGGCTGTTAAGGTACCCTCTTGCCTGCATGCGCAGTGGTGTCAGGGACATCAGCGTCCAGCTGACCCCTCAGGAGGAGGAATTATTCGATGTGTTGACGAAGACATTGGAGCATGAGAAGCTAGATACAGTGCTGCGATGTGCGGGGGGATGGGTGCGAGACAAGCTGTTGAAAAAGGAATCTCACGACATAGATATAGCAATAGACAACAAGATGGGGCAGAAATTCGCGGAGCACATCAACAGCTACCTGAGCTCGAGAGACATGAAGACTGGCAAGGTGCTTCTCGATTGCGCCTCCTGCATATCCACCTGAACACGCTTTTCTCTGTTCGATTTATTACGCCAAATATGCGATTGGATCCAAAGATAATGCCTCACTGGGGTGGTCTTGCTCCCACGCTCTTTCTCATGGGAAGCATCTGTAGGCTACTGCATACAAGAGGAGGACTGGTACAGGATCGACGAGGGAGGAAGGGGAGCCAGGCAAACAGGAAACACGCATGAGGTTACCAAAACCGTCAACCAGATCATCAGCGGAGGTGTGCAGCGCTGAGGAGGTTGCTACTGCAGGTGGCGGTCATCATGAGCAACCCGGACCAGTCCAAGCACCTGGAGACTGCCAGGATGACAGTGGCTGGCCTGGAGCTGGACCTGGTCAACCTGCGCAGTGAGAAGTATGCTGACCAGACCTCCCGCATCCCCACCATGGAGTTCGGCACCCCTGAAGAGGACGCCCTCAGGTGAATCCCCCATCTCTCCCTGGTTTTCTTTTGGGGTACATGTTGCTGCTTGTCGCTGTGAATAGTGTGGTTGTAGCACGAGAGAAGTTGAAGCAGCTCTGCGCACTCCTTGCTTGTCGGTGTGGCTTCTGCTTAGCACACTGGTAGACAAGGAGCGTCGCTGCCCGAACTGACAACAACAGTTGAATGACTCTTGCAGGGTCTTTGTTTTTCAATTGCAACAGAGCATTTTTGTACAGAGCATTTTTTCGGGATCACATGAGTTGTAGCAATTCAAAAGTGAGTGTTGTGCCTGGGCAGGCGGGATTTCACAATCAACAGCCTGTTCTACAACATCAACACCCGCTCAGTGGAGGACTTCACTGGCAAGGGGCTGGATGACCTGCTGGAGCACAGAATGATCCGAACCCCGCTGCCCGCTGAAGACACCTTCCGAGACGGTATACCGGCCTTTGAAATACTCTTTGGAGGCTCTGCTTCCAAGCCTTCTTGCTTCCCATGGTGCTCAATGCAAGGCTATAGATGGGCACACTGCCCAGTGTGACACTGATGGTGCGTGAACTGCAAATGTCCGGAAATTGCCTTCATGTACAGCAGATCACAATAGTTGTAAGGGTTCAGAGGAGAACGAATGTGGATGTGCAATGAAGAAGAGTTGTGGGTGCAGATCCGCTGCGTGTGCTGCGGGCGATCCGATTTGGGGCGCGCTTCGGGTTCAAGCTAGATGGCGCCCTGGAGGCGGCAGCAGCCAGCCAGCCGGTGAGCATCTGGGCCCCCCTCCGGAGCTTTTGGACTTATCTTTTGATGCATGCAGCTTTTCATTTTGCCCTTCCTCTGCTTTTCATCGAAATCAGGACAGTTTCGTCTAAATCTCTTTTTTCAAGACACCAATTATCTCTCATTTTACAATCGAATTTCTCGCCCATAGTTTTCTTTGTCAAAATTTTCACCTTGCCCACTCATCTGCTGCTGCATTGTCTGGTATCATTGCCAGCCAACATGCTGCCACTGCCCTCCACACACGGCAAAAAAGTCAAACTCGCAGCCCAGCAAGCAGGAACGCCGTCGGACGCCAAAGTCGCGCCAAATCAGGCGCGGACGGCCCGGTAGAGCAGGAGGTACGCCATGTGCCAGTCGCCGCCGCCGGACAGCGCCAAAACTTCATCCTCCTTGCGCGGGATCATCTCCTCGTCGTCGAACTGGATCCAAGACTTGTCAACCTGCTTCACCCAGCTCACGTAGTGGCCGCTGTCCGCGCTGCGCCCCTTGTGCGTCAGCACCGCCACCAGCTCGTACCGCCCTGCGCAGCAGCCAATCCAGTAAAAGAAGGGTGCACAATATTTGACTGCTCCGGTTAGGTAAGTGATGCGCGAACTGAGATTGCATTAGAAGTCAGCAGGGGCATGTATGCTCTTCCAATCAGCCAGAAGTGTCTCAGCAATCAGGCATTGCATGGTGTAGCCCTGGTGAGTATTCAGGGGGCCAGTGCTGAGCACCGGCAGAGGAAGGAGATATCAGGGATCTGTGGGAGGGCTAGGAATCGAGGGGAGAGAGGGTGGCGTGCCTGTAAGCTGCCCACTATACTGGCCGGCCTCCGGCGCAGCACTGCTGGAAGCTCCGGCGTCCTTCATATCAACATCCGCGGCACTGCCGTTGGATGCCGGGCCTGCGGCGGCTGCCGGCGCCTCCGCCTTGCCGTCCTTGCTTGCCTGCACCACAACAAACCTCAGAGTGAAGCGTTCAGGGGCCATGCATCCTGCCAGGTCCTCAGATCTTAGTATTCTCAAGCTTTTGAGTCTCTGATGCAACACCGTTAAAGATGCCAGAGTGTTCGAGGGGAACAGCCATGACTTCTCCTCCGTCCCTGCAGTCGTCAGCATGAAAGTGCAAGTAGAGGACAGCAGGACCGCGCTTTGCAGCAAGCTGTGCAGATTTTGGCGCTTATTATTAGATATCACGGGGCAACTTGTTGGGATGCCCGCACCTCGGCGGCCTTGTCGGCGGCTTTGGCTGCGGTCTTGGCGGCCTTTTCGAGGCCGGCGCGCACGTCCTCGGCTTCCTGCCAGGCCGCACGTGGGCCGTCCAGCTCCTTCTTGTAGCTGTCCGCGCAGAACTCGTACGCGTCCAGCACCATCGGGAACACCACCTGCGCCAGTTCAGGCCCTCAGCCACCTCAGCCATGCTTGAAATCTGCCTCGCACCAAATCAGCCACATCAGCCAGGTCTTAAATCAGGCTCTGCGCCAGATCAGGACTGCTTCAAAACAAGAGGCTATCAGATCAGGAGTGTGCTGAGTAGCGCTGCAGCCGCAGTGAAGCATGTAGGCATGGATTTCTGCTTGGCGGTCCAAGCTCCTTGCCATGTAGTGAGAACCGGGAGACAAATAGCAATGTGGCAGAGATAAGAGTAGGGGTGTTGGGTCGTAAGGGGAGCAGGTGGGGCGGCACCTTGCGCAGGATCTTGGCCTTCTGGCGGGTGTCGACCTTGTAGAAGAAGCGCACCATCTGCACCGTCATGTACGGCGGCAGCTTTGTGATCACGCTGGAGCCCTGCGCACACATTTCGAGCCACGCAATCACCTTTGTGCACTTTTTGCAGGGCTGCAGATTATGCAGCCTTTCTGAGCCAAGTAAATCACATGAGGCACTTTTTGTAGGACTGCAGAGCCATGCAGCCTCCTTGAGCCAAGCAGTCACCATGAGGTGTTTATTTCTGTAGGGCTGCAGAGCCCTGCAGCGCTCTTGAGCCAAGGACTCAGATGATCAATTCCCTGTAGGGCTGCAGAGCCAGGCCTTCCCAACAGTCACTGCAAGCCAGGTATAAGACCGTATTCAGATATTGGCAGGCAGAGAGGGTGACAAAAAGCAGCACCTTGAAGAGCGCCAAGCGGCCGAGCGCGTCGCTGTTCTTTTCGCGGTCGTCCTGCAGGCCCAGGCGGATGCCCTCCGTCAGGTGGTTCACCTCCAGCGTTATGTTGCACCTGCGCCCCAGCACTCGTGTCAGACTGCGTTCCCTTTCAATCGCCCTCATGGTGAAATTCAGTAATGCATGACCTTGGACATGCATCTGTCTCAGTTTTCATGCCTAAGTCAGGGGATGGGCTCAGCCTGAGCTGTGCGACTAGGACAGTGTTCAAGGTCTGAAGACCAGGTACACGGCCTGGAAGATCAGTGTTCAGGTACTCTGTTGAGGCATTGCCAAAGTGGCAAGAAAGGCGGCAAGTGGTCAGTAAAATAATCAAAAAGGGGCCCCACTTGAGCTCGTAGACGGTGCTGCCCTCCTCGATGGCCTCGCCGCTCTCCTCGCAGATCAGCCGCGACTGCAGCCCCACGCCAAACAGCTGCTGCACCGCCGGATCCGCATCAGCATCCGCCGGGTCCTGCGTGCATGCCGGCACATGCCACTACCTGAGCTCATGAGGCTCAGGACATGCTGGGCTGCATGCGGAGATCTGCCCTGCCTCCGCCTGAAGGCTCTGTGCTTTGCAGCTTTGCACTCGCTGCCTTCTTCTTCTTCTGCGCCTGCTGCAAGACTTACAGCGGCAAGTGTTTTGCAGATGCATGCTGACTGATATCGCATAAAAGGACTGTGCCACTGAGCGTCTACAATATGTGCGCTGGGGAGGCACCCAATGACCACCTGAAATTGGGCCGGCAGCATGCAAAGAGATGATGCAGGAGCAGGGAACGCCGTGCACCTTGAGGCGCTCGCGGAGTGAGTAGAGGATCTGGGTCCAGCACTCCTCCGCGTCCTGCTGCATGTAGATGCCCGTGTTGGTCTGCTGCGCAAACTGCGGGTACTTCTCGCGCAGGTGCATCAGGAACATCATCGGCGTCACCGGCTGCGAGCTGCGCTCCAGGTCCTGCGATTGCAAAATTTATCACCTTCAGCCTGGAATGCTCTGTTTTTATTGAAGCTGGGCTGTGTCTGTCTTGCCATTTGCAGACTTAGATTGTCTGCGGGAGGATTCTTACAGCCATGGCAGACTGGGGCCGGGGGCCGTTGAGGTGCGGGAAGCTGCATGCAAGCTCCAATGGTATGGTTTGAGAATGAGCACATTTGGGCGGATTTCTGCAAGGGCAACACATTTTCCAGGTCCTGAAGAGATTGCAACTACATTTGTTGAGGTTGCAATCAGAAAGCCCACCCCAAAGAGCTGCTTGGTGGCCAGAGTGAGCTTGTGGGAGGCGTCGGGGACGCCCTGTGTGGGGTAGGCTGCCAGGCTCTCCCTGAGCTCGGGCACGCGGTACAAGCATTGCACCGTGCTGTTCATGTAACACGTGTTGCCCAGGTTCTTCAGCCCTGCGTGCATGCATGGTCTGTCAGCTCTGTTTGTCTAATGCGCTTGTTCCTTTGAGCGCTGATTGCTCCTTACAGCACTGACTTTAAGCGTGTATCACTTTGAGCACTGTTATAAGTGTGGCAGAGCTCCTGAAAGGACAGCACAGTATGGAGCAGTGTGGATAGGTAGCATTGTGTAGTAGGTGGGAGGAGGTGAGATTGACCTGCGCCGTATTTGGCAAAGCCAGTGACGTCCTGCTCGTCCTCTGGCAGGTCCTCCATGAAGACTGGGGCATTGGTGGGAGCTTCTGGAAGCTGTATATCACAGCAGACTGTGCCTCAATTCTTTCGCCCAATACTTTCACCTGTAGTGAATTTTTCGTCTAGTGCAGCTCCATTATTCTTATTATTATTCATGTTCCTTTCATGCTGGACAGCTCGTTGACGGTATTGTATACTATTTTGCTTTAAGACGAAGGCAGATCTTCTTTATTCTCTCATTATTATTCAGGGCTTCCTTGGTGTGGATAGATTACCGACGTACCTTTTCCGCGGTTCCCATCATCATGAGCTTCTGGTTTGTTTTGAGGTTGAGCTGGGACAGGTCTGCATCGTCCTTCAGCATCCCTCCTTTCACCATAATTTTCTGCCTCTCAGGTGGAACGCCTGTCAGGCTGTATATTTGATTCTTAAATACGAGGCCAGGCAGATTCGTGTCCACTTCCACATTGTGAGCTTCCTTGCCCCACTTAACGCTGACTTGCACCATGTTGTTTTTCCTAAGTCTTGCCTCCTTCGCCTCTAATGCGCTGATTGTGAGAAAATTTGGTTTCAACCAGGATATTTGAGATTGGTTATTGCGTGGACCTCTTACAAAATATATTGATAGGAGCTTGTCGGTTGATAAGGTAAAACTGTGATGGAGTTTCTGGAAACTAACTCTGGAAGCCTAATATCTCAATCACTCGAGCGCCAGCAGTACCAAAATATTACTATTGTATTGTAAGCTTTAGTGCTCTTGAGCAGTGTGCTCGACAGGTCTTCTTTACGATCTTGGGTTTTGGTGCTCTCGGCGCGTCTTGCGCCTTACGTTATTGGAGGCCTGCCCTATGCTGCCTCTGCATGATGGGAGCATGCCTGCAGGTGAGGGAGGCCCTGGCGAGCAAGGTCAGCAGGGAACGCGTGGGCACGGAGCTTGAGGGCATGTTCAAAGGTATGCACCACTCTGCAACCGGTACCTCCTGACAACTCTACCAATTATTGAATTCGCCTCACCTTCGTGACACTAGTGTACTTCTCTCAGTGCACACTTCTCGCTTCAGCTGTTGCCATTGCATCTGCATCTCCTGGCAGTCCTGCCCGCCCTTGCACACCGCAGCCTTGCCAAGGGCCAGGATTTCAACTTCCGATGCAGCAGGCAGCACTGAAGACTGCTCAAACAGCGATGCATGTGTAGACTATTTTACCGCCTTTTGGTGGGGTGCAATCACAGGGCCGGACCCAGTGCGAGCGGTGGCGGACATCCAGCGGCTGCGGCTGTTCCCTGTGGTGTTCGCGGCCCCCCAGCCGCTGCGCGGGGCCCTGGGGGATGACTACGGCGCCCCCTGCGCAACCCTGCTGGCCGAGGCGGCCGCGCTTATTGAGACCTTGCACGCCGAGGTGCACTCACACACCTTATGCATGTGGAGATTGGCGAGAGCGCACATGAATGCACCGTGTCTTGATGTGCATCAGCAGCTAGGTAGCAAAAAACATTGCCTTGCAACACCTGCAGATCACAACCGCACGTGACCACAGCACCGGTCCAGCCCAACAAAACTTTTCACTCATGATGGGCTGCCGCAGTTTCCGCATCGGCATAGTCCGATGCAGCTGGGGTCATCAGCAGTCAGTGCCCATGCCAGAAATTACCTTGAAACCCTCTGGCCAGCGTTGTGTTGAATCAAGCAGCAAACACATTTCTGTGCAATACTTTGCTTTGAGCAAAAAAAATTGAGGAGGGATGCACATTTCTAAGCAGGAGCCAATGGCGGTGGACGAGCGGCGGCTAGCCCTGCTGGCGGCGATGCTGCTGCCGCTGCGGGCGTGCGAGATCACTCGAGACGGCTCAAAGCCGACCATGCTGACACACCACATCGTCCTCGAGTCCATAAAGTGGAAGCGCAAGGACGCGGAGGCCGTCTCAGCGCTGCACGCGGCGGCTGCAGAGCTGTTGCACGTCTCGCAATTGCTACAGGCACGTTCAAGTCCACCGGAATGCGAAATATTTTTGCCCTGAATTTTTGTATTGTATCAGTCCATGACCTACTAGCTGTAGGCCTGCATGCCACTGATCGACATGGACAGGCACATGGGCAAAACCAACATGAAACATTCCTTTTCATCATCTTTGATGTAGAAAGAAGGGCTTGGAAGACCATTCGCTGACCCACCCAACACTGCAGGTGTTCACTGCATGTATAAGAATGATTGAGGGGTGCGTGCTGCAGGATTTGAGCGGGGGCTTGACAGGAGCTGGGGAGGACGTGAGGGTGCAGCTGGGCCGCATGCTGCGGCGGCTGGGCAAGCTTGGCCTAGTCAGGCCCGGTGCGCCTTCAGCAAGCTCACTTTCCTGTCCTTGACCTTCTCGTGATACTCAACAGTTGTGCCCATCTAAAGATCTGCCACTGTTCTTCCCCTGCCGCTTGGAACAGTAATCCCAACAAGGCCATGTCCCATTTCCGAGGTTCCTATGGGATCTGATTTCTACCATTGTGGTTCACAGTGCCACCAGACGATCGGAGTGTGGCAGCTGGGAGTATTACCAGACGTGTGCATAAGAGGTAGATACATTCAAAACCAAGACAGAGTTCTGAGGATGATTATGTATTGATGTGATGCATGGCAGGCATTGTGTTGGCGCCGCTGCTGACCCTTCCCGAGGCCGCGCCGCTCGGGGTGGATCCCGCGGTGGCCCACGCTGACACAGCAGAGGCCAGGTCAGCGTCCCCTGAGGCGCTCAGGTCTCCCTCAAGCGCTGACGAGGGCCGCGCTGCCAGGTGGGCCTTGTCTCGTTCCCAGATACAACCTTGCAATATCCATCTCTGAAGCAAAAAGAACTCCTTGGTAGAAACAATTACTGTGCCTTTGTCACTTTCTGGTATCTCTCACTCAGTGAAGGGTCCCAACATGAGCTGTGAAAACAATAGGTATTTACTCCATATATGGCAAATGGATCAGGAGAATCTTGTGGTTAATGCAGGCTGGAGACATGCAGGCTGCTGGAGGCTGCCACAGAGGCATTTGGGCTGAGCGAGTGCTGGAACTTTAAACCGCTGCTCACTGGGAAAGAGGTACGGAGTCACTATCTGTCTTTTTTATTTTGAGCTGCTTGAAACCATCTCACCATTTGTTGAGTGTGCTGCCGCTGCTGACATGGTGCATAGGACCACCAACTCAGCAAGACCCAGAATCCCAAGAAAGCCCCCTTGCTGCTCGATAGCTCGATGCCTTTGTATATTCAGGGAAGAGACCCCAGCGGGCTGTTCAAAAGCAGCTGTGCAAGCAAGTGTGTGATGATGGCATGTTGTGTACTGTGAACAGGTGATGGGGCTGCTAGGGCTGAAGGGGAAGGAAGTTGGGGAAGCAATGGAGCACGTGACAGACTGGCAGCTGGCACACCCCTCAGGGACAGCAGCAGAGTGCCGGGAGTGGCTCGCAGCAAAATATGGGAAATGATCAGATCTATTTGTGTAGCCTGCCGAACGCTGCCTAGAATCCAACTATTCAACAGAAATTCGATAGAGAAGGATGGAACTGTACATCAGAGGTTGGTGAGACTGGACTGGAGTTTGTGCACATATGCTTGGCCCAGGCTCAAAGCCATCATGTGAAGCTTCTGCTGGAAGTGAGGAAGCTACGAAGGACGAGGAGCCAGAGTAGGATGCGGATCTTTCAAACTGTCATTCGAGTGCCATTGAAAATTTCCAGTTGGGCTGAGTTTTTAAATAAGGAGCAATCATTTGTAAGGGTTCCGCGACGTCTTGACTTGGGTGCTGGGCACAGTAGGTCTTGTCTCACAGACCCGCGGATCTACGGATGCTCGTACTATTCTTCAACTAGTCGCGCCTGCGAGTGTAAGCCTTCCTCCTATAGTTCACTTTCCTGTGACAAAGGATTGAGTCGAATATTTTGTCGCGATTGGCGCGACTGAGGGCCCATTGCAGTTGCTTCACGTCTGAGAGTCCTAGGCATGGGGCCTGCAAGAGTTGAAGGCAATACATGATAGATGGTTGTAGAACAGAGCTTCTAATTATACTTTTTCAGTAGGATTCTTTGTCGTTAAACAGGACGTGACGGCCATCAAGTGGCCGCACTCGTACTGCCAGGGGTGGGAGTCAGTTGATGCGTGTGTAATGCTTACGGTCCGGGATGCTAGAGGCCTTGTTACTTCTGGCTTGGTCCCTTTCCTGCAGCAGTACTCGGATTTCAGGTGATCACGCGTGATACCTCGCCAGTCTTGTCATTCTCAGACTCTTCCCTTGCATTTGGCACCAGATGCCTGCATCCTACCTTCGTACAAGATTAAATTCTTATGCATGCAGGGGATGCTCTTCCGAGCCGGCATCGTTTGTTGGAGCGGCATCACAGTGCAGACTATATCACCCCAGAGCCTGCCAATAAGACATACGTCAGCGTCTACTCAGCCCTGCATGACCCTCAAGCAGGTGCTACACCAATCCTAGGTTTCCATCTCTCTCCCTGCCTATGGTGCTTGAAACAAAGGAAGGAGACTTCCTTTGAAAATATTCTGTGTTGGGCATGCAGTCTGTCTTGGGTAGCTAGCATGCATGGGGCATGACTGATTATGCCTTCTCCTTTGAAGAAGAACATATATATGCATGCACCTTGCCTCTTGGCAGGAAAGCGTGTAATAATAATAATAATTCTGCCTCAGAAAATAGCCTTCCTGCTGGGGACTTACCCCTCATTGTTTCATCCGACGTGCTTCCAAGTTATCACTATGTGGATCTCGTGTGCATGCCAGGCGAGGTTCGGGTCTTTTCAGAGGTGCATCCAAGGGAGGCATGCACGGCGGCAGCCACATGCAGGCTGCAGGGAACCGGGGTGGATGTCTCGGTTGCAGCAAGGATAGATATGCCGTTCAGCGCTCTCCTGGAAAAGGACGTCCCTGAGCCACTCGAGTGCTTTCACACCTGCCTGCTCCCTACAGGCTCTGAAAGTGAGCCCCGCTCCTGACCCCCACTTTTACACCTCTATTCCTGCACCTGTATTTCCGTTAATGCTGAAAGGCACAGTGCAGACCACGGGCGCGCATCTGTTTTCCTTGATGCCTTTGGACCCTGGAAAACAGATGAGCCCTGCATCTTCTAGCATGCCATCAAAATAGGAATGCAAACAACTGGCCTAGCTTGAATTCGGGCAAAGCAGCTGTACAGAGCATTCTTGCTGGCACTGCAGAGCCAAGCAACAAGTCCATGACTCGCCACATTGCCTCCAATTTGGTCCTCGGATAGATTGGTCTTGTTCTCCCACGGCCAATGCGCATCTGTCACTGTCGCAGTTTCAGACAAGAGGCATTATCATTACTCTCAATTTTGTAACCCTTTGCCAGGTGCGCAGCTGGCTTCAGTGACCGTGCTGAGCAAGAGCAGCAGGGTGGTGCTGTCCCAGAAAGTGGAGCGCATAGAAGTGCTGGGCGCACACAAGAAGAGCGTGGGCATCTGCACCGCCCCTGTCTTCACAGATGTGCCCCAATACCTGGTGAGCTGCATGAGTCGCCAAAAAATTCTGCCCTAGAGTGCGTGGCACATTGCTCGAGACAGGATGCATCACAAATCTTTTGACAGCGCTCGACGGGAGGCATGAAGCTTGACATGAGTGCGTCAAGCAGAAGCATCTGTTTAATATCTGCCTTCCCGATTCATGCATGGACGTTGTTTCTCATTTGATCAACTAGATCAATCAGAGGATGCAGAACACGAGATTGAAAAAGAGTGCATGACATCCTTCTTAGCTCTAGACCGTCAAAAGTTTCTCAAATGTGGTGTCTTGCAGTGTCTCAGCTTGTTCGACGCAATACAACACCTAAAAACGGGGTGTCAAGCAGCTTCTCAGCTTGTTTTTTGCGTTACCCATAAACCAATTATTTTCTGCCAAAACAGGACTGGGTGGACCACCACAGAGCACTGGGCGTGGAGGGCTTCCACCTGTACGCGGTGATAATGGACCTGTCCCGGGCGCGCGACGCGCTCGGCCGCGGCCGGCCGGGCCACAAGAAACGGCTGACGGTGCAGCAGTCGCACCGCGTCCGATGGCACACGCGCCACGTCACCGACTATGACCTGCCCTCGCACTACTTTGGGCAGGCCATGCTCACCAATGATTGCCTCTACAGGTGAGATTGCTGCCTTCCAGTCTGCATTCAAACAGTATTTCCCGCCAATCAAACACACATTTTCAATTTAGAACCTTACGATGTTTTGCTTTTCTTCCTTTCTTCTATCTTTCTGTGCAATCCCAAAGCCTTTTCTTTGGGTGTTGAGTCTACAGAACGCTGGAGGCATGCTTTGCCTCAAGCAGCAGTTAGATGCCTTCAAGCTGCAAGCCAGACACAGGAACCCATGAAGACTGTGTCGCAGCATTGTTGTGCTCTCTTGAAACGCACTGCTGTAACTGCAAAAGGGAGTCTAAATCATTCGAGCCAGAGAAGCATGTCCTTGGCAAGGCGCTGCCTTAACAGTGTCTTCGTTTGCATGCTGATGGGGTGCTGACCTGGCGACCATATGGCGCTGACATGGCACTGACCTGGCATGCAGGCACCGCCAGACGTACGAGTTCCTACTGTTCCTGGACCGCGACGAGTTCCTGCACTTCGTTGACACGCCTCCGCGCGCAGTCAACCTGGCCTGGGAGTTCCATTCCCGGCTCTCCGGCACAAATCGGACGTCCCTGGCATTTATGTCTGCGGTCTATCGTGTTCACTGCCTTGTGGCGTACGTTCCGGACCTGGCCGAGCGGCCGGTGCACCGCGGCGCTGATGCCGGTGCGCTACACCGCTGATGTCATGCTGATTTCATTTGCTGAACTGCAGCTGGGGTTTTGTCTTGTTTATTATGGCACCTCACAAGTACCGCAAACCTGCTTGAAAATTGAGCTGAGAAAGGAGCTGTGTTGATTAGCATTGCTGGACACCAGCGGGTGGCCTGGCTATGCATATACCGACTTCTGGAAGTGAGATTTGTCGCCTTGATGTGTCCTTGGCATTTTGTCGCCTTTTTTTATTTTCAAGGCATTCCACTTACCCACAGCAGGGTCCTGTCGTGGGTCAAGGATAAAAAGGCTTGCAAATTTTAGTAGAAGTGAGTGTGTCCTGCATGCGCAGAGGTGGAGCCGCAGTTCGCGGAGCCCTACCAAGTGTACAAGGGGTACAGCATCTGGCAGGCCGATGCGCGCAAGCCGAATTTCTCCAATTGCACTTCTGTGGAGACCCTGGCAGGGAACGCCCCTGCCTTAGGGCGCCAGTGCCACAGCAAGAGCGTCATCCGGCCTCTCACGGTGCGCTCACCCTCCTGCCATGCACATTAAACCCCTCAATCTGAAGAAATAGCAGAAGTTTCAAATCAGAAGGACTCTGCTTATGATGTCATGGATAACGCAGCTTGTCTGCAGACGTATCCTGATTGTTTGCTGGAACAGCGTGCAACTATATTCTTAGTAATTACCAATTCCATTTCAGAGAGGAGAGTGAGATATTAAGATATGGGGCCCACCGCTTGTCTCTTTCTATCTGCTGTGCCAAATGGCCGATAACTTCTGCTAAAGCCTCTGCAGATTCCTGGACCATGTCTGACCCATACAAACTGCCTCTCAGCTTTTCCAGCAGAATCCAGCAGTGGTAAGTGCCGTCATGCAAGGCTGGCGCCCATGTGATCTTTGGCACTGTAATTTTGAGAAGGGACACTGTGTGCAGGTTGACTTTATGGGCACGCACTCTGTGGTGCAGCCGCGCGCAAGCTACAGCTGGTCTCCGATGGCGTTCCATACAGACCAGGCCTTCCTCAAGCACCTGAGATGCAAAATTGACAGGTGCTCATGTCTCTCCTTAGAAATTTCCATTATTGTTAGTATTGAAATCACACGCTTTTCCTGCCAGAGCCAAGGTGCGTCTGCAGACAAGCTGCAGTAAAGTCTGCCAAAGTCCTACCCCTTGATGGACTCGCCAGATCCAAGCAAGACCCAATCAACCTCGGGCACGGTGCTCAGTATTTCTACCGCCCCCCGCCAGCCGGAGACAGTTCCATTACCCACTGTTGATGCAACTAGAGTGGTCCGCACGTAGGCACTTGCTAGAGCAATTCCTAGTCTCTAATCTGTCCATCGTCTGTGATTTGCTGCTGTTTCGAGCCTCCCGGCCCCTGTTTTGCAGCTCGATTTACATTTGCAAGATTGGGCAGGCCATAACACGACTGTCCCACCTTTCTCAGGTGCTCCTCTAGATTCAGCGGACTAACGACTGCTGCTGTTTTGGCAGCGTCAAGCCCCCTTGATCTTCTGCAGTGGCTCAGTAGTGATGTCCTCAAATGGGCAATCTTAGCAGCTGCCAGCTGGGATTATGCTCGCCCTAGCTGAAATTTTTCTGCCAGATTTCTTCCAGCCATATTTCCTTTAACGTCCACGAAGCTGAAAGATTGGAATGGCTTGGTACACTGGTAGTCTTTGCTAGTGCATCAAAATGTAGTCTGCAAACGTCTGATGTGTCTCTCTGTCCTGTGGTGGCCAGGCATGGATGGATGGCGGATGAGAGCGCCAGCTTGTGTGAGCGGGGCCTGCCTGACCATGGTGACTCATCGGTGCTGGCACGAGATGAGGTGGAGGTCTGCCCTGGAGACCCCTGATTAGTCAGCTTAAGAAATCTCTGACATCCTCAGCAGGTGTTCAAGAGATGCATCCCAACAGAACCCAGCAGAGTCACCCCCGGACAGTTCCCCGCAGTTGATGGTTGAAAATTTTCTCTGAGGTGACCTGTTCAGGGCAGCTTGCAGGATCTGAGGTAACTTGGGGGAGAACTGTTACATCCAGGGTGTTGAGCTGTGTTGCTGCACTCAGCATGGCCATAAGCCATAGCGTGAAATCCCTCTTGCTGTGGCATGAGCTTGCCTTCACAAAGGCCAAGAAAACTGCCTAGCAAGCTTTAAGATCTCTGGAAGGTGAAGCACTTCATAACCCTATCACCCTACTTAGCTTGCAAAATGCTCAGGGATATTGTGGTCATGAAGATGAAACATCGCTTACCTGAGGGGTGCGAAACTCCTTGGCCATGGCCAGGAGCACTATCCACCTTGCACGTCTTTCATAAAAACTCCAATAAAAAAAACGCACTGAAGCCATCTCCTATCATGAATATCCAAACTGAATACGTGTGGTGACCATTTCAATATTTTGATCTTGCGCTTGTCCCGGTCCCTTGCAAACGGAGCTGCCCAAAGAACGTTCTGGGCAGGGCAGGTGGACTTGGTTGGGCAATCGACGTGGGTCCTTCTGCAATGCATTGATGAATACTCTGGCATCTGCATCACGGATCCACATTGATATGCGTGTGTACTTGTTGAAGACTCATCGTGTGAATTCGCATCTCAACTCAACAGAACGACCACAAGAGACCCAGCTTCCCCGCGTTCTTGTCCCATCTTTGGTTATTTTTAGAGCGTCCGCATAGTCACAGAAACAATGGCGCTCCGGACTCTGGCGAAAGGCTTCATGGACCATGCAACATCTCAGAAGGCCCCGGAAAGCCTGAAGATGCTCAGGCGATCATTTGCAGGAAAGAACGAGCCACCAGGTGCGGGGCATGCGGCACAGAGATCGCCCGAGCACCGTGAAACACCTCGCACTGTTTGATAGACCCCACGCAATTAGTTTTCTGCTTCAAATACACCCATAAGAGCTCATGACCTTGCCTCATGGGTGAATGTGCATCTATGCCTGGGCAGTCAATGCACCTGGAAGGTCTTTTGGGCGGTGCCTCCAGACGATGGGCATATCCTGGACGACACACTGGATCCCCCATTTGTTTTACCTTTTAACAAGAGATTTCGTTTATGTTCTCTGTGCACAGTGTATGTGGTGTTCGGGGCGGCGGGAGCTGTCGGCAGCGATCTGGTGGGCAGGCTAGTGGCACAGTCAGGGGCACAGGTGTTTGCCTCCGACCGGGACACCTCCGATCTCGACAAGATCAAGGAAGCCACCATCGTGCCTGCTGATACCCTGGACCAGGATGCGGTAGGTATCGGTCTCCTGGTTCCCTTTCTGTAAGGAGATGTTCAGGTTGCTGAGCAGCAGTCTTTTGCTTTGACCAGGACAATTGCATGACGGCGATGCAATAGCAAATGCATGCAACACCACCATCAATATCACGTTGACAGCAAATGAAGACCTGCGCCCCTGCAGCAGCCCCCGAAAACTACAGCTTGCTCCAAGATTGAATATTGTGATACCGCCTGCGCAGTTTTTGGGTCCTCGTGTTCATTTTTCTATTGGAAGTCACTTACTTGGAGGGGCTGGGCGAATGCGGGCACAGCAGCCTAAGGATACTGGGACTGCTAGAGCTCGCACGCGCACGAGTGCTTGTAAGTACTGTACACTGATCGCATAGTAACCGCTGACCATGCATGCAGGTGGCAAATGTGATTGCCAAAGCGGCAGAAGCACATGGGAGAGTGGACGGCGTGGCCAGCTGCGTGGGCAGCATGCTCATCAAGCCGGCGCACCTGACCAGCACGGAAGAGTTTGTGGAAATTATGCAGGAGAACGCCCTGTCGGCATTCCACATCCTCAAGGGCTCGGTGCGCGCCCCTGGAGCATGTGCAATCCTCTGGACCCTCATTTAAATACTGTCAGTGGGATACCATAGCGATTGACACATAAACAGGGATGGTGTAGACACCCCTGGCTCGGTTCGCGCGCCCTGGATCATATGTGGATAATTGTAGGGAATGCTTTTCCCGACCACAATCCTGCAACCCTGTTGCTGGTCAGGACATATTGCCTTCATCTGCACCTCAGATGACCTCTTGAGTGGGGCACCATAAATATGATGACAGACAAAGCACGGATCTTGTAGACAGTCCAGCAGACTGTGTGATTTGGGCTGCCCAGTGGCAACCTTGTTCCAGAAGTTCTGCAAGACAAGAAGAGCTGGCGACTGGAGCATCGGGCTTGTGTGGGCGCGCTGGTGTTGCAGAAAGCCTTCTGATCAGAGACTCTACAATGATGGCCTATGCCCAACAGGAGCATGTAACGAGTGTTGGCATGTTAAACGGAATTATAGCCGTTAGAATGTGGTTGAGCCACCTGGTGTGCAGGCTTCTGGGGCTGATAGGTGATGCCAAATTTGGCCTTAATTCTGGTTTTCACAGGGCAGCTTTTAGTATCTTCGGACTCACCTCAAGCTTGACGACCTGAAAGGCTATTGCATCAAGAATACTGCAGTCTGGTTGACAACAAGTCTGATGCTGATGTCATCATTGTGACAGGTGGGCGGGATGATGTCATCGGGCGGCGGCAGCATTGTTCTGTGCAGCAGCTCGATTGCGCACCGGGGCATGGCCAACCATGACGCGCTGGCCGCGGCAAAAGGCGCCGTTTCTAGCCTTGCCCTTTCTGCGGCCAGCACTTACTCTCCGCACAACATCCGCGTCAATGTCTGTGTCCCAGGCGTGGTGCGATGCTACTTCCTTTAGAGCAAGCTAGAATGCAAGACATACAAGGCAGTGTGAGCGCCAAGCAGGGAGGAAATGTTTGCTCAAGAATGTTGTGTGGGGGAAGATTCACAATGGCTCATATTCAGTGCTCAGCGTTCTGAATGCCCAGCTTGGCAGCGGGATCACTTCTAGCTGGCTTGGGATTTGTGTGAGCAAAAACGAACAAGTGTAGGGAAGGGGAGCTCCTGAAGCAATTCTTGCAGAAGGAGTGATGGAGAGCATGAAGCTTGCATAGCTTTCGAGCCTAGAGTAGCATAGAGCGTCTACTCCTGGATATTCTCGGCTCGACAGCAATGCGCGCCTCATCCTCTTGAGTACTTGTTCTGCAAGCTATGTTTCGTGGGGGCAGTAAGGCACCTAAGCACATGCCATGATGGCAGCAACACGCAGTCCCGCTAAAAGTAAAGCAACAAATCTTTTCATGCATGCACAGATCGAGGCGAAGATGACGGAGAAGCTGACAGAGAGCGATGACGCGCGCGATGCCTCTGAGCGCATGATTGCGCTTGGCCGCCTGGGAACGCCGGGGGATGTCGGCCGTGCACTTGAGTTCCTGCTGCACCCCAACAACGCCTACATCACAGGTGCGCTGCTCAAAACGTCCTTTTGTTAGTCTGCCTTTCTAGAGGAGCACCTGGGTATTTGGAGCCATCATTGTTACGGCCTGCCCAAATCCATGTCGGGCAAGAAAATGGGGGGTGAGGAGCTCAGATTCACAGATAGATGAAGTATAGAGACTAGAAACTCTCCAAGCAATTGCCTATGTGCGGACCACTACTAATCAGTACTCCTGGGAATGCATGTGCTGGGAAGAGTCAGTGCAACACTTTGTCGCAGCATGCCGCCTTGAGCAGAGATGCAAAATCTCTCACTATTTGAGGCAAATAAATGTGTTTGTGCAAGTGTGGGTGTAGTGTGCATGCGGGCACATGCGATTTGTTTTCTACATGTGTCTGTTAAGTTTCCTCATGTGCTCTTGCGGCATGCTGGTGTCTGATTGTCTCCTTAAGGCGCCGGCATGCCGTGATAGCGCCCTGTGGACACTTAACTGGGACTCTTATGTAGAATGCTGCTACTACATCGCCGGTCACTGTCTTCCCATATTGAGTGTGCTCTGAATTCCTTGAAAAATGAATTAAGGCAGGCAATGTACTGACAGATAGGTGTTGGCTGCAGGCACCTTCCTGCATGTGGATGGGGGCTTGGGATCCATGGCTCCAGCCCGCGCTGGAGACTCAAAGACCGTCAAGCAGAACTGAGCCACATTGGCTCTAATCAAATGCCGTGTTTCAGACTGCATCTGATTGCCGTGTGCATTTGAAATTCTTTCAACAACAAGACACCTGCAAATAAGGCTCTGTACAGTCTGTCCAGCTACATAGTCCATTATGTTTTCAGAGGTTTGATGCAGTCCAAGTGCAATTAAGGTCTCAAGGTGACATTTTTTTTTTTTTTTTTGATGTGCATTCCTTTCAGATGACGATCCGGAAGATGCTGCTTAGAAGGGCTCTGAGCTGTAGGCAGCGGTAGATCTTTTGTGCATGATCATGAGTGTGCATTGTACAGAACACAGGGCGGTCAGGCCCGTATACGGGCCTGACCGCCTTTGCATTGAGAAGCATTGAGAGTACGTACTCTCAATGCTTGCCTGAAGTTCTTAACACAGCAGCAGTTCTTTAGTGCAACAAAGCTCTGGGGTCAGGTAGCAGTAAACAATTTTATTGGAAACCTTAACGTATGCACAGCCTTACAGCCCCAGGGCTCTTGATGTAAAGCAGCTTACATGCCAAGAATCATCAACTTCAGCAGTTCCCTGGTTACAGCATTTTAATCGACTGCAGTTGTACAACAGAAGCCAGCAGAATGGCAGCAGAGACCTTCTGCACTAGACCAAGCACAACATTTTCACTCAAAACATCATACCGTAGCATTCATGCGTTCACGCACTATACCGGAATTACTTTCTCTGACGTGTCGACAATTGCTTGGCGCCGTAGTACCAAGAGGCCAGGACGTCAGGGGGCGTTCCCACGGCCCAGGCAGCCAGTATCGCCTGATTTAGCAGTGTGGTGGTGACAAATCCCAGCCGGTCCCAGCGCCGCGCTGAGGTCATCACGGCCCCTGGGACAATCACTGGCGCGCCGTAACGGGCGCGCAGCCGCCTCACAAGGTCTACGTCTTCCAGGAGAGGCAACTCCTTGAAGCCCCCAATCTCCCTGAGTATCAGTGCTGAGAGTCAGCTCCCAAGCGGCAATAGAAACGCATTACTTGAGACCCTCATGCCCCAGAAGAGTTGTATTTGACAAAATTAATTGTATTTGAAGAGCTGCAGCTCTGTGCAGCATGTCATTAAGGCATGAGAAAGAACTACACAAGATTCCCGGCAGCAAAGACCGCCCCGACCATGCCAGGAAGAATAAAGGAATTGCGGCCTTGCAGACGATTATACCAATTTTGGAGCACAAATGATTGCAACCTGGTCTTGCTGCAAGCATACGGCCACCATATGGTTTGCATTGGCACAGGACCTGTGGTCAGGCCAAGGGCATAGCTATGGAAAGGACAATTTGGAGGCAAACCTGAAGGCATGGCCCCTCACAAAGATGGCCTGGTCGCCGTAGGGCATGTGCAGCAGCCGCGTTCTCAGGGCCACCGTGGCTTGCAGCAGAGCGCTGCGCACTCCAAATTTCTGGGCTTTGAACAACACAACGCTGCAGATCAGTCTTTCTGTAAAACGGCGTTCCACTGCGCATCATTGTGTAATATACAAAGCCCTGCCAGCCTCATTGCTTCGATGTAGGAAGCAGCTGTTCATTAGTATGCAGATGTTCTAGCTGTAAAAGTACACAGCAACAGATCAGAGACAAAGTTGATCAATCTTGCAGGAGACTCACATCCAATTGTATCGTGCTGAAGCAGCCCCACACGCCACTTCTCCCAGTTCGCTCTGAAAACTGCTCAAACGCCCTGGTGATGCGTGCATCATATCTGCGATACACATCGACTTTCTTATGTTCTGTGGGCTTTCAGTGGCAATGATTCGTGCATGGAACATGATCAGGGGATTGAGCACCTGGTAGGGAGCCGGGTGTCTGCATGCAAGAAGAGCAACAATTGGTCATCTCTCGCACCGGCCGCTCCAGAATTCATCTGCCGGCCGCGGCCCCTCTGTGATGTCACCACCTGCACGGGTGTCATTTCTCCCTTGAATATCATACTTCAAGCTGGATGGGGACTGGGCACAGAATAGTTGGAAAATATGTGATTTCCACTGCTTGCTTCAAGGTCAAGGACGAAGAGGCCCAGACAACAGGGGATGGGCCTGCTATGTAAGTTGGATGGCTTCTTCACCTGCGCCCCCGCCCTGCGCGCAGCTTTGACTGTCCCATCGCCGCTGTTTCCATCGACAACCACTGCACTGATGCTCTTCAACGCCAGCTGCCCCCTCTGGAGCGCACTGTACGGAACTAGGGCAAGGTTGTGGGAGTTTGCTACACTTGAAATGGAGCGTAGAGCAATGAACACGCACCACTGTGCTCGTGCGTTAACAAGCGAACTTACCTTGTGACAGCGCTGGCAATTTGCTGCTCCTCGTCCTGTACGGCAAGATCAAAAGTGAACAAGATGGAAATAGATTTCTTCAGACTTGCCAGAATGCAGGTTTACAGAGCCATGCCGGCGTACCAAGCATGGTATAATGATCCTATAGCGTTTGGGAGCCGTCTCGAGATCTAGATCAGGGGCTGGACGCGAGCCAGCGGCCCCCATGCACTCACTATAGCCACATGCTTTTGTACTGCAGCGACTGACAGAGCAGGCTGTGGCCCATACCCTCACTGCATGCACAGATCAAGACACTAACTCAACCATGGTGGGTGATCAACACTCCGCATCAGGCGACGTTGGGCGCGTTTTGAGGCTGGCGATGACAGATCGCCCAGCTTATGAAGTATTGTAGTCTGCCCGAAAGCGCAAAAGAAAATTTTGCTGTAGACGCTCGTCGGGCAGTTGTCCGAATTCAGACCTGTCGATCGCTATCTTTGCTTGAATTTCAACAAAAGAGAGTCTTTCATTGCCAGCCATGGCGACGGGCATGGTCGCTTCCATCTCGCCGCGGATTCCACCAGCTCCTCCCACCTGCAGTCGTACCGAAGCGGCGACCTCCCCGCTCTGGACGCTGCTCCTGCGCCAGCTGAAACCAGACTTGCACCTGCTCGGCTTTGACGTCGCGGATCCCCTGGCCATCAGCTGGTAAGGCGTCTGGCCTCGCACAACGGAAGTCCTTGACCCAATTTGACGAGGAGCCCCACGGCGCACCAAAGCTTCTAGACAGTTCGCGGAGTGCAAAGGCGAGGGCCAAAGCTTTCGTAGTTTTCTTCAATGATCTGCGGCCATCCAAGGCTGTCCAATGGATCAGCGAAGAGGCAACAGAAGGCACTGGGCAGCTCCGTAGGAGGAAAGCAGTGCGATTCATGTGCTCCGCATTTTGACCCTATGAATTCTCGATGCCACTTTGCTGACACCTTCACGTTGTGTTAGGACCTTTCCTCTTAAAATTTTGCGGAATGCCATTGTACGGCTTGTCGGGCTGGAAGTCAAAGTCTGACGGTCCAACACTGAACATTGTACGAGAAGTAGTTAAGGGTGTTCTCTTCGGAAGAGGCTTCTTTAGCTAGCTGCCTTTATATATGTTCTCGTGGATCAACCTTTCTGGTGAGGCTTCAGGGATTTATTTTGCATGGTGATTAAGCTCTCACCTACACAACAAGATTTGCCTGATGGGAGGCCATGTTAATTTTGCGACCGTCTTTACGAAAGCCTGATGTGCTGATGCGTTGAAACATGCATTCTTGAACATTGGGTAGCAACGGACCTGCATGGTACAGCTGCAAGGCTGAAGCCCTGTCGCTGCCTGGTTGATGGTTTCTGGTCAGTCATCTTGCGCTTGCTTGCATGCAGGTACAACGAGTCAGTTCCTGAAGGAATGGGCAGGAGCATACCCACGCCTATGACACCAGGTGTTCATCATATGCTCAAATTCTGTAAAGAGCTTCTGCCAATCACTTGTGCTGACACCACTTGTACTTTAGAAATAATGTCGTCGCCAGACATACAGAAGAGCGACCACGTTCATGCCAGGTGTTGACAGCCAAATTTTTCCACAGGTGGCAAGACTCTGGCAGTTGTGGTGGGCAACAACAAGTACCTGTGGCCGCGCTTCTTGGAGGCCTATGAGTCAGACACCAGCCTGCAGCTCAGCGAGGACCCTCTGGATGCCTATGTGGAACGGTGCATCTCAGCAGCTGCAAACAGAACAGGGTGAGGATGCCTTCCTGCCACAAACAATCACAACAGCCCCTTGAATTAACCATCCCATCCTGCACAGGCCCCCCACAACCTGACACCTGACATGGGCTGTATATTTTTGCCACAGCGCCCTGTTGCAAGTGCTTCATGTGTGCAATAAGGTGTGGTTCAAGATCCACACATCATCCCAGGCCAGGTGCATCAGATGAGAGAAGGCGCTTCTCCTCCTCAATGCTTTCAATGTTCACACCTTTTCATGCGCCTGCAGGCGGCCGGTGCGGATCTTTTGGGGACACCAGGAGCGCGATGGGGTGATTGGGGGCCCCAGCCTTGAGCTGCAGCGCATGGCTTCAGCCGCCGGCGTGTCCTTCTGGGACGAGCCCTCCTGCCTTTCGCTGCACCCAAAATACGGGCCATGGTTTGCACTTCGCGCCGTCATGGTGTTTGATGGGATTGAATACACAGGTGCGGACATATTATGTACCGATCTACTGAGGAGAGTGTGTTCATTAATGATGACTCTCGATGCCTGCACTTGCTGGTGCTGCTTATCGTGCCAATGCAACGTGCGGGTCAACACATTTGCAAGCTGATTGTTACTGAATTGCAAGGTTGCCAGCATGCTATTGCAGCTGAGGGAGTGATGGGAATGTAAATACTGACATGGTGATGTCTTACATTGCAGGCATCAGGCCAGCTCAGCTGCAGAATCCCATGGGGGACGCCACAAAGGCGTATGTGAGGATGGCGGTGCGCAGCGCACGGAGTCCCTCCACTGATAACCTTGCTGACCTCAGTGAGTGTCTCCCACATGCACTTGCTGCACACAAATGCGATACCTTCATGTCGGTAATTGCTGCGGACTGCACCTTGCTGCAGCACACTTGCATGACGCAAGGCCCACTTGTGCATCTGCCTGTGGATTATGTGGGCGTGATCAGCTCACAACAGGTGCTGACTGCAACTGCGAGAACAACCACATGCATGTGCATGACGTTTGGTATCTGCATGGATGCTACTAATTGCATGGGTGCAGGATGCTACTCCTTTAGTAGACTTGTCAAGCACCTGTATACAGCATTCACCTGCGAGTGCTCTCTGCAGGCGCAGGCGGCAAGAGGGATCTTGGGGAGAGGCGCAGCTCTGGGGATGAGCACCCGACGCGCGAGCTGGTCAGGGAGCGCTGGCAGAGATGGGTGGCTGTGCGCGATGCACCCTACCCGGGCCACCCCTTCCGCTACCCCAAGCAGATGCTTGAGTACCACTACACAGGCAGCCGCTCCTGCCTGCAATTGACCAAGTGCTAGCATGTGCCAGTAACGTGATGATTCTGCCTCCTACCAGGGATCCTCTTGTGAGGCACCACGGGTTGTGCTCTGATTTGGGCAGGGGCATGCATGTGTTAGCTCAGGCACAGGATTTTGGTTGCAGGACCCAGGGAAGGCTCGGTCGGTCTGCTTTCCTTTGCTCTGTAGTATGTTTGCTCTCAATGGTTTCAGTGGTCGTTCAGGGCATGCATGAGTCCTGCACAAGCTTGCGGGATATATTGAGTGCATGTCATGCTGCAGCAATCTTCTGGGAGGAATTAGGCGCCAAGCACGCGTAGTACATTATGAGTCTTTACCCTTTTTTGGACATGGCTGCTTATTGGCCTGTAGGACGCAGGCATGACAAGATTGGCGACATGCTGCATGTGCGCCCTGAAGTGTCGCTTTTTCTGCCTCAAACATGAGTTTTGCTAGGCTGCTAGGGGCTCTCAAGAGTGCCGACAACTTGATGATCAATTCTAGGCATCACAGGAAACATTCCTCAGCTGCTTGTGAACTCTATGCGGCGTACTTTCAAGATGTACACTATGATAGGCCGCTGCATCATTCTTTGCTGTGCCCATTGCAGCCTCTTGGTCTCAGGTGCTAATACAGGCCTGCCTCAGGGTACATTAGTACCAATGGGTTCATTCAGCAGTGTTGTGAGGGCATGATGCTCACGTCAAGACAGTGTGTGGGTTTGTTTTGTGGTTTGGCCAGGTTTGCGGTGCGGTTGGTCTTTGCATCGTAACAGCTGCAGCCTTGGCCATGAATTCGTTTTATTTGACGGAGGCCGTGTATTGGGTAGGGTTGCAGTATCTTGGACATTGGCGGTGGGTCCAGATGGTTTTGATGTCGTCAGTTCAACTTTCATCATCAAGTAGTCATGCATGCCAGTGAGAGCTCGCGCTTGTGAATGGGGTCAACGTTGATGTCAACATCAACAGCAAAGGTGCTGGTGTGGACAAAGCTTGGCATGATATGTAACACTGAAAGACAGCTTCCTTAAGAGTATTATGTCCTGATCAACAATCTCCTGAGTCACTCAGCGCTCAGCGATACGTATCCTGTATACATCCCAGTGACTTTTGCAGCGGCTATGGCCACTGGCACTCTTGCACTTCTCACCATCACGTGATTCTTTCACCAGCTGAAGCAGAGCCCTCCTCATCACAACTATTCGGGGGTCTCTGCTTATGCATGGCATCAAGTGATCATGCATGGTTCTCACCGTCAATGCCCTCTCTCAAGAAGAAGTGGAAGGCAGCAGGAAGGTCCAGTCGGACTAGAAAGCTGCCTAATCAGGTCTCGACAGGCTTGAACCTTGAACACAACACTCGCGCTCAAGTATTGACCGAGCTTCAAGGGAAGGCTTCAAGGTGTAAAACGAATGCATGCAACTTAGTCTACGTACATGGTGGCCAGGATGATAAGCTGATCAAGCAAACGACCTGGAAACATGGCATCTGCAAACAGGGCAGGATTTTATGTGTCCTGGGAGCAGGTCAATGCTTTCTTTGCCATGGCTGAGGAGGCACTTAAGGCTAAAACAGCGGCAAATGAGGTGAGTAGGCGTTGCAGCTTTGCGATCATTTTTTGAGGTGAAGGAATTACGCGGGACTTACCTTTTTGCTGTGGGGCAGGCTTTGAGAGAGGACGCCGATAATCTTCGGGAGGAGCTCCAAGAAAAACGGACATCTTACATCAAGGTGACTATTTCTTGAAGCCTAAAAAAACGTTTACTCTGCTGGGGGCTAAATGGTGGTGGGGCAGCTCTTGCTTACTAGATATCTTTGTGGATTCTTTGCACTGTGTTCGTATATTGCACTTGTGGAAATTCATGGCAGGTGATGAATACCTGAAATCAAACTGGAATGTTCATTTCGCTCCCCCAAAGCAGCACATCCGTCCCAATCGCTTGTAGAAGACCTCTTTTGGGACATCCATCGTCTTAAGATATACTTCGTTTTTCGGATGCACAGGTGCTCAGGAAGGAACAGGCTCTGTCAGAAGACTCTGCATTTCTGAAGGAGCAGATGGAGAAGCTCTTGAAGGTGCGGGCCCTGCGTGACATCCACATAATCCTAATCCTATGTATTCTATTCTGCAAGATAGTGGTAGCTGTGCAATAGACAACTCCATGCTTGACAGATCTCTGTGTTGCCCACTTCAGGAGCGTCTTAGCTTCCAGGAGAGGATTGCTGCCCTCGAAAGGTGGGTCTTGACCTCTTGCCCGTAGCTCTGCGCTCACAAAACACACTCCTGCTTTCAGGAGTGGTAGCAACTCTCGTGAGACTGTGCAGCTGAGTTGGCTACACCTTCTGCAGGGAGAACAGATTTCTGCTACAGGAGAGGGAGATCATGGGGCAGCAGCTGGAATGTTCGCACTCTCTGCCTGCCAAAACAACTGCCTTACCAAAGCTGCCTTTATTCGCGTTGAATGCTTTCTCTGAAATGAGTATCATGCCTGACTCCGCGCTTGCCTGCCCGCACCCACTGGTTGAAAGGCAAACAAGCGGAGGGGTGCTCAAGATGTCCACTCCCCCTGATTTCACCACCTGTCGGTGATGGAATGCACTGGCCGGGCCTGAGGCTCCATCAGAGGACCGTTCCTCTCAGAGGACGAATGTTCACGGCATGCGATCATGTATTTGTGGTCCTTACCGCTGCCATTTAGTCACATTGCAGTCATGCAATATTTCTTCCTGACAGCTGATCCTGTCTGGATCACCGTCTATCGTCAGTGGACGAGCCCGAGGCAGAGCTGAAGGGGAGCAAGCGATTATGTATGTCTGCGCATCTGAGTCTTTTGTGAAAATCTCCAGTGGATGAGCGGGAGGCAGAGCCGGAGGCGTTGGCGCGGACGTTGAGGGAGCGGCTGGAGGAGGAGCGCCGGCGCAGCCAGGAGGCCGAGGCCGAGCTAGACCGCCAGCGCGCGGCTGCAGCCGGTCTCGGCGCCGCGCTGTCCCGCGCCGAGGCTGCGCTCGCCGCCAAGAAGGCCTTCTGGGAGGTGCGCAGTTGCCTTGCTCGGCTTTAGCTGTGCTCCTTGCTCGGTCTTGCACACCCGAGAATGCTTGCTGTGGCCGCCCCTCGCCAACGAGGCCTTCTGGGAGGTTCGCTGCCCTCCATGTCAGAGACTGGTCCAAGCGGGATCAGTAAAGCGAGTGTTGCTGGGCTAGGAGAAAAAGCACCCAGAGGTAGATGTGATCAGAGAAATGGAGCATTGTCGCCTGCACCCACTCTGGTTGAGTCCCTTGCCAAAATGGCGTTGTCGGAAGGAGGACGAGACATGTGCTCGCTGCCACCTGGTCAGCAAAGAAGATTTTTGCTTGCGCAAGCATGCATCACAGTGTGGGATGGTTCCTCGACAATCAGGGATGTTGAGCATTGTTCGAGGTCAGGCTCAGGCTCTTTATGCCGCTTTGTCTAATGCAGCAGTTGTGAGTGCAGAGTCTGCAGGAGACTCAACTCTGCCCGCAGAATGCTGGACAAAGCAGACCGACTCAAAGACGTGTCAGTCTTGTCAAGCCACCGGCCTTCAGCGGGGCAGAGGTGCACAAGCTGCCGTCGTAACACCCACTCTCTTTGCGGGGATAGTTGACATGTACCACAGGATTGGGTGCGAATGCATTTTCACTGAGCGCAGGAGAAGGAGGCGAGCCTGCTGCGCAGCCTGGAGAGCGCAAATCTGGCGGCGCTGACGGCCACGCGGCAGGCGCTGCCGCAGCTGCCGCACCCTCTCGCGCTGCGTTCCCTCCTCAACGGCGTCATGAGCGGCGCCACCGCCGTGCGCGAAAACCTCGGCCGGGGCATTCGCGCCGCCGACTCGCCGGTGTGTAGCCCATTTGTACTCACAGATCTCCTGCAAAGGCTGCTGTGACGAGTTTGTAAGGGGTGGTGCTGCCTCATTGAATTCCTTGCAGTCGACTGATGTGCGTAAAATTGCATTTGCTCAATGCGCTGTTGCAATGCAAACAAGGATGGAAGGTGGTGACCAGCATGCTTGTTTCTTTTCAACAGATGCTGAGAAGGGTTGTTGCGTGCTGAAATGTGCAGCACAGAACACCTGATACAAGAAGTTGCGGTGACTCAGCCTGACAGGAAGCTATGTGTCATTTTTGCAGGGCGATGGCTGCAGGAGCAGATGTCTGAGTCCGGAGGGCAGCGCTGCCCGGCCGGCCTCAGCGGGCAACCGGCCTAGCCCGTCAGGCAGGACTCCGGGCAGGTCCCCGACCACCTCTGAGAAGCTTTCCGCGCCGTCGGGTGCAGGTTTCCGGACGCCGGATAAACTCCCCGCCAGCGACAAACCCTCGGCGGCCGCGCCGGGGCTCCAAAGCGCAGCAAAGGCGTCCGCTGAAAAGCGCGCGTCGGCAGAGCGGCCGGGGAGCGGCAAAAAGGCGGCCGGGGGAAGGGGTTCGACGGTACCGTTGCATGCAGACGCGGCATCTTCAGGTGCGCATCGCAGCAGAACATGTGCCGGCACGTGCCATGGGTACAAGGATTTGATGTCTGACCATCAGCAAGCATGTGAAAGAAGGGTGCTATTGCTGATCAGGTTGGGCGTGGCTAGGACCAATCTTCTCTCGCAGGATTTCTGTGCATGTGTTGGGTTGTCTCCATGGATGCACACTCCTGTGGCATCAGTCAAAGGTTGTGTTGTTCATTTTTGGGTGTTCGCATGCAGGGCGGGCTCGCGCAAATAGTGCCAGCACACAACGGGCGCACAGCGGCGACGGTTCAGGGTTGTGGCAGGATCCTCAGCAGCAGTTGCTGGGCGACCCCTCATCCGACAGTTGCATGGTTGCTGATAACTTATCCCCCTTGAAGGGGGATGTGCCGCTGCGGCCGTTGTCTCCTCAGCTTCACTGCTGACTGGGGTTGCATGAAACGTGGCTCTTGCAAGCAGCAGCTTTGAAAGTCATTGCATACATCAAGAGATGTGGAGGGTGTGAGAGAGTCTGAGAGGAATGGAGAGGTCGTGCAAAAATAAACGATATATGCATAGATGCAATTTTTCCCAATGCATGGAATGGAATTCGTGTTTCTTGTGTTGACTGGTCTAGGATTTTACCTCTCAAGGCAATTCGGCTCGTTTTGAAGCATTTGGACAGGGCCCTAGAGTGCATGGCTTGAATAACCTGCAGCCAAGACTTACCTGACAGCTGACACTGGAAAATGTATCATAGAGGAAAAGGGCGAGTTCAATGCCTGTACAGTATTCTAGATCTAGAGGTTAACAAATGCCTGCTGCCGTCTTGAAGTTGCCAGGCCAGATGCACTGGCTAGGATTGTTCATGAGTTGAGGTGGTTTTCATTGGTTTTCATTGATTTCAAGCATGCTTTTAGAGCTTACGAATGCTTCTGACTTTTAGGATGCATCATATGCATATGGCAGGTTGTACCAATCCCTGATCGGGCAATTGGCTTTTTGTGTGTCAGGCTTTCTCGACGAATATGATGATTTACAGATACAAGCAATGTCCGGCATTCATGCTGCAAGAGCACACTTCATTGCATGTGGCGTCATCATGATCAACATTAACGTGCTAAATTTCATAGGCATTCCAAGAAAAAGAGTGCAGAGCGGAAGTCTCACCTTCTATAGGTACACCACTCTCCAGAACCAGCCAGTCGATAATCACGGCAATCTGTCAACAACCTCTCATGCCGTACATGCGAGCAATACACATTCAAGGCAAGGTTGATGCAGTCGCAACACAAGAGAAAAAATCAAAGAGCGCACTCAAAAGCAGAGTATAGTTGCAGAGGGTCAAGCACACCTTTGTCAAGTGGTACCCGCATGCACTCCTATATGCAATACTTCCATCTGCAGCCAAGCAATTTGCATCAGCGGCTATTATGATACAGTGGATCCACTGGCCGAGGTCATTGTAAGATAACTTGTTTTTGGGAGAACCAACTTTGACTTCAAACTGGGCAAATGCCAAGGGACGATCCCATCTGAAACGTAGCAAAATCGTGGGTGTATTAAGTCTACAGGTCATGGGTAGAGGCACCAGACATGAAATGCCTTTAAACAAGACAGGTGCCTGAAGAAGGGGTCACAGGATCCGGCTCCCAATTCACCTTGCCACCAGACCCCAATGGATGAATGCTGCAGATCCGCAGCGATAGAAACAGCTGCACCACTGATCTTGTGCAAAGGGTGGCTGTTGCAGACCAATTAATCAGCGCCCAATATGCCCGCCAGAACAATTGGGCAATACAGAAAATGCTGGACAAATGCTGAATGGTCTTTATATTCCTGCTTGTGACTTGCTAAGCTATAGATGGCACCAAAATATAGACAGCCACTGATTGCAGTATGACAAAAAGCTCCTGTGTTATCAATGGTAAAAATCCGCAGGCCCCACGGGACTGCAGATCTGATAGGAACAGCTTTGCAAATTGGAGCTCTCAATGAGCAACTCAGGCTGCATCCCAGAGATAATTACAAAGGTTGTCAAGACCCAACACCCAGCACAGGATTTTAAAATCGAACTAGCACTCGCACATCTCAGGAATAAAACGTGGGCAGTCCATCTGCGGCGGCTCTAGTAAGTGCAGGTGTCATGACAATCGCAAAAACAAATCTTGCGCATTAGCAGAACGACCTGCTCCCAGACTGCTATGGATCTAGGTACACCTTTCAATCAAAGATATCTCGCAGCAAATCTGTCAGGAATTATCTGCCTCCTGACTTGCTGTATGAACACTAGGTGCTGCAATCGCTGTATAAACACTACTATGCAGCCATCTCTGCCAAGGTTGTGTGACTGCTCCCAAGTCAAAAGAGCTGCAAGCTCTGCTGCACAAGCTATGCTGATCTCCAGGCACTTGAAGAGACGTTGCTCAGTCAGGGTGCTCATTCGCTCTCTCAAGGTCCAACTGTGCACTTCGCACATTCATCCACAATGCAAAGGAACTTGTCCTGTCTTCTGCTCCATCCAACGGGGCAATCTGCCCCTTGCAAGGGGACACAACAAAGACGTGCTAGCAGCACTCCTTGCCCACAAGATCATCTTGATTGGGTGCCGATCGGCCGCCAGAGGGACACTCTGCAAAGCAGACTGCTGGCTTCTGTTGAAACCGATACCTCTTGCACCTGTGACATGCAGGGCTGCTTACTGCTGCCTGCACTCACCTATTAGAACTTTCCGATGCAGGTTGTCAGCAAGCCAGTCTCCGGTCCTGCCGTTGGGCTCTCCTGCTGTGCTGGCAGGCAGCTGCTCAGAAGCGGGAGCGCTTGGCATTGTTACCTGCAAGCACAGTATCACTTCAATACTTTTGAGAAAGAAGACACTTTGAGCACGAGGGGCAAAGCACGTCAGACGCATGCACAGATGCATGCCATTTCCCACCCAAGATCAAGCCACAGGCAGACCTCTGAGGCCTATGGAAGGGACTTTCACCCTCCCAATACCTGCTGCATATCTAGCCTGACATACTAGGCACATGAACACTTGTTTTCTGTGCAAGACGATGAAAAAAAATAAACAGATGTGATACATCATCTAGACAATTAGGGAGGATGCAGGAGCACACCTCCAGTCTGTGCTCCATAGACTCCGCCGTATCCATACTGCACAGCATCAAAATCCATGTAAGACAGCAAAATCATCGTAGTGAGCAGTGATGGTCCAGCAACATTCCCCAGGATGGTGAACACCACTTGTCAAAACTGGGAAAGACCTCCAGAAGATTGCTAAACACTGCCCTAGCAAAGCTACCATGGGAATGCCAAAGAGCGCATATGACCTCAGTCCTATCGATCATGGGTCATGCATCCCTTGGGATGTCGATGAATACAAAAGCTTTCATCACCGGTCACATGCGCTCATAAAATTGAAGTGTTCAATACTATCTGTGCTTGGTCTCAGTCTGCTGTTATCTTCAGGCATTGCTGCTCAGCAGTTTATTTGATGATAATTAAGCATCATCGACCAAGCAACCCACACTGCTCCTGATGTCCATTAAGCCAAACCAAGTGCATAATGTAAGGAGAGGAATAAGGAGAAGATTGAGCCAACAAGCAACAAGGAAGGAGAGTCAGGGAGTCACCTGTGCTGCAGTGGCGGCGTCGTAACCAGAGGCATCCCTCTTCTGGCCAACCGCGCCATAGCCGGCCTGAGCCGGCTGCTGCCCGTAGCTGACTTGCTGCCCGTAGCCGGCTTGCGCGCCGTAGCCGCCGCCTGTAGCCTGCTCGGTTCCGTAGCCCGCAGCCTGCTGCCCGTAGCCGCCGCCCTGCGCCCCGTACGCGGCCGATCCATAGCCTCCGCTTGCATCATACCCCTTCACAGGGAAGAAACTCATTGTCAGAGAATTCCTGATGTAACAACAGACGCACATCATGACTTCTGTTATATATGACCTTGAGCCATTGTGTGCCCAGGGAAAACAATCCCTTGAACCCCAATGATGAGTTCATGTGCCCTGTGCCTATCGGGACACGGCACGTGCCTACCCCTGATAACATATATGGGCCCTCTGGGACTCACATATTCTCTTCTGCAAGGAAATGCATCAGGAAGTTATGTATATTTGGGCAGTTGAAGAAGTGGTGTACCTGGCTGCCATAGCCGGCAGATGCGCCGGTAGCAGCGGTAGCGCCGTAGCCAGAGTAGGCCGCGCTGGCCGCTGCGGCGTCCTGCCCGTAGCCGGTGCTTGTGGTGGTTCCGTAGCCGCTCGTGTAGTTTCCGTAACTGCTCGCATCGGCCGCACCCTGCCCGTACCCGCTGGCGTCCGCCGTCTGACCGTAGCCCTGGTACCTGCGCACATCACAACATGCAAGTTCATCTCGCAGAACGGTGCCACTTCTGAACATTGTGCGGCCGGCCACTCCACTGCTGCGCACTCAGCTCCAGCTTATCTTGGAGATGGTTAGGCATGGAGCCCTAAGAGTTCCAAATACACTGGAACTCAGGTCGCAGTGTGATTGTATTCAGGAAGAGGAACATGCGGTGCTCATCGAGTGACTCACCCTGCATATGCTGCTGCGGTAGCTGGGTCCTGCTTGTCTGCTCCATAAGCAGCGTAACCTGACTGGTCGCCGTAACTGGTCTGTGCTCCATAGGCGGCCTGTCCATAGCCTGTTGCATCCACACCACCAGGTCAAAGAAAAGCATTTATCTGTCCTCTAACCCTTCTGCCATCACCCAAAACTGCCCATCACTACAGCCTGCCAAGACGTCTCAGCGTGATAATAGAGTGCTGAGTATAGTGTCTCAGCACTACACGCTGTAAAATATCTAAATGGCAGAGCGGAATACCTTGACTGGCCTGTGCAGCATAAGCGGCAGCAGCTGCGCCCTGACTGGCGTCCCCGTAGCCTGCCGCAGCCTGCCCCGTAACATCCCCGTAACCGGTCTGCGGCCCGTAAGTGGCAGCCGCGGATGCGTCGGCCCCGTAGCTGCCGGCGGCTGTCGCCGCGCCGGCCGTGTCCATGCCGGCCTGGAAGCCCGCGGCGTTCCCTGCTCCCATGCGTCCCCCTCCTCGGCCGCCCTGCATCGATATTCCCCTCAGATACACATCAAAAGATCATTCTTCCATGACGTGCTCTGAGTACTCCAGATCCTACAATGCAGGTTTATGCTTTCTGCAAAAGCTCTCAGGGGGTCAGCATGATGCTGCAACACGCGATGGTGATTGAGGGTCACATAATTGCTGGAAAGTTTCATTTCAATTTACTGCAATGCTCTGAACGGCGACGATCAACTGGTCAGTCGTGGTCAGTCAATTGCTATGAGCGCCTGAAAAAGCAAGAATGCCAAATGCAATCTGCCCTTTCAAATTCTTAGAGCGCAAAACAACACTTGAGAATCATTGCCAATCAATGCACTCCACACACAAGACTGTGCCATGCAAGTCTTGTGTGGCTGGGCCCCACCTTGAGGACGGGTGGCTGGCGCTTGTATGCGGTGCTGGTGGATCCCGGGGAGCGGATGCGTGCAGCCGCCCGCCGCGCCTCATCCTCTGCTCGCTTGCGCGCCTCTGCCTCCACCGCGGCCTTGGCTTGCGCCTGTGCATGGCACCGTAATTGCCTCACACTACGGCACTGACAACCAAGCTAGACAAAACATCTCGGCCAGCCAGAAAAGCTCCTCCACTTCAAAATTCTCTTCCTGAACTCAGACGACTCCACAAGGCCCACTGGTCATCTCCATGTTGAACTGCTCTAATCAGCTCTTTGCGCAGGAATGAACAGCTCAGAGGACCGCATACAACGAGGTCACACAGACTCCCTGAACCTTCCATGCAAAGCCTGTAGCATCACCAGTACCATGTTTACAGCGATGAGCTGCACATCATACCAGTTGCGCTGAAGTGTGGCTGGCCACCTTCAGGAGCTATGCACACCACCGTGGCAGCATCACTGCCTACGTGGGACAGGACCAACAGAATGACCAGGTACCAAGTGTCAAAGAAGGGGTCAGGAGGCACCTGGGTGGCTGCGCGCTGGAACTGCTCGGCCTGCTGCTGGGCCTGCTGGGCGGCTTGCTGGGCAGCGCGCAGCTGCGCCTGCAGCGTGGCCTGCTGAGCCTGCATCTGCCGCTGCACCTGCGCCTGCACCTGCCGCTGCATCTGGATCTGCTGCATCTGCACAGCCACATATAAGCCGCCCATCAAGTTTGAGAAACTCACGGAATGCACATATTGGCTCTATACAGTGATAATATAAAACTATTGGCCCCGGCTGGCGGGGAGCGATAAAATTGCTGAGCATCGTGCCCACAGTTGATTAGGTCTTGCCTGGATCTGACAAGTCCAACAAGGGGTAGCATGGTGGCAGCCTCTATATGCAGGACATACCTTGCCTTTTGGCAGGAGAAGCGTGTAATAACAACAAAAAATACAGTAATAGTAAAACTTGGGCTGCGTGGGAGCTGCTTTGTGTTGTGCGCTCACACAAGGTCACTGGCAGTGAACAGGATAAGCTGCAACGGCTCAGAGCTCGCTTGTCCCAGCGGGTGAACAGGCAAATGGTGTCACAGACAAAGGATTTCGGGACAGGCGCCACCTGTGCCATTTGAAGTTGCTGCTGCACAAAGGGCTCTGGACCGCCCATGCCCATTGGGGGGCCACCAGCAAAGTCATTGCCCATGCCAAAGCCCGGTCCTCCCGGCCCGCGACCTGTACGGCAATGACACAGGCACTTGGATCATGTTCCTCAAGCGCCAACGGTGACACTTTTGTCTGCCAAGGAAATCACCCTAAAATTGGACGTAAATTTTGGAAGAAGGCGGCTAGCACAGCGCCGTTGAAAGCCGCTGCGTCAACGAGGCTTTGCAACAGGACTTTGCACATCTAACTTCCAGGACATCATGCCTGCTTCAAGACCACACCTTCTGCATCCCAACCTATGCAAAAGTCATCCATTACGCCCTAATATTTGTCAATTTTGCCTCACCTCCACGCATGCCCGGGCCACCCACAGGGCCGCCAAAGCCGCCCGGTCCAACGCCGAGTGGCGGCCCGCCACGGCCGCCCATCAGGCCGCCGAACCCGCCGCCCGGCCGGCCGCCAAACCCGCCGCCTGGCCGGCCGCCGCCGCCGCCACGGTTGAACCCCCCGCCGCTGCCGCCACCGTTGAACGGCCGGCCGCCACCGCCGGCCCCCCGGCGGTCCCCCCCGTCCCCCCGGCGATCCCCCCCGTCTGGTCTGCTCGGGGAACGCCGCGAGCCGCCACGCTCCGAGCGCTGATCCCTGCGGCCGCGGTCCCTGTCGCGGTCGCCGCGCTCGCCGGTCGGCTTGGCCGGGTTGGCAAAGGACACCAGCAGCTTGCCCAGCGTCTTGTGCTCCGGATTGGCGCAGAAGAACCTATACGCACTGCACGACAACATAGGATCTTTTCAGTGCAATGCAGCCCTCCAGCAAAGCAAGCCAAGTAACCAGAGTGTTCTCTTCGTAGGTTGTATAGGCCTAGGCATGAAGAGTGGAAAGGCTGCCTGCCATGCCCAGGAAAAACGAGCTTGTTTGCAGCACATGTATGCCCCACTACAGGCGCCTGAAGGACAATTGGAGCTGTAAAACAAGGGGCAGATACTCACGCGTCGGCGTAGGCGCTGCGTTTGTACTCCACAAAGGCAAAGCCGCGCGACTGCTGAGTCATTTGATTGACGGGGATGTTGATGTCTGAGATGCCGCCAAACTCCTCAAAGATTGAGCGCAGCTCCCTCACGTCCTTGTACTTCTGTATCCCAGCAAGAATGCATGTAAATACTTGGCCTCTTAATTTTAATATAGGCCTCCATAGCATGATTGACAAGGCATTGGTGCAAGCGCAATTTGATTCACTTGCTCAAAGCGAGCCAACAACACGTGTACGATACCCTAGGGCATCCAGAAGGGTGATAGCGTAGCACCTGGACTCTTGACACAGACAGCGGCTCCAATAATCCTATGGTGCAGCGTGAAAGCAGTGACATGTAAGGTGGCTCTAACAGGGGGCAAGGTGTTGCACCTGGGGAAGGTTGGAGACAAAGAGGGTGCGCGAGAACTGGCTCTGCACGCTCTTGATGGCGGCGAATTCGGAGCGCAGCAGCTTGACCTGCTCGACGCGGCCGCCGGCCTCGCGCTCGGCGCGGCGGCTGGTGTCGGGCCGCATGGAAGCTTCCACGTCGTCCAGCGCGCGCTTGGCCTTCAAAGCCATGTACGGCACCGCAAACTCCACTATCCCGTAGTTCTGCACATTCACACGAGAGGGTGTTGCAGGCAGGGTGCATTCCTATTTTGGGTGCATGAATTTTGAGGTACGGTCTGGATGCTCTCTCCAAATCGGCACTACTTTTTTACTATACGTGCTTCTACAGCATTTTGCAGAGGTGAACACCTCATTTCAATTGACTAATACATGCGTCTGAAGAATTGCAAGAAGGATCCAGCACATGCAGACATCGTCCAATGGACGGCAAACATCTGCTTGAGGCATCCAAGCTGCAGAGAAATGGAGCTGACAATCAACAGAAGACTGCGCTGTCCCTCCAAGCTGTTGAGGTCACAAGTCCGACCATTCAGACCATAGCAGACTGGAGCCGCAGTGCAGCCATCTGTAATCTTGCCACACTAGCAGTCTGAGCACGGCAACATAGTGCCGAGAGAGTAGCACCTTGGACTCTCCCTGGGCGTTGTAGGCGATGAAGGCTCGCTCCACCTGCCCATGCTGCCCCAGGTCCTTCTCCAGCCGGTCCACGTCCTGCCACTCCTCCGTCAGGTTGCCAATGAACAGCGTCACCTGCGCAGCAGCATGTGCACCAATTCCTCAGGAACGACGTGATGCTTGACTAGCCAGATCCCAAGAACCTGACTTTATCATGGCCATCATGTGATGTCACCACCTGTCCTGAGATTTGCATGCATAGATCCTTCCTGCAGCATCAACCGACTTGGTCCATGATATGCCGGCGATGGATTCGCCTCGACGCAACAGAGCGGGCCTTTCTATCATTACCTGCGGATTTGAGGTGTCAGGACACCACCGGCTTGACATATCATGGCTCAAATCTCCGCCACACGCCAGAGCTCTCAAATGACGCCTCGCCGTCTTTTATCCATCTAGACCACAATACGGACTGAGGAAATCTATTGGAAATAGCTACCTGCTCGCGGTGGGCGATGAACTGCAGCGTCTGGCCAGCCAGCTCCAGCTTGGGCTCCACAGCATTCAGCTTCCGCACAGCCGCCTCCGCCAGCGACTCTATAGACTGCCCGCCGCTGCCGCCGAAGCCGTTTCCCCGGCTGCGCTTGCGCGAAGACCGGCCCTTTTCTTCGTCCCCCTCCTTCTTCCCTTCTTCACCCTCCGGCTCCTTTGCAGCCTCCTGCATGTCAGAGACCCATTCAGTTCCTTGCCACACTTAATGTGGCAGCCCCCCCACAATGGGCCGGACACTCTACATCACACCTTTCACCGCAAGACCTAAAACATGTGATCATTTTCCAAAACCCAGTGTGGCAGCTGTGATGCTGATGGTCCTCATGGAAAGAGCCGGCATAAAGTTTTGTGACCACACCTTTCCTCCAGACTGCGTAAACGGTCACCACAGTGCCATACAGGGTGTCAAGAATTGGTAGAGGCAGTCCTATGAATCCTACTGTGGAGGTACTGGCTACAGTACATGCTGGGGGCAGCACCTCTGCAGCAGGCTCGGATTTGGCCAGCCATGGCGGCGGCTGGGGCGTCAGGCGCACGTAGGCAAAGCGCTTGGTGTCGGAACCGCCTGGTGAGTCGAAGGCAATGCTGTGCACGCTGAGGCCCTGCGCCTCCAGCAGAGTGCGAAGAGAATCCTCGTTGATGTCCGGCACGCTCTTGCCTGGCACATTCACCACCTGCAATAGTGCGACGCATCAAAGATCAGTGCTGGTCTTTGCAGGCTTCCGCACCAAATATTAAGGGCAACACAGGCAATTCCATCGGCCCATGGGTCGTCTTCACACAAATCACATGCGGACACATCTGGGGAGACTGGAGATACGTGAAACCGATGATAAGTCAAAATATACAAGAGCAAATTTGGCAAAAGGCAACATATGGGCCCACCTTGATGAGAGGGGAGGGCAGCATGCGTGGGGGAATTTCCCCAAAGAGCTCCCACTCCTGAGGCGGCGAAGGCTCGCTCTGCCTCTTTGCCTGCAAGACATAGCCGCGTTGATTCTTTTGAGCGGACATGATTGCAGTGATCCTGCATGCGATGAATAGAACCAAGCTCACCTTCTGGGGTGTCCTGGATTCTTTCTGAGCGTCCCCATTCTGCGTGTCAGCCTCCTTGTGCTGCTCCTGATCTGCATCCTTGCCTGTCTCCTCCGTGCAATTGGCATCAGCTTCAACTTGCTCAGCCTCCTCCTGGGATGCCCCTGCAAGCTCAGCCTGGTCGCCAGCACCGTCTTCTGGATAGTCAATTTCCTCCCCTTCACCATCCCCATTCATCTCCTCGTCCTGGGACTGCATACACATAGGTGGGAGTCACTTCAAAAGCAATACACATTTTCAATCAATGCCAAAGATAAGTACCAAGAAGGCGTCAAGAGAGAAGGGAAAATGATCCATAAGCACCTCAACGCCAAAATCAGCGTCGGCTTCTTGACCTAGGTCCCACTGGTCTCCGCTGCCATCCTCGCCTTGATGCTCCTCAAGCTGGTCCTCGTCCTGTGGCTCAAGGTCATCCGCATCGTCCGGATGCTGCTCTAGCAGTTCCGCTGCATTGTCCTCCTCCGCCATTTCCTATCCTCGCCGATTCCTCCTGTTGACGGCCTATAAACATCATTCACAACACCATCTCAGACGACAAGGTTGTGATTATGACCACCCGTTGTGAGACATGCCCGGTTTCCACTTGACATTTATGCATGTGTATCTGCGACGAGCAAGCTACATCTCAAGACTCAAGCCCGAACAAAGTCAAGCAGCCAACCATTGCAGATCTTGCGTTCAATCAGTCAGCTTTCCTGCCTAGACGTAGGCATCGTTCATGGAGTGCCTCTCTTTCATTAATGGCAGCCATGTACTGCATTGAAGATTGATAACAATGAGGCGTTTCAACTGCCTTAATTGCGACTGATTTTTACCTGGATCAGGTCCACAACCCCCGGCGAGACACCTAGATGTTTAGGTGAGGTCTGACACCGCCAGCGTTCTGAGTTCACAGTCACGAGATCCCTGGGTATGCAAATCAGGACAAGCTGAGATGGTATCTAAGCATTGACCGAGTTGTTTGGGACAGGCTTGGAGCCCACCACACAGGGCAGACCATAACGGCGTGTTCTCGATTGGGCAGTTCGGGCAGCCCGTTATGCCCATGTCCCACATTGACACTTGAGCGTTTCTGAGCAGGTTTACGCACTCACCTGCAGTTGCAGCACATGCAAGTCTCATTCGAATAGGAGTTTGGAGAGGTATCCAGAAGCGACTGATTGCAAACACAAGGAATGAATCTTCATATGTGCAGTGAAAAGGAGTAGGCATCCGACCCCTGAGCGACCTGATTTGAATCAATGCCGTGCTACATACAAGAAAGATACACCTGAAAATGGTGCTAGGATCATCTGTGGCGATCGTTCTCCGCGCGAGAGGAGGCTCGAGTTTTCTCATACAATCGTGAGCTTACACCTTTCTTGCCACACATTTCTGGAGTAATATGCAGACTTCACATGCAGGCATGAGAGCAATGGTATCGACTGTACCACCACTACGTTCCTTCCAACATTTTCTCACTTGTCACAGGCGAGGGATCGATGCCAGGGAGGCAGGAGACTGCTCTCGTGAAGTGGCAGGGGTGCTCACGAGATTTGCAGATGCTGGAGGAAAGGGAGACACTGACAGGTCAGCCTCAATGGCCCTGACACCAGTCCCGAGCATCACTGGTCACCACTGTATGTTGCCTGATGCTTGGTCTTGATGTTGCACTCCATGCTCTACAGAGCCAAGAACTGTGCTAATCCAATTCTAAAACTGGCGAAAACCCTCTGCCATCTGCCTATGGGGAGATGCATGCCCTGCAACTATTGCTATGACGTTGCCATCAGAAGTGGTTGTACATTGTAATTCTCTGGCCTTTACTTTGCAGGACGGGGAACAATCCTCCCCCTTTCGCATTTGGCGAGATGACGGTGGCAAGTGGCAGGCACAGAGTGGTCTACCGGCTGGTGGGCGGGGTGTATCTGATGCTGGTAGCAGCGCCGCAGACCAACGTGCTCTGGCTTCTTGAGCTCGTCTCTGCCTGTGTCCGCATCCTCATCGCTGTCTCGCGCGGCGTTGAAGTTACACCCGACAAACTTGCACGGCGCTACCCAGAGGTAGCTCCCTGCCCCTCCCTCAAGTGCCATTGCATTTCTTAGATTGTAGCACTGGTTCTGAGGCAGAGAGGCACCGAGCGTGCGTTCTCGTGGTTGTCAAATGATTCCATGCATCTGAATGAGTAGAAGCCTGGGATTGCTTGACAAGACGAGTATGCATGTCTTCTGCAATCCTCCTGTCAAAATGTGCACATGCTGATCGCTCCTTGCCTGTGCAGCTGTACCTGGCGCTGTCTGGAGTCCTGACCAGCGGCGGCAGCGAGGTGCTGTCTGCCTTGGCAGCTGCAGAGGCCGAACTTGCGTCCATTGGTCCCGATGCAGCCAAGAGCAAGGTATGGGCAAATCTAAGACTGCGCACCCGCCAAAAAATTTCACACACAGCATTGTCATATTACTCCAACCGAATCACACAATCTCGTCAGCAGCACTTCTTGAGCTATATGCTTTGCAGCCGGTGCCCAATTCTGTGTACAAGGCCTGAAGGGTGCTTCCTGGGCTTCGGGGCTCATGGGTGCCGAACCCTGTCTTGACATGATGGGTGACTGGTTTTGGTGAAAGAACTGGAAGTGCTTGAGTTGGCTCCGGGCTTTGTAACGCGCCTGATGTGGCTGTGGGGTGCAGGCGGGTGTCATGGGCCGTCTGGGCCGCAGCGCGTCGTCGAGCCGCGTGAAGGGCAGCGGCCCGTCCGCTAGCTCGGGCTCTGCAACACCCAAGGCAGAACCTGTTGCCAGCACGTCCGGCATTTCTAAAAGGCGTGTGTTGCACTCTATCTGCGAATCTCATTTTTCGGCCATCCTCTGCGGCCAAATACAACCTTGTGTGCCTCATGTCATGTTTGAATGAATTGCTCCTTGTGTTCTGCGCAATATTAATTTGCAGTGAGCATGTGGCACTGTAGCTGCTGTCTTCCTGCTGCTCTGAATGATGCTGACGAGGACGAGAAATGCTGTGCAATAGTCACAAAGAACAATGTTATCATAGGTACTACGACACGCTTTTCCAATTTTCCCAGGCTGGGTGCGTTTTAGCAGCACTTTTATAGCTCAACTTTAGTGAAGAAGAATTCTGGAATATTTCTGTAAAGCAGACTGACGAGGTTTTGTTTTATGCACAGGACACTGACAGACGAGGTGGAGGACTTGTCCAAGGTCTCCTTCGCGTTCCCTCCAGACGCGCTGCAGACGTCACCAGACAAGGCGCGGGCGGCGGCCGGGTCACCGGCTGGAAGGTCGCCAGAACAGGCTGCAGTAAAGTCATCCCCTGCTGCAGCGGCTGGGCACCCCTTTGCAGCCTCCGCCGCCGCGGCCGATCGCTCTGTTCTGGCCGGCACTGGCCTTGAAGACCTGTTTGACCCCAGCCCAACAGGTGAGCCAAGTGCCCCGTTGTTGTTATAATCATAACATGCTTTTCAGTCCTAAGGACCAAGTACGTCAAGCAATACCTGAACAAATGCTTTCCACTCTTTTCGATTCTTGCATTTCCTCCACCAGCCATACGCATGACCAATGGCATCTAGATCTTCTAAAACTTAGTCATTCCAACTCTTCAAGGGCCCCGTTACCTGGGTTACTATCCCCAATCATCAGCTGTTCGCGCATGATCAGCAGAAGTTTTTGGTGTGGAGTTTGAGAACTCATAACTTTAAGGATGTGAATGTGAAATGAAGTCAGTTGCATAAGAAATGGAGGTTGCTGTGCGCAGATGTGGGCCCTGCTGGCGTCGACCCATCGGATCCCTTTGGAGACGCAGGCTTGGCCTTTAAGGAGGGGGATACAGGTGAGCTACTCTTTGTCTCCACCCTTCAGTGTAAATCATCATTTTCATGTGAGAGGGTTGAGGTGAGGAAGGCTCTCATAATGCTTGCTGCTCATCAAGGAGGCTGAGCTCAGAGAGTCCAAAGGTTAGAGGAGGAATATGAGTCTTGCTTGGTGGTTGCCAGATGCTGCGGCAGACAACCCCTGGGCCGACTTTGACACGCCCCAGTCGGAGGCATTCCCTCCAGAGACCCCCCTGTTTGGGCACCCGCTCAACGCCGCCCAGCAGCCCTTCGGGACGGCCACTCCAGGCGTGCACCCTTGTTTTGACAGACCTATCAAGGCGACCCTCACGCGTTATAATCTTTTGTGTAATTCTCCTTACGGGGCATCTGTCAGTTCGTCGCTGAGTGAAGCAAAACCACTCGGCGCAACAACATGCATGCACGGCATGGCATGGCAGAGAAGCAACTCCTGAAGGGCACACATACCTGCAGCTGCTATGGTGGCCCACATTGCCTGCTGTGTAGCATTTGGCACAGTGCATGCACATGCCCGTCAGGTATTGTCATCCTTATTTCATCTGTAGCTTAACCTGTTAGTGTTGCTATGAAGCAGGGCACGACCCCTGGGCGGCGCTCGGGGGAGATAAATTGCCGATCAAACCGGCCGCCAGCGCCGTGGCAGCTTCCGCGCAGCCGCCGCCGTGGACCGACTTTGACGGCGCGGCCGTCTCTGCCATGGCCACTGACGGCCCTGCCGCTGCTGCCCCTGCAGCTGCAGAGACCACAAAAGGTGCGCACAGTTGACTCTCAATTTCCCAAAAATTTGAAGGTTTTCTGAAATTTTAAATTTTAACTTTCGCAGGACATATGAAGTTCTGTGAGGAAGGCATTACCCAGCTGACATGGTGCACGCAAACCTGCACCCTGCAGCCAGAAGATTGTTCTAGCTTAGGCCCCTGCGTGTGCCAACTAGGAGAGGCCTCCGATTTGTTTGACCTGACAGCAGCGACTTTTAGCGTGTGCATCTTTAAATGGAAGTCCGGTCAGCCTGAACAAAGCAGACGGCTGCTGCCTTCCATCTGTATCACCACCTCGTGCAGCTGCAGTCGCTGAGAGAAAGTTATTCATTCCTGTGTGGCTCTGCCATCGCCAGTGCATCGATGACTTGTTCCATTGCTGGTGCACAAGTGTCAAGCAGCAACTGGTTGCATGCCTCCAAGGCCTCTCGGTGGAAGCAAAGCATTGCAACATTGCAAGGCAATTGCTTAGCTCCTTCAAACATAATCGAGAAGAATCTTTGTACTCTATCCTTCTCAACTCTTGCCTCTTACAAAGCTGCCTGCATGGTGTGCAGATCTGCCAAGGGAGGTGACTCAGGAAGACCTGGAGAGCATCGACAGGGGCTGGGCTGTGGAGCTGGTGGAGCGCTGGCGAGGGTCCTTTGTGGGTGACAAACTTGTCAGGGCAGGTGACTCTCCTTTGCCGGCACCTGCTGCCTGCTCGTGCACGATTGACTTGCTTGCCCTTCTTGACCATACACTCTGTAGCTTGGCCTGATTGATATTCAGTGATCCAGAGCCTCGTCTGTTCTTCTCCTTCTGTCCGGTGTCATGCAAAGATGCCCAAGAAGAGACATGACACCAGGCAGTGGTGTTAAGAATTGGTGAGCCTCTAGGTCTCTGTGCCAGTCATTGCAGCATAGGAGGCTCTCTTGAATTATGTTCTTATTCAGGGGTGAATGCTGAAATAAGGATCAAAATTGGAGAGAGATTGTGTGGGCTGGCAATGCAGGCGCAGTGGGGGAGTTGTGGAGCTACCAGCAGCTGGCGCACTCGCGCGCGCAGGTGTTCTTCAAGTGCCACCTGTTCAGGAAGTCTGCCATGGACCAGCGACTGATCCGGTCAGCGCTGACATCAGCAAAATTCCTGCACGCATCAGCAACGGGGGACTACGGCACCTACACTGGCTCTTTTGAGCGCATCCCTTCCAACAGCCAGGTCAGCCTTTCCTGCTCAGACTGTTTATCTGGCCGCAATTTTGCCAGCATTTGGGGCATTTGCAACTTTGCCTTGTATGCAAAAAAAGGTGAGTGTGGGACCCCTTGGGTATCCAGGGGGTATCTTTCTTCAACGCCAATATATGCTGACCTGAGAAGGACACCTGTGACGGGGTGTTTGCTGGATCATATTTATGTCCTTGGCATTTGCAGAAGCACCTGCAGAGCACCTGCTCATATTTTGAGTATATTGATGCCTCTGGACATAGAGAGCCAGATGAAGCCTAAATGTGTAAGATGACATAAAGCACAGGAATGCAAGAACTGGCTAAGTCTATGGGCTCCATTTGAATTTTCAAATTTTGAGTTTTCATTCACGGTCTCAGGTGCCATTCTTGACATATCGGCTACCGGCATTGGCATGCGCGCCGCCGCTGTTACTACGCCTGACAGCACAGCATGGAGCCAGGGGCACGCTGCTGTGCGTCGAGATCGTGGCCTCCCCGAACGTGCCCGGCCAGCTGTCCGCCGTCAAGCTGGCCCTCAACGTTCCCTCTGCCCTTGGTGCCCCCTCCAAGGTGTGCTGCCCTCCCTTGACTTCGGGACTCCAGATTCTCCCACAACGAATGTCCCTACACACTTTCTTTGCAAGGGGATGCGGCTTCTTGCATGCAGCATACAATGTGGCATGTGGGCTTGATGAGGGAATTTTGGTAGATGTCTGAAGTAAATCTACAAGATTGGCAAAAAGGAGAGCAAAGAGTCTGTGACCATTGCTCGTTACCATAGGAGGAATGCAGGGAGGAAGTTCGCAACCAATTTTCTGCTCATTATCATATGGGATTGTCGCATGGAGCAACATTCTATTGCGCTGAAATTAAAATTTTATTGTTGGTGCGCAGGCAAAGCCGAGGGGTGCGTGGGTGCCGGACAAGAAGCAATTCAGGTGGGAGCTGAGCGACATGTCTCCAGGGGCGAGCCTGGTCGCGCGTGTGGCATTTCCACCGGTGTCAGAACACGCCGACATTGCCCAGGGCAGCAAGGCATGCATCCTTCAAGCTTTCAATGTCGCTACCACGGGAGTCTCTGCATTGCCTGACTGGGAATTGGAAGGAAATTTGAGCTCCTATGTTTCCACATAGCTGGGTACTGCCTCAAAATTGTACAACAATGCATTGCCGACTTTCGGCTTGCTCAGCACACAAGCATGTCTGCTGTGGCGGTGGCTGCAGGGTGCAGCAGTTTATTTGGAGGTGCAGATCGTGTCTTGATGTGGGTTTCATCACGAGAAGAGAGGTGCAAGGCTTACATGGCAGTGCAAGGGCCAAGTAAGGGCTGCCTGGCAGTGTGTATGCAATGCTAGTGACATACAAGACACCTCCGCTGCCACAATGGTGTGGATGTAAATGCAAATACGAGTGCAAATTGCTGATGCAGGCAGTGGTGACCTTCAGTGGACCAGAGGAGGAGAGCCTGTCAGGCATAGCGCTGGAAAGTGGATCAGACTTGGAGCGGCTCACAGACTCCTTCAGCATCCTGCATGGCCAGGCCACTGCCACTCTCGAGTAGATAGATCACCTAAAAAGGGGTATGAGCGGGGTGCAATCACCGCGAAGAGCACTGTCTGTCATTGAATTTTCTCAGCAGCTGCAGTTTGGCGTGGTGCAGCTTTATGCACCTAGGTCTTGCCAGGGAGAGAGGTGGCACACTGATATTGAGCGCCACCTGTTTGGTCTCTTGTCATGGGAGCTCAACAGCTTTCTGTTCAGGTCAACCGGGAGGGATTGCTATCTGTCCTGACATCATGGCCCGTTTCAAGATTGTCTTTTAAGCGATACCTCATACGAAATGTCCCATCAGATGAAGGCAGGCTAGCACTCTCTTGGGGAAAAGCATGATCATGAGGAATAATAAGGTCGAAAGCGAAATATTTACAGGAGCAAGTAATTTACAATTGGTAGCACTGTAAACTGGCTTTAGGATAATCACTCTGGCGACAAGTTGAACGGCTGCATGTGCAAGCACTTGACACTGAGCATCCAGTGTCTGAGAAATCATGACAAATGTAGCAATCACACAGACAACCGCGTCCCCACCTCTATAAAACTACAAATACCAATTCATGCCCAATGTAATACTATGTTAGTTCCAACTCCTTCCAACTCCTATACACTGTCGCAATCACTAGCACACACCCAGAAATTACTTCATGATCATATTCAAGTGGGAAACTTGGCAGAGAGCATGTGCAGCACATGCAAGGAGTCACAGATAGCAATAATGTAATGACAAAGGTACTACCATGATGACACTACGGATGAGTGTACAAGGAGCTCTCAGGAGTCCTTTCAAAGGTCTTTGAGCTAATGATCACCCCTGCAACAGCCCCCTGCCAACTGACCCCTGATGAAATAAAATCAAGCTGTATGAAACAAGTGCCCATTGGCCACACATCTCCTCAGAGGAGTGCGAATAAGACTTCCTTAGAACACGCCATCCCCCTTTCAGCTCACCCAATACACACTTAAAGTGTTTAGTCATTTGTTGTCACAGTCTGTTGATGCACCAAGGAATGCAGACGATAACTGAAAAATATCACATGGCAAACAACAAATAGTCTCATTGGATGCAGCTTTGGAGCTGCTGCCCTACCATTTTACCCATCTGACGGCTTTTCTGCACTCATGTCGTTTTGCATGGCATGGCATTGCAAAGCCAGCTTCATATGTTTGGGACAAAGTAGGCCAACAGGCCCTGAAGTCAACCATGATCACACACCCACGACCAAAAATCACACTCCCATTCAAAGTTCAGAATACTTCCTTGGCAGGAAGTAGTCCTTTCGCTCCCTTATCCACACCCAAGGCATGCGTCAAGCTCTGTGTCAGGGGTGACAAATGAGTAGTGCAATTAGCCGGCACGCTACACATGCCTTGATGAAACTGCACCCTCCCAATCAACTTCATATCTGGTGCGTCACGCTTCTGCAGCTGGTGCCAGGTGCATCTAATCTCAGGACCAGATTTGCAGTTGATTTGCGGGTAGCGTCAGTGCAACATCATTCCTCTTTTGCGTGCCACATCATTCCTTTTCATGCTAGAATGCCTTGATTCCAGCAATCATTGCCATCATCCTGCTGACATCAGCACCTGCTGACTAGATGCAGGTGCTGACATGGAGTGGATGTGCGCCAGATCAGGCGCGGTCGCCATTGGGGGCGGGTCTGCAGCAGCGATGTCATCGTCGCTCAGACTCGGGACCGGTCTGCAGAGGGGTTGCCACCAGCTGGCTGACTAGTGGTTCCAGCCGGTTGGCAATTATGCGCATGCCAACCGCGCTGGGGTGCATGCTGTCCGGCATCAGCATCTCCTTGATTTCAAACTTGTTCTTGTCGAGGCTCTCCGACAGAAACGCCTGCGAATGGCACATCACCATGAGTCCCAAGTTTCCAGTGAAGATAGCATGCATGCAACGTATTTTGAGGGGTGACTAATGATAAAACCTTCTATTCTCACAAACATCTAGTATGTTGGCAGGTCACCTGCCAAGGCCCCCAAAAACATGATGAGAGGAGATTGTAATGACTTAACATGACATGAAATCCTTCTTGTCTGAAAGAACCACTACCCGCCCTCACATGGCATGGCAGCAGGGGCTGGGAGGCCCAGTGGATGTCTAATTGCACTTCTTGTGAAATCTGCATGGCGGGTGGATATGTGGCAAACCTGGCCAGCATCGATGTAGTGCAGGTGATCCTTCCTGGACTGCGCTAGGCTCCGCAGCGCCTCATTGGCTGTGTCAATTGCCCCTGAGCAGCGATTGGGCCACACCTCTCCCTGCCCCCAAAACATCCCTTGCGTCAGTCGAACACAAAGATGGCAATTTTTTGGGACCTCCTTCAATTTTGGAACGTGCGCCTGCTCTCTACGCTACTCTTTTGCACTCTAAATTCTGGTTAAGTGCATGATGCAGTGTTGGGAAATACAGTAAAGCGGGCATTTGGGCCTGCTTTGAAATAATATGCTCGACTGACTTGCTTGTTTCACTGCAGGGTCAGCATGCAGCAATTGCTGTTGCTCATTTCAAGTCATGGATACTGGCAAGAGATGACCTTGATGCTATTGGGCATCCATATGACTGGTGGAGGAAGTGCAAGAACCGAGAACACTGGAGAGCAATAATTCAGGTGTTGCTTGACGTGCCTAGTCCATGAGGACTGGAAAAATGTTGTAATATAATAATAATACTGGCAAGGCCTACAGGAAGCAAGCTGCAAGACAGCAGAAGTCCTGCAGGAATGCAGGGCAATGGGCGTGTCAACTACGCACCTTTGGGAGAATTGCCATGATGACAAGGTGGGTGGCTGGCAATCGGATGTGCAGGTCTGTGAGCATGTCCTCAATTCCTGAAGCCACCTTTGCCCCCAGCTCGTTTGTGCACTCCCCCACAATGTCTGCACCACACAAGAGCTTTGTCTGTGCATGATTAACCACGAAAGTTCAAAGCAAAATGCAACAATTGCCATTACACTGGCCATGCACGTCATACTGATAGCAAACCATGATATTTAGGGCTCCTCAATCAAGAATTACCATAATCCACACAACTTATTATAGAGAGGTAGCTGCAAAGGCACCTAACCCTGAGGGCTGGAGTAAGCATGTGAAAATACATCAAATACGGGAATCGGCTTTCGCCTCAGCAGGACCATATAGCGAACCATTGCAAGGGCGCACCATTTGTGCCCACATGGAGGACAAGCACTTTTGGGTGGTGCTGTCTGTCTGTGGGCAGCTCCCCATGCTGCAATCGCCAGCTCAGATGCTCCACCCCATCACCTAATCACCATCAGTAAAAAGATACAAGAGGTTCTAGTGGTAAGTTTACTAGATGCATTTCCTCGAACCTCAGCATGCATTTAATAGCCAAATAGCTGGTGGCTCTGAGAATCAATTTCGAGTGCACATCGCAGTAAGCAGGCATGCACCTCCAGGGGATCCTCTTCATAGTAAGGAGGATACTAAACATAACATTAGTATCCCCTGTGATAATACCACTCAGGGGTTTTGGGATATCAAGGGAACGGGAAACGCACTGGCTATGCCCATGCTGTGCGCGGTGTAGGGCTTGCGCCCAAAAAACTCGTCCCACACCTTCCTAACATCGTGAAATGGACCCCAAGGTGCCCCCAAGAATGTCCCCCTGCAGAACAGCATTTCACCTGTCGGCCTCAGCATTTAGAGCACTGCACGCCATGATGGCTTCTTTGCATGTGCATCCTGTATGCAACCCACTACAAAGCCAGCTTGACCTCTTGACCATGAAGGCATATGAGGGCAGAGACGGGGATGCAGAGACATGCCTGGCACTTTATCTTTTCCCTCAGCTGTGTGCTGAGCAAAAGGCAGCTGATAGGACAGGCAGAGATGCAAAGACGGACCCTGACGTGTCAGAGATACACTTTACTAATCTATCACCACAATAAGCAGGGATGACTCACCGCCACTCCTCGACAATGCTGTCCCCATAGAACAACACATCCCATCCCCCCCGGTCTTCGGCGCCTGTCACTTCCTTCAGGTATCGCTGGTGAACCTGAAGCCAACTGTCCTCCACACTGCAGCAGAACACACACACACGTCAGTCGCCCTCTTTTTATCGAGCAGTAGCAACTTCCTACTGTCTCTGCTCGTCCGATGAGAGCCCCATTTGTGCAATCTGTGCTGTGTGGAGCCACACTGCAGAGATTCTGGTAGTTGTGCGGAGGGAACACAGTTTAAACCGCTGGAGTATTGATCCTGAGGCAAAGTGCAGGAAGAGGCACCTGTTGTGGCGCGAGCGGCGGTTCATGTGTCGCCCGGCGCCGTGCGAGTGCTCGGCTGGCTTCTTCGCAGCTTCCACCACCGTCGACGCCGTCTTTCGCGAGAACCACGGCGGCAGCGCGTCGGCTTCCCGGCCCGCCGGCTGCTCCCTCCCGGCAGCTGCCGCTGCTGCCGGCACTCGATCAGGAGCAGCCGCCTGACTAGGCTCCTCGGTCGTGTCTGCGGCCGATGTTCCCTCCGCCTCGCCGTCCCCGGCGGGGCCGTCCCGGCTGCGCGCGGCTTCCGCCAGCTTCTCGGCCACTTTCTTGAGGCGGTTCGACTTGCGCGCCGCGTCGTCGGCCGCCGGCGACCCCGCTGAGTCATACTCCGCCTCCGTTTCTCCATCGTCCCCCGCCTTTTTCAAGCCATGGCCCTCGGCGTAAACATCGCCGCTCCTCATGGCGGCTGCCAGTGCCATCACCTCTGCATCTGACTCCAGCAGGGCATGCGCGAATCCAAGTCCCTCGCCGTGGATCCCCAGTCGATTGATGCCTCCTCCAAGCACCATGTGCTTGAACCCCCGTTGTGCTGAGCCCTCACCAGCCTCCCCTGCTGCCTCTACCTCAGCTAGGCGCCTGGGCTGCAGTCGAAATCGACTGCCCTGCTCCCAACCTGGCTGCACAGATCCGCTGCTGTGTAGCAACCTCGAGCCAATGGCTCCATGCGAGACTAGGGCGAGGGCTGTGCACACCACCCAGGGGAGCAACCCGGCGTGCCACGCCCGGACCTTGCTCCCGCCCATTCACAGCGCTGCCTCCATGCTGCTGAAATCACAGTATCTTAAAGAGCATGATGCTGCAGGCTCCTCAGCACCTGCAGTGCCGTACAAATGGGTGAGCTTCCTTGCAATCCCATTGTGCCGCCCGTTAGTTCGGCGGAGAGTGGGGGCGCATTTCCTCTGATTCGTCACTCGCTATGACAAGTGCTGGGGGTCGTTCTTATGCTTGTCAAAGATGCCGTCAAAACTCTGTGTCTTGGAGTAGCGTCCCGGTGCCACCAGCAGTGCTCGGCACCTTGGCTAGAACAAAGGTCACTTCTGTGGATTGAATAATCAGAATGTCCTATTTTGCACTGCACAGAAGGATGCAAATATTTAGACCTACTCAAGCGATCGCCTGCTCCAAGCTTAGTTCTAGTGTGGAACGTGCGCATGCCCAGCGCTCCGGAACACGGAGGAGCTGGTCGACGCCGACTCGCAATAGACTCAGCAAAACAGTAGGCAAGGCCACTTCACAGGCTGTTATTGCTACTCCAGAGCATTGGTGTGTGCAGCACCTGGGTCGGTTTCCAAAGAAAAATTCTGGGTGGTCACCGGTGGTCTCCGTCTGTTTCGCAGGTGTGCCCTAAGTCGTTTGTTCCGCTTGGCAGATACTGGATCGTACTGTCTTCGATCAATTAATACCAGCAAAGATTGCTTCTTGGGTGTACAATTTGATTAAACCCGTCGATGTCAGGGCAATCAGTTGCTCAAGAGGCCTGCGGTGACAAACGGACTTCGCCGAAAACATATTTTCGTCACGATCCTATTCTGGCTTCAGCACTCAAACTGGTGTAGACATCTTGTGCAAGCAGCAAGCGGGGGACGTGCTTCGGTGAGGGCAATCGAATATCCTCTGTCTTGCTATAGTAGTACATCCCGGGCGTTGCATGGCTAATCTACGTGAGAGCAAAATGCTGCCACTCTTGGATGTTCATGGCACGGTCTCTGGTGGGAAGATACTGTACCACGTGGGGCCTAGTCGTGATACCGTAAATCTTTTGCCCGCATCACAGACAAGGAACCAATTTTGCGGCTTGATCTCGTTGTCGACCTTACCGAAATAACGGTATGAGTATGACTTGCTGACACAGCTTTCCTTCAGAGTCAAGAGGTTGCACAGCGAATGCCCAGTTCGTTCCTCTTGAAATCTCATTATTGCGGGAGTTTTCCCGAAAATGGACTTCGGAGCGGGCAAATTGAGGAAAATTTTGGCGTCTTATAGTGCGTGATGGCCAAACTCCTTGGGTGTTCTGACGATTATACCCTGGACAAAAAGAGCGATTGAATGCACATGCAGATTCGCTTGATCCATTTGTTTATCTACGACGAGCTGAGGCGTCCGTCCACTTTGTGTATGGGTGGATGTTCAGTGATGTCAACCACATTTGGGCTCACAAAACTGTCCTCTTCGTAGGGACGCCTGTTCAGGAGATCAGCTTGTGGACATTGCTAGCCACAATCCACCCAGCCTTAGGGGTTGCATCAGCTGCCTCTGACAAAGAGTCTGCACCCAGCAGAAATGAACTCTGAAAACGAGAGCATCCGCGCCAACCCGGCAGCTGCCAGCCCAGAGAGACCCAGACGGAAGTCTGGCAGCGCTGCTCTCCAAGGTGGCACCAATGCATCCCCGGGGCGCACCAATGCATCCCCGGGGCGCCGCCGACAGGGGAAGCAGGAAGCACTGCGCAGCACAGCACAGCCACCGCTGCCGTCACTAGACTCCTCGCCATCTCCCCCAGCTGTCTACCTCAGCCAAAGCAAGAAGCTTGGAGTCTCAGAAGAGCGACAGCAGAGCCAACATGGCCCAGAGACTTTGCAGGGAGAGCACCTGCTCGATGACAGCACAGCAGATAGCCCGGGGACGCCAGAGCAGCTGGATGCAGCACAGCTCGGCAGCGCCTTGCTCTCCGCCTGGGCGAACAGCGCAGCCTTGCAGCATGCGCCAGGGGCAGACGGGGCTGAAGAGGACGCCTTGCCAGATGTGCATGACTCAGCGCATGCTGACCCCGCGCCTGACTTGGCTCAGTCCCCCCGGCCGCCTGTCTTCGCAGCGTCCCCTCCGTCGGCGCATGACACACCGGATGGGGCACTTGTCGCTGGCGCAACCACCCCGGACCCCCCGGACGACGCCACGCTGCGCGGCAGCTTCGCGTCTGTGACCACCGGAGAGGAGGCCTTCCCAAAGGTTCGTTTCTGCATCCTTAATGGTTGCGACATGCCTGACATGTGGAGTTGTGCCTTCCATTGCTTGGGAAGCTGCACGCTTATTTATCAAAGGTAGCAGCATGTGCAATTGCATGCTGGATGCTGGATGCTTTATGTTTTCGAATTTGGCTGGCTATGGGGCTCAGCTGGCCGTACAGTGGGCGTTGCAGGGGTTGACAGCACACTCGCCGAGTTTGAAGAGCACGGCCGGCAGTGCTGACGTGGCGGGCGCTGAGCTGGCGGCTGCTGAGCTGGCGGATGTGGCGTTGATGTGGCAGACAGTGGAGCTTGAGAGCCGGGCGTACGGCCGCCGCCGGGCCAGGACGTCCGTCTCATCACTGCGCTCCTCTGGTGAGTCATCTCACGTCAAGGAATTCCATTGATACTCTGGAAGTTATTTCAGGCTCCATATGACTTTGGCTTCCGTATTCAGTGATGTTAACGTGAGAGCTTTCCAACTGCGTCTGTTTTTCTATGCTTGATTTGAATCAGAAAGGTTGTGAATGTCCCGCCAGGTGCCCTGGAGGCTCTACTGGAGGACGTAAAGTGGCAGAGGGAGGCCGCTGACGACCAGCTTGCCAGCGCAAGGTGCTTATAGCCAAAACTTAATCTGTGCAACCATGCAAATGGATCGCCCTTTGTTTTGCAATGTTTACATCCCTGCCCTTCTGATATGCCTTTGTCTTTGTACTCAAGCTGCTTTCACATTTGTGCTTCATTCTTTTGTTGAAAGGTGGGCATGAGATCAGGGCAAGCACCTGTGCTGTGGGCTCACAATCCTGGCTACTGAAGGCTTCTGTTTTGGGCAGGCGGGAGAAGGCGGCAGCGGATGAGCTGGTGCAGCATGCGGGCTTTGAGGGGTTCCAGATCGAGCGGGGGATGCTGGATCGGCTGCAGTCCGCGCTGACCTCCGCCGCTGCCGCCAACTCCGACAAGGAGCAGTGCGCATCCAACCCCTGCACACAATTAGTTTTTTCTGAACCCTTGAATCCGCAATGACTCTTCCGGATCCCGGCATCTAGATGAGCCCTAGATCCTGCTACAATTGACAGGGATGCAGAACAAATGAGCAGGGGGTTACTACTGTACCCCCTAGGTTACTTCCACATACTGCAAAATGACATGAGGACAGATATGCAGGGAGACAAGCCTGCCTTGCTATTGGGAAGCAGCGACGGTCAAGAGTTGGGAGACACGATGGGCTGGAAAAATGCCCACGAGCAGGACGCTGAGATTGATTTATTTTGCATCCGTTGGGTGCTGAGAGCTCGTTCTATGGGGGTCACCGATGCTGATGTTTCTGTGGCAGGCTTGGGGATGAGCTGGAGGCGGCCTTCCACAGGATTGCTGCCGCAGAGAACCACCGGCTCCGGCTGGAGCAGCAGCTGCAGGTAAGGTCTCTCAAGCTTTCTCGCAAGCATGACATGACACCCTCTGAAATGCACATGTCTTTTAGGAGCAAAATGTCTGAACCTATTGCAGGTCAGATGCTGGTTGCAAGTGCGCCATGCTGGCCCTTGTCAGCCTGAGGACGAAGTTTGAGCCTGCAGGCTCTACAGTGCATCCGTAACAAGATGCTGTAATTTGCTGTAGTAGGTAACCCAACCTAGAGGTCATCTGGCTACTGAAGGCCACGGAGTTACATTCACAACACAGCGAATATTCAAGTAGAACAATCCTGGGTTTTCAGGGGGTTGATATTGTTGGCCTGCAGCTTGTCTGCAGATGACCTTGCCTCTGGCAGGGAAAGCGTGAATATTGATATTAATGATATTATTGTTGCCAGGCGGAGGCAAGACTGCGCGAAGCGACGGAGCGCGCTTTGGACGCTGCGCGATACGAGGTTGAAGCGCTCAGCGCCAAGGCGAAGCGTGCGGCCAAGCAGCGGCGGCGGCTGCTGACGCGCATGGAGGGAATCTCAGAGGCGGTCCAGTCACCCCTCATTACCCACGGTGCGCTCATGCACCCTCCTTTCTTAACGAATGCATGTGGAGCACATTGGGTCTAGTATTAAGTGCTGCACACAGTTAGTGGCCGCTCATATGTGTCAAGGTGCAGGCCCAAAGCTGCAGTTGCAATGCAGTTAGCGGCAGGGCATTGCTCCAAGATCACAGTTGCTTCGTATCTCCCTGGTGCTGAACACCTTGACTTAGCCATTTTCTGCAGTGTTAATGTATTTGGCTGAAGTATAACTTATGTGATTTTGCAAACCACAGGGCAGAGCCTGCGGGCGAGCTTGGGCGCCTGGCCGGGCAGTGCAGCCGCCACTGACTCAGCCGCTGACTCACTAGCTGCGGCCAACCCCGGGCACATGTCTACCCGGCGGCGGCTGGAGCCTGCTCAAGCAACAAGCGCCACTGAATCACCGGGGCTTCAATCATCAGCAACAGAAATGGACCAGCTGTTTGGGGCTCTGCCGCTTCCAGCTACAGGGAGCCCAATCAGCGCCGACTGGGCGATTAGGAGCAGGGGAGATTCGGCGCTGGCCACTCCTAGGGCGCAGGGCGCAGGTAATGCGCATGCACAACCCATTTTGTGCAAAGCTAGGAGTCCAGCTCTTGTATCTGGGCTTGGTGAGAAGAAAAATTGGAGAATGCCGCACAAAGACGGGCATAATAAGCCCTGTGATTAGAAGTACTGTTATTTTGGGTGGCCGTTGTTCAGCAGCACTTCTACACCTAAATACAGCGCATGTGCTGTGACGACCAGTATACATGCTCGTGCTGTGAGAGACTTCATCACAAATGCTTGTAAGTCCGGGAAGAAGTTAATGTGTGCTGAGGTGGCGCTGACGTGGCAGGGCCAGGCAGCTTCCACACCCCTGCCTCCTGGATGAGGACACCGTCGCAGACTGGCCCCGGCAGCGCCCCCCGCTCCACCGACGAGCGGCGACAGCGCGCGCGCGAGGCTCAGGCCGAAGCACTCGCGGTCGAGTATGACCGGGCGGCCGATTCAGGCTATGAAGAGGTGCGTCCTGAGCTGCTATCAGACGATAGTCCTGGTAAGACAGCCCCGTGACAGAGTCATAATTGGGGCTGCTTTCTTATCATATATTAAGCTTCGCCTGAAGCAAGACCGCAGCCCGCGATGAGGACTGTGTGACATGGCTGCTTTCTTGATCATTGCAGAGAGAGGGCACCTTGCTGGCTGCATGTGATCAAGTTTCAGGGGGTTATTTTGCTACAAAAAATAGTTTTATTCAATGCCTGGATGATATGCCCCAATGGCAACACCGCAGGAGACGGACTCGGGCCTGACGCCGTCGCGGCTGATGCTGCGGCTGCGCGAAGCGCGCGCGGCTGCGGCTGGGGCCGCGTCGGGAGCGCGGCGCGCGCGGGCCGGGGCGGCCGCCGCCGAGGCCCGGGCCGCGGCCGCGGAGGCGGCCGAGGCGCGGCTGAGCGCTGCTCTGACGGCTGCGCAGCAGCGGTCGAACGCGCGAGATGAGCACGCACGGCGGCTGCAGGCGCAGCTCGGGCAGGCGCAGCTGCGACTGGTGCGCACCCAATTTGGCGCTTCTTTGAATTACACCGCCTGGCATCCTGATGTGGCTCATTTGCATGGCAGTGTCAGCTGCTGATAATGATGATAAGGAGATTTCATCAAATTGATGTGAAGGCCTTCCAATGACTTGTAGCATAAGCAAGTGATTGCTCTTTCTCCAGAGCCCAAATTCCTACTTTGTTGACATCCTGAACAGGGCGTATTGTTCACTTGCACTCTGAGGAATGCTTCCGTATTGCTTATTGGTGTGGTTTATCTGAGTGCATTGTGCCGATGACTGCAGGCGCAGTTGCGGATGCAGTGTGACAGCACCACCAAGAGCTTGTCTGGGCGCTCACAGGCACTTAAGACAGCAACGGCAGAGCTCAAAGACTGGGAGGCCAAGGCATCGGAGCTTCAGAAACAGGTAGGAGCCTTGCATTGCGCATTATACAGATACCTACCTCCCAGCAGTGTACTGCCCAAGTTCATGTCCTGCCGAGGCAACTCACGAGGGTAGAAGAGCAAATATGAAGTTGATGTGTTTGAGAAGCACAATAAGTTGAATGTCTATAGAAAACTCATATTTGGAAGCTGCATTGGCTGGTTGGTTTATTGGAGGCTCCCAAATTGGATAATCGGGTTCACCTGGGTTCAAGAGAATTTCTGATGAATGAAGCCGGCGGATCCCCTCTTTTAAGTAGATGCTCTCAAAATTTCCTGTCAGGTCCTGGTGCAAGGTTCATTAGAGCAAGCTATCGACCTGTCAGTGGGTGTCAAATAGTGAGCATGCATTGTATCTGATGAAAAACTTGGGTCTGATCCAGGTGGAGGATGCCGGGGCGGTGGCCGAGCGCGTTGCGGCAGACGCGGCGGCCGCTCAGGAGCGGTGCAGCGAGCTGGAGCACGCGGCTGTGGGGCGCGAGGCGGCGGTGCAGGACGCGGCGGTGCAGGTGCAGGAGGCGCGGGCTGCCCAGGCTGCCCGGGCCGGGCAGGCGCAGCACGCCCTCGAACAGGTGCGCAATCCAACACAGCGGCACGGCAGCCGTGCGACAGCCTTTTAGCAGTATAGCAGTGAGAAAGGCCCACTTGATAGAGTGTCTAGACAAATAATGGATGCAAGCATACGTGGCTTGGCTCCTGCAGTAGGTATATGCTAGTTGGGGCTTACAGTTACAGCCCCTTTTTTCCTCTGTTCAGAAATGCGTGCATCTCTTTAATTGCGTTCAAATGAGACATTCAGTGTTGAGTATCATGCAAATACCTTGTGTGCGCGTCCAGTTCGAGCAAACACTGGTGGAGAAGACCCAGGCAGAGGCGGCACTGCGCAGCCAGCTGCAGCAGGCAACCCAGGCCCAAGCAGCGCTGCAGGCAAACCTGCGCCAGCACGAAGAGACGGTCTCCGCTCTGCGCAGCGACCTCCAGGAGCAAGAAGCTCGAAAGGAAGAGCTGGAGAGGGAACTGCAGGAATTACAAGCGGCGGAGGGCACGCTGCGAGCGGAGGCGGCTGAGCTGGCAGAGAGGGAACGCCTCCTGCGTGCAGACCTGCACTCCCAGAAGGCTGACAGGGAGGCGCGCATCGCCAGGCTGGAGGCTGAGGTGGCGGAGCTCAAGTCCCAGACCGAGGAGCTGGAGAGCGCTTCGGCAGATCTGATGGATCTGCGGGCTGCGTTCAAGGATCGGGAGGCCACAATAGAGCAGCTGTCGGCCGACCTCGAAGCGGCGAGGGGTGCCGGTGCGGGAGAGGAGGGAACAGAGGCGGCTGAGCGAGAAGCTGCGGAGGAAGCTGCCGAGCAGCTGCGCAATGAGGTGGCGCGGCTGCGCGCGGCGCTGGACACGGCCGAGCGGCCCCGGGAGGAGCGCTCGGTTGAGGACGCCGAGAACCGCCTCGCGGATGTCCAGGTATGTGTCCAGTCAATCTAGTTGAATGGGTGCTGCCGTGCTCAAGCCAAGTATTACAACTAATACCTATACAAGCAAATTTCCTCAGTGCAGCATCCACTTGTTGTTCCCTTTTACCGGTATGGCCGCTGCTGAATCACTTCAGGATTTCGTTTGTGTGCTTTACCTTATGCAAAGCATGATCTTAAAGGTCGTCTGCTGTTCCTGGCCTGGAAGGGGGCCTGGTGAAGTGGTGCAGAGGAAAGGCTGCAGCCATTGCATCCTGCCAAGGTGACGAAAGCTGCTTGTATTTGGCGCAGATCGAGCTAATGGCGGCTCAGTACGACGCGCGCACGGCGGCGGAGGCTCTGACGTCAGCGCAGGAGCGCGTCAGCGACCTGACCTGGCACCTGGACGACTCGCATAGCCGCATCGCTGAGCTGGAGGCCAGCTGCTCGGAAGCTGCCGCCGCCCGGGAAGCTGCCGAACAGCGCGCCAGCGACCTGGAAGACCAGGTGTTTCCCTTCATTCACGAGTGAATGCCATATGTGTCATCCTCGCGGCATTGCCCCTGACATGGGGGCAAGAGGGGATGTACAGGTCGGGGTCATCACGTTATGTGAGTTGTTCTTCAATGACCCTAGTTTCAACATGCTGGGCAAGTCCCCCCTCAAAGACACTTAGTTCTTCCCTCGGGAAGTATTTTTATGTTTATGTTCTCTGTGCACTGCAGGCGACCAAAGCGCAGGCGCGCGCGCAGTCGCTGGCGGCAAAGTTGAAGGCGCACCGGCGCAGCAGCGGGGAGTCCGCGCTCCTGCTGCAGGTGGAGACGCTCCAAGAAGACAAGCGCTCTGCTGAGGCTCATGCCGAGGGGCTGCGTACGGTGCGCTGTTCCCTCCTCAGCAACATCGGATTGTGTTTTTGCATTTGCAACTTAAATGGAATGCGGGCCTAACCGATGTGCACAATCCAGATTATAATCTATGGCCTGGCTCCCAGGCATTTGGGACTTTCTTGCAGGTACACCAGGGCCGAGTCTTGCCTTGGTACACTTGCCAGACTGTCACAGCATTCTCAAGGACCCCACTATGTTCCTATGCTTCAGATTCCTTTGAATTGCAAGTATTCTATTGTGATCACCTAATTTAGGGACACCAATGCGCAGAAGCTGGCCACGGCTCGGAGGGAGGCAGCGGCGCGAGAGGCTGAGCTGGCGGAGCAGGCAGCTGCCCACCGGGCGGAAGCTGAAGCCGCCGCGCAGCTAGTTGCCGCCATGCGTCCCAAGGGCGACAACGTCCTCGCCACTCTCTGGACCGAGGTACGCTCCCTTCATTTACGCTCCCATACGCTCCCATCAATTGGCGTTGTCAACTTCCTTGAGTTGCTGGGTTGACCCCACCACTGTTACAACAATATTGCTTTGGTAGACTTCCAGGCTATTTCACTCTGGAAGTATCCCTGATTTGCATATCCTTAATAATAATTTGCCCCACATATGGGTCAAGTAGAATCCTAGGATCCAGGGGAATGCAAGTATGTTGCCAGCCGGCCAGCAGCTCTCAAGGGTGTGTACATTTGGCTGCTCTGCTGCATGCAGCAAGGAGGTGCCGGAAAGTTTGCACCGTTGAAAGTTGATTTCAAATTACAGAAAAGGGGATGTGTTCGTTGCAGCTGATGGACGCACATGCGCGGGCAGCCAAGGCGCAGCTGCTGCGGCCGCATGGCTCCAGCATGGCTGGGCCCTCAGACACCGCTGACGATGAAGGTGCGGGGAAGAGCTCTCTTCATACGTTTTAACAGACATGCAACAGACACATGGCTTTCTGGGCAAACCTGCAGCATTCTCCCTACATGGCTCTTTGCTACCTTTTACCCACAGCACATCACCACAGATACTCTGTCCCAAACTGCGATGGCAAGAGACTGGCCCGCACACCACAAAGAGCCAAACAGCTTCTTCTTGCCACATTGGTATCCTCGATTGTTCATTCTCAGAAAACTCGTCTGCCTCGAAAGAATCTTCGTCACCGCGCACACCATGCACCCACCGCCGCGCAAGCTGACACCACTTTATGACTTAGCCTGAAACAACATCAAAGACTCTTCTAGGGCACCTGTATGGGTAGCTGCGATGGGTCTGTTGTTCTGCTTGTCATGAAATTCATTGCAGATTTTTGAGTGAGTGCCCACCCGCTCACCACCTGCAATCATAAAATTATCTTAGTATTGATCGAGGGTACAGAAAGCTTGCTGTGGTTGCCCAAGTGTGACCTTGTCGTGCTTGGCACAGGCGTGCATCAGAGGCTGCACGAGGTGTGGGCACAGCTGGACGCCGCGCGCAACGAAGCCGACGACCGCAAGCGAGAGCTGGCAGTCACGCAGGTTCGCTTCCATCCTTCACATGCACAATATTTGGAGCTGTCCTGCAGCGCTGCAATGTTTCAGAGAAGAACAGCATTGATGTCTCGTTGCGCAAGGACCCTCTCATGGTGCAGGCGCAGCTGGCCGCGACAACTCCAAAGGCGGGGAGTCCAGGAGGGTCTCCCGATCGCCTCGATGCGGGTTCGACGGATTGTGCAAAAAATGGTGGCCGACCAGAGGGCAGCGATCGCCACAGCTCGCCGCCGGAGTCGCCGGACGCGGCACCTGCGCAGGGCAGCTTCCACATGGACGAGTCGCCCATCCGCGGCCTGCTCACCGACGGCGCCCGTGCAGCTGTGCGGCGCGCTGAGCGCCTGACCGCCGCAGCCGCTGCCCGGGAGGCAGCCGCCTCCGCGGCCGCGCCGGTTGCCGTGGCGGAGATGGCTGCCGCCGCAGCCGCCTCCAGCAAGACCGTCCGCCGGCGCTCTGGCGGCTGGACGCCCCGGGGCAGCGGCAGCAGTGGCAGCGGCAGCGCCGCCGGCCGCGGCCCCGGCCCGGCCGGCCCGGCCGCCGCCGAAAAGAAAAAGAGCGTCGCGCAGCCGGCGTCTTTGGCTTCATCATCGTCATCCTCTAGCAGCGGCAGTGACCGGTCGCTCGGCCGTGAGCTTGAGCTTTTCGTGTGTGGCGGCGCGCCGGAGCAGCCGCAAGCGTTTGAGCAGACGTCGCCGGCCGGCCCGGCGCTGTCAGAGGGCTGCGCATCAAGCATCGCTGATCCCCAAGAAGAAGCGCAGCTGGCCGGCTCCGGCGCGCTGATGGACGTGGTCTACGACCTGCAGGGCGGCTGCTGCGCGTTGGCCGCTGACATCAGCGATGACTTCACCGTTGCCAGCGATGCCGGCTCCTCGAGTGCACCTGCCCGCGGCTGGGCAGCCGTCACCTCAGCCGCAGCCCGTCACGGAGGCACACCTGCCGCCCAAGGGATCCCCACATCGGCAAGATTGCCCTCTGCAAGCAGATGGGTGAGGGCCAGCGAAGCCGCGAGCCTTCCAAGATCTGCCGGCTGGTCAGCTGCACAGCTCTGGTGCAGCCTCGGCTTTCGGTCGGCATCTGTGGGGGTGTCTGCTCTGGGAGGAGTGGTGTGTGTTGGGCTGCTTTTGGCTGCACGCCGTCGCCATGCAATCATGGCAGCAATCCGGTACCTACTAGGAATCTTCAGGCTGTACAGCGCTACCCTGCGGCAGCTGCGCTGAATGCCGGTGTTGGTGTGGCACTGCTGTTGTAAAGCGTTATCAGGATCCTGCCTTGTGGAGGATGATGAAGCAGCAGTCAGGGGACTCTAAATTAAATCTAAGTTAGGTCAGAGTCCCCTGCAGCAAGCGCAGTCAGCTTCAGCAAAGAACGTCATCAGCCTTGGGTGTTCTTTTCTTGACTGAGGGCTCCGTGTGGGAGTGACTCTGTCTCGGCACAACTGAAGGTGAACGAGGCTTGCTCTGTTTTACCTTTTACCTCATAAGACAGGTGCATCAGCCACTTGAGGTCAGGTACTGCATTTATGCCACAAATAAAAGATGACGTGCATTTGGAACCACTTGAACGGATGCCGCAACGCGTGGCGCTACAATGTAAAAATATCAAGTCACACGGTGTAGCTTGTGTTAAGCCACGTGGTGTAGCATGATGATGGTGTACGGTCATCGCGGGCTTAAACAGCATCATGTGAACGCAATGTGCATAGTAACAGATGAGTTGGCAGATGATTGTTCTACAGTGCTTTCAACAATGTACTCAGAGAAATTGCATTAATTTCAATTTTCGTGTGCCACCATGGGTCATGGCCGGTGACACCCAGTCATCACAGTGATTTGTCTGTGGTCACATCGCAACCTACTGCCTTGTCATTTAGAAGCTATCACCGGTTCTCGGCGTGACTACAGGAGTCAGCCAGGGCATAGAACAGAACGTCGGGTAGCTCTTTTGCTTCCAGGTGATTCCTTGTACTTCTCCACTAATCTCGGGATGAGATCCATAAGTCTTCGTGAAGGTCCGACAGGTGTCGGATACTTGCTGTATGTGTCTTCAAGATATTCAGAGACGTCAATAGATCTGCTCCTGTGCCACTCGAAGGTTGGTTGGCCAGTCCCAGGACTTCAAGGAGGATTCTTCATGGAGATGCAGGCCCCCTCCAAGGGAGGCCTGGACATCCTAAGCAGGGCCATTGTAGTGATCGATAAAGGAAAAGGATAGGAGAAGCAAGAACCATCATGATGTATGCTCACTGCACCTGCTGTACCACAGATACGGCAATCAGAGTTGGGGAGCGTTCTGGAGTGTTGTTATACCCTTAGCACCTGCGACCCGGTACGTTCTTGCAGGCTGTTGTCATTAGGTGAGTGTGCGGCTAATTTTATTGGCCGCATGGCTTCGGCCTTTCATATTTCAGGTGCTGCTTCTTCTGGACAAATCTGTAAGTATCAGGTCAGCGAAATATGAAAACCTCTCTGCTGCTTCAAACAGGGTGGTGACCTGCTGATCGCGCAGGATGGACACTGCAAGCAAACAACTGGAGCAATTGGATCAGGAGATTGCCGATATCACTGCAGAGGCCAAAGAAGCTAAGGAGGCATGGTTGAGCGCCTCGGATCCTCAGCAGAAAGCCGACCTGAAGGAGATCTGGCAGCAGCTGCAGGTTCGAGTCCAGGCAATCGACTTCAGGAGGTCGAAGCTGGAAGACAAGCTCGGCACCCCAGGTGTGCACACTCCCCTGCTAGCTCACAGCTGCTCAGTTTCAGCCGTAGAACAAGTCGCGCAGCGCGTACACCATTCTGCCTCCTGCCCTTTATACTATGAAGTTCATAGCATCAGGTGCGCAGATTGTGCCCAACCTGCACTGTCTGCTTTGGCTGCGACAGAGCAGTCAAGAGTTTCGCCAGATCAGGGTTGGGCACACACTGCCAGGCTGCTGCTGACGGGAAAAAATAGGCTACCTGTCGACTGCTATATTTTCCAGAGATTTTCGATCTCTTGCTCGCCAGAACAGCGCAGCACCGTTGACCTCCAGCTGTATTAGCACATCTGCCACCTTTTTTTTAAATGTTTTTGCTATGTTGCAGGTGGCAACATCTTGGCAAGACTTGATCGGCTGGAAGACCGTGCGACTTACCCGTTGATCTCACCAACAGCACGCGACAAGGTTGAAGCTGCCTCATGTGTGCTGCTGGATGACAACAAGCCCATAGGCGTTGCGTTCTTCATTGCTGAACGCGTCTGCCTGACCTGCAACCACAACTTGGACGACTTTGAGGAAGGCCAGCAAGTGACAGCTAGGCAGCCATCAGGAGGGGAGCAATTCTTACTCACAGTCAGCCAGCGCAACACAGATCTGGATTACGCCACGTTGCGCAGCGAGCAGCAACATGACTTTGTCACTTGCTACCGCGGAGCACCTGCTAAGCTTGTTGGCAATCAAATTGCCTTGTGCGCTTTTCAGATCAGCTTGGAGCAAGAACTTGGCGAGGATTATCCACTAGCCCTTTCAGTAATGCGGGTACGCGCAACCTATTTTGTACCCCGGACCTGCTTGTAGCTGCGCCATTGTCTGTGAGTTAATTTTACCAGGGGTCTCTGTACACGCAGGGAACCGTCATGCGCATCAGCCGCCGGGGACACCACATGGTGTATGAGTGCAACTCATGGCCTGGGGACTCAGGGGCTAGCTTGGCCTTGTATGATGGCGAGGTGGTGGGCATGCACCAAGACGGCGTGAATTTGATAAAGGAGATCGTGGAGAGGAAGCATGCGTTTCAAGAGAGAATGACTGAGGTGGAGGAGTCTTTGGAAAGCGCGGCACGCAGTGTGGCACGGGGTGCTGTAGCGCTGCTGGCCACTTCTTTCCCACAAGTTTGACCCGTACTCGGCAAAGCATCCCTCACAGAACACACGGTGTCGCTGCTCTTTATTCCAGCACGACTGGTGTGAATTACTTTCACTGCGAGTCTGGGTGCTGTGCACTTAGTCAGCAGCGGCATGCAGTCGCCCCGCAGCAGCAAGAGGGGACAGGAGGCCTTAGCGACTCTGCCAGCTCTCAGGCGGATGGTCATGAGGACGACTGTCACTCTTTGGAGGCCTCAGGCTTGTCTGATCAGTCGAAGCTGATGAGCAATGCCGGAGGAAAGCGAGCTGACAGTGGCAGCAATTCCAACAGCGGCAACAGCAATCCGGATGGTTGCAAGACCGTTCAGCCTGGAGAAGCTGCCTGTCTTGCTTCACCATCCCAGAAGAGCTCGCTGCCTCAATCCTGGAGACACATCTGAGCTGTGCAGCCCAGATTCCCGAATTACCCTGCCATAGATGCCACGACAATTGTGGGCAGCAAGGTCTACCTCTTCCATGTGACCAAGAATACACGGCAAAAGATCAACGCTGGGCTTTGCAAGATTCTGGCTTACCTGCCGGCGCACCTGGAGTGGACTATGCACACGTGTCCCGCCGCAACCATGCACGCATGCCTGCCATGCCTTAGCTGCTCCATCTGTGTGCCAGAATTCCCCAGCCTTCTGCCAGCTATCGTCTGCATCGCTCTCTGCTCTGAGAAGGTTTGGGCTCTGCCCTTCCTCTTCTGATATTGGCATTGGGTACTTGTCATAAGAAGGCTTTTGCAACTTAATCGCGAGGCAGAAGCTTCACACTGTGCTTATGAAATGCCTTGAGGTGCACATGCGCCTTCGGAGGCCAAATGGCTTGAGTTTGCTGGAGAAAGTGCCCAGCGCAACATCCGATCAAAGTGCAATGTCCCCAAGTCTGCAGACTTATTGCGGGTTATTTATTAGAAGTTCGCATTAAGTGAAATAATGCAGGTGGGATGTAGAGGAAAGGCATGGTAAAGAGGATGGCATTCTTCTCCCGAGCGACTGCAGGCATGATCTTAGGATTTAGGGTTACACAAAGCCTAATATATATCCAAGAACCCTGAACATCATGGTCGCATGCAGGTGCACATCCCCGTTTTGACCCGCCACAGCAAATGCGCAAAGCCCTGGCGGCGAGGGACCCGTCCTAACTTATACACCAATGGCCGGCTGGAAAGCCGCGCGCCGCGGGGCGGCGCTGCAAAGGAACAGGCGGGGAGCGGCACAAGCTGTGTGGTGGCGGCGCTGCAGGCTAAGCGTTTGGGATGGCATTGGCAGCCCATTCTGCTGAGCTGCACCGCTATGCGGCTGCAGGAAATTGCAGCCTGCCACACAATGTTATGGAAGCTGTGGAACGGCGTGTTTGCTGCATGGCATGCTACCGCGGTGGTGTGAACTGCTGTGCAATTGTTTACTTGCTCGGATGCATGTCCATGCCACGGTGTGGGTTGCTGTGATTTTGTGGTTTTTAGATGACATGCAACATGTCATGCTGACTCGACCTTGCAGTGCCATGTGCGTAATGTTCTGCCTGGGACTTTTAACAGAACTGTCTCAATTGGGTCTCTAAGTGTAAAGTGCAATCTGTGGTCAGGGACGCATGGCACTATGTGCACTCTTGTTACAAAGGGCTGGTGCTGCACTATGTGTATTCATGTGCACCAGTCTCCGCAAGGGGGCTTGATGCAACCATGTGTACCTGAAGTATGCTGCTCTTCAATGCTACTGCTCCTCTTCACGGATTGGAGGTACATGCAAATGTGCTTCCACATGCACACAGCATCATATGCTCTATTTGTCCATTCATAAGCGTGCCTGTAAGAACAGCCTGTTCTAGCTTGCAGCTGCCCATCTGGCTTGCTAGCAAGCTCTCACATCACATTCTTGATGGGCACTATTGTTAACCAGTATGTGGGCGAATTCCCTCACATGCATTGCACCAGCAGGTAATCATTGCGAGGCCCCTCTGCGCTGACAGTGACCGGCAGCTTAAGCAGCCATGCCTTTGTTGCATACCCAGAATTGTTGGAAGTATTGCATGAATGAAGGTCAGTGCCGGTATGCTAACGGGCAGGTATGCAGGACTCACACGCACGAACTTCATCGACTTTCATACGGAATATACACTCCACAATACGCACCAGCTCTCCAGTGTTGATATTCCTCTCAACAATGTCCCATAATTGCAACGCTCTCAGTTGAATCTCGCTATTCTTCCCCTTGGGTTGACACCTGTCACGAACCCGAGCTCTTCCACACGATCCCATCCAGCTGCCACTCCTCAGGGCCCCCAGCAGCCACAAATACCTGCACCCACATTCAGTAACTACTCTGTCGCTGTCAGTTCACATCCAGCTGCCTCTGACGCCCTAGATAGGGTAACAAACCTCTGAAGACCCTGACATAGCCAATCTAAGCTCAGAAAGCATGACTTGCATCCCTGTTAAACCTGTTCTTTTCCGCAGACAAATTTCCTTTAATGTTCTAAATGTAAATGTGTGTTCCAGGGAAGGAACCTGGCAGCCAAAGATGTCATGCTGGCAGCCAGAACAGCCTCATATTCTCCTGCTGCAAAATCACAGTCCCTGCGCATGGTTTAACATGCACGGGCAGCAACGGACTTTGAGGTCGACCAGCTGCGCGCGTTTCTCCTCGCCGGCAGCGAAAAGCGTGCGGCCGCCGTCCGCCCTGCGCGCATAGTAGCTGCCCAGCCGGCTCTTGCCAACGCGTTCCTGCCCCTGCTGCAAGGGGATTGTCAGACCCTCCGCGCCAAACTGCGGCCCTGCCTCCGCCTTGTCTATGACCGCGAGCCCTGCCCCGCCCACCTGGACATGCCAACGTGGCGTCTCACAACTGTTCACATATTCCTTCTGCTGATGCAAGATACATCTGCATGTGTCAGCAGTGTGTTGTCTTGCCAGTGTTCAGCCTAAGAAAAGGCCTCAAACGTTAGGTACGAAGGGGGAAAGGCTCACCTTGACAAGCTTCTCGGCGGGCTTGCTCGTATCCCCTGAGGGGAATGTGAAGAGAAAGGCTGACATGGCATTCCTATCCTCCCCTAGGCCTGTCCTGCACCACAGGCATGCATCTGTACACTCCATGCAAGCTCTATGTTTGTACATTTTGCTGAAGCACCCCCTTCAATTCTTACCCTCGTACAAGCTGTTTGCTCTTAAAAGCAGCTATGATCAATAATACTATACCAACAAGCACTTGGCAACCTTGTCGCGGAGATATTGAAGTCCTCACCTATCCATCCTCTTGGGTTGTAGCCACCAAACACTGCTCCTCCAGCCGTCCTCCCCAAAACCACCTGACAGCGCATCTTTAGTCGGTTTCCTTCCCCCAGACGTGCAAATGATATTAAAGCATGGACGAATTATTGTAGACAGCCAGATAGAGCATAGCAGCTGAATTTCTGGTGCACACCGCAGCGCCATAAGTGTCAACAGCAGCATGGAAGGCGCCTGCGCTCCAGCTATCCCTATCTGCCGAGTACGCCAACCTGAAACAAGACATGCTCTGATCAATTTATTGACTCAGTGAGCCACACTCACACCACTGTGTGATTGACACCGACTGTGACAATGAGTATGAAGTGCTGTACTAAGTGAGAAGCCAGAGATATTCTGCATGCAATGTAGTGGACTGTCTTGCACGCATGATGGCAGTGGTATAGGCGCCACTCGTACCTAAGGGGCTTGCTTTCTAGCCGCGTCTTGGCAAGCAGCGGCCTGAACAGTGCGACCTCTGGCGAGTCGCCTTCCATAAGCGCTGCCAACTCGGTGATGGTTGCAACAGACTGCTCATTGTAGGCCTCATCGCTCATGCGCTTCATCCCAAAGGGCTCTGCAGCCTCCAGAGCTTTTTTACCAAAAATTGCCCCCACCATGCGCTCTATGAAGTCACGGCTGTCCCCTTCTGGCTGTTTCTCTGCTCTGCACCTCAAGCCTGGTATCCTCTCAGCTCTGCGCTGGCTCTGCTTTGGCTGCTGGCTGGTGTTCTTTGATCTGGCTGTCTTTGCGCAAGAGAATGCAGCATATTGCTTGGAGACAGAGTGTTCAAGTAGATTGCCGTGAGAGGTGGGCCTCGTCATCAGCTTTACGTTCCTCAAACAGGGCCACCCAAGCGGAACCTAACTGTAGGTATGGGACAGGAGCAAAATTGAGTGACGTTTGAGGCAATCAAGCTAATTCATGACATCCTGAGCAAGGTCCTGGCATTCGAATCGGAAGATCCGATGCAGCATTGCTACAAATCGATGATGCTTATGCAGGGCCCCTGAATGATGATTGTAAAAATTCCTTGATATCTCAATAGATCTATAGGCGATGGCGTTTGATTGTGCTCAGAGAAGCACAGATCCTTCCTTAAGACCATGAGAAGCAGTCATCGGTGAGTAATCATTGGGCCCAGACTTGACCGGTCAATTCCCAAACTGCGAAAGTGTGGCGACAGCTGCAGTGCCTCGGCTGGATCGAGAATTGTTTCCATTCATTCTCAGTTATTTCCTGCAGCGAACAGTCAGCTGTGGATATCATATTAGATGTCATGGCAGGTCGTCATGGTACAAGGATGTCTCTAAAATCTTGCGGATCGGGCGAGACGTTGGTTTTGAAGATGTCAACGCTGAAGAAGAAATAATACCAATCCATGAGTGAGGCGATCGGGCTCCACGAGCTGGAGCGCCTGTGGGAGACGGTGAGCTGCTGTTATGCTTTTGAAAACAATGCTTCCTATGGTGAGCCGGATTGCGCATCGCCGCAAATTTTTAGTCAGAGAGGGGTTATTTCCATCTACCAAATTCAGTTCCGAGAGGCACTCCAGCCGGAATCTGTTGCGGAGGGTTTCATGCTCGCCAATGCAACCATATTCTTCCTCTGTCGCGCAGATCCAAGCGCAGATCCAAGAACAGGAGAGAAAGTTGCGCATCCGAGATGAGTGGCAGAGAGCCCTGGATGAGCTTGAGGCGGAGAATCAGAGGAAGAAGGTCGAGCTTGAGGCAGAGATTCAGAGGAAGAAGCTTGAACTCAACAAGCGCTACACAGAGCAGCTTGCCCTACAGGATCAGCCAGCCCCACCGATTCTGCTGCCAGGTTCCTCCCAGGCCAATGTAAGCCCCAATGCAGAGCGCAGCATGCCGGCTGCCCCGCCTGCTGCAGCTGCAGCGGCCAGCCATGACCATCAAGTCCTGCTGAGCAACGGCTCTCTCACAGGCGGAGCGCCTGGAGCCAAGTCTGCTGCAGATGGCAGCCCATATGCTGGCGAAGCAGTGGATCAGCCCATGTCTGATGACCTCGCCGGCCCTTCAGGCCAGCAGGACGACACTGGAGCAGCAATGGATTTCAGCGATGGCGGTGCAGAGGATAATACTGCAGAGCCTTTCCCAGACAGTATGGTCCCAGACTCCGAGGACGAGGCTGAAGCATCAGATCTGCTGCATGCCACCAGGGATGCCCCAAGGCAGTCTGTGGAAACCCGGAGCAGACTGGCAGATTCCAGCCACAGCAACACAGATGAGGACGAGGCGCAGGCCAGCGGGCAAGCAGGTTCCAGGGAAAGGGCAGATGCAGAGGCTGCTAGCGGCTCAGGGGCTGTTACGCATTGTGGCCCAAGTGCTGGCCTGTTGAAGGGAAGGCAAGGGGATACCTTCTATGCCTTCAGGGAGCCCAGGAGCCTGTCAGATGCACGTAAGATCCTCTGTCTCTTTCAAGGCTCTTAATGTGTTTTGCTGAGACACGGCATGATTGTACACATCCCAGACTCCTACACCATCATGTTCAGCTGTTCAAGGATATCGGGATCCTGTGGGGTTCCTTCACAAAACTGTTACACTAGCGGAGTCTTTTTGAGGTACCGCAAAAGTGTGGCCTGACAGCCTGCAGGCCATTCACATGAAATGGCCATCAGGCATCTGCAAGGGCAAACAGCACATATTGATAGTGGCCTGATTATCTGTCGGCACGACTACAGGGAAACGGCGGTGTGCATGGCCCAGTCACTTGTGGGGGAAGCTGGAGCTTGAGCCGCCAGAGGAGCCGCCTGCTGTCCCCAGGGATGCCCTGGCCCCTTGGCGCACCAAGCTGAAGGCCTTGAAGACAGACATTGAGGAGCTGGCAGAAGATGACAACGGCCCCTATGGGTGAGCTGGCAGCACAGTCTCTTTAGCATTGCACTTGAAGGACCTGAAAGTACACTAGAGTGCTTGATGTATGTAAGACACATTGTGAGGGGTTATGCATGATGGCATGCAGAACTTGCGCTGAGTAGGTCTTGGATTATAATGGATTATATGTATGTACATATATGACATGTGCACATGCAGGTGGGCATACCTCCTGGGCCGAGAGGGGCTGTCATACCAGAAGGGCCAGCAGAAGCTGCTGCGAAGGCAGCTCTGGAGTGGTTTCACTCCCATGGAAGATGTGACCTCTTCTGAGGGCAGCGATGACGATGAGGACGGCTCAGGAGACAGCGCCTTCCAGGTTCTGCACTTCTCTTTCCAATTTTTTGCTGTCTCATATGTCTAGGGATATTAGATATTCAAAGCTGCGTCATATTAAATTGTTTCTGTCGGCGTATGAAAAGAGGAAGATGTTGGAGTCTAAAACATGCATGGAAATACGCAGCTGCAGTGCTCCAGTGCTCCACAATATTCATCCAGGACCCTTTTTATGGGCAGGTGGTTTCTGGAGAGCTGCCAGACAAGGGGGAGGCGCAGAACAGTGGGGTCGAGGAGGGCGAGGAGGTCCTGCCCCCTTGGGGAGAGTTGAGCGGTGACATCCCCTCAGGAACCGCTGAGTGAGAGCAGGCAAGACAGCCCACCAGCATATTCTCAGGAATGGAATTGCAGCCTGCCGCATGCATTACTGTGAAATGCCCGTCGTAGCACAGCCATGAGAATGCACTGACAATGCAATAACACCAGGTGCTTGGGACAGGTGTTCTGCTTCTGCCACTTGCCAAGGCAATGAGTCTGGGACGAAATGAAAGGGGTCCTTTCTCACGCGTTCATGGGATGATGAGTTTGTGTTGGTGTACAGGAGGATGATGCAGAAGACGCCACGGAGGAGGATCTGCTGTTTGAGGACAGCAGCATGCGCACGGCGAGGGATCGCGTGAAGGCAGCAATCAAGGCGCTGCTAGTAGCTGCACTGCTGCAGGAGCCCCGCGCCAGTGCATTGCTGGAGATCATGGCCGGCCATGTGGCTAAATTTGTGCAGGACCTGGTGGACAAGCGGCAGTGGGGCTCTGCCAGGGTGTGTCTCCATCGTTGTGTTTTCCATGCATGCCACTTCTCCATGCATGCCACTTCTTCATGGCAATTGACAAAGCCAGGCATGCAACAGATTCAAGATGCTTGCGCACGTGCTTCATGCCGTCCCATGGCAGAAGTAATTGCCCTTGTCCATCTCTGGTGTAGGGGGTGCACGATGATGCATGAAATTTATTATTTTTGCAGACAGCCGAGCAGCATGTGTATCTCATGCCTTCCTGTACAGTATGTGTATCATCATGTTGACTTGAATTTCTGTCCAGGTGCTGACTCCGGCCATTCTGGGGCGCATAGCAACGGCGCTTGAGACCACCATTGAAGAGCTGGCTGGCATGGCCGCCAAGTGGCAGGAGAAACAGGTGCCCAGACTGGAGCAGCGAGCCTACCGCTTCTGGAGGCTGGGCAGGGCTGCAGAGCAGAGGGAATGCTGGACACATGATCAGCACCACACACAGGCAAGCTCCAAGTTCATCGTACACATGTAGGAGTTCATTTGGCTAGTGCTTCAGGATCAGGCGCAGCGCTTCCCCCCAGTGTCAGCATGACATCCGAAAAATGCCTATCCATGCTCTCCATGCATGCCACATGCTCAGGAGCATGCGTCAACAATTGCATCGTTTTCCGTGGCAGAGACATGGAGCATGCAACTGGTGCATTGTGCATGTAGCAGTCATGTCTTGCACGCGGATGGCAACGCTGCGACTGGATGTGCTCAGCTGCTCCTTACAATGTATGGCAGAAGGGCATTACTGCTTTAATCCTCATAGAATGCTGCGCTGACAAACTGCAGGGCCGGCTGCTGGATCTTGTGGTGAAGGCGCTGGAGGCTCATGTGGGCAACCACGGGGTGTCGGTGAAGGCGCTGCGCAGGCACAGCCAGAGTCTGGAGGCCACCTTATTCCTCATACTGGAGCGTGACTTTCAGCTGCGAACTGCTGCTCTGCCCAAGGCTCCTCCCCGGCCACAGAGCACCTCGAAGAGGTGCGGCTTTTTCTGCCGTATTGTTCTGCATCCCTTGAGTGCATGAAGTGTAAGTGTTTGCCATGCATGCGGACGCATGATGAAAACAGTGTTTGACACTGAGCACAAGACCAGAAGGTGATCAATCTGCTAAGCACACCGGCATATCATGGGAAAAAGTCATGGTTTCCAAGACCAGGAAAGATTGTCAGGATGACATGCAAGGAAGCTGAGAGGAGCTGCACACCACTGCGCAGGTCAGAGCGGAAGGCAGAGAAGGGTCAGCAGGATGCTGCTGATGGCGGCGATATCAGCGATGATGCAAGCACCGGCTCATGGCTGGTCAGCGATGACGAGGACGCTGGACAGCCGGCTGAAGCCGACACTCACATGGAAGGTGTGCAAATATATTTTTCAGATTTGCTGTTTAAACTTGCGAAGCTGTGCCAAATGCTTGGCAATTTGGGCACATGCAGTCCTGGTGTGGTGTGGTTCATGCTGAGCAATTCCTCAAGTAATTACATTACCGTGCATGCATAAGGTGAGCATCAGGAATCCAGCTTGCTCCAAAGGCGCTGCGCTCCCCTGCATCACTTGCAGTCCCCCCTTTCTTTAATTGTGATCTGCTGATCATGCAGAGGCAGATGGCGGTGTCGGCGATGATGGCATTGAGGGAGAGAGCTTGCACAGTGGCAGTGAGGGAGATGACGAAGAAGAAGGGGAGGAAGGGGAGGAAGGGGGGCGCGACAGGGCTTGGAATGCTGCTGGCCTGGCTCCTGGGGCCACCCAGGTGCTTGTGGCTGGCAGGAGGTCCCTGCAAGGTCAGTCCCACTGCTCTGAGTGAAATTAAAATTTCATGGAGGAGGATTTTTTGTCTTTCATGTGTGCATCAAGATCTTGTACATCATTCTATTCCTGCTGGATACATGCTTGGTGCTAGTTACATTTCTTTGCTGGCCAGAGCATGAACTACAAGTGCACTGCTGTGTATGAAACATATTGCATGCTTGTGCAGGTGCACCCGATGCGCTACAGGCAGCTGCCAAGCCATCAGAAGCAGAAGCTGCTGCAGAACCAAAGGGAACTGCAGGAAAACAGGAAGCTGCAGACATGGCGGAAGCTGCTGAACCACAGGCAGCTGCAGAGCCAGAGGCAGCTGCTGAGGAGGCTCCTGCAGAGGATGCACCCATGGATGGAGCTCCTGTGGCTCATCCTGAGCTTGGCCCAGCAGAACAGGAAGCAGATGCAGCAGGAGATGATGACAGTGCAGACCAGCAGGCACCATCAGCTTCTCGGGAGGCTGGACCTGTCTCTCCACCACCGCCTGACGAAGCTCTTGACGAAGGTAATCAAGTAAATGAACATTCCATATGCAGCGGATTGTTCTGCATGCAAGCCAAGCCTAGCCGATGCTGCACCAGTAACTACTGCATAAGAGGGGAAGTGCAATCATGCTGTACGTTCTGGCTTCTGTAGTTCTCCAGTAAGTTTTGCCATGTGCAGACATGGGAGTGGGAGCAGAGGCACAGCCAGAAGGATCCCCATCCTCAGATGCAGACGCTGCCATGCGCGCACGTTTGCTGCAGAGGAGCCTGCTGCAACAGTTCTCTGAGGCACCAGTCCCAGAGGTATGCAGAGACCAGTCTACCTTGCATGTATAAGCCTCTCTCATCGCAAACTACCCGTCTGCAGCCAAGAAATGCATGGATGCCATCGGTTATGACTTATCCCCAAAGGCCCACATACAGCTACCAGATGCATGGAAGAATTACTGAAGACCATTGTATGTGACTTTGTCATCCGTGCAACATAATGTATTTCAATCGCAGTTGGGTGTCCCTCGATCAGGACACTGTCGATGGATGCACACACTGTATTTTTGGCTCTCTGGCTAAACAAGGGATGAATGTCATGTTGCAGGAAACTGCCCTGGGAGACACTGTGGCGGAGCCCATCGTGCTGGACTCGGACGGGGATGGGGATGGTGACGTGGACGTACAGACTGCGGACGACTTTGTGCAGGGCACTGAGGTGGAGGTGCGCAACGCTGGCAGTGAGACGTGGTCGCCCGGCCGCGTCCACTCTGCCTTCGGCACAAACATCACTGTGGAAGTGCCGGTGCGCGCTCACCCCTCCACGCTATTGGAACAAATGGTGCTGCACCAAGTGCCAAGTGCCAAGCTGTATCATTGACACTGAGCAGGGCTCCTCAAACTCAGCAGCATATATTGAGTTTGTATCTGGTACATGCCTCCTGTAGAGATTTGAAGCGCGGCGCTGAATTGTTTAGCATGCAAAGGGCCAGGCCTGTCATTGCGCCGCTGCCTTCAGAGAAATGATGCCATCATTTACAGCAGGTCCAGCTGGGTTCTGTGAGTCCTGTCAATTACATTACTGGTGAGTGCTGCAGACAAATATACAATCCAATATTCCCTTCACTGAAGTGAGGACATTTGTCCTTGCAGAGTGTGGGAGGAGGGACAAGGTACAAGCAGGTGCAGCGCCCCGGGGCGGCGGCGCCGTCGCCGATCCGGCCATCGCCGCCAGAGGAAATGCTGGTGCGCGACCCAGCCACGATTAAGGATGGACAGATCCTCGACTGCAGGTTCCAGCTGGAAAGAGGGGGGCCAACAGCCGTCCGCCGCTGCGTGGTGCTCGCCATTGTCCCCCCGCTGTTCAGGAAGCAGACGCGGATCGCTCTGAGAGCTGTCCGGTCATCCCCGGGCCCAATGAGCTTGAGCGTCCTGTGCGAGTGCATGAAGATCGAGGACACGCTGACAACCAAGAGGGATCCCTACAAGGTGAGTGATCAGCGTTCTATTATCTTGTTCCTTCCAAGCTTATTGCCGTGTTCCTTCCGATATTTGTAATGATGCGCAGGGCGAGATTTGCTGATGTGTGCATGAGGGTGACACCGGTGACACTTACATGGCTGTCTTTGGATTGCATGCTGAGTGTCAACTGTTATGCTAGGGGTGATTAAAAATACAACCTATTACCCCTAGACAAGCATGCTATCGCTTGTTGTCATGTAGTGCACAGTGCCCAGATATGCAATATGAGGGAGATGCATGCGTCTGAATGTCTGCGTGCATGGTCTGCAGGTTCTTCTGTATCTGCCAGAGCACCAGCAGCAGCACGTGCTCACGCTGACGGAGCATGTCCTGAAGAATGGCAACATCCGCGGTGCCAAGGACTACAGGCTACATTCAGGGCCTGGAGGGGCTGTGGACCTGACAGAGGGCGTGGAGCCCCCAAAGACCACAGCTGGCAGCTGGGTGCACCTCAATAAGGACACTGTCATTGCTTTGTGGGAGAAGGCAGGCATCATGCGCACTATGAAAGGTGGGCCTGGCGTCCACCTTCTTGCATGTCATTCAATGGTCTTATTTGCAACATTCAGTCCTCCAACTTTGTACCGTGCTGATGTGCTTGAAATGTGACAATATCCGAACAATGCGTTCTGCTCCATGATTTCCACACTATGAATGATCGGCAGGCAAGCGATTGGGTGACGCGCGCACGGACAAGAGGGCTGTACAGCATCTGGAGAAACTTGAGAAGGACGGTGAGTGTCTAGGGCCTTCTGCTAGACCTCCTGTGTTGTGTTGTCAAGTCTGGATCTTGTTGTTTCACCGGCAATGCAAGGGCGTGCGATAAGAGATGCCCTGAGTGTGGAGGGTGTTTGGCCAGGGCGAAAAGGAGAGCAGCTGGTGCGAGAGCTTGTCAGGCGGTTCATGGCGCGCAACTCGGATTGCAACTTCCCCAAGAGCCGCAAGGCAATCGGCGTGGACGTGCCTCGCAAGAGCAATGTGCAGCCGGACAAGTTTGCCAAATACCAGCCCAGCGGACCAGACAAACGGCGGCAAACAACTGAGAGCTCTGGTGCTGGTTCCTCCCGGCGCGGCCGTCGCAAGCAGGGCCAGCTGCCTGTGAAAGGTGCTCGCCTTCTGCTTCAGCTGCCGGTCACCACTCTCTTGCTGGCATTTGCTTTGCAGCAGACCTGGACGCGAACATGCTGATGTCATAACATATCACACACCACAGTCTTCTGGAAGCTCTCTGAGTGTTTCCTTCGGCTCTGTGAATGGCAGACATTTTCCTCTTGATTTCGGGTAGATCAGATGTTTGTTTGGACCTTAGTGAGCTCCCTTCTGGAAGGCCCACCTCCTCAACAGGAGTAAAAGGTTTGGGATTTTGAGCTGCAGACCCGTCCCCGGAGCGCCGGCGGCGCGCGGCGCAGCAAGCGGCCAAAACCCGGGAGCGCAACGCGCGCGAGGACCGCGACCGGCGCGTGCAGGAGATGGTGGACGCTCACAAGCAGCGCCGCCGCGGGGGGGATGACGACAGCGATGACTACGATGATGATGTCGGCGAGACCGACCAAGCCGCGCCTGCGGAGCTCGGGGGCGATTCGGACGCGCGGCCGCTGTTTGACAGGCGGAAGAAGAAGCGCGAGACCACCCAGCCGGTGCGCTCTGGTGTACCTCCGGAAACTCTCTCACTTTTCCACAGCGAGAGTGTCAGCGAGGTGGGGTGACTTGTGTGGGTGCCATGACGGATCAGGCATACGCGACAAATCTTGACCAAGGACATTGCAAATTAAAGGGATTTGCAGGGTGACAAGCAGAACCCGAGAAAGCTGAGGCGCCCCCATCTTGTGGCATTGTGCCCAGCAGAGAGCTTGTCAAATTTCAAATTTCCTCGCTGTGAGCGGTTGGTGTGAGCAGTGGTAGTCTTGTTACAGGTGAAGGTGGCGGGGAAGCTGGCAAAGGCCCTCAAGCCGCACCAATGGGCAGGCGTGCGCTTCATGTGGAAGAACGTTGTGGAAGGAGTGGTGAGAGCCTGTACCTGCCCTGCCAGTTGTCTGCATGTCAATGTTGGCCTTGTTGAGCAGGTGTCGGCAGAGTCCAGTATCCTCGTGTATTGCTGTCAGCTCTGCGTGCTTTGACCATGATGAGTTCTTTTTATTATTAAGAGGGCGTTGTGGGTTGGCGCATCAACACTGACGATTTGGTTGCATCGTGCAATTGCATCTGCAGAGCAAGTATGAGGACGAGGGCCACGGCTGCATTCTGGCACATGCAATGGGCCTGGGGAAGTCAATCCAGACAATCGCGCTGCTGCACACATTCCACGGCTACTTCCCAGACCAGCTCTCGCTGCTGCTCGTGCCAGCAAATGTGCTGGTGAACTGGAAGGAGGAGTTTGGCAAGTGGCTGCCGCCCGCCGGACCCAACTCAAAGCAGCTGGTCAACAAGCGGGTGCGTCCCTACTGCGTGGCTTCATGATGTGCGGGGGTTCTCCTCCCTTGGGAGCAGTGCCATTGATCGACCCTTGCCTGATGACGCCCGTGACTTGACGACATGTATCTTCCCCGGGCAAAGCTCCTGCGTATACATTGCAGGCAAGACGACAGCCTACCTGTCAAAGCTCCTTGACATTTAAGGGGCGCCCTTTGCACTCCCAGCCAAATCCACCTTTTGAATTTGCATGCATTGCCGACGCGAGTTTTGCGTATAATGTTGCCATGTCCTGCAGGTCTTCAACTGCTACAATGCGCGGGACGTGAGGAAGTGGTACAAGACGCCCAACAGCTGCATGATCATCTCCTTTGACCTGTTTGCCTCCCTCACTGGGCCAGTGGTCCAGAAGGCCAAGAGGCGCCGCATTGCGATTGAGGCGGCTGTGGAGCAGCAGAAGCTTGAAGCGGCCAGGGCAGGTGGACCCCCAAACATGGCACATGTGTTCCAGTGCATGCTCGCTGCTTGCTAATCCGTCCCGCCGTTCTGTCTCTCTAGCTGGCCATTGGCGGACTTGCAGGGGGCCTTCACACTTGGCTGCTCAGCGCGGACTGTGCATGGTGCATCCTATTCCCTTTTTGTTTTAGCTCATGGGAAGTCCAATTGGAGCACAGAATGTAGGCAACCGGCTTTACGTGTGCAGGCGGCGAGGAGTTGGCTCCGAGCGAGACTGTCCTGCAGCCCATTCAGAACGGTGGGAGGGGCAGGAAGAGGAAGCATGCGCGCACTGAGGAGGTGAGACAACCCCTTAGTCACTTGGGATCTTTGCGTGTCTCTGCTTATGAAGCTCTTGTCAAAAAAGCTTCAAGAGGGGGTGATGTACTCGTCTGCTGATGTTGTAGGAGGAGGCAGAGGCCAAGGAAGTGGCCAACATGCTGCTCAAGGGTCCGCATGTTGTGGTTGCTGATGAGGCCCACGTCCTCAAGGTACGCCAACCAGTCAGACTTTCAAGTTCACACCTTCCAGACATCCTCCGTAAGCTTCCTGTGGAGATCTTGAAATGCACAGGCAGGATACCTCGGCCTCATGATCAGCAACGGCCGGCATGACGAGGGCGCCCAGTGGCTGGCGGTCTGCAGAGCAGCATCCTGCAAGGGAGTGATTCTCAGTCTAAAGGGTCCTCTGTTGGCGTGCAGAACACCAGCACCAACATCTACAGGGCCTGCAAAGAGCTCAAGACCGACAAGCGAGTGGCGCTGACAGGCTATCCCCTGCAGAACAACCTGAACGAGTACTACCACATGCTCTACTGGGCTCAGGGCGAGTGTGGGTTTGGAACTGTCCCCGACTTCCAGGAGTATTTTGGCAACCCCATCATGAAGGGTGGGGACCTGCCATCCTCACCTTACACCTCTCAGCTGCCATTCTGCTTGGCTCTGCTTGATGGGCCCATCAAACACATAATATTTGGTCTGCATTCCGCATCACAAGTCGACAGTTTCATTAAAATATGCACACTCAGATCACTTTTTCAGCGCGTATAATACCATTGGTCAACGAGCTTTTGAGCATGGCAATCTTTGTATTTTGCACATGCCAGTGTCACTGCAGCTTGCTGACATGTGGGGTGGTGCCCGTTTCAGGCCAAGAGCGAGAGGCATCAGACGAGCAGAAGAGGGAGATGTATGCGCGGCTGAGTGTGCTGAACACCATGGTGAGGCCCTATGTGCAGCGCTTTGGGGACGAGATCCTGACCAAGGAGCTGCCACCCAAGCGTGAGCACATGCTGCTGCTGCGGCTGAATCCTCTGCAGCGGTGTCTCTACGAGGTCTTCCTGGCGGTGAGTCACTGCTACACCATACCAGCTGCTGTTATACGGGAGCCCTCATCAGCGTTGCCATATTTGACCGCAGTTGTCAACCTCGCATGTCTACAACCGACTGTTGTAGGAGGTCAATGCGGAGGTCATATTCTCTGGGAAGGTCATGTTTGCAACTGAGGGAAGGTCATGTTCGCAACTGAGATGTAACAGCATTGTCGGAACCCACCTGTGCACGTGTGCCTCTGTTCCTGGGAAGAGGATGTCGGAAGGGCATCATAGACGGGCCCATGCATGGGATCTGATCTCCTAGGTGCGCTTGGATGGCGTGAGGCGTGTCATGCATGACAATGATCGAAAGCATGCCTGTGCACAGGGCCTGCCGCCGCCGACAAACAGCGGGGACGCGATGTGGGAGGAGCGCGAGCCGTCGCCAGGCGCATACTCGCGCGATTCGCGCAACCTGCTGCGCGACTTCGACCTGGCGTGCCTGCTGTGCGACCGGCCGCGGGACTTCATCGAGCGCATGCGCACGCTGGCCGAAGGCAATGTGGTTGACATCCCCATGTCGCAGCAGGCCGGCGGCGGGGGGCCCTCTAAAGACATGATCCTCGTGCCCACCTCCCCTGCTGACCGCGCCAAAGGTGAGCTGTCTCAGACTCTGCGCTGTGGAGTGCAGGTTGTGTTGTGACGCAGCCGTGTAGTTGTGAGTGCAAGAATGTATGGACATGGGAGCGTTGCATGCCCTCAGGCGGACAGAAGCAGTGCTCTTCGATGGCTGTTTGCTGCGTTACATGCATTTGTACGGGTGTGTGTTGCGTTTGCAAAGGAGAAGTTTGAGCTTAAAAAATTTGCACAAGAAAGGGGCGTAATGCTGATGTAGCCTCCGTTTCCGCTTGGGATTGCCCTTCATGATGCTTGCAGCACAAAGGGAGCAGATACCGATCTGCTGCAATAGAAGGGCGCCCCATGATGTGTTGCTGTCTGGCATGCAGGGACCCAGGGCTCACATGGCCCCACCCAGATGGACGGCATGTCCACGCAGGGTGCTACACAGCCTGCCACACAGCAGGCCGGTGCAAAGCTCAGGAAGGGGCTGTCTCAAGGTGGGCAGCGCTCATCTCCGTCAAGACTCCCTGGCACTGGACCCTACCATTGAACCACACCTCACATATTGTGGCAGGGAGTGCAGATGATCTCATGCACACCCGGTCTTGCACGTGCTTCACTTTGCTGTGCAGCTGCAGCATGAAATACATTCTGGGTTTTTCATGTTATCTGCTCAGGAATGTGCTGGATGTACTGTGACAGGGCTGGCAGAGAAGCTGGTGAAGGCCGCGGATGACTACCTGGCGTCCAGGCCGGTGTCTGAGGAGGAGCTGACTGGGCGCTACTGGGTGGTTGAGCAGATCATCCGGCAGTGCCTGGCGCGCAAGGAGCAGCTGGTCATCTTCAGCGAGCACCTGGCCAACCTGGAGTTTGTGGCTGGGCTGCTAACCACGGTAACGCTGCAATCAATCCTCCAGGGCACACTTGGGGCATATCCAGAAAAATTGAATGCGATTCATCTGTGTTGGGCATGGAACAAAGCAATCATCGAGATTACAATTAGAAGTATGTGGTAAGTTTAATGGCTGGAAAGCAGGGGTCCCGCTCCCCCATGTTGCAGTCGACCCCTTTGTATTTCTGAAACAACCATTGGGGTGACCAACTCTCCTCTGTGCCTGCTTGTACACATGCAGTGTGTCTGGAGCGTGAATGAGCAACAGATGCGGCTGAAGGAAGACAGCGACTTCAAGCGGATCACAGGCAATGTTGCACCCAGGAAGCGCCAGGAGATCGTGAACGGCTTCAACAAAGCCGGCTCTGCTTACAAGGTACCTGCCACACACGGTATTTGTGCATGCTGGCTTGTCATTGATACTCAGGGCTATTTGGTATAGCACCACCTAAATAGCATGCTTTTTTGGGCCAGATCGGTATTAGGATTGCCAAATATTTGATTGGAATGCACAGATATCAGGTATTTGTGGTACAAATGTGGGAGTGGAAGCTTGTCCACAACATCAATGAGCCTCAGGTGGCTCCCAACAGGTCTCTAAAATATAATAATAATGGTGGTGTGAATACAATTCCTCATGGGCATTCTTCACATCATCTTGACACCACATGCTCGAAAGTGCAGGTCCTTGGCGCAAAGTGGACAAAAAGGGCACAGCGTCAGGTGTTTGAAGAGAGGTGGGACTGATGGCTGTCTGCTGTCTTGTGCCTTGGCAGGTTCTGCTGATCAGCACTAAGGCGGGTGCGCTGGGCATCAACTTGGTGGCAGCGAGCCACATGATCATTCTGGACCAGCTGTGGAACCCAGTCTTCAACGCCCAGGTGGTGCCTAGCTGCAGATAATTCCCCAATCTTTATGCTTGCATGCTCAGCGGCTGCAATCAGTGTTATAGCCTGCATGATATCACGGTGCATCTTGCTTGTTGAGGTGGCATGCTGACAACAACCGCCTGCAGCATGTCCTTTGGCTACGTCTTCGCGCCCTCAGCGTGATTCAGTTATAATTGGGACCCACGAGCGAGCTGCTAGCTCCTGAGCCTTTCGCACAAGCTTGCGCATGGGCATAGAGGTCGTGTAATTTGGCGCAATTCAGCATTAGTTGGCATGACTGCGCCATTGAGTGGAGGCCTGCCATGCCTCAATTTACATTTTTTAGATCTGTGGGACCCCTTCATGTTCTGACGGCAGCGCCCTGCTGCGTGCAGGCGATAGCGCGCATCTTCAGGTATGGGCAGACGCGGCGCACATACATCTACAGCCTGGTCTACCAGGGCACCATGGAGGAAGCCTGCTACCGCCGCAATGTCGACAAGGAGGGCCTGTCCAAGAAAGTGGTCGACCAGCGCACCGTCAAGGGTGCGCGCAGATGGCTCTTTCCCCTTGAACCTGGTACCTGCGTTCGAGAACATGCAGGAATTTTCCGTGAAGGCACTGCAGCAATAGGTGGTTCCAGTTTTGAATTTCTGTCATTTGGTTGGTTTGCTCGGCAAAGGTATACCATGCTGCAGGATCTCTGCGCGATGCATTGCCCGCAGGTGGTGTCAGGCACAAGGGGCCTGATCCAAATCTTGTTTCATTATGTGTTGCTGCTGGAGCGTTTTGCAATTGTGCAATCAAAATAGCGAGTATGGCCAGGCGAGGTGGCGACTTTTTTCTGTTGGCAGGCACGGTGACGAAGGAGGACACTGCGATGTACCGGCTGGGCAAGGAGGCAGCGCTGGCAGACGGGCCCGAGCTGGCCGCCTTTGCAAAGGACGCCGCAGATGAGATCCTGGCGGCGGTGGTGGCTGCTGACGTGGCAGGCCCCCGCTGGGTGGTGCGCGTGGAGGACCACATCAAGAACCTTCCCCCCGACCCTGAACAGGCAAGCTGGTCTCAAACGCCTTCAGCTTGTTGAGGGTGTTGAAATGCAGGTGGAGGATTGCCTTACTGTCAGGAACATACCCAAAATGGGAGTGTCCAAGGGCGCTATGGCACTCCCCTTTGTGCTACTGGTCTGAGATCAAAGGAAATTGAATGGGGTACGCACGGAGGGTGAGCCTTCTGTGGTGCATGACCTGGACTGAGGGACGAGCCAAGTGACATGCTCGAGTGCCCTCATCAAGGCAATGTTTTTGCGCTAACGGGCGAAGTGGCATGGGGACAGGCGCTGGACAAGAAGGCAGCTGCCGCGGCGGCAGAGGCTTTTGGGCAACAGTTGGCTGTCGTCAATCTGGTGTCGCCCGGCAAGGAGAAGGGGCGCACCCGAGGCCTGCGCCGCATTCAGAACGTAAGGAAGATGACCATGAGATATTCTCAGGAGCCCTGCTTCATGTTCTGGCCTTGACGTACATACAGGCTCTCCCATTGTTGTAAGGGCCTCAGATGATGCACGCCAATCGAGTTTGTACTCTTGTAGCTCTTTGTTTGGGACCTGCCTGTATATCAATGATTATTCTTGTGGTCCGTGGCAGTTCATTCTGAACGAGGACAGCGACAGCGACTTTGAGGATGACATCAGAGCCATCAGGGACACTGCACGTGCCGGAGAGGAGCTGGCCAGAGTCATGCAGGTAACAGCTCTGTCCTTTCCTGCCTCTCTTTCAGTCCTTCTTTCTGCACATACAACACTCACCTCAATTGTCATGCATCCTGCTCTGCTGTATTCAAAAAATACCAGAACCAGCAAGCGAGACATCCACCCCGCATCAGGCCATGCTCTGTCAGTCAGTGGTGGTGGACCCTCCTCTGTATGATTGTCAGTCATTTTGAATCCTAAGGTTGCCTCCCGTGCTTTATTTACACTGCATGCCCCAAATACTACCATGTCCAGAACCTCCAATGCTGTGCAGGAGGAAGATGAGGACGAGGAGATGCCAGGGCCGTCCGGCGCGCAGCCGGCTGCGCCGGGGCCGTCTGCAGCAGCAAGTGACGATGCTGCAGCGGAGAACGGAAATGCACTTGATGGGCCGGCGGCCATGGATGCCGATGAGTCAGAGAATGAGTCAGCAGATGAGTCAGAGGGTGAGGATGGAGATGAGGAGGGGCCACAGAATAATGGGCCTGATGGGGAAGATGGCAGCGAGCCGGATGTTGACCCTGGCAGCGGCGGAGCAGCCGCGCAGTCAGATGGAGACAGCGCAGGACCTGATGCACAGGATCAGGATTCAAGTCACGACGAGGCAGGATCTGATGGTGGCCATGAAGGCGCTGTGGCAAGCGCTGGGGATGTACAGATGGAGGAGGCCGGTGCAGCATGCGAGGAAGCCGCCAGCGATGGGGAGGAGGACTCAAAGCAGGAAAATGAGGACTCAGAGCAGGAAGAAGGGCCAGATGGCGAGCAGGCAGGGCCTGTTGCTACAGAGGCACCAGCTGGCAGCGAGTCAGAACAGGAAGGCGTGCCAGACGGCGCCGGGGCTGCCAGTGATGCTGAGGCAGCAGCGGGGGGCTCGGATGCAGCGGAAGAGGGGCCTGCGCCTGGCCAGGCAGCAGACAGGGGCCTTGGCAGGAGCTCTGCTGGTGACGGCGAGGCTGCGAGTGATGCTGATGTTGCAGCAGGGGGTGGCTCAGATGCAGAGGAAGAAGATCCTGCGCCACGCAAGGCAGCGGAGAGGGGCCCCGGCAGGAGCACTGCTGGCGCCAGGGCCAGATTAACCGCTGCCGGAGCGTATACCGGAAGAGAGGAGTCCCCACCAGTGCGCGAGGGCAGGCCGCTGGGCAGCCACAGGTCCAAGGGCGTGAGCGCGGAGAACGTGCGGCTGATGGAGGAGAGGTTCGAGTCCTACGGCCTGCGGCTGCGGCGCACGAGGTCGTCTTCCGGTGACGAGCCACATTCCAGGGGCCGGCGGTCCGTCAGCGCGTCGGGAGCCTCCAGCCGAGCCAGCTCCCAGGGGGCGTCTAAGCGCCGCCGGCCGCGGGAGGAAAGCCGGGCCGGCAGCGCATCGAGAGCATCGAACGGAGGCAGCTCGCAGGGGGCAGCAGCAACTCGCCGCCTTGTGGGGGCAGTCGGCAGGCGGAGCATGCTTGCGAACGGGTGTGTGCGCAGGCATGCCAAGCCTGATGTCTCCGACGATGACCATGCAGCTGCTGCCCAGCCTGATGAGTCAGATGACAAGCCTGCAGCTGCCGCCGGCAAGGCGCCTTTCTCGCAGCGCGTAAGCACAGCCGGGCAATTTCCTCCTAACAGACGCGCGAGACAGCTCTTGCGCAGCTCAGCCGAGCCGGATGCTCCTGCAGCTGCAGCTGGCAAGGAAGCTGGCTGGCAAGGCGCAGCCAGGCGGCTTGCTGATCGCGGCTCCGAGGGACTCAATGCTCGCAGACTGGCCCTTGCCGTGATGCTACCCGTCCGGCGTTCCGCCGAACCCGTCCGACGGAACGGGCTGCGCCGCCAAGACGGTACAGACGATGCGCAGCAGACAGACGACACCCGGCAGCGGGCCGCTGCAGGGGCGGATGCGGGATTGTCGTTTAGCGGACAGCCGGCTGCCGCCAAAAGGTTCACTCATCGCGAGACAAGACAACTTCCGGTGGAGGCACCTGTTTCAGGCGCTGAGTCCAGAGCAGCTGCAGAGCTGCTTCGTCAGGCCCTCACACCGCCGAATTCGCCGCTGCTCACGCCGCGAAGGAGAGCAGCTGCCGCTGCTGAAAACGCTGCTCCACGTCCGTCCAATGTGCCGTCTATCAGCCCGGTGTGCTCCTTTTTGCCTCTCCCCTGCGCAACACTGTGACCTGCAATCTCCTGACCATGGCATGATCCTCCAGGGCACACCAGCTCTTCGCATGAGGGTTCACGGAGTTGCAACATAAACCTTGATGCGTCAATATCTGAGTGACATCATGTGATGAAAACTCTCCGGTGAATCTTGTTGCATGGAACAATTTAATGACATTTTGTCTGTGCTGCAGCTGCCGCTTGACAGCGCGACGTCCGATGGGTCCCGGGCGGTGAAGCGTGCAAAGGTGCACCAGCCGCCCTCGAGCTTCACCAGCGCCAGTCCTACTGCGCAGGGGCAGACGAGTCGCGGCGACGGCAGCGCCGCAACGGCCTCGGCAGAGCATGGTCTGCCCTCTTGACCATACACTGATATGTCTTCACATACTGTTCTCGAGTACGCAAGTACTTGCGTGGCTTAAAGCCGACAGTTGCGAGCTTGATCTCCAGACGAGGTGCCTGCTAGTCAAAATACCATGCCTGCCCACCTCAGCATGAGGGCCTGATGGCTTGATTGAAGGGGAGCTCTGCTGACTACCATGACAAGATGAGGCATCACAACGGAAAGAAGGCTTCCGAAGGCCATTCAGTGGAATGCTGACAAGCCACATTTGTTTGTGGAGAGCTGCGCGCTGGCTACCATGACTTCATGAAACATCAGAATGGAAACAAGACTCACAGTTGCAACAGATTGCTGACAAGCTGCATGTGTTTTTGGGGCCACAGGGTCACTGGACAGCAAGTGGCGGCAGCAACAGCTACTGCAGCAGCAGGCGAGTGGGCGGCGCAGACCGCGCTCCAGGAGCCGCACAGGCAGCCGGGAGGCAACGCCGCGCAAAGGCGAGGACATTGTGGTGGACCTCACACAGTCTGACAGCGAACCATAGAGCCCCTTTGAAACATGAAACCATGTAAACGTGAATGTCACCGTCAGAGTTAGAGTCAACTTTAGAGTTGACAGCGCAGAGTTAGATTGAATGAACAAAGCAGGGTGTTCTTTGAACGGCAAAGTGCCTCTAACTCAAGGTGAGGAACATGTGAATAGCTGGCAGCGTTAGATGAAAAGCAAGGATGTATAGTGTCGAACAGCATGCTTGAGAACCGTCTCTGAATCATGCTGTTCAATAAAGCGCTGATTTGGTGAACACCAAGGATGGCAGGCAGGAAATTAAGCCTGTATGGGGGAGGGGTGCACTATAGGACTTGGCAATACATCCCTGGACTGGGTCGACAAATGGATGCTGAGAAGGCCTTTTCTGTGAATAGGAATTTGCATGCGCACGACACAATTGCATGCGTGACTGATGTCATGTTTAAGCTTGCAAACTGACGAATTTATGAATGCATTCACTGTGTTTGCATTGATGAGTCGTTCCTGGCTTGCTGACATCCGGGCGCATCCGGAAAGTATCCAGATTACTCCATTCAACGACACATGTGCACATGACATCCACAGGCAGACCCACTCCCAACCATGCCAACACTTGGAAATCTCCACAACACGCAAATTTGAGACATCTACTCATATCATGGACCAATGTGGCTATCAAGACTTCAAGCACTTGCACTGCACCACAAGCACAATCGCGCAAATCACATCTCCCACACTTTATGGCTTGCCTCGGAGAGTCCTGCATGACCAGAAATCAGCAGCATTGCAGCCGTTATGCTTGAGCTGGCATGTACTTGGAATGCTCTGAGGCTCCAATATGAGCTCTGTAGCGGCACTCACAGATAAAATCTGGATTAAGTCCGCCTCACAACTTATACACTCGCATAGTACACTTGCAGTCCTGGATTGCTGCCCCCGGACAATAAAGACAGTCTTGAATATCTGGCTTATCCCGCAGAAGGATCGAAAATGTCAGACATGTTCGCCGCGGCTGGTCCAATAAAAGTCACTAACTGCATCAAGCGCTACAGTCACACAGATCTCTAGGAAAGTCTTCATCACCGCCCCTAGAACTGGCAGGCAGCATTCACCGGAGCTCACACAGCAGCAGGTGCACGACTGGACTGTGGTTGCCCACATATTACCCTAACCTGCACCACAGTTGGTGAACACCAGATCTTAGATCTTACCCCGAGCAACAGCGTGGGCCATGTGCGTAGCTGCCAGTTCCAGTTTAGGGAGGGATGCCAGCTCAGCATGCAGTGTGTCGCTGCCAAACACAGCGGCAGGAACCCGCAGCGAGCAAAGGAAAGGTTCTGACTTTCTTTGGGAAGTCTGTCCGAGGCACCTTCCACCGCGCATGTGATGCGCAGCAGACGGGCAAGATTCTTTATGTATGCCTTTCCCTAGGGTGCTCACTTTTCGGCAGCTTTTCTGTTCCGAACCATCAGAGTGCGCCAGCTCGGCTACTCTGATCTTCTTGCTTGTTCACCGGCAAATCATGACGCGTTTGCTCTGCAAATTCTGGCTTTCTTTTTGATCGCCAGCAGGTCACATCGCGCCAGCTCGGCCTTTGTGCTTTCTTCTTGCAAATGGGGACGTGCCAGGCCAACTATTTTGTTATTCTCTTTCTTCACTGTTCACCGGCAAATCAGAGCGCGCCAGCTCAGCAGAAGGGGATGCGCAGCAGACAGGCAGGATCCTTTAAGGGCCTACTTCTGAGATGCTGGGTTGCCGACGCTTCAATCCCACAACTCAGTGCTCGCCAGCTCAGCATTTTTTGAATCCTCTTTGCCAGGTCAGCAGAGGGGGATGCTGCCGCGGGCCATGGCGAGGAGCTGCTCAAAGATGCGAGCGCCGTCGTCTCGGATGCCAGAGTGCGCATACTCGTTCGTCACCCACTGCCGGATGCCCCGGATGTGTGCCGCCGTCTCCTGCAGGAGCGCAAACACATCCGGACAGTCACAGGCATTCAGGCCCTCATTCAAATCAGCCCACCCCAAACAGCTTGGCACGTACACACTATGTTGCTGCATCCTTTCCAGGTCTCCCTGGCTGTATTTGGCTACACGTTAAAAGCGTTAAGTCGCAAGAGCATGCGTGAGTACAACATACCTTCATGCTCAAAGACACGCATTGAATTCACGGCGCTTCTCTGGTACGGAGTCCACCAAAAAGAGTCAGCTCAAAACAGGAAGGAAGCATCTGCAGCTGAAGAGACGAACAGGGCTGCCTCATGTGCGATTTCATGCAACTTGTAAGAGACTTTCAAACCCACCTGAGCGCTGTCGCAGTCCACATACATGTCATCATAGTACGTGGCAGACGCGACCGGCGCGGTGGTGCTCTGCAGAGCTTTGAGGTCGTACAGCGGCGGCCAGTCGGATTTCTCGGCCAGCGCCTCGGCCGCGCCTCGCAGCGGGGCCAGCGCAGCAAAGTCCTCAAACATCCACGGGAACACCATCTCGCCTGCACAGACGACACAGTGGCAAGGCCGCAGACTGGTGCACAGGTCCTTTCCTCCTCAGTCTTCAGCTGGTCAGTGGTTGACACAGTTCCAAACACAGGACGCAGCGCTTGTGGCAGGCGATTGGCGCAGCTTGGTCTTTGTGCACTGGGAGATCCAATTTGTCGGAGATGGCTTGGATCCAGCATTGCAAGAGGTGCCGGACATGAAAATCAGGTATGGGCTCCTGCCGTGCAGTCGCATTGGAGACAAACATGCATAGCATTGAAAAATGCAATAAAGGGATATTGTGAGAGGTGAATTCCTATTCCTTGCTTACAGAAGCATCCAGAAATTAGATCATTGAGGCAGCCTGTCCTATTCATTGCACCTAGATTATAATGGGATGTGGTGAGCTGCCAGTAAAAGGCTGAGCAGCCTTACACCGCAAAGAGCGCCAAAAGAGATGCGGACCAGCACATGCTGAGCACCTGTGAAGAGCACCGGGTTGCCATTGGCGACGGATGATGCGGCGTCAAAGGTGGCGGAGAAGTCGGAGTTGCGCACGCGGTGCGCGGCCCATCGCGAGGCGCGGCCCTCGCAGTAAATCGACTCGTGCAGCAGCGCGTACAGCGGATTTGCATCCCACGGCATCCACACATCAAAGCTCTGCGCCATGCATTTCACAACTCGGGGTTGTGTCACCGCGCGAGGAGGCAATTGCGGACCCACTTCCATGGCAGGATGCAAACATTTCTTCTTGTGCCCCCATGGCATTCAGCCTTTAAAGCTCTGGGAGTAGCAGCAGAGCTGAGGGTAGTGCCACCATTCAAGAGCAACCGTGGACACATTTCAACTAATAAACATCTCATATGCAGGCAACATGTACTTGCCACACTCTTGGTAGGGGTTGCCTAGATAAAAGATGGCATTGTCGAGGCTGCATGTGACCTTGCAGCGGGCTGCGGGTTTTCTTTGCTATCTAGCAGCTTATTCCTCTAGTCTGGTGAGGAGGCACATCGTGCCTGCACGCCCTCCTGCTTCATTCATACAGTTGTGAGCCCAATGAATGTAGGAGTAGGGTGCACCTTCATAAAGGAGAGGCTGATCTCATCGCCGTCCCAGGCCTTCTCCAGAAGAAAGTGCAGCCGCTCAAAGCCGCCACCCGACCCCAGGCCTGCACGCACCAGCCATGTCAAATCTACCAGTTGAAAGTTTGGATGTCCAGAATAAACGCTTCTTCTTAAACTCTGGCTTTGTAATTCAAACCATCCCTCAAGTGTCATTTCAAACGAGCATCCAAGGGCAGTGTTTCTTAAGGCTTACTTCAAGCTTACACTGCCTGTAATTTGGCCCGGAGGTTGGCACCTGACAGCCCAAGCAGCTGGAGGGAGCGCGGTGTGAGCAAGTTTCCCGAAGGTGTCCTGACGCCGCCTTCCGGCTGCTTGATCAGGTGCGTGACTATCCTCTGCACCGCCTCCACGTCATCCGGGAACCTCTGGTAGTATTTCTGGTTCTGGCCCACCACCCGCCTGCGAATAGCACATATTATTCTGCGCACTGAAATGAATCTAAATCTAAGTTTGAATATCATCCTGAGGGTTTGCTTGCAATAAGCAATCATTCCATGCACTCCCCCGAGAAAGTATGTCTATACTGCGCACGTGTGCGACCTCATGCCCACTACAAGGGGCCCGGCTTGAGAGCAAGAGAAAGGCATATTCCCTTATGCCTTCCGCATCATCTCCTTCTTGTCCAGGGTGTTGATTTTGCTAGGTCCATCTGCATGTGGTGCTTGCTCTGAATACGAGAGGCATCAAAAGTGATTTGCACCTGTAGAGCCTCTTGTAGGCGGTCTCTGTGGCCTTAGGGTCCCCCACACCGGGGGGCAGTCCCCCCGTCAGCAGCACCTCTGTAATTCCCTCAGGAGCAGCGCTCAGATACCTCACCTGCACCCATTATTACATTTCCTCATTCCCCCGCCCATCAATCCCACATTTTCCCATCACAAAAACAGTTCATTCTTCCGTTGGCCCAGGCTGGCATTTGGTTTACACACTGTGCCCAGCGTTGACTGGCGAGCGCAGAAAGGGGCAGGATACACGGCAGCCTCCAATTACAAACTGTCTGGAAACACATCTTTCCTCTGGCAGGAACAAAGCGTGATAATTACAAGAAGAATGATGATTATAAAATTGGCTGCACCTCAAATAAAAAAGACTGCCAAAGCTCACTAGAAACTTAGGGGCAGATAAGAAATCTAGAGAGTGAACGCGCCACGCAGAAGCCGCCAAATGACTGCCCCAAGAGCGTCCAGCGGCCGCCACCTGGCGCGTCGGGGGGCACCATTGCCATGCGCACCGCCTCAGCATCCCTCACTATGTTGTCCGCCCTGCGCATCACCCCAAAGGTTGTGTGCATAACTATTATATATTTCAATCTTCTTATAAGTACTATAGTGCGCATCTTGCCAGTTTGCTAAAGGTCTGCAACACATGCAATAGCCCAGCCGCCGTTTGCGCTTTAGTCATGATGATCTCCTCAAGTTGTCGTTCAATGGTAATTTTCCCGTCTGCGATGGTCTTCTGCTATTGATCCATTGCTGAAGTGTGCTGCATCCTGCAAGCAGGATCTGACACACGCACACCCGAAGCCTTCTGCGTTGCTTCCTTGACCATGCAATATAGCTTAAAAGAGGACCTAGCTCTTCGGCTAAGAGATACCCCCCGCACAGTCTGCATCAATGTACCCTTGTCAACCTGTTCCAATTGCCAACCCTCCTCCCCAGCTGTGCCTCCTTCAGCGCTCATGACATGCACCTGACACCTGTTACACACCCAAAAACCTGCAGCTGAACAGCTGTGCTCACCTGAAGTGCGCCAGGTACTCGGCCTGCGCGCGGGAGTCGCCAACGCGCGATAGAGACTGTGTGGTGATGGCGCTGGAACGGCCGGTGCCGCGCTGGTCCAACATGATCACCCTGAAGTGCTGCACCGCCGCCTTCAGCCACGCGCTCGCCTCTGTCGGCCGCGGCGCCTCAAACCCAGGGCCCCCTGCGCGGTTATCATAGTTACTACACGCTTGTCAGGCCAAGAGGCAAGGTGCATCCTGCAGACAAGCTGCAGTTGAAGGGTGCCATAATCCTGACCTTTGTTGGACTCGCGAGATCCATGCCACACCCAATCAACCGTGGGCACAGTGATCAGTATTGACATCGCCCCCCCGCCAGCCGGGGCGATTGGAGGTCCCCATTTAGATGGACTGCTTCCTCTCTAGCGGCCTCTCTTGTGGCCCCCTTAGGTGCGAGACAAGCCTGGTGCTTTTTATCAAGGCTCGGAGGCTCCAAGACATCCTCAAGATGCTATTATTATCGGTCCTCCGATTTCTACATGCATTGCGAGTGCCAGACGTAGGCGTGAACGACACTGACTGCAACAGTGGTAAACAATGTGCACCCATGCACATCTGCATATGCGAGAGAGGCAAATGGGGCTGAATGAAGCTCTTGAAAACCATGCATGCAGAAGGTGGGACCACTGTTTTGGGAAACTGCCGTCTCGAGGAAGGGTCACTTGCCTTGCAGGAAGAGCAGGTAGGGCAGCTGGTGTTTGTTGCGGCTGTAGGCAACCACCTCCCGGACGTAGATGTCGATGGTACCTTTGGCCTCATTGGCGTAGTCCAAAGGCACTGAGAAGGTGTGGTCTGTTAGCGCCAAGCCTGCCATGGCATTGGCGGAGGCAAGATTAGAGGCATTCGATAGTGACAATAAATTACGAAAAAGAAAGGTCTAACTAATAGGAAAGTCTATCCTTGGGCGCCCGATATGTCCTGTGAGCCCAGTGATGGCCAAGCTATTAAGCAGTGCCAGGCTGGGTCACCAATCGATTACAGTGCGGACAACAATGTCGAATTCTCGTATCAAAAGAATTCCTCTTGCTTTTGCTATGTAATTTCAGCTTGTGCCCAACGTAGATAAAGGGCTGGCACCTCCAAGACCCACTTTTTGGTGGCCGAAAGACCTCACCTGGGACCACGAAAGACGATCCCACCGCATGATTTCCGGCAGGCCTGGCTCTAGGAAGCGCTGTCACATTGATGGTGTCTTCTAGCTTTGCCCGTTTCGTCCTGGTGCCCGCCATTAGAAGCGGGATGGGGCTCGCTTTCAGCGACCCCAACTGCCTTGTATATACGGTGCACCACCTCTGATGCAACACAGATCCCCTCAAATGTATCCAGGCCACCCCTAACATGTCCTTCATGCCTCTGTACGACAGGCTTCGCGGCAAGCTTCTCCATTATGAAATTCACATGGGCCGTCACCATACCGGTGACATCACTGGATGATGTCAACACTCCAAGCCTGCTGGAGGCCTCCTAGAAATTTGCTCTGTGTATACGACCCGGACTCAAAATCAGGTACTTGCTTGAAGACGAAGTCGGTGCAACCGTTGCCTCCTGCTTGAGCCTGATAGCGTCTCCCCATAGTTTGTGATCTCATAATAAAAAGAGCTGATCTGTAGCCACAATACTGCGCTGTGGCTGCCTCAAACAGTAATCTTGAGCTTAGATAATCTCTTGAAGAATAAAAGGATCGCTAGGACACCTCGCTAGAGCCCTACTGCCTAGAGTCAAAAGCAGCCAACACTCATGGCTCGCAACCTACCGCAGAAAATGACCAAGCACAAGAATCCTCACAACCAGGCAGCCGGGAAAAAGCATGTAAGGAAGCTAAAGCAGAGAAACGAAGCGCAAATCCTCGGTAAGCACCGTATCTCTTGGTCATATACCACCCCAGCCTCCTTGCTTGTAGAAGCCCCCGGTAAGCAATGCAGATGTCATCTATGCCTGGAAAAACCGCATCTCAACGTTCTTATTTTGTCCTCAACAGGGGATGACGATGATTTTGGTGACTTCACTGCCCCCGACACAGTGGATGACGGTGCAGCATTTTCTGGAAGGGTGCAGCTCGAAGATGAGGATGCCTTTGAGATGGGAGCTGGAAATGTAGACACACAGCAGGCAGCCGCAGGGCCCGCAGACCAGGCCAAGGCCCCAAAGAAGAGCAGCAAGAAGCGGAAACAGCCTGGAAAGATAGGGGGCGCAGCCACAGACGGGGACAAAACTGCAGCCGTGGACGGCGACACTGTGCCACCCAAGAAGAAAAAGAAGAAGGTGAGAGTTGCCTCCGGGGCTGGCCTTATGCATGCGCACCGAGTGAACCGTGCGAGTGTTACCACTGGCACAGCAAAGAAGTATTCTCGGCAGAGAGGTCTACAAATTCACAGCTCACCTTGGCTTGAGAGTGCTTATTGAGAGGGACAGCAGCATGCTGGGGACTGCGGGAATCTTTCACTGACCAGCAAATAGCCGAGATTCACGGGTGGCGGTGATGCAGGTGAAGAGGCAGCCGGCTGCAGAGTTTGAGGCGCAGAGAGCGGTGGCGGCAGACATTGCAGGCAGGCATCCGGCAGAGCAGGCTGCCTGGCTGCAAGACAGCTGGCGCGCCTGTTCTGGCGCCTCTGCTCTGGAGACTGAAGCGCTCTCAGGTACACAGAGACGCTGAGCGTGTTTATCTCACTTGCGTCCATTGGTGCTGCATGTGATCGCCCTGATCTGCGTCATGCTAGTGCTCCGGCTGCTGCTGCTGCATATTTGCTGCAGCCTTAAACGGGCGCTAGAGTCCACCGCCTTGTTGTGAACACCACTAGGCTCAACGAAGATTGCAAACCTCAGGCAACGATGGCTTGACAAAATCAATCTGCATGCAGAGGCTGCTGTCGTGGCGCTGCCTGCGGAGGGCAGTTTTGAGGAGCGGCTGAAGGCGGCTGCCGGGGAAGCTGCGCCACAGCTGACCGCGCGTGGCCTGCCCCACGGCAGTCCGGCGGCGATCCTTGTCTCCTCTGCTGCCATGGGCGCTGTTGGGCTCATCAAAATGCTGCCAGGCCTCAATAAGGTCCGCTCAATATGTAGACTCCTGATCTGCTGTCTAGCATGGGGTTCCATTGACATGATAACTGCTACAGCCTTGAATATATTAAGGATGCCTCCCTTGCTCACATGGTGACCGTAGGTGATTGTAAACCATTTCTTTAGACATCAGAGATATTGGAGGGAAATTAAACTAGCTGACATGCATTGCGAAATGAATGTGAATTCTGGTGCGCAGGAGTGTCGGATAGCAAAGCTGTTTGCAAAGCACTTCAAGGTGGCGGAGCAGCAGAAGCTGCTGGAAGGTGCCACCGTGGGCGTTGCCAGCGGCACACCAAATCGCCTGTGTAAGCTGGCCGATCTGGGCGCCCTCAAAACAGACCACCTTCAGCTGCTAGTAGTGGACGTGCACCTGGATGCCAAACAGCGGTAAGATTAAATGTGGTAGAACGCTCGTTTGAACACATTGCATTCCTAGGATGTCATTGTCAGGACAGTTAGCAGCATTTTGACATGGAGGGGTTCTATAATTTGATGGGCTGAGTGAAGGTAGTTGTGAATATGCTGACTTTCTTACGGGGTGGATCAAGCATGGGTGCTGAGATTTGGGTGAGTGTGCAGGACGATATTGGACATTCCAGAGACTCGCGGGGACTTCTGGGACTTTTTTGCCAAGCATGTGGCCCCAGGCACGGCAGCTGGCCGCACCAAGGTGGTGCTGATAGATGGAGAAAAGCTCATGAGCTAGAGAGAGAGATTGTGAAGAAGATAATGACTCCCGCTGGCAGAGAGGCGCCAGCTAGCTTCTTGAACTGCCAAGCGTTTTGGTGCAAGTATGTATCTGTCATGTAGCGCATGCATCATGACACATCGCATGACATGACATGCAAGGCAGTGCGACTGCCAAGTAGCGTCAAACTGCAACGTTTGGAACGCATGCATGAGCTTTTGACCTCCAAACAGCTGGATCAAATAGTGTACAAAGCTATCAGTCACGTCATGTGCACATCAAGTTTTGCTCTGGCAATCTAAACGGGCTAGCCACTAGCTAAGTCTTGTTGAGCAGCATGTTGCAAGCCTGGGTGATCCGCAGGAACTGCTCCGTGCATCCGTTGTTCTTGTCAGGGTGCAGGCGCAGAGCCGCTTTGCGCCATGCCCTCCTGCACATGATTTATAAATCAGGCCCACATCAGGCACTCCTCAACCCTTGACTCTGTCGTACGCATGCACCCTTCCAGGACCAATCCCTGGAATTCAGGGCCAACCTTGCAATTGCAAATCTTTTGGCACTAGCTCAGCTGTCTAGTATAGGCTGTGTCCTGCATCACTCGAGTGATGCAGGACACAGGACTGAGCTCATTTGAATTCGAAGGTTTTGGATGCGTGCCTGATCTGGCGCTCGCTTGCATTGACATCCACACGGAGCGCGGCGGCCGCGTCGCGGGCGGCAGCTTCCACCAACAAGGAAGCTGTGCGCCTGCGCTCGGCCCTTGCTGACCTGGCCGCCTCTTCCTCGGCCCTCTTTCTGTCCTCCTGCGCCTTCCACTCCTGCATGGAAACCAACACATGACACATGCCGTTGACATCAACATGACACGCTTGGCATACAACTTACGCATTCCAATCTGTTGAGGTGCACATCATTGCAGTACTGCTTACATCCGCAAGGATCATTATTCAGTGCTTGTAGCCTGCAATAGCTGGCGGCACTGTGTCAATTTAATCATGCCAGGAACAGAAAGCTGTCCTCATCCAAAGAAGAAGGAGTGTCCAAAGAAAGTGAGGGGCTTGCCTGGTCAATGCTGTGCTTGTCGGTGGCGCAGCCGCATCGCGAGCAGAACAGCATCACGTTGGGGTCATTTGCGTCAGCGGCGCAAAACCATATCTCAAATCCGTCGCATGCGCTGCAGCCCTCACACCTACTCCGCACCGCCTGTTGCATGCATAACTTTCAAGGATTTAATTCATTCCTGATTTTTGATTCCTGCTATCATCGCAGCCGATCATACATCAAGCTTCAGACACTTCATACATATTAGCAAGGTGACTTTGAGGTGGTGCAACAACTAGTTCTTAAGTGTGGACTACAGCGAGTGATCATTGAACTTCAGGCTGTCGTGCGTCGCAACAAAATACATTTAGTCTCAAACTAGTTCTTGCCTGGGTGATGCCATCACAGCGCGTCCGCTGAAGGACCTCTCCACTGCTCTCAGCCTCATTCACCCGCTGCTGCGCTGCCGCCACCCGGTCCAGTCTCTCCTGCAAGCATTCATACACCTTTCTAGCAAAGCCAACACTCCGAACAGTCAGCCTACCAAGACCGAGCTGACATGCATCTTCTAAAGGAACAAGGGCTGTTTTATGCATCGGTCACATGATGCAGTAGCAAGAGATCAAATGTCGGCTGACGGGCTGTTCAACGGTGTGGTTTGCAAGTCTGGTGAGCCCACCTGTTCCTCCGGACTGACAGCAGGCGGCAGCCGCTGACTTTCTGCACTAGGTGTACTTTTGCTTTTACTCGTCCTGTTATGTGCTTCTGTTTTCAGACTCCCATGTGCACTCTCTGTGTGGCCTTGTTTACTGTTCACATGCCCATTTGCTGCAGAGGTGGTCTCTGCTGAGTTGTGACATGTGCACCGCTGGTGCTTGCTCTGCCGTTTCAGGTGGGCCTCTTTTCTCTTCTCCAGCTCACCAACCTCACACTTAAGTTGCTGCACAGCTTCCTCGAGAGAAGCCTTCTCCTGTCTCAGACCCGCCACCTGAGCTCTCAGTTTTGCGGCATCCTCTCTGTTCACACCACTCTTTGATACACCTTCCTCTCCTGACACAATGTCCGCTCTGCCTGCCTCTGTTCTGTTATGTGTGTGCTGTGATGTTGAGGGTCCTTCTGCCGCTTCTCCATTGTCTGACCTGGTGGCTTCACCCTCTGTGGAGCATTGAGAGGCTGCAGGGACTTCTCTGGCAGCTGGCAAGCTTTGGTTTGGCTGAAGCACATGCGAGTTGACAGGACCTGTGCGATTACTCTGATGGTGCAGGTCTTGTTGTTCTTCAGCCGGCGGTGTATGCTTAGGCTCCTCACTAGCGCTCCCCTGTTTCGCTGCAGCCACCTACCACAAAACACAAAGCCAATTCCCTTCCATCCATGTCAATTGAGCACAGCTTGGACGGCATAACACAGCAGGGTCCATGTGCCTCCGCACCGCCCATTCATCAGCCAATGGCATCGTCCTGATGCTGTCTATAGACAATCAGATCAACTCATGCAACCTCCTTGGTGATTATTATGCACAGGGGCTCTTTTGCTCTTGCCTTCAGCAACCTGGAAGTGTGACGAACTGTTTCAACTTCTTTGCGGACGATTCTGCACACCTGGGCAGATCTGAGTGCAGCTGTATACTCCTTGCTGGCTGGAGCGAGCGCCACGCACAACTGGTAGCATGCAGCAGCCTGTGTGAATTTTCTGAGGCCGACTTTGGCCGCCGCCAGCCGCGCATGCGCCTTCGGCCAGTCCTGGCGCAGCGAGACCGCCTTCTCTGCATCAGCCTCTGCCTGTGCAAACCTGCACCCGCATGCACCTCACATGCTGCAATAGGCGAGCGTGCAAATTGCATGCGCGACCGTGGCTGTTAATATTTTTGAGTGGTCATGCCGCGGCACACGTTGTGCAGTTCTTGTGGCACTTTGTCAGCCCCGTTCAATTGAATCTCCCGTAGGACATGAGGCCTCGCCCTGGACTTGGCCGCAGAGTCAAGCCTGAAAGCTGCGAGAGCCACGGCTTCTTTTGCATGCCAGAGTGGCTGGCCTTCGGCAAGGAATTCTAAATCCTTCTATCTGACAGCACAGAGCGCAGCAAAATATGCATGAGCACAGTCTGATTAACACGCACCAGCGCATGGCGAGGTAGGCTGCGGAGCGGTTGCTAAGCAGCACGGCGCTGTGCGGCTGCTCCGCAAGCGCGCGGCTGTAATGCACGACGGCTGCCGCAAACTGGCCGCGGGCGAATGAGTCATTGCCGGCTTCGCGCTCGTTCTCTGCGATCAGTGCCTCGTGGGAAGCCGGCGGGCAGCCGCAGCGGCTGCAGTCGATGATGCTCAGGTCGTTGTCCGGATGCTTCCGCTGCTGCAGGGATGACTGTTTTGTTTAAGAAACCATTGCGGTGCTTGTCGTGTTCATGGATTGATCGTGAAAGATAATCCGCAGCGTGCAGATCGCAGAGACATCTTTGTGTGTAAAGGACATACATAATAGAAATCTAGACGATTTGTGCAAGGCAGGTTTTGGTGTGCCTGGCATACCCCACGGTCCTTGGTGCTGACGGTGTAGTCGGCCGTGGCTTTCCAGTAGCCTCCGCACTTCGTACACTGTGCACAGCCAGACGTTGCCATACGAATCTCATTGTTTGAACTTTACATCGAACTCTCGAGTAATTTGCAGAGAGCATCGCTGACACTGAGCAAGTTGAGGAGGATCATCGCTCACCCCGCTGCATCTTCCCCTGACGACACCGAAGATGTCTCGATTGGTGTATTTATCAGTGAGATATTTGTCATTCACGCCATTTACTGCCATGTACAACCTACTGTGTATCCGATGAACTCCTCCTCGGTCAGTGTGCAGCCAGCAGACGACCAGAATGGCTCGGTATCTTATTCAAAATCTTCCAATGTTCAAATCTAGACAATTGACGTGCATTTCTGACTGACTTCGGTCATCTTGTCTGTGGAGGCCCGAGTTACATGTAACGTCGAGCCCCGTTATGCGGACACGTTACGCCAGCTCACAGCAAAATTCAGCGGCCAAAGCTGCAACATTACTTTATCCTTCTTCCAGACCATACACATCAGATCATAGCCAATTGTCAGCGAGGGACTTATTGGGCTGTTTGGATGTGCATATAGGCAACGATCCTGTAAATTTGCTGGTTTGGGCACTCCATGTCATCTTCTAGGGCAGCAGCACGCTTTGCATGCAGGGTTGTGCGTACATCCAGAAATACCGTGCACACAAATCCCTGCTCTAGCACACCCAGGAGAACGCCACAATGTGAGCCTACAAGGCCCTCGCAGAACTCAGCAACACCTCGGATGCGATGTGAGGAAGCCAAAAGAAGCTACACATCCAACAGGTGCTTGCAAGGCCAATTTGATTTACTGTACATACTGAGTCAGCTGTGCTATTCTGTCGAGCTTAGCGTTGCGTTTAAGGACGGTTCCTTCCTTCAGTGCTGAGGATTGGATTGTTTTGTGCTGCAGTGTGGGAAGTGTGAGGCGACCCCTGCTGTCTCAATTGCCAGCTGCATTGCGACTTGCCCTCTCTAGGCAATCCTCGCTCCTTCTCTTCAATTGGGACGGTGAGAATCCCTATGTCTAGTGCACTTGCATCGAACCGTTCTCACTCTTTATTTCAAATAGGCCCACTGTGGTGCATACACCATCAAGTGAGCGTCCAGCTTTCTTTTCTGCAGTGTTGGAGGATGCCTGATAGGAGTTTGCGCTTGCCTGGAGGTCAGCATACCCAGGGCAAGTTCTTGACATGTCTGCACATCTCTGGAATTCCATCAAGTAAGGCACCTTCCTTGGCGGGGGTGCAGGTGACGAGGACCGATAGTGACAGAGCGATGTGCAGATGATGAACGCAGGTGAAGAGGATCGGTGAATAAGGATGTTCCTTTAACGACGCAAAGAGATCCTCCGCCTTTAGAGATAGCTGGCAGACAGACAAGCATTGAGACCCTTGTCCTGCAAGAAGAACAGTGTCTGCTGAATCGTTTGCAGTGTGTATGGGTAGCCATGTGACAACACGTTAAGTTATTGGACTTGCTGTGATTGGTCAGGGGCGGCTGAGCCGACAATGTCAGAATTGTTCCCAGCTGAAGATGTAATGTGACACTGTCATGCAATGCCAACTTTGCAGCTGCAAGCGAAAATGCATGTCACACGTGCCTAGGGTAGGGCCATGATTTTGATGAGTGGTAACACAGTAACTTCAAATGCAGTCGAATCGATGACCTAATTGAAGGAAAATGGCCATCGGCACACGCGCATGCAGCAATTGCAAAGGCAATTGCGTGCCATACATTGCGACTTTAGAGAGCCTTATAAATATACAAGAGGCGGATCACATTCATGCACCCTTCCATACATAATGATCTATGGTTGCAAGGATGGGATATTGCACATCAGCTGTGGTCTGTTGGCACCAAGCAGCGTCCATGCTGCAAACAATATTTTTAATACCGCCCTGACATCTCCTAGAGTACAAGTCAGTGCCGCAGACCACCATAGATAGTGTACTTCCCTGGAGAGAACCGAAACAGCTAGGGCAGCATCTACATACAATCTGTTCTACATGAGGTTCTGTGCAACAATCCTAGTTCGATTGCGCAGCGACTGCTTTCATGTCCCATAAATAATGACACGAGCAGATGGAAAAGGAGTCCTGCAAAAATCCAGGGAGCCTCAAAGTGAATTCTTGTTTTGTTGAGGGATCCCGTGGGCGCCTAGCAATGCCTGCTGTCATGCAGGGCTTCTTGTCTGCAGCCCAAGCAGATATTTGCCTGACAAAATATGGTAAGCTTGATGAACCCCCAATGTCAGCCATGAGCCGCTCAGAAATATCATGCTGCCAGTACGATAGGTGCATTGCTTGGAAAGAGGGCGCTTCACAAGCTGACTTGGTCTCTTTGACTAGGGCCTTGCTGTCTGCTGCTGCACTGCTTGCGCTCCTTCTTCAGGAGAAGAAAGAATACCATATACTCAGCAGACGCACGCTGCATGCTACCTAGCACGCTTGGTCTTCTGATTTAGCACTCTTCACCACTGCACCCATTCCTTAGACAGCTGCAGCCCCAAGTCACTGCCAAAGCACCTGCGGGTTAGAAGGCTTCTACGCAAAAGTTATGGGTCCGCAGAGAAGGCCCTCTAGACCACAACCCATCTATGCAGCTCTGTGTCTAAGACCGCATTGGGAAGGAATGCCAAACATTGTGCTTGCTGACATCAGCGAGGCAACTCAGTGGAAATCCTTAGGCGGTCATCGCCAAATAAAAATCCTCCTATTCACCTGATGTCAGCGTGACTCAGCAGAGGTGGGAGGAAACGCCGCTGATCAAGCCTACGCCACGGTTGCTGACATCAGCGCGGCGACTCAGTAGAAGTCCTCGAGGCGGTCGTCGCCGGGGTCGTCCGGGAGGGCGCGCCGTCGGACGGGCTTGGTCTCCGCTACGTCATCGTCGTCGCTGCCCGGGTGCAGGCGGCAGGGCTCCCATTGCACCACGCTGCCGTCAAAGGAGGTCGTCACCAGCATCGGCTCGCTCGGGTGCCAGGACAGGTCGCGCACAATCTCGTGGTGGTACCGCAGCTGGTCCACCGTGCGCCCGGTCACGATGTCTGCATGCGCGTGAAATTTGCAATTTCAGCATTGGAATAGGATGTGAGCATACGCAGTGGTGTAATCACTGACACTATGTGCGCATCGGCTGAGCTTGTGTAGCAAGCTGCATCAAATGAGCCTTGTCATAGTTCCACAGGTGATGGAGATTGCTTGTGGGAAGCATGCAGAGTGGAACCCAATTCACCTGAGAAAATACAAAAGGCTCGTGACACCAGCATGGCAATTCATCGTGAAGGGAGCCGGACGAAAAAGGCTTACAGCAGGGCTGAAAATCGGCCACACAGAAGCCAAAAGCGCAGTGTATCCACTACATCTACTTCTATAAATTGGATTGAGGCCGCAACTTTGAGAAGTCCCAACTGCAAAAGTACCACTTCAAGGAACCAACATTCAGGCACAAGCAATATTGTGCTTGCCATGCCCCTGAATCGCCCAGGCTCTTGTCCAGTGCAGTGTTAGATGCAGGATGCACTGAATTGAAGCAATCTAGAGTGTAGGAGTATAAAGCGCGCACCATAGATGCGGACGGAGCCGTCGGCCGAGCCGGTGTACACGTAGCGCTGGCCGGTGGTGTGGGCAGGCGAGAAATATGCGCGGATGAGCGTCTGCAGCACCGAGTGGCCGCGGAAGGCCTGCACGCTGACATCTTGTGGGTGGGGCACTATGTAGCCGCGCGCCGGGAAATCTGCCCACCGGTAGTCCCTGCGCGCGCACAAAATTAAAAATCGAGTCCAGAGTTGAGTATGTTTGAGAAAATAAAGGAGCAGCCTCAACCCTGCTTCTTGCGGAGAGATGCTCAAAGATGCAAGACCAAACGTTTTCTTAGTGGCAACGATTACCAAAAGCTTCTATTTGAGAGGAAGCGCAGGGCGTTAAGCTTGCCAGCAGCACCAAAAAGAGGGTGTCCTTGCCAGAGCATGCATGCAACCGGGCTAGAGAATCCCAGCCATCCATTCGCGCACAGCATAGCGCTAGATTGCTCTACATATCAACACCATGCAGAGGCTCGGACTCTACGGCCGGTCGTGCTCAGTGCTGCAGAATCTTTTTGAGCTTGTTACATCACCATCACTTGCATTAATGCAGAACGCCAGGAATATGAACCTGAGCACCAAAACACTTGTGAGCTGCCTGTGCATTGATAATGTGACTGGCAGGGCGTACCAGTTGCCAAAGGAGGGAATGGTGGGCCGCGGCAGCCTGCTGTACTCATGAGAGCTGTACATCTGCAGCAGAACAAACCGCACATCTCATTGAGCACGGGAAACGACAACATGAGCTCTCGGCTGGGACTGTCAGAATTATCGCGAAGGGTGGACATGTCATCAGTGTGACCACAATTGACAACATACACGCCGTCGCGTCAATCCCTGACAGTCGCAAGTCCCTTCGGAATCTTCCACATCAGCTGCATGAACTACTGCTGTACCTTGATTTATTCTAAGCTGGGCAAGACATAACATCCAAATTGTAGATGATAAAATGCAGAGGGTCAAGATTGCGCGCACCTTGCGAACATCCCAGAGACGCGCAGTCTGGTCCTTGGAGTTGGACAGCAGGTAACGGCCATCTCCCTTGGAGTCCAGATGAGTCAGCCCCTCACTGTGCCCCACTAGCACGCCCGCCGGCTTGGCCCCTCTCCCCAGCGCCCTCCGATCCCACACCTGTGCATAGGGGGAAAATTGTTCTTTTATGGAACAGAGACTTGCCAATTCACTATTGAATACAGTGCCCAAATGGGTATAACACTTGCAGTCTTCCCAAAATGAGGCTGCATTGCAGGACTGACTCAGACAAGCAAGAAACCGGCAGAGCTGAGCGGCAGAGCTCATTGGCGGTCCAGAATCAGTTCAGCATCTCCTTCAAGACTGCCAGGGTGCAGATCATGCAGTATGCAAAAACTGCCACTGCCCACATGGCCAACATGCATGCGACAGGTGTGCAATCAAGGCATACCAACAAAGCCTCACATACTTCACACCAGCATGTGATGAGCAGCGAAAGGCAAGGGTTGGAAGCATGCTCGTGCACAAAGCACTGCAGATGATCTTGCATTATCAAGTTCATCTGGTGATGCAGCCCCAGAGGCAGAGCATCACGATGTGGAAAGAGGTGGTGATGGGCGCTTGCCTTGATCAGGGTGTCATCAGAGCCCGAGGCAATGATGTGCGAGCTCTCATCCATGAATGCAACCGCATTGACGTCGTCCTGGTGCCCTGTGATCCTCAGCACCGTCTGCGCCACACCCACGCCAGTCCATCAATACAATAAAGTTTTGTTAAGTGCATTCAGATAATATCTTATTGAGCACGATTGAAGCGGCCTTGCTCGCTCACTGGGACAGCCATAGCCAGGATAATCGCTTCTACATGTAGTCTGATGCAGCAAGTAACCTTTACTCACCAAGGGCTGACCTATATGGCCAAAAGACTACATGCTGCACGAAGTACACACAGAAGCCACCATCCTCCAGCAGCCACAAGTTGCAAATTGATGGTTTTCACTACCAAGCATTGCAGAGAAACAATCCTATCACTGTAAAGCAAAGCCAACAGGCAGATTCTGCTGCATGCCTGAAAATGTCCTACATGCACCCTCACAGGCCATCAAACAATGCCCTACAGGATTCAGCATCATCTGGCATGTGCCACTCACGCACAGGTGCAATAATCCACCTTGTACCGCTCCATCTTGTAGACGTACAGAGAGTGGCATGAACAGCAAGCATAGTCTACTGCACGCCTTCACCCTGCCCTGGAGTTAGGCCTCGCACACCAGCATGCATCCCCCTACAAGCCTCAGCACTCTCCGTGCATGTGCCACTTATGCACAACGGTGCCCCAAACTGCATATGAACCGTCAATATAGGCAGGAAACCCACCTTTTGCCGCTCCATGTTGTTGACATAGAGAGGGTGTCATGACCAGCAAGCCTTTAACAATCTGAGCATTTCCAGTGCAGTTCTCACTCACGCACAGATGCAAGAAATCCACCTTTTGGCGCTCCATGTTGTAGACGTATAGGGAGTGGTCCCCGGTGCCGGCCACAACCTCGCGCCCATCGGCGCCCCAGCGAAGGCTCCAGATGCCGAAGCTGTGGTGATAGTCGCTTGCTCCCTCGTTGTCCATCACGTCAAAGTGTAGCGCCTCGTGGATGTCCGTCACATTCGCCTCCGAGTCCACCGCGCCCGTACGCATGTTCACCTGCTCAGCACATGCCATGACTGAGTTGTTGTCACCCTTACATGAAGCCGCATGAAGCACTAAATACAACTGCCTTTGTGCCGCGGTATGGCACAAACGTGAGCAGCCACTGCACGTCAGTACATGTGATGTTACTGATAAGTTTTCCCCCTGTCCCCTACATGTCCAACCCATGGGCACGAGGCAAGTTGTTGAGACCAGCAGCATCAGCAACAGCTTTCTAGCCAAACACTACACAAGGTCCATCACTGCCCCTTTCTTGCTCTGTAGACCTGTCTCTGCATCTTCACAGAGAGAAAGGGAGAGCAATGAAGATCACGTAGATTCATGGTATAGGCAGCGGGGCGCTACCATGTGCATGGTGGGTTTTATGGAGCGCGATGAAGAACAGCTACTAAGGGGCAGGAAAGGGGTACTACCATGTTGCATGGTGGGTGTGATTGAGCGCGATGAAGATCAAGTGATCGAGGAGCTGGCAGCGGGGTGTTTATCATGTGCAAGATTGGGTTGATTGAGCGTGGTGAAGATCAAGAAATCAAGGAGCAGGCAGTAGGGCTGTTACCATGTGCATGGTGGAATTCCTGGCGGGCGATATAGATCAAGTAGTCAAGGGGAAGGCAAAGGGGTTAGTACCATGTGCACTGTGGGGTTGATGGAGGCGTAGAGCAGGAACTGCTGGTCGGGGGAGAGGCAGGTGTCCGTTACGGTCCAGCGCAGGTTACGGCAGTGCACATTCTTGCGCAGCCGCCAGCTGTTCTCCGTCTCGTACACGCGGATGCGCCGGTCGTGCTGGAACGCCGCTGCACAGACGCACACATGCCAGGTGAGCATCAGGGCAGCATTGTGTATGTGTTCCTTACAAAAAATACATCATTTATTGAAGTGATGGGTTCACTGCGTGCACGTAGCCACGTGCCGGAGTAGCATGCAATTGCGGGCACAGTGCAGCATTCGCAAGGATTTCAAGGCATCTTTGGACCTTCTTGAGCATTTAACATGCCCAGCAAGGTCCAAAGAAGCTAGAGTACCTTCTCAGAGGGAGCACATAACGACAACTGCATGCTGCTGCACTTGGATGCCTCAAAGCACATCTCAACCCAAGAACGTTTGCCCTGAACGAGACTTTGCCCTGAACGACACTGGCAAGTCATCTTGATAAGTCTCCACAAGTGTCACGGCCCTATATTGTCCAAAATGCACCCTCAACCTGATGGCACACCATAATTTGTGGATTTGTGTTCTCTGAACTCAGCTCTGGAGGCCATGCATTGCTGCATGATGCCAACAATGCATTGGACACACTGGCTCCCGATCAGTGCGAGCCTCCTTTGATGCTTCTGCAACCCTCCATGCCTTCCAAATACCATATCGAGCTTATGTGCAAAATGCAGCACGCACCAATGAAGACATCCCCCTCTGCAGAGAACTGGCCGATGTAGGCGCGGCTCTGCATGCGGTCAATGAGCTCCACAGGGAAGTTGGGCCGGAACATGTGCGCGCCAAGGTGGCAGCGCTCTGGCGCATTGAAGCCCCCGTTGTGGCCCAGCATGTTGGCCTCCCTCATGCGCAGCAGTGAATGTAGCTGCGCAACACCCTTGCTCCCGCCCTTGCCCTGCAGCCACAAGATCAGGGAGAAGCTTGGCATGCATGCCGGCGTGAATGTCAAAGCATGTGTCGAGTAAGGGCCGGACTACATAAAAACACAGGGCGTGTCTGGGCAGCATGAATAGGAGCAGCAAAATAACCACAGCGGCCTTGGGATCCAAAATTGTCATAAATACCAACATGGCCTGATTGATTTGACCAAAATCTTTCAAACACAAAGGATACGGAATGAAAGACGGGACTCTGACAATACCGCAGCGCATGTGCTTTCCTCTGCTTCACATGATGAGAAGAGGGAGGGCCTGTCATGCATAAAGGCATATGATAGGGAACAACACACAGTGCGCACCATCCTGTGTCTATGCCTGGGGTTGACAGCGCATGTGTGCGCATCCACAAGGTGGCTAATGTGGTGCTCAACGGGCTTGGGGTCATCTGGCACCCTCTCAAGCCTGCTGAGCTGCCCCTCTAAGCGCATCCTCCTCTGCATGCGCGCAACACCTGGGCATGCCCCAGCAAGAATTTGGCACATGCATCATGACTGCCAATTTTTGCCTCACCACGTTTAGAGAAGCCACAGCTTTGCGACATGCATCATGTCTGCCAAAATATTGCACTTCTTACCTCACCATTCTCAGAGAAATCTGATCACAATGAATGCAAGTGTGAATTCTATGCGTAACCACGTCTCCCTGCAATTGGATGGGGATGATTCTGTGAGCAGAGCTGCTTACCATTGGAGATGAAGCTGATCTGTACTTCAGTGTCCTCGTCTGAGTCCTCATTGTCTGTCATATCGTAGTCATCATCGTCTAAGAAGCTAGCACTGTCCGAGCCACCAACAGCGACCCCTACAACATACTCCGGGTCTGTCTCCTCGCCTGCATTGCAAAACACACTGTGTATATCAGTCCCTTTTGCTAGCATCCCACGGAGCTGTGCAATATACTCCCACGTGAATGATACATTGCTTTTTAACTTATCCGTAAGCCCGATCAAGCTTATCAGGAGAGCCTGCGTGCGGATTGGAAGCTCTTACTAGGGCTTCATGTACACCAATCTAACTGCTTCCGGTTGTTGCTTGGTGATACGCCATATGCAAGCGTTGCAAGAAAGATAATTGTGCACGATGCGGCACAGTCGCGTTCTGAAACCCTGTGTCTTGTTGCAACCACCCTTCACAACTACTCATGCTCCACCTATACTAAGCGAACTGAGATTGCTATGCGCTGTGGCTCAGGAGGGTTATTTTTATCAAAAGTAATGCAAAACGCGACATCATCACCTGACATTGTTTCTGCGACCTCCCCAGTTGTCGCTGGTGTTGCATCCTCTTGTCCTTGCAAACTTTGTCTGGCATTCTCCCTGCGCTGCAGCCTGGCGCTCCGCCGTCGCGCAGCATGAGAGCTGACGCCGCCCCCCATGCTCAGATCGACGACAGGCATGTCACAGTGGCAAGCAATATCCTAACTTCAAATACTGGATGTCACAAGTGATTATCACCGATCTGCCAGCAAGGCCTGTCTAAATGGGATTTATTTTGGCCTGCATAGCATTTCTTAACGGGCAGTAGAGTTGCCCAGTTGGATTGCCTTGACAATCAGGCCTAAGGAGGGATCGCAACGGATGATCTCCACGCAACCCATTCTATGCAACTTACGAAGATTAGGGCATACCTTCTCCTTCATGCTATTTTTGGCATCTGCACTTTTCTTGTTTATACTGCAACCACAGCGGTCCGCACATAGGTGCTTGCAACGTGAAGGCACTATCCTCCACGTCTTGTTGCATCCGCTGTTGTTTGGAGCTCCCAGCCCCTCTTTTACAGCTTGACGTAGGCAGGCCATAACAAGCAGGTGAGGGATGCATCTGAGGATTAGCATATGCTAACGGCCAATTTAGTTGTGTAATACCGGTGTACACTTTCATCATCATGATAAAGAGGTGTTACACACAAGACATGCATTCATTAGCGTATGTACAGCACTCATAAGAGGCATCCATTGCTTTCTGGCATGCAACAGAAAGAAATGGCAATAAGAGAAGATACCTACACAAAGCGTTCACTGCTCGTTGTAATCTCAAGACATTGTCAGTAGGCTTGATTTTCCGTTCAACATGTCCCGTCTCAAAGTTGATTTCCCCTTCTGTACTTGGTACTCACAACTTCTCTTCTTGAATTTTTGCACGCATGCACATCCATGATTGCCACAATTTGTCAAACTAACTAATTGTGTCTAACCACAAACAACATAGTCATAAAGTTGAAGGTCGCTTGAAATCCAGGCAAATCCCGGTATCAACAGAAAAGGACAACATATGTACAGAGGCATCTTGCTGGTCTGAGCGCATGGTGACCATCCAGAGTTTCCCATTGAAACCCAGGCAAATCCCGGTATTAACAGAAAAGTACAACAGGCATCTTGCTGGTCTGAGCGCATGGTGACCATCCAGAGTTTCCCATTGAAACCCAGGCAAATCCCGGTATTAACAGAAAAGTACAACAGGCATCTTGCTGGTCTGAGCGCATGGTGACAATCCAGAATTACCCAAAGCAAATGAGGTAAGTATGTACGCAGCCCACTCAAAGGAAGGTCACCGTATTTGAATGCGTACAACTAATCAACAGGGCTGCAATTCAGATCTGAGTGCTTGGGTTCCAATTATAAAGGCACTCTAGGGAGTAGCCTCGTTTCAGCATTGCAGAATAGCATGGAATAAAAAAAAACAGGTCTGTAAACAGAATCACCCCACAACAAGGGAAGCATTCAGATCTGGCCTGGAAACATGTCATTATTCTGATCTCCACAGTTTGACATTCAGATCTCAAGAGACTTGTGAACAGGGTTCATTCATTGTTGGGCACAACAATTGCCAGCATGCCGAAACAACAAATCCGTTTTCAAATTCAAAATACTTTTGTGCATCCAAAGTGAGAGCAAAAGCTGCAAGGTGGGATGCTATCAGCCAGGCACCCACACAGGCAGCAAGCAAATCAGGATTCTTAAATTGTCAATTTAAGAATAAAAAAAGCCCCAGAAGTCCATGAAATCACCTGGTGCCTGGTGAAAGACATCAACAATTGCAGCCCAGCAAAAAGCGCTGAATGAAATAGTCTCAACAAACCAACAGACCCTGAGGCTCGCAGCAGGGCCTTCTGCTGCACTTTTGGACTTGCTCTTTTTTCCGCCTGACTGATGGCAGGCGAAGTTTATCATTTGTGGCTTACTTCCCACATCATTGGCTTTTGCTTCAGCTTGCCAGCATCGATCAAGGAGCAGGTCTGTGAATGTAGACACCCTACAGCCGCCTGAGCCATCACTGGGTCAGGTGAGTCACCTTGGGTGGGAGTTCGTCAGCGATGTCAGCAGAGGACAGCTCAGGTGCTCAGCCGAGAGGCTCCTATTGGTTTGACACAGTGAGGCCGCAAGGTTGGTTGTTGATGGAGGCGGATGTGGGCTTGAGTGCGGCAGGGTCGCTGAAAAACACGATGGCTCCGATGTTTACCGTGTTGCCTCCAAAGGGATGCAGCGTGTCATAGATGCCCGGCACAAGTCCAGTCAGCTGCAGGCAAACCACAGCACGCTCAGCATCTATATTCTCCCTGCTTAATTAGTCACTGGGTGACCTCTAGAGCCAATCGAGACCACAGGGGAACCAGGGTGGGCTTACCCCTTCCGGTGTGATTGTGGCCTGCCACTCCCAGGGGTATGCAGCGCTGTAGGGGGCGGGGGAGGTTAGGGTTACGGTGTAGGGGGCAACAATGGTGTTGTCGGCAGGGGAGCTAAGATATATCTGCATCTCTGTCCCCTGCTGTGTGCCCGCCGCTGGCCACACAGCGCCCACCTGAATTATCAGCAGAGAATTCCTCAAAACATATACATATAATGTAGCAGATCCCTCGGGAGCCAGCTTGACCTGCTGGGCATTGAAGCACCTGGTAGGACAGGCAAGCATGCACAGAAAGGCCTGGCTTGGTGACAGGGAGAGTGAGTGTACAGGGTGGAATGCCTAAGTGAAATTGGGGCATTGAAATTGCGTCCAGAATTGACCAGGCAGCACAATGACTAAACTACACAGCTTACTAGAAACCAATAATGTTTTCACCCAGCAATGCTGTGAAGAGATGTCTCTGACGCTGATATGGCAGGCGGGGCAGTCTACATATCTTCAATACAGCCTCCGGCATATGTCCTCTCCTTACAAACCTATGAAGATACGAGTTCCCTTGAAGGGATGTGGGTGAGAAACAGTACCGCAATGTTGATCTGGCACTTGGGGATTCCGCTGGTGGCAGGTGGGGGTCCGCTGGTGGCAGGGGTGGGTCCGCTGGTGGCAGGGGGGGTCCCGCTGGTGGCAGGGGGGGGTCCGCTGGTGGCAGAGCACAGGCTGCAGCGGCCGCAGCTGGCGTCGCATGTGCCGGGCCCCAGGAAATTGACCTTTGAGCAGTCGCCCTGATAAAAGCCCGCCTGCCGTTGCACACACAAAACTGTTGATTTTGGTTTACCTTACACAGTATATTGGCAGAAAATCCCCCGCCCCCCTCCCTATGACAGATAAAGTTATATACCATGCAAGAAAATTTGGCGCTGAGTATGGTAATCTCAAATGTCTCAACCATCCAAGAGCGCTTGTGGCAGGGGCTGCTGTGTCAGAATCTCCAGTGGAGGCTTCAGAGGCGCTTTTATTTGCTGGACAACCATCAGACATTCAGGTCTTGTCGGGGATGTGTCACTGGAGACTTTGCATGCATGCACGAGCGGGCATTGCTGCAAATGCCCCCAAAAACGGCGAGGTACAACTGCGGATCGCAGCACAGTCTCACATGTGCAAGTCACCCCTTGGCTGTGTAAATGTGTAGTGTAGAATGTGCAGTGAGCAGAGCTGGCACTCACCTGTTGCGGGCAGGTGAAGTCGGAGGATGGAGGTATGTCAAAGCAGGTGCAGGGGGGTGTAACCTGCGGGCACACCCCGGACGCGCATGCGAGCGTCTGCATGCAGAAGTGACAAAGCGCTCAGCCAAATCAAGCTTCATGAGTTCCGCTCTGTATATACCACTGTCTGATTGGGTACCTGCCTGCTGATCAGAGCATTAAGGTATGCACTGCTTTCCTGCAAGCATCTTGGATCAATCCGCAAGGCTTGCCAGAGGCGAAAGCAATGATTTCCATGTTACCAATTCTCAGATATTTCTGTAGCTTCAACAAGGGACTTTTAAATATCTTGATAACAATTAGGTACGTTTAAACTCTCCTGGCTTGAGGGTTATCAACGCGGTAATTCACTGTGGGCAGGGTCCGCACCCTGCTCTTCTGGTAGGCGATGGCGGCTGAGACGGGGCCGAAGGACACGTCGTCGATGCCAAAGTCATATCCGCCGCTGTCCCATGCATTAACGTGCCACGGCACGAGCTCCCAGGGCATCATGGCCTTTGCGTCCGAGCGCTGCGCTGCGCTGAAGAGGTATTTGTAGAAGTCTGGACGGTAGATTGGGTACGCGTCTGCCTGCAGAACACACACACACACACACACACAACCACGGTTTTACTTCTGGAGCATTGTGTAATGCACCCCTCCTGGGTAACAAGGGAACCAGGTGCAAGCAAAAGAGCACATGCAAGCCATGGCCTTGCGCGCAGCATTGTACCACTGCACAGGCCAGAATGTCCTTGTGGTGTGCCGCTGAGGCTTGCATCAGCTGGGATGACTGATGGAACAATAACAATTTTACTAACTTCTCTTGCCCCCCAAATTTAATTGCATGTGCCCTGTAGTATTTGGCCATGCTCAAATGCCAGAAACCCAGGCCCTGAAGACCCTTGCAACTGGATGGTGTTTAAACGCTTGTCATGCCGGTCTCCTCGAGGATGAAGGGCATGCGGAGTAATCCTAATGGGAATGACCCTTGGAATGAGGGTATATATGTAACTGCTAAAACCTATGGATCTTGGATTAATGACAGCCCACATTCATGCCGGTCTCCTAGCTCTGTATTTAATACCCCCTGTAAAAAGGGTGAGGAAGGCAAACGCACATCCATGCCGGTCTCCTCGAGGATGAAGGGCTTGCCGATTGCGTTGGCGATCTGGGCGCGGCTGTAGATGAAGCTGTTGGCAAACTCCGCCACGCTGTCCGCAGGGATCCCCCAGCTGCCGGGGTCTGCATGCGCGCACAGCAAACGGGTCATGTACAGTTTAATAAGCGACGTTCTAATTAGAACCACAGCTTGAATGAGGTCAAGCAACAAACTTTCCACGTACAATGCAACAAAGCAAATCAGGCCCTCATGATGTCGCCAATCATGCCCCACCTGCCTGACTTTACTAAACAGGCGCAGCCATATTTTATCAAATAATCAAATAATTACTGAGACACAAGATGGTCTGAGATTGCATGTCCTATCTTGTACCAGAAAAGCTTTCAAAATATATTATTTCATGCCTACAGCCAGCCTGCAGTGCATATGTTTTGGGTCGTGTGGCAGCTCTACAGTCAGCAAGACAGCACTCGACCTTGTCAGGCACCATCTGCTGCACCATGCATGCCAAAGGGGCTCACAAGGCAAAGAGCCTGGACTCGCCAGGGCCCAAGAAAGGTTCTTGCAGTCCTTTCTGACATCGGAGTTCTATTGTTCAGCATGGGAGGTGGCACGCACAGGCGTGGACGGTGCCAAAATCGATGTTAGGGTCCTGCAAATTCCGCCCAAAATCAACGCCCACAATGCCGTTGTTGCGCCAGCCAGAATCAGGACCTCCAGTGCTGCTGAATCCCTCCTCTCCGGTTGTGATCTGCGCAAGCAGCAAAGAAGATCAGCACGTGAGATTGTGACTCTGTTTATTGTCAGGACAGATTCACAATCTCTTCAGCCAAGACATCACAATTTAGAGAATTTGTGCCCTGTTGTCTACATGAGGATTCTCTCGCAGCTTTCCCCAATACTTCTGTGACGTTGTGTGTAGATAGCATGGGATCACACGTCAAATTGACAACAGTACTGCAGGTCAGACAGCTGTGCAGGGCAGCAAGCTGTTGCGTCCGGTGTTGTTTGAGCGAGGAGCCAATTAGAAGCAGCTTCAGGACGCATGCATGACTGCAATGTCCGAAGAGACAGAGGGATGTAGGTCCTTGATGAAGCTCAACCATATCCCAAGGACAGTCCACGCAAGCAATTCTTTGACAGACACAGCAGCAGTCAAAGATGCGTCCGCACCATGTGGTTGGGGTCGAGGGTGCGGATGTAGGCGGCCATTTCAGCGACCCACGCGCGCACGAGTGAGGTCCGGGGAACTCCGATCCTGTCTTCATAGCCGTCGTTGCAGCGGGGCTCATTCGCGAGCTCCCATGCGAACACCGAGGGATCGTTGATGTATGCCACTCCAGTGATTGCGTTGACGCGCGTCACAATCTTCCTCACATAGTTCTTGTATGCCTGCGGCGTGCATGCACGGGAACAGCTGCTGAGTCATCATATGTCAATTGCATGCTTATTCAGCATATCTTGCTGCCGGCTGAGAAGGCATGTATCATGCTGTCAATATTCTTCCGGTCTCAGCAGTGATTTGGTGCTGAGGTCACCAAAAAAGTAGGAAACGGCCTTGAAGCTTGAAACACGACGCCATGGACTTGTTCATTCGAGAGGTCACACAAAGCTTGTGGAAGAGGGAAGTGGTGGCAGCTGCAAAGACAGTGGCATGTGTCTCCGGAGGTGCAAATGGTGCAAATAGTGCATCACCTGCTTGACTATGGTGCTGGTGTAGAACTCCTCCAGAGCATGTCCACGCCCCAGGAGCTGCAGTATGCATGCAAGAGTCACTATCACAATACTCTGCACATGCAAAATGAGAACACACAGAAAGACACCATTCGAATCCAAACCTTTATCCTTTAAACAAACACGCACCAGAATGACAAAGGTCCATGTACAGGATGGTGGTGATTTCCACCAAGGGGGAAATGCCCACTTGCAACAGGAAGTCGAGCGGCAGAGCATGGGAAATGCATGCCTTGCAGGTGTGGCAAAGGCAGCAGATATACAAACAGATAGAGAAGCGTTCATACCTGTGTGACATACCACTGCATGCCTCCCAGGTCGGGCCAGAAGTTGACAAAGGGCAGGATGATGCGCACGCCGTTGGAATTTGCCTCGGCAAAGATCAGATCTAGGCGCCGCAGTGACTGCTCGTTGTAGACCCCGATCTGGTGCAGCAATGATTCAGTCGATTAGACACCCTACATTGCTTCCAGGTGTTCTTATGCATGACCGCAATTCTCACAGCATCAGTACAGTCAGCACTTGACTGAATTTGAGGTACATGAGTAAAGCCCATGTGTGGTGAGTCTGTCGGTCAGTCACATCCCACAACTTGCAGTCAACTTCAGTTTAGAGGTGATCTGATGGCTGGATCTGGATCTAAATCTTAGGGTCAGCGCACAGCATGACAGTAGAAGACAGCTACTACATGGGTGAGCAGAATCATCATGGCAACATGGCAGGGGAAAGCATTCTTCAGAAAGTGAGCTGCGCTAGGAATTATTTTGAAGGAATGGTGAGAAAGGGGGATTACCGAGGGCTGTATAGAGACGCCAGCAGTGTAGGGATCGTCCTGGCCATTCAGGAAGCCCCAAGTCCTGATCAAGTCGATGCCGTTCTCAGACATCACCTGCTTGCACACCCCGCGGCTGGGTACACACCTCCTAGCTAGCAATATCAGTAACCAGAACAGCTGGTAGTTACTTAAACGCAAGTAAGTGGCACTACGAATCTGTGCAGAGCAGAGGATGCATCCTACCCTGAAGAAGAGCCTGACTTGGTCGTCCGAAAGGTAGCTCCTGCAGAGCATACCGGCTCTTGGATTCTTGCGCCCAACCCACTCGTCAAAGACTGCAGATATGACAGTATTATGGTTCCGAAACAACAGCAAGGGCGTACGGCACGAGTACGGCACCTGAGGATGAGAAAGTAATCGTTTGACCCGCTAAAGTACGTGATCTTGCCGTTGAGCACGAAGTTGGTGCCGCTGGTGCCGACAAAGCCAACGTTTCCACCAGATTCAATCTTTGCCGCAAGCTCTCTGTTTTCCAACGGCGCGAAGGAATCATCCGTTGGCTGGGAGGGCAAAGTGTACTTGTCGCTGCGATTGAACTCCGCCGAGCCAGAGTATCCACTCTGAAAATTTGTACTTGATGCACGCTGCTGGGACTCGGGTTGGGGTGCCAATATGTACTTGTCACTGCGTTCAAACGCGCTGGCAGGACTTGGGCCTTGTGCTGTGCCCACAACTTGAGACGGTGCCTGTGCAGTTTGCGCTTCTGCTGTGGCCATTATGGCGCAAATTACCACCAACATACGTGCCGTACTCATGCTTTCTACCAGATGGATACAGTCAGGCGCTCAGCATCTTCAAATATACAGATGGCGGGTTGTTTTCAGGGCCTGGAAAAGGCAGCCCAACACCTTATCTCGCGACAGATTGCACAATAGCAGGACTGGTTGGCGGAAATGTGATAGACAGACAGGACAGAAGGGACAACACGAATACTTTGAAAAGCATAGTACGACGGTTGTCGACAGATGCCACCTGAGCAGAGCAGCCAAATCAGGCAACCCCCTGGCCATTTTGAAGTCAGAGGTGCAATGTCACCACCCGTTGCTGACGCCATTAATTGGTGGTAGCATGGACTGTCTCGTGCACATTTGGGAAAAGGGCTGTTGCCAGCGCTGCGCATGCATGGCCCATGCCGGTCATGACTGATCAGGCTGGTAATCCCATGGGTTTTACAGACTCTTATGATACCTGGGCTCATTCAGTCGTGCATGTCTGAAATTCTAAAATTCGATTCCCCAACAATTCAGTGTTTGTAGGCCTTCTGTTGCCGGCTGGGATGTGCTGAGGCTTGACTTAGATACTGTGAAGTCACCTTATTTTTATATACATTAGCCATGCAGGAGGCACTACTAGTTGACGTGCATGGATTTGAAGTGAATTGTACATGCATGACTGCAGGAGCTGGTGCTGGAGCGCATGCAGCCTAAGGAAGAAATGCCTTGAAGGCACAGGCGCAGAATCTGCGGAGGCACCTCAGATCCTGTGGGAGACCTTGGCACTCTGTCAAGAAGTAGCGAGCAAGATGTGGCCTTCAGCAATCTCCTGCATGCTGTGGGTTCACTCGTTGATATTAGCCTTGGCGAGAGGTGATTCCTCTTCGGCACTCATGGAGCTCTGCATCTATGTTGCAGCTTCCTGTGGCATGCATGTCTCCATCATGCAATCTAGATCTCTGCTCTGAACTCTCAGAACTGAGAACTCTGAGAACCACAAAGAATGTCCGGGACTGTCTGCAGACGTCTGATCATGTAAATATGTCTGATAATGTCTGATAGAAAACCACGTCCTGAGCCTTGGGTTGGACAGGATCTTGCAGGTCTTGATTGGTGGTCGATGTACCTGAAGATGATGTGAGTTGCTGTGCGTGTATTTACATTTACTATTTTTTGCAGGAAGCATGACAAGGCTACGCGAGCAGTGGAGGCCTTAAGGAAGGCTGCAGGGGGCAGCAACCATGAGCAGATATGATCACTAGCACAGCTGTCCTGCAGGTCCTCCAAATCGCCATCTGCATGCAAGCTTTCAAGGGTGATGAGGTAACTAGAGTGATCTGCACATAGGCACTTGCATTGTGTAGGCACTATCCTTCACGTCTCTTTGAATTTGCTGTTGTTTGGAGCTCCCAAGCCCCTGTTTTTGCAGCTTGATTTGTGTTTGGGCAGGCCATAACAAGTATGGAACACTCTGGTGCTCGTCTAGATTGGGCAGACTTATCAAGGTGTCCCTGGCAAGCATAATGTTTCAGATCTGTTCATTGTGAAATACAAGGGAGACCAGATCAACTGCAGACTGATCTCTGGGATGGAAAGGCTGGTGTCTTTACAATGCATGTGCACTTTGAGCAAAAACATTCAGCATGCGGCGTTGCCTCACGCCAAACGCATCCTTGAGATTCATGCGTTTCACGTCATCTTCTTTGTGGCGCTGGGATCCGCTGAGAATATCAATTCTATTACATAACTATGTGAAGCAAAGTCTGCAGCATCGCAGCGGTGGAGAAGGGCCGGAGGCGGTGTGCCACAGCAGCCTGTTGACCGCCGCATCAACATCGGAACGGGGCCTGGACTGCGCGATGAAGGGGAGATGACTGCCTAAGCTTTGAAGAATTTTCCCTGCATATTTCTAGAGGTTTGCAAAGCCACCGGCGCATTTTGAAGCATCACAAGCCAAAGCAGCTTAGAGGGAGGGTGTACTGCAAAGGATCGCCCTTGCGACAACCACCGGCGCTCTCTACATTTTGGCAGGCATCGGTCGTTTTTAAAAGTGTATTAGAGCTGCTCTAGCCTGGTATTCATGGCAACAAGGGATCGGTAATGTGAATCTTGAGGCCAGACTTTAAGATGCCAGCAATCCTTTCCGCCTGGCAAAAGTCACTCGCGCTGCTGACTGATCGGTTTAGTCGTGATCTGTGATCGTTCAATGTAGAATCTACTTAGTTTGATCATGCATTGCTTGGCATTCTTATCGTTTCTGACACCTTCAGAGAGTTCTAGCTTGCAGACATCTGCTTCCACAGCTCAAAGCGGTGGCCTGAACAGAAGCTGAAAGCTCGTCTAGCGCCATTTGACAGCCATCCTCGTCCTTGAGCAGCAGATGCAGGCCAGTACAGGGTCTTTGCATCAGACCTGAGATGCTTTTTGTATGATGCTATCTGCAGGGCCCTCCGGCAGCTCCAGCATCATGCCGAGCACCAGGTCAGTGTGCTTGGGCATCCTGGTGGCCAGCTGCTTGGCCATCTTCTTCTACAGAGGAGACATGCTCATCAGGAGCAGGGACTCCCTACACATGCGCACCCAGGGACACTTGAGCATGCGCGTGCTCATGAAGGAGCATGGAGCGCGGACGCATGCTCTGAGGCCGCGCAAACATGCAGGTGATGCTTCCGCGCTGTGCACAGCACAGATGTGCTGTCAGGTGTTAACCCTCTCAGCAATGCTTGCATGCAAATCGATTGCTAACAGAACAGGATAGCATCATCAAATTTCCCAACTATTTGGCTGCATTACCATTGACCTGCTTGTCAGCTATTGGCAGCTCACAGTCAGCAGGCACAGCAGACAATGCAGAAATGGTCGCTGGAAGACAGCAGCTACCTTGCTCATCCCCATGCATGGCATACATACTTCATGTTAGATGTGGAACTCTCTGTCCCTGACATGCCTCCTGTGGGTGAATGGCCAGGTGGCGCAAAGCTGGAGTTGCCAGAGGGGGCATCCCAGATTGACAGCCCCCTGGAGCGGCTGGAGAATCACTACTCCAGCCGCGGTGCACCCGGGCCCTACTTTGCCATGTGCCTCGTGGTGAAGGACCAGGGAGATGACCTGCGAGAGTGGGTGGACTACCACCACAGCATCGGCGCCGAGAAGTTCTACATCTTTGATGACAACAGCAGCGTCCCTGCCCTGCTCGAGGTCCAGGATCTTATCCATGCAGGTGAGTCTACAGACTTAAATTTTCTGCATCTCTCATATGTTCATATCCGGTCCACTCAATGGATCCTGCATCCTCAATGCCAACATGTAGCCCTGGCATTTTGCATGCGGTCTCTCAATACTGGCTTTCATACATAGCGGAAGCTTCTGGATACATGTTTGATGCATGAAATTTTTATAAGGCTACCATGAGGCATGAGTATCTTGTAATAAAGGTCAGCAGCCGTAAGGCCACCAGCGAGGCATGATTGAATTATACTGAGGGTCAGGTGATGTCATGCATGTGGCAGGCATTGTGGAGTATGAGACTATAGAGAGCTATGATCACCCCTCCGGCAAGGTGCAGCTGTGGGTGTATGACACCTGCATACAGCGCTACGCCGGCCAGCACCAGTGGATGGCATTTGTGGACGTCGATGAGTACTTTGTCATCACTGACAGCAACATCACAGCCTTGCCAGACCTGCTGAAGGACTACGAGGACTATGGGGGCCTGGTGGCAAATTGGCAGGTCTGTTAACTTCCAGCATGGCTGACATGCATGCCCGGCAAGAAACTGCATGTCCTTGTCCTCTAGGTATCAATGCATGCATGTAGAAGACCAAGAGGGACAGAGACAATGTCACCAGTCTGCAGCTACCATGTGCATTCATGCTTGCAAGCAATGCATGCATATGAAGCCTGGCAGCACATATGAGAGTGAGTGTTTCAATACTTGGCAGTTGCATGGGGTAGCACTAAAAGTCACCATTGAGTCTTGCAAAACAGGGGAAACAACACATGTGACATGCACGTGCAGTGCTAAATGAGGATGTCCTGCCTGCTGCAGATGTTTGGCTCGTCTGGGCACATGAGTAGGCCGCCAGGGGGCACGCTGGAGTCCTATGTGCAGTGCTTCCCAGTCGATCACAGGGAGAATGGGCACATCAAGAGCATCGTCAACCTAGACTATGCTGAGCGCGCAGACCGCGACCCACACCACTTCCTCTTCAAGGTGCGGCCTCGCCTCCTCTTACACAGCTCTTTCATCCTCATAATGGGATGCATGCCCACCCTCCTGCTGCAGCTGTAGAGCGTCATGCATGCCAGCTCTCTCACTCTGCCCGGTTGACTTTTCATGTATTGCTCCTCTGCATCTTGATACGTGATAGGCAAGACAGGGATGCAAAGACAGGCAAAATTAGGTCTATGGGGATCAAATGATTGGTTTTTACGTTGAAATGGACGATGTGAGCCTGTGCTTGAGCAGTAAAACATAGTAATTTGACGCCCACATCCAGCCAGGTAGTGAGAATTACAAAGTGAGATCTAAGTGGTGGTGATGTGCATGCATGCAGGATGGCAAGCATGCAGTCAACACAGCTCGTCAGATGGTTGATGGCCCCATGGCAGAGGATGTGGTGACGGACCGGCTGCTGCTGCACCATTATGTGACAAAGTCCCTGGAGCAGTACCTCGCCAAGATCACCCGCGGCAGCGCGATGGGCAACCGCAAGAGCATCGAGTTCTTCGACTTTGTGCAAAAGGAGGCCACAGAGAACTGCACAGCTGCGCTGCACCTGGGCCGGTAGCTGGCTCTCCTGGCCTGCAGTGGAAGCTTCGGTGCAGCTGCTTGAATTGCACAGCTGCGCTGCACCTGAGCCTCTAGCTGGCTTTGCTTGAGCTGCAGTGGTAGTGTCAGTAAAGCTGCTCTTGCAGATTATCGGGATGGAAACTGCTTTTCCATCGGATGTTCATGCAGCCTGGTAGCTGCATGTGTTTTTCCACACCCGCAGACAGAATCACCTGGGTGCCTTCTGGTCTTTTTCCAGCTGGCCAATGCTGCAGCTGTCCTTTCTTCAGCAGCGGCTGTCATGCAACATGCATTGCAATTGCCAGCCAACCTGGCTTCAATTCTTGCGCTGCCTGCCATGGGCTCTCAAAGTCTTTCAGCTGCAGAGGGTGTTTTGGAGGACCTTCCAAAGTCCCATGGTTTGGGCAGTCAAGGCTTCAAACATGCCAAAAGCCTTGGTAACGGATGATATCTGTTGCTCGTGGGATCAATACAGTAAGCAACTTATACATGAAGCCTGATGTGTCTGGCAATCTGCCTGGAACAAATGAGGGAGATTTGCGAATCAGCAAAGAATGTCAAGCGTTTTCTTTTGACTGATATTTGAAGCACTGGCGGCGATAACAATTCATTCACCAATTCCAACTTCGGAAGTCCTCTATCTTTGCTGGCGATGTTCACCGTACAGGGCGCAGACTGTGCCGCACAGTGATTACAGAATAGGTGAGTAGGGTAGATTGATTTGGAAGTATTCTAGCAGCAAAGTAGAGCATGCATGCGCAGTGCGTGACTGTTACGAAGGCCTTGGCAGAAGTGATCGTGTGAAGTCGGATCTTTTTCCATGAATATGTTCTCTGTATTCATACGCAACACGTGTCGATTGCACAGCATCAGCGCTTGTCAGTGGCACGCAAGCAAAAGGCTCAGTGCGCGTGCTGTACATATTATATATATAAGCATTAGCAGTGCTGATTTAGCACCTCCCTGCCGGCAACAGAAGGCTTACAAATACTGAATTGTTGGGGAATTGACCTCTAGAATTTCAGATGCATGGATGAATGAGCCCAAGTATCAGTAAGAGTCTCAGAATCCTTTACACGGAGCAATCTCTGTACAGTCTTTGTACACAATGTGAGGCGAGCACATGCACCGGGCCCTTGTAAAACCCGTGGGATCATCAGCCTGATCAGTCATGGCCGGCATGAGCCATGCATGCGCAGCGCTGGCAACTGCCTATTTTCCAACTGTGCACGAGACAGTCCGTGCCACCACCACCTGCGTCCGTAATGGCATCCGCAACAGGGGGTGACATTGCACCTCGACTTCAAAATAGCCAGGGGTTGCCTAGTCTGGCTGCTCTGCTCAGGTGGCATCTGTCGACTCCTGTCAGACGTCGTACTATGCGTTTCAAAAAAATTCGCGTTGTCCATTCTGTCCTGTCTGTCTGCCACATTTACCGCCACCCAGTCCTGTTATTGTGCTGCCTGTCGCGAGATAAGGTGTCGGGCTGCCTTTTTCAGGCCGTGAAAACAACCCGCCATCTGTATATTTGAAGATGCTGAGCGCCTGACTGTATCCGTCTGGCAGAAAACATGAGTTTGGCGCGTAAATTGGTGGTTCTTTGCGCCATTATGGCCACAGCAAAAGCCCAAACTGCACAGGCACCGTCTCAATATCTGGGCACAGCACAAGGCCCAAGTCCTGCCAGCGCGTTTGAACGCAGTGACAAGTACATATTGGCACCCCAACCCGAGTCCCAGCAGCGTGCATCAAGTACAAATTTTCAGAGTGGATACTCTGGCTCGGCGGAGTTCAATCGCAGCGACAAGTACACTTTGCCCTCCCAGCCAACGGATGATTCCTTCGCGCCCTTGGAGAACAGAGAGCTCGCGGCAAAGGTTGAATCTGGTGGAAACGTTGGCTTTGTCGGCACCAATGGCACCAACTTCGTCCTCAACGGCAAGATCACGTACTTCAGCGGGTCAAACGATTACTTCCTCATCCTCAGGTGCCGTCCTTGTCACTATTGCTATTTATATGGGACCATGTTTGCCGTGAAATTGCATTTTCTGACAAAAATGTTGGTTGCACGAGTCCAAGAGACACCCGTGTGCTCTGCAGGACCTACCTTTCGGACGACCAAGTCAGGCTTTTCTTCAGGGTAGGATGTTGCTAACATCCTCTGCTCTGCACACACTCGTAGTGCCACTGACGATATAACTTCAGTCGTGCTCGTCACTGATTTAATCAGCTAGGTGGTGTGCACTCAGCTGTGAGCTGCGCAAGCAGGTGATGGCTGGGAACGGCATTGACTTGATCAGGACTTGGGGCTTCCTCAACGGCCAGGACGACCCTTACACTGCTGGCGTCTCCATCCAGCCATCGGTGATTCCCCTTTCTCACCATTCCTTCCAGAAAAGTCCTAGCGCAGCTCACTTCTAGAGGATGCTTTGGCATCTGCCATGCTGCCACCAATGCCTGATGAGCTCACCCCTATAGCGCCTGTGTTCTGCTGTCATGCTGGGCGCTGCCCGTGAAAATTAGAGCCAGGCATCCGATCAGCTCTAAGTTCACTGAAGGTTCGTGATGTGACTGACTGACAAACTACCACACAATTAGGCTTTATTTGTGTACTCAAACTTCAGTCAAGTGCGGATTGTGCCGATGCTGTGAGGACTGTGGTCAAGCATATGCTGGAATTGATGTTGGGGTGACTAAGCGACTGACTCATTGCTGCACCAGATTGGGGTATTCAACGAGCAGTCACTGCAGCGCCTGGATCTGATCTTTGCTGAGGCAAACTCCAATGGCGTGCGCATCATCCTGCCATTTGTCAACTTCTGGGCCGACCTTGGAGGCATGCAGTGGTATGTCACACAGGTACATCCCCTTTTCTATCTGTTTGTTTCCTACCTGCATATTGTCACTTCTGCGAGGCAGGCATTCCTGCCCTCCTCTGGCGCTCGCTCTGTGTTTCATTTATGCAGTCCCTCTTGCTGGTGAATATTCCACCAACATTCTGTGAACATACCTCCATCGTTTGGGGACTACTCATTAACAAAGGAGAAAGACCGGGCAATTTTGTTGCATTTGTGATATCTGTCATATGCACAAGGCTCCAATGCTGTGACATGCATGCTGCAGCTTCTGGGCCCAGGACATGCTCTGGATGAATTCTACACCGACACCACAGTCAAGCAGGTTAGGCACCTCTCTGCACCTCCAGACACACATGCCACTTGCCGCCTTCCAAGTCCATGAATTGCCTTTGCAACTCCCAGCAGCTTTCGCTTCCTTGAGCCCTGTCCTATCCTCTCACCACACAAGATTTGTGACCCTCAACTTGACTTTCAAGCTGCGTAGAAAATTATTATGTGATTGCTTTCAGCGGCCTTCCACTGCAGCTCATCTGCAGAGGCAGCTTGGCCCCTAAGAGGATGAGTCAGTATCAAAGGAGTAACCACCAATTTTGAGTCTGAGTGGCTAGATGCCTGTTACGGAAGACATGCATCATTACCAATGATGACTCAGTGATGTGCATGCATGCCGCAGGCGTACAAGAACTACGTGAAGAAGATTGTGACGCGCGTCAACACTATCACCGGAGTGGCATACATCAACGACCCCACAGTCTTCGCATGGGAGCTCGCCAATGAACCCCACCTCAATGACGGCTATGAAGACAGCCTCGGAGTTCCCCACGCCTCAATCGTGCGCGCGTGGGTTGCTGAAATGGCCGCCTACATCCGCAGCCTTGACCCCGGCCACATGGTGCGGACGCATGCTTGACTGCTGCAGACTGTAACAGTTTACTATCTATTACTAAGCGGTTGGTTGGGGGGCCTGCCCCCCCACACTCAGTATCTGCTGGGCTCCGGGGGAGCCAATCACCACTTATGATTCGGGTCACTGCTGCTTGGTTTCTCCATTGCGTTTGTCAAAGAAGCTGCTTGCCTGAGCTGTCCTTGGAATATGGTTGAGCTTTCTTGAGGAGCTACATCCCCCTGTTTTTCCAGACATTACAGTCATGCATGCATCCTGAAGCTGCTTCTGATTGGTTCCGCGCTCAAAACAGCACCGGACTCAATAGCTTCTTGCCCTGCACAGCTGTCTGACCTGCAGTACTGTTGTCGATTTCACCATGTGAGCCCATGCTATCCACACACAATGGCACTTACCGCACAGGAGGATTGCCAAAACATCAGTCCTGACAACAGACAGAGTCACAATCCCATGAGCTGATCTTCTTCGCTGCTTGCGCAGATCGCGACTGGAGAGGAGGGATACATCAGCACTGGAGGTCCCAATTCTGGCTGGCGCAACGACGGCACCAAGGGCGTTGATTTTGGGCTGAACTTGCAGGACCCCAACATCGACTTTGGCACCGTCCACGTCTGTGCGTGCCATTTTTCTTGCTGGAATATTATACTCCAATTTTTTGACACGTCTGCAAGAACCTTTGTTGGGCCCTGGCGAGTCCAGGCTTTTTGCCTTGCGAGCCCCTTTTGGCACACGAGGATGCCTGGCGCAGATGGGTGCCTGACAAAGTTGAGTGCTGTCTTGCTGACTGTAGAGTTGCCGCACGACCCAAAACATATGCACTGCAGGCTGGCTGTAGGCATGAAGCAAGAGGCTTGAAACCTTTTCTGCGTACAATGATACGACATGCAATCTCAGACCATCTTGCGTCTCAAAATTTACTTGTTAAATTATTTCTGTGCTTGTTATACAAAGTCAGGCAGTTGGGGCGAAATTGCCGACATCATGAGGGCCTGATTTGCCTGTAGCATTGTACGTGGGAACTGAGCTCATTCAAGCTGTGGTTTCAATTTGCACGTTGCATTGATCTTACATGATCAATCTGCTGTGCGCGCATGCAGACCCCGGCAGCTGGGGGATACCCGCGGACAGCGCGGCGGAGTTTGCCAACAGCTTCATCTACAGCCGCGCCCAGATCGCTAACGCAATCGGCAAGCCCTTCATCCTCGAGGAGACCGGCATGGATGTGCGTTCCCTTCCTCACCCTTTTACAAGGGTCATTAAGTACAGGGCTAGGAGACCGGCTTGAATGTGGGCTGTCATTTAACCAAGATCCATATAGGGTTGAGGGAAGTCATATATACCCTCTTTCCAAGGGCCATTTAGACTAGGATTACTCCGCATGCCCTTCATCCTTGAGGAGACCGGCATGGACGAGCGTTTAAACACCCCTAGTTGCAAGGGTCTTTAGGGCTTGGGTTTCTGGCACCTGAGCATGGCCAAATACTACAGGGCACATGCAAGTAAACTTTGGGGGCAAGAGAAGCATGTAGGATTGCTCTTGTTCCATCAGTCATCCCAGCTGATGCAAAGCTCAGCAGCAGTCTTTCTTGCGCACCACACCACAAGGACCTTCTGGCCTCTCTAGCTGTGCACAAAGATGCGCAAGGCCATGGCTTGCATGGGCTTTTTTGCTCGGACCTGGTTCCCTTGTTACCCCGGAGGGTGGCGGTACATAATGCTCCAGAAGTAAAGTAGGGGTTGTGTGTGTGTGTGTGTGGTCTGCAGGTAAACGCATACCCACTCTACCGTCCAGACTTCTACACATACCTCTTCAGCGCAGCGCAGCGCTCGGACGCAAAGGCCATGATGCCCTGGGAGCTCGTGGCATGGCACGTTGATGCCCGGGACAGTGGCGGATATGACTTTGGCATCGACGATGTGTCCTTCGGCCCCGTCTCAGCCGCCATCGCCTACCAGAAGAACAGGGTGCGGACTCTGTACAAATTGTCTTGATTCCCTGAGTAGTCCCTTTGGGTTTGACTCAGCCGCACTGACTACCAGAAGAACAGGGTGCGCACCCTGCTCACAGTGAATTACCGCCTTGATAACCCTCAAGCCAGGGGAGTTTAGCCTACCTAATTGGTGTCAAGATAATAAACAGTTCCTTGTTAAAGCTACAGAAGTATGTGAGAATAATTAAGGGAAATCATTGCTTTCCCCTCTGGCAAGCCTTGCGGATTGATCCAAGATGCTTGCAGGAAAGCAGTGCATAGTTACATGCTCTGATCAGCAGGCAGGTACCCAATCAGACAGTGGTATAATCAGAGCGGAGCTCATGAAGCTTAATTTGGCTGAGCGCTTTGTCACTTTTGCATGCAGACGATGGCATGCGCGTCCGGGGTGTGCCCGCCAGTTACACCCCCCTGCACCTGCTTCGACGTGCCTCCATCCTCCGATTTCACCTGCCCACAGCAGGTAACCGCAAGCTCTGCTCACTGCACATATTACACTGTACATCTTCACTGCCAAGGGATGATTTGCACATGTAAGACTGTGCTGCGATCTGCAGTTCTACCTCGCCGTTTTCGGGGGCCATTGCAGCGATGCCCGCTCGTGCATGCATGCAAAGTCTAAAGTGACACATCCCCGACAAGAGCTGGATGCCTGATGGTTGCTCCAGCTTATGAAAGCGTCTCTGAAGCCTCCATTGGAGATTATGACACAGCAGCCCCTGCCACAAGCGCTTTTGGATTGGTTGAGACATTTGAGATTACCATACTCAGCGCCAAATTCTCTTGCATGGTATGTAAGTTTATTTGTCATGGGGAGGGGGGGGGGGGGATTTTCTGGTGATATACTGTGTAAGGTACACCAAAGTCAACGGTTTCGTGTGTGCAACTGCAGGCGGGTTTTTATCAAGGCAACTGCTCAAAGGTCAACTTCCTGGGGACCGGAATCTGCGACCTCAGCTGCGGCCGCTGCAGCCGCTGCGCTGACTACGATTACTGTAAGTCCTGCACCGACAAGGCACCCTCGCCGGACTACACCTGCAAGGAGCAGGTGCGCTAAAGGGGGTGTTAACTTTGTATTTATAGGGTTGAGGGGTATGTATTGGGGAATTTGGGGCTGCGTGTTATGCGCCCAGTCTATATCATGCGGTAATATTAGGGTCCAATGCATTCCAGGATAAGGATTTGGTATTGCGCACCTCATGATACACCCAACTGCGGCTGTGGAGGTGCTGTGAGAAGCCATTGATCATCCTCTGTTGGAACCGAGCATCTCATCACCATTCCGCAGGATGCCGGGCACACAAGCTGCTCATTTCAACCCGCTCCAAGCACCAGTCACATCAACAAAATAAAGTCCTGCATGTGGGGTTGCGACCTTAGGATCCTGTCCTGGGACTCAGAGCTCGCTTTGTTACTGCAGGCGGGCTTTTACCAGGGCAACTGCTCGGCTGTTTCCTTCTTGGGGCCCGGCACATGCGACGCCAGCTGCGGCCGCTGCAGCCTGTGCCCTGCCACCAGCGGACCCCCCAAGTGCCAGATCAACATTGCGGTACGGTTTCTCACCCCCAGCCTTCAGGGGAACTCATATTCTCATAGGTCGAAAAGGAGAGGACATATGCCGGAGGCTGTATGGAAGATGTAGACTGCCCCACCTGCCAGGTCAACATCAGAGAAATCCCTTCACAGCATTGCTGTGTGAAAACATCACTGGTTTCTAGTAACCTGTGTAGTTTAGTCATGGTTCTGCCTGGCTATTTCTGGACACAGTTCTAATATCATTCCCATTTAGGCATTCCCCCCTTTAGATTCACTCGTTGTGTCACCGAGCCAGGCCTGTCTTTGCATGCTTGCCTGTCCTGCCAGGTGCTTCAATGCCCAGCAGGTCAAGCTGGCTCCTGAGGGATTCGCTATATTATATGTATCTATTTTGAGGATTCCTCTGCTGATAAATTCAGGTGGGCCCTGTGTGGCCAGCGGGCGGCACGCAGCAGGGGACAAAGATGCAGATATATCTTAGCTCCCCTGCCAACAACACCATTGTTGCCCCCTACACCGTAACCCTAACCTCCCCCGCCCCCTACAGCGCTGCATACCCCTGGGAGTGGCAGGCCACAATCACACCGGAAGGGGTAAGCCCACCCTGGTTCCCCTGTGGCCTCTTGTGGCTCCAAAATATAGTATTTAGCAGGCGGGGCATTAAGGCAGCCCTTGCTGCTTGCATGGCGCTCGCCTTGCATTGTTTGTCTTGCTTACACTCTGGCCCAAAGTAGTGGCAAGCATCCTAAGCAGCCTTGACAGAAGCAGGGCCACATGTGGCTCAGAAGATGCATCTTGTGCCAACACACTGAGGATTAAAAAAATTGGAAGGATTTTCTATCATTTCAACGCGTTTTTAATGGGCGTACTCTTGTAGACTCCCACAGATCCTATGGCCCTGTCTGCAAAAATAAAACACAGCACTGCACAGAACAAGTCTGTGATGCCCCTTTGCCCGAGCCATGCCTGTTTTTTGCGCATCGCTGCTATGCAAGCTGTGATAGCGTGCCCTTTCTAGAGGTCACCTGGTGACTAATGAACAAGGAAAAGTAAAGATGCTCAGCATACTGTGGTTTGCCTGCAGCTGACTGGACTTGTGCCGGGCACCTATGACACTCTACGCCCCTTTGGAGGCAACACAGCCAACATTGGAACCATCGTGTTCTTCAGCGACCCTGCCGCACTCAAGCCCACATCCGCCTCTATCAACAACCAGACTTGCGGCCTCACTGTGTCAACCTACTATGAGCCTCTCGGCTGAGCACCTGAGCTCTCCTCTCCTGACATCGCTGACAAACTCCCACCCAAGGTGACTCACCTGACCCAGTGATGCAGGCGGCTGTAGGGTGTCTACATTCACAGACCTGCTCCTTGATCGACGCTGGCAAGCTGAAGCAAAAGCCAACGATGTGGGAAACAAGCCACAAATGATAAACTTCGCCTGCTAGTAGTCAGGTGGAAAAGACAGCAAGTTTAGAAGCGCAGCAGAAGGCCCCGCTGTGAGCCTCGGGGTCTGTTGATTTGTTGAGAATATTTCATTGAGCGCTTTTTCCTGGACTGCGATTGGCTGATGTCTTTCACCAGGCATCGTGTGATCTCATGGACCTCCGGGGCTTTTTAAGTTCTGAGAATTGACTACCTAAGATCACTTGTTTGCTTGCTGCCTGCGTGGGTGCCTGGCTGATAGCATCCCACCTTGCTTTTGCTCCTCAATCTGGATGCAAAAAAATATTTCGAAGTTGAAAAGGGATATACTGTTTTGGCATGCTGGCGATTCTTGTGCCCAACAATGATTGAACCATGCTGAGAAGTCTGTTGAGATCTGAATGTCAAAATGTGGAGATCAGAATGATAACATGTTTCCAGGCCACATTGGAATGGGGGTGGGGTGATTTTGTTTACACACCGGGTTTCTTAATTCCAGGCAGTTCTGCAATGCAAACACAGCTATTCCCAAGAATATCTTCATAATTTTGGAACGCAAGCCCTCAGATCTGAACTGCAGCCCTGTTCAGATGTTGATTAGTTGTACCCTAGAAGGTTGCATTCAAATACGGTGACCTTCCTTTGAGTGGGCTGCGCACATACTTACCTCACTTTCTTTGGGTAATCTCGGGTTGTCTCCACGCGCTCAGACCAGCAAGATGTCTGTCGTACTATTTCTGTTCATACCAGGATTTGCCTGGTTTTCAAGCGACCTTCAGCCCTATGAATGTGTTCTTTGTGGGTTAAATCCTTTACTTAGTCTGACGAGTTGTGGCAATCATGGATGTGCATGCGTGCAAACATTCAAGAAGAGAAGCTGCAATTATTAAGTACAGAATGGGAAATAGACTTTGAGAAGGGACATGTTGAGCGGAAGATCAAGCCTACTGACAATGACTTGAGATTACAACGAGTAGTGATTGCTTGTGTGGGTATCTTCTCTTATAGCCATTTCTTTCTATTGCATGCCAGAAAGCAATTGATGCCTCTTATGAGTGCTGTACATACCCTAATGACTGCATGTCTTGTGTGTAACTACACCTTTTTTATCATGATGATGAAAGTGTCCACCGGTATGACACAACTAAATTGGCCATTAGCATGCCCTTCACTCACCAAAAGGACATTTTCTGTCTAGCCAACCCCTATAAATACAGTGGCACTAGAATAAGGGCAGCAAAGCATTAATGCACGTGGTGAGTTGAACAAGGGTAATCTCTGGTTCCAACAAATCCTCAAAACAGGCCTATATTCCAATATTATAACGGTAAGTACAGCACAACGTGACGAGTGCATCAAGATTTTCCAGTGCAAGAATAACAGAATGTTGTGTGCATGCTGACTAATGCTTCATTGAGGCAACCGTGGATGGCCAGACGTGAGACATACAACCTCATTCAGAAGTGATGCAACAAAAATGCATGCCTCACTCCAGAAATTCCTGTCCTTTTCTGACACATGCCCAACAAAATTCTATACAGTGAAAAAGTGCAAAGGGCTCTTGCCAGCAAACACACCTGACCGACCATATTCCCAATAGCCAGCTGCAGGAAAGGAAGGGTGCAATTGCATTGTTGAAGACTACAAAAATACAACAGAGTAAGGATGCAATGCCGTCACTAGTACCCGGGATGGCTCGTAATCACAACCTGAACTGCCCGCTAGGGTGCTCTTCGTCCCGTAGACTCCTGGCTGAAAGCCACATGCGGTGAAGAGAAATTCCATGAGATACTGTACATGCGTTGGGTCATCGGTGCATATATGTCCTTGACGGCCGCCCAAAATCTCCCAGAAAGCCATCAATGGGCCCAGAAAAAGCTCATGGGCCCCGGCCTCAATTGGCACTCCTCCACTGAAGGCTGCTGAAAAAGCCACATCATGCTGCAGCCAGAACTTCTGAATTGTGATAACTAATGATCTGCCACTGACGCTGCCAAATCAGTCAGTGCTGCTTGAAGAGGCACTGTTCCACCAAGTGGTTGCATCGGCGATTTGTAGGCTAGGGCCTGAATTCAAGATATACAGCCAAACGCCAGATCAACAGCCTGAATTGAAGATACCCCATCAAACGCCAGATCAGGCTGCACAGCTGCGCTTTGTGCAGATCAACGCAAGCTAACAGAGCTCCTCCGATGGTCGCCAGTTCAAGCTCCCCAGAAAGAGAGTTCTCGTAGATTGATTGTGAGAAACAACCAATCTACCAGAGGTCGTCTGTGGGCCTCCAGGGTAGGTTGTCTGGGGGCATGGGGCAGGTGTTGGGCGGGGGGTCCTTGTGCCACAGCGGATTCGCGCGATTCTCCCTCAGCTCCTTCAGGTACTCCCGAGCCAGCTGCCACGCACAGACAAGGCACCTCAAGCACACTCCTGCATGCTCTTAAGGACGAAAGTTGAAGTTCACTGTCATTTTTGCACCTCTCAAACCCGCCTAGGAATCTTGACTACTTAAATGGAGGATGCAGTCAGAATAGCATGGCAGAGGAAAAGCATGTCAGGGGTGCTGCAGTTGAGGGACAGACATTGGTGAAGCAGGTGTATGAAAAGATCTACGGTAATTATAGTAATAGTCATGGTAGACAAGGGAAAAAATGGATTATATGCTGACCTGGTTGGCGGCTTCGCACTGAAATCGGCGGCGTTCGCTCATGTCATTCAGCCGCCGCTGCCGCCGGTTCTCCTCGCTGTTCCCTCTGTAGCCGCTGCCGTTGCCGCCACCGTTGCCTGACAAACACGACACCCTCTAACAATGATATAGTCAATTCTGTGAGCATTACTTTGGCCGGCACCAATGGGTCTGTGACACTTGCCATGCGTGCACCTGGGAGTCATCGGAAAGCAGAGAGCGGCGGAATTAATTTAAACCTTAGCTGCACCAGCAGTGCTTTGAAATTTCTGACGAGCGTGTGAGCACATTGGAAGAGCTGCATGCACGCTGCGGGAGGGTCCCAGAATTCTGCATGACGTAGGAATGACTCGCAAAGAGTCGCAATGATGTCATGATGACTCGCAATGACTCGCGACTACCCACCGAGCACGGCGCCACCGATGGCCGCTCCGGCGGCGCGCTTGAGAAGTCCGTAGCCAAGAAAGGCGACGGCTCCGGCGGCGACTAATCCCAGCCAGCCGCAGCCGCGGCTCTCCACCCATGCTTTTGCACGTGACAGCGCGTTTGCGTCCGACTTGGCAAGCGCATCCGCCTCATTCTGCACACACACAGAGTCACTCATCATTCACGGGTGCAATCCTACATATGATTGTATCCATGGGAGGCAAGATTGGCATACAGACAAAAGCCAGTAGACGTTTATCCAAGAGGTAACAGTGCAAAACCTCCTGAGGAAGCATTGCCGGCTTTCAAAGGTGCCGGTGCCTGCGTGTTTGGCATGTTGATCAGGTAGAACACAGCAGGACTGCTGGGGATGCTTGAAGTCAACCACTGCATGCCAAATGAAGTGCACGCTCCCTTCTGACAAGTTCAATAAGGGAGGCAGAGATTGACCACACAAAGCACTTGCAGGCCTCCAAGTAGAAACTTCACAGGCCTTCCTTCCAGGGTGCCTCGCAGTCATTAAGCCCCTTGCAAATCTGGAAATGCCTCCGATGGCCAACCTCTTGTACCACCCCACCATCTTTACCAGCACATGCACTAGGGGTAATAAATATACTAACATGCTAGTACAGTACACTAACATGCTAGTGCGCTCTACTAACATGTCAAGCGAGTACTTAGCCCTAACATGCACTCATGCACTAGAACCTTGCAGTCTGCACCTCTAGCTGCCCTCACACCCCCTAGACCAACAGTGTACCATTGAGCAGCCTTCGAATAATCTACAAATAAGGCACTGTGCTCTGCGCGCACCCGGGCGGCCAGAGCGGCGTGCATCGAAGGTCTTGAGGTGAGAGTCTGCGCGCCGCCGCGGAGCGACTGCCGGCCGCCGTTTTGGATGTTCTGGAACAGAGCGCCGCCGCCGCCGCGGGCCGGCGTGGCCGCCATCTTGTCTGCCAGCACCGCCAGATACTCCGCGTCGCTGTGGCAGCTCGCACCCTCCAGCACGCCTGCACATGCGATCCGTACTCCAATTTCAGGATTTATAATAATCAAAGCTAACGTAATCAACTCTGTTTCCAGCCTTCCAAGGCTATGTGCGTTCCAGCAGCACTCCTATAGATCTCTTTCAAACTAGCATGTCCTTGCAGCATTTCACGATTACCAAAAATGAATCCAAGTACACGTCTCGATACTGTGAATGTTGTTTTGCGTGATGCCTGATCGCCAATTCCCAAAGGCAATCGACACTTCTACATGATCAGTTTGATCAATACAAGGAAGCTGCCTTGCAACCCGGCATGCCAGCCATGGTAGAAGCAGGGCAAATAACAGTCTGTCTTATTCTTGCATGCAATCAATGGAACAGCAGAGTTGTGGGCGGGGAAAGTCACCGGTGGCGAATTGGAGCAGCTCCACCATTTGCTGTCGGTTGAGGCTTCCCTGGGAGGCAACGCCCGCCGCGCTGACCGTGCGGTTACTCAGCCGCTTCAGATCGCTCAGGGCCTGCGCAGGAATCAAGCACTTACTCAGAAAGAACTGGGAAAAGAGAACAGGTGGAGAAGGGGGGAACAAGTCGTGCCTAGATTGCCAGGACCAATTTCCAGGCAGCCCTCCAGATCAGACAGGGGTGAAAGACGGCCTTGCAGAGCAGAGACACCTGGATATTCCGGGCATCACTGCCCTATTGAGCAATCTTTCACCCCTGTTTGCAGGACCTTCGTGTGAGCAGTGAGTTTCTCTTTAATGCATCTGGCCACCTGCCTGGACCTTGTTTGATCAAGCGACCCCCACCAAGAGGCGGTGCCCATCACAATTACCCTGCTCGCCCATAAGCTTGCGGGGCGAAGGAGTCTTCAAAGACCACTAAGAGTAATTCTCTGTGAAAACCTGCTCTATTCTCTGTGCGCAGGAGTCTTCCAATCCCCAATCCCACTGAGAGGATGATTCCATTAAAGTGACCGTTACGTAGTCCCCCTTGAGGTTACGCGGCGCCAGACTCTGCCAGCAAATCTTGTAACCCTTGAATTGGCCCAGCACTGGCGTGATTCTTCTTAAGGGATGTGCCCATTACTAAATACCCATTTCCCCTCCAGCCTGCAGGGCGCAGGAGGTGTTTATAAGTACCTGGTCCCCCTGCAGTCTGCAGGGCCCAGGAGGCCATTATAAATACCTGGTCCCCCTTGAGGTCGCGGGGCGAGAGGGCGTGCCAGTCGTCCCACAGCTGCTGCATGTCCACCAGGTTCTGCGCGACCAGCGCCGCATCTTCGGGCGCGTCCGGCGCCAGATTCACGCTGAACGCCGCCGGGGCAGCCGCCGCGCCGCCGTGCGCCTGATCAGGCGACAGAGGTGAGTCAGCAGGTGCTGATGAATATAATTAGTCACTTAAACGAGCCGGCTCTGATGAAGTAATGGAAAGCAACCAGCCCCTGCTGATGACATTGGCACACCATCCACCACCCTGATTGTCCATGGGTTCACCCGGCGCTCAGAAAGAAGTGCCTTGTTCGATGTGCAGCAGAGCGAGACAGTGTGCGCAACTGCCTTCTCTCATTACAAAAGAGAAGAAACATGATGAAGGACGGGAATTAAGGGGTCAGGTCAGAATCGGGAAGCTACGGTGTCCACATTGCAAAAATAGAAAGCAACAACACAGAAGAATTTCTCACCTGGCCGTTGGGCGAGCCGTTGGGGTTGAACCAGGGGCCGGGGTGAAGCTGCGCCAGGATGTGGGGAGGCAGGCTGTGCAGATTGTAGGTGGACGGCTGCGAGCCATGATAGGCGTAGGGCAGGATGGAATCCGGCGAACTTGGCCCCGCCGTCAGCCGCTGCTGCTGCGGCTTGCAGCAATGCCCGGTGCACTCCCCCACTCCCTCCACCGCTGCGTAGCACGAAATGTTGACCAATATGGAATGATCACGAGTTGGCTGTAAGGAGCGTGCGTGGTAGCCACATTGCTAAAAATCCCCGCTGCAACAATTAAGAGATCGCTTCAGGATCGAAGCTGCAGTGCCATGTTCATGAGGTGACTTTGCAGCATCATCGAGTGACATCCTGTCAAAGATGGGATAGACATTGGCGGAGGCAGGTGTAGAGTGCACAAGGCCTACAAATACGAGGAAAGAGGCATGCAGAAACCGGACAGAAACAGACGGCGGCAGTATGGGGAATTGCACAGATGGTCATGGGGGGAATGTGGCGCTCACGATGGCTCTGCACAGCCGGGTGCTGGCCGTGGCGGTGGTTGCCGGCGTTTCGGGGCGGCGTGCCCTGCCGAAAACCATTCGCCCCTCCGTTTGTGTGTTCCATGCGCGCGTTGTGACTTGTGTGGCCCCTTCTCGTAAAGTCTGCACAGCACCTCACATTCAGTGGGAGGAGAGCCTGAAGTCACACCTAGCAGAAAGAAGAGGCGGGCGGCACTGAAATCTTGTCAGAAGGATGGCTGCAAGCTGCTTAGATGTTCTAATCTGACCGCTCACCTTCCTCCTCTCGAAGCCTCTAAGTCCGATATTCAAGTGTCGTGCGGGTTTCAAGAGTCCTGGAACACAGAAAAACACTCTTGTCAGCCTCGACAGGCCTTGGGGTCGCTTGTGTGAACCCAGATGCTGCTCTCTGACGTCTCTCGTTCGGCACCGCTCAAGCGCTTCACTTTCCGCAAGATCCAGCCTTCAGGCAATTATATAAGCCCTACTGACCACAGTATGCCACAGACACGTCCAATTCATGCGAAATCGCTATGACTCGGCTTCGCGGGTCCTTCGAAAGATCCGTTGTAACCTGCCGTGAGGGGGTTCTACCCTCGTTGTCAAATAAGGGGATTATCAGATCAGCTTGAAACTGCGACAATTCCGACATGAAAGTGATGCAGGTCAGAACACAGAGAGTCAAAGTGACGATCAGGTTTTTGTTGGATAAGGCATCTGGCCCTTGCCTTGAGCCTGGTATCATGCTCCTTGCCGCATCCCGTTCAGTAAAGTCAGCAGCTTCCAGAAAGTTTGTTCCGTTGAGAGATGAAACAATGGGTCGGAGACTCATTCGTGGTCTCGGTGTCCTGCCTGTCCTCCTCCTCCTTCTGTGACTCATCATAACGTGTTCCTTGCTTCCTGCTCCCATGCACATAAGAGAGATCGGAAAGCGGCAACAAGCCCATTGTTTTTAAAGAATAAAGAAGGTATGTAACTTGAGAGCTGCCGTATTAAGACATGTTCAAGTAGGCATTTTGACTGACTTCATCTTGAAGACAATGATCTGGCTTGCGAGATCAGCAGCTTCCACTGTGTGAGAGACACATTCTAGTCAATAACTATCACCTCGACAACCTCTACAGTCAGTATGGCCCAGCAAAATCTGCGATCTGCTCTGGCGTATTGTGTGAACCAAGTCAGGTGAGGAACACTCAATGCTTTTCACCTGTCACGCAATATACATCGGCAACGCAGGATGTACAGATCAACGTTCACGCGATGAAATTTTGTTTGAAGCTAAAATCGAGCAGCATTCGTTTAGCACACATTTATGATGATTAAGCATGTGCTTGTTGACCTGCAGATCCTTTGACTACACAAACTACGTCTGGACCATTCAGATGCCAAAGGTAAGACTTCCAATTATTTAACCTGATTTGATTCATTAGATGATTGTCTCCTTTTAGCATATGTGGGATATCCTGCACATCGCAAGCCCTGCTTCTGTCCTTTTGTGCAGCAGCATGTCAGGAGCTCAAGCGTGAGATTTGCAACAGATTCGATGTCATTATAGGCTCGTGATACCTTTGCCCTGCTTGTACAGGAGCTGCGAGCGCCGCTGATAGCGCTGCGAGCCTGCAATGTGGAGCTGACGCAGATCCCTGACAACGTGAAGCAGGAGCAGCTGATGCAGATTCGCATGCAGTGGTGGCGGGACGCCGTCAAGAGCGCCTACACAGACAAGCCGCAGCCCAATCCAGTCATCCAGGCCCTGCACGCGGTGCGCATTCCTAAAAAGATTGAATATTGCTGAGCGACTGATATGAGGAATGATAGCAGCCTTGGTGGAGCGGCTATGGGCGGGGACATCACACTTGTCCGGGATTTTGCAACCAATACCTAGGAAATGGGATATTTGTGTAGGGTTATTGTTCGATTGTGCCCTCACCCACGTGTTATGCAGTCACTTGTCTTGTCTACCACCTCTGCAACGCATCAGGCCCACCTCCATGTGCACAGGCCCTGTTACATGTATAGGGTCCCCAAGTTTGCCAGATCTAGGCAGCATGAGAACATGAGGCTTGAATTTCTCAGGGGGTAGGAAATACTACCCCCTGTCTAATACACTAATAGCCCGTCGTATTTTGTACCCCCTGTGATGTGGAAAGCCGGTATCATTAGTCCGCCCAATCTAGAAGAGCACCTGAGAAAATGAAGTCAAAGAGACATCGAACTGCAAAACGAGGGGCTGGAGAGCTCGAAATAACAGCAAATCCACAGACACATAGAGTAGAGACTAATGAATCTGCAAGCAAGCGCCCACCTGCGGACCACTCTAGTGACGCCCAATACCGTACTACAGAGGTGCTCGCCACTGTGTGCGTCCACAGATTGTAGCCTGCCCAAACCCAAAGAAACCATGTGAAAGTGATGCTGGGCAATTCGGAGCACCAGCAAATTCACATACAGGATAAGGTTGAAGTATCAAGGTCGAGAAGGTCGAAATATTAAGACGTTTTCAACAAGATACAAGTCCCATGTGCGACCCACCACTCTAGTTATTGCTGATTACATGCATGCCCTGTCAGCACAGGCGGTGGCGTCGGTGCCGCGGACCCAGTCGCACCTGTTGCGCATGGTGAGCACTCTGGAGGCGGACTACATACGCGCGCAGCCGCCCCAATCACTGGAGCAGCTGGAGCAGTATGCAGAGGGCAGCTCCTCCCAGCTGCTCTACCTCCAGGTGCTGTCCAGGCCAGCATTTCTGTACTTATCATTTTTTTACAATTATTACACGTTATTCAGTTGTTAAGGACTCGGTACGTCAAGCAACACCTGCACTATTGCTCTCCAGTCTTCTCGATTCTTACACTTCCTCCACCAGTAGTTTATGACAATCTCATGCATGCAAGATATGCGCCTGTAAGGCCAATCCCCAAATGTGGTGTTTATCAACCCCTTCAAGGGGCGGAAAACCGAAGATTCATGAGCAATGTGATTTATGGCCCAGGGGAAAACATGTAAGTGCAATGTTAACTTTTGACCCTTACTTAGCTCCAGCCCCCTCAGCTGCGCAGCAAGCAGATCATGCCCTTGCATGCTGTCTCTGCAGATCAGCACTGTCTGTGATGGCGCAAAAAACAAAGGAGGAAAGGAGACAGAGCCCGACAACGGAGGTGGAAAGACGGGGAAGGAGGGGGAGAACGTGTTCGAGGGTGAATGGACGGATGTTGAAGGGCTTTGGTGCACAGGGCAGGGTTGCAGGGGTGGATGATGAGCATTTTGACCACGCCGCCTCCCACCTCGGCAAAGCTGTGGGGATCGCCAACCTTTTGCGGGGGACCGCCTACCATGCTGCCAGGTGAGTCATCCTTACTTTTTATCACCTGGTGAACCTGCTTCCTGCATGCAGCCACTGCAGGTCCTGCCAAACTGCCACTTCCTTGTGGCGATTTGAGGGCGTCATGAGATGTTGCCCTGTCAGCTTTGGGTGACATCACGAGGGAGGCAGGGGAGTCTATCCCGAACATCCTGGTCACCCAAAATGCCTGTGTTCGAGGAATTGTGCTTGAGTGCGCAGAGCAGCTTCTCATGCAAACCAACAGATGTCCTTTGAATGGCGCTTTTAGGTGCAGAATTCTTGTGCGTTGATTCCCTGTCCAGGCTGTTCAGGCTGAGGTGCAATTATGCATGATTGTAGGAGGCGGTGCTATCTGCCGAGCGACCTGTGCTTGAGTGAGGGAGTCTCAGATGAAGATGTGCTGCGGGGCCAGAACACTGACAATGTCTCCAACGTTGTTTTCCAAGTAGCCACCCAGGCCAAGGTGGGCATCAGTACTGGGACTTACTAATCAGCGACTGGCATAGCGGTATGTGATAAGTTGCCAACTAGCGTGCGACAGAGTCTCGCACTGTCCAGGTTCCTTTGAAAGAACTATTATGGCAATGGAAGCTCATGCTGATGCATGTGTGGAGATAGAAAGCCGTTCAAGACCGCTGCTGCGATGGGACCAGAGGCACCTCCAACGCGTGCAGGGTGCTTGGCCTGCAACTTACTGCCAGGATCAACACAGCAGACAAGGGGAAATACTCTGCAGCAGAGCGCTGCGCTGCACATACGGCTGCAGAGCACAAGCTGATAGGCATGGTTGTGATGCATGCGCAGGGCCATTTGGACGAGGCAAGGGCGCTTAGCAAGCAGTTACCGGCAGAGGCAAAGCCGCTAATGCTGCCGGCTGCGGCAGTGGATTTGTATCTGAAGGCCCTGGAGAAGCACGAGTTCAATGCCTTTGCGCCGCAGCTGCAGTCCGGCGGTTTCACGCCCCTCTGGCACCAGCTTCTGGTCAAGTACAACCTGATGCTTGGCAGATTTTGAGGGTACCGTATCTGAAAGTTTAAACATATAGTTGAGTGCAGCTTGTCTGCAGACGCATCTTGCCTCTGGCAGGAACAGCATGCGCTTGTGCAACAATAGTTATCGACTGGCAAATGTAAAAATTCTTGAGATTTTTTGCGGCAAGTCATTGACAATATGATCTCAGTGTAGGTAAACCCTAAAGTGCTTGACTCATGACTTGAATGATGACATGGCATGAGAATTCTTGACTGTCCCAATCCGCTGGCAGTCAGGTGTGGATGCAAGGCTAGCGCTACAGCCTGTAGCCCTGAGGGCTCACTTGGCAACTTGCCAATGGCAAGGCCGCCTAGCGGCTAGCCCACAAATTGAATGCATTCATGGCACAAAAGTGCACCAGCGCAGCGCTTAGGAATTGGCTCCTCACGTGCAAGATTCTGTGGTGCGAAAAGGGGTCAGGATCACAAGGAACTCAGACTAACCTCATCCTGGCTGTCCCTGTAAGTTTGAAGGGACTGGGGTTGCCAGAACAGGCGTTGCCATTGATAATCCTTTGCATAATCTGTTACATAATCCGCTCCCCTTGAAACAAAACCTCGGGACAGAGACGGCTCTCCTGAGAACCGATCGCAGGCCGTCTTATCAAAATTTATCTTGGTGGCATTCATCTTTGCAAGCTTTATTCATAGGCGAAGAAATTCGACAAGCTTCCGTGGGCCTGAGAGGACAAGGCTCCAACCTTCCGAAACCGGCGATGGCCGTGCTCATCGTTCTTTTCGTGCTTGGTGCGGCACTTGCGGTTTATAGCTGCAAGGGGCTGATTATCTACTGGCTGGAGGTGGCCGTCAGCACTGCTGCAGGTCGGTTGTTGAAGTGTGCATTCGAAGCTGTGCCTTCGTAGACTTTTCGCACATAGTTAAAGCATTGCGGACTATATCTTATGTTTATTTTATAATGAGGTTATCTTAGTAGTGATGTACATACTTCCCGAAAAGGGGGATTGTCCAGGTCTGACTTGATCGGCCTTCATCCAAGACAGCACTTTGACGTGGGCAAGAAGCGCATGCCCAAAGTGGACACCTCCCTGAATGGGTAGTATACATGTCAGCCAGCCGATCTAAACTTTGCTGCAGCCTCTGCAGCGGTGGCCTTCGTTACAGAGGCACCGTTGGGGAATTTTGATCGATCACCTTCTGCGCGCAGGGACAAGGGGGAAAAAGAACCCGTGGCTGGAGGGCAGCTATGCGGCAGTGAAGCAGGAGCTGCTGGAAGCCGACCTGCCTGTGCAGGGAAAGCTTCCTGCCGCCTTGGATGGCGCATATGTGCGCAACGGGCCAAACCCCCTGCACCAACCCATTGGGGGTCACCACTGGTGCGCTGCCCTTGCAACCATATAAAATTACGATATGTTACATGTATCATCTCGTTGCACGTAACTGGAGCAGATGCTGGTTGGCCTGATGGTGTCGTCCTTGGCATGTGCATATGCACCTCATACGTGTCGAGCAAGTGATTGTGAGGAGGTATGCAGGTTTGATGGGGATGGGATGCTGCACGCGGTGCGCATAAAGGATGGCAAGGCATCGTACAGCAACGCGTATGTGCAGACGTCCAAGTACAAGCAGGAGAAGAAAGCTGGCCGGCCGCTGTTCTTCACGGTGACATCCAATCGCCGTTTTCTCATTCTTTCTTGCATACAGCAATATACAGCCTGTATGTTGCTGTACTACGGGCAGATAGCCTCCTCGCCTTCATCTCTGAGTGCTCCAGAACACGTCCTTTCATGCTGATATAGGACGCGAAGCAGAGCATGCTGTGGGACTGCATGCTTTGGATCCATGCTCCAATGAAGTTTGAGTCAATGTTGCACATGCTATGCATGCATGATTCAAGGGTGTTTCCCTGAGAGTGAATGCTGCGTATGCAGCTGGGTGCTATGGAGGGAGTGCCTGGGGTGCTCATTTACATGCTGCAGCAGCTGAAGGAGAAGCTGGGTGTTGTGGACACTAAGGTGCAGCACGTTCTGCCGTCTCATTGTCTACTCTGGCACCCTCTTACCTGGCCCCATTCTCAATGTTCCGTGACACCCCGCAATGGCCGAGATCCACTGAGCATTCCGGCCCAAGAGGGACCTTTGAGAATTCTTGATGCAGCGCTCTCTCAGCATTCCATGGAAAGGGCTGTCCAGATCGCTGTTGGAAAGGTTGCACCAGGGTTTGCCTGCAAACGGACGCTTGTTGCATGCGTATGGGCTCACAAATGTGCTTGGCCCACATTCATGGGTGGTGCTGACAGGATGTGAAGGTTACACCCAATTACTAACTGTAAGTTGATGCATGTCCATATAATATTATTACACGCTTTTCCTGCCAGAAGCAAGGTGCGTATGCAGACAAGCTGCAGTAAAGGCTGCCAAAATCCTACCCCTTGATGGACTCGCCAGATCCAAGCAAGACCCAAACAACCGTGGGCACGGTGCTCAGTTATTATACCGCCCCCCGCCAGCCGGGTTCATATATCCGGCGTTCCCTATGTGCTTGACTCACATGCATGGGTGTGCTGGCAGGATGGGGATGGGCCTGCCAACACCTCAGTCGTGTTCCACAACAAGCAGCTGCTCGCACTGGTGGAAACTGACCTGCCCCAAGTGGTGCGCTGCCTCCATTTCCAAATACTGTAGTACTCATTCTGAAACCCGCAATAAATTACTATTTTTGGCCAAAAAGGGTGGGTAAATAAGATCATATCTCCCAAAATGTGAACCCTATGATGATTATGAGACCAGATTCGGAAAGCTCTCGACAAGCTTTATCCAATGAAGCATGACACGGTATTCTGGAAGTCAGAAAGACCCCTAAAAATTGCTTTGGTAAATGTCCCGCACTGCCGGGGATGCAGGTTTCAGAATGAGGACCACAGTATTGTAATGCCTCTGTGCGCAGATGCAATGGCATGCTCGCCCACCTGGGGTATGTGCAAATGTGCAGCTGACTCTCTGGAATTTCCTGAACTTGAAATGACGGAAGAAATGAGGATCTACAGTAAATGAAATTCAAAGAGCAGGTGCTCTAGGCTGTGCATGGGGACTTCTTGACGGCAGGAGGATTTTTTCTGAACAGGGTGGTTTTATCTGACATGTGCAGTGCCTCGCCTGGCAATAATCGAGCAGTTATGTTCCGACCTGTTGCCAGGGATAATTGAGCGCAAACTACTTGTTGGGTTTAGTGACCCAGCTTGTTGCACAGGTGAGGGTGAATAATGATGCGCACATAGAGACCCTGGAGAGACAGACCTATGGGGACCAGCTGCGGAGCCCCTTCACAGCCCACCCCAAGATTGACCCCGAGACAGGTGGGTACATTTCATTTGTCCCATTTGGGTGCCGCAGATGCACCTCATTGTTATCACAGGTCGGCAAACCCCGAGCCAAAGGCCTTAAGGCATACACAGAGGACGTCTGCAGCCACATTTGCGGGGCTCACAAAAGTCTGCAGTCTCATGCTGGCGAACAAATGTCACAGTCATGCTCATGGAGAAGCAGCTCCTATGCAGATACCCTGACATCTGTGGAGATGCATAAGAGCCATGATACAAGCGCTCTTGTGGTACATCCCTGTGTGCATTTAAAGGGATTAACAGTACAGTGAAGGTTTTGGACGGCTGCAGGGGAGCTGCACGGCATCGGGTACAGCTTTAGTAAGCCGCTGATGCACTATTACGTCATCGGCAGCGGGGGGACTGTCAAATTGGACATCGACATACCCCTGCCGGACCCAGTCATGATGCACGATTTCGCCATCACTGAAGACTACGCCGTCTTCATGGACTTACCTCTCACCTTCAACCAGGATGTGAGTGCTTTTCTGACCCCATCTGGCAATAAGTACTTCATGCTGCAGTAGTTATGACAATCCAGACTTGCGGTGCTCTCCTTAGGAGCTCTGAATTTGTGTTGCTGATGCGCACCCAGCTTGTTGGGGAATTTGCTTGAATTCTGAGCTAGTAGTCAGCTAGTGCTAAAGAGAAATAATTATGAGAAAGCTGTCATGAAGCTATCGGCGGTTCATCTTGCAAGAAGGTCTGCTGAGTCATCTCGCATGTGCTTTGGTACAGGATATGATCAAGGGCAAGCCGCTGGTGAACTTCAACGAGGGCAGGGCTTCGCGCTTCGGAGTGCTGCCAAAGCGCTGTGAGGATGCTGATAAGGTTAGATGGTTTGAGCTGCCGGCCATGTTTGCTTTCCACGTGGCCAATGCCTGGCAGGAAGGCAACGCCATCCACCTGTTCGTATGCGTCTACGCAGAAGGGGTGCGCTTCTTTTTGCTGTTTTCAGATCAAAATCAAAATCAAAATCAAAATGCAATTGCAAATGCAAATTTCCAAGTAGAACTGCCAGGTGCTCTGATCCATCTGGGGGCGTCATTAAGGAAATATGCTCCCTCCTCTTGTGAAGGCGTTGATTGGCTAGATTGTGGGGCAGCAATGGTGTCAGGCTTCGTAAACGAAGCGCAGTTGAATATGCGCTGTATGTGTGCTGCCCTTGTCAGAGCTACCTTTTGGGCGGACCCTTACTCTGTCAGACCACCCATCAACATCTGTTGCTGCGTGCAGAAGCATGGTGCGTTGCATACATGCGGGGCTCTTACCTCCTGTTGGGAAGCGCAGCCAGGAGGAATTGAGCCATGCAATGCACTCTGCTTTCCCTGTGCATGCAACATTGCAGGCAGAATTCTCCAGGGGGAGCCATTCTGTGCCATTGTAGGTGCTTACAGCGTCAATGCACCCCTTGCAGCTTGCACAGCAGCAACCTGTGGCACTGATGAGTCACCTTCCTGAGGTGGTTGGATGGCTGCCTGGCACCATTCTGAGGTCACTGATTGGCTGATTGCTGCATGCAGTTCAACTTTGCGAACGTGTCTGCCGGCAAGGATGGCTTGCTGCCGAGGCTGACGGAGATCAGACTGGACCTTGACAGCGGCAAGGCGTCCATGCGGACAGTAGCCGACGTGCACTGCGAGTTTCCCACCATCCCTGACCGCCTTGTCGGTGCGCGCCCCTTCTAAATTCCCTGGAACAACAACCCTATAGGAGGCAGTCATTTTCTCCCTGCGGCTGTAAAGTCTTGTGTCTTGCGTGCTTACAAGGACTGCTTTTCTGTCTGGATGTTCCTGCGGGTTCCATCCACTAGTTTTAGACTAGCTCTAAAACTAAGAATGACTGGGTTGGGGTTGGGAAGGGGACTGAAGCAATTTCTGTATCCGGGCAAGAATGCCTTCTCTTGCAAAAGTTATTAAATGCTGCGCAGTGGCATGTTCTTGCAGGGCTTCCCTCATACACGCAATGGGTGATAGCTATGCCTGTTTGAACGCTGGACTCCATTCCCAACGTGTGGCCATGCAAGCAGGAAGGAAAAAACTCCTGCAAGGTCGCGTCAATAAGCTTGTGTCAGCTTGCAGTCTCCATTGTTGTGCAGGGCGCAAGACGCGGTATACATATGTGGTGACGTACGAGTACGGGGACGGATTTGACAGGCCCTATGGGCTCGCCAAAATTGACCTGGCCGCTAGCTCACCGGCAGCAGCCGTCGCCGCGCAGATCGGCTTTGGCCGCGGCCGCTCCGGCGGCGAGGCCGTCTTTGTGCCCAGCAGCACAGATCCTGCCGCTCTGAAAAGTGCGCAGACTTCCATTTACCATGAATCCGCTTAGCTGTGCTCCTGTTAGAGCTCTGTAGCTGCAGCTTTTGGTCCCCTCTTCTGCTCATCAGCTCATGCAGATTTGCATGCTTGCACCACTGCTGTCACTTCCTGCCAACTGCTCTTTTCCTCTGTGCCAGATTCCTTTGCCATTGGTTGCTGCTTGAGTAAGAGTCAGTGCTCCAATCTGCTGTCTACTATTTTCTCATGCTGCGCCCTCAAGGCATGCAGTAAATCTATATTCTGCACCTTTGGACCGGACAGAGCATTACAGTGCCGTTTATTCAAAGTGTCAAGTTTTTGGTGCAGGTGAGGATGACGGATACCTGGCGACATATGTGTACGACGAGCAAACAGACAGCAGCGAGTTCATGGTCTATGACGCGCGCAGCTTCTCGGCAGAGCCGGTGGCGCGCGTGAAGCTTCCGCAGCGGGTGCCGCACGGCTTCCACGGCAAGCACATCAACGCCGCGCAGTTTCAGGCGCAGTTTCCCTTCGACATCCACTTCCTGCCGGACATCTGAGTGGGCCTACTCAAGCATCAACCCTTTCAGGCAAGGGAGCACCCAGTACATGAGAGGTGACAGATCCATTTGAAGCAGGCGGGTTCCCTGTTATTGAATACTGCTGCGCCACAAAGTGAAAAGAACTCTGGTATTGGTTACTATATGTTCTAGAAGAACTGGTGGCGGCTTGATCATGCCACAGACAGTATCCTGGACAAGAATCGTTGCAGTGCGCTGATACATTGCTCAGCTGTAAGCAGCTAATATTCGTTGAGCAGGCCTGCTGAACAATGCACCGAATTTGCGAGCCTACAGTAGGGAACCTTGAAGAAAAATGGTTTTGTTGTTTCGAGCGTTTGCGAGAGGGCTATGCAGAATTAGAAATAATGTGAAACTTGGAGCAACACTTATTGAGTGATTCAGGGCGAACTGGCTCTCCTTCACGTGCTGTCCATGTAGAGATCACTATCCTTAGTAAGCATGCTGGTGTCGGTGTCTGTTGATACTCAATGTATTGATGTTGATGAATTGTGTTTCCAGGGCAGAATTTGACAGCCCTCAGGGGGGGCCCCAAGAGATGGGCCAATTTGGTCCAGGGCTAGTGGCAAGCTTTCAGGGCAACCCCGGGAAAATGTAGAGGTCTGGCAAATTGGCGTCAGGCCAATGCCTCGAAGTCACATGGCTGTGACTCAGGGGCACCCTGGACATTTTAGACAGTCTGAACCACTTGGAGGCCAGACTAGAGCGAAAGTCTGCATATCCATGTTAAAGTTCATGGAATATCTCAAGGGCGCTCTCAAGCTTCAGCTACTACCGTGGCAACGGCCTTGCCTTACTTAAGGGCTGGCCTGGAAATGTCTTGGACCCCTGTCAAACCCTGTCTCAGAGTACACCACAATTTTGCACCCGATTTGAAACTGCAGCCCTGAAAACTCTGAAAGTGCAAGTCCTGGAGAGGCCAGACATGATAGGTAATCAAGGCAAATAAAAAAGGATGTAAAGTGTCCGCACAAGCACCATATGGAGTTGTATGCATACAACTGCATTTCCTAGTGTTTTTTCGTCGGCATGGTCCAACAAGGTGCAGCCTTGGAACTGTGGTCGACAAAATTGACAGAAATGCTGCCAGAACTTTACACACTTTTGCACCAACTTTTTGCGGAGCACGCATAGAGCCGCCTGATGGTTTGCCGCGCAAACAATTTTACAAGCAAACCAGATGTCCAAAACCATCCCACACATTGGGTGATCAGCAGAAAACAAACTCATTGAACCTAGACATTATCAGTAATTACCACACCGTGCTTCAGTGAGCATGCATGCAAAGGGACATGAACCTGAAGGTAAACTTTGCAACAAGGTGCAGTCAGAGTTTGTCGTCCTGTCGGCCACAAAGCCAGAACCACAGTTGAATCAGTACCGGGCATTACAGTAGCTTCTCAGGACTCCACGTCACATGCACTGTCAGGCTTTGTACAGAGGTGATATTATACCCAGCACCTAACGAGAAATTGCAGTCAGCGCTCATGCTTCCTTGGCAGCAGAGTCTGAAGTTCCTCCAAGGTCCAGCTTCGGCACAGCATCCTTGGCCTTGGACGCAGCCTATGCAGCAATGCACAAAAAACCATCGCCCTATGCTTTCCAAACATCAAACTGTCCGTTGTTGCATCAAGCTTTTACCCATTTCAGAAGAAAGACTTGTCTTTTATGCCTGACCAGAGGTGCAAGATCTACGTTCAATGCTGCCGAGACAAGGTCATGCATAGGTTCGCTGGACTAATGCCAAATTCCCAGAGGCACAGTCACTTGTGTTTTTCTTCTCGGCGTACAATCCGTGTTGATGTTTGCTGTCAGCCGAAACTTCCCAAGCACTTGAGGGTGCATGATGCATGCATGCATTGGCTAGATGTGAAGAGGCAATACAGGCACCTACCTCCTTTGTCTTGTCGGCGGCGGCAGAGCTGAGCTCGATGGTCTTGTCAGCAGTGACAATGGCTGCCTCCACTGTTTTGTCAATGCCCTCCTTCAGTGGCCCCTCCTCGTGGTTGAGAGTGCCACGGTGCTGCAGCACACAGATCACTATCACTATCACTATCACTATCACTATCACTATCACTATCACTATCACTATCACTA
>JADEYI010000055.1_pt1 | contig 211417 bp, 274 predicted proteins | sample 8542331 | NCBI WGS metagenome assembly JADEYI01 (sample SAMN16510988, study PRJNA670497) | mine drainage metagenome | isolation source: biofilm near Copperflume 1 | place: Germany: Marsberg coppermine Kilianstollen | collected 2018-02
AGGCTGCCAAATTCCTACCCCTTGTTGGACTCGCCAGATCCAAGCAAGACCCAACCAACCGTGGGCACGGTGCTCAGTATATTATAATCTCATGAAATTACACAAGAACCCTGTGGGCACGCACCGCATGCGAAGGGGTGGCTTGCACAGACCCCGTGGGGTCGTCAACCAATCCAGGGGAGCCGACAGGGTGCGCGAGGTTACTACCCTCCGAGCATGCCACGCGGCCTTCGCCGTCTGTCACATACCGAGCTGCCATGCCCGCCAGCTGCGCATTCGGGTTGCAGGTGAAGCCGTCGCCTGCGTGACAGAAAGTAAACACAAGTTTCTGGAGCAGCTTGCTGTACTGCCTTTCGTACATGGCAAGCAATGACTAATCACAGGACCAAAGGTGCTCGCAAGTCATCGGCGGCTCATCATGTGGGAGTCTGTGCTCAAGCGTTTTGGGAATTGAAACTTGAAGAAGAAGGCCAAGTGCTTGCAAAGAGATAAAAAAAGAATGTTGCGTTCTCCACACTCTTCAATTCACCCCAGCTCTTTCTATCGCCAATCTCCCAGTGATCAGATCAGGGATGCTGTGCAACGTGATGCCAAATGAGACACTGTGCGCATGGCAGTTTTAATTGCTGCAGTGTCAAGGCAGGGGACTCTAAACTAATAAATTAGTTTAGAGTCCCCTGGTCAAGGCGTCAGAAAGAGAGGCTGAGTTGATGTCGAGGTGAAGGAGGGTGCACCATCAAAGCCCCAGTAGCAGCGACAGGTGTGTCCTCCGACGCTGTTGATGCAGCCCGCGTTGCCAGCGCAGCCGGCCGTCCCTCTCACACATTCGTTCACATCGATATTGCAGGCCGGCCCCTCAAACCTGTCATCAAAAACTGACTGTCTTACTAAGGTGAACGCGCGCATGCTTGTTCTGACTTGCATGTATGATGTCACATTGTGCACAAGCATGGAGAACGCGCCCTGTCTCATGCCCATGATTATTCATCTGTGCAGACGAGAATCTCCCCAGCTGCTTCAAGAATGCAGTTCTTTTCTGTGCTGTGGCAGAGCCCAACTTCATGAATTAAATATAGAAACCTTAATTGAAATTCGCTGCTGAATGGGAGGACAGCTCAAATGTGCTACATATTGCCTGCAAAGCCCAGGGCAGTGCACCGGTGAGGCATTCATGTGGGAGGATCTTAGGTGGACATGGCTTCTCACCCTGTGCCGGGCTTCATATTCACCCAGGTGCTCACGCAGTCGTTGACTGGCGGGTTCCTCGCCGGCCTGGCCGCTGAGCAGTCCGCCAGAGGCCCATCCAGCCTGCACCATACATCACCAATCTTAGCACTAGTTTCACGACTTTATTCTTCGCCCACTGCGCTCCACTCTGCGGCCCAGCTCTAAGTGCAGCCACTTCAACTTGATGACCACCGTACTGAGAGGCCAGGTGCATCTGCAGACAAGTTCCTGGAAAGATATGCCACAATCCTACGCCTTGTTGGACCCGCCAGACACAAGCAAAACCAGCAATGCAGAGACTGTACTCAGTATTCATACTGCATCCCATCAGCCAGTTCACGTATCAATCAAACAATCTTGAAACTCCCAGAAAAGCACTCAGCCCTTCCCTTTGAGAGGCATGGCAAGATTTCCATGGAAAAGACGCTCAAATAGTGAGGGTGAATCAGTGACGTGAAGCTGAAATAGTGAGTGCGCACGCTCTCATGGCCTGGGCATTCTGGCGGATGGTGGGGAATGTGCTGTCCCCCTCTGTCACCCCATACAAGCCCTGGCCGCCGCCCTCAACTGCCGGCGCCAGTTGCCCTTCCCCATACCACTGCCAGAATGCCTGCCCCTTGATAGCTCCCCCGCTGCTCGCACTCTGCCAGCACATGGGTGCTCAATTCACCATTCTGGGCAAGGGAATCGTTGCATTGTCGCTGCAAAATGTCCACTCGCAAGGCAGCCCTTCCTATTTTTTCCCCGGCGTTATTGGTGTCCGCATATCTCTTTCTCTAATCTTGCCCCGTTTTAGTCACTGAACTCTGATGTGTATTGGCCTAAAACTGCTGATTGTAAAAACTTGTCATGCACTACCTCACCATCAGTGGCATGGGTTCAGAAATTAGCCGTTGGGCTAAGAAGGTCCTTGAACTGATGAGGCCGATTGAAAGCAATTTCTACAAATAAGGTAAAGGATATCAGCTCTTGGGGGGACAGCTAAGCTGCAAAGCCTGTGCAGATAATGTCTCTATTGAGAGATGCTGCTCTGCTGGCAGCAGGCTTTTGTATTGGGGAGATAAATCCTCACATTGAGCACTTCTTGGTAGGCTGCCTGGTAGAACGAGTCCCTCTCTGCCTGGTCCGCGGATGTGCCCGGCTTGATCCATTTGCCAAACTCCTCCAGCAGAGCCTGCATTAGACACCCACACACTCTGACAAACCTGGGAATTTGCTTTAAATGCCTTTTCAGCCAGCAGTGTAACAACACAAGTATGAGAGTCCACATCTCACGGGAAGAAGATTGAGTCACCCAAGCGGCACACCCGCCTAGGTGCTTCAGACGGGACCAGCTCTGACAGGGGAAGATTTTCTTCCAGGAGTTTTGTATTGTTGCATGCCTTTCTTTGTGTTGCAGGCATTTGATACTCCTGTGTCAGTAAGAAGCTAGGATATTTATGCGTTGGCAGAACATGCACCGGCTTGCCAATGGCGGCTGCATCGGCTGCATGCTGGCGGATCCAGTTCTGCTGGAAGGTTATGTCATCGTCCAACCAGTTGTCCACCCAGCTGTGGAACGCCGCAAAATCGATGGCGGGGATGTTGTGGTTCGCAATAAAGTCCTGCCCCTGTTGCCCCGCCCACCTGCGCGCACATGCCGGCAAAAGCTCGCATACACCAACAACGTCAAGGGTGTAGGAATGCAAGAGTTCTAGCTGAGTCTGGTTCTGTCTTTTGGATAGGTATGCCCTCCCCTCCATAAGTGTCATGGCAGGTCCAAATTCCACAGATATGGCGTTTGAGTGCTAGAAGGCTTCTGCAAGGAGGCATTGATCTTGCACTACATCCATGCAACATATCAGGTCAAGAATGCAGGCATTGTGATGGGCTCCTGCCGCAAGCATTCGGTTTATCCTTGCCTGTCGACAACCACAGCAAGCAGCATGCAACGGACATGCATCAACAGAGGCAAGATTCCAGCTGGCTGGGGTAATTTTAAGTTTCTGTGACAGATGGCAACATGCGCTGAAAAGCAAGCAGTCAAGGGTTTGTGGTGGGGCCGCTGCGCACGAGTTAGCTCCCTGTGGGTTGATGACGCGCGTGGGGTTTGTGCCGGAGTAAAACCCCTCCTCGCCGATGCTGAGCAGGTGATTAGGGTCCAGGGATTTAACATAGGGCGCCATCTGCGCCAGCCATGACTGCAGTGCCGGCCCGCAGCTGCACAAATTCAAAATCAAATTCAAACTTTTAAATCACTCGCCGTCACTTTGGGACTCAAGTGTTGCTACAGAGGACCGACCCAGCCATACCTTATCAGCCCTTTTGAGGAGGCAATGCATTCTGAATTTGCACGCTTCATGCATTTCGTGACCATCAGTGCTTAAAGTGTTCCATTGTGCAAGCCAAGTCACAGAAACATGATCACTAGGAGTGAGCAGTCTGGAGTAGCCAAGAGGAACGCACTTCTGGCATCGGGGTTCGTTGATCAGGTTCCAAGCAAATATGGTGGGGTCGTCTCTGTACCTGCGAGTGTACAACCAAAAGTGTGAGCACCAACGCCCCTTAAAAGTATATTTTGCGAGCACGAACCATAAGCATGTTCTTGACTGAGACACACGAAGGGCATGGGGTAGAGCTGTGTCCCCTTGCAAACAAGACCTTCTGTGTTGCCACTGTCTCGAGATGATTGTGACTGCCGTCCGGCCCAACATGCCTGCACATGACTGGTGGGGGACTGACCTGCGCCCGTTGATGGTGTTGACCCGGTTGATAATAGTGGCCACAGTGTTTCTGTAGAGCTGCATGCAGTTTCGATCGCTGAAGAACTGGTCGTGGCCCTTGGCAGTGCCACTCCATGACACATACTTGTCCACGCCGTTCGTCTGGTCCCAATTGTCCACGAAGGAGAGGATCAACTGTGCACGACCACAATGCTACGGTGTCAGAAATGTACAGAATTATTATTATTATTACACGCTTTTCCTGCCAAGAAGCAAGGTGCGTCTTGCAGACAAGCTGCAGTTGAAGGCTACCATAATCCTACCCCTTGTTGGACTCGCCACATCCAAGCAAGACCCAGTCTGTAAATGTACAATGTGCTCACGCATAATCTTGCAGCAAGTCCTGGAGCAAGACTTCAAGTTGAGAATCACCAGCACATGCTTTGTATCATCAAAACAGAGCTGCATATAAAGCCCTGCTGGACAAAAGCATGTCGCTGCGTAGGTTGCAAGACCAAACAAGGGGGTTAGATATCATTTGTCTGCTGCAGTAGAAGCGCTCTTGCCCAGAATTATAATCACTATACAATCCATACTGCACCACATGTGCCCCTCTGAGTGGGCAGCAATACCCGCTGAGCCTGCTCTTTCGGCCCCAGCTTTGCTTGCGAGCCGCCCCAACAAAAATCTCCTCTAGATTCTCTAGTCAAAGAAAGACACAAAATGACAAGATTGAACAAGGGAGGGGGCTTGCCTTGAGGCCTCTGCGGCGCGCCTGGTCAAGCGCATAGTCCAGTCCCCTAAAGATGGCCTCATTGAATTGGCCGGGCGCCGTCTGCAGCGCGTACCTGCAACGTTTATAAAATTCAAACACGATGACGGTCAGATACGTTGGTATTGCAGACATTACACTTAGATAAGTTGCTCTGCCATGAAGCCAAGAGAGGATGCAGGTAGGAAGACAGAGCGAGTGCCAATGAAGAAGAGGAAGGCCTGAACAGGCTTTTTGAACCCAAGCATCCGCCACGGGCTGCTCTCACTAAGGCTCACAGGGCTGTGCCAGCAGCAAAGCGTGACCAGGCAGCAGCATCATCAGAGCATAGTAATCTAAGCAGCTCTACTAACGTACCCGTCGGAGACAGAGTGTGCCCATGCGCGCATCACATTGAGGCCATACCCCACCGCCTTGTCCATGAGACCCCGGATGAGCTGCGCCGGCAGAAACATCACTCCATCAGCACGGCCTCATATCTTAGCTCTTCGTGCAGGTCAGGGTGTGATTGCAGTGCCAGCAACGCCTTGCAGAAGTTCAGATGGCAAACTTGAACAGCGTGATTGCAATGAGCACTCAGAAGAGGATGTGGCTTGAGCTGGGTTGCCTTGATCGCTGCGAAACTTGCGAGCAAGCAGGTCCAAAAAAATTAGGTCCACAAGATTCGACTTTGACGGGTCTGACGCACAGGTCCATTGTTCAGATACACTTGGGATATAATCTTCAGGAATTTCTTTGAAGGCTGTGTGTAAGAGGGGCACCTGTGGCCCGGTAACGCCCAGTGGCAGCGATGCTCCATACAGCACAGGCGCTCCTGCTGCAGCTTCCATCAGCTCCCACCTGCCGCACCAGAATCACCAATTCTTAGTTAATATTTGAAGTTGAATCAGAATTTGGAAGGTGGGGGTCACCCCAGATGAGCCCAGCCCTGGAGCCTTGCGCAAACATTTCATCAACAGAACACCTGTCACCATGGAACAACACCAGGAGTGCGTACAAAATGTCAGGCAGTCACATCACATCCCTTGCAGCTAACTCAGGGCTGCCAGACATGTCATGCAAGCATGCTGGGAATCTGCTTCTTTGCTTGCAAGTTGCCCTGTGACTACTGAGCACCGTGGTTGCTTGGCTGTTGCTTGGATCTGGGAATTTCAGTAAGGGGTACAAAATGTGGCAGCCTTTACCTGCAGCTTCTCTGCAGACGCACATTCCCTTCCTAGCAGGAACGGGGTGTAATAACTTTGTTACTGAGTAAGGGTGTGAGTTTGCGCACGTGTTCCATCCGGCAATAAAGTATTTCTGGCAGCCGAGCGCAAAATTGCGGTTGGCTGACACACTGACAAAGTATGCGTCTGCAGCCGCTATGCTGCTGTTGTCTGTGGGAGCTTGTACTTGGTTCAGGGACCTTCTGTGATCCAATCCTGCCTGCATGACATCACCTGCCTTTCAGTGGGAGTATCCCAAGTGAATCACTGGGGACATACCTCATCTTGGCATAAGTTGGACAGTCCAATGATTCACTCAAGTTGCTCTCCAGCAGTTCTATTTATCGTCTGCCCGGCTATAAGTTCATGAGCAGGTTTCTAACATTGAGAACGAGAAGGAGGATACGCGATGAGGAAAGTAGTGTGTTGGGACTGCAGGACACCGACCTGCTTCGCGTTAATGGAAAGGCTTTCGACTTTTCCCATGATGTTCAGAGGCAAAGTCAAGGCCAAAATGGCAGCAAGCAAGACCGCTGCCATCCCCAAACGTGCTTCCGAAACCAGACGTCTTATAAAACTGGTCTCTCGGAGGAGCCTAGCGTCGACACGCTGGATCGTTTCTACGGGGTCCCTCGACACCAGTTGAAAGGCATCATATCACGAAGAACAGAGGAACTGTACACATCAGCTTTCGCCGACAACAGTGGGGCCGTGTGTCAATTACCAAGACAAACTTGGACTCCATCGTTGTGCTGGCAGATTCAGTACGCATGCAGATTATGCACCCCTGAAAACTTGCCACGTGCTGTTCATCCACCTAACCTTCTTGCAAAACGCCTCAGGGTACATGGAACGCCTGCTAGACAAGCATCCTGCCCAGCACAAACTTCTCTTGCGCTTGTCGACAGTTCGGTGCCTCGTCTTGGCTAAACTTCCTCAGTAACAGCGTTATCACTGCGGATCGGACGTCAAGAGTGTTGGTGCACCTGCATTTTGCTCCGAGAAGCCAGCTGGGACACCAAAGGACTTCTTGGCTGGTAGCAGCTTACGCCAGATCAACACAGCCGGCGGCAGCGATGAATATGGCAGTTTCGGTGGATGCGATGCGACAAACTCTCCGGTTGTAAATATAAACCGGCATCCGTGGTGGAACTCAGCTAGATTTAAGAGAGCTGACCTTGGAGGGCGGTTGCATCTTCCCTTGCGCAGCGGGGGAGCTCAACCGCAAGATCGGTGCCAGATATAAGGATCGAAGGTAGGGCCTGAAGGGAGGGACAGATAACAGACCATGAATGACATAGGGTAATGGAGTTTTTGAGGAGACAGCAGTCCCTTGTGGGCGGCCAGGGAGTCACGGAGTTCTTTGCTGACGGGAGGTTGTCCGCAGAGAGGCAGAGTTTTGTCGTTGTGCGATGCGCGAACAAAGGTGAAGATCAGCACCATTTAGTTTTCCGGTATAGCTCCAATCCGAGATTGCGCTACTTGCGGACGAGGGCCCGCTAAAGCACCTGCTGCTATAGCTCCGTCGAGAGTGACTAGACCTCCTAGGTTTAGCGTCAATGCAAATTTCAGCATGTTTCATCTACGGACAATAATTTTTGGGTAGAGACAGTTTGCAATATTGGTCTCTTTAGCCGTACCAAGGCTTTCGCGAGCTGTAGCAGCTCTTCGCATTCTTTTAAGCTTACGGCATCCAGGGGACTGATGCTCCTTTCACAGGGACCTTGCATTATCCAAAATTCTTGGAGGCTGCCACAATCCCAGGAGTTCTCGCACTTTTTGCGGATAAATTCCAAACAAATGTCAGGGCAGCTCTGGTATGTCTGTTGTCCCTGACCTCAAGCCTTTGGATGCACAGTGGATGTCTGACCAGATAACCTGGCCGCGGCAATTTGCTCATGGCTTACCCATTTGTTTTTTGTTTTAATTTCCAATTCCTTAGGGTGCAAGTAGCCTTCCTGGAACGTCAGACTAGACACTGCAACTGCATGTGCCCTGCTGCCTTCCTGGCATTGCAGAGATAGACTTGCCTGTTCAGGGCATCAAATGCACCCTGCAGAACCTTTTATGCCCTTCAGGCATGCCTCACAAGCAACGTCTAGCAGCAGGAACCCCAATAACGCATCACCAGCTTTCGGCAAGGCTGTTTCACCTTGTGGCTGCTTCCCTGCTCCTGTTCTGAACTCATGATTCTCTTTAAACTGCAAATGGTGCATTTGCGCAGGTGAAGGCATGATTATGCTGGATGAGCTATGGGACTTGTGGGCGCTGGCTCAGCAAGAAGAACTGCAGCACAGCCTACTCACAGCAGTAGCAGTCTGCACAGCACTGGCAGCTGTGGCGACAGCCTACATCTTCAGGAGGGCCCGGCCGGTGTATCTGCTCAACTACAGCGTGTACAAGCCGCCTGAGGAGTGGCGCGCCTCACATGACCAATTCCTTGAGATTTCGCGATTGTGCGGGGTGCGGCCCTGTCCTGTCTCCAAACACCTCTTACTGTTCTCATCCTTAGAATCATTTGGCAGCCTTCGGCGTGGGATTAGCAAGAGGGTGTTGTGTGCCAGATGCTCTTTCGTCCTGCGTTGCTGTTTAGTCTCAGCACACCTGCTTGGGAGCACTTGCTAGGTGCTCTTCAATTTGGTCTGGTGTGATTGTCCCGAAGCAAGATACATTCTGTGCATGCCAACAAAGGCTGATGGTCTTGTGCTTGTGCCGTGCCTTAGAAAATTACGCTGTATTTTTCTCGCTGTGACAGCCGTGTGCCACACGGTGCTAAGCGTAGCCAGAGGGCTCTCCTTTAACAGGGAGCAAGCCTGGCCGTGGCCGCTTGACAGGCCACAGCAGCGTTCACTAGAGGCTGCAGCACAGCAGGGGGGGTCTGGCAGTGGTTCTTGGTGTGTGGGGCTCTGAAGGATCGTAGAGGCTCTGACTTGCAGCGAGGGCCACAGAAGTAGCACCATTGATTTTGATTTTGTTTTTGGTTGCCTGCGCGCGCAGGCGTTCGATGACGCCAGCATAGCATTCCAGACAAAGCTGGTGGCGAACGGCGGGCTTGGACAGGACACCTACCTGCCGGAAGGTACACCCACTTGTACCACCACCTTTGTTATATATAATCAGTGGTGCATTCTATGCCCGGCTTGAGGATGGCAAACCACTTGGCGACTGTAAGAGTCCCAGTCTTAAGAAGACCCCGCATTGCTCAATTTGCTCACTGAAAGTAGCCGCCTTGGAAGAATGGAATACCGGACTGGCAGAGAAGCCTTTGCAGGGGCACCAACGAGCAAGACTGGGGCCAGCCCAGCACCACCAGCAGGATTCCGGTCAGATTAAAACAAATAATTCAAATAATTTGAAAATGACAAAGCAAGTCTGTGCGGCTGTGCAGGAGTGCTGGCGCGGCCGCCGCAGCCGACGATGGCGAATGCGCGGAAGGAGGCGGAGATGGTTCTGTTTGACTCTGTCAGGGACGTGCTGAGGGCCACAAACCTGCACCCCAGAAATGTGCGCTCCTCTTTTTGTCCCCTGCTCTCTCTTCCAGGTCTCAGCCTTGCCTTTGTGTGACTGCCTCAAATGCAAACCAGGCAGTCAGGAGGAGCAACTCGGACTCAGCTTTATAAAATGAGTGCATGGTGAGCATGCGTATACATGTTGGGGTCTGCCTTTGAAACATGCCCCGTATCCTGACAGACTTCAACCTTGCATGCTTGCCCGGCTGTCACATTGTGAACCTTTGCAACAGCAGCAATTATGGGAATGTCATGCTCGGCATACAGCCAGGGACAGGAATTCGTAATTCAGTGACTGGCAGCAGCATATGGTTGTGATTGGGAGCAGCAGAGGGAGAAAGAGGGGGAATCTTGAAGCCGCTGGGCATATCTGTGCGCAGGTGGACATTGTGATAGTGAACTGCTCGCTGTTCAACCCGACCCCTTCCCTGAGCGCCATGATAGTGCACCACTTCAAAATGCGGCCCAACGTGATCACCTACAACCTCTCTGGCATGGGATGCTCTGCTGGCATCATCTCTATTGGCCTAGCCAAGGAGCTCCTGCAGGTGTACACCCCACTCTTGACTGACTTTTAACACAGAAATTACTGGACCATATTCCTGACTGTATCTTGTCCCAATTTCTAGCACCCTGTGGGGAGCAGGGCTAAATCATCTGTGTCAGATGGGCATGCAAGGAGACCAAGTGCATCACATCGTGCGACAAATCGCAGACTTTTAATTTGAAATCATGCATAGGTGTAGACTATCTTTATGTCCTGAAAACCTTGTCTCATGATGCCCAAGCAGCGTCAATCAAATTTGGCTTTGTGGACCTTCTGTTGGACAGCAGAATGTATCATGCATTGGCACTGCAGGTATTTTAAGCGTCCCCAGGAACACATCGCATGGTACAAAGAGGTTGATGTGGTGGTTTGGTGCTGCGCAGATGTACCCCAACAAGAACTGCGTGGTGGTCAGCACTGAGAACATAACCCAGAACTGGTACTTTGGCAACGAGCGCTCCATGCTCATCCCCAACTGCCTCTTCCGCGTGGGGGGCGCCGCCATGCTGCTCTCCAACAAGGCCACCGACTACTGGCGCGCAAAGTGAGTCGCTGAGTAGTCACCACTCAGTCATTGTTACTCACCCATTAATTCCAGTGTTGGCGTGCAGCAATCAATCAGGGCGTCCTGATCGATTGCTGCAGAATCCTCCCTCAGCACAGCATTGACCATGGGGATTGTACATGCAACGGCTGCACGAAACTCTTCCCTGCACCGCGCATGAAGGGAGCCCTGGACACTCTTTGATGCAGATTGATGCTTCAGAGGGGAATGACAAAGCCACAGGACCCGACCATGCTTGCCCCTGAATCTCCACCACACGACTCACTGGGAATATGGATTCCAACAGTCAATAACAGCACGATGGTTGACAGTGTTTTGTTGCGGCTGCGCAGGTATGAGCTGCAGCATGTTGTGCGCACGCACTTGGGCGCTTCAGACGAGTCCTTCAACTGCGTCTACCAGAGAGAGGACGAGAACGGCAAGGTGACTCACCATTACCCACTTGTCCATCTGCTTGCACTGGAGAATACCTGTGCATCCAACCTTTGGCATGAAACGGGATTTGGCCCTTCTAGGTTCCAAGTGGCTGTCTTGGATAGGAGCATGTGGGTAGAATATTGCTGCTAATGATGCTATGGCAAACTGCAGCAGCCATGATTTCACATTTATGTGCAGATTACAGGTATATCGTGATCCTTGACATGCATACTCCTAAGATGCCTCTGGTCCATGTTAACAGTGAGCATCGAGAGAATATTGGAAGATGGTTGAAGGCGGGCTCAATTGGTGAGCAGGTGGGCGTGCACCTGTCCAAGGACCTCATGACCATCGCTGGCCGCTCCCTCAAAGCCAACATCACCACTCTGGGCCCTCTTGTGCTGCCCTTCTCAGAGCAGCTCCTCTTCCTTGCCAACCTCGTCTCGCGCAAGGTGCGCCCACTGCCTCTCATGTGCATCGTCGACGCGCATGTCTTTCTGTAAAGGGCAAAAGGCTGGACTGGCACTCATTGCAAAGGGAAGAGCGTCAGTCTTTACTTCTGCCATTTGTGGTACGGCGTGACATGCTGGCTTCCTTGATATCTTGAGGACGCTGTGTTCTGTTCTGCACTTCACCTGACTGCGCATCCAATGCAGTCATGCCACTGCTACTAGAGGGACATATTGGGTCCCACCTGTCAAATGGTTGATGCAGGGTGGATTACAGCGTTCTCAAAATGGGATTTCCCGTTGCTTCGGCATTGCTGTCTTGCTGCCAGAGCCTCTGCAGAGAAATGCGTCATCAAAAGTCAAGAATCAAGAAGACTAGAAGACATTTACTTGAGGTGTTACTTGACATACTAGTCCCTCCGGACTGGTAAACGTTTGTGGGTGGAATATGGGCCGTACGTTTGTACGGGGCAGTAGTTGGGAGGGGATTATGGGGAGATGGTGCACTTGAAGGGAGTCTGGTGACGGGTCAGAGAAAACATAAGTTTAACAATTTGAAATGATGTGCGCGGTCAGGTGCTGGGCATGAAGGGCAAGTCGTATGTGCCGGATTTCAAAAAGGCGTTCGAGCACGTGTGCATCCATACCGGCGGCCGGGGGGTCATCGATGAAATGGAGAAGCAGCTGCGCATGACCCCTGCTCTCATGCAGCCCTCACGTGACGCGCTGCACCGCTACGGAAACGTCTCATCCTCCTCCATCTGGTGAGCCTCTTTGCCCTGCAGAATGGCGTTGTAATTCTCGCCTGCCACCTGGCATTGCAGTCTCTTCCCCGTCAGCTTCTTGGGTGTGTGCCATATGCTCTTTAATCCTGCGCCGCTGTTTAGTCTCAGCACACCTGCTTGGGAGCACTTGCTGGGTGCTCTTCAATTTGGTCTGGTGTGATTGTCCCAAAGCAAGATACATTCTGTGGAACAAACGGTGCTGATGGTCTTGTGCTTGTGCCGTGCCTTAGAAAGTTATGCTGTATTTTTCTCGCTGTGACAGCCAGGCACTGCTGCTTGTTTGTGAACGCTCTCAACCACGTGTTCTCTTCAATTTCTGCCAGGAGTATACCCAGCAACCCCGATTTTGTCCTGTGTTATCGAAATTTAGACGTGACAATGCTGTGCCGTGCGCAGGTACGTGCTGGCGTCGATCGAGACAAAGAAGGGCGTGAAGCGCGGCGACCGCGTGTGGCAGATCGCGTTCGGGTCGGGCTTCAAGTGCAACAGCGCCGTCTGGCGCGCGTTGCGGCACGTGCACACTCAGCACGAGGCCTGGCTGGACTGATTCACCCTGCTGCCTGACTTGGTACACCCCTGCAACCGCCTGATCAGGCGCTACCCAGCAGTGGCCTAATCAGGCGCGGCACAGTAACGGCCTGATCATGCGCGGGTCAGGAGCTGCCAGAACAGGCGAGGGGAGTCTTTGACCTGGCGGTGTCAGGTTGGAGCACAGCACTTGCAGCATTTGGAATGTGTTAGGATGGCAGAGTGGCGGCAGCTGTGAGACCAGGGGGAGCAGCATCTGCAGAGCTTGCATATTCGTTTGCAAATAAGAGAGTGGCAGGGCTGTGTCGAGAGACATGTTCCCCTGCAAGAGAGCTCAACCTGCGGCAGATCAAAGGATCAGGAATTCTGGCAGCCGAGTGTCCAAGGATGCACCGGCCTGGCACCATTCCTCCTTGCACACAGCGCAAGCACCTGCCTTCTGCTCAGCGCAGCTTGAAAGCATTCCAGCACTGCTGGATCTGTACAGCAGTCAAGCCTTAGCTTTGCAGCATTGCGCCTGTCCTTAGCAGTCCTTTCATGTGTCTGCAAAACACAGCACTGCGAGCTCAAAGGAGCTCTCTGCTGCCATGCCAGCTGGGCAGCGCCCAAAGAGGGGGCATGTAGAGGGTTGAGAGCCAGCCCGGTAGAAGTAGCAGTGGTAGATGGGTTGTCAAAGGGCAGGCAAAGGGGGTTGCTCTGGGATGCCTGTACAGGCGCACAGTTTTGAGGAAGTGGCCCTGAGTCATCTGAGGCAAATGCCACATTGCGAATGCAGATGAGTATAGAGCGCGAGCGAATGGACATAGCTAGAAGGGGGGCTTTGCGAAGGCAAGAAATAACTTGGGATTTCTTTGCCGGGCTCACTTTGCCTTTTTGCCAGGAAGAGTCACTCTGGCCTGCTCACGCTGGGCTTGCAGGACTGTCAGCAAGGGTCAGAAATTTGTTGAACACAGCGAGGTGTGATGCAAGCACGCACATGTGTGGTGTTCGTGCTGTGTGATCAGGCCTGGAATGTCTAGAACCTTGAATGAAATCATTGGCATCGAGAGTGGAAACGCTTCTGAACTTCTAGCTATAGCATCGTCAATACGTATGCTGTCGGTGACATAGCAAGATTGAGGGGAAAGTCTTTAGATGTGAAAGTCTTGAGGGACGGAAAGAGAGAGAGACGTGCTTGGTGAGACTGGTCTCCGAAACTGTATCTGTCTCGTAAGCAGTATTCTTTATGCTAGCAGATTTTCAGTTGTCAGATTCAGTTTGCTTCTGTTTTTAACCCATCAAGGATTGTAATACAGGCAATTCTTGAGCATCTGGGAAGCAAAGTCTCGGAAGGGACAATCGGTCGATTGTCACATGGTGGTGCATCCGATGCATGAGCTACATGCTTTGCAGATTTCATCCTCGAATCGACAGATTCAACTCAAATCTTGGTGTATATTTATGTCTCGTTGCCTTCTTTTCAAGAAACACGACATGCCCTTCCGTCGGACGGATCCGGAGGTGTTCCGTCGCACGATTCTAGACAGCACGTACATATCTTTGTTGTGATCGCAGCTCAAAAGAGTGCAAAGTGTGGTGTTAGAGATGGCTGGATCGTCTGTTTGCACCAACGGCAATTGGTGGGAGGCAGAGCTTCCAGCGCCGGAGCGTCGCACTGCTCTGCCCCACGCCAAGCTAAAGCTACCCTCAGCTCAGGAGACCTGGAAGATCGTCAAGCACATGGTGACGTTCACCTTGTCATCTGCAATTGCTCATCAACCTGCACTCTCCCCGAGGCCATGCCTTGCAGTTGCACTCAAGTCAGTGCAGTTCCTCAGTGTTCGGGGAACCGGTATTCTGCGACAGTAAAGCATCTGCCACCTCATTTTTCCTCTTATAAGAAAAAGTATTGCAGGCTTCAAGGCTGAGCAAGAACCAGAGGATGAGCTGCGTTGCAAGCAGAGCATTCTGCAGAAACAGCACAAATGTAGCTGGCCCAGTGGCAGTACATGTCCGCATCGCATTCCTCTCGTGCCAACATCAATTGTCTTGAGCTCAGTCTTTGAAGTTGTATAGCAGATGGATTTCGATTCCGACTCTTTAAACTTGGAATTGATCAGGTGAGCAGCAACAGCATGGACGTCCCCATCCCGGCGCACATGTGTTTGCCAATTGACGAGCTGCAGCGGCGCGCAGAAGAGATGGAGTACAGCGAGCTCCTGGACCAGGTGACTCATCGCCAGCTCAGCCGCCGGCATGCTCATCTCCACAACACCATCAAAGTCCGGCAGCTTGAGCAAAGCACAATTGGCTGGAAACGATGTGATGGCATTGGCTCATTGACACCTCCAATCGCCCAACCAGATCCCAATGCAGTTTCTGGCCTACACATTGCTGTTCTCCTTGGGTTTTCTCATTTGTGTTGATATTGACAGGAATTCCTGTGGTACAGAGCGGATGTCTTGAGGATAGCCAACCAAGTTGAGGTGTCTTTCAGCCGTGGGCAAACTGCTGCATAATTCGGGAGTCACACGTTTTCCTGCATCGCTCTTTTGAACAGCATGTGCTAGGTTCCCCATGTGCTAAGATTCAGGACAAGCCGGCGCCTCAGGATCCATCGAATTTTGTTAACTTGAAGCTGTGTGGTGACGTGCAGGCAGCAGAGAAGCCCAAGGGCAGCATAGAGCGGCTGCTGCTTGTGGCGGCGTTTGCCGTGTCGGCTTTTCAGGCGGTGCGGCCGATGCGTGCCAGCCTGCCTATCATGGGAGAGACCGTGGAGGTGGGGGCATTCCCTGCCTGGGTGAATCCACACCCCTGCTAGGGGTTATTGAATTAGCAGACCCATTTCCCCTACCCCTGCCTTGCTGCATGTGATGTACAGTCATGGAGGGCAAGGTCTGGTGTGAAATAAGGAGTTTGCAGCAACATGGTGAGACAGTGCTGGGGAGCAATGTCTTGATTTCATTGTGTCGTGGGGCCCGTTCTCTCTAGCAGCACGCAGATCACTAAGAGCATGCAATGGATTTGGCTGCTAGCACAGCTGCAGCGCTCTTACAGAGCGTCACAATCCACTGCTGCTGCAGGTTCTCCTGCCGGAGAAGAGGATGCGCTTCCTGGCAGAAACAGTGCGCAGCCTGACTTCTCACTCCTCAGCTTGGATGCACTTTCCCAAAATTCTTGACTGTTGGAGCCAAACTGCCTACCCGGCAGCCTTGTATTAAGCCTCCGAGTCTGTGTGATTTATGAGAGCGCCCAGAGGAACAAGAAGGGCAATCCTAGACTGTTTTTAAGCCCCTGTCAAGCGCTTCCCTTGAGAGGACCTGAAACCAAATTGGATGTGGTGAGAATGGCTGGTTGCAGGCGTACCTGAACCAGAAGGAGAACAGGGTGATTAACGCGTGGGTGGCCGAGGGAGAAAAGTGGATGCTGGAGGGTGAGGATGAGCCTGCGCTCAGGTTCTGGGGAGCTTCCTTGGAGCTGCACCTGAACTGGCTCGACCGCCTCACGTTCTCCGACGGCGATGCCTACTCCTGGAAGAAGGTGATGCATGTTTCGCATCATGCTCTTTCATGAATACAAATCAGAAACTTTGTGCGTGGTATACTACCTGGGTGACTGGGGCTACAAAAGTATTGATGAGAAGTTGCAAATATGGGGTCTGGGCCCCGTCTTGCTGCATTCACTGCACCAATTGAAAGCACACATTTGCATGCAATTACTCTGTCGGTAGCAAGCACACCCTTATAAATTCATTGCTTCAAACACATGAGCTGCTTTGTTCCCTGGCTCGAGGTAGATTGCCCAGCACATATCTCGACTTACTTGTGATTTCAGAAACAGTCATCTATTTGACGTCAACAAATTCTTATGGCTTCAACGGTGATTTTGCAGCAATTCACGATTCGAATTCACCTTTGAATTTTGTGTGCGCATGTGGCTGGTGCAGATGACTACAGGGAGCGCCGTCATACATGTGGTGGGTAAAAGCACGGTGAGCTTCAAGGGGGCTGTGGTAATAGAGCAAGGGGGCACCGGCCGCAGCGCACACATGGCCTTCAAAGATGGCAGCATGCTTAAAAGCATGGCAACCAGGAAGGCATCAAAGCACGAGGCACGCCTGCAGAATCTGTGCGATGTGCTCTCAATGGTCCCCCAAAGAGCTGAGAAGACCGAGCTGCTCTTTCGCATGCAGATTGACAAGATGCAATGCCGCCTTGACTCAAGATTGACTCATCTGCAATCCTGCGAACCTTGTGCATTCCTGTCTGAACTGGACAGCCCCAGAGGTGTTTAATATACTTGACATTGCTGTTAGAGCAGGCAAAAAAACTCGAATACCAATGACAACTCGTTGATGTTGGTGCTGTGCGCAGATCGTGGGGCACATAGAGGAGGGGGGTGTGCGGCTGCAGAGGCCGGTCATCCACGGGCATTGGGATGCTGAGCTGGTCGCTGACCTGGCGGATGGATCACAGACCACCCTCTTCAAGATCAACCAACCCTGCGCAAACAGGTGACTCAGCCGTCTTCTTACTACTCTCTCTGTACTCTTGTCTGGTGCTCTCTGCTTCTCTGTTTGCCCTCACAAGCCCCTTAGACCAGGTGGTCATATTATCGTACGGTAGACTCTTGTACTGATATGACTGTCTGTGCCTGGTATGTGTGATCGCATGCGCATGCAGGTGCTAAATTGTGCAGCTCTTGACGCATTGCTGCATGGCAGAGCTGAGTTATCCCTCCTTATGACCTGCTTGAGCACTGACCCAACAAACTGCATAAATTTGAGAGGACGGTCTCCATGTCAGAGATGCGCGCAAATATTTGGTGGTGCATGCAGGTACAACATGCCATTGTTCTCTCTGCAACTGAATGAGATGACTCCAGGGCTGGAGGCAAAGCTGCCGCCTACGGACGTGCGCCGGCGCTGGGACCTGCGCGCATTGGAGCAGGGTGACTACGCCAAGGTGACTAATCCTTATGTCACATGCCTTTCCTGCCATGGGGCAAGGTGCGTCTGCAGACAAGCTGCAGTTAAAGGCTGCCCATATCTTACCCCTTGACGGACTCGCCAGATCCAAGCAAGACACCGTGGGCACGGTACGCAGAACTCATGCCGGGAAGGAAGTCCTTGAGGCCAATTGTGTATAGGGGAATGCACAATGCACAAACGGCAAAGAATGGAATCAGCAGCTCTGAAACCAGTTTGGAAACGCAGGCGAGGTAACACTTTGTGTGTATCTGCGCAGGCGGCTGCAGGGAAGGACATTCTTGAGGCGCGCTGGCGTGCGCGAGAGAGGGAACATTGTCAGAAGACCGGGGACACATCCCTGCCGCCGCGCTGGTTTGAGCTGAGGGAAGCTGACGGGCTCAGCAGGCAGCAGGGCAGCTCTCCGCGCTTCAGGTTTCTCAGAATTTCTTCTTGCAGCACTCATTGAGATGTGTGGGAGCATGTACATTGATACAGAGGAAGCAAGCATGCAGAGACAGACTTAGAGGAAGCACCAGAGATAGGGGGAAGGGGCTGCCTCGCAAGTGAACTTTGCAGCAAAGTATTGATGCCCCAGATTGCGATTGGAATGAAAGATTGGTCCCACTGTGAGGCCTGTTTGCTGCACTTGTACCAATCATACCATATGAGCACAGTAAGGAAATGTCAAGACCTGCATAAATGCCAGCTGGTATGTGCGTACAGGTACAAGGGAGTTTACTGGGAGGCTAGGGCGGCTGGTAACTGGCAAGGCATCGATGAAATTTTTGCTCCAGAAGATACGGCCTAGGAATGACATGTGAGAGACCGCAAGCATGGTGGCTATGCTTAATAAATCGTGACCGTGCTTTTGTGTCGAGCTTGCATGTTTTTTTTTACAAGTATGAAGTATGAACAGTGCTGGCATGGGAGCCTCATTTAGGGAGGTACACCGAAGCATCTTCCTATATATTCTGCATGCCTGAGAGAATGAAGCAGGAGACTTGTGACTGCCAGAGAGCACACATCCTGGTTGCAAAAGTTTTCTTACCATCCTGCTGAAGATTTTACTGTGGAAAGAATCATCAAATGAAGCAGAGGCTTTCATTTGAATTGTTGGGCACATGCATGTAATGATGACTCACCCTCTACTGACTCATCACCGAAAATCTGACTCCAGCATCCCTGTCAAGCATCGATGAGAAGGATTTGTCAGTTTGTTCTCCGACCCGTGCAGTCAACGCCTTCCTTTCAGCGTCCTGTCTGTAGCAAAGATCAGCCGTTATGCAATCAGCATGGAAGTGCCTTGTGCTGATCGGTCTGGCGGCTCTTGGCGCCTGTGCGGCAGGAGGGCTGGAGGCTGATTGGGCTTCGATGCAGCCGTTATATCAGCAAGGAGGACTTGCGGCCACCTGGGACCCGCTCTCTCCTGGTCCGTCCACCGCCGTCCGCACGATTGACCCCTGGGACTACGGCAACCTGTGCGCTTTTCTTGCCACTCCTGCTTTTGGAGTCAGCATGCCTTTCTTCAGATCGCTGTGTTGATATGTGCATGCTATTACCTATGTACAGCTTATCACGTCCTAAGAGGCTGTCGTCTGTGCCGTTTCGAATTTTAGACTTTGCACGAGCACGTCTTGCTGCCCGAGCTCCATGCAGCGTCTTGCAAAGTTATAGTTTTGCCTGTCCCTTTGCAAATATCATTTGCACTTGTGCTTGAGGAATGGAAGGAGTTCTGGCGAGACCTCCACCAGAACTTCCAATTAGGGTGTTTGGAGCAATTCTCTCCTGGGGTCCCTTGCTGAATGGGCTTGCTGCACTGGTAAGACAAGGCACGCAAGTGGCTGAAAGGATACAGCTGGCCTGGGCTGGGCAGCTACGCGATTACTGCGCATGGGATACGGACAGAGTCAGTTAGCATGCACAACGGGACCTTGGCTATGCGTTCTTTGCCATTCCTTCAAACATTCAGCCTTTCCTCAGTTTGACCTTTTGTTGTATGGAAGGCTTGCTTTGTCTGCGCAGAGCATGCATGCGCAAGCTGCTGTCACTTCTTTTCGGCACAAAGCAGCGCCCGTGCTCATGCAGCATTCATCAGAGCTTGATCTCCAGATGACCCTGACTTTATGGCTGGCACAAAGTGCACATGCCTGCCAGCAGATTTCCGAAGGTGTAGCTCCAACATCTTGCATAAGCAACAGCCCCTCCCCTTGAGATCTGGTGCCAGCAGCGCCTGTAAGGAGGCCATGACTCAATATGACTTTTTCTCTGCTATCTTGACAGGTACCCAGACATCAACGTGACAGCCGGGACAGCGCTGCGCTTTGTGTGGCACAGCACCGCGCATGGGGTGACTCGCATTCCATCCAGGATCTGCCCCCTGGCCTTCAACACGTCGGACATTGCCCAGCTGGCACCGGTGACTAACGGCGGCGACTTCACCACCCCACCGCTCACCCCTGGAGACTATTTCTACGCGTGCCCTGTGGGTCACCTTCCCTTCTCATATTTCTTGCGCAAGCTTGACCGTTTCATTTTTGAAAGCATGGCCCCGGCTGGCAAAAGGTGGTAGAAATCCTGAGCACTGTGCGCAGGATTGAGTGGTCCGGCAAGTCCATGGAGTGTTAGGTTTGTGGCCCCCTTTATTTGCATTTTGTCTGCGGACGCACCTTGCCTCTTAGCAGGGAAGGTCACCTTCCCTGCATCAGTATCACTACACGGTGTAGTGATACTGATGATGCACGGCCTGCCCTCTCACATGCATCAACCAAGCTTGGCAGCCTGTATCTGCATGCATGCAACACTGTTAGAGGCTGTGAAGCAGCAGGTGACAACTCCTGCAAGGGAAGAGGAGCTTGGCATTATCAGCTGGGTGGTCTTGCCAATGTTGAGTCTTTGTGTGGACCGTTTGTACATGGCAGGATAAGATATTCATGCCGCAGCAGATAAATGACGCATGGGCAGCAGGAGGAGAAAAGAGAGCGCTCCATTCAAGGATGCATGCCAAGCTGGCATTGGTGACACTGCAGTGGTCATATCTTGACTCTGTGAGGAATGCAGTTGGGCACATAATAAGTAGGTCCAAAGGCTGAGAGATTGGCCGCATCATACATGTTCCCTGACATTTGTGTTGTCACTGCGCAGGTGTTTGGCCACTGCCTGGGAGGCATGATGCAGCCGGTGCATGTTGCAGCGCAGCCTGCATCCCTGGGATGATTTCTAGCTTCGATAGAACAGAGTGCTAACATGCAGCACGGGTTCATGAAGAGCGCTGTGGGATCCATAATGCTGTGGATGCTGTGTGTGAAGTCGTGCTGAGGGAGTTGCCAGTTGATCCAGATTGACATATTGTGAGCAGATACAGGAGCAGTGCGGATTGTGAGTGCTTAAGCGGGATATTGTGTGCCCATTCCTATTCACTCTGCTGCTGCTACTAGCACGGATCTGAGATACAAATGTACGGTCAACAAGAGGGATCCCGGTAGCCCTTCTCAGCCTTTCTTGTCACTTTGCCAAGGGTGCTGACAACCTTGGGAGCCACTAGTGACTGTGCTGAAGTTAATCAAAGGACCCTTGAGACATCTCCTATACTCAATAAACCATTGCCCTCCGCCTGTGATGGGTTCAAAATTCTCTTGACCCAGAAGTGCCCACCAAGCACAATGCTACCCCGCATATATCAATAAGGCGCAAATGCGTGCTGCTGCTCAAGATAATCAGAATGCACATTCGCTTCCTTTCAAACAATCTTGTCACCACCAACCATTCAAATTGAATTCAGATGTCTCACCTGCATGCATTGTGCCACGTCACCGTCCTAGGATCTCCCAACCTTGAAGCCAGCAAGGTCTCCCTCAGAAACTGCCAATTTTTCTGCTTTCAATCCCGCCTGCTTGTATATTTTCAAAGCGATTGTTTTTCACATCAATGATGACGTCATGCAGACTGTTCGCCGCTGGAGCTTTGGTCGTTCTTCTTGGAGGACATCTGTTAGAAGCTCGACATCTACAACAAGCGCCTGTGTACACCATCGATCCCTGGATCTCAGAAATATAGTTGAGAACCTTCTATCTAATTGCAAGCTTCCGATTGGTGCTGCACACCAACCTGACCAGCAAAAGTCGGTTCTTTCAGCTTGAGATCAGTCGTGGAGCTTGAAGTGGATGTTTCAACAAGTTATTGCTTTGTTTTGCAGCTTAGAACTCATTTCTATGGCCAGATGATCCATCGTAGCAGACAAAGACTCCCCTGAAGAGCCACCCAGGGGGCTGAGCACCTGTGGTGTGCTTGCAGCTATCCAGATGTCAACGTGGGAGTGGGCACAGCGAAGTTATTCGTGTTGCCTGGGCAGCACGGCGTGTACAGGATTCCCAGTGGCAGCTGCCCCCCACAGTATGCCCCAGGGGATGGATTTGAGGAGCTGGGCCCCATTCAGCTAGACGGAGGCATAGCCATCACCAAGTCACTGGTCGCTGGAAGCTACTGGTACAGCTGTCAGGTGAGGCTCTGACCAGCCCCCTCGCCAGGTCAGATCAGCTGAAGTCAACGCAAGCAGCAGGGTGCAAGCTCCCCAGAGTCCTGGGTTGCGGCTTCTGCAGATCATTAGTCTTCTACTGAAGTCCTGTCGAGCCACCCTGGGCCAGCACTAGAGGAGCACAGCGGGATGGGGAAGTGTAAAGGGTGCAGCAGAACTGTAACAGCGGATTTTTTGTGTTGGTGCAGGTCCCAGGGCACTGTGATGATGGGCAGATTGTGAAGGTCAATGTGGTGTGAGAGACATGGCCGCTGCATTGAGCAGCGAGTTGCTAGGCCTTCTGGGAAAGACTAGGATTGTCCGGGCCTGTTCTGGGGGCGTCTCAACCCTGTCGGACTGTCTGGATATGTCTGAGGATGTCTGGTGTTCGAGATCGAGATGGGACATTGAGACATGCCTGTAAGACACAGTAGACATGCACAAATGTCTTCAGACATTGTCGAGCATGTCTGAAGAAAGGGGAGATCAGACATAAAAAGACAGCTTTACACCAATCAGGAGCGCTGCGGACTGGCAATTCTTTTCTTGTGTGGATAAGGAGCTGGTACTGATATTTTTACTGAGAGAAATTCTTGTGTGATTCTTGACCCATGCCGAATACCCAGCTGGAGCTCACTGGGCTCAGAGTGTATTCTTTATTGCCTGAACGAGGAAACAAGTACTTGGTGCGGTGGCTGTGCAGAGGTTTACAGAAGCTCTGTCCAGCAAGCACAATTGGCAAACAATTTATTGAATACTGCGAATTCTTTTGAGGAGCTCAGAAGGCCGACTTGGGCGTTCATACTCGATGCTAGACCACACGCTGCCAAAGGATCTTAGAAAAGTCCCGCCTGATGGATGCTTTCGATTTCAAGTCGAATGGTATCTTTGCCTGGCAGACGTGTTGCCTGCAGCGGTGTCCCTCCTGCCTGCTAATAACAATTGTCAATGATTGAAGTTGCCAGGATGTGTCGGCTTTGTTCACATGTGCTTCGTTGAGCATGGTTGCATGCCACCCTAAGGCATAATATTCAGAGTCTCAAAATCGGGTGAAGTACGTTATATTCTCTGCTGCAGAGTATCATGGCCTTTCTCGTGTACAAGAATTTCCTTGGGGTGCATGCAGGATCCATGTTGTGTGCAGACAGACCAGTCTGAGAGCCTTTTTCCTAGGAAGTCTGAGGGTGCATGCGCATAATGATTCTGTCCAGATGAAAGAATAATTTCTTCTCTGCCAGGAACCACTGGTAGTGGAGCGTTTAATATAGCGTGAACCTACAATGCCGAATGAGGAAACTATTTTTTCAAGAGTGCTCAAAATTCTGCCTTGTGAGTCAGAGTTGCAGCTTTGAAAGTGGTGGAGCATGTGCAAAGCATAGCATGTTGACAAGTGGTGCACAGCTGGCCACTCCTTTTCAGATTTAAATCTTGGGTGAGTCAGTGCTGAAGGCCGTAATCCCAGAAATTTCAAGACGCTGCAGACTTCGCAAGAACAGACCAAGTCGCAACTGTGAAGATGTCGAACAGTCTTCTTGCAGCTGTCCTCTGCTTGTCCGTCGGCCTGTCCTTTGAACGCGAGCTGCAGGCGTCACCCTCGACCATCTACACGATTGATCCCTGGGGAGATGAGATGAAGTGAGTTCTTCTTATCTTCTTAAACCTGACTTAGAACCTTTCGCAGGACGTCCCAAGAATGTCGTTGACAGCTGCTCGCACGAAACTCGGATATTCTTGTACAGCGGATTACCAGAATCCCGGTGACCTAGGAAATCTGCTAGCTACGCCAAACGGAAGCCCAAGGCTGCACATATGTCCAAAAAGTTCACGCTTATCTCTGCTTGTGCATCCTACAATTCATACTTCACCCTCTGCTCTCCATTGACGTCACCCTGAGCAGCATAGCATGACTCATGCTTACAGTCATCACTGGCCAGGTTCTCACAAACTGCAATTATTCCTGCAGGTGCCCCGATGTGAAGCTGCCGGTGAACGGAGCAGTGCAGTTCAAGTGGTCTGAGTTCCACGGCGTGTACCGCATTCCCATTTCCACATGCCCTGGCGCATTCACCCCCGGCAATGGCATTGTGGCTCTGGCACCTGCCAGCAGCAGTGGCAGTTTCACCACACCTCCCCTGGCTGCTGGCACCTACTGGTACACCTGCCCGGTGCGCAACCATTCCCTAGAAGCTAGAACTTGGTGCATTCCAGACTAAGCTACGAGAGAATGAGGACACCCAAGACGAAGCGAGCGTCAAGATAGCGAGGAAGGGCTATCCTTGCAGGTGTAACAGAGTGCGTCAAGTACACGTGGTGATCACGTTTCAGATCACAAACGGCTGGCGTGATAATCCCTCAAGACTGTTTTCTAAGAGGTGTTGGGGCGCTGCTCAGCAATTGATAGGCAGGAAAAGTACGCATGCATCCTGCATGTGAATTTCTTCCCTCAGTAAGGGGCGGCAGGTGGAGAATAGATGGTGCACTGGCCTGGCCATTTGGGAATGGTTGCCTGAGTACAAGGTGCTGTCTTCACGCAGGTGCCCAAGCACTGCCAGGCTGGCCAGATTGTCAAGGTGATTGTCGGCTAAAACTTGATGTCGCCAGTGGTGCAGACCCCCAATATCTGCCGATCCAGAATGATGCATCAGCACGGAGTATTCTGCAGAGGGCAGGCAATGATTGGACAACCGTGCTATCCGAAACGAGTGCATTTAGGGTCCCATTGCATGCTGGACTTTGAGCCAGGCACTTTGCAACATCTGTACAATAATTTAGCTTAGGCACGACAGTGTTTGTGGAGAAATGTGCGTCACTACTGCAAATGAGACCTGCTCATCATGGGCTTATGCTGGGGTGAATTGCCAGGAACGAGCTATGGAACGATGTGGCGAGTAGGTTGCAGATTGCATGCTCCGTGTCCATGGGATAATCGTGCTACAAGAGGTTTAGTTGTTACAGTACTGCACAATAGTGTTGCTCTGCAAACTTCTAGGACCACTTTGCTCCTCATGAGAGGATCTCAGAGGCTTTAAAATTAAGCATGCCATAGCAGAACTGATGCGGCAGGCCAATGCATCCTCACCAATGCCATATGCCTTATATCTTTTGTTCCTTATTAGACCAAAGTCGACTCGGAATCTTCAGCAATCATGTTGATTAGGGAAAGAGGTATAATTTATGTAATGGTCGTAATGATGCTCTCCTCATTGCATAATGCATGCAGACACGTGACAGAAACACCTCATAATCATTGGACGAGGCCCCCGTGGCACTTTTGGCCCAGATTGGCATTACAAACACTCCTGAACTTCCTTGAAACGTGAGAATACGCACATTCGTCGTCAGAGACAAAGCTAATACGACTGCTCAGGGTCTTACCAAGCATGAAGGTAGTCGCTCGATTTCTTGTGGCGTGCTTGGCGGTCCTTTGCATCCGCTGCGTTGTGGGACGCCAGCTCCTGCAAACCACGAGCGTGATCGACCCCTGGGTGCCTGGCCAGACGTGCGATATCCCTCTCGAAAGATTGACTCGGCGTGTGAGCTCTTACGAAGGTCCCTCGTGTCTACTTCTTTTTGTCACTGTACCTGTTCTGGTACACTGCTCCAGCTGTCCTATCTTGGGATTAGTTGCTTCTACGTCACTCCTCTGGGAAAGGAACTCCTAAGTCGGCAAGATCGCCACTCCAACTCGGTCCATGCTTTCGACAGAGCACCCAGAACGCCAAAAAGCCCCCAGTGGAAAGCAGGAGACGAGGATTGTGCCTTGATCTTCCTAGCCTCCTTTTGAGACTCAATATTCTCACAGGTGATTTGCAAAGCATCCAGCTGCCCCTAGGCCCAACCAACTCCTCTCAAGCTGATCTTTCAATTCTGAGCTTGCAGGTACCCTGACATCAGCTTGGCATCAGGAGGAGCGGTCACCTTCAAGTGGCCTGGGTCCCACGGCGTCTACAAAATTCCCAGCGGCACTTGTCCTGATACCTTTGCCCCCAGCAATGGCCTAGTTGAGCTAGCACCTGTCAGCCGCGGTGGTAGCTTCACCACTCCCGCCCATGCCCCTGGCACCTACTGGTATGCCTGCCAGGTGAGCTTCCCCGTAACTTCCAGAGCCCGAGCCCTCATTGCTTGGCGAAATTGTTTGGCAGCTTCTGGAGATCTTTGCACAGAGTTTGCGGGTGCAATGTGAGAGTTCCTTCCCGTCCAGTCTGAGGGAATGCTAGATGACATCTCGTGGCTGGCACCCCAATGGCGGTCAGCACAACCGGCGCTGCTGCGTGCCATGATTGTGTCCACAGCATGCCTGATTTTGAAGAAGTATTAGTAACTGGCTCTGCACACCGAGATTGAATTTTTTTGGCTTTCTCCAACACGGGACAGGATGATCCTGATGGGTGTGTCTGTTTGCCAATGCAGCTTCTGGATCACACCATCATTTGCCAGGTTACCTTTCTTTCAGTCACTGGTATGAGTACAAAGGTGATGCTGAGCTTCACATGGCCTCTGCAGGTGCCTGGGCACTGCTCAGAGGGACAAATTGTGAAGGTGGTCGTGGCTTGAAAGGTGGCATGCATTCGCGGAGAAGCTAATATCAATATGACTTGTGCGCAGTATTTACTCTTCAAGAGTAAGTAAATTATATCTAAGTTAGCTGTCAAATGCCAAAGCGCTGTGTTTCCGAGCAGAGCACTGCTTGATCGCATGTTCATGAGGACAAACCTTACAGTGAAAATCAAAACTCTTCTGCATGCACTTGAATGGACCCAATTCAGGTCGTATTACTGTGTTTCGTTTTTCAGTGAACCTCCACCATGAGCCGAAGCGCAGAGAAGTGCAGTCTAGATACTCGCATTTATAGTGCAGGATCGAGCAAAAGATGGACAGGCTGTATCTCTTGACTTGACAGACTCCAGATTTTCATTATCTGCTCTAAGACCTGTAATAAGGAATTTTTTACAAGCTCTGAGCGCCCCTGCCAATGGCTTAATGCATTCACCCTCTGGCATTCAGCCGACATGAGTATCTGAGTCAAGAACCCGAAAATAAGACAGATGCCCTTCAACTAGTATTTGCGTTGCTTGTCTACTGCCTCGTTGTCTTGCCTTCACTCTTGACTTTATTTGCATTGCATGCCAGAACCTGTGTTGGAAGCTGCAGATGAAGCTGAGGGTGCCATGCAAAGTTGGGGCATCCAAGGAAGCGGATATGGAATCTGCCGTACTACAGTTCAGACCTTTACGACACTCATCTCGTGACCAGCATATCTTTAAAATCAAGCTTGCGATCAAGAAATTGGCACTCATGAAGACCTGGTGCGTCACAGCTGTGTTGCTGCTGTGCGTCGGCATCTCCGTCGGACGGCAGCTGCAGCAGGGCTACACTCCGAGCTCAGGAGGCAACACAGCCACCGCCCAAGCTACAGCAACAGCCACCGCATCAACTGGCGGCGGCCAGATCTATGCCATCGATCCCTGGTCTCTTGGGAGAAGGTGCGTAATTCAATAAGCTTGAGCTTGAAATTGCCTTGTCCGCAACCCTCTCCTGTACCATATGGTTTCACGTGTCACTCCCCAGCTGTCTTTCTCCTCTTTATTTCTCTTCAAAAAGGGTCACGTCTCTTGGTGTAAGGTCTTTTCAGAAGATTTATGCTGACGTGAAAAAGGCACACCACCCAAAATCCAGACCTATTGCCTGCTCCTATAATTAACCAATGGACTGCATCTAGGCCACAGCTCTCACACATGATACCTTTTGCACATGTTACCCAGCGCAGGCTGCCAGGCGACTCACCAGTGACTAATCTTATGGAGTTTTCATGTATCACAGCACTACTGGTTCAAGCAACAAACAACATTTCCTGTGGTGTGCAGCTATGCGCCGCTGACTGTGGCTGCAAGTTCGCGCATCCGCTTCAACTGGAACAGCCGCCACGGAGTTTACAGAATTCCTAGTGGCAGCTGCCCCTCGAGTTTCTCCCCTGGAAACGGCATCATTGCCCTTGCACCAGCTTCCAATGGAGGCAGCTTCACAACTCCCCCGCTGTCTCCCGGTGTCTACTGGTATGCATGCCCGGTGAGTGCTCTCCTCCTTGCTTGCCTGATTCGATTTCAGAGCAGCAGCAGAAAAAGATCAGCACCGGTACCTGTTCAGGAGTAGAATTTCAATGCTGCATAATCGCAGCTCAGCTCAGTAAATTGCCCTCGCAAATTGCAAAGTTTGGGGAAGCCACAGATGCGTGCAAGTTGACAGCGCGCTGCTGACAATTGAGCAATGAAGTCTCCAAAGCTAACTGGTGGGAAAGACATCAAATGAAGGAAACAAACAAATCCGTCATTTATGGATTCAGTAACGCCTTTTAAGCTGTTGAGTCAAGCCCCAGGTGGCCTAATCAAGCGGCTTGCATTGCCTTGCGTCGCAAACTTGACACACATGCTGATACGCCGTTTTCAGCCCGGTGTGGCACGCCATGCTCAGGCCTCGCCATTGATTGCACCAGAAATCTGAGACCTTCTGAGACCTCATTTTGCGCTGCAGGTTCCCACTCACTGCCCCTCCGGCATGATTTTCAAGGTAACCGTGGTGTGAGGAACAGAAAGGATAGAGAAAAGCAGTTTCAAGGAGGCGCAAACCAGATATATATGCAGGTTGGGACACGCTTAAACTTTGACGTGCCAGCAGGATTCAATGCCTTGCCCTCCAAAGAGTGGTGAGGTGTGACAGAACATCATTTTACATGTGGCACGCATGCTTACTGAAAAGTGGCTTGCAGTATCCATCGCAGCAGATTAACTAGGTTTGCGGGTGGTTTTCAAGCCGTCTCATAGCTGTTTGACTGGCTTGGCACGCTGCCTTGTTCCAGTAGACTTGAGATTTGCCTTAAAAGGCCATTTGCTGCAGTCCTTTACTGCAGCGGTTTCTCTCTGACTGTCTTGTGATAAGGTGCTAAGATCACACCAGCAGCCCTTGTGATAAGGTGCTAAGATCACATCAGCAGCCCATGCAACGAGCTGTGCACCTTCCTTGGAACTTGAAGTCAGTCCATTTTCAGCGGGTTTTCAGTACAGTTAGTAATCATGTGCCAGCATAGGCAAGTATAAGGTGCAGAATTCTAGAAGTGGCAGGAATGATACTGTACATTGAAGTCCTGGAATGACGAGAGTCCTGACATCGCGGGGTCTGGTGATGAAGTGTGCTCCTTGCGGGTGCTAGGTACATAAGTACAGCAAATTTTGAATGCCAAACCATTTTTCGAATGATTTAGACCAGGAGTTCGGTCACTTTCCAGGATCTTGTGCGATTCAGTAATCTGCAGAAAGTCTCCTCCTCGGGTCAGCTGCAAAGCAGCAGTGCATATATGTCACGTGGCATAGCTTTTGGAGTGCGATTGGAAATAATTTCCACATGCTAACACACACTGAGCTGTTTATAAACCCATGCAATGCACGTGACATTCCAAAAGTACTCATTGACGTGGAGTCCAAGGAAATCTTGGCGTGAATCTATATGACAAATGCCCCGCTATCTTGTGAATTCTCAAGTCAAGAAGGTCTATCCTGACGAAAAATGGCAGCAATGAAGACGGCCTGCTTATGTGCTGTGGCGCTTCTTCTCTTGACCGTCGGCGCATCCGCCGGACGGGAGCTACAAGTGACCACTTCGAAAGGCAATCCCGAGCACGTCATCGATCCCTGGGCCCCCAACATAAAGTGAGTTCAGTCCACCGCATCAAATGCCGCGATGTATTGGTCAGAGCTCTTCACGTGCAGTGACGATCTGGTACTGCAGCGTACCAGATCCCGACAGCTGCTGCGACAACTCTCCAAGATAGAAATAGTGTCCTCGACGAAGCAACTTGCTACTTTCCTCTAAGGAATTTTTAAGCATCTAGAGGATGCCTTCACCCTGCCGTTGTCAACGATGATTAATCTCCGTCTTCAATGCGTTCTCCATCGCCCAGCTTTGCAACAGCTGGCCGGCGTTTAGTCAACAGTCATATAAACTTACAGACGCTGATCAATGTAATATGATCACTCAGATCGTTTCGTGGACTACTGAGCTAGTCACCTGTATTTAGGCACTTCGAACTTCTGACCGTGCTGCATCTTGCACCGAATGCAGGTACCCTCCAGTGACGGTGGCGCCTGGCACAGTCATCACATTCAAGTGGAGGTTCCCGAATGGGGTAGACAGGGTCCCAAGCGGCCAGTGCCCCTCAGACTTCACCCCGAGCCCCAGCAATGGCATTGTTGTGCTGGCACCTGTCAGTGACGGAGGAACTTTCTCTACTCCTCCCCTTGACCCCGGCGTCCACTGGTTTGCCTGCCCAGTAAGCTTTCTGCACCTTCCTGCGACAATCTAAACTTCAACACGCATAGCTGCAACCTTTAACTCTTGAGACTTTACAATGGTTTGAGCCGTGGTACCAGCTGCAAAATCCACAATGCAAGCAAGAGCATGTCTGCTCCTTTTGAAAGCCCCCCACATGGGACAATAAGCTGAGCACGTCTGCGATCTCTTGCATGGTTTGCAAGATTGTTTCAGGCCGCAAACGGTACTGAATTTGCTGAATTCATGATTCAAGTGCGGCGCTGTGCGCTGTTCACCAAGTGGGGTTCTCCTGGGGGTGCAGTGCTGACGGTGTGTCATGTGCTGAGCAGGTGCCCGGCCACTGCCCCTCTGGCATGATCATCCAGATCACTGCAGGGCCATTGACAGCCGGCTGAGCCCCTGTTTGAACGAAGCAAGATTTTGCCAGGGAGACAACAAGGGGACAGCACGCGGTGGAAGGCTGCTGCTACGAGCAATGCAAGCCGTTAGAGGCTGGCAGCGCATGTAAACCACTTCATGCAGGTGAAGAAAGGCTCATTTATAGCTTGAAGACGTGATCCAGTTGAGGAATGATACTAGGGAGTGGCAGTGACGAGGGATGCTTCTTGTGCGGCCTGTTGATCGCAGGAGCACTTTTCACATTGGGGCTCATGTTGGAGAATGAAATCTTGCTTGCTTTCCTGGTAAAGGTCAACATGTGTCGGAGTTTGCACTCTGTTCAACAGCTGCAATAGCGCTGTTCTGGGGTGTGCATGTAGATTTTTGCTTTGCGCAAAGGGTTCAAGTGCGTGATGCTTTAAGGCATCAGATTTCGGCAGTCTTTCTACTGTAGCTATTTGCCCAAGTGTAATCACCAGTGTAATTACATGCAATGTGACATTAATAAAAGTTCAAAAGCGGGCAAGACCCCAGTTCTGTCCCAGAAAGGCAAGCCCTTTGCCTGCATTTTGCTTAGCCAGTATTGTACACAAGATGGATGCATTGCAGACACAAGAATAGTAAAATAGATGTTGCGCAATATATGACAGCTGAAGCACATGTGCAAGGACCCACTAGCAAAAGCACGCAGAATACAGCATCATGCGAAACATTGCAAGTCTACACAGACAAAGTATTTTTCACTCTGCAGAGACCCGCCCTCTGGCAGCCTAAGAAATTTTGGTCACTTCTTGACTGCAGACCACAGTGACGCAGCGAACAGAACAGCAGAGCAGAAAATCCACATGCGTTGTCTAATTAGGCCGCAGTGGCCCCCCCAATCAGTACCTCACCTCTCATCTACCCATTGAGCAATGCACAGATTCAAAGACAACTCCGTACTTCACCCTTGCGTGAAAATGCGCGCACACTTTCCCTGAACGTTTCTGACGTACAGTTTATTGGAAGTGCTTCAATACTTCCTGGTCAGTTCCTGGTTTATGCCCAGCCTTGAGACCACCCCATGAATTCCTCAGGAAGAGTCCAAAAGTGCCAGCATGTCGCACCCACTTCAACAATCACAACGATGATCGCAGCAGCAATATCGAGTGCTTAAGTGTTCTTGGATGTGACCAACCCAGGGCTGATTTAAGCAAGTCAGTGTTACTGCCTCGACAAGGCCAAATTTAAGAGGAACTGCCTGACAGAATGTCATAGGAGACGGCTGGCATCTTGATGAGGGGCCGCACGGCTGACTCCAGTACGCTGCCAGCATACAGAAGGCTGGCCTCGCTCCAGGGACGGCCCATCAACTGCAGCCCAATTGGCATCCCTGCGCGCACGAATACATGCGTTACCAACCGCCTGCGCTGCTTCCTGGATACTGGCTTGGAAGTGGTTTGCGCTGCAGTAGTTCGCAAGCCGACATAGCTGTTGACACAGAGGTGAAAGCTGCCTCTGCACATGCTGCCTACAGATTCATTTCCAGCAATCAAGCTTGCATGTCTTCGCCCACCGGCAATAATTGCAACAGAATTTCATCGCCCACACCGCTTTAATTCTGCCGGGACCAGAGCCAGTGAGCTCTGAGTGCCGAAGAGACCGTTCTGTTCTCAGATAGAGCCGCACTTCAAGAAATAGTCACAGTCTAGGTTCAATTCCCGTGGCAGGGGCGCGCACCGGAGGGGGACTGGCCGACGGGGATGGAGAGTGCGGGGATGCCGGCCATGTTGGCCGAAATGGTGAAGCGCATCAGCTCCCCAGTCTGCACCAGGTCGCTCTCGCCATCCGTCAGCGCCTGCGGGCTGCGCAGCGGCAGAACAAGCGTTCAAATATAAACTCAGAGTCAATCTTCAGCGGGATGGTCCCTGGCGCGTCGCTGTCTGTGAGTGACACGGGAGTGGCATCCACTGCAACTCTGCGGTCCTATTTTCTACATATAGCCGATCATGGAGGGAAAATCCACGGCGCCGAAGCCGGCTCCGGCGCGCGAGCCGCCGTGCCGGCAGCCGCTGCCGCCCCAGCAGCCGGCACGGTACAGCGGGGTTATCACTTAAAAAGCACGTGCAGGAGAGTCTTATGTGAGAGCGGTATGGAAAGCTAAGTTCCTGCAGCCGCATTGCCACATCAGAGGCAAAAATCCCGGCGGAGCTTTTGGTGTCAAAAGGGAGAGGATGAGGCACGCAGGCCAATTTGGAGAGCGCACTCTATGAGGGGGGCGGTTGTGCCGGTGGTGGGAGTGGCCACATAGTCAATCCCCTGCTGGAAGAAGAGGCGCCGGTAGTGCGTCATGATGCGCGTGCGGATCTTTTGAGCCTGCACAGCACGACACCCTGCCTCTAAGACCAAAGATTACCATGCATTTACCCGCATCCCCTTGTTGACCTGTGCTCTTGAGGCCTGTGATGATGGGGCAGCAGCACGTCTGAAACATGTGCTGCAGAAAATCCCCGGCCTGCTCATTGCTTCAGCTCAGACAGTGCCAGCATCGGCTTCCACTCGCCGCTGAGCGCACAGCGCTTGAAAACATGTTACTCGACCACGAAGAAGCTCTCCTCATCAAAGCAACCACACCCACTACGGCACAGCTACCAGAACCTCACTGATCGCAAGCAAGCATGCATCAACACACCAATGACTTGTCGAGCCGGGTGATGATTGATAACAGTAAAGAAATTTCCGAAAAAGCACAAACCAAGAACTCAAAAGCTTGCACAGCTAAACCCCGCATGCACCTGATAATGTGAAAGCCCTGCTCGGCCGCACTCAGCTATCCAGAATACGCTGGCACCTCCGAGGAACATAAAAATGCCGGCATTTGCATGTGCACAGCAGGGACAGGGCAGGGCAAGCAAGGATGATGCGCGCCTGGAGGTAGTCAGTGGCTGAGAATCGCGCGGCTGCCATGAGGCTGAAGCGCGTCTCGCGGTTGAGCTGGTGTTTGAGGGCGGGGTCGGCTGTGGCCCACTTGTAGGCCTGCGCCAGCTCGCTGCTGATGGTCAGGATCTGCGCCACGCGCACCTGCTCCAGCTCCGGCACGCACACCGGCACCACCTGCGCGCATGTGCGCCCTTCATCACTCCCTTTCCTTTCCTTTTCTTTCTGGGCGAGATGTACCGATTTAGCCTCAGAGCATGATTTAAATGTCTTCTGACATCCAATTATGCTCGACACAATGAAGCGGTGGCTGAGATGTGGTCATCAGCAAGGTGTGCACACCGCATGAACATGGTTGCTCTGCACGCTCATAGAGCTTCCCTCACTTGCTGTACCCATGCTATGTCTCTTAGGGAGAGGGAACTTGGCTAGCCGCTATCGTCTGGCATCAATTAAATAAAATATATATATTATAAGTATTTTCACACAAATTTTAGACCTTCTTTATTCCTGCTGTGCTCTCCTGGAAGCAGCCCAGCGCATCTTCTCCCTGCGCACAACTCGGATAACGACTGCCCCAAGTTGAGCACAGAGCCAGGATCGTTTTCCACATCCCCCTGCACACAAAATGGGAGAGAACGTGTCCCGGCACTCAAGCATGACAGCTGCGCACCTCGCAGCCGTGCTCCTCCAGCAGGCCGAGTGCGTGGCGGCAGGCGGCGACGACCTCCGGGTGCGCGTCCTCAAACAGGCGCCAGTAGACACCCACGCGGCGCCCCTTGAGCGGCATCACCAGCTCAGCCGCAGCCGGCGTGTCGTCAAAGAGCTGCGCCGGAACCGCCGTCGGGGCCGGCGGAGCCGCCACGTCCTGCCGGCCTGCGCACAAGCCGTGGTGCAGATATAGTCAATGAACCTCAAGGCTGCACAGGTCACAATCATGGCACAATCATGGATTTTGCAGTGGCCTGGCGAGTACAGAATACCATACTCAATGTGGCTCTGATTCCCTGGGAAGCATGCAGGCTCTCACACTCTCACAGTGGATGAACCATGAACACAAATGGGGTCTACTCACACACATGACAGCCAAGCGACAGACATGCTCCAGAGGGAAGTTTGTGCATTATCACCCTCTGCGTAACATGTTGTCAAGATCATTGCAACTCAATAAGGGGACTCTTGAGGAAATCGTTGCATGCTTTGCCTACCCGCGTTGGAGATGACAGCGTGCACGAGGGCGGCGTCGGCCATGGAGGCGGTGTGGGCGCCAAAGCTCATGATGGAGAAGGCGTTCTCAGGGCAATTAGCGGTCGATGTGCGGCCCACCGTTGGCCGCAACCCCACCACCCCGCAGAGCGCCGATGGGACCCGCACCGAACCGCCACCGTCGATGCCTGCACCACAGCATTCGTCCACACCTCGGAAACTTTCGTGCGCTTTAGAGTCTGAAGCTGGTGAGCAATTCCTCCACTTGCTGCCTTGGCCCCACCGAGTGTTTAAGCAGTGGGTCCTTGGGAATGAGGAAGCAGATGAGACATGCAAGGTGCCCAGCAGTATCTAATTTGGCGAGGCAATCGGGAGTACAATGAGGGAACCTGCCCTGCGGCTTTCCAGATGCACACAAACTACATCCGCTCTGCATGACAACCAGCTTGGTCCAAGCCCTAAATCTTTCATCGAAGAGTTTGTGGCTCAAGCTGAAAAAAACGGACATGAGATGTCGCTTGTGTGCGAGACCCAATCAGAAAAGGCAACTCTCCCCCCAGATTGTTAAAAAACAATGCAGGTGTGGCGCACCGAGCGCGAACGCGCAGAGGCCGGCTGAGACGGCAGCGGCGGCACCAGAGGAGGATCCCCCAGTGTAGGCAGCGGTGTTGTAGGGGTTGCGAGTGGTGCCATGCACCGTGTTCAGGCCCGTCATGCCCACGCCAATCTCATGCAGATTAGCCTTGCCTATCAGCAGCGCGCCGGCTACGCGTAGCTCCGCTATGCACGGCGCGTCGGCCGTCACCTGTCTCCGCTTGTGCAGCTGCGGCGGCAGAATTGACCATCTTTATTTGAGACATGTAGGGCGTTGTGGACTGGGCTTCTCGGCTCAGCAAGAAGCCCTCACAATCTAAATTGATCTCAGCTTGATGACAGTTGGAGTCCAATGAACATGTGGTATCCACATCGTTCATTCACAGACAGCATTGCGACGCCGGGGATGCTGACCTGCCATGACCACATGTTCCGGTAGGAATGCTAACCAAGGTATTTCAATATGCTCAGGGATCAAGAAGGCACACTGGCATGAGAGAGGGAGCGCACAAATGAAGTGCCTGCTGTCGTGGGGTATGGCAGTGCATCCATGCCATCGATGACGGCGTAAGGAACGCCATCCAAGAGAGACAGCGGCCTCCCCTGCTTGTACCTGCACCAATTCCACAGATCTTATTCGCGGCACCGGCAAGACACAAAATTTGCATGCAGGTGTTAACTGCGCAAAACAGAAAGAGGAAACGTACTTTCAAAGAAACACTGTGCCCCACCGGCAGTGCAAGGACCAAAAATATTCAGAAAGCGTGCCAATCTGGGCAACAGTACTGAGACAGATGAGCACGTGGAGCCACAATTAAACAGTAGCTTGCCTCTGCGTGGACTCTGCAGCGTTTCTGCGCAGGTCACAGGCGTCGCAGGAGATGAGATAGCGCATCGGCGGCTGCGCGCGCTCCGAGTCATCCACAAATCGCAGCACTCTCTCTGCCACCTCAGATGGTGTGGTTGTCCCCGCCGCATATGCCTGCGCAAAATCACTGATGGTCCATCGCCGTACTGGCAGCCTGCCTCCTAGTCGCCCCTTCATGTCCGCCTTGAAACCTGCAGGGAGGCAAGAATATTATAATTGCCATTTTACAAGCTACCCTTCTGCAAATCTTGACATGCACAGTGCTTGCTGAACATAGGGAATGCATGGGAAGGGAGCAGAGAGGGTCCCTGCATGATTTGCGATGTTTTCCATGTAAAAAGAGCATGGAGATGGCATGCATGGAGTTTCTCGATGCATCCAATTAGAAGTTCATTACACAACGATGGCAAAAGACAGCAGGATTGGCTTTTGAGGCAATCAGTTGGTGTCATGAGACAGACCTGGGATGCCCTGGGCTGTCAGTGTCAGGCGCTCCGCCACGGGCATGCCTTCCACGCAGACCTCCTCTTTGCCTATTGTCTCAGGCAGCGGCCATATGGGCTGGAAGGTAGCCGGCTCTGGCATGTCCAATTCGCGCACCGCCTGAGGAATGCCGCTCTTGCGGAAGTTGAAGTCCCACAGGGGCCCAGCCAGGGGGCAATCCATGATCTCCACTGCCAGCTTGAAGAACCAGCCTGTCATCCTGGGTGCCCTGCAACAAATCACAGGTTCCACTGGTGTCTCAGGAGAATTATTGGAGAGACTCATCTGTACCAAAAGCGCATTAGAAGCTTTCTAGTTGGGCACTTAGATGAGAGCCAGACTGCTAATGCTGCTTGCGATTGGTGAGTACTGGTCTTCATATCTGAGATCCTTCGTGTCAAATGAAGGTCACAGATGTTTACATTCGCTAATATGCTCAGAGCAAACATTTTCGAGTACCTGATGGAGCGAAGCTCATAGGGGGCTTCCTCAACTTCCTCAGCAGGTGGCAGGCTGCGCCTGCTTGGCTGCTGCCCCATGCCTCGACCACTAAATTGCTAGACCTGATGAAAATACATGCCAATGGTGACTTACTGGCGTCGGAAATGTCAGCTGACAGGAGGAAGTCAGCTGGCTTAGCTTGGGATGGCCAAGCAGCAACCCCTCTCCAAAGACAACATGCATTCAATAATGTACGGGACATTGAAAATAGTTTCACTAACGTGCAACAGCATGTGCAAACATTTCCGTTGTGGCTCAAATGTATTTCTTTGCACGTCTTGCATCTTGTTTCCTTGGTGCCCAACAGGAATATGTGCTGTTACTGTGCGAAACTCACCTCGTGTTGATCAGAATGTGAACTTTTCTATGTAGTAATTTTGCAAGACCACCACCTGAAGAGTTGCTAGCCTGTCAGATACCAGAACGGATGTCCAACTTTCCAGGATTTGCTTTCTCAGAAACCAAGAAACAGAGACCAGGGAATTCACAATTGGGTACCCAAACTGATCAAAGTGCCAGTGTTACGATGAGCAAGGTTTCGTTTGCGCTGCACACAAGCCTTTTGCCCCGCGGTACGAGGCAGAGGGCTGACTGATCCGGTCACATAACCGGAGAGCCATATCGGGGGAACCTTGGAAAAACCGTTGCAGATGCGCCAGGCATATTCGGGGACGAGAGCTGCATCGTCCGCGAGATTTGATATTCCCATCTCAATTCCTGATCTTGTCGTTTGTGTCGAAGTCTATCATGAGCGCAGTCAATCCTTTCAGTGTTGCTGCCGCTCCAAGCTTGGGTTTCTGACGTGATTTAAACTGTGCTCTCCATGCATGGGACGCTGTGAAAACTTTCTTGGATCAATTGAGCAGAAGGGAGGCAGACGCAAATGGTCTGACGAAATCTGCATGCCCATACCCAAGAGTCTGAGGGTCCGCAACGGTCTCATTAACGGCCTGGAATTAATCTCGGCGTGCCTTACCTGACGTCAAACATCATCAAAATTTCCTCGATCGCAATGTCTCGGTACCAGTGCTAGTAGGAGGAGGCGATTGGCGCATCCTTGGACGTTGTTCGGGGTGCTCCGGCTCGCAGTGAATGATCGCAGCGCTGATCAGGTGCGGTGTATGGGATTGCTTTTCCGTCGAAGCCCAAGTGATCGCGCTTGCAAGCTCATCCTCTGCTTGATCAATCGGTGATTTCCCTCGTCGCTGCTCTTGGATCAAATTTTACTCGTCCCACCCCGACAGTGCACGAGTCGACGTTCGCAAGCCAAGTGCTGCAGCTCTGATTATCTGTGACGTTCAATGCAGGTCTGCAGGGTCAGCATGACGGGTCAGAGGAGCAAGCTCTTTGCTGCCTCGCTCAGAGGGTTTCTCGGAGCTATCGTCCTGCTGCAACTCAAGCAGGCTGCAGCTCTGAGCGCGCTCAGTGATTGGTACAATGGGACTGCCACATACTACGGGGGCCCTGCAGATAACATGGACCCCTACAGTCCCTCCTATGGCACCAAGGAGGTGTTCTGCTCTTCCACTGCATGGCAATCTGCTCCTGGGCGCTGCCTTTTCAAGTCAAGCCAAGAGCTTTGACTTGCATTGATTTGCTCTTTATTCTATGGCTTGCTAGATCTGCATACTATGCGACATAGTATGCAGATCTAGCAAGCCATAACTGCTTGCAGGCAGTTTCTCCTATGCACGGCAATTCAAATCCTAAATCATTCGAGGCACAACGGTGCTTCAAATAGGAGATCCTGCAATCTAAGTTGCATGCGGCAAGGTTGCGTCAATCTTACTCATGGGGTCAAGCCACCGTATGCAGGGCGCCTGCGGGTATTACTTGATGGACAAGACAAAGTGGCCATACTGGTCGGTTGGTGCCCTCACCCCTTCCAATCTCTTTGTGAAGCAGGGCCCAGCCCAAGCCTGCGGGTGAGTATCCCAGAGCTGTTGATAATGTTGAACAACAATCAGGACCCAGCAAGAGCGACTACATTTTTTTCAGCTAATTCTGTTTACTGTCACATGTATCCTTGATCAAGTTCAGAATGTCCCAAATGCATGTGGGCGTTTGAATGGAAACTCTGTGCTGCTTGCAGGGCGTGCTTTGAGATTTGGTGCCAGCCAGGGAGCCTTGTGAGTTCTCACATGCTTTTATCATGCCTGATCAGTCAACAGAGCAATTACAATCACGCTTTGCATACAACCTGTCCCTTGCCCTACAAACTCGGAACTGCTCTTTACACCCGGTCCTTGTAACTCAACCCAAGATGGATTTTTTGCCTTAATCAAGTCCCTGGCCATTATGCAAACCCATTTGCAGGTGGGCGAATGCAATCCAAATCCGAACCAGCGGCGGGTGACCATCATGATGACCGACATCTGCGAGCCCTGCAACCCAGGCGGCGACAGCCAGATCGATCTCCAGGCCCTCACCTTCCTCAAGGTGATTCCCACCCCTTTCTCCATCTGCATGAGGGGATCCGTTGCAATTGACTGAACCGCAGATCTGCCCTCGAACCACAATGGAGCCCTGCTTCCCATGAGCCAAAGGGTGCATTATTACAAAAAGTTGCCTTCAAAGCTGTGAGGGACTGCAAGCCGCATGCCACACCAGGTCCATTCGACTTTATTTAATAATTCCTCGGATAGGGGGTGGGGGGGTGGGCATGCATGTCCAACAGACCTAGCCACTCAACAGACACTGCAATTCTAATCAATGCATTCACCTGAAAGAAGCCTTACATGCAGACAAAGACAGCAGGCCCTACAGGCCGGGCAACACGTCTGGCCAGGTCAGGAGTCTGATTGCTGTCCTGCGCTGGTGCAGATTGCACCGTGGTATGGCGGCAGGATAAACATCAGGTACCGGAGGGTCGATTGCACGCCCCCCAGCAGCATCAAGCTCCAGCTGCTCAACGTCAACGGCGACGGCCAGTGGCTGCGCATGACCGTCCAGGTCAGCTTCCCCCTTGCTGTTATTGACTCTCCTGACCCACCCATGAGCCTGCGCTGGCCCTTGGCATCGCCTGGAGGGCGGCATACAAGGCAATGGCAGATATACCTTCAGTTGTGCGCAGCTTTGGTCGCGCATGCATGCAAGGCAAGGCAAGGCACGAGACAGCAAATCCACCCCAGCTGCCTCTGATAAAGTGATCAGTGCTGATCAATGCACTGGTTGCTGCAGCTCCTGCTGCATCTCTCATCGCAGCCTGCCAACTGGATTCGCCCTGACAAATCCCGCGTAGATACTCGTGACAATCGCCTAGCACCAGTTTTGCACACAACAAGACACGACTCCTATATTCAGCAGCTGCAGTAACAATAACATAGTTCAAGAAGGAAGTTCACGATTGTGATCCCTAGATTTCGAGCCATGTAACTCTGCTGGCAACAAAGACATCCAACACACGTGTCCGTGATCTGTGCAAGAATGTCGTCTGCAGTTTACGAGAGGACTGAGAGATTACCTGCTGTTGGACTCCCTGCAGAAATTGACGCCTAAAGCTGCAGAAAAGTTCCAGACATCGCTTTTCTGATCCCTGCAGGAGGTTGCTGGCACGGGCAGCGTGGCTCACGTAGAGGTGAAGGGGCAAAAGGGAGATAGCTGGGTGGGCCTGAGAAACTCCTGGGGCGCTGCTTGGGAGGTCGATCAAGCTCCCTCCTACCCACTGGACATCCGCATCGTCAATGACAAGGGCCAAGAGGTACGCCCGGCACTTTTGCAGAGTAAGCATCTGTTTTTATGGGAGCACCCATGCAATGAACTACTGTGCTTGTTCTTCTTTGTCAAAGGATTGCGCCGCACCCTTGAGACAGCCGCACACTGAGAACCAAGGAAGGCATCGAGGGAGAATTGCTGTACAAACCATGGAGTTGTGAGGTTGAAAATGGGTGGATAGAGAGTATGGAGAGAACTCATGGCTCCTGGCAACCCGAGACCTCCCGTCCTTCAGTTGACATCACAATCCGGCTCGGCTCTGCGCTGCAAGTGTCTGCTGTGAGGGTCTAGGGCGCACCCGTGGAAGTATATGGGAGACATCTGCCGGGGGATGTAAATTAATTTGTACCTGCACAGGTGATTGCATACAGTGCGATCAAGTCAGACGGCTCCAGTTCCTCGCAGCTGCCACCCAACATCCAGTTCACCAGCGGCGGTGCATCAAGCGTGAGATTCAGCCCCTCCTGCAACAAGCACGTCTGATCCGATGCGCAAATTATCTGCCATGCATGTGGACGGCTTTATTCCCAAACACAACCACTGTAGCAGGATGCTGCATGAGCAGTGGTGATATTACATTGCCAATAATCTTCGGCCCCGGCTGGCGGGGGGCGTTCTAAATACTGAGCACCGTGCCCACGGTTGATTGGGTCTTGCTTGGATCTGGCGAGTCCAAATGGTAGGATTGTGGCAGCCTTTAACTGCAGCTTGTCTGCAGGACGTACCTTGCCTTTTGGCAGGTAAAAAATGTATTATTAATAAATAACAATATTCTGTAGCCTCTGTCACAAAAAGAATGATTTGTAGTTTCGGTCACAAAATAGATTGCCTCATGATGTCATCTCTTGTCCTGTTCTTCCCTTTGTCAATAATGCGTTGCCTTGCATGGAAACAGTTCCTGCAGCCTCGCACAAAATGTGATAGTTTTGAATGAAAATTTATATAAAATTTGAATCAATTGACCACATACTCTCCAATGCGCTGCAGCCGCCCGTGACAGCGTTTGAGGGCCCGGCAGCTCAAGATGCGCGCTGCAGTGATCCGGAGGTCTCAGCCTTCAGCCTGGATGTCAACGCACAGACCCCTCAAGCCTCCAACGGAGGGGTCCCTAAATGCACTGCCTCACCACCGCCGCCCGCGAACCCCCAACCCCAGCTGCCCCCCGGTGAGGGCCCCCATTCACCTCAGCTCCCATGTGCTCCGGCTTCAAATTGACTTTATACCTGACAACGGACCGTTTCTCTGCAAATCAGGTCAGAACAGCCAAGTGGTGATATTATAAATTGTGTGCAAGCGTCAGTCAATCTCAAGCTCGGCGTCGATCCTTTGATATAGAAGGTTCACTTGAAACCTTTAGAGTTTGGAACAGTTCTGCTCTGGCCAGCAAACTTCTGAGTCAGATTTGTATAGCACTTTGAATCTGATCAGATCAGTGTGCTAGAATGGAACGCTCTGTCCCTAGTGGTCAGTTCAGGTGCTCACACTTCTGTCATGCATGCAGCTGTGCCCGCTCCGGTGCTACCTGCGCCTCAGCTGCAGCAGCAGCTTCCCGCGCAGATTCCCACACAGGCAACCTCTCCCGTAGTTCAAATACCGCCCCCTGTTAACAATCCCGCCAACGCTCTGCCGCCCATCAACCCTGTGCCAGCTGTCAACCCTGTGCCAAACCCTGTGCCAAATCCTGTGCCAGCTGGCAACCCCATGCCAAGTCCCATGCCACCTGTCAACCCTGTGCCAGCTGCCAACCCCATCCCGGCCCAGCCAGTGCAGGTGGGCACTTCATTACAATCGAGTCCCATCAGAATAATGTTACATATACATAAATACTGCACTCCAGATGGAAAGGAGCTGTGCCTTGAACTCTGTGGACAGCAAGCCTTCAGCTGAGAGCGCCTTAAACGCAGTTGTACTGTTCTGTTCTGGGACTTACCCAAATTTGGCCCTCTGTAGGAGTACAATATGAGCCGGGCCTGTTTTTGCATCCCTGCCTTTCCAACAAAGTGCTTTCATGCTCAGTGGAAAAGCTGGTACCGGAGGGTCTAGTGGATTACACACTGTAGTGCAATGGATGACAGATTAATTATGTGCAGCAGGCGTCCCCTATGCCTGTGCCAAACCAGCCGGTGCAACCCGCACAGCCGGCGCTGCCCGCTGGGGCAGGCAGCCCTGCCCAGCCGGGCAGTCCAGTCAACCCCGACACGCAGCCAATGCAGGCAATGCCGCCGGCAGGCCCCAATCCCATGGCACAGCCCTCGCCTAATATGCCCGCCCCTGCCCTGCCCGCTGCCCAGCCCGGGCAGCCCACTGGAGGGTCCCCTGTGATTGACCCCTGTGCCTGCCCAAATGTACCCCCAGACGCAACCTACGACTGCCAGCAGCAGGTGTGCACATGCTTTCTCACTGGATAAGGTCCTATCCAAATTCTGTAATGGCTCGCTTAGCCCCTGTGGCCTGGGCAGCATAAATACTGGCCACGGTTGATTGGGTCTTGCTAGGATCTGGCGAGTCCATCAAAGGGTAAGTTTTGCGGCAGCCTTCACTCGCAGGTTTTCTGCAGACACACCTTGCCTCTGGCAAGAACAGCGTTTAATATTGATAATAAGAATTTATTAGCCATCAGCTATTCGCCATTAGCCAGAAAATGGCTTGCTTGTGCGTACTGACAGGCTAACATAGTGCAGATGGGTCAGGAGCCTGCTGCTGATATCAACAACTTGGTGGTTGAACCTTTCAGCAAGATCACAATGCCGTGTGGCAGTCCATGACATGAGACTAACTGTCTGATGGAGTGCATGCAGGCTTCGTTTGGAAAGTGCACAGACCTCTTCATGACGCAGCCGTCGCCGCAGCTGCCGAGCGGCTTCTGCGCAGCTACGTGCAAGCGCTGCCCTGGCTGCCCGGCGATTGCCTCTGGTGCATAGTGTGCTGACACGTTGCAATCAAGCAAGTATTTATGAGACAGTTCTGCAACACCTGTGAGAAGATTGAATATCCCCAGGGGAGTGGACGTGTACCGTACTTGAACAGAAGCATGACAGAGAGTATTGAATCTTTACCACCATGGAAATATCTTCGAAACTTCAAAAGAATCGAACTTTTGTTGAATACTGTCAGAGGAGCAACCGTGTTTGTTATGGGTCTGTACAGAGGAGTAGATAAGCTACCTGATTCTTTATTGTTGCTAGATTATTATTGGGAAACCTTGCAAGAACACCTGCGATGTACAGGGATAGGCAATTGGATCGGTCAAAAGATGAATTGTGCCTCGGACAGACCGAAGAGCCATTGTCGAGCTGCATCTCCGCAGGTTGTCTTTGTGTGATACATCGAAGCTAAATAGACTGTAAGTTAGGAATTTTCCTAACTCAGGAACTCCTGGTACACTGCATTTGATACATTGGTTTAGGGAGGAACGAAGTGGAGTCCCGACCCGCAAAGCGTTCGACACAACAAGGGAGGGGGTTTCGAGGTCTAACATACCCACTTTCTTAGGCACTCGCACGAAGAACGTATTTTGTAAGCCGTTCATCAATACTGCTTGGACATCAAGCTCATAATGGCGAGTGTTGCCACAGCACTCGGGGAGTATCTCGTCGGACCTCACTATTACGGTGACCCCAAGAACACCTTCGCTGTGCTTTTCACGTAATGAAAGCTGCGTTGAGCATACCGATTGACTCGTTCGAATGATCCCGATCTCACCTCCAGCGCTCGGTTCAGCTATTCACAAGACGGGAGTGTTCCGAGAACCCCTGCGAATATACGTCTCACCTGGTGAGCGATTGATCTGAAGCTATTTCCCGACTTAAAAAACAAGTTTGTGCACAGATGAGAGGACTTCTGGCTGGCCGCTTGTGGACTGGAAGGCTGCAGTGGCCGTCTCGGCAATGTGTGAGTCCCTGCCCTCTCGATTTGAAGAGATCTCCTTAGACGTGGCCTCTCAACTGATAAGAGTTTCATGCGCCACACCCTGTTGCGTGTGTTGCACACATTGCAAGGACACCGAAGCCAATTTCAGTCATCACCGACTGAAGAGTACATGGGAGGCTGTGACATCCCAGAGGGATTCAGCCCAATTCAAATTCGCCACATCTACTGCCAAAGTCACCCGGCAGATTGTGGCACCTGGGGCCTGCCCAAAGACATCAAACAGCGCTGTCTAGGCGACCCTGCATCTCTGTCAACGCATCGTCAAGTTCTGTTCTGATGCTGGTGCAGACATACTGGGTGTGGATTTGGGCAAGCGGCTGATGCGCAACCGCAAGCCGGTCAACGTCAAGGCGTTTGCAATGGCGCACAACTTTGTCATGTTCTCTGCCAGCCTCTATATGGTCATCGAGACTGTGCGGCAGGTAAGGATGCACTTAAGCCCTTCATGATCATGTCTAATTGAAGGACAAGTAGCAATGGACTCTGACATCGGCCCTATTTGGCCGGGGCCCATTAGAGATACTGAGCACAGTTCCTGTGGAATTGCATTGATTTGGCAAGTCCAGAATTTCAAGAGTTGCAGGAAGTGAGGTGATCTGCAGAGGAACCTTGTATCCTTACATGATTGGCGTGTAGTGTCTATGGCACACTCTGTGCTATAGTTCAGGCGTAAGAGCTGGACAGCCCCTTCCAACAGGAAGCTAGCATGTAAGGAATAGTCCCCTTGAATCTGCCAGCAGCATCCCACTAAGGGATATTGCGGATTGCATTGGTTGCCTGTCAGTGTAAGTGGCTGCAGGCAGCGGATAACTTCCGGTGGGGCCAGCTTGGTGGTGGCGGCGTGTGGGGCAATATTGCAGAGGCGCCGGGCAAGCCGCTGAGCCCATCTGGACACCGCATGGCGCGCGTGCTGTGGATTCACTACCTCTCCAAGGTGCTGCACATCTCTTCACGAGCTCTATCTCTGTCAACTATTGTCATTCTCATCCCTTGCGGGCTCTCTTTTGCGAGCTTGTTGCACGGGCACACTTGAGATGCAGTTAGCATGTAGCACAAGCCATGTGCTCAGCTGATGGCATCCTTTGAAAGGTATCCCTTTCCATTTTCTTAGCATGGCACAGCAATGAAGGGCAACACGCTTTGCAGGTCGCCTGATCCTGAAGATGAACCAGACAGGCATGCAAGTGTGGTGTGGTGAGCAAAAGTCAAGGTGTGACAGTCTGACGTGGCAGGCGTACGAGTTCACGGACACGCTGATAATGATCCTAAAGAAGAACGAGCGCCAGATCAGCTTCCTGCATGTCTACCACCACGCCACCACCTTCTTCCCCTGCTGGTATGTCCCAGCTCCTTCCCCATATCAGCAGTGTCTTGCGATGCAACACAAGTCAGTGACTCTCTTAGGCTGGGGAAGTTGTGATTCCCAACCTTGAACAAAACCCTGCAGCTTTGCATAAATGGTGTGCTCAAATCTGATCATGATGTGAGATGACAATGGCCGGGCCATCATATATCAGCCCTGCCCGGAGAGCAGCTTGTGTGGTCCTAAGGTCATTACAGACGGCGGGGTGATCATCAAAGAGAAATCGTCAATCTGCCGCAGCTCAGAATCTGCGCATTGCACTATTCAGTGCGTGAGATTGTTGACTGCCATGCCTGCCTGCGCAGGTGGTCGGTGATGAGCTTTGCGCCGGGCGGTGACACCTACTTCACATGCGTCCTCAACTCTGGCGTCCACGTTTTGATGTGCGTTCCTTGGCCCTCTGAGACACCCAGAGTACCAGTCTCTGTGATATGACTTCTGGCAAACAGCTCATGGTTGCAGTATTTCAGATCACTGCATGCAGTGCAACGCCGCACATGCTGAGCATCAATAAGGGAATTACTTGGTTGTTTGTTTTTGTTGCATGCTGCATCTGTCCGGCTGTGTAAGAAATCACAGCCTCAGCCTCCGTCGGGTAGTAGATCAATCTCAGAAATCAGGCAGCAAGGGTGACTTATGGCTGCAGGTACGGCTACTACCTGGCAGCGGCAGCAGGAGTGAAGGTCCCCAAGGGCGTCAAGAAGTCCCTCACGACCGTGCAGCTGGCACAGTTCGCGCTCTTCTTTGTGCACGCCCTCTACGGCGCTGTCTATGCCACCCACTACCGGCCTCGCATCATCATTGTGCTCTGTCTGTTCCAGGCAGTGGTCTTCGCCAGCCTCTTTGGCAACTTCTTCTGGTGCGCAGCTCGTCTCACGATCATGTTTGCATGTTTGCATGATGGTTGCATGGCCCGTGACTCATCTGTCTTTCACGAGCTGTCTCTAGATCACTCCTGGAGTGTGACGCATATCACTTACTAGAGGACTGCGGTCCAGAAATCTTTTTTCTTGTGTCCCTCTTCTGATGTCACTAAGACAATATCTGAGAATCGGAAGGTGGTCCAGAAATGGCTCTGTAGTTGCTGTTTGCATGGATGCAGGAATGCTTACATGAAGCAGGCAAAGGACGGGCAAGAGAAGAAGAGGACCTAGAGCAAAAGCTCCTCTCAGAGAAGGGGAACTTTCCTTCACAATGAGATACAAGCGTGAACACTTTAAATGGGATTGCGCGCCCTGATCTGCGTTCAAGCAGTCGTCGTGATCCATCATATTTGCAGGCATGCACTGTGCGCATGCACATATTGTGCATGCGCATGCCAGTGGTTGTGCCGGGACATATTGAATTGTAATCACCCAGAATTGAAACACAAGCGCATCGCGCAGGCCCTGGGCGCGGCGCAGGGCAAATTAGTTTGCCAGCAGATTGTGCTGTAGAGTTGACAATGCAAGGAGAACAATTCATGTGGGTATAATTTTACATGATTTGTCCGACAATTCAAAAGGCACCCTCAACCCTGACCCTATCTCAGGCCGAAATTCTTTGAGATGCTGTGTGATAACTGAAAGGAGCATGTCTCATTGGCATCTGTCCAGTGCTGCAATGGGTAATCTAGGTGTATGTCTTGATTGGTACCTCTGATAAAAGTTGAAGCATACGACTGAACACCTCATCTGGCCATCTTGCTTACTAAACACAACAGATTCGACCCTCAACGAAAGGATGGCATGTCTGGATGATGGAAATGTCTTGAATAAGCAGTCATTGCCAATCAAGGAGCCCTCCGGGCAAGGCCAGGTACCCTATCAGAGACAAGTCCAATCATCCTAAGCACAAGCACCTCCGTTTAATCTCCGCAGCATCAATCGAGAACCTTGAATGCCTTGACAGGTGTTCGAACAGACCGTAACGTACATGGAAGAGCCTCTCATAGGAGCCTTCAGATCGAGCGAAGCGAGGTGAGCAAACCACTTAGTTACATGAACAGACATGTCACTATTTGTGAGTGGCTAATCATCTCTGTTGCAATCAAATGCAATACAGTACGTCTTTGATGCTTGCTTGAAAGATGTAAAAGCAACTTGTTTGCCCTTTAGGTGGAATTGCTCGCCTTCTGATGCCCACCATCTTGAAATATGGCAGTGACTGAGGTGACTGCAAAACTGGCTCATGACAGCTTTCAATAGGGTTTTTAGCGATAGCTGCTTGCAGGATCCCTAGGGAGGCGCACTGCTGCTCAGAGGCCCTTTCTGGGCCGCACAAAGCTTCGTTGCGCAGCCATGACAGCAAGGATCAGACAACCGCCAGCCCGGCAAACACCCTGCCAGTTGAAGACTGGCTAAAGGTGCTGCAGCTAGAAATTCAAACGAATCTTGTGCATCCCTGCGATTTCAACGCATACATCCTGCAACCAACGCATACATCATCGGGCTTTGCTGCTGGATGCAGTGCATTGCTGATCCGGCACTTTCATCAAGTATGTAGAACGATGTGACACTGAACCGACAGCCTGATGTATTTGTGGGTTCCTGCAAAACAGGAGGAGCCGGTGCACGAGCGGCGCGTGGCGCTGCCGCCGCCGCAGCAGCCGGCGCCGACGGCGATAAACGTGTGGAGCCTGCTGAAGGATATGGTGGGCAAGGGGGAGCTGTCGCGCGTGGCCACCCCCGTGCAGTTCCTGGAGCCCCTCTCCGAGCTGCAGCAGCGCTGCGAAGACATGGAGTTTTGCGAGCTGCTAGATCAGGTGTGGGCTTCTGTTCCCTATTAGAAACTCCTCAAGCTGCTAGATCAGGTGTGGCCCCTCACCTGCCGATCCACAAGCATGCATGCTTCCCGCAGAGCCGGATTGGGGGAGCATGCATGCTGCAGAGGCCTGATGTTGTTGGATCCTGGATGCATGCTCTTTGCATGCTTCCCATCTTGATCATGTTGTGGTGACAAGGATGTGGTAGGTCTCCGAGGACAAAACTGCATGTTAAGCTTGGCAGAATGGGTTTTTGAACCCACCTGCGCGTGCGTATGTGCCCGCCTGGTGAAGAGAAGCAGAGACATTGCGAGGACATGGCATTCTCAGGGTTGGTTGATCAGGTCTGGCCAATTATTGATTACCCATGGGTGACCTTCATTGCTGCACAGACCTGCACGGTCCTTGCATGCTTCCTGCCTTGATCACCTTAATCGGAGTCAAAAGCATTCCAATAGCTCCCTCTTGTCTTATGTATGCCAGACATGTTGTTACAGGACTTTAGCTCATGCTTGTATTCCGGGCTAACGGTGAGAAAACCCGAGGCTGGTGTATGCTCAAAATTGTGGGGGCAGATATTCACATAAAACTGCTCTGTTGTGGTATTGCAGGCAGCTGCTGTGGAGCGCTGCAGCCTGGAGCGGCTCTTACTAGTGACTGCGTTTGCCGTGTCGGCCTACTCTGGCGTCAAGCGCACCTGCAAGCCATTCAACGCGCTCCTGGGCGAGACCTACGAGCTGGCCTGCCCAGAGAAAGGCTTCCGCTTCATCTCAGAGAAGGCACGCTCACCTGTTCCCCAACATTAAATCCGCCATGCAGACCCAGCCCCACTAATGCCCTCTTAGGGACTGCTAGAAACTCCGTGCAGCTCAGGAGGCGAGCCAAGTTCCACCTGACCTGCAAAGCCACTGGGGTGATCTTGTCAGGACTGCGCAGACTGCAGGATCTCTTATCCGGGGGTCTGAAAGTCTGCGCCAAGGCTTGGTGGCGAGATAGACTTCTCAAATGGCGCATGATGCCTCTGTAATGCGATCGGCAGCGGGTCACCAAACATGTGCATGCACTGTTTAGAAAGCTGAAGCCAAGCGTCTTCGAACGTCTTCAAACGATTGCATGCTGCAATTTTTTAGGGTTTTTAGGGGTTGGGGTTCTCTGATATATAAATATATACACAAAGCATGACTCTGAGACTTCCTGGTCCCTTGCGCAGGTGCAGCACGAGCCGACCACAATAAACCGCGTTCTGGCGGAGGGCCGCGGATGGACGTTCGAGCTGGAGGACGAGCTGCACACGCGCTTCACGGGCACAGCGGTTGAGCTGGCACCCATCGTGCTGCTGCAGGTCACTTTCTCCGACGGCGACACCTACCGCTGGGGCAAGGTGCGCGCACATGGGGCCTCCCGCATCCCGCTGATGTCAGCATGTCATTTCGAAAGGTGCCTGTGACTTCATGCGCATCTTCCAATATGGCCATGGGAGATGTTTGCCAAAATTTGTCATCAGCAGTCATCCCTTAAGAGCGAATTCCAGCAAAGGGCAATGCAGCTGACTGCGATGTAATACTCTTGTGCCTTTGTTCCATCTTCGCAAGCTGTGTGTGCTCCGTGTGAAGCTTTCCTGCTCGCAGCACCTGCTGTGTCCCTAATGCAAAAGTGCAGGCGCATCGGGTCTAATAACAGCTCACAGCACTGATCAGGGTTAAATTGTGTGCATGGCAGGCCACAACGTCGATAAACAACGTGATAGTGGGGCGGATCAATTTGGAGCACAAGGGCTCCTGGCGGCTGCAGGGCGTGCAGAGCGGCCTCACCGCGTGCATGAAGTTCCATGCCTCCACCATGCTCTCCTCCAAGAGCAAATTGCATGAGGTGGGTGCATGCCCAATCAGAAGCCCCCTCTACAGGGGCTTTTGATGTTCAATTCATTTTTACTAGTGCTAATGATTGCAAAATTCATCAGATAAAGTGGGCACAGCTCAAATTGGCAAGGTGCTTCATGCTCGTCAAGAACATCGCCGATGAGGGACAGCAAACTAATGTGTGTTCTGCTTGGCAGGTCTTACGTTTTCTGCAGAGCTTGCGCACACTGTACATGATGTGCGCCTCATTGCTGAAGCTGAAGTCATGACTCATTCCTCATCAGTTTTTAACCTTTAACCCCCGTGTGGAGGGACTTCTCCAACATGCCGACCGTGCACGTGTTCAACGAGTCGAGGATAGCCGTGATCTCGGTCGCCGGGGTGGTGATCAGGCCCTTGCGCACGGTCGTGACCCCGGGCCAGAGGCCCATACGTGGACACCATCGTTGCCTTCTTTGCAAGCAGGGTCTGTGCTTGGGAGCTGAAAGCTATTCTAGGCTGAGAGGTGTTGTCCAGTACAATATGTGCCCGATAATAATTGACAGTGTGTGAGTATACTGTGGTGTGGGGGGTAGGTTTCGGGGGTGGTTGAGAAGGACGGGGTGGCGATGAAGGGGGTGAAGCTGCAAGGCAAGTGGGACAGGGAACTGCATGCAGACCTGCCCGACGGGTCCTCCCGCCTGCTGTGGGGCGTGAACCCCCCGGCTGCAGACCCCTCAAGGTGCGCCTGATCACATGCATCATGCATGGCAGGGCTGAGAAATGCTGAATAGCTCAGGTGTATCCTTCTCTCGATAGGCCAGCCTGTGTATAATACACGACGCAGCGGTGTCCAGCTCATGCCACAATCATCATACAGTAGAGCACAAAACATATTGCACCCACATGGTGTTGTAGTATGCCCGCCAGAGCATACACACGATGTGGCCACTCTGCACCTTGCACACGCTACCGAATTGACGCAACATCCCTCTGCAATGCATGGATGGAATTCAAACCTAGTCGAGCAAAAAAGGATAGTGCAAAATGAGACAGCATGCCTGTGGCTGCTCAGAAACGCAGCATCCTCCCGCTGCAAGGCTCCTGGTTGCAGTGGAAGTAGAAAGGCAGTGGCTCTTTCCCTGTCCATGGTGATCTAGGTTGCTGAGAGGGGCGAGCGGTGTGGGATGGCAGGTACTGCATGACGCCGTGGGTGCTGCGCCTGAACGAGCTGACGCCGCAGCTGGCGGGGCGGCTGCCGGCCACCGACACGCGCCTGCGCCCGGACGTGCGATGCCTTGAGCTCGGCATCTACGACCAGGTGCAGGAGCCAGCCTCTCGGCGCAAATTCTATTGCTGGGCTTGCAGGGGTACAGAGGGCCCATGTGCACGTCAAGGCCTAGTCATACCAAGACCGTTTCCATGACCCTTGCATTGCCCTGTGGAGAGGAAGCTGCAGGATGGAGTTGCATGTGGAGAGGCTGCAAGGTCGAGTATCTCCTGGGGAGTGTTGTATCAGGGTTCCTTTCGTTTTGTTGGGACTGGGAAATCTCAGACTGCCCATGGTACAACGTCCTACCTAGAGATCATTTGTCCTCCATTCCTTGGAGCACTTGATCATACATGGTATGCTGGCGATATTGCAAGCCAAAACTGGCGAGTGCATGCATGCGCAGGCGGCAGTCCACCACAAGCGGATGGAGCAGGCGCAGGTCGCCAGGCTGGCAAGCGCTGACTCAGCCGTGCCACATCAGCCGCGCTGGTTCGAGCGCGTCCCGGGCCCCGGCAAAATCGGCGAGGAATATCTTTTCCGGTACCGCGGCGGCTATTGGGAGACCCGCGCCGCCGGTGCTTTTGCCGAAATGACACTGCCAGAACTGACGTGAGTGAGATGAAGGAATGTGCAAGATATGAGGGCAGTGCGAGCTCCCACAGTCGAGGAAAAAGGGTTGCCTTGCGGTGAACGGAGACAATGCAGCCGCAAGATACGGTGCGAATGTTCAGACGAGAACCCGATGGAATTTAAATGAACATGCCGACAGGAACTTGCCAGCAAGGAAGCGCGGCTGGGCATGCACCTCCTGATGGACTTCGTTTGATCAGTTGCTGACATGAGCGAGGCAAACAGCCAAGTGGGCGGGTGCTGCAGCACGAACAAAGATTGGCACTGACAGCGTTGCAAGGTTTATAGGGACGGACAGAATATGTGTACTTTTGTTGTTTAGCAAGGAGATGATGCTATGTCATCTTGGTATGTGCATGGGAGTGGCAATGTGCAACATGCCAAGCGAAGACCTGGCTGCTCCTCCTTTTGAGCCTTGCAAGCACAGTGAGTCTAGAGATACACATGTGTGCGCTTGTAACTGATTTAACGCTGATTTTTGACAAGTGTGACACATGTCATGGGATGAGCACTAGTACTGTTGCCAGATGATCTCATGCTGATCAGTTGGCACTTTAGATAACAGCACATAGCTTTTAAAAAGCACCCAAAAGCACCTAGGACTCTGCTCAACAGCATTTTGCCAGCCAGACCAATCCCAGATGAACCTGGCCCCACTCAATCAAAGACATTGTGATTTTTTAGCGATCTACAAAGCGCTGAACACAGCGTCAAAAGGTAACCATGCCAGCAAAAATCAACTAGAGGGCCTCCCCAAGACTTTCTCCGTACGGTATGCGAATATCAATGTGAATTGTATGCATGCATGCAATCATCAGCAAGAATGCTTCATAAATGGCAGCCTTTCCAAATAGAAAACAAAACCAAACCAAGGCATTCCCCTTCAAGGCCGGTGCGCATGCGCATCCTATGCGTGTTGATGTGCGCAGTACCTGAACTTCTTGAAGACCAAATCATGGCCGCCGCAGCCTTACGGTGCTCTTCCAAAAAAAGTAAGCTCATCTACGCAATGCATGCTTCAGAAGCATGATAAAATTGTGTAACCATACCTGCAACCTCTGCTTTGTCCAAGGGGACCTAGTGCTTTTGAAAGCAAGTGTAAGAGATGTTGCAATACGAAATTCTCTTGATAAAAATCTCAAGTGCTGGCAAGCAAACCTATAAATGGAGGGGCCGCACATTGCAAGTGCCCTTTGCCCGATGCATACAGGCTGCAACGAGACGCAAAAGCCGGGCGAAACATTGCACTATCTCAAGCTTTTCTTGCTACGGCACTTGCCGTGGTAATCAACCCCGCCGACTGCTCCTTTCTTGCGTCTCCGTTCAGATCATTGGGTCTCTTGGACAGCCAAAGTGCGCAACAGGAAACAGGGGCCAGAATGGGGTCTGCACAGCAAGGCCAAGGGGGAAACTGCACGCCTCCCAACAGGCCATGCACCGACATGCTCATTTTCAAGCGTACAGTTTCTCGCTGCAGAACCAAGGCACAACCCCTGATCATCGATTGGTAGTCTGGGCGGTGCAAGTGAAGCGCGCAGGCGCGCAGGAATTGCCCAGCAAGCTGGGGCAAAGCAAGACGAGCCATGCGCGCATCTCTTGTTGCCCTCAGGACAATTAGCGGGGAATAGCCAAGACGCATGCCAGCTGTACATCAAATCTGCCAATTTGGAAGACTGCTGCCTCTCCCAGAAAATGCGGGCCGCGCTCAAACTGCCCAACTTTGCATTCAAGTACCACGGTGCAAAAAATCCTGATCTGATAGTTGTATCAAGCAGGACGAGATATCAAATCCAAAACCTCCTCAAGGCGCACACACCGACCTCGGACCCTTCACATATTTGGGTGATCCATCTCCGGACAGATCTTCAAGAGAGCACAGCCTGTACACAAGATAAGCGTTCAAGGTTACGCTTGCCGAGAAAGGCAAGGTGATGCCAACAGAGCACATTTTGGCGCGCAACAAAAGTGAGCAGCCATTAGCTCAAAATCTCAACTTAAGGGCCCCCGTAATAAAAGGCACTTCGCCCACTTTCTGCCTCATAAAATCCTGCGCCCCGGCGACCCACACAGCAATAGTGACTATGAAGCATAAGCCACGTGGGCGCGGCTGTGACAGCCAGTGGCGCCAAATAGCAGCAAGAGCCGTAGCCCTTCTTTCCTCCAGAGCAGGAAAGAGCCCTTTTGCCAAGCCCCAAAAGTGTCATGACATCATAATCTGGTGCGATTGATATCCTCCGGTATACGGTAGACAATCTCTGGACCCTAGACTGCGGCCGCATGCCATCACTACGGCTCCACAGAATAACACCCATGTGGTTTTCAGGCTTGGACGCTCATTTGTCTCGCTGCGCTGCAGGGTGACATTCCTCCTTGGGCGTCACAGGCCTCTCCTGGGTCAGTATCAGGAGTCCAGCATCATACATATCCCCGAGGATGAAAGAGCGCATCAGGCGTCGGCGGGGCCGACGGCGCCGTTGCCGATGACGCCGCCGAAGAGCGCGAGGAAGTCCTCCTCGGAGTAGACTCGGCCGTAGCGCGCGTCGTCTGTGAATGCTTCCATGTCCCAGTAGCGCGGCAGCGAGTTCACCTCCCCATCTGCAGGCCACACACACGGCCTCATGTGTTGACCCCTCTTCGTTGAGGACGGAAGCCGGGCGCAAGTGTTGACCCGTAGGATCGAGTACTGAAGCCGTGAAACATTTAGAGTTGACCCATGGAAGCAATGGCCTGTCCAGAGCTAGCCGTGAAATACTCCCAAATTGATCTGCAAGCAATGGCCCGGTTGTCAAGATCTGTGCGAGCACTGCAGAAGGGTACTGCGTGCTGAGCTCCCTTGCAGTGTGTCCTGTAATCCCGTGCAGGCGGTGCCAGGCATAGGGCATCTTGCTGCCAGAGGCATGGGTGCAGGAAAAGATACAGCGCAGGAGTTGCACTGAGATCTGTTGCATTTTATCTGTGGTGATGACCAAGGGCACGGCCAACAGTTGGGAAAGGGTGCCTTGCCTCTGGCGACGATGGTGGGGTAGGGAGGCACGGGCTTGGACCAGCCTGGCACGCCGTCCTGGTTCCACATGTGGCTGCGATCCGAGCCAAAATGCTCCAGGTACACAGCTGCAGGAACCACCCGAAACTTCCTGCACATTCAATCGAACGCAGTGGGGTGTCAATTCTCGAGCCACACCTCAAAGTGGCGCATGCGTCGCAAGTGGAATCAGTGCAGATGCCAGGCTGCAGCAAGGCTCGTTGACTGGCAGCATGGGTGCTTCTGAGGCACAGTACTGCCTTGGGTAGGCAAAGGCTCTGCACCTTGCGAGCCGGAAGCTTGATCCTGGGCCGAGACCGCGCCGCGCATAGAGAGCCAGGGCGCAGGGCTTGGGCAGCTGACTGCAGGGCACAGCACAAAGATTCTATGATGGAAAAAAAGTGGGCATGAGCTGCTTCTGCAGGAGGAGCAGACACAGATCACAGGATTGGTGAAGCCACGGTCGAAAAACACCATAAGGAATCTTCGGCTGCGGGTTGTATCGTGATAGCTCAGATCTTGATTTGGTTTCTGGGTAGGAACGGTAGCAAAGCCAACACTTTTGGCCAGCGTGGTGTGTGTGCTTACGACAGCACCGAGTGAGGGCGTCACGGCACCTGGTCAGGTCGTACACCCTGGACGTGCCACGAGTCCGCTCCACAGCTATCACATGGTAGTCCCACACAACCGCGCCACCCGTGTTCTCCTCTACCGTTTGTCGAAGGATGGGTACCTGACACCAGCCGAGAGCCTGTTGAGATCTACCTGCCGCTCTCGTGAACTTTTGTCAGCAAGGCGGGTTTTCCGCGTCTTTCTGCCACCTCCCACGCATGAAGAGTTGGGAGCAGCCATGCTGTGCTTCGAAGGCCTGCTATATTACATTTATCGTTTTCAAGCCGACTCTCCCGGACAAACCGATGGGCGTAAAGTAACCCCCCCTTCCCCGTGAAAGTTCTGTTCTTTCGATTGGGGTGCATTCATGACGAAGGATGCATCTACGGCTGACGGAGCTCACCAGCTTTTCCCTGTTCGAGATGAAGACAGCGAACAGCTCTCCATCATAGTCTTGTTGCCCAGTGAGTTGCTGGCACAGCTTGTAGATGTTCTCCTCGCAGAAGTAGGGCGTGTACATGTATTGTAGCTGCGACATACTCCTTCAATACATCCAATCCTTCACGAGCAACGTCCTCTAAACTACCGCTGAACCACTCCTATGCTGATGGTGGTGCTGGGCCAAAGTGCCAACCTGCATTCTGAACGGATTGCACTGCATACAGCCTTCTGGCTTGGATCCAAAGTCGTGACCGAGGGAGGACCGGCTGTTCCTCATGTGACCATGAGTCAGTCAGACACAAGCTCTGCCTTGCCATGATGACCTCACGTGGCCACGTTGCGCAGATAGGGGTGATTACTATACTAGCTTATTAGTATTGTATAGTAATTACCCCTACTCAAGTTAGCCCGACGAGGAATTGCAAGGTCAACTCTCCCAGCTTATTCATTGCTGTCTGCAAATTCCTGATCTGAAGGCATACTATGATATCTATAAACACTACCTAGCAACGTTTGCTTCGACAACCCAGCCAGGTTGTTCAGGCTGAGTGAGGATGTGTGAGCAAGATGCCGGCAGAGAACATTTGGATCAATCAAGGCAGACAAAGGAAAGCAGCATAAGTATAATACCTGATGCAAAGGATGCAAAGGGAGAGCTTCTATTCAGGCCCCCTGGCGGCCCTTGCGGGTGCTGGCCTCCATCGCCTTGGGCGCACTGTGAGATGCTTTTTACATGTCTTCTCACATTCTGTCGTTCTTTGACATGGATGCTTCTTTATGGACCCTGTCACCAACATCTGATGCTTCCTCAGCACTTCTCAGATCACAGAAACCAGGCGTGTTCCGCTCAGTTGGTGTTGCACTAGCTGACCTCAATGTTAACCTTGGTGTTTCGTGCGTACAGACGTCCTTGAGGATCCGTATGAGCGCGTCAACGTGTGGAGTCATGGGCTTCCAGGCCTTCTTTTCCTTCTGCTAGGGTAGGGTCTCACACCTTTTCTAGCAGCATTGCCTTGCGCAGCAGCAGGCATGACCTGCTTCCAGTAGTTGGTAATGTATAGTCTAGCATGTGCTTTGCATCTTTCACAGCTGCAGGCATGTTAGATCAATGCATGCAAGGCAGCTCACCGGCTTGTGCTGTTGCAGGGTTGCTTCGTACAGCGGCTTGTATGAAGATGCTGGGCGGCAGTGGGTGCACAATCCCCTGGGCATCTTTTGTTTCTGTGCTGCCACCACCCATCTGGGCTCCATGATGACCCACATCTACCCAGACTCATTCGCCCTGGTAGGACTCCTCAGCACATAACGGCAGCTAGGCACTCTCGATCTGGCATGCCGCATGAGATGTCATCTGCAGGATGACTTGAAGCTGTGATGATACTCTGCTTTCTTGAGATTACATCAATGTTGGGAGCGTGCGATTCTGACTGATCCAAGTGCGGCTGGCTGCCCAGGAGAAGCTGGATCACTTGGGGATTGTGGCGCTCATCATTGGCACGCCGCTCACAGCTCTGATGGCACACGAGCATGGCGAGGTGCCCCTAGATGTCAAGGTAAGCAGAGCTGCTTGTATAGGACAGAATCTGAAGAATGGATAGGTGATTGAGCCTCTTCACTCACCTCATACAGTACTCGCAATTGCCTTTCATTGGCACGTTGAGACAGCAGCAGCATTGGTGGAGATGCCAAGACCAGCACCTTTTGCAGGAGCCAACATTTTCATCACAATGCAAGGGCATATTGTGGCCACGGACCTGCTGCTGTACCCTGCCTCATTTTGCAGGGATTGCATGCCACAAGGCATGTATTAATAGGCAACACTTATAATTTTCTGTGCGGTGCTGACGTCCGCATGCGGCAGGTGATCTTTGCGGCGATGCTGGCATCGGCATTGCTGGCGCCGGCGGCGCGCGTGGCCGGCTTCACAGCAGGGACGGTGGCGGCCGTGGCTCTGCACTGGCACCAGGTGCTGAACTGGAATCTGGGCGTCCAGCTGGCGCTCTACGGCGCCGCTGCAGTATTCTTTCTCAGGTGCTGATTTGACCCCTCACAAGATTCGGCCTCTCCGATGTTTTCTTTCGGTCCTGACTCGGGAATGGCCTGCCGTGCACTCAATGCATCTTGCGGCACTGTAAACGAGTATCCCTTGGCAGGAGTTTCTACCGGGGGGTGTAGTCCTGCTGGGCGCAGGGCAGCAAGCACTGATGCATGGTGAATATTGGCTAGGCTGTTTGGAACGGCCTCTTATATAGTAAAAGGATAGAAAACCGGCGCTTCGCTTCATGTTGTGTGTGCCAGCGCTGTCTGTGGTAGTAACTGCCGCCGCTGCAGGAGCCACGGGGTGCAGCTGGAGCAAGGCTGGGTGCAGTACTAAAGATTTTCTCCACGTTGAAGAGGGCAACAAAGCAGGCTCCATGCAGGAATGAGGGATTCCCATACGAGGACACATCATCTGAGGCATAGTCTCCCTGCAGGTCCAAGCTGCTGGAGCCGAAGCTGAAGCGGTGGCAGGGCTTCTATGACCACCACCTCCTGCACTATGTTGTCACCGTGGCCTCCACTCTGCACCTCTTCTACATCATGGCAGCGACAAATGAGGGCGCTGGACACTTGACTTGATCACACCATAGCACCTATTCTTTCTCTGCGCCTGCATCAGCCTCTCTGCCATGGCATTACACATGTAGGAACTTGTATCTGTGTTCCAAATGACTTGTGATGATTAAGTGTTGCTTGCAAGCTCTGCACATGCAAAGCTGGCTGCCGTGACTGGCTGTTCGTACTGTCTGCTTCTCGTGCAAGCATTATTTATGAAGTGGCGAAAGCATGCCTTATTTGTTTGTGTAGCATAGGTAGTTGCGGTGCCCATTTTTCCTGGTTTGCACATGTTTGATGTGCTGTTTCCGCCTGTACTTGCCTCGTTATTGTTGGAATTAGCCGTAGAGTACTTGATGATGACTGGGCGATCAAACTTGCGATCTTTGAAGTCCCACAGTGCAAAGTGTGCCCCTTAAATGCATCTTGCAGATTAAAACGCAGACAGTCTTCTGTCAGCTTTAAAAGCAGGCAAAGAAAGCCTGCTTGTGAATAATAATGATATATCATGTTCTATAACGGTCTCAAGCCTATGTATCTACAATATATGCAACATTAAATTTGTCTGCCTGAGACTGTATACATGATCCAGGTGCACTTGTACAGCCTGCTGGACCATCCCTTAAATTGCCCATGTCATGTCAAAGGGTGCTGATAAGAACGTCACTGTTGCCATCATGCATCATATGAAGCCGATCAGAAATTTGCAGGTGTTTTCATGATTACCCAGCTTGGCACAGTGCACAACAACAATGAAGGGGTGCAGCAGCAGTGCGATATGTTTCGAAGGGTCTGCTTTGAAAGATTCATGATGGATCATTCATTCGTACTGATTTCATTTTTATTGCCTCCTTACATGGTGTTCCTCCTGACAAATCTGCAGACTACATTTTGGAGGTTCCATGTATCATCAGATTTGTAAAAGGGAGGCCGAAAGGACAGCAGCATATGTGCGCAAAACCTGGGCAAATCTGAATCGCATCGGCCGAATTTGAAACAGACTAGAAAATCAACTGATCAATGCCTTGAAATTCTTGTTCATCAGTTTCCAGAGAACCAATCTTTTGTGCGTTTACGCTCTCTACCAATCACAGAGACTCTGACCTTCTGCTGAAGAGACCTACCAATTTACGGGACCCAAATTCATCATGCAACTTAGGACTGAATCATCAACACAGTTGCTGCACCATATCGCAACCTGAGAGCGGCAAAAGGTGGTTCAAAATACCAAGAGACAAGAGAGCAACACTAGATGCGTGTGCGCCTCAGAAACTTTGTATGGCAGCACATGGGACGCCTTGGCAACGGGTCTCCTGCAGATGACTGCCTCTGAAACTGGCGGCGGTTCGATTGCTGGCAAAAGCACGGCTCCTTCCGAGCCCTGAGGCCTTTTCGGCGCCCCGCTCAACAGCAGATAGTGACACAGTTGCATGAACCCCTGGTGTGACTTCAGCAAGTGCTATACCCTGGTGTGACTCCAGTGAGTGCTATCTCCTTCTAGACCTCACTCAGCTGTGTGCGATGCAGCAAACCCCATCATTTGACGGGAGCATGCGCCTCACCGGCCGCTGCAGAGCATCCATGTACCGGCGGAAACACTGTACGCAAGCCTGACGGCCAAATCCAATCAACGTACCCAATATGTGCAGAACCTGAACTCAACATGCAAACCAGGGCCCCTGCAACCCTGCAACCTAGGCGCTCAGAACCTCTGACTCACGCCCACCACTTTCACTGACCAACTTTCCCTTGGCAGCAGTACACGTGCTGACACTTCAAGCAGAGGCTGCCGGGCTGCGCTCTCCAATTCAAAGTTGTATTCGAATCAGAGGAAGGCGGCGCGCTGAAACTTGGAGCAGAGGCGTCCGGGCTGCGCTCTCAAATTCAAATTCGAATTCGAATCAGAGGACGGCGGCGCGGAGCCGGGCGCTGGAGCGTGTGGGGGTGGGGGGCTGCGGCGCCTGTTTTGGCGCGGGCTCCTCGCTGTGCTCCTTGTGGTGCGCGTGGCCGTTGGCGTGGCTGTCTTTGACCTGCCCGTACTTTGCGCTGTACTTGCTGCTGGGAGAGGCGTTTGCCTGCGACAGCGCAATTCCTACTTCTCAGCACCCGGCATAATAGATCATCACAAGCTGGCATGTCAATCCTTGCCCTAGCATCTTGCACATTATACTGATAGTGTGTGACAGGTGACCTCGCCCCCTTGCCAAGCTTGCATAACATCCCAACAGATTCCACGTCTACAGACTTTAGTTTTTTGCTGCAGCATTGACGTGACCAGGAACTCAGAGATCTCCTCCTTTGCACACATTCCATGCCCTGCTTCTCCTATCATGCCTGCCTCCTCCAGCAAGGGGAAAAAACAAAGACAGCAAGCAGGCGGGTGGCAGGGGGGTGCCCACCTGGACATACTGCCAGGCCTTTTCGAGGTTGCCGTTCTTCAGGTGCGCCCAGGCTGCGTGGCGCGTGTCATGGATGTGGCGCGTCGCCTTCCACACAGCGCTGTTGCACTTGAAGCCCGACCCAAACCCGACCTGAGCGGGAAAAAATGAATCCCGTTCAGAGACAGAACACACTCATGCACGGAACAAGTACTGCACGCCAAGTCCAGCGACCCTTTGTGCATCAGAGAGGGCAGGGATTGCAGCAGGTTGTGCTCTTGTACAGGTGCAGGCAGGATGCATGCACCTCGTGCTTGCATGCACTTTCCGAGCAGACAATTTACACAAGATCGCATGTAAAATTAGCTACAAACTATGTGACATGCACATGCCATGGTCTTGGTGAGCAAGAACAGGGGTGTGTTGGTAGGGAGGAAAGTAGGGAGTCACCTGCCAGACGACCTCGCCCTTTTTCACGGACTGCGCGGCCTCGATGTAGGACAGCGCGTACCAGAGCGAGCCGGAAGATGTGTTGCCGTACCTGCACACATGCCCATGCAATCAGCCACTGACACCAGCTGCGTATTGACAGATTACCTAATCCCTCCAAACGGCAGGCACGAACAGACATGCGCGTCCTACTCATACAAAGATTGACCCTCTGGACAGAAGCGACACATCACACCAGCCACTCCTGTCCTTGCTTTGTGCAGCAAAGGTGGCAAGGGCAAATGGGGGGCAGCGCACCAGTAGAGGGAGTTGAAGGAGGGCTCCACTTGCTTCCTGCTCAGACCCAGCTGGCCGCCCAGCCCCTCAATCACTCCCCTGCCGCCTGCAAACGCAACAACCACACACGTCAGTCAGTTGTTGGATACATGCGAACCGTGCATGCAGGCAGCTGAAAAAATGCTGCCCCAGAAGCTTCCCTTCACTTTTGCCTTTTCATGCATAGCTTACTAAGATGTCGAGTCTTGCATAGCAACACCAACTCTGGAGCAAATTGTGCCCACGCATTGGCGGCTGAGTGAGGCATGGCAGGTGCATGTCTCCCCACACAGATCATTCTATATATCTTGTACCGCTTAAGCTTCCTCTTCAATGCTGGTTGTCAATCTGATGCATTGGGCTCGTTAACTACAATGTTTAATTTTTTAGTATGATCTATTATGACGGTGACAATTGAATGATGCGGAGGGAACATGCACGTACCGGCATGGAGGCAGAAGTGGTTAAAGGCCTTGGTGAAGTTGGGGACGTAGGGCTTGAGGTCGCGGCGGCCCAGCAGCTTGCGCGCGGCAAAGTTGGCCGCGAAGCGCAGCTGCTCGGTGACCGGCAGCACGAGCGGCCCCATGCGCGTCATGTTCTTCTCCAGCGCCTTGCCGGCCACCTTGACCAGGTCGCGGTTCAGCTCCACCCCCACTGCACCCTTCTCATCCTCCCGCTGGTACACGCACCTGGGCGCATATGCCAACAGCCCTTGTCAGTCCACATTCAGGTTTTTCAGCTTTTTACATTACTGTTCCTACCGCACCCAAAACCCTGAATGTAGGCCGCTGCGTCTATTGCTTGTCATCCAAGAAGATAGGTTGATGGCGGTCCAGGTCAGCAGACAGCCAGGAAAACCAGGCAGAACTCGCTCATTCGGCGCACACTGGTGCACCAGCTGAGTGCGCTGGTCTGTGGCCAGTATGATTGGGCGGCTGTGAACTACTGACCCACATCCTGCATGCTCAGCGCACTGCCACATTGTCGAGCTTGCCGCCAAAATAGATCAGCTACCCTTGAAATAGAGGAACAAGCCTTGCGGTAGTTTGTCTGTTCAAGACCGCGAGCTCAGCGGTGGGGCTGCACGCTACAGAGCCAGAAGTGGGACAGCAAGCTTGCGTGCACTAAGTGGAACATCCAGAGCCTCTCATTCGCAGGAGGAGAATGCAGAAATGACAAGAGACGTTTATCAACATAGATGGAGGGAACGCACTCGTAGGCGGTGTCGTCGGCGCCTAGGTGGACGCGCACGACGTGCTGCAGCTCGTACTTTGCGCGCCAGCGCTCGGACAGGCGGTTAGTCAGCACCATCGCGGCGCCGCCCATGCGGAAGAGCGTGTTGGGGATCAGCATTGACCGGTCGTCGCCCAGGTACCAGTTCTGCGCAACGCATGTCACACCATCAGCTATCTCTCCCCTAAGTGATGATAACACTCTCTGAGAGCCATCCCACACAACCGTATGAATCTGAGCAGCCAAGTCTCTGCGCAATGCTCACAAGTCAGACTCAAACCCATTCCCCACATGGCAACGCATCTCACTGTATATCAGATGCATGTCCTGTGGGATGTCCCTATGGATCGAGTTTCTCAACGCTGCCTCTGTCTGTCCACCCGACCTTTTCCGCCGTAGTGCTCAATACCGTGAGACCTTGAATGCTGCATCTCTGCAGCAGAAACAAGCAGGAGAGGGCGGCAAGCTAACCTGGGTGATGTTCTCGGTGGACACCACGAGTGCGTATTTCCCGGGCTCGGTGCGCAGCAGCCGCTCGGCCAGGCCGATGGCGATGACGCCCGCGGAGCAGCCCATGCCGGCCAGGTTGTAGGAGATCACGTCACCGCGCATCTTGAAGTGGTTGACCACCATCGCGGACAGCGAGGGGGTCGGGTTGAACAGCGAGCAGTTGACCACCAGAATGTCGATGTCACGCGGCGTCAGGCCTGCGAATGCAATGATCAAATTGTGAAGGGGTTTCTTATAACCATGAGAATGGAAGGTCCTGCAGCCCTTGAATTGTGGCGGAAAAGCGTAGGTGCATGGTATCCTGCTTCGTGCATGGCTGTCAGTCAATGCCGGTGCATGTTTAAGATGAAGCAGGGGGGCCGTTCTGGGCACAAGGTAAACAGCTTTTGGGCCACTATGCTGCATTCCAGATAAAGGCATCCTGCCCACATGCATCTCTATGCACTGACAGGAATGGTCCACCCAGCTATCACAGCTCCCATCTCCCCATCCCAAGCCCGGGTGAAGACTTCACCAGTGAGCTGAATCTCCACCGCCACAGCAGCACGGAACTTGCTCACAGAGCCCTCCACTCAGCCGCATCAAAGGCCGTCAAGACATCCACGAAGCAGGCATGACCCAGCAACGGAGAGGGCAGAAGAGAACAGCGGTCGGCTCACCGGTGCGGTCGAAGACCTCCTGGACGGCGCCGAAAAGGACCATGCGCGCCTCCTCGCGCGCGTTCTCCATGTTGACCACGGGGGGGTCCATGTGCAGCGCGGGGGGGAGGTACGTCTCCTCACCCAGACCGTTGCGCTGGCTGATGCGCCTCTGGAACTCCAGGCTCTCCTCAGTGAACGCCTGACCAGACACACATGCGCGCATGCATCAGATCAAACCGTTCCAGCGACAACAAGCAGTCCCAGGCTTGCCTGCTGAATTAGGCAAGCCTGCACTCTTTGAAGTCAATGACAACATACAGGTTCTGTGCGTGCTCCATGATGTGGCAGTGGTTTCCAGGCATGCAGTCGGCCCCAGAAGCCCCGCACGATCACACACTATTGACGCACGAAAGTAGCTAGGCAGCTCCATGGAACAGTGATGAGAGGGGGAAGCCGCAAAGTGAGTCACTCTTCTCGCTCACAGTGCTGCAAAGCCCCACTGCAGCCTTTGCGGTGGATGTTCAACGCAAAACTGCAAAGTAGAGGACAAGGTTGGCACCCCGGAGTCCTTGGAGCCCTTCATGAAGTCGTCCAGGCCGACCTTGAGGTTCTCAGGCGGCTTGTAGCAGGCAAAGTCCAGCAGGAACACACGCTGGCGCGAGCGCAGGAAATTCCAGATGCCATACACCACCGCCAGCACTGCCGCGACTGCCGGCACCTGCGTGCACATGCCACGGAGAATCAGTTTTGTTCATACTTGGTCATGCAGCACATCACCGTGGGTTCTGCTCCCTTGCCACTGTGCGCAGCACGGGCTCACTACTTTTGCCGGAAAAATAATCGTCAGCAGCACAGCGTATAGGGGCAGACTTGTAGCACATACTGTGATGGTGGTGCCACAGGCAAGCAGGAAGGATAATCACGATCATTTCTGGTTGCCCTGAGCTGTGGCAATGGAACGCAAGCTCCAAAACGCAAAGTTTATTTGAAAGCTTCCTGAAGATAGTTATTCACAAGCTCACTCAAGAGACAGCTCTGAAAGGAAATTGGAGGGAAGCTAGGCCTGCGCACCACTCTGAGCTCCACACTGAAGGACGTCCATGTCTCCCAGGCCTTTAACGAGTCTTCTGTCATGATGGATTTCTGAAAGTCTCCCTGTGCACACACGACAGAAGCACCTCAGTCTCTTGATCGTAATTTCAGTTTGGGATCTGGTGGGACTGGGAACCAGCGACTAGGTCGAAATTGTGGGACGTTCTGCAGGTGAAATACAGCAAACTATTGGGCGGCATAAAAAGGCAATGATTCCAATGCGGCAAACCAGACGTACCATGTATTTCACCACAGCATATGTGATTGCCAAAAATACAGCATGTTTAAGTCCTGGGAGCTGGGTCCAGGACCGCTGCACCACTGCCCGTCGCTCCCGATCTGCATTACAAGAGCGAAGTTAGATCCACGCCTCTTGAAAGAATGCAGCCCATACTGGTCCCAGCATTGACCTAAAGTATAGCATCTACAATAGTTGACTTGGGGCTAAGACGCTTTGTAAAGATGAAGACGTCCCAGTGAATGATAGCCAACATTCACATCAAAGTAGTAGCCGATTGCTTGCCGGCAATAGGTGCATACGCCAATAACTTTTCGTCAGCAGACCTACTACCGAGACGTCGCATGCATCGCCTTTGACTAGCCTCACTCGCCCCCAAGTGCTACCTCCCCCGCATGGCATATACAATGATCTGATCTCTCCCCAAGTATACGATACCTCAGCCGCCAACGCCAAGCTTCCTAAACTCCGTTCCAGTAGAGTCTGTGGCTGAAGGTTCTCCGTCAAAGAGACGGTGCCTCACCTTGTTTTGCATACGAGTGGGAAGCCTCTTTGTCTGACTCCGTCCTCATATTGCACATGGTGCCAGCGCTCCGCGGCCCCTGCCGTGCCGAATCGCCCGACAAAGCTACCTTCTGCCCAAAACAAGAACGATCAGATGGCCATCCACAGCAAGGATAGCCCACTCCCGCAGCACCCGCACCCCTCTGGATAGCTCTAGATACTTCTCTTCCACAAACAAGGGCTTCCCAGATCAAGACGCCTGAACGATGAGATGAAAAGGCCTTCGACAGGCTTTGGCGCTCAACCTCCTCCAACAACCCTCGAGCAGCCGGGGTTGATGAAAAGATTACGGGATCCCTCGTGCCTGCGCTTTTGCTTGCTCAGTGCGACCCAGGGCGTCATGGCAGCGATCGTGAGCCACGCACCTGTGTAGTGGAGGTCAGACGCGATTAACGAAGGTCTCGGGATTGTCCAAGGTCCCGTTCCGCCAGACACTACGTTGGGCTGGGCTCCAGATGCTGCCAAAGCAGGAGGGCAGCGCTCCTTGCACTGCTGTCTATATGCGAGCCCGATGCAGTGCCGATTGTTTGATCCTGCAACAATACCAACGATGGCACCTCGGACGCCAACATCGAAAAGTCGTTTTGAACTTGCAGTTTTCCAAACGGTTCTCCAAGGGCAGCCAAAGGGTCGACCAAGGAAACACCTAGGCTCGCTTTTAAGACTAACTTCAAATCACACACTTTCGATGACAACAGCTTCTCGCTTGGAATAAGCCTTCCGTAGAGTTTCTAGCGACACAAAAGGGGCTGGAGCTGGAAACCTGCGCGGAGGATTGTTTCTGCTTGCTATGAAGGGCCCTCGACTACCGCTCCCAAAATTGCACAGCTCACAAAACTGCAACACGCTCAGTGACAACGTTGCAATTGCTGAAGTTTACTTCTGAATATCAACTGTGATGTCCTTTTGGTGTTGTCGAGTGCATGACGACACGAATGTGTAGGCAAGTCGGTCGCCCTGCTTCTGCCAGCTGGCGCTTCCGCCGCTGGGGAAGTCATGCGAGCAGGTGCACCCGCCAAAAGTACCATTGCAGATTTGCCCTGCACATGCTGTGCCACCTGCTTGGGGGGCTCAAATCTCAATGCAGACTAGCTGGTAGCTGAGAGTTTGCATGCTCGGTGTTCATGCATGCTCAAATGATGATTTTTCTTTTGTACCGGGAGGTCGGGCCACAGACTCTATCGGACAGCCTGCCAGGCTGAGCCTGCTCACATGCCGCTGTTGTCCGCATCATAATAAAATATGAGGCTCAAACGCTCTGCTTATTTACAAACAGATACACTCTCACATCAAGCACACTTAAGCAGTCATGATCCACCATGGCAAACTTACAACAAACTCCAGAGATGGTTTTGCGGGATCACAGGAGCAGCAACGATGGTGAATTGTTCTTTGCAAATTGGAAACTATTGCAGTTCCTTTAAAACGTACATTGAAAAGAATTATGCTCTGTGACAGCCTGTGCTGTCTATGCATTTCCTTAGCGCTCTGCCCTCAAAACTCTTCTTCAAGCCAAAAGCAACACAAGTCTAAATGCTTTGCGCAGGTTGGCAATTACGACTCTTTGCAGGATAGAAAACATGCCAACAATCTCCCCTGCACCACATCGTACCAGCGCGCAACATCTGCTGTAAACCATAGCCACCAGACGAGCTGCAGTTCAAGGCTATTCCTTGTTGGACTCGCCACCATCCATCCAAGCAAGACCCGATTAACCGTGGGCACGGTGCTCAGTACTTACACGGGCTGACTCATGCGGGGAGCTGAGTCATCAGGTGCTGAGCACGGCCCCCGGGGGCAGGTGCAGGGTGCGGCCAGAGAAGATGACATGATTGATGTCAATGTTGGGGTCGTCGTGCTGGTCGTCCCACTCGTGCATCAGGTCCTCCTGGTCTATCAGCTTCACCAGCACCACATTGCCCGCCACCCTGGCCGGCAGCTCAATCTCCATCCTGCCACACCACAGTGCGCGCCATCAATGCACCCCCACACTGCGCCTAGCCCTTTCTCATAGAGCCAATTCTCCTCTAAGCCCCTCAATGACTGTGGATTCCTCAGGCCAAGGGGTCTCCCACAGAGGAAATCCATGGCTTGTGTGTGTGGAGGAGTCATGAGGCCCTTTGTCCTGCGATAGCTGAACCAGCAGCTAGATGAGTGTATTTCTCGGCAAACAATTTTTATGGTCTCTTGACTCAGTAAGGCGGCTCCCGAGCATGCAAGGGGAACTGGTGAAATAAGGGATGCCAAAAACCACCGAATCTTGTGCTGCAGGGTACTTACAGATTGCGTCCCTTGGTGCCCCGGGGCTCGCCGTCCATATCGATGTCAGTGTCATCGTCGTCGTCCGGCTCCATGACTAACCCGTCGTCATCCTGGTCCACGCTGGCATCATCCTGGTCCACGCTGATGTCATCCTCTTCTCCGGCGCTGTATGCCTCCAGGTCGATCTCCGCGCTTCCCTCACTATCTGTCTCTGGTGGCTCGTAGTCTGACCCCGAGCTCTCGCTCATAGACGTTGGGTTGCCGCCACCCAACCAGGCCGCCGCCATCTGCAGGCACATGCACACATGCTGCTGTCAGCATGGCCGCCACACACGATTCTTCAACTCACATTGTCTCTCTTGTCCATTGCTTAGAGTCCAATGTTTAGAGAGTGACAATGTGCAGCAAGTGGCCAACCCCAACAGAATAAGCCTCTTGCCCCGAGAAATTTCGTTGCACAACAAGAAAGAGATAGTCCCTGTCTTGCATGCGTGAAGGCAGAGATGCATGAACTGACAACAACAGTAAGCCATTCCCAAACGGGTGGTCCTAAGACCTTATAACTTCTGACGTTGCATTGCCATGCTATGTGCAAAAAAATAGGGCCCACACCGCTTGAAACATAATCCTGCAAGGGTTCGAAGCGCAGAGCTTTGACAGTGTTTTGGGGCGGCCAAGGGTGATGAGGAATGCAGACCTGCCCAATCTCGCCCACAAAGCCCGCGACTCCGCTGTTGCTCGCATATGCAGCGAGAGAGGCTTCGGCCTGTGCAGCTCTCTTCTCAAATTCATCCTCTGACATGTCAGCTCCGGCACCTGCCAGCATGTGCCGCCGATGCACTTAAGAATTTGCACTTCAATCTCAGTCCTTCAACTTTCGCCCAGTAAAGCCATCCCTTTCATTCTACTGACCCTGGAAATTCACACATATGCCAGACACTCTTTGTGTACTGCTTGTTTTCAGCCAATTATCTCATTGGGCAGAAGAAGGCTGCTGATGGCCCCCATCAGCAGGATGTGTGTTCTTTGGAGGTAAGTACCTGATGGCCCCGCTTCATCAGGGGTATTCTCAGGGGCAGTGCTTGCCGACGGCTGTGAGCCTGCATTGGAGGAATGCGCCAAATCAGGGTCTTGCCCCTCCCAGACCGTAACGGGCTCCGGTTTCCAGCTGCGCGCCTCTGCCCGCGTGTGGAACTTGAACCAGGCCACTGGCCGTAACGGACCCACCTGCATGCAGCACATGCCTATTAACGACTAACTACCGAGACAATCCATTTCAAGTGAGAAGTTCTGACACAGGAGAGCATATATGCTCATTAAGTGAGGACCAGTGGCCAAGAGACAATTGCTTGTTGCATGGCAATTACTGTTCCTGCCCAAGTGACCTTCTTTCATCAGTATTGGCCACCACACCCAAGCATGACACATATTCCAGGCTCCGCTCAGACCTCAATTGGCAAGAATGCCAGATTTTAGAGGACAGTGGTGTAACTCTGTTGCGCACCAAAACTGTTTTCACATCGCTTGCATGCTCAGGAAATGCACCATGCACCTGAAGAGCGAGCCCTGCTTACCGCATGAGAGCCAGCGCCCGCTGCTGAGCTCGGAGATGATGTAGCAGGGCCAAAAGTGAAATGCACGCCGGCCGTGCAGGCTCTGTGCATACTCCGCGGTGGCAGTTTGCCTGACAACGCATGAGGGTTTTATGACACAATATTCCATGAACACATGAAACCCAGCTGTGCATTGTAATTTGTCAGGGTCTGCTTACTCTGTGCCAAAATTGCCATCATAGAACTGACATGGGGCGTCAATGGCTGCAAGGAGGTCATATAGAATGAAAGACCAGCAGGATAGACAGTGCGCACCGCTCTTGACAGCTTCTGCAAGTGCTTTCTCGTCTTTCAGATCATCAAACACCCTGCACTCCTCTCTGTCAGCAAGCTCCTGCACAAAGTGGGAACATCAAACGTCACAAAAATCTCTTTCTGGCAAACTGACCAAGGCGAATTTCAATCAGGCCGGATTTGATCGAATCCTGACAGATCGAGTCCCTTTTGGCAGTTCAGCTGCGCACCATGATACTGCGCCGGATCTCCTCTTCAGATCGGCAGATGTGGGGATTGCAGTTGGCAACGAATATCACTCCCGCAAGCACTGGGCAGCTGAAATGGCCGGCGCGCGATATTGTCAGCTTCTCGAGCACACCTGCACACAGCATGCAAATAAGATGTCAGCGCAATTGCACTTTAGCAACAACAGGTAATGTACGGTGCATGCCGCAATCCCAGAAGCGCAGCTGAGGTGAAGTACAACTCAGTGGCATGCTTGTGCAGTGGCATGTGCTGCATGAGCTTCGGGCCAGCGCACATAGCGCAGCATATGACAAAGCATAATTACCCTGGGACATGTTAAAGGCACACTCGATTCAATAAACCAGCTGCAGGCGGATCTCACCCACAGCAGTTGGTGCAGAGTCTCCCACGGAGCAGCCAAGGTGTGGGAGGACAGAGTGGTCAAACAGCCTGGTCATGTCCTCGGGAGTCACTTTCAGCGCATCGTTGGTCTCGCTGATGTGCTGATCGATCCCGGCAGCCACACTCGTCATGCGCACGCGCTCAGACTCCCGCTCGTTGCCCACCAGGCCGTGCAGCAGCAGCCTGCCCAGGGTGTTGCCCTGCGTGCAGCACATGCACACACTGCGTGAGCATGCAGCTGACATGTGCTGTGCTGTGCTGTGCTGTGACACAAAGTCCTGTCTTGTCGATGCCATAAAGACGACCTGTGGCGCCACCCTGGTCCCTCATTGGGATGCATGCATTGGGCCCTTCCCGAAGCAAAGGCTTGACCTTCCAAATAGTCATGCGAGGCCTGGCCTAAGACGGAGTGCCTTTGCAAGGGGGCAGGTCCGAGAGACTCTCTCAACATTGGATTTTGCTTGCAAACCTCATCCTGGGCTCTTGTGGCAGGTATTGAGCCAGCTCAATTGGAAAGCGACCTTCGATCAGAACTTGTCTGCCGATCAACACATCGCTGGCTGCCTTTCTTGCACAGCACAGGGGTAGAACACTGGGATTGGGTACGGCGCTCACCACCATGAGCTCCTGGTAGAACTCCAGGAAGAGGTGCTCCAGCTCGGCCAGGCTGTTGGCCTGGAGGCGCTGCATGACAGCTGAGTCCACCTCCTCCGACCCCTGAATCACCGCCAAGTCCACCAGCCCATGCCCAAAGACCACTCCGGCCGGCACGCGCAGCCGCCGCAGCAGATACTCCCTGTATCGCGTCTTCTCCTCGTCGCGCGCCTTTGCTCCCTTGGGGTTCTGCACAGAGCATGCATGACCCTAAGGCTACAATTGAGAGCGCGCGCAAGAGCTATGCTCCCGAGTAGATACAGGTCAGAAGGTGGGTGTGCAACTGCATTGCCATCCAAAGACATGAGCATGTCTGTTTATGTCATTCCGTATCTGATTTGCTCCGTTTCAGAGAGATGGGATGCATCTGAGGCACAGTGCATACAGAAGGCATCAGACTTATGCCACAGCAGGCAGGAAGTGACAATGTTGGAGACGCTCACCGCTAGGACACCAACGCAGTGGACATTGCCCATTGATGCGCTGCAGTAGGACTCCAAAGAGTTGGGTGCAAAGAGGTGGTCCATCTGCGATAGGCACAGCAATGGGTTTGACTCCTTGTTCCTTGTTGCAGGTCGAAACAACACCTTCCGTGCTGGCAAGCTCAGACCCTGCTCTAATCAAAGGCCGATACCCAATATTGGCGCCTGTTCAGATCGCAGCCACCATCAGTGTAGCATCCCCAGAAACGGATTGCTGTCTCTGGCTTGCACTGCCTTGCGGCCTTGTAGATCGTCCTTGCCTCTACAGGCCGAGATGTCGGAATGACCTGCGAAAACAAAGTCAAGAGTTACAATCAAGGGGAAAGCATTCAGCAAAGTAAGCTGCACAGTACTTGTATGATTATGATGGGTGGACAAAGCTGACACTTTAAAATTTTATCGCCCTTGAACTTCACTAATGATGAAACTTGATTACTTGTTCACCACACAAAATATCTTTAAGGAGACGTCGAAATCCTGACAGTGCTGACCATTCCATCAAGAAGTATTACAAGTAGTGAGCTGCTGTCTCAGACGAAAACAGTGTACAAGATTGGCTGTGCACCTTCAGATCAACTCCAAACTCATCACGTAGCCGGGGCAGCCACAAGACATTAGAAGGCATCAGTGCTCGCATCCTTTGGCATGTCTCACTGCAAGCGACGACCCCCTTTACAGGCAGGTACTCAAATATGTGCAGTATGCACTCTTCTGGGAGATCTAACAACTCCATTCTTGCAATGTTGGTCATCTGGAAGCCTCGACTCTTCATTCAGAATTACATGCATTTTTCCAGCTGGCCAAGGGGGTTGTCCGTAGTCCGTGAGGCAGTGAGGAAACGCCGTTGTTTTGACGAAAAAAAAACGAAAAGTTTTGGGAAATGTCATTGCTAAGATCTCGTCAAACCTTTCCCCGAGACGCAACGATCGTATATCACAAAGCAAACACAGCAAGAAATTCATTTGTTCTCGTGAGAAACAGCTGAAGACTTTCAGCTCATCTTGTTATCAGATCTAAGGTGCAATCGTCCAAGTGTCGGGTGAGATTTCTAGGCCTCCGATCTAACAAGCGATAATCTATTGTGGTCATTCATTGCTGGTAGACGCAAGGCCAGAGGCATCGGTTAGTTTTTGCGCTTGGCGCTGACAGATCTGGCACATGCCGGGATGGACGAGCTCGTAAAGGCTTGTACCTGGCAGAAATTGGGTTCGAATAATGCATAAGGATATTTTTTGGCATGTTATTGAAAGTAAGATGCGTGCGACGAGGTGTATGGGCGCATCCTTGGACAATTACTCGTACTTCAGATTGTCCTAGCTTGACAGCGTTAGCGTCAAGCGTCGGCTGGCTTGTAAACTGAATCACCGCAACCGATCAACAATACTAGATCGGCAATAGTGGATATATTCTTTGCTGCACCTCCTGACGCCTTGCGGTGCCACTGAACTGCAGGGATATCGGCTGCTCTGACGGATATTTCCAGAAGAAAGAAGCACAGCATAGCCAGTAAGTCGTATTCACCTGCTCACTGCCTGATCACGTGAATGCGTTCTTGTCTCTCCTCAGTGCTTGTGCTGATGCACCTGCTCAAACTTTTCAACCATAGTTTTGTGCGCGTAGCTAAGTGAGCCAAAAATATACTTTGCAGGCATGGGCCTCGCACATAAAGGAGTGTTCAGCCTGCTCTTCCTGGCAGTTGGCACGCTGGCGGTCTGTTTGGAGGCACAGGCACCCGCCACAACTTTCACCAACATGCAGCAGCAGCAGCAGCAGGTGGCTCAAGGCCCTGCCACCACTTTCACCAACATGGCCCAACAGGTAAACTATTGCCCACAAGTGCTTAGTCATTTTTAACTGCTAATCATCTTCATGCATTCACCCAGAGACTTGAATGCCTTTTCCAGCTGTACCACATCCCCGTTGTGGATATGAACTGACCCTGAGTGCCCTGCAACAAGTTCTGTCCTGTGACACCGGATGCATGAGCACCTGGCAAAGAAGGAGGAACAGCAAAAGACAACTTGATCTGCATTCTCACTTGACATTTTCTTTGATTGTAATGAACAGGTAGCACAGGCATCAGCATTTCCCAACACCCCAGGGTCAGTGAAAAGCCCGCCTGCCCAGGCGTCCACTCAGCTGCAGTCAGCCGGCAACAGCAATGGCGCTTCAAACCAGGTAAGAGAGCCAACCTGCATGAATCACCTCGTGGGCATTCTGAACTCTTCAGTTCAGAATCAGGAGTCTGAAGCATGCGCTCGGCAAAGCACGATTCTGGAGGTCTCAGGCAAGTTTGGTATCTGGGCAAGCACGCCCAAAGATGATGAATTTAGCATAGCCGTAGTCAACGAGCATGCTCTTTGCCCAGTGCTGTGTAATTCCGCTGCTCCAATATGCTTGCAGCAAATTAACAGCGTGATCCTTCACTGTCCACCTTGGTTCTCAAGCTATTTCACATTCCTATCTATTGAAGCCTTCAAAAGCGAACAATTCACAAATTCTCTCAAAAGTTCCCATTTTTTTTGCTCACAAATTGGTCCTGTCACAGGCACAGAACTCTCAGGCCCAGCAGAACGACTGGGCGCCCAAGGCAGCGCCTGCAGCACAGACATGGCAGCCGACCGCTCAGAACAACTGGCAGGCCCCTAGCGGCCAGGCCGCTTCGCAATCATCGAACACCCAGCAGCAGCAGCCGCAGCAGCCGCAGCAGCCCGGCAACACCAACATGCCACCCCAGCCACCCCAGCTCCCCGCGAGTGAGTCTCCTCTCCTTTACCACCGTTTGGAAGGGCGCATGTTGCAAATGACTAGCATGATGACAGGGTCTCAAGATTACTGTACCAAGAGCAACAATAGAATTGCCAGATGTGTCCGCACTCGACGTGTTGACACGGCTAGCCAAGGCCCAGAAGCCCCTGATCCATTTGATCAATAATCACTGGTTGACGTGCTGGCAAAGACCCATGCCGGCGGAAATTCTGGCGGAAAGTATCTCGGATTGATAGATAACTTGTCAGCATGCAGAAGGCACGCCGCCCATTCTGCAGGCCAGACACAATCACTTCGAAATGATCTTCTCGGTGCGCGTTTCCTTGCCCCTCAGGAGGGCTTGCCGCACAGCCTGGAGAGCAGAACGGCGAGTAAATTTGCTGACCCCTTTTTCTGCTTCCTCGCAGACGGCCCACAGCAGCCAAACCCGCAGGGCACCATCAACACAATCGGATCAGTGGTGCAGGCGGCCGGCAGCCTCGCGAGCGCGCAGCAGGCGCTGACCAGCGCCGGCTCGGCCGCCGGCACCGGCGACATCCTGCAGACCGTCGGCCAGGCCGCGCAGGCCATGCAGGTGGGCTGCCCGAGTTCAATTCCTCTTGTTTTTTTCCTTTTATTTCCTTCCTTTTTGGGCCATTAATGCAAAGGCGGCCGTGGCGTCGGCCAGGCCGCGCAGGCCATGCAGATGGGCTGCACGCGTTCAATTCCAGCTGAAGCTCTTCTCATTTCTTTTCATTTTTTGGCCCCCGATACTGAGCCAGGCTTGTCTTTGGCATTTCTGACTGGATGGATTGATACTGGATATACTCGTCTGGGTCGCAGGGTGTAGAGGTGGTGACTGGGCATTTTTCTTCGGCAATTTTAAAGATTTTTAAGATGTTTTGCTTGCGAATGACGTGGTGTCTTTCTGGTGGGCCCTGGCATGCGCATGGGCCCTCCAGACCAAACATGCCGGTTCAAAATGTCAGGAACAGAATGCAATTGGATGGCCTCTGAAAAGAAATTGTCTAAGCCTGATATATCTAAACGCTTTGTGTTGCAACAGGCGGTGCAGAGGGCAGCAGGCGATGTGGGCAACGCTCAGAAGTCAATCCAGACCAACGGCGCGTACGTGGCATCTCCCATTCCCCAGGCATCCCCCTCCCCGCCCACCGTTAATATCAATGTTCCCGGCCTCGGGGGCAACGGGGGAACCCAGGGACCTCCCGGCATCAGCTACGCTGCCCCTGCCGCTCAGGTGTGCATCCCCCACTCAACCCTTGATGCCAATACTCTGTATGCGACCTATTTTTGTGAAATAAAGCTATGAAACTGCTGAGCAAAAAGCTCTAAACAGGAGACTTCATGCATAATCTGTCATCTTCAAGGCACTCACCACGAGATTACATTTAAAATGGCGAAATTTACAATCGCAACCTCTGCCAAGCATCCAAAAGGAGTGACAATTCTTCTGTATCAGCAAGCACTTGTACGTGGGCATTTATGGCAATCTTGGGAGGTCACCGCTGATCTTGCTGGTGGTATTGGTGTGCAGGGCTCACAGGCGGCCGCGCAGCCCGCCGACCCTCTGGCAGCCATCGGCTCCGCGCTCGCGCAGGCGGCTTTCGGCGGCGGCTTGAGCCAGCCGGCGGCGGCAAACGTTGCCTCGCTGCAGGACAAGAGCGCCGCCAACCAGCATTTTGGCTGACTCGTCTGATCGCCTGATTTGGCTTACCTCGGATGTCTGCCTGATCTGGCGGATCACCTACTCTGGACTGATCATGGTTCTCTGCCCGATATGGTGGATCCTCTGATTTGGTAATGATTCCGGTTCTGGTCAAAGCGCCTGATTTGGCTGGGAGTGCAATTTCGGCTGCGCGTTTGATTTGGCTGGGCACGGTCTCCAGAGGTGTTCCTATCGGCAGCAGGGGCATCAGCCGAGCTGCCCCTGCTGCCGCTGCAGGCTTGCGCAGTCTTCTGTGAAACATGATGCAACCGTGGGTTTGTGGGCATGCAAGCACAGAAGTGCAGCAATGGGTGTGCAGTCGACAGAATTAGAGCAGCATTCAGATTAGCATGTGACTTCTTGAATAGAGGTACCCCCAAGGCCTTTCCCAGTGAGGTGCAAGGGTGAATTGATCCCCTGATGCGCGCTGGGCTTCAGAGGGATTGGGGAACGATTGAATTATGCAAAAAGTCACTTACCGGACACATGTTTCTAAGGTCATCACAATGTAGGATCATACGATTGCTGGGAGAGTCCTGGAGAGGGAGAGTTGGCATGTGAATGCACTGTCTCTCATAAGCATAAACTGTAGCTTTGCAGCTTGTGGAATAGCATCGGGCTTGTCAGAGCAGAAGTGACATAGATGCCAATACAGAGGGAAGGGAAGGAAAACTGCAGTCTGCATGGAAGTCAACAGTGCATTGCACAGTGGGTTGATGAGAGTTGCAGACAAAGCAGACTTGGGTTAGGACGCTTCAGAGGCATCCGACCGAATACATATAAGCAGAACTAGTATCTCTGTAGATTTAGAAGAGAGCGCATTTCATGCTTTTGCCAGAGTATTTTTTGTTGGATTGGGAGCTAAAGCTCCCATGAAGATTTTTGCATTGCATGCCAGTTGATTAATATAGCAAGTGTTGGCATCACTGTACAGATATGTCTTGCCCATGACGGTGTAGGGTGGATTGTTTTTCTGCCTTCAAGACTTATTCATGGTTCTGCCAGTGGCATCTGCCAGACTCGCGAGCTGCCAACCCGCTTAAGAATTACACCGGAGCTGTAATAGTTTCAATTTCAAATAATAGATTTCCGGCTGCAATATCTAGCTGTGTGAATTTTTCCCTGCAGCTTCACAACCAAAACTCTGGAGACATTTCTTCTGCCTGCATGTCTGTGCCTATCTTCATGAACAGGTCACAGCCAGTCATGTGGCCCTGAAGCCGAAAATCCCACTTTTGTGCATGAGTTGGAAGTCTTGCACACAACGTCTGCCTTTGCAGCCATGTCAAATTTGCCATCCGACCTCTTCGCATTTGCTGAGCACAGCACGCTCAGAAGAATCGCTTCTGTAGGGTGCCATTCAGAATCCCCACATATCGATCGGCTGATCTGAGCACCACGGCCCGCGCATCTGAGGAGACTGCCTTGCCAAACCAGCCAGCATACAGGTGCTCGAACTGGTATGGCCACGACTGGATACTGTCCCTTATGCGCGCCACCTGTGCTTCTGGCAGGGGAATTAAGTTGGGGTAGCTGTACATGAAGCTCACCCACCCTTGCCCTGGAGTGGCCTGTATTGTGTCACCTGCGCACACCAGCACACACGTGACAAAACTTCAAAACACCAGCACACGCGTGGCACAACTACAACCTGACGCAAATGAGACCTGCATGTCAGAGCACTGTCCCCACACCCCTCTCAACTCAAAGACACTCACATTGGCTGTCAGCATGACAATGGCCTGCCATTCATGGACAAAGGTTACAGCAGGGATTCCCCAAACGGGGAATGAATGATTGCCCAAGATCAGGTTGCACGCTGGAGACGGCACCTGTGCAGAGGATGCCTCGGCCCTCACACCCCTTGTCCCAGTGCAGCACAGCGCTGCCCGGGAAATGACCGCCCAGCCGCAGCACTGTCAGGCCTCCAAACAGCTCCAGCTTATCACCTGCAGTAGACAATCTCAGCATGAGGATCCTGCTGCCAAGAAAAGGATCCTTCTTAGGGTGACTTTGAAGGGAGGGTCCCTAGCACATGCTGTCAAAGCAAGCCTGTTGTGATTGTGATCTGCATCAGGGTCCTGCAGCAGGAAGTTAAAGCTTTGTGAGACGGCAATTTGTGTGTTTGGCGCAGCATTGACAAGGGTCAAGCGAGGCGGGATGCACCTGTCCAGTAGTGTATGCGGCCACTGGGAGTAGTGACCCATTCCTTGTCCAATTCATGGACGTAGACAACTGCGTCAAATGCAGCTGCCCAGTCTGCCATGCCAGTGTAGAAGTGGGGGTGCGAAATGGCAATAGCCTTGATTCCCCCGAGCTTGCGCACTTGCTCCTTGGTCTCATCTGTCAGAACATTGACGCAGTCCCAAAGCAGGTTGCCTTCCCCTGTGACAGAAGATTGTTTGTTACAGATGACGATCTAAAGCGTCTATTCCAGCGTTTGTGTCGCACCTTGGGGATGATTATGTAATAGCAAGCAGTTTCAGACACCAGAGGGATGGCACTTGCCTGTTTGTACGAGAAGCGCCCTCTGGCCAATAGCAAACGTCGGGTCGGTTCCTATGCCAATCAGACCAGGTTCTTCCTCTTTAACAATGTTGTTGTGCTGCTTGAGCAGGTCCTCTTTGTCCACCCATTTCTGACCACCCTTTGCGACGTATTGCCGTTCATCTTGGCAAATCTTGCAGCAACTCCACGGTCCGGGATATTCGGCCCCACAGGTCACGCAGACCTGCATTAAAGAAGACTGCTATGACCTACAATTTGAAAAGGCTGATGCGATCTGAGTTTGTTAGCTTGCCCCGTGCAACTGCCTTCACGGCACTTGTTAGAGGAAGCATAGCTCGCAAACACACCTACGTAATGATTTACATTACTCAATGCATTGCACAACGCCCAATTAACACGTGAATTTTAGGTCCTTTCGATTTCATTCCATAATATTGACGTGGCGGGCAGCTTCCTCGGAGTCGCAGGCAGCTGCCGAGGAAGCCATCTAGGATACTGGGTTTGGAATTCACTCACTTGCGGCTGGCTAGGTCGTGCCTGTCTCTTATAAGGGAGTTTCCTTTGTACAGCACTTGCCCATCCAACTGCAATGGCACCCTCAATTTTGATCGTGAATTTGCGAGCTCGAGGGCACATGCATGCACGGCGTGCACGTGCACGTGCACGTGCACGACTAGTCGGACAGCGCAGGGAATTGACTGCTCTGGCAGAAATACCAGGAATATGCATATTCATGCTGCAGCATCAACTCACTTTGATACTTTGTAAGTTGGTCACAACAGCTATCACACATTAATTTTAACCCCGGCCCTGGCAGAGTGTTCTTCAGGGTTGCTCTAGCTTGCATGTTTGAAATATTTTGCACTGTTCACATGTGCATCATTAGGCGGCCCAGACATCTGGCAACGGACTGGCAAGGTCCTTGCACACTGGTCCTTGCAAATTATCCGCAATGCTTGCGTACCATACATTCGTGCACACTGTCAAATTGAAAGCAGCGCTGTCAGGCACCAGATGGCCAGGAAATCTCATGCTGACGCCTTATTCGCTGTAAAGAGCTTGCACACACCAGTGTTTTGCCACTGTCAGGATCACACAGAGGGCGTGCCTGATGTCTGGGCCTTGGTAAACCGCTGCAGGACTTCATCACAATTTACTCGCGTGCCGTTTATGCTGTATTAAGCATCATGCGCTGGGGCTAAAAGGCCAACCTCAAGACGGATCAGAGTCACACAGAGGGCGGTTCTGATGTCTGGGCCTTGGCAAACGGCTGCAGCACGCGTGCGAGGCTGGTCATCTTGCCGGCCTTCTTGCGCAGCGCCTTAATCTTGGCTTCTGTGGCCGCCATGATCTGCGCTGTGTGCTGCTCCAGCTCTGCCAGCTGGCGCTTGTGAGCCGCCGCCCTCTTGCGCTGTGCGGCTTGCGCTTCCTGCATGGGACCCAGCTCATCAGGAGTCTTCCAGAAAGAGTACATGGGAGGGAGTTGATGTCGATACGATGAGATGAGAGTGAGCCCCCAAGATATCTAATCAGCTATCTTGCAGGCAAATCCGCTTGCCGCACAAGCAGCAGAGACGAGAAGTTAGATGTGTCTGAAACAAGCCTTCTGTATGCCAACCTCATGTGATACAGTACTACAGCCGATATACGCGCTAGCGGCTTGTCTCACAACAAACAGTAGAACAAGGACACAAGAAAAAGGTATGTCGTCAACCTAGCAACAGTCTGGCAATTGGCGGGATAATCGAGCGCATGCCATCTGTCCTTCATGCAAAGTCACATGGGTTATAAGCTTGGCATCTGCAGCAACTTCAAGAGGCCCTGATGCCATGCATGTGCTGTAATTGCCCCACTTGGCTGGCCCAGTAAATGGGCAACTTAAAGATGAGGGGTCATCTGAGGCCTTAGGGATCCTCAAGAAATACAATGAAGGGGATTGCACCTTGAGGAATGCAGCCTGGCGCTTTCCAGTCTTCTGTACCTTGGCCCACTCCCCGGATACTGCGGCCTCAAAGGCGGCGTGGATGTCGCGCAGTCGCTGCTGGTGCCACTCCAGGGCCGCGCTGTGCTGCGCTGCGCCCTGCCAGCACAGCGGCAGATTTAAAATCAGATGTGACAGCCACCTGTCGATATGTCGGATATGAATTCTCACGGCCCAACATGAGCCAGCAGGAGCCGACTGAAAATCACAAGGCCTGGTCTCCAATCTGCCAGTTGCCTCCCTCTATTGTCCGCCTCAAACGGCAGCTTATTCTTGTGAGTCCGCTTATGATAAAAGGCATGTTGACTCTATATGTCCTGCAGAAGCAAGAATGTCTCCTCTGTACTTGTGTAACTCAATATTGGAGGGGATTGGGTAGAAGTGAAGGGGTATGTACCCTTGCCATGGCTGCCTCGGATGCCTTCTCCTCCTTCAGGATTGCTGCCTGCTGCCCTTGCACTGCTGCATCCACCTCTGCCTGAGCATCCTGCAAGCAGGCACAAGAACGCTCATCAGTCATGTAGCCCAGGATTGGCCGGGAGCTGCTCTTAATTTGCTCACTGTAGCTATGGCAGCTGCTGTAATTGTACCATGTTCAAATTGCTCTGACCTGCTTGCACTTGGCCACCGCTATTACAGGCCCCTCCACATAGCCATCCCTCTCAATCACAGGGTAGTGGAGTAGGTGATCTCCACATTTGTTAGTAGCAAATTTCTGAGAGTAGTGAGGGATGTACCCGAAACGAGCGACATGCATGAGCACTGCGCAGTGCTCATGCGCTTTCATGGGGAAGTTATTTACCTGAAGGATCCGCATCTCCTTCTTGCGGCTGGTGGCTTTCTTGTGGGCCATGACTCGCTTCAGCAGCAGCTGCACCTCTGCCATGCCCTCCTCCTCATCACTGCAGCACACCATATAATTCTTTTACCACCCAATTTTCAGAAGTATAACACAAGTATTTTAACCACCGAAGAACCAGCAAGGGACACTGCAGGTACTCCAATGCATTGAACGGTTCCCACAGTAAGCAACACCCATGATTGTGCTGTGATTGAATGGCCATGGCAAACGCCACTCAGTCACACAACAGCATTCATTGAAAATACCAGAAAAGTGAACCTTGCCGGTAGTGATAACGAGCTTCAGATCATTGGTATGTCACTCAGGGGGAGCAACATCCATGGGAAGTGTGCATTAAGGTGAAGGTCACAGTGAGCTGCACCTGTCAGCATCGTTCTGAGGGCTCAGGGCAGCTGTCATCTGCTGCGCGATGGCCTTCAGAGACAGGCCGTCTCCATCCTCATCTGAAGTTCCCTCCTCGAATGTAGCAAACTTGGCTGCCTTGCGCTGCCCACCTGCAAGTGCATCACATGAGCATGAGGATAGACAGTGGAAGATTACACAAAGGATAGGGTCACCTCAACTGCAAGCAGGCCCCATTGGAGCTACAAATGTGTGAGGGCTGGCAGGCTACCAAAAGTACCCGCAGGCTTTGCCGCCTTGCGCGATTTTACAGCTGGCTTGGCTTGCATCCCCTTTCCAATGGCAGCTTGAGTCTCAGCATTGACCTTCCCCCTGCAAGCACATCATCCTGTCTGAAATAAATGCACTCATTCAGAGTTGCTTTATAGTTGCAATGACGACATCATTTTGCAGGACACTGCAGAGGGCTTACTTGGCTGTGTTCTTCATCGTGGCAAGCAGAGGTGTGTTCTGGGGCTTGGAGGGCTGGTTCATGGTTGGCAGGTCTGGGATTGGGCTGAGCAGCTCATCTTCGCCCTCAGGCTCTGAGCCCTCGTCAGCATCATTGTCATCTGCAGCCTCTTCTGGCTCATCAACCAGCTGTGGCACATGACCCACGATTGCAGGAAGGCTGCCGTTTGCATGCATGACATTCTCCCTTGATGCCAGGTCAATCTCAATGTCGCTCTCTGATGCCGCCTTGGCATTCTGCTTGGCAGCGCGGCCCTGCATGACAGGTGATACTCGATCAGTGCCATGCATTGCACGATGGACGTTCCAATGCTGATCAAAATATCAAGTGAAAATATGCCAGGGGTCTACTGAACCTTTGGCTTTTTGGGTGCCTTGGGCTCGTCTTGCTCCACATCTTCAGGCTTGTCAGCCTGTGCTGCAGCCTGCCTGCGGCGCTTGCGGGTTGGAGGCTTTTCCACAGGCGGCTCTGCTGCGTTGCCTTCATGTGCATGCATGTCTGTCCCGCCGCCAGCCTTCTGCTTTGGGGCAGCCTTCTGTTGCTTCTGGCCCTTTGCTTTCTGCTCCGCATCTTTGTTCTTCCCAGAGGCCTTTGCCTTGCTGCCCTTGCCAGCCCCTGCCTTGGCTCTCTTGTCCGTCCCAGCCAGCAACTCGGCCTCTGTCTGTGCTTCTGCACCTCTGGCATGCTCTGCTGCAGCCTGCTTTGCCTTGCTGACATCATCAGTCCTCTTCCGAGCTGCTGTGTCGCCGTTCACCCTTGCCTGATCAGTGCCTGACTTGGCAACAGGTCCATTGGGGATCTCTGTGGACGCTGCAGGCGCCATGCTGACTCCTTGTGCCATGCATGTGGGCTGCTCATGTGCCTGTGCGGCCAAGACAGGCGGGCGCATGACTGCCTGAGAAGCATCCTGCAGCTTCTGCAGGGCCTGGGTGAAGCCGTCGCTTCTGTCAAATTCGCTGGCGTCGCTGTCACCCTGAATGCACATGTTGCACAATAACATGAACTTCTGCTCGTTATAAAATCATTGCTTTCCTTATTCAAGATGCAGGCTGCTACTCCATTGTATGTTGCTTCTCATGGCATGAAAGATGCTGCATGCAACATCACTGCACAAGTGATGTGAGCTTTTACCAGGTTGAAGACATGTGGTAACTGTCGGATTGAACACACCTGGTCATTGGCCCATGTGGGTACTGTCTGGTGAGCGCGTGGCCCAGCGGCAGCATGCACAGGCATGGGCTCATCCTTGGAGGGCTCTGCCTTGGACTTGGCCTGCAGGAACGCATCCAGTTCTCAATGTCCAACATTGAAGCATGCATGTCAGAAGCGGAATGTGCACGAGCAAACAGACCCCCTACATTTGAGCGAGTGTTCCGCTTTGCTGGTGTCTTGCTAGCAGATTTGGGAGCGAATGGATTGCCCTTCTTAGCTGCAGCAAGCCTGTCTTTGGGCTCGCCTTGCCTTGCCTGCATTGATGACAATTTCAGATGCATGCATTGTTGCATGCAAAAGTGAAGATAACAGATCAAGAATGAGGCAGCAGAAGAATACCTTCTTGCCAGCTGGGGCGACCAGCCAGTCTGGTTCTGCCTTGCTTGCTTTCGGGGAAGCAGCATCGAATTCGTAAACATTTCCGCCCTCCTGCAACAGAAGCTCCCTGTAAACCCAACATTTCAGATGACAGTATGACAACAAGAGGTAAGATGTGTACGATTAGCCTTCGTACCTGCAAGGCTTGCATTACTCGTTGCTTCAAACGCTTTGCCTTCTTGCCAGCAGTGCTCATTTCTTCTTCGGTGTGTCTGCAGGGTGTGGCTTTGGGGGCTGAAATGTCTTCATCCTCCCTCTCATCATCCGCCTCTTCACCACCTGCATCAGAACCATGTCAATTATGAGATGTGGCATCAGCATGGATTCTGATTAAGATCGGATGGTACAACAAGCCATCTAACCAAAAGCTGGCATCTTACCAGCATGCAGCAGTCCGGCTGACCCAGTGCGATGCAGCTTCTGCTGTGCTGCGTCCGGTGGAGCATCTGACATGTAATTAAAGAGCTTCTTGGCAGCCTTCGGCTTGGGCCTGTGCAGCTGCCGGCCGCGCATGTTATCGCCTGCATGCGGGGTGCCGCAGGGTGCTTCTTTCTCTGCGTCCTCCTGAATGGGCAGCAGAGGCTGCGGCTGTCTGGCAGGAGGAGCAAGGACTGCTGGCGTGGTTTGCTGCTGAGCTGCTTCAGGCGGAGGAGTGGCGCGGCGCTGGCTGCTGACAGCCTGGCAGCCGCCGAGGTGGGCTGCAGCGCCTGTGTTTGGGGGGGTGCTGTCTGCTTGGGCGTAGAACAGGCTGGATGGCCTGCGCTGTACAGGAGGGGTCATTGCGAGGCGAGGAGTGTTCTCCTGGTCTGCTGTCCACAGAGGCTCCTGCACACAATCACCAATATACAATGAGGCTATATCCCCAGATTGCATGGGCACTAATGATGCGCCGCACCAGTGAAGCCATGCATCGGTCATATGCACATCGAGGGAAAACATGCAAGCCTCGATTGGCAAGCTGCATGATGATTCTTACCGGCTGAGCGCACTGAGGCGAGTTGAATGCATCAGCTTCATTCAACAGCTGATCTTCTGAAGCACACCCCTTTCCTCCCTTCTTGCCTGGGCATCAAACACAAGCCATCATAGTAATGCTGCAGACAAGAAAGACACTCACACCATGTTGAATACTAATCCTGCCATGGGATGCATGTTGCCTTTCTGCCAGGGGACGAAAAGCATTGCCAGCCATGACAGGCTTGCTCACCTGCATTTCCTGCTGCATCCATGACCACCTCCGGATCAGCTGGGCAAACTGGCTGCAGCAAAGAGGACTGCTTCTGCCTTGTCCTCAAAGAGAGCCGGATCTTGTTGGTAATGGTTGTCGGCTCCATTGGCAGCGGCACATAATGAGGAATTCCCCTGCTCTCAGACAAACGACGACTTATAATACAAATATGAATTACGATCCTGTGTCCAAAGAGCTGTCCTGCAAGATGATTACGATGCATGCATGCATTAAGTTGAGGCTTTTTGGGTGCGGCTGAGATTTGCTCACCAGGACACCTTCCGCCTGGCTCCTGGCTGCTTGATTGGGGTGTTTTCCAGTACCATATCTTGGCTTATTCCTGTCAAGATGCGGGCATTGGAGTCCTGTCCCATGGCTGCCCCGATTGGCTTTCCGAGCTGCAGTGCAACAGAAGATGAAGCTTTACGAGATGGCACAGAAGCTAAGCATGCTTGTCTCACTGCAGGAATTCCTGTATGATCAGTCAGCGAGCACGACCGGGTCAGATAAACGCACCAAATCTGTCATTGCACTGATTTCTGACTGCAGCAACGACGTCAAGAACAGGGGGGGAAAGGCAGAGCGTAGCTTACGATGGTGCTTGCGGGACCAACCGTAGAAGCGCTTCCAGAATTTCCAGATGCTCCTGCCTCGGTCCCTTCTCAGCCGACACGGCAACCTTGAAGGCAGGCGTGCTCTTGGTTCAGCTCTTTAAGTTTAACGAGGGCTCCTGGTAGGCTTTGCCGCAGCAGTTTCTCCAGCTAGCCCTCATCGCTCATCAACAGGGTCGTGCATTTTCTAAAAGGTATCAGTTCACATTGTCAGGTTTGACGACGAGACCAACTTTGAACGCTTGGGGCATCAGCGCGGCAAGTCTCCAAAACTGGAGTCCAAATCTTAGTTGCCTCTTCAGGTCCCTACTTCAAAAGGCATGCATGGTCAGAGAGAAAGGTCCCTACTTTAAAAGGCATGCATGGTCAGAGACGGTGCAAGTGAATTACTTAACTCCTCTACCACACCTATCCTACTGCAGAGGACAAGATGTCACAACTGATTTGATGGTGCTGTGAGGCATATCATGACCACCTGGGGCTAGTGCCTAGCCTGAGTAGGACCCTTGCAGTGTGCACATGTGGACATGGCATGTAGAATGATCAAGAGCATCCATTCTCAGATTGACACATGCGTGCAGCCACTACATCTGCTACCTGGCTGGGAGCTCGAGCTCCCAGCTGGGACCCTGCATGCCATTTATCTCACTCCATAAAGGCAGCTTCACTGGCATGCAAATCAGGTGATGTGAATACTTACAGGTTCCAAGACGCCAACAATCTCCAAAAAATTGGTCTTGCAAATTCCCCTTCATATGATAGTATCCTGCAATCTAAGATTGCTCCGCAACATTCTGTTGCCAATACGTCTCTCCCACAATGCATTTCCAGACCACCAAAGTCAAGCATGCTTGCATGTTAACAATAGACAGTACGATAGTACTCTGTCATTTATCTATTTTGCCACCAAAGCTACTGGTGTGTCGTTTCACTTACTGTAGGCCACTGTGATGGCATCATTGATCTTGGCTTATGCATCCATCTCACCGTAGCATCTCAACAAGGCTCTTTGCAACAAAGTCACATGTCTCTCTTCTCTCAGCTCTTCAGCAGTCACGTGCACTAGACTCGCCAGCCTCTACCTGCTTAGAAAAAATATTGGTCCTACCGCATCATCACAGATCTTCTAGCAGCAAGCTCGCCTCTGACTCTCCCACCCACTCAGCGCCAAAACAACTATCAAATGTAGCCGCTACCCTTGCACTTGCTGCACAAGTTCATACCGGCGCCCCCACACACTCTGCATGCGCTTGGATTGGCAACGCGACCAACAAAATCTCGTCTCTGTCCCGTCACTCCTTTCTTCTCCTGACTCTGGCAAGCACATGCACATGCTTGAGCCGCATTTCTCATCCCATTAATAAAATGCACTGCCACCACAGACCGAGGTAGTAATTTGACAGCTCACAACGACAGAAATCCAGCAGATCATGCATGGGGACTCACCTCCCTTGCTCCTGCACCTTCGCATGCAAAGCATTTGGCTCCCCCAACGCCTTGGCACAAGTCACAGACCTGAGGATCTCCCTGCCACGAAGCACATGCAATCCTGCTGAGATATGGAGCACCCGATACACCGTCAAGCACAAAGCAATGGATCTATCCACTCCAAGGGATACAAAAAGTGTTTTGCCACATAGCCATGCACTAGCATGCGCCCTGTGATCCGTGCTACATGTTGCGACTCCAAGAGGTAGAGCTGATCAGGACAGGGTAAAGAAAGTTTAATCTGCAGGGTACTGACCTTTAGACCATTGTACAGTGCCGCGCTTACTGCGGTGAGAACTGCACCTCCCACAATGACATCTTGCAGATCTGCGCTGGCTCTGGGGCATCTGCTGGCACTACCAGCTCGTCTTCCTTTGTTCATCTGCCGTTTGACAGCTGACAAACAGCTTTGCCTAGCTGGAAACACCAGGGAGCAGCTAGAGCTAGAGGATGCCTGGGTGCACGAGCACAGTCTGGCTGCCGTGCTGCTTTCAATTGCTGCTACCACTCCCAACATCGCCTGTACAAACATTGGAACATTTGCCAGGGGCAAGCTGTTTGTGTATAGACAAGGCAAGTCCTTGGGGACATGAGCTACACGTCCTCAGTACTAAGCACAAAGAAAAATAAAAAATGAAGAAGAGGGTGTACTAAGCCAATGTCAATGATCGTTTTATCGACATCTTGAAATCGATTGGAGAAACACTCTGCGAAGTGGGCACATCTCACAGTGGACGATCTCGTTTCGGATGGGTGGCTTTTGAAACGCACCTTCGTGTGTCTTATAGACGTCTTTCTAATTCTTCGTGAGAATACTTAATGGACTGAAGGAAGAGGGAAGTTGGATGAAAAGAAGGAACATGAAAGCAATGGTGATGATGACGTGGACCTGGCGATCCTTGCATTCCTGGCAGGATATAATATAATCCTTGCAGAGAGTCATCATTGACCATTGATGCCCACAGGACATCGCCAGAAACATCGAGTGATGCTCCAGTAAAGGGCATCAATAGAGCGAACATATATTCAGTAATACATCGCAGCCTTTGTCCAGGACAATAGAGCCTGGGCAGTATGGACAACTTAACAGCCATACAGTCGGTGAAGCAGGAGACGCGGAAGTTTATGGCGGTCGCAAACGATAAGATGGCTCTCGCAAGTGCTTCAGTCAGCCGTGGAGAAACACATGTGAGTGACGCCTGCCTGGGTGCTGGCGATTTTATACACATCTCTAGGACTCGAGGGGGAACACCCTACAGCGGTTGATTGTCAGATTTGACACTACTCGGCCCTCCTATCTACTTCAACTTTCCGATGACAGTTTTAGGATGTTTGTGAGATGGTGTCACAGAGCACTCAAAGTCTCCCCCACTTTGCACAAGGATTACGGCATGACTATGTGTGGTAACATTGTTTCTATGCAGAGGGCCAAATGCGTGACTATTGTGTAAAAGACATGTGTGACACTCGTTACAACCCTTGGCAAGACGTATTCATGTCACGAGGGTGACCTTAAGCCCAACAGATTTGCCTTGTCCAAGGGCCAGAAGTTGATTTGCTCTGTTATGTAACTCTGCAGGATCTCGATGTGGCCATCATCAAGGCAACAACGTCACAGTTTCACGTTGTCCCCAAAGAGAAGCATGTCAGGAGTGAGTGCACACCCCTTACTTTACCATCTTGGTCCCACTCACTTCGTGTGTGCTCCCTGCTAAAACAATTCTCCAGCCTCACCTGACTCACGGGTTATTTGCGCTTGTGCAGCTCTGAAGCACGCAGTCCACGTCTCGAGGAGCAGACAGGATGTAGCGCATGTCAAGATGGAACTCTTGAAGCGGTTGAGGAAGGCAACAGATTGGCTGGTGCGCTCCAATCTAGTGGTGCCAAGATTTCAATCTGGGATCTCTCCATCCTCCATGCTACTCAGATAGCCAGTGTTATTTTAGCGGCTCCTCTCTTCTTGATATTAACCGGCTTTGCCTATTGCAGACCGCGCTGAAGGCACTCATGGTGATCCATCAGCTCATGAGGGACGCCGACACCTCATGGCTTGAAGAGGTGTGACAATCGCACCATGATGCCTTCACCCAATCTAAAGGTTCCGTGCCTTCTGCAACATTGCTCTGCTTTGATTCACTTGCAGTGCTACAACGGCGATCCTCTTGACTCGAGTTTGTCTGCAACAATGTTGTGGCTGCCTGCAGCTCCTCAAGATTGACATGGCAGTGCTGCAAGAGGGCAGATCCAGCGGGCCAGCAACGCCGCCGCGGCGCGGCTCGCAGCAGCGGATACGGATACTGGACATGGACAACTTCATCGACACAACCAACATCGAGGGCCGCTTTGAATTCAGCGAGTATGTGCGCGCATACGGCAAGTACCTGGACGAGCAGCTGGAGGTTTTCGCCAGCATCAAATTTTACCAGGCAAGTCTGCCCTGGTTCTTGCAACCAAAACCCCCTCTTTGCCCCAATTGACAGCAGAAGCATTTTGGCATATCATCGCCAAGCTGCACAGAGTTCAGGTGCCGAAAGACAAATTTCTCTGATTGTCTGTTGGATATGTGTTGGAAGACCAAAAGGAGTGTTGCCAGATAATTGCAGAGGGTGGGCTTGACGACTGTTGAAGATAAATGGAAACTTTGCTGTGAGAAATCCTTCCTCTGCCACTTTGCTGTTGTCATTTGCCGGTGGTCTGTCCCAGTGTCCGACATGTCACGCTTGGGCAGGCTACAATCACTGGTACCACCATGATGAACATCACTTTATTCCAGGGTGTGCTAGAAAGTGAAGGGTGTGTTGTGCTGGCCATGCGCAGGAGCAGGAGCAGGGCGGTGAGCAGTCGCGCATGCGGACGCTGGGCTCGGCGGAGTTGCTGCGGCAGCTGCCGGTGCTGCAGCGGCTGCTGGGTCGCCTTGTGGACTGCCGCCCCACTGGAGCTGCATCCCTGGACCCTGTTGTCCAGGTGCGGTGCCCACTGTGCTGCGGCGCTAGCTCTCTCCATTCTCACCTCTCTTCCATCATGTCATATCATCATTGCTACAATTTAGGGACCTGTTGGGAGCCACCTGAGACTCGTTGGTCTTTTCGGCAGTCTATCATTGTCCAGAATTTTGTCTGTGTTCAGGAGGCTGTTACAAATGCCTCACTCAAATTGAAGCAGACAGCGGATGCGTTGTATTGGCTCTTCGAGCTGTTCATGTCGAGGTCCTCCCAAGCCTGTGCAACCCAGGCTGGTCTGTGCCCAGGCAGAAATCTGGATATGGGAACTGGACTGAAGGTTATGGGGCTGTGAGCAGGGGTCGCTGTTCTTCGTGCTGAAGGAGAGCTTCAAGATCTACAAAGCCATCAGCGAGGGGCTCATCAACCTGGCGGACAAGTTCTTTGAGATGGACTACCTGTCCGCCCAGAAGGGCATAGAGATCTACAAAGAGGCCATCGTATCAAGCGAGCGCCTGCAGGTACTACTCTCCAGCCCTGTTACAAAGTGTAGTCTGTGCTGCTTCCATGTAGGCATGCGCGCCTGCACAGGACAAGTCTATCTACATTCGCATGCATGCATGGCAGTGCTGAGCGTATGGGGTCTGTGCTGCAGACGTTCCATCGGGAGGTAGAGCAAATAGAGAGCATAAAGAGGGTGGTCCAGTTCCCCAAGCTGGAGCCCCCGCCTGCAGACTTCTTGGTGCAGATGGAGAACTACGCTCGCGAGGCCCCCAGATCCCTGGATGACGTCCAGTCCAAGAAGGTGCCCACACTACCTCGCTGTACACCTGTGTTTTCGCAACAGTGCTTGGTCGTGCAAGCCATGCAAGATGCATTCGGGTTGTAAGGTTGAGAGAGTTCATGTTGCAAGGCATAGCATGTCCCTTCCAAGAGCGGCAAAGAATCAAACAAGGAGGAGGTCACCTGGGGTTGTTCCTTTAGAATCTGGCGCATGGTATTAGATTTGCTGGGAATGTCTGTCAAGGGGATGTTGCCGTCACAGCATGCCAATTGCCAATGTGCTGATTTTGCGCAGAGGAGCCCACCGCTGAGGAGAGGGAGCAAGGTGACAAACCCGCGCACACGAGCAGATGCCAGCCATGACCGCTTGAGCGCGCGCTCTGCCGACCCGGGCATGGTGGTCGCATTTGATAAGGCACGCATGCATTTCCCGGAACCATATAATTTGCTCTGAAGTCCCATTTTATATTGATTCTGTCTGCAGGCTGGACTTCACTGAGCATGCCGGAGCTTTGCTGGCGAGCGTTGTTAAATCCTGATGGAATGCCTGCTTGTTCCCATCAAATGCTTATTGCCAAAAAATATCGCAGCACCATCCATGCATGGGCTTGATGCTTGCGTGGTGCTGCAATCTGCTCAACGCTTGTTGCATGCAGGCGGCGGACCCTGCAGCCAAGTCCAAGCCGCAGCTGGACCTGCTCAATTTTGAGGACCTGTCCATCGATCCGGCCTCCTCCTCGCCCATGCCTGCAGCCACTCCCAGCTCCAACGGCACCCCTGGGGAGCAGCCCGACTACTTCTCCAGGTGCAGCCCTTCCCTGCACAGTCAATATCATTACCTCTACTACTTTGGATCTATTACCAATCTAACTTGCAAAATGTAGTGACACAACGCTGCGGATGATGCGGCTGAACCCTGCAAGTGCTTTCTGATTCACCCGTCCACACCCGTCCAACTACATGCAAGCAGTGTGCTCCGCCAGTGAAGAGGAGGGACTCTCAAGATGTGCTGTTACCCCAGAAACACAATCGAATAACTAGCTGTGGGATATGCATGCAGCCTGTCGGACGCGCCGACCTTCCCATCAGCCAGCCCGTCACCGGCGGACCCCTTTGCACCCTCCACCTTCAGCAGCACCACCACTGACGGCCTGCGCTCCTCCGCAGCCTCCTCCAATGGCCAGGCCAACATCTTTGCGCCCTCCCCGGCCGCCGCCGGCCGCTGCCCGAGCGCCAACCCCTTCGGGCCGTTGGCGGGCAACGGCGGCGGTGGCGGCTTTGGCGGCAGCGCATTCGCGCAGCCGGCCGCGAGTGACGGTTTTGGAAGCGCCGCGTCCTTCCAGCAGGTGCCCTCAGGTGCGCTGTGCCACGTGAAATCTGCCTTTTTAGGCATTCCAACCAGCACCAATGCTTCCTCTGTGTGTTATCAGTCAATTGAGGACACTGTCCACAGCATCGCTGCTTCAACTGTGCCGGTGCTGTACTAGAACTGAGATTGCAGACGGTGATGTCAGACCCCTGCCATGGAGGTGTTCTGACATGGAGCTTCCTCATGGCTGGGCAGGAGCCGCCCCCAATTTCTCAGGAGCTTCACCCAGCAGCTACACACCTGCGCCCACACCCTCGGGCCCGGCTGAATTTGGCGGCTTCGGCAACGGAGCGGGCGCTCTGTCACCGTTGGGACCTCCCAAAGCATTGCCTCAGAACCCTGCCCCTGTCCCAGGGTAACTTCACTCTTGCCCTGCAACTCATCTACTGGCTGTTGTGCAATGTCTTGCAACCGTTGACTGTTGTCATTAGCTTAAAAGAGACAGACCGCCTTCTTCAATCTAAGGTTGTTGCATGGTGCTGTGGCAGTAATGCTCAAGCTGTGTTGTGGCGCATGCAGGGCGTTCAACAGGAAGGAGGCATCGCTGCACGATCCCTTTGCGGAGCTGACTGGGCTCAAGTCTGCGCCTCCCAAGGCATCTCCCCCGCTGAAGAAGAAGCTTGCCAGTGGCACCGCCCCTGCGGCCCCAGCCCCTGCGCCCTCTGCCAGCACTGCTCAAGGTGAGCACTTGGTTTTTTGGCCGGCAGAACTGTTGTTGACTGGAGTTGGACGACATCTGCAAGTATGACGAGGCTCCACTCGTGACCTACCATTGGCATGCAGCGCATGCTGTAGCCATGGCAGCAGCTCGTTATTGCTTGCAGGCACTGTCCCACGCTTCTGTCTGCGGTTGCAGAGGTTGTGAATCTGATAGGAAGGGAGGTCATGTTGAGGACAAGGGAATTTGATGTAATCTGTCTTGCTTTAAGGCCTTTAATGGGCTTACGTCTGAGCACCGGTGTTCTGGTGTTTTGTTGCAGGGTCAGCGTTGCCAGCACAGGCTGCTGCACAACCGCCAGCGGCGAGTGCTGCTGCGAGCGGGAACTTGGGGGGCAGCTTTGATGCATTCCCTGCAGTAAACGGCGACCGGGGGCCTCCGTTACCTGTGCAGACAGACTTTAAGAGCTCCTTTGACCCTGAGCCAGCATCCAATGGGAGCCTGATCTGAGCACTCTCGTTAAAGCGGGGCACAGGAACTCATGAAACTGTTGCGGTTCATTATGAATGTCCGAGTCAGGCACAGCCTGAGGTCGACCTGTGTTTGTGTGGAGCGCTAGCTTCAAGCAAGTTGCAGCGCTGACAGTACCGCTAGCGCTTGATTGAAGTTATGTTGCGAAATCCTGCACCTTCACAAAGGTGTGTGGTGTCCAAAATATATTGTAACAGGTTGTACTGCTAGAACCTGCCCTTCCCCATGTACCCCCAAAGACCCCAAGGGTCACACGTGCAGTCACATGACCACACGTGCAACATCTTCAACTCTTTCTGGCTCTAAACATTTCACTCTCTGCGTAAAGCGTTGGTAAAGAGAGTTCATGGGCCTTTGGACGCCTTGAGGCACACACTGTTCAAGTTCATACCTCGTACCTGCCGAGGAGCCGTCGAACATATCAAAACCGACGCCAGTACCGAGCTCAGCACCTTGATAAGAGACGACTCATGCTGGAATTTCTCCTTAAGAGACTTACAAAAACAGATAATGAGATGTCTTGATCGATCAGGTTGACAGTGAGAAGGAACAAACACGATGAGCAATGGAGCAAGGAGGGCAGTCCTCCGCGGATGTGCTTTACTGAGAGGTTCAAACGGGGAGAACTTCATCAGACATGCACAGAAGTTTTCTTACGCAGCCCTCTCAGGATCCAGCATATTCCATGAGGAACATCCATTCAGGCTGAGGTGACCTCAGATCATCTGATCCATGTTATCGACGATGAACCAAGTGCGAAAACATGCTCAGATCTCTTGCTTAGAGATGGTGGCAGGTAGCTTGGGCTGATGCGCAGGTGGATGCTTGTAGCAGGCATGCTGGGAACTGCTGGCAGTGCCTTGTTGATGAGTAGCACTAGCCCGGCTTACTGCGATGCTGCAGAATCCACCAAGGAACAAAACTCACAGGAGGAGCGCCGCCAGCAGCTCAAGTCATGGCTGAGAAGCCTTGGAGCCCAGATTGATGACATTGACGTTGCACACATGTCAGAGGTGTGTATCTGTAAAGGTCCTGAATCCCGCACGAAGACAGCCCCATGAGTAAAGACTCAAAGGCCGAGGAGGCCATCAACGCTGCGTTGTGAGGACTGTCTGTGCATGTGGTCATGGCGTTGCTCAAGAAGTGTTCAGAAGTCAACGGTGATCTGCATGCAGGGTTCGGGGTTGGGCGTGCAGCTGGCAAGTAGGCCAGCACAGCTGCGCTCATGGCGGGTGTGGATCTGGAGTTTCCTCAGACCGCAGCAGGATGTTGTGCTGGCCAGGTTTCCTCTGAGCATTGCCATCACTCCCAATTCGGTCACATCCCAGCCAGGTACTGCTTGCATGCATGGCCATCTGAAGCGATAGAGTCAGTTGTTTCCCTGATCTGTAGCGCTCATCTCTCAGTCAATTTAGCTGATGAGCGGCAGTGGTGGTGCACAGGAACTGGTTACATATACGGTGAGCTGCTGGAAAGCGGTGCATGTGATGAGCGGCTGCTGATCATGCTCTTTCTTGTTGTGGAGAAGCTGCGTGGAGAGGTGGATCTTGTCTTACCTCTTGAGCACATTATACTGATTTTTACTGCCATGTACACTTGCTCGGGAGCCTAAGATAGCAGGGGCAATTCTGAATAACACCGTATGCTGAGCAGGCGTCATCACTGGCACCGTGGCTTGCATTGCTGCCCCACGGTTTCGACACTCCTCTGCACTACTCTGAGGAAGAGCTGTTGCAGCTCAAGGGAACCACCTTGCACAGTGCAGCAAGGTGACTCTATGGATGTAGCTGATTCCTTTTGTTTGACAAGAAATCTGACGAATGGCAGTACCATGCCGGCATGTATGGGCGACCTGCAGCCTGACTCGCAGACACATAAGATTGCGTCATGTTGGTACCCTGCAATCAAGCAAGTGATGCTGCCTTACAAAGAGTAATCTGCCATGTGGCGTACGTTGGCTTGAAGCGCTGCCAGATTGCAGGATCCTCAATAAAAACCTTGAGCTGACGTGGAAGCGGCTGGAGCCCTTATGCAAGGAGATCTTGAAGGAAAATGGCACCAAGGATATCCTGGGATTCATCTCTGACTTCCGATGGGCCTACTCAGTCTTCTGGTGCAGCCCCTAAGCTACCTGCCCTGCTCTGTCACACTCTCTGTCGCAGACCTGGACATCTCAATGATATATCCTGGAAGGATGGTTGTCATGCCTGCTGCTGGCAGCGCATTACCAGGCTTCGTGATGTCTGAATGATGCATGCATAAAGATTGGCTCATGGTGTATCAGGTCGCGAGCGCAGACATTCCCCGACCCCGATCCAGAGGGGAGGGGACTGGCTCAGGAGGGCATTGTGCCAGGATTAGATTTCTGCAATCATCATTTCTCAGCGCCCTGCCGCTGGACGGTCTTTGGTGCGCGCACAGTGAGTTGGCACCTTTGCCTCGCTTATAAATGCTTGTATAAATGCATGCATGATGGTATTGTCCATTGAGATTGCTGTGTGGATCTCCCTGTGCCATGGACTCACAAGCAGTAAAAAGTCATAACGCTGACTCGATGTATGTATGCTGTTCACATGGAATTTGGCGTTACAGACGGCAGGATGCAAAGCATGCCTGTGTGCAGGCTGGGGAGGAAGTACCAAGTAGCATCTCTTTGGTGGCAAGGCGGCGAGATGTTCCCAGAGTTGGAGAGGAGGTCAGCATCAATTATGGCGACAAGAGTAATGAGGAGCTATTGCTACTGTATGGTGCGCCCTTTCTTTCCATTCTTAGCATTGTTGACAGAGGGCAATATTTTTAGTTTAATTCAGACTTCGCATCATGCGTGAAGGTTTGTTGATGCACATGAGGTTGCTAAGAGAATCAAACGAGGTGCCTGGCACATTGCAGGGTTCACAGTGGATGACAATCCCCATGACATGCTCATGCTGCGCTGTCCACTGCCTCCAGTAGCAGAATGGGGCGAGCTGTTGAAGGCACGAGCAGCCTTGCTGCAGCAAAGAGGCCTCTCTCCACAGTTGTTTCTGCCAGCTGCCAGCCTCCGAGGCACCCAGGATGCCAAGGCAGGCTCTCTAACTCCCTTGCTTTGGAGACCTACATCGGCCATGCAGAAGGCACAGCTCTGGCTACATGCAATGAGAGAGTTGCGACTGTTACTAAGAATGCACTTGCTGTTGCCATCCCATTTGCACTGTGGGATTAAGCACTCGCCAGCAAGTGGTCCAAACGTAAAGTCTGAACATTGCTCTGTTGTGTTGATGCAGGGCCAGAAAGGGAATGCTGGTGACAGGCTGCAGAGGCTGCTGCCTCCAGCTGCATGGGAGACTCTGGAGGCGCTTGTCATGGAGCCATCGCAGCTTCTGCAGGAGCTAGAGGCAGCTGAGCAGCCTGGAAGTCAGGGTCCTGCGCCTTCTATGTCCAATGGTATGCCAGCCAATCAGTGCAGGTTGGCTGCATGCTCTTCATGCCTTTGATTGCTTGTCGTCTGAAGCTCTCGAGTTTGCTGCAAGCCTGCTCTGCAGCGGCCACGCCAAAGATGGAGACTACAGTCCTCATAAAAGCAGGGCATGACATCCTCAAGCACATGTGCCTTGATGCCCAGCACATGACTGACCGATCCTGGCATGTGCTGGCATGTGCGCAGTGGAGGCCGCCGGGCTCAGGCTGGCAGTCGTGACCACTCTGGTCCGCCTTCTGGAGGTGAAGCTTGTGGAGCTGGAGGGACCTGAGGGCACTGGGCCCCTGGAGGAGGATGTGAGCCTGTTAGAGGCACATCTCTCTGCTGCAGGCAAGCTTGAAAATCTGCCACAGATACCCCTCTGTGTATTGTTGTACTTTGGTGCATACCAGACAGGCTGAGGCTCCTTCGAGGCCCAACACCCAGCAAAATCAAGAAAGACAAACTTCACAGATGCATTTTCATAGATCACAGCACACCTGAGGATTTGCGAAAGTCACGCCCCACAGTTGCTGCATGTCAATCAGGAGATTTGCTTGTCTGATGCGCTGCAGTCCTTCGCGTGAGGTGTTTTCTGTACTGTGTGAAGGTGGCGGGAAGCTTTCTGGGCGGCTGCGGGACTGCGTGGTGTATAGGGCAGGCCAGAAGCGCATTGCTCGCAGCTACCTGCAGCTTGCGCGTGCAGCTGTCATGGAAGATCTGGAACGCATGCAGCAGCTGCTGAGGGAGGATGACGGTGAAACAATCAGAAAGTGAGCTCATACATAGTTTTGCGCGACAGCATTACAGCTCTATGCTGGTAGACACCGATATAAACAGAGGTATACTGGAAATGATGGCTATTAGCCAGATCTACTGGAAATTGCGGCTATCAGCCGGATCTGTGCCCAATACTGCACTACTTGTTGATGCGTGCCTCGTCCCAAAGGCAAACGGCACGGCACTGTGTATGCTGCTATGACCAATCTTCCAAACTGCAACTCTGAAACCCAGAGCACTAGGCAGTCAACTATTTGCAATTTAAAAACTACTATACAGGATTTTTGTAAATTGTTTTCGGCTGTGTCTAGCTCTGCTGCACCAATTTTCTGCAAACCATCACCAATTTGGGCAACATCAATCCGGAAAATCCGTCAACATGATCAGAGCTTTCACAAGCTGCTCAATGTAATTACTGGCATTGGTCAGCGTTGTGAGGAATTCACTGCTTTGGACCAATACGGGCGCCAATCGTCAATTCACCAAAACGGCAATGATCTATGTCGGTCCAGATATCAAAGTCCGATCCCCCGGTTGGAAGCTGGGTGAACCTGCGGTCCCTCCGGTGACCATCCAGATCATGTCAGAGCAACTTGGGACGAATGCTTATTGCATTCATCCTTCTGCTGCAGCATAGTGGGTTATAATCCATCAGATGTCATCGAGCGACCACTTCTAGTTCCTCTGACCACACCGATAGAACCCGACGATCTCTTCTTTTGGTGGGGGATCATAGCTCTTCCAAGAACTTCATACGTCAGACTACTGCAGAAGGCTCGAATATGGAAGTTCTGGTGCAGCAAAATCACTTTATCACATGGTCTAATCGCACATCATGCATCCTGATTCCAAAACCTCTTCACCACCGGTTGAACCCAGGTGACCTTCTTATTCGAAGGGGGAATGCTATCTCACGACAAACTCAATTGCCTTGCTTAGGTTCTCTCCTGTCCACAGGAAGGCAGCATCGGTGTGTTCATATATCATGTGGCACGCCAGAATGGCGCCTCTCCCAACCCCCTGGGGAAGGTACTCCTGCCTCAGCACAGGAGCCACTGCAGGGATCACAGCCACGTACAGTGCCAGATCTAATAGCTTCAGCAGATGAAGCACAGTCGGTGGGCATTGGTGGCCGCATAAAACGGTTCTTTCTGGGAGACAGATTCGACAAAGAGCGCATCAAAGCGCTTGGTGAGGCCCTGCAGCTCTGGATACTGAGCCATCTGGGATCATTGGGCCTTCGCTGTGATGCATACACAGTGCATGCCAGATGCACATCCGGTGTGAACTCTCAGGACCAAATTGTGCTTGTCGGGTGAAAAGCATTGTCTTGTGTGCAGGGCTTGGAGCGGTAGCTTCCTATGGCTTTGTCAGCAATCTGACATATGGCACCGGCCTGGCAGTGGCTTGGATAGCCTTTGTGCGGCAGGTGGGCAAGTCACCGCTCATGGCCGGCCAATGGAAAGCCTTCCTAGCCTTCTATGCAGGTGGCTCACAATCCCACATGCTCAACAGCCCTCTTGCAGAAATGTACGACGTTTACAGATGACAGAGCAGCTCTTGCCATCAATGGGTCTCACCAATGGCTGCCATGACTGATAGCAGTGTTGGGCACTATTTGATGTCAAGGTTGAGAAGAGCTCTCCTCAAGAAAATGAACGAGAGTGTGCTGTGAGTGATAGTGTGCTTTGCTTGCTAATCGCAGGCTTCTGGACGATTCAAAACTTTGTGCGACCCCTGCGATTTTCTGTGGCGCTGGCAATGGCGCCGCTGTTTGAAAAGGGGATCAGCGCCATCAGCAGAGCCACAGGCTTCTCACGGAGAAATGCCTTTGGGGTGTACCTGTTCATTCTTGGCAGCGTCACCTCGATCCTGGTCTTTGGCAGCATTTTTGTCTTTGCTGGGACCCTCGCATATGCACGAGTATGAAGCAGTTCTGGGCGCGGGGAGATGATGCTTCAGCAGAGGCGTGAAAGTGATGTGAGCGTGTGTGTATGTTCTTCCAGTACATGTGCTCAGACCGCTTGAGGAGCAGTGGCTCATTGACGTTTCAGCAAAGTCAAATACATCACAGGCCCTCTTGCCTCCCGATTGTATAACTCTGAAGGATAGTTCCGAAACAGTGAAGCACTGGCCTCTTGTGGTTTCACAAAATACAAAATACAAATTGCAGGTGGCGCTATTCCTACGGGAGGGTCGTTTCTGCACCAAAATTCGAAGGGCAGAGGCATATGAGTGTAGAATGCAAAAAAACTCCTGCCAATTTGTGTTCACTTTGAAATTTTACAGCTGATTGTTTAAGACTGGATCCAGTCCGGACTTCTGTTCTGAAGTCCTGGCTTCAATTGACGACTTGCAAGACTGACCTTTGGATTGCCTACCACCATGTTTGGTAATTCGGTATCTGACTGTGATGATGGCCTTCAAGGGTTGCAAGATACTGTAAACAGTTCTTCAATTTCTAGGTCGGCCTTTGTCAAAAATCCGCAAATGGTAATCGGGTCATACAAGCTACTGTCGACATGTCACAGCACTCACCGGACCCTGCACAATGCACTAAAAAGCACTGAACATCCAACACACTGCCATCCAGCACAGCCTATACCAATATGCATTCATGTGAATGCAGCTTACCAACTCAACTACAAACTCCCAAGCTTCCCAAATCCAGCCGGCACAGCCGCAGCCGGGCCGCGCATGCCTGCATACCAGTCCCTGATATCTTCCCCCAAAATTGGCCGCGGTTATGCTGCAGCACTTCTACGCAAGCATATAAATAGTCATCAAGGAAGGGCGGCCTCCACGTGCATGGGGTAGCAGCCCAGCACGCGCATGAAGTCAGTGACCTCCTGCAGATGCCGCAGCGCGTTCTGCGGCAGGTCGTCGGCCAGATTGCCCACAAAGTCCACGTAGAAGAGGTAGCGGAAGCGGCGGCCACCCACTGCACAAAACACACTCACTATTTTATTTCTTCAAGACAACTTAGGGCTAATTTTAATGCCTGCCTGACAGAACAGGGGTTATCATCCAAATTCCAGCATCCCCATAAAGGGGTTGATGACCTCCAGAACTATTCAATCATGCTACAGTGCAGAGTGCACCCCCAATCACCAGGAAGCACCAATGCCCCTCCTGCTGTGACACTCTTTCCCTACTGCAGCCACACAAACAAGTGGACAGCTGCAAAGTCACGTACATGCAGGGCGGCCTGTGCACCCAGGGCCCTGCCATTGCGGCCGCTGGCCTCAGCTGCCCAATCATAAAGCTCCTTGGACGCGAGCCCCCCTCACATTCCCCAGTACAACATGTGAGCGCACGCATGGAGCAAGCAGCGGCGTGTTGCGCGCACCTGTGCCGTTGGCAAGCTGGACGGGGTTGCTGCGCATGGGGCGCGACTCGATCTTAGTCATGTCCAGGTCACGCAGCGCAAACACGCTGAGCGCCTTGAACAGCTGCCCCGGGCCCTCCATTACCGAGAAGACCACCGACGTCTTGAACTGCCGCTCCGACGACTGGGCTGCACGCACACAAGTGCACACAGATGTCAGGTGGCAGCAGTGGCGCTCATTGGCGAATCCTTGAGTAGAGAGCATCAAAGACTGTTTCTCAGCTCTTCCAGACATCATGGCCCTGGCTACAGGAACGGAAGGGAAACTCTATGTAAGTGCTTGCCTACGAAAGGAAGACAAAGAGGGCATGTGATCAGCTGGTAGCGCAGGAAGGCCTCACAGATAAACAATGCCAGCACAGGCATCTTGGACCATTTTTCATACAGTCAACATTCGGGTGCCAAGTGGTCCTACCGGTGACGAGGGGGTCCCTGGACAGCACGAGGAAGCGGCAGATGTTGGGTGAGTTGCCCTGGATGTTTCTTTCTAACACTTGCAGCCCGTACAGCTCCGCCGCCCGCTCGCTGCCAATCGCCGCAGCGTCTCTGCGCAGAGCCAAAGCCAGACCTCTCATTATCGGCAACCATAGAGTGTCTATATCTATGCCAAAAGATCATGAAGAGAGCACAGGTGTGTAAGCATGTGTGGGCTTCTCATCTGCAGACCAGTTTGCACGTGCATGCAATGCCAGCAATGCAGTCTGCACATCTTTGACTTCACCACTGCCTCTGTGCCTGCGCTGCAATCAATAATGACCAATATATAATGGGCGACTGCTGCTGTGCAGCTCAACCCTCTGAAGAAGTATTTCCCACAAGTGTTGCCAACATGTAATCAGGATGACACATGGCAAGCAATGTCAACATGATCTTACCTCCAGCCGTTGTCAGCGATCATTTTGGCGGCGGCTGCAGTGTCACCGACGGCCTCGCGCACGATGCCGGGCAGGCCGCGGATGAAGGAGTCGCAGTGAGTCAGCGCTTGGGGGTCGCTGATGACTCGCCTTATGTCACCACGCCGCGTCCCCGGCAGCGCCAGTAGGCAGTGCTTGATCTCTGTGACTCGCTCACTCACTATGTGCAGCCGGTACCTAACCAGGCACAGCCACAGTCAAGATGATGTTTCCCTAGTAGTACACAACAGCCATACACACAAGCAGCTGACAATCAGTCCTCTGCTTGTCATCCTCATGGCATCCTTAGCAAGCTGGGGTAGCACATTGTTTAGCAGTCCAGCTGACATGCTGGCGATGTTCCTGACAACTATGGCGTGCATGTATCACTTTCAGTGTATATTTGGGGGCAATAGTACTATACGCTTTGCAAAGAGTAGAAGTTTAGTGGTACTTAGTGAAGAAGGTTAGCACCTAATGAGCAGATCATACACCGCATGTATGCTGCCGTGCGCACTGCTCTCTATGGGAAGGATGGCCTTGTCCGCCAGCCACTGTGACAGCACCTGCACGTATTGCACCGATACTCTCAATTCCTGCACCCTGACAGCAAACTGCACCCATCACTTGCCTGAACTACAATAATTGAACCGGTGCAGAAACACCGCAGGGTACTGTCAGAACCTAGCAGAAGGATCCCGACAACACTGCTCACCCTTCCTGCGCAGGGAGAGTCGAGACTGACAATGCATGACGGAATTGGTAGGTCAGATTACTGCATGCAGGGAGCAGGGCATTCTGTGCACCTGGAAGGCCGTTTCAAAGTGCTCGCAGGGCAGAGGCTGGCTGCCGGGCACGGCCTCCAGTGCAGCGGCCTCGCTGTACGCGCCATAGACCCCCTGGAATGCCACCACTGGTGCCACCCGCTGTGTCTGCACCCAGAAACCACTTCGAGCCTCAGCCACATGCATGGCCTAGCGCTTGCATCACCCTATGGAGCTCCTGATCAGGCGCTGACACTTTGGTATCAACCCCGGGTCATGGATGCCGGCTTTCAGTCACTGGAGCCATGCATAAGGCAGAAAGAACATCGTCCTGGATCATGCAAGGCAGCACAGCCCACCGCACCGAGCAAGCACAAGCTGGTTTGGTACACATGTGCAGGCTCTATACTGAAGATGTGGTAGTAGAAAGTGAGCTCCATGGAAACGATGAGCAGCAGTGCCTTTTGGCTGCCACTGCTGCCTTACATCTTTTGGCACCATAGATGCATGCCACGCGAGCATGCATGCATGCATCGCTACCACTGCCTTGAGGCCAGGCGCACAGGCACATGGCTGGAAGATGGTAGTAGCACGCACCTGCATGATCGGCACGCGCACCGAAGCACCGGTGACAGCCATCAGGAGATCGTCGGTGCGCATGGCCTGCCGGCCGCCGCCATTGAGGCTGCGGTCGTCCCCTCCAAGGTCTTCCTGCTGCACAGAAGCTGCCCTGAAGTCGCCGGCGTCCAGGTCCATTGGATAACAGCCCAACACGCGCAGGAAGGGCGCTATTTCCTGCGCACAACGCACTCACCATCAGTCCTGCAGGAAATGCACATGTTCCTGTGCGTCCCCTTTATCCGAGAAGTGAATATATCCCTTGGTCTTGCATGGTTCCCTCGTGAGAAGACAGGAATGCAAGAAGGCCATTGCCGTGCAACAGAGAGATCTTACATCAGCGACATCCGCTCAAAGCTTAAAATCTCCAGTATGGCCATTGCAGTTTGCACTCGAGAGATCACAGTGAAGGTGTGGGAGAGGAAATACGAAGCCTGCCATAGACCCTGATTGAGTCAAATGCGTTGGCATTGCAGACTGATTGGGAGCATTTGCAGTTGTATTGTTCAGGATTGAATCAATACAGGTAGTATCCTCCCACATGTCCACCATGATCTGCCACTCATGCTAATTGCACAACATGCTGGGCAAGTAGAGACAGCTCTGCTGTCTCTCTCTCCTGTTCTCAAAACGACCAAGACAGCCCATGCTGGAGGCTGCACATTAATGCGCGAAGCTCCAGAGGCGGGCTGGTTTGCTTACTAGCTCTGCCCTGCATTCTGCTTGTCCTCTGCCTTGTGCTTGCGTTCTGCTTTCTGTATGGGGACCTGTCCAGACTTGCGAGCAAACCTGCAGGTGGCGCAGGGCGTTCTGGATTACGTGGTCCCCTAGCCCGCCCACAAGGTCTACATAGAAGAGGTAGTCAAAGCGGTGCCAGGACTTGGCCTCGGCCGCTGACTCTTCCGGCCCCACGGCGGCCGCCAACCCAAAGGGCATCGGGCGCGACTCGATCTTAGTCATGTCGACTTCGCGCAGCGCGAACACGCTCAGCGCCTTGAACAGCTGCCCGGGGCCCGGCACCTGAGCGCAACAGGGCAAGTCACACTCATGCCCATCATTGAAGTTCATACATTGCAGATTTTGTAATTCAGGTGCATGGATGGTCCTGCTAAGGTGTATGCTGCTGTCCTCGTAATCCATGAGCTTGGAGAAGATGGTCCAGCAGACGGGACAAAGGGCAGCAGACATGATCATAGAATGCACAATGCATTTCAAGCAAAGAGGACACCACCCCATCAGATCAAAGCCACCAGTCCATTGCAGATGATGCGCACAGCACCAGCGCATGATTTGTGTCTCTGGAACTCCTAGCAATTAGGCAGGTCAATTGCAGGACATGGAAGGGCTCCAATAGCGCACCTCCCCAGGCCGCGAGGGCAGCGAGAAGACGATGGAGGTTTTGAAGGTGCGCGAGTCGTCGGGGAGCGCTATGAGGGGGTCTCGTGACAGCACGATGAAGCGCGTAACATTGTCTCGTGCATCCTGAATGCCCCGGTCCAGAATATCCATCCCGTACAACTCCGCCGCCCTCTCACTGGCGATGGCCGCTACGTCCCTGAACAGCGCCAAACCACTTGAAATTCCCTCTCCCGAAAGATTCATGCGCATGCTGTTGTATACAGAAGGTCCTGACAGCTGCACGTCGCGTAGACTGGACACTACATGCCGAAAGATGCTCTTGCAGCTGGCAAGTGCAGATCTGGAGAGTGAGCCAGCGGCTGTGCATCAATGGCGGCGACTCTTCAACATAGACAGCTCTCTGTCAATCTTGAAGCGCCGTCGCTGCCGACGCACAGCCGCCCTTGCACTCATGCATGCAGCGGCAGGCGATTTGCCCCCGGGATAAGCATCAGGGCAGCCATCACACGGCCATGAACGTCTGAGACTCGCGCATGGTGTGGATACAGGGTGCAGGGATTCAATGCCTCATGTTGTTCTGCGCGATGGTCTGCGCGGCACCGGCGGTGTCGGAGACGGCTTCGCGCACGACGCCGGTCATGGAGGACAGGTAGAGATCGCACTGGCTGAGCGCCTGCGGGTGGCTCTGCACGCGGCGCAGATCTATCTTCTTCACTCCCGGCAGCGCCATCAGGCAGTGCCTCACGTCCACCGACACCTCCCCCACTATGTGCAGGCGGTACCTGATGTTGTAACAAACTGCCACTTATCAGCAAGGACCAGACTGCATGCAGCTGCAGCTTCAGAGCAGCAGTCTATCAACACATGGGCGTGCCATAATGAAAGCGATTGATTTCAATAGCTGCTTGTCTCATCCAGCACAGGCAGGATGTCAAAAATACATGCAAAGAGTGCCTAAGTGAGTGAGATAAAAGAAATCTTCTCGAGATGACAGGTGCAGAAGAGGCAAGACAGGAGACTAGAGTCTTGCTCCTTCTCGCTCTATCATCCTGACTGGCCTGACTGCACATGTGCTCACATGACAGAGGGGCTGGAGGGCTCACTTTATGAGCAGATCAAAGACGGTGTGGATGGAGCCCCCGACGGAGTTTTCGATGGGCAGCACAGCGGTGTCCGCCAGCCACTGAGTCAGCGCCTGGAAGGCCACCTCAAATTGGTCGCAGGGTAGAGGCTCGGCGTCAGGGCACGCTTTGCGCGCTGCGCTCTCACTGTATGCCCCCGGCACGCCCTGGTACGCCACCCTGTGCTGCACTGGGCTGGGCGAGTGTATCTGCGCAGGCGCACCAAACAGCCCCACCTTATTGGGGTACACTCTCATTGAAGGTGGCCTGCCAAGCGGATGTCAACTGCACAAGCAAGGACAACCTGAATCAATGTTAGCACGCTCAAAATGCAGTCTGAGGAGCACAAAGGGGCACCTCATCCACAGTCTTGTTCACTGCTTGGGCTATAAGCAGGGACGTCAGCACAGGCACTCCAGCCACGCCTCTTACAGACCCTGCGAATAAACACAAGTCCGTTTGTTCAGCTTGCTTGGATGTGCAAAGATACCAACTCGGGGTGGTTTGTCCCTAATGCTCGTCAGGCGTGTAACGTGAGCATGTATCGAGATGCGGCCATCCAGAGATCTGAGCACAAATCGTGGGAAAGACGTAAGAAAGATAATTTTACCTGGTCGACGCAGCTGCTGAAGGGGGGTGGAAAATCCTTCAACTCGTGCTCTCTTGTGCAAGGACACATCCAGCTCCTGCACGCTGGTGGCGTCTTCGGCAGTGCAAGTCTGAGTTTCTGCAACTCTGCCTGTCATAACTAAATTTCCGCCAGACGCAGCCAGTCTTTGAATAGTGCCCGGGGACCTATCCGCCAGTGGTAAGTGCCTCACTAGAATATTTCCGGAAGGATTCGATCCCGCACACCGTCTGATGGCTACGTTAGAATTGAGACCACAGTTCAATTGCATCGCTTTGGAACTGCTTTGTCTCTGTTGCACGCTCGAGTGCGGGCATGCATTGAGTGTGCTTGCCATGAAAAAATAAAACCAACGAGCCCAGGGGCTCCTTGCCTAATTCACATCATTCGCAGCGCAATTGAATGCAGGCCATTCTCAGTAATTGTAAGCGCGATAATCCTTTGCCCGATCAGAAATTTAGCTTCATCAGAAACTTCCCCCACTGGGATATCAGGCAGGGCATAAGTGTAATCTCAAACAGGGACGGCTCCCCCCGAATGTCTCTTCTCTATCAATTTTACCAATAAACAGCAGTTAATTCACTTGTTCTGAAGTCTTGTGGCACTACTGCACGACTGTACTCCTAACAATATTTGTGGCGGCAAATTTTCTCTATTGATCGACAGTACTGTGAAGAGGAGCCAGGAGTAGGAGTCCAATAGACGTAGATCGGGACCCGTCATGCCGCCCAAGAAGGCTAAAGAAGAGCCCAAAGAACGACCTATCCTTGGACGATTCAGAACCAACTTGAAGGCAGGGCTCTCCTCCTCCTCCTCTGCAAGCTTTCCTGCTTTCTTTCTTTTATGCTGATTCCTCTTGATCAATCTCGTGGAATAAAAAATGCAGTTGTAAATCTGTGATATGACGGGGATCTGCGGATTGAGTTGGCTTCAGAAAATCAGAAAATTTGTGTACTGATGGGCAAGGCAGATCTGTGTCTGCTTGTAATTGAAAATCCCCTAGTAAACGAGTCTGAGATAGTCATTTGTTCAGATTGGTATCGTTGGACTTCCCAATGTTGGGAAGAGCACACTCTTCAATACCTTGACGAAAATGGGCATCCCAGCAGAGAACTTCCCTTTCTGCACCATCGAGCCCAACAACGTACGTCCTTGCTTGTATCTGCGCACTTCCTGCATGATCAACTTATTATCCTCACAAGCGTGGCATTCAAGGGCTTGATTGCCTACGAATCCACAAGGCTAGTCCTGGTACAGGTCTGTGTGACACTGGCCTTATTTCCCACAGGCTCGAGTCAACGTTCCTGATGACCGCTTCAAGTGGCTTTGCAATCTCTACAAGCCCAAGAGCGAGGTCCCTGCATTCCTTGAGATTGTGGACATTGCTGGGCTTGTCAGGCAAGGGCTCCACTCTATGACATGTTCTGTCAGCTTTTTATACCTTCAAGGACAGCAAAGTATCGATAGATACATGCTTAACTGCATTGTCTTGGCATCTAATCAAGCTGACTAAGCTTGGCAACATCCTTCAGGAGTCACAATGCATGTGTCATGATTGGTTGGAATTTCTGCTGCAGGGGAGCGGCGGATGGTGAGGGGTTGGGAAACAGTTTCCTGTCCCACATTGCAGCAGTGGACGGCATCTTTCATGTGTGCCGAGCCTTTGAAGATGCGGATGTGGTGCACGTGGAAGACAGGGTGGACCCAGTGGCAGATCTCGAGATCATCCATGGGTGCGAGGATGCTGCCGCATGCATGCACACACTCTTTTCTGTTGCTGGAACAGTGCATAAGCAATTCTGATGGCCCCTACGCCATTTCAGATTTCCATGAATGGGTCTGTCTGGTTGCCTAATGCACAATAGCAAGCTGAAAGCTGGGGCATATTTCATGAAGACTTGAGGATAGCTGCAATTGTTTTGTGCATGCTAGCAGTGAAGCAGACAATCTGGTGGTTTGCACAGGGAGCTCAGAGCGAAGGATCTGGAGCGACTCAACACCTTCATAGATGATCTGAAGGCCAAGGAGAAGCGGGGCCTAACCAAGGACCAGAAGGAGGACCTGGCCGCAGCCCAAAAGGTCAAAGACTTTGTTGAAACAGGTGTCGATGTCAGGTGAGCATCCTTTCCCATTCAATCCAGCTCCTTCAATCTTTGTGCTTATGCGCTTGGTCCCCATCTCAGTACTCAGTCAGACACACGTTCAAAATAGAGGGTAAAGTACACTTCCAATGCTTAGAAGCAGTAAGCAGAGGTCATGGTGCAGGTTTGGCGAGTGGAACTTGAAGGAGGTGGACTTTCTGAACACAGTGCAGCTCATCACAGCCAAGCCTGTGGTGTACTTGGTGAACCTGACTGAGAAGGCCTACATCAAGAAGAAGTCCAAGTGGCTGCCAAAGGTGTGCCATGCACCCCTTTGGCTTGCCATGAGTATCCAGCAGGGGACATGAGATCTTGGCTTGCCTTTCGTCGAATAGGTACCATGAACTCAATGTAATGTTGGAGCGTGCCTACACATCCCCCGCTGCATGTTTCATTTGCCCTGGCAACATCAAGGACTGCTGGGCATAACTGTCACATCAAACTTTTGCTGTTTGTTGCTCTGCAGATCTTTGAGTGGGTGAAGGAGCACGGCGGCGAGCCCATCATCCCCTTCAGCGGCGTGCTGGAGTCAAAGCTGTTTGACATGCCTGATGACGAGAAGGCCACCTACCTCAAAGAGGTACACACTCAGCAGAGCCTTGTGGAGTATCATGCGCACATTGAATCAACGAATGCCATGCACTGCAAGTTTACCTGATGGCTGGCAATGGCCAGAGCAGGCCGTCCGGGTGCACTGCAGCATCTAGGGAGCACGGTTGAGATCACCAAGGTTGTGAACCTTGCTTTGGTCTGGTTTGAAAAAAGGGGCCGACTCCATGATGAGGAGGTCTTATGGGGATTAATGCTGTCCTCTGGAAGACTCTCAGCTTGGCATGTAAGCTGGGGGTGTTGGCTGTGCAGAATGAGGCCACGTGTGCCCTGCCGAAGATCATCACCACCGGCTTCAAGAGCATCCAGCTCATCTACTTCTTCACCGCTGGCGAGGACGAGGTGAAGTGCTGGCAGATCCGCAAGGGCACCAAGGCACCCCAGGTGGGCAACAAGACAATCCCACTGTTCATCAGCGACAGAAAAACTCTCTTTTCCTACCTAGGCAACCCCTGCTGCAAAGGACTCTGCTTATCAATCTGGCTCTCATCGGGCGTCATATGCTTGGCAGCTTGAACGCTAGCCACAGTACTGTCACACGGGTGTGGTGGGTCAGTAGTCTCAGGAAAGGCGGCACATAGTGCAGTCTGCACACATTTGATGTATGCATGTTTGGGCACCTCGTCATGTGGAGACCCTCTGATGCAATGCACCTGTGTTGGTGCGCAGGCGGCTGGAGCCATCCACACGGACTTTGAGCGCGGCTTCATCTGCGCTGAGGTCATGCACTATGACGAGCTGCATGAGCTGGGCACTGAGTCCGCTGCGAGGGCTGCCGGCAAGTACAGGCAGGAGGTGAGCTCTGCACCCCAGTCTGTGTGCCCACAACCTGGAGATCAGAACGCATGCAATGATGCGGTCAGATGTCGGTAAACCAGCGCCCCGATGGCTAGACTGTGTGGATGCATCAGCCTGTGCATGTCAGCATGGCATTGCTGGCTGCTGAGGAAATGCTGTGGATTAAGGCCACTCTGAAGTAGCTTCCTGGTGGCATAGTGTGCCAATGTTGATCAGCATGGAAGTGTGTTGCCTTTAGCGCTAATGTGCAGCAAGGCTGGTGTCAATGTCAGGCGTGAATCACGTCATTGGTATGTGTGGCGCAGGGCAAGAACTATGTGGTGTTGGACGGGGATGTCATATACTTCAAATTCAATGTGACAGCCTCTGGCAAGAAGTGAGATCTGCCTGGCCAAAAGTGCCTGCAGCGGCAGGAGTGCCTACTTCCTGCTGTGCTGATGGCATGGAGTCGTATTCATTCATGTGATTTTTCCAGTTTGCTGCAGACATAGCAGTCACAGCATCTTTCGGACGTTGGGGAAATGCACTGGCATGTAAGCAAGGGGAAGGCGGTATGGCGAGTTCAATAGAGCTACGGTATGCATTCTTGATTGAAATCATTTCTTATTTGAGCGGGCACTGACTGTATGGCATACTGGCCAAGATCGAGATATCACCTGATCATGATCCTCCAAATTCTGCCCGACGTAATTCATGAGAGCAATGGTACCTTCTTGACACCTACTCGCACCTTCTTTTTTGGTTGACTTGGCTCACTGAACTATCATGATGATCATGCATTGGACCAATTGAAGATTTTGATTATATCAATCATGATCGATCACGACCATTACGTGTACGTTTTCTACGCCTGTGAATAGTCATGCGAGCGTCTTCAAGATTGTGTTTAGTCAGCACACGACTTTCGGACAAGCTCTCCAAGAATGCTGACCTAGAAAGTGGCTTTTGTGACGTCCAAGGATACTCTCCTGTGCCAAGGCCTCCAGCTGTCTCTATCTGGCCCGTATTTTGGCGATTGTGCCCTGCCCGTAGCGTGTGGATTCCATGTTGTGAGTAAAGCGTTGGTGAACTCTGGCAGACCCAAACGATCGAGAGCTTGTTCACCGCATAACACCACACCTAGGTCTTCACCGTAGGATCGTGTTGTTACTGGGCAACGCTGCCGTTTGAGGGAATCACATAGCAGTCCGGCTTGAGTGTTCGAGGTCGGCAATCCCGATCCAGAGAGGCCCTTCACGCATCATTAGGTGAGAACTAACTTCACGCCTGGTCACAAACAAGCCAGAAGACCATACTTTGGAATTTGCCATTGGGTGGCGCGATGAAGCCGCCCCAGCTCTGTTCAAGAAGCGAGACGCTCGGCCCGGCTGAGGTTGCGGAGCGACAGAAACAGCAGTCTTCTCTTGCAAGCTCTTCGGTTCCGATCTGGACGCATCAAACACGATTGATATTAGTAGCTCTTGCATGTGCGGCAGCAGCAGTTCCTGCGTCTGGATGGGCTACACCGTCTTATCTGAGAGTTTCACGGGACGATGCAAACTATGCAGGAATGGCGCGCGAGGCTATCTCCCCGGCTCAGAAGCTCATAAATCGTTATGTATTCAACGGGGCGGTCTTCTCGGGTCTCGCGGCCCTCGCCCTGGGGCGGTATGCCTGGGTAAGCCTTCTCGCTACATACAGATTGATCTGCTCATTCACCTGAGACGATCCAGGATCACGGGCGGTCGATTGGTCTGATTGTATAAACCGAATAGTTTGGAGGATTGTCTGCGAAATCTTTAGGTCCAGAGCGGACATTTCTTGGGAGCTCTCGTAGATCAAGACGCACTGGCTTTGACGGCTTCAACACTCGAGTCGGGATCACCAACGATAGCAGACATTGCAGGACGTCAATTCCGAGCTATGAGTGTACTGAGGTGTTCACGCATGATGCTACGGAGTGATGACAAAGCATCGCGACATTTCGCTACTCTTTGTGTAGTAGGGATGGTTGAGGTGGCTTGGTTTATTGTGTCTACAGGTTGCAGCCAACACCGCAGAGTACAATCAGCTACTCGACTTGTCGAAGCAGGCGTGGACTGCTGCACCTTCAGCCCTGGTGAATGCTCTACTCACCCTGTTTTGTTTATGTCACTCTTCTACATTGGCAATGCTTGGGCAAGCTTGCATGCCAGACCTTGCCCTGTGCATCTCATACAACTCATTATGGAAGCCTTTTTAGAAGAATTTATGCTAGGGGCGTCAGCCAGTGAGTGGCAAGCAAGAGGAACAGAGCTTTAATCAGTTCAACGCACAACACCTGTCCTGGCGTGTCGAGGGCCCCCCTTTGCATCAAAGCCAAGACTGGGCAAAGCATTGTGTCCTTCCCTGTCAAAAGGGGCCAGAGCAGGCCTTGTTTCAGCGCCACGGGAGGCGCCTCCTCACTATTGCTGTTGCCAATTATTCTCACTGGGGGCCTTGCAGCAGTAGCGCCTGACATAGGGAATTGTGTGCACGCAGATCGTGACCGTGCTGTCCGCGATTCTGGTGATTGGATGGTTTACACGGAAGTACGTGCCGCGCCTAGCTAGGCCGGTGTTCCTGATCGACACCTACACCTACAAGCCGCCTGACCGCATGAAGGTTTCCCGCGAGAACTACATCCGCGGCGCGCGCATGCGCAAGGTGTGCTTGTGCTCCCACACTAACAAATCCATGTGTCGCCTGTCTCGCCGGAGGCACAAAGCCAGATTGCTTCTGTTCACGTGTGCCATAGTAACCTAGAGGACTTCCCCACTTCGTAGCAAATCCACGTGTCGCCTGTCTCGCCAGAGGGGCAAATCCACATTGCTTCCGTTCACGTGTGCGTACTAAGCTGAAGGACTCTGCAACGGTGGCGACTAGCTGGGGGTGGTGGGATCGCTCGTGGGGATCTCTTGGCAGCGCGGTCTGCTGTGTGCGCGCAGAAATTGTGTTGCAGCTGTCTGGTAGCTGGATGCGCGCTGATGATTGATGTGGTGATGGGCAGATCTGGGGAGAGGAGGCTCTGCAGTTCCAGGAGAAGCTGCTCAACAGCTCTGGCCTGGGCGACGAGACCTACTTCCCAGACAGTGAGCAGCCTCCCTCACCCCTATTCAATTTTGAAAAACGCCCAGTACCGCTGCTGCATCAACACGCGCATGCGAACTAGTTGAGAAGTCCTTGCAGGTGTCACGTGCTGGACCTCTGCAGTCTAGCAATAGCTCTGCAGTCTAGCGATGGAGCATACATGGCTTGGAACAAGCTCTTGCATTCCTTTGGATGTTTGTGGCGGGCATGTGTTGATGCTGGGGTGTGCCGTTGCTGCATTCAGGCATCATCCAGGAGCCCATGAAGCTGACCTGGAACGCCGCCCTGGAGGAGACCGAGATGGTCCTGTTTGAGACCGTGCACAAGCTCCTCAAGACCACCGGCATCGACGCCCAGGACGTAAGAATCCCTTCCAACTCCGAAATTTCTGCCTTTCTTGTGTTGTTGCAAGGTGCTTGTGGCACAACAATGTCTTGGCATCTAAATGTTTATCTCGGAGTCGGCATGACAAGGCCCTGTGGCGACTAATTATTTCATGCAGATACTATGCAGCCTTCAGTGTCCACGTCAATATCCTCCTCATTATGACCAATTTGACCATTTTGGGGATCAATGCAGCCCCTGCAGTGTCTCATGTAGCCCGGAAAGCTTGCCAAGGATTGCAAGATTTAGCGCCTGCTGCTCTGGGCTAGACTGACATGGTGAGCTTGTTGCTGGGCTGACAAGGTGGGATTGTTGATGCGCTGCAGATCGACATCCTGATTGTGGTGTGCTCCTGCTTTGCGCCGACCCCCTCGCTGGCGTCCATGGTGGTGAACCACTTCAAGATGCGCACGGACGTCCTGTCCCACAACCTGTCCGGCATGGGATGCTCCTCCGGCGTCATCGGCATCGACGTCGCGCGCCACTACCTCCAGGTGCGCGCCTGACTCATCCTCTTTCCACGATTCAACAAGGGAGTTGAGACTTCAAGGAGAATCTGTGTCGCACCCAAACAGGCCCTCCCCTCTACTTGGTCATGCACTCATCGTCCTGATGCCTCCTTGCCGTCATGTAGTGAATAACCAGCACGGTGCATTGTCGAGCTGATATGTTGACCTGTCTTGGCCGCTAATGCCCCTGGGTACACCCTACCTCGCGGGGATGGCAGGGAGTATCGGGTCGGCCTCTGATTTCATCAGACATGACATGTGAGTACAGGAGAGCTACTGATCAAGCAGGCTGTGGATATCTTGTGGTGGGAGCACTGCAACAAGCCGCCTAGCCGGTGGAACTGATCAGACTAGTTGGTGAGCTCGCTGGGATGAATTTTGACGTGGTTGATGTATTGTGTGCGCAGGCGCTGCCCAACAAGCGCGCTCTGGTGGTGGCCCACGAGAACATCACCAACAACTACTACCCGGGCAACAACCGCTCCTGCCTCGTGTCCAACTGCCTCTTCCGCGTCGGCGGCGCCGCCTGCCTCCTGTCCAACAGGTGCCTCTCCTCACCGGATGCTTTTCCTCTTGTTGCTTGCCGCCGCTTGAGGACAGCAGCATGCAGCAGGTCAAGGGAGCTCCATGGCTGCGGATGAGTCTGTCTTGGGGGACGAATCAAGGCTTTCAAATCGTCCAGTAATGAGATTGAAATGTTGTGGCTGTTGCAAGCGGGGCTGCAGCACGTTAGGACATCAGAGACTCCGGTCTTGCATCTTGTCATGTGTCGTGTCATGTGTAGCAGCACACTTCACCCTCGCCCTGCACAAGCTGGACATCTGACCTCTGATGTCACATCTGAGATCATGGACCCAATCAAGCCGCTAATGATTGCTTATTATGCAATTATAATTATAATTATAATAATAATAACAATGATAATAATAATAATAATAGTAATAATGCACACTCAGGGCTTGCACCAGCATTGCTGTGAGGAGCCTGACGTGGCACAACTGGGCAACTAGGCGCCTGATCTGGCATCCATACCACGCCTAATTCTCAGAGCCTGATCTGACGCTCATGGCTCCGTTTGCTTGCACAGGCCGCAGGACCGCGCGGTGGCCAAGTACGAGATTGTGCACTGCGTGCGCAGCCACATCGGCGCCGATGACGACGCCTTCAACGCCATCAGGTGCGCATGCTAAGATCTGATAATAGCTGCTGGATTCCTTTAAAAAGGAAGGGAAAGCGGCAGCGCCCCATTGGTTTGCTGTGTTACTCTGTGAAGGGACAGCAGCAGCAGTGACTCTGGTGGGTCAAATTCTTTGTGTGAAAGAGATGGCAACAGTGAGTCTGGTGGTTCAAACTTTCAGTTTTTGAATTTTGAAGTTGAGAAGGGACTGTTTGAATTCAAACAGGCAGCGCGAGGACGAGGACGGAATCCGCGGCATCCTGCTGCAGCGCAACGTGGTGCCCACTGCCGCGCTCGCCCTGAAGACCAACATCGCCTCCCTCGCACCCCTCGTCCTCCCCTTCACTGAGCTGGTGCGTGCTCAGCCACCAGCCCTATTTCTATGGGAGTTTACCATTGCATTAGTGCTGCATCTGGCAGGGGGCCGGCCCTTTTCAGCCGTGACAGTCGTGAAGGATGTTGCTAGGCTTGTATGTGTGTGGCTTGTCTTCCTTGGTGAGGTCTAAAGTCGTGTTGTGAAAGGAAACTTCAAGGGTCCTGAGCATGTGATCCTGAACTGCATAATGAATTGGTAGATAAAGAGCCACATGTCTTCACAAGATTGTCTGATGATAGCTTTTTTTTGGAGCCATGTGTCCTCATGAACTAGAATCTTGACGGCGCTCCTTTGCCCTGCGCAGATCAAGTGTGTGATGGACAAGGACTACATCCCCAATTTCAGGACGGCGTTTGACCACTTCCTCGTGCACACCGGCGGCCGTGCGGTCATCGAGGAAGTCGAGAAGAAGCTGCGCCTGGACCCCTCGCATGTGCAGCCCTCCAAGGAGACCCTGTTCCGTTACGGCAACACCTGCTGCGCTGCCGTCTTCTATGTCCTCACCAACATGGAGTCCCGGGTGAGTCACTTTTCCCTTCCCATTGCTGCACTCTGTGATCCACCCAGCACACTCCTGATTACTCCCCTCCCTGATACACCCTCTACAGCTTTGCTAGCCTGCAAAGATGTGCAGGCGCAGGTATTTTAGGCTCTTTGATGGTCCATTATAAACTTCATTTGCCGTCCAGAGGTTCCAAGATACGACGCTGCGTGAGTGCTCCAAGGTCCAAAAGCTGTGAGGATGATGTGGTCCTGTGTGTTTACTGTGTCCTTGTGAACCGCCAGAGATCATAATAAGCAATGCACTGCACGATAGTATGCTATGGAAGATCCTTGCAGCAGGGAATGATGTGGGCATTTGTTGATCTCCAGGTGGGCTGCAAGAAGGGCGAGCGCGTGTGGATGCTGGGCTTTGGCACGGGCTTCAAGTGCAACAGCGCTGTGCTGCGTGCTCTGCGCGACGTGAAGACTGTGCACGAGTCATGGACCTGAGCGCAGGCGTTCCCTGCATGCGGCCTGATCAGGCCGCCAGCTCCCAGAAGCTTCCGGGAAGCTTCCACAGAGTCTACTGCACCAATGAGCACATCATAGGATGTCATACATGGCCCCACCAGGCACCGCTGGCGAGAAACAGCCTCCGCAGTGCAGCAGCAAGGGTCAGCTCGAGCTAGAGCCAGCTAGAAAGTCCACCATAGGGGGAGACACCAGGCGACTGATAGTGTTGGCAGCTTTATGCTGTATCCGTCAACTTCCACCCAGCCTGAAGCTGCGCCTGCAGCTGCCTCTGGTCTCATCAGCAGCAGCCATTTCGGCGTCATGCATTGTGCCCTCAACAGGGCGGCTGCTGCATTAGCCACAAACACTCGCAGCAGATTTGTTGTTGCACCAAACCTCCACTTAGGTGAGCGGCATGTGCAAAGCATTCTTATCGGATCAACAGTCACACATGAAAGGTACTCAGTGCAGACACCAGCTCAAAGCAGGTTGCTCAAACTTGAGTGTGCCTGTTCAGGCAGCAGTGGTACATCCATTTTTTGCTGGCAGCAGCAGGTCTCTGCACTTATATCTTGCGCTCAGGTGTAGACACTGTGTTTTGTTTGGTGCGTTGCTGTTTGAGGAGCCTGGCTGCTGTATAGCTCTGTCTTTTTGGGCTTGAGGGGACCAAATTGGTTCTCTCGAGACCCCAAAGGAGTGTTCGCTGGCTGGCTTGACTCTGAGCTGATGGCATGGAAGAGAATGAAACTGTTGGTTTGATGCGCATGAGTTGCCCAGTGGTACACTGCCGGTGAGCAAGAGAGTTTATACAGCATTAGTGAGAATGCCAGAGGTGAGTCAGTGGTGTGCCCGCCTGACTCAGATTCAAAAGTGCAAAATTGCGCAGTCTGCAAATTGGTGGCATGAATGTACAGGGAGCAGGCTGTGATCAGTCTGGCACTGCATACTTTGATTTTTCTCATGCGTGCACCAACGCTCATTTGCGTTGATGAGTGAGTCTTATTCACAGGCTTTGTGTGAGAGGTTGGATCCAAGGAAGATGTAGAACTGGTTGAATCAGGTTGATGAATTGTGAACATGATTTCTGGCATCAGCAAACTATGCCAGATTCGTTGCTTGTTTTGTGTTGATAGCATACTGCCCTTTCATGCATGCTTTGTTATTGTAAGGACAATTGTGAGAAATGTATGCCAAATTAAAGAGGCCCCTTACCTGAAAGATGTCATGAGCAGCATACGTTGTCCAAGTTAAAGCGTGAGAGCAAAATGTTCAATGCACGCTATATCTGTATTCTTATACCTCTGCAATAACATATTCACTAGAGTGTGATGAGAATTGATTATCCTCAAAAGACAGCAATCAAATATCCCACCACCTCCGTCACATATAACTCAAAACCCAAAGATCAAATGAGGTTCCTGAACTCAAACAAGTGCCATTTTCACTGAACAGTAGGCGCTCTTGCGCAGTGCCAGAGTGAAGTTTGTGGACTCGGGGACTAAACAAAAGATTCTATTGAATAAATCAGTTGAGCAAAGAATTTGCTGCATGGAACACCAAGCAAGCTAGGGACGATCGCCAATCAGGGGTAGTAGCATACACTGTCTGCAGAAACTCTCGCGCATTCCGGTATAACAGCAAATCAAACAATAGTTTCTATACTGCAACATCTGTCGACAAAGAACTATAAGCGGGCAGCTCATCGTCTGCCACCCTGCCATCATTGCTCGCTGCTCTACTGACTAAAGGCTGCAGCCCCCAAGCTGCAGGCCTTCAGACATGTTGCCACGTTTGACCCGGCAGTTTCACGGCAAATATTACCAAGTCCTTCAGCGCTCCCAATGGGCCAGCACACGGGACCCGGCAGAGGCGGTGTGAACCAGCGAAGAAAGACCCTAATTAGCCTCTTAATGCCGAGCAGGTGCAAAGGAACCAGCCTCCGGGGCGGCGGCAGGTGATGCCGCGACGGCAGGTGATGCCTCAGCGGCAGTAGGGCCTGCTGCAGGCGCAGCCTCCGGGGCAGCGGCGGGAGCCGCCTCGGGAGCAGCGGCCGGGGCGGTAGATGCGGCCTCCGGTGCAGCTGCTGGGGCAGCTTCAGGGGTCGCCGCAGGCGCGGCCTCCGGCGCATCAGCCGGGGCGGCCGCGGGTGTGGCTGCGGCGGCCTCGGGAGCCGCAGCAGGAGCAGCAGTTGCAGCCTCCGGTGCTGCTGCAGGGGCGGCCGCGGGCGTGGCTGCAGCCGCCTCGGAAGCTGCTGCAGGTGCGGCTGTGGCAGCCTCGGGTGCTGCTGCAGGCGCTGCCTCCGGAGCCGCAGCAGGAGCAGCTGTGGCGGTCTCGGGTGCTGCTGCAGGGGCGCCCTCCGGAGCTGCTGGGGAAGCTTCCGGAGTTGCTGCAGGGGCTGCAGCGGGGGCCGTCTCTGGAGCAGCTGCTGGTGTGGCAGTGGCAGCTTCCGGCGCAGCTGCTGGGGCGGCCTCGGGAGTCGCGGCAGGCGTGGCTGGAGATGCCTCCGGAGCCGCTGCTGGTGCGGCAGGGGCTGCCTCGGGAGCAGCGGCGGGGGAAGCAGTCGCAGCCTCCGGGGCAGCTATAGGCGCAGCAGTGGCCGCCTCTGGTGCCGCAGCAGGAGCAGCCGCGGTAGCCTCGGGAGCAGCCGCAGCTGCCGCCTCTGGGGCAGCGGCGGGGCCAGCAGGAGATGCCTCAGGAGCAGCGGCCGGGGCGGCAGGTGTCGCCTCCGGGGCAGCTGCTGGTGATGCAGTCGTGGCTTCAGGAGCCGCAGGAGCGGCCTCCGGAGCTGCTGCAGGCGCAGCAGTGGCGGCCTCGGGAGCAGTGGCCGGGGCGGCAGTGGCGGCCTCCGGTGCATCAGCAGGGGGAGCTTCAGGAGCCGCTGCAGGTGCGGCAGGTGCGGCCTCTGGGGAAGCGGCAGGGGCCGCTGCAGGGGAGGCCTCGGGAGCAGCGGCGGGGGACGCGTCAGCAGCTGGTGAGTCGTCTGGTGATGGTGACTGCAGCAACACTGCAGCGCACAACCCACAAAGCATGGTGAGATTCTGATTCGCAGCAATACTACAGTCTTCCGTACTGCCACCACAGCACAGCGGTAAATTGATTACTGTGGTGTCATGAGATGTCCCTGGGAATAATGTACACGATCGAAGCATAAATGCATACGATGCAGGCAAATTACCTTAGATCCGATCAGCTGCTCAGTGCAGTTTTGAAACAGTAAAGCTTGCAACAACCAGAGCGCCATAGGTCAACAATCTCAGCCCCTTCGATACGTATACAAGCGCCTTAAGAGCGCGAACCCCAGCGATCATTGAACTTAATCAATATTGAAGCTGTAGAAGTGCCTAGATGCCATCATCGGGAACAACCCAGATAGCAGCACCTGACTGAGACGAATCAGCTTTCCAGAGATCACTTTCATGGCAGGCCGCTGGCCAAGTTGACATGTCTACAGCGCTTTGAATTGATAAATCAACAAAACAATATCAATACTGGACACAAAATTCCAAGATAGCGAAGGCCCGTGGCGCGCCCACACCTGTCGGAACCCTGTCCTAGCTGAGTGACCAACCCGCGTCGTTGAGTTTGTCAGCGGAGCAGCAATAAGGCGCCTCACCTCTGCTGGACACCGACGGAGACGCAAGGACCAGGGCAAGACCCACTAAAAGAAACGCTGCCGCTGTAGAGCGCTTCATTGTGCCCCACGACGCTGCGACGAGAGGCAACGGTCTGATGCGACGGTCGTTTGTGCACCTGTTCGTCCTGCGATGCAACATTCCAGTCAAGAAATGCCTGCACAGTACCCCAGCTCTCTTTCATAAGAAATCCAAATGCAAGGGATCAAACCCAAATGATTTATCATCATACTAGAACTTAACACGAACATCGAGCTAAGGCGCCGTCTGACCAAATATCGGGCAGGAAAGGAGTGCCAATTCGCACGGGCACACCTCACAAACTAGTTCAAATGAGCTACGGGAGATGCCACTGAATGGAATCCAGATCGTGGGCTCAGTGATGCGTTTCCAGAGATTGCGACAACACTTGATTTTTGAGGGAGGAGGTAGTGGGAAACGTGACGTAAGGAAGCTTTACAAGCTTGTTGATCGTGCATTTTGATCCTCATGGAAATCCGTAAAAGGGTGGTCTCATCGATCAGTAAGTTGCAAGGTACTGCGCAGTACACCTACTACCTCCACCAGGATATGTGCTAGCGCGCTCCTTTCAGAGCCTTACTGGAAATAAATACAAATCATGCGCACGCCATTACATGCCAGGTCCAAGCTTGACATTCATCTTGGATTCTGTGCATTTTGCCTCTCCGAATGTGTCCAAGGCGGCGAGTGCCACTACAGTGCATGCTGTCCTCTTGGGGCAATTCATATACTGCGCACTTGCACAACTACCGGTAGCTTGAATTCTAATTCAAATTCGAAAAGATTCAAGCTTGCACCTTGGAATTCCTCTCCGAGGCCCTTCTGGGTGATTTGGCACCATGCTCAGCACTGCAGTGTGCACAGCCGCATGCTTACATGCTTGTCTAGCTAGCCTTCAGCTACTGGGACGTCCGGCCCAATCCACTCAAAGTATCCAAGGCTGCTTGTGGCTACTCAATGTAAGCATAGAGCCCACGCATTCAATGCAACTAGAAAGGACTAGTCTAAAGTACTGTTTCAAGACTGCGTCGTACTGGGTTTAAACAGACTGCCTTGTCACGACTTTGAGCCACGCCCCAAATATGTGTCTGTCCGTGTGTCCACCAAAATCTTCTCCCCTTGGATAATGAACAGAGGCACCTGCATCCAGGCAATGCATTTCGCAATTGGACAACACCCCATTGCCTTGAATTTACTGCCGCACTTTGTGGAGCTTGTATTGCTCTGAGATTGATACCACACCCACATGCATTTGCAAATAAAGGCCGATTAGATTGGATCTCTGCAAGCAGTGTGGGAAACAAGAGTACGTCTGGTGTGCATGGCAGTCATTGCAGCGCACCTGAATGACTGCTCCAGTCTCCAAAGTGGCGGGCTTGCTCCCACCTGCCAGCATGCATGATGCTTGTCAGTCCCTGAGGATCAGGCTCCCACGAAGCACCAATCCTTGCATTGGACGATCTGCATTATCTATTGTTCTCTCAACTGAAGAATTCTCTGCGGGAAACCAATGGAAAGTACCTGCCCTGGTGTCACTACAAAGCAGGCCTGCAGCAGCGGGCAGCTTTGCCAAACGAAAAAAGCAAGATGCCAACCAGAACAGCTGGCAAATGAGTGAAGGTGTCAACCAGTCTCTGAGGTAAGAGTCTGACCAACTTGAGTAACAAGTGGAGCAACATCGGAGTAGGGTCCCACCTGCTGCAGTGTTCCCCTTGAGGCCAGGGTCTGTGTCAGCTACCTCCAGCTCCACAGTGGATGGTGAGTCAACGCTGATGACTCTTCCGTTCCACACCAGCAGGGCCACCTCAGCGCCCTCCTTCAGGTATTTGGACCAGCTCTCGTCCTTCTTTAGCCGCGTCTCCTCATACGTTGTATTGTCCATGAACACATACTGTACAGCAAAGTCTCTGTCAGAAAACACTGTCAGCCGACATCGCCTCATCCACAAGTAAGGCTTTCAATGATGCTTCCATTTCTGGCATGATGAGCTGTTTGGAGGGCAGCCATGGAGTCAAGTGCTACAAGTGACTAAAACTAGTGGCTGCAGTGTGCTGGACATGAGAAAAATTGATTGCCACTGGCTGCATGACAGGGAACACAACAGGTGTTTCACACCACTGCTGCAAACATTACAGAGTGTGTGGAGAGTGGTTTCCTTTCGCTAAAAAACAATCAAGCGAGGGTGTTTTGATGCGCACATCATCGCCATCCACATACGTAAACTGGGTCTCCTTCTTCTCCAGCTCGGCCTGCTGGACTGTCTCGCCCCCTCGGAAGGTCCTATCCACGACGTTTCCTGTGATGTAGTTCTTGAGCTTTGTTCGCACGAACGCAGCTCCCTTGCCTGGCTTCACGTGCAGAAACTCTGCGCGTCGCACACGCAACACATCTCATCAGCACCAGTAACACCCACCGCTGCCAATGCCAGCACTTATGATCTGCCTGTAAATTCCCAACCTCCTCGACTCAGAGAGAGATCTCAGGCACTGGGGGGTCCTCGAGGATTTCTGAAGAGCCAGCAAGCTGTCACCTTGTACCCTCCAGGGTGCGTTATCAAGTTCCAGAGCAACGCCAGGCCTGAAGTCATTGGACGAGATAGTGGACGCTCTTACACAGAGGCCGCCTCGCGCTCTGAGTGGCTGCAGTCACAGGGACCAAATGTGAGTCAGAGCAGGACGGTGGGGTGGTCAACCATGGGAAACACTGCAATGCATTTTACAGGTATGAATTTCAGGCGTCCAGTACTGTTGAGCCAGAGATCCGAGGCCTGAGGAACATGCATGGTGTGGACCACAGTAGGAGAAACTGTGAAATTGAACCCGAAATTACCGAAAAAGTTCTATGGAATGGTAATAATACAGGTAGCGTGGGCATGCACTATTGCCAGGGGGCAGATCTGGGCGATTGCCTGCGAAAGCCGCTTGGTGAAACAGCTTTTTGCACCATGTGCAATCTGCGATCCAACATCAGTACCCCTGCAAAAATGCAGTTTTACCAAATAAGATATCTTATCTGAATAGATGGATCACAAAGCAAGCAGGTCAATGCTGCAATGTGACTGCACACCTTGAGAAGCTTCCGTGAACCGCAAAACCAGACATCCTCTACAGTTCGGAATGTCTACTGCAATATGTTGACACGTTAAATACAATCTGGGGGATGTAATTTGCACAAAGTACTCTTCCTGGGACCTCAGTGCCTCAACGGTGACGCTCAACAGATAGGCATTTTTCCGAAACGCCAATTTTGGCCACGAGCTGGTTTGCCAAGCAGTGATTGGCAAGGCTTAGGAAAGAGTATGATATTGAGTCTTTAGGGCGTGTGATAAGGCATGCAGACACAAATGGAAGGACTATAGTGTGACATGCAGTGTGCCTCACCATAATAGATCATGCCACAGTGCTGGCTAGCGCTAGCCAATTAGCCGGTTGAACCTAGCTAACTAATTGTAGTAGCCTGGCTGGCCTGAGCTCATGTGTGCACATGGGTATCAAGGACTGCGTGACAAACTAGTTGGACCATTGCAGTATTTGCCTGATATCTTTTACCAACCCAGACCAGGGATATCATTACAAGGATTCCGTTTGCTTGCGCAAGCATGCCGCAGTCCTTGAACTGCGGCAATCCTTGGCAGCTGCCGCATTGGCAGTCATGACTGAGAACAGCCCCGGTCAAGACCGCATTGCGAATAGTTGATTGGCCTGATGAGACAGCGGCTGCCCGAAGGCTGCCTCACGACCCCTGTGGGCTGTAGGTGTGGTCCTTCCCAGAGCCCCACTGCCAAGCCTCAAACATGCGCTGGGCCCTGTAGCCTTTGAAGACTCCTCGGAAGGGCTTTGATATGAAGTTGAGCAGCGTATAAACCCCCAGCATCACATAGTGCTTCAACCAGTTCAGCACCACAGCTGGGCCCACCTGCGCATGCCATACCATGCAGCTTTGAATACGCAGCACTTGCAGAAGCAATTGTCAATAACGCTTTCTAAAGAAAGACAGAACCCCAGGAACACCTGCTCAGTGCCTGGAATATCAATCATCAATGCAGCTACATCTGGAAATAGCCAGTTTGGGGTTACGCAGATAGACAGAGGAATGTGAGGTGCAATGCATGCGCACCTGGACAACCACTCGGCCGATGGTAATGGGGGCAAACAGAAGGGTGCCGGTCATTGCAGCTGTCAGGGGCCAGAACTGAATTGTGTCCTGCAGGAATGGCCGCAGCACCCGGTCTCCCAGCAGCTGCAAAGACCGCACACTTATATCCTCAGAGTGGGCAAGAAGTGGTGCCATGATGTATGCTTTATAGGCGAGCAGTCCAGACCGCTAAATGTGCTGAGGCAGAGTCTGTATGCAGTCACTGCTGTCTACCCGAGCATTGCACTAGCACGGCTAAGCTGTGCAATGGTCACCATGCAATTGTCTGCAATGTTGATTGCATGCTCCTGCTGTTCAAGCATCCGTGGCCAAACAAAGGTACCCACCTGCATGACGCGGAAGTTGGCACGCAGCAGGCGGTTGATATGGGAAGGCGGCAGGAAGCCGCTGAGCTGGCCCCGGCGCCCGCGTGGCGCGCGCGACTGCCCCATCTGCAGCGCCATGCTGCGCTGGAACAGCCACGCCGCCGCTAGGCACGGCTGATACGGCTGCGTGCACACACACAAAACTGATCTCTTCTTGCTCCTGTAGGATCGCTGGATGCCTTTGCATGCCTTGAGAGGGCAAGGCTTTTCATAGATCACGCTTCTGGGGATAAGAACAGCAAAGATTAGGTAATTATGCACGCTGGCTGTGGGCTCCTCTCTTTCAGGACGAGATGTCCACTGATCAGACCTATTACAACATGGCAAGGCAAGAGCAACATGAGCAATGCTGGGCTGCGCAGAGTTACTAATGTGAAGAGATCCGTCAATGAGGAGGGTACAGTATATGATAAGATTAAGGCGGTTTTCACCTGTATGAGTTTCAGGGCCTTCCTGGAAAGTCTGTCCTGCTGCAGGGCAGCGTCCAGGCCCTCTGTCAGCCGGCGCAGGTGGCGCAGCATGCTGCCGAAGCCGCCGAAGGACAGCGGGCTCTGCGATGAGCTCGCATCGCCCACCTGCAGGAAGCAAGTGACCGTTTAGATATGCAGGCTTGGCATTGTCTCGCGTGGGACTGTGCCGACAGGAGAACATTTCCATCACCTGAGACATCAGGGACCAAAGAATTGCAAGTGCATGACCACTGGAGTTTAATCCACAAGAGTCTTTCAAAAATAACGTGTGACCTCAAGAGAACTTGCTGCCGGCCAAACAGGTCATGAAGAGGCAATGCCACGTGCAATGGTAAGGGTTCCCAAATGAGTGAGGTGAGTGGCAAGGTACCTGCAGGATGCGATCAAACTGAGGCTGCAGAGGGCTGGAGCTGTAGCAGGGGAAGCCGCCAAACAGTACCCGCTGAAATTTGAGGGAGGACAAGGGAACTCCCTGGTAGCCTGGCAGCAGCTCAAAATATCTATCCAACAGTGCCTGCACAGCAGTACACTGACATATGGAGACCCAACCTCTGAGCTGCTCTGCAAAGAAATCAAAGGCTGTACATGTCCCGAGCTCTGCTGCATTGACACTGTCACATGAGGAACCTCACCTGCAAAGAGGGTCGTTGCTTTGCGCAGTCTGCGTATGTGAACATGTAGGTGGTGCGTGCAGCGCCGCCTTGTGCAGGGAATGCCTGCCAGAATAACTGCATGTCATCCTCTGCGTCTGTGACTGTGCGCATGAAATCCCCTGACCTGCACAGCGCGACACCAAATCAGCAACAGAGTCAACCTGATGCTCGCAAGAAGCACACAGCAGGCCTTTTCTGAGTGTGCAGCATGGCTTCCCTCATAAGCTCAGAAGACCAATGACTATGACTATTACTAGAAGAGCCGGTGGCGCCCAAATAAATCAACTCGATACACAAGAGCAAGATGGTGTACGTACTTATTTCTCTCAGCTGGGAAGCTTGTAGCGCAAGAGCCTACCACCAAGCACATGCCATCCGGCCTGCTAGACCCTCGCATCTGGCGTACAATAGGACTCCAATGCCCCTGCACATTGCCACATTCTGTGTCTTCGAGTGTTCACAGAAATTGACATCGAGCATTCGGGAAGATTAAAAATACCTGCAAGGAGAAACACATACCATGCAGTCGATGAGCAGGCGGCAAGTGAGCTGCTCTGGCCGCCCGCTGCAAGAGACCTCTCCATTATAATTCCCTGGACTTGCACCGTTGGAAGATGCATGGCTTTCTCTGGAAGTCTCTGAGGGCACGCCACGTGCTGCCAGGGGCCTGTTGGCATCCCCTGCTGTGATGGGCGATTCAGTGCCACTTGACACCCTGTATGAAGCGATCAGGATCTGTCAGCTGAGCACCAGTGAGTTGAGAAGAATTGTACAATGAGCTGTAGCACAGGAGGCTCAGGGACTCACTGGATCTTCACCCCTTCAGGGTACACCTCAGCTGTGTGGAAGGCGGTGCCCTCATAGATGATGCCACCCTGCTCTAGGAAACGAGCCCGCATGAAGCCCAGTAGTGTCCTATGGATGCACACAGGAACAGTCATACGATGAGCCTCGGATTGAAGCATCCGCTACAGGTTGATGTGTGGTGAGACACCCATGGGAAGAGTCACTCTCCAAGATGTATACTTCATAACAGGTCGTCAAAGACGCACCTTGGATTGACGCCCAGATTGAGGACATCCTGTGCTACAATGTCCGGCTGAGGTTTTGACTCGTCATAGAAACCTATGTGGACTGGGTTAAATTCTGTGGCGATTGACAGGGACAATTCGGGCTCGGTCACTAGCCCCAGCTCCACAAGGTCCTGCAGTACAGCATGCTATTAGAGCAGACATCACATGACTGAATTCCAAATGTACAGCATAGTTAGTGTGATTATCATTCAAAGAACATTGTCTGAATCAAAAATCCAGTGATGGAGTGTGTACCTGCAGTTCATGCCTGCTCACATTCCACTCCTGTATGCGCCCCTCCACCCTCCTCTTCTCAATAATGCTCACTCTGTGACCCCTCAGCTGCAGACCAGAAGTGCCCAATCAAGTTATCTGTGCATCCTGGCAACAGTACATGAGGATGAGAGCATCAACACACAGATTGCAGGTACTGAAAGTGGATGTGTGCATGATGGCAGGGGCAAAACCGGGCATGATTGCGTGAAGCGTGGCAAGATGCATGATCAATCTCAGACGCATGCATGCAGCGACTCACCTGCAAAGCGAGAGCTACCAGCAAGCCAAGAGTGCCTCCGCAAACCGCCACATCGCAGTCCAAAGCATCATTCAACCGCCTATGCCGCACGCGCACCACTGCGGGACCTCTCTTTGGAGGCGCACACTTCATAGCCTGCATGCACCCGAAGAGAAACCAAGATTATTGCAGTATTCCAGATGAAAGACGAAATAAAGTACAAGTACATGTGAGGCTGCACCTATGAGTGCAGCTTGGCAGAACAGGCAAAAGAAGCAGGAATACTAATATGTCGCAAGGGGGGCACGCCTGCCAATATGCCTCAGAGACGCGGAGAAATTTGATTGGATCCCCCTCGATGTCAGGATCCGAAAGAATCGAGCTAGTGAAGCTGTCAGTACTTTGCTTGGATGTTTTCACGTCTGCTGAAGCTGTGGGGCTCGACACTTGCAATGAGGAGGCTTCAGACCGTCTTGATGGCTGAAAAGGGAACTTCTGTCCAACAAAGTTTCTGAGAGGGAGGTGGGCAGACAGCCCTGGGTGCTTGCACACTCTCATATTCTGTCCGAAAGGACATAGATTCCCGCCAATGGAGGACGGCACAAATGTCGGCATCAGAACGAAAGAGGTTTTGAACATACTGATTACGACAAGACCTAGAAAGGCAAATGCATACTGGATCCTCTCGAATCTTGGCAGTTTGCCGATGAGTCGGATGTAGAAATAAACGTTGTTTGCTCAGCAAGATGCCTACTTTACAAGAAGTGCATATCTATAGTACTCTATTTCAATCCTGGTTGTTAAATTGTGGGATGCAGTTTGAGCCTCAAGCCTTGAGCAACTGACCTGAAGTCGGAAGGCTCTGAAAGCAAGATGACTCATCACCTGTGGCACATGCCTCATTTGCTTCATGGAAGCCAGAGATCGATCCAGGACACTTTACGATCGATCATCAAAAGAAAGAGACGGCAGCAATCATTCTGTGGTGTGCGCGTTGCAATCCAACTTGGAAGTAAATTTGGATCATCACTCTCCTACTTATAGAAATTTTGCCATACTTAACACAGGAGATCAGCGTCACAATAGATATATTCTTCTTTGGTTCGATTAATAATCGAATTCTGAATTACAATATATAGCAGCCAATCAAGCAGCTCGGAACCGATGGCCTCGCCTGCCAATGCTCCAGCAGGCGTACAGAGTTTCCTAACATCCGATGAAGGCTCTATTGAATACAAAGACAGCCTTAATACTGTCTCTGAGCAGCTAAGAGGATCCAAGCTCACTATCCTAGATCTGGTAGATTTCAGATCACCTGCTCTTGACACACTCAGCACAGCCAGATCTAACAATCTATATCATTGATAGTGTGTCACATTCGATCAAACATAAATCAAAATTATGTAATGCACTTTCAGGTGAAGGCGCTTGCTGATGTGCTGACCAGCACCAATGACTCCACCAGGACCCGGGGAGCACTTCTTCTGGCAGAGGTGCATCACATTGCCAGCAGATGCATTCACCAATTGCTTTCCCAATGTCTGTTATGGTGTTGCTTTGCATTGACTTGTACTGAAGCATTGTTTCTGGCCTCCAGGTCATTGACGTAGTCCCTGCGGCTCTGGACTCAGTGCAGGATGCGCACCATTTGGCTGTCTTCTTTGCAAGCCGTGTATCTGACTGGTAAGCACCTTTGCCTTGCCAAAGGCGTGGTGCATCTTCCAGCCCTCTATCTTGACCACGCCGCATGGCACTTTCAGCAGTGAAGTAGCATGCACCCTTCTATTTTTGAGGGTGTGGATCGTCCAAAGACTGTAGCAATGAGTCGTGAGGAGGTTTGGATGGCACGCAGGCCCTCCTTGAGACCAGCCCTTAAAGGCTGCCTGGCATTGGTACAGCAAAGGGGCGAGTCTTCCGCCCGATGCGCGTCAGCTGACGCGGTGGAGATTGCTAGAGCTTTGCTGGCTGTCAATGTTAGGAGCCTCACAGTGGTGGACAGGCAGCTCTGCCTGCATCTACTGCTGGCCCTAGCCAAGGTACAGCTTTTCACAACTTTCTTGAGTCTGTTGTTCACATTCTACTTTCTTCAATGTCGCATCGTCTTCTCTGACATGAAACGGCCTTTTCAAGCAGGATCTTCACACGGAATGGCTGTTCGTCGAGTGCTTGTATCTGGGAGCAAATGTGGCGTAGTCCTGCTCAGCATGTGAGTCGTGGTGCCGTGCCCAGGGCTATGGAACAACTCTGGTGGGCACGTCTCTGAAATTGTTGGAGGGAGCGGCGGCGGCTCTGGATGGAGAGCGCGACCCTCGATGCCTGCTAGCAGGCTTCAGCGCCATACAGGCGTTTGCCGAGCTGTATGCGCACTCTGGAGAAGCAGCTGCCAAGGTGGTCGCTGCTGTGACATCTTGGGAGCACTCCTATGCACTCCTATGCAAGGAGGCCTTCCAAGATGCATGCATGCATTGCGCTCTGCATACTGGTATACCAGCTGTCGGAAGGCCGTCCAAGCGCATGCAAGGGTATCCTGTCTTCTTCTTGTTGACATGGTGATGCTAGTTGACGTCATTCTGGGCGCATGCAGGACTTAGAGGAGCATGCAGAGGAGCTGGTGGATATGTTGGGCTGCTACTTCCCCATTGTGTACACGCCGCCTGCCGACACAAAGGGCAAGGTCACCCGGGGGGAGCTTGTGGCTGGAGTGGAGCGTGCCCTCTCGGCCGCACCTGCCTTTGCGCCATATGTCATCCCCATGCTGCTCGAGAAGCTTTCGTCCTCCCTCAGGTGCTGCCCTGCCCCTCCCATGGCAAAGGTTCACCGCCCAGGGCTGCCTCTGTCTTCCACATAAATGGCACTAGCTTGTGCGTCAATCTCTATACCAAGTAGGCTGACATGCCATCATTTTTAAAGACGGCTCTGCTAGCCCCCAAGTTGCGTTGTAAAGAAGGACAGCAAGAGCCCCGCATGCAAGGCCACTGAACCATCACAAGCGTGCCTTTCTCTGGATGCGGCAGTGGCCAACAGCGGCAAGGGCCAACAAGATGTAACCATTTCGCAGGCAGGCACAAGAAGATGCTCTGTCAGCTCTGGCGGTGTGCACAACGGGCTACGGAGCAGCCGCCACGGAGCAGCACTTGCCCAAGATCTGGGAAGCGCTGAGAGGCACCCTCACTGCCCCTGGCGAGCCGGATCTAGCTGCCGAAGATGCCATCAAGGCACGCTGCTATCCATGTTGCCCCCAATCCTTTTACTGCCCATGTCCTTCCCTGCCATGGATATAGAGATGCCCACGCTTTCATTGTGCAGCAGCCTTGGAGATATATGTGCTGCCCTAAAAATGCCACACAATGTTTGAAAGGTAATTTACCCGCTGCAACAGGTGCAGGAGCTGGCAGGGAAGGCGCAAGCATGTCTGCGCGAGTGCGCGCGCAGCTTGGCGGCAGAGGGAAACACGCAATTGGTGGATCTTGTGCTGGATGATGGGATTATACGCGACCTGCTAGATGACGTGGCGGACGCCGGGCAGCGCGGCGGCTTCGCGGGAGCTTCCCGCCGCTCCCAGGCCGCATTGCCTGTTCTGGCAGTGGGTCCCACCTCTTATCTTTTCCCTCTTTTCCCTAAGCTATTCTCATTTGTCTTCATGCAGACTCTCTGACTTACTGCTGATCATTCCACGTGCAGCTTGACGATGTCTGTATTGTAATGAGTGTCTTTGCATGCAGGTGGCGGGGTCCTCGCTGCTAGGGAGCACCAGGGTGAGCCAGAGGCTGCTGGGCAGCCTCATCAGGCTCACTGCAGCAGCGCAGTCCAGTGACAGCCGGCAGCTGGGACTTAGGGCTGTGCTCTGCTTAGTCAGCTCCACGCGCGATGCCGTGACAGACGTGCATGCTAGGGCGCCAGGGACAGGCACTGCAGAGGCACTATCTGCATCTGTCCATGCAAATGGTCAGCCTGCTGTCTCAGTGTCCAGTCAGCCTGGCAGTTCAACAAGTGACAGCAGGGACATTACCTCCTTACTGGCAGGCAGGGGCGCCGATGTGCTGCAGCTTGCCCTGGGCACTGCGTCAGCAGGAAAGCAAGCAGTCTTGAACTCAGAAGACATGGAAGATGATGAGCCGGCAGGAGATGTAGCAAGGAGCGCGCAGGAAGCTGGTGCAGGAGAGCTTGATACTGGTGGCGCACCAGGTTCTGAAGAGAAGGCTGGTGAAGAGACAGAAATTCTAATGCTGCAACTGCAGGTGGGCTCTTCCAAATGTGCAAACGAACATTGGAATTCCAAGCTTGTGCTCATGCATGTCACTCTGAATCAAGATGACCTCTGGATGTTTATGACAATCCCCATGGAACGGCTTAATGCCATGATGTACAACTTTTCTCCAAAATAATGTGAGGTTATGATGTGGCTGAATCAATTTACCATGTGTCCTGCAGGTGCTGGCAGAGCTTGCAACATTTCCCAAGGCAGGCAGCCCACTGTCACAAGCAGACCAGCAGCAAGCTCTGCAACGGCTCCTTGAATATGTCTACGCAGACAGCGTGGCAGAGTCTAGCACACCTGCAGCACAGGCACAGCTGAAGCACCTTAGCACAGGCAATCAGGAAGCAGTTAGCAAGTTGGTGTGCTCAGCACTGGAGGGCATGGCCACAGCAGGTTACACTGACCTGCTTGCTGGATTTGCACTCCCGTGCCTCTATGCTGCAGCCAGCCTACCCGAACCTAAACCATCCATCTCTGGAGTGCCAGTGCCGGGAGTAGAGAGAGGATCCGAGCTAAGTAGAAGCCAAGAGGCTGGAGCAGCACCGTCAGACTCTTCTGGCAGGCACACTGGAGAAGATGGCGTGGCTCTGCAAGCTCTGGCTAGCGTTGCCAGGGCTTCCAGGGAGCTGAGGACACCGATCTTGGCTGCTTTTGTTGCTGGTATACCTGCAGCTCTTGCTGCAGCTGCCGCAAAGGATGGTGAGGATTGCAAGGCTCTGTGCTCCTTGAATTGTTTTCCTGCTGGAAGTCATGTAGTGCGTCATGGAAGGAGCGTATGTGAACATTTAGTCAAGGTGGTCGTTTGGCATGCAGGATCCCATCATAGCCCATTACTCATGACCCTGTCAGACGAGAAGCTTCTGGCAGGGGACAGCGAAGCCGCTGAACGTGTAGTGCTGCAGCTTTTCAAGGGAGTCAATGCTCTATCCAAGGTAAGCTGTTCATAAGAATGATGATCAGTAAATTTAACAAGTCACGTGTTTGCTTCTTGATTCATGAATCTGCATGAATGTATGCTCCAAATATTGTATGTGTTAAGCATCATCTCATGTGCTGGCGCAAACATCCTGCTTAGCCTGCAGCAATTGACGCCGCTGTGCTGTTCTGTGGCAGGCAAAGAGCAGCATCTCTGGCGCGGCCCTGCATGACGCAGCCACCCTGTCTCAGGTGGCAACCAGCGTCTGCAGCGGTACAAGGGATGCGGAGATTGCACGCGCTGCCTGTAGCACTGTCACGTCTGGCGCTGCATCCCTTGCCACACGTGAGTGATCATCCTCTTCCTCTTGCAAGTACACGTGCATACCTGGCATGCAGACCTCAAGCATGTTACTACATATTGTGAACTGCATTCTTACTGTGAAACATGTAATCAGCCATGAGTGTGCTCGAATGATGAACATTTCTGTCAATAGAAGTTTACTACAGTGAAAATAGGAGTAAAGTCCCCTTTTCCCAAGACCTTCACAAGGCTCGCAGCCCTAGCTCTCATGCTGTGCACTCCTAATGCTGTACAATATTATTTTTGTGGCGATCCAGGGCCGCATGCGGAGGTAGCACAGGAGGTTGCTCCTGCAGCAGCAGCGCTAGCCGTGCTGCCGGCAGCCTTTGCTGCAGAAGAGGCGCGCCTGCAGGTGCTGCGAGCATTGCTGGAGTTAGCTCTGGGAATAGAGGATAATTTCGCTGCGTCCACAGTTGCTGCTGCGGCAGCATCAGCCATAAATAAGACTCCCAAAGGTGCTCAGAAGCATTGCTGTTGCCCACTCCCCTTACATGCCGCTTTTGTGATATTAACACTTGAAGAGCTCATCAGCGTGGAACAGCTTGCTGCGACGTCTGTAAGTTGCCCGCATGATCTCCTGGAGAGCTCAATCATTTACTGCTTATTCACCTTACAACATTATAAATGGCTATGCTGGTGGACGGCAATAATGACTGCTGCTGCTGCGCTGCAGATGAGGTCGACAGAGCTGTGGCTGTGGCTCTGGATGACATCTTGCTCCCACAAATAGCACAGAAGGGCAAAGGCTGCAAGCGCGCCCTCATGTGCCTAGGTCAGCTGTCCAAAGCCCTGGTCATGAGAGGCCACGCCCGTTTCCAGGTGATGCACACCTTCTCATGCACTCCTCACCTGTTGGTATCTTACAACGCATTTGCACCTGTCACTTTGGGGTAAACAATTATGTCATATGACACATGGCTTCACTGTACTGACTGTTTTTTGTTTTGGCGCCTCCAGGACATCTTGCTAGCTGCCCTGAAGCTGTCGCATGATTTGACATCCGCGCAACCGGCGTCAGCGGATGTTGAGATGCCTACAGCAAATGACACATCCGGTGAGGCCACTGCAGCAGAGGCAGCGCAGGTATTTGGGAGCCTGCTTGAGATCGACGAGAGCCGGCAGCTGAACCGGCCTTCGCGAATATTCGCCAAGGGGAGAGTTCTATGGCAGCAGCGCGCCTTCACTGTAGCAGCTGATCTGCTCATCCAGGTAAGTCTCTGCAGTGGTGACTGTATGTCAGTGACCAGAGGTTTCTGCTCTTTGCAGGGTCTTGGAAATTGAAATAGTCCAGCAGCTGTTATTTCCCAGAGGAACCAAGACACATGTGGATTTATGTTGGTACAATATAGCACGCTGCAAGGGACGCATCCCATGCAAGTTAATATGCATCACAGAGCAGCTTGAATCATGGACGAAAGCTGAAGGTTGCATGGCTTGGGGAGTGTAGGTGTTTGAGGCGGCCATGCAGCAGGGCAATGCAGCGCCGTCCAGGGGGACCATCTACTGCCTGGAGCGGCTGCTGTCTGCCGCCAACAGGAGCGCGCCTGCGGTGGTGAGGGCAGGCTACGATCGCGTGCTGCCGGCTGCGCTGTCATCACTCGTCGCGCTGAGCACGTTCGGTGATGTCAACGATGACGGCGCCGCCGACTCCCTGCTGCAGCAAGTGCAGCTCGCGCTCGCCACCCCTCAAGGTATAATTTCTCTCAGGCCATTCAAAGGGTGTTCTGCTCATCCCCTTCTGATGGCAAAGGATCAGTGTAAGCTTAAGTTCTGCTTGTCTTATACCTCTCATTGCTTCGGGGCTTGATGAAGAATTGTAGCGGTTTCCATGACGCTGCGGTGGCTGCAGATTGCACTTTGCACAAGACTAAGTGGTTGACGATATTGTCTTGAGGCGTCTGCTCTTCACTGGCTTGCGCTCTGTCTTGCCTTTCTTGGCTCGAAGGGCAACAGTAGCGTGCAATTGACTGACTGCTGTTGTGCTCTCGTTCCTGCAGGACAGGCAGTGCTGGAAGGGGAGCTGGATCGGCTCATCCCGCTGTGTGCAGAGCGCACGCTCTCCACAGGTCCGGCGGCGCACAGAGCAAATGCAGTGGCTGCCCTTGAGAGCCTGGCTGCCTACCCCTACCACCTGCTGCACCCCTTCAGGCCTCAGGTAAATATAACCTGCAGTGCGGGAGTGACCACATCTGTTTTCTCAGCCGCCCACTGCAGAGAGGCTATATATTGGTAGTCTGACCAAGCCAAGGGGCCTACATTTTGGTGTTCTCCCGCTCGCTGTCCTGGTTCATGCAAAGCGGGTGTTTGCCTAAGAATGAAATCATGCAAGGGAGAATACGTCAACAGGCAGGAACTGAGCATGTGGCGGGCATGTGCCGGCAGGTGCTGGCGGCCCTGTCAAAGGCGGTCGATGACAGAAAGCGCGCAGTTCGCGCCGCGGCCGTCCGTTGCCGCAGGAAGTGGGGAGCGAATCCGGTGTAACAGTATAGAGGTGTCACGTTGCTGTACAAGGGCATTGTAGCTTGCCATCAGGGGGTGCTGTGGCTTGACATGCAGGATGCTGCAACTAGTCCCTGCCAGGTGCAGTGCTCACTGGGAAGTTTCCATCTTCGTACGCGCATGCGCACGCTTGTTCTCTGAGGTTGCTAGCGTCGATTGAGCTATGTGGGTCCAGCCTGGAAGACTGCAGCATAGGCACGTGTAGTGCATCTTCCTCTTCACACTGATCAGATCTTGTCCTGAGGTATGAGGAGTGCATCTCGAGCGGGAACGCCAGACCAGAACATGGCATGCCAAGAAATGAGGAACCAAGAAAGAAATTTGTGGATGATCTGCAAATTCGTGAAAAATGAAACCTACTCAAAAGACGCTGTTAATGACCTTTGAAGTCCCTTCGTTCTCAGCAGGCCAGCTGATCTCGCAAAGCACTTGATCTGTGATCTGATCGGGTCAGTATTTTTCGACTCACCCAAAAAAATATCCTTAAAATGGTATAAGATCTTGCAACTTATGATTTGGACCTACTAACCTGACATCATGTGCCAGGAGCCTCTTCCTATCGTCCCACCAAAGCAGGTAGCTTGCATGCCGTGAGTCACGATGCAAACTCATCATCTATTATGCCGTTGCAATCTTGGACGTAATCATAACTTTGATTTTTGGTACAGTTTCCCTTCTGCGTTGTGTGGACTCCGATCCCTGTCATCTCCTGGCTCCTGCCCTTTGTGGGCCACATGGGCATCTGTACTTCGAAGGGTGTGATATTGGATTTTGCGGGCCCCTACTTCATAAGCGTGGACAACCTGGCCTTTGGAAATCCTGCTAGGTACAATCTCATGCCTCTTGTGCCCCTTGCAGAGTTTTTGATCTTGACGTACTGGAGCAACTCCAAGCTCTGCAGGTCTCGCGCGTACTTTCAATCACAAAGGTGCCTTGCAAATAGCTATAGTAGTGAGTGATAGCTCTGCAAGGGAGCATATATAGACTGTTGCAGAGCCATGGGGCCCGTTCTATCCATGGTTAATCCCCCAAAAGGTGGCATCAACCGCTGCTGCATGACGGGTTTCACCTGTATGCTGTGCACAGATATGTACGCCTGGATCCTGCCAAGGCATCAGCCGCCGCCAGCGCTCCTGCGGACTCCAGGCCAGCACCGGCATGCGCAGGCCAAGACATTCAATGGGACACTACTTTGCAGGTCTGTCTAATGCTTGTGGCTTCCTGCATGTGCTGCAGATGTCATGCAGGCGCAGCAGGGTTCAACCGTGCTCTTGAGATTGACGAGGACATCTGATTGCAATGCATGATCTGAGCAGGAGGCACCTGCTTGACTGGTGCGCAGGCGGCATCAGAGGAATACAAAATGCGCATGTACAATTTTCTTACCGACAACTGCCACAATTTTGTGGCGCACTTCCTCAACGAGCTGAGCTATGCGGGCTCCTCAGACTGGAGTGCCGTCCGCTTGGTGGGTCTCATGACAACTCCAGGATCTTACATGGCCCATGGAAACCATCCATCTGCTCTGGCCAGATCATTACATGCCTTGGCAAATCTATGTATGTTCAGTTTATGCTGTGCATGTTCAGCTGCAGAGGCCAGGAAAAGGTGGGCCATGTTAGAGTGCATCTGACTCAGTCAAAATAGGATGCATGAATTAAGACATTTACAAGCCTGCATGCAATTGCAGGCGGTCATGGTGTTCCTGAAGGGGCGGTATGTGGGCTGGTGGGGGGCAGTCAAGACATGGCTGCCCTTCTGCACCATCATGGCAATTGGGCTAGCCTTTGGGACTTGGTACTTTGCCCTGGCATGGACCTGCGGCCTAGTGCTGCCTCTGGTGCTCTGGTTTGTCATCCGACTGTATCTCTTCAAAGGTCCGAGTGTGAGGCAGCAGCCTTAAATTGCGCAGAGGAAGTAGACTTTGTAGCTTCTCTGCTGAGGTCGAATGATTCCATGAATTTTTATCAAGTGCATGGGGCCTGCCACTGGCAGTAGATCTTATGAACAGATCATACTTCTAGACACCGTCCTGGTAGCAGGTAGTTCCATCAGCAGCATTGTGTGAACTGCCAAGGACGAAAGAAATTGAAGATTGAGCTTGAGCAGAATCAATCATGATGCATTCTGTGGCAGATATTTTATTTCCATAAGTTTGTCAGTGCTCAGGTTGTGGCATGTTGATTTTTGCTGCCCTCCCTGCAGCAGAACTGTTGGACTAGTACCTCTTCAGATGTGTACCTCATTTGGCGCTGAAAGAAGTCTTGCAGCACAGCAAAGAGCATGCCTGTGCTGCGTCAGTCATTTGGTGGCGCCAGCTAGAGGTCTTCTGGTTACTGAAGGCCCTTTGAAGGGCCCTGACCCATTGATATCGATCACCACCAGGCGGCCAGAACTCGTTTGCACAAGTGAGGAAGGAATGAAATAAGTGTGTGAAGATCTCTCAAGAGTCATCAATGCAGAAGGAAGGAAGGGGCTTCAAGGTGCCTTGCCTTGCACTTCTTTGGAGGCTGAGAGTTGACAGTGAGAGGAATGTGTAAGCTGAACACTCAGCCGTATCCAACCCTGGACTTACATTTACCATACTATTGCGCTTTTCAAGAATAGTGTTCCTCCTTGGCTAGAACTACAGCAAAACTGCTGACAATGTTCAAGCCCACCAGCAATGCGAATTAAAAAACCAATAGAATCATCTGAACAAATGCCACAATTCTCAGATGCCTTGACAGCACGAACTGCAGTGCAAGCTGTGCCTGAACGCAGAGCTGTGCTCGTCAAGGCTTCAGGACAGGTTGATCTTGGTCTGAGAGTCCATTCCACGCATGACAGAGCCCAGGGGGTCTGCGTAGATGTTCTTCCAGAGCATTTCTGGTGGGGGAATGGTCCCCTGCTTTGCGCGCTCCACTGCTTCGTCCACCTCCTTCTTGATGGCCTGCAACAGCGCATCACTCCCCTCGTCAGCGCATGCATGCAGGCTCTCGGTAATGCTGCGAGCTGCAGATTGGCGAGGCAGCAATCAAAGAACCGTGCCAGAAACCCCTCATTTTCTTGTGCTTGCTATCATGCTGTCAACACTGCGCTTGTGTTGAGCCCACAGCAGACAAGCAATTTATCATATGGATAAATTTCTCTGCACCAGATTCCCTTGTTTCTCCTGAAGTGCACAGCCAACTGAAGCAGGGCCATTTGACACCTAGGCTTTCCACCAGTCCTTGCTAAAGCACAACTCCCTGCTGGACCTTTGATGATAGGACCTTGCTGTCGTAAAAGGTGCCTCAGCCACAGCAGTGAACCGGCCACCAGCAGAGCCCAAATACTCCAGCCTTGCTAATTGTCATGCCGCCAGCACACAGCTGCCTCAGGGCTGTCGACCTAGCAGCCTGCCCTGCTACGCTGCTCTGAGTCCAGCATACTAACCCCACCAAGTAACGTCAAATTCAGGACTATATTCAAGGTTCAGGGCGGATGCAGGACTGCGCACCTTTTTTTTAATTTTAGTATAGGTGGCATCCACCATGCTCAAACCAGTCGGAGGAGAGATCCCAGGCTTCATTCAGGGTTCAGGGGTGATGCAAGACCGCACACGTTCTCGGACTTTTTGACATCGATGTAACCACCCCTGCCAACTTTTAGGCTTCAGATGCAGGGCAGCGCACCTTCTCGGTCTTTTTGATGTCGGCGGCGTCGACGAGGCCGCGGTCGAGCAGCAGCTTCTTCACGTGCTCCACGGGGTCGCGCTGCGTGCGGATCTGAGTGATCTCATCGCGCGTCCGGTAGGTTGACCCCGGGTCGCTCATGGAGTGGCCGTGGTAGCGGTACGTGTCCATCTCAAGGATAATCGGCCCGTGCTCCACCGCGTATGCCTTCGCGTATGCCACTCCCTGCATGCATGCACTGGGCCACGTGAGTACGGTAAAAGCAGGGCTCACACAGGGGAGGCGAAAGTTCCCCTAGGCAACGGGCAACAAACTGCACGCGTCCTAATCTCTGGAATTGCAGTGCGGGAACTTGCTCAAGCCAGCTGTTGGGCCCGGTATTTATATAGATAAAATGCGCGGTACCATGTCAGGGCCAGTACGACTGTCTTCAAAATCGTCCTGCTTTGATATTAGCGGCAATCTCCCATTGGATAGATCCTTAAGGCTTCCCAGCTGCATTGCCCTCCGCCTCTCAGGGAGGATGCAGGCAGAGAAGGGCCTTGTTTGGACGAGTCATGTTGGACCAGGGGAAGCCTCATCATCAGGTACATGTGAGGACATCAACATGCGTCCAGTAGGGACTTGCCGTCAAAACGGACTTCTAAAAACTTGGGCAATGCCTTGGATTTTTCGCTGCTAGAACTGTGTGGCACAGCACATGCGAGAAGGCACCGCAGCAAAGGGGGCGCACATGTTTGACGGCCAGTGCATCCATGCCGTCGATTTTGAGGCCTGGGATGTAGTCTCCCCGAGTGTAGAACGCGCTGCTCTTGGAGCCCCTCCACTCTGCTGTGCCCATACCTGCACCCCAGCAGCAGCACATCTGTAACTACAGAAAGAGCGCTGGGAATGCCAAAGTGCTACAGCAGCTCAGGACCCACGCTTCTGTCTGATAGAAAGCAGGCATGTGGTGAGGTGTGTGGCATCAAAGAGAACAGCTGTGAGGCACAACAGAGCAGGGAAGGCATGCAGTGCACAAGAAAACTGCCTGCATGCTGTCCATGAGCAGCCACAGGGCTGCCAGCCTCCTGCTCAGTGCTCACATGGGCATTGCACCACCACAACATTCTCAGGCATTCTGTCTATTAGACATCTAGGGCGCAACGCACCATAGTGATTGTTTTCGCAGATAAAGACAACAGGCAATTCCCACAGGCCCGCCATGTTGAACGCCTCAAAGATCTGCCCCTGGTTTGCTGCACCATCTCCGTACCTGCACAACATTTGTGAACCCTTACATGACTTCTCTCCTTTGAGTGGGTGTCCCTGGGGTGCACCCATGATTCACTTCCCTGGCGTGAAAAATATTCATGATGTCAGGCAACCCGGGCAATTCTCCATCACACCGTCTTAACAGGAGTGAGGCTTTCTTACTGAGGCAGCTCAAGCTTCCAGCGGCATGCATGCTACAACCACCTTTCATGTGAAGAAAGGATTCCACCCCGGGGGACTTTCCTTTTGCCATTTAAAATGTACTGACACCCTGCATTTCTTGTATCGACTCTAAGATTGCAAGTCATGAAGATAACCTAGAAAAACTGCCACAATTGGAAATTTCCAAGGTCAGTTTACCCATTGGCTCAATATCGATTGGCCCGTGAGCACCCACAACCATGTGGGAGAGGGAGGGCCGCCCACATTGCGTAGGCGACGCTGCCGTCCTTGCGGTACTTGTGCGCGTAGCCGAGGCCGGTTCCGAGCGGAACCTGCGCGCCCACGATGCCCTGTCCTCCGTAGAAGTTGTGCGCCTTGTTGTACATGTGCATGCTGCCGCCCATGCCCTTTGTGGCTCCCTCTACTCTCCCCATCAGCTCTGCAGCGCAGATGAAACTCTTCAGATATGGGCCCCACTGGTCAGTCTCTGCAATGTAGAGAAGCCACACTCATGCCTCCAGAGTTTCTGCCACGTTTGTTTGCGTAAAACTCCAAGCCCATAAATTGGGTGTGCTGAGACTGACCTTGCCAAGCTGCCATCATTTCCCATAACAATCAGCTATGATAAGATCTGCCTACATGGCATTCCTTCAGTGGTGGTGTCCATTCGGCAAATGTGCATCAGCTGTACCTGCAATGACATCATAGACTGTGCCTCCCCGGCCCAGGTGCGTGCAGTGGTCTCTGTACGAGGTGATGATGGAGTCCTGGAAGGTAGATGCTGCCTCCAAACCCACAATAACCGCCTCCTGCCCATCGTATCTGTGACAGAAGAGCTCTTGATCACTCCAAGATGGCACTGAGATCAAGTCTATATCGCGCAGACATGATGGTGATTTTCAGGAGACAATGAAGTTAAGAAGATAAAGCAGAACACTCACAGATGGCAAAAGCCCCTTATGAGCTTGGACTTGTACAGCATGTCTGCTGCGATCTCCATCCGCCTCATGCGGTACATGCTCTCAAAGAACTGCAATAACTCAGCCTTTGTCGTGGTCACGGTCGTCCCAGGTGGCTCAATGTGATGGGCCTGGTATTCCCGAACCTGCAGACATCCATGGCAGGCACTTTCAGCTGCCTGAGCCTCCATCCATCCTGGTATCAAGCTCCAGATAAGAGAAATAGTATTTGAAATCACCCCACATCTTCTCTACACCGCCACAGAGCAAGCCAGGCGTACAAAACACAGATTCCAAGCCTGCAACCCTAGGTGAGCTTGGCAAAAGCACATGCAGCAACTTCCAAGTGAACGTGGCAAAGAAAGAATAAAATTATCGCCGACATCAAATTTGAGAGTTCTCTTCCAGATGTAAGGGCAATCGCGCACACTAGCATCTGGTCAAAGCAGTACGTTCTAGCAAGAGAGATCCTATCCTGAAACAGGCTCTTGACCAAATGCAGCGCACCTCCAGTGTTATTGTATCATCTCCTGCCTCAGCTGCATCAGCAGCGAATGTTCTGGGAGAAGGACCATTGGCGAGCGGCGATAAGACACCTGCTGATGCTCTGCCTGACTGCTGTAACAACCCAGCGCAGCGTGGTAGCAAGGTGGCCCCTAACGCTCGGGGTAAAGCCATCACGTATGTTCACTGAGTAGCTCTGACAGGGTCGATCCTTATGAAGCTGGAAAATGGGGCAGAGAAGGTCTTCCAGCTTGGGTGCTAGGGCTGGACGTCGCCTAATTTGGACAATATTTGCATGCAGATTTGAGCAGGTTCCAGCACTTCAGCCCCGCTGCGAATGTGGCTTTCTTGTATCAGCTTGTGTGCGCCACCCTTGCCAGCTCTTACAGCAGCCTTTGAGTGCCCGTTGCTTGCGTATACTGTTGAAGTTCAGGATGGGTTGTCATAGTCTGCCCAATGTCTCGGGCCGCTGGGCCAGGGTTCCCCGGCCCCAGCGTTTGTGCATGCGTTGTGCCCAGCAGGTTCTTGGGGATGAGCGCCACCTTGTGTTTGAGTGCCCTGCCTTGCAATCTGTTCGGGACAGATATCCTGGGCTGTTTGGTGCAGCCATTGTGACGATGCAGCAATTCATGTGGCAGTTGGACATTGTTGGTGTTGCACATTTTGTGATGGATTGTTTTGATTATTTGGATTCTGCCAGTTCATCCAATCAGCCCTAGGCGGCTGGAGTGATGTAATCTTCCTTCCTTCCTTCAGAGATCTTTCAAGAATCAATTTTTTGCCTTATCAACAAACGCTATGGAATTCCTGGCATATGAAAATTAAGGAGTACAGTAATTGATTTTTTTTCAATCTTGTGGCGCCGGGCCGCCGGCCGGGCCTGCAGGAGATCATCTCATGATCATGATGCATCCAACCAGGACCCAGCTCAGAAATCTTGAGGCTGCCAGCGGCCAATGCGTAGTGCCAGTGGCCCTGATGGGCCACACATATAGGGTGTAGTCAATAAGATATATCCCAAGAAAGGCCCCCGTGGTGCCCCAATTCACACAAAGATTCTGCACAGGATGGACCCAACAAGTCACCGTGACTCAAAAATGGACCCGGTTACCGACTAGATTTTACATGATTCTTAAGCATAACAAATGCCCAGTGTCTAGGCTCAGACATGGCGAGCTACTGCAGTGGTGCTGAGGCATGCTCTAGATGCGCATCCGCAGCATTGGTGCCGCATCAAGATATGTTCCGCTGCCATTGCCAATTATGGATTCTAGGGGCGTTCAAAGGGTTTCAGGAGATTCCTGTTTAAGATGCAAGCAATGCTGCATGCCGCCATGACTGCAGCAGTGCAGCAGCTAGCTGAACATCTCGACAACTGGCAAAGAAAAATGGCCTCCTTCAAGACTGTCAGAAGCACTGTGGATTGGAGATCCGACAAGGTCACTGAGGCCACTGCAGTGCTGTCTGCTCTCATTCGTGCAGTTTATCAGTTCCATATCCAAAGGGCCTTCCTGCTCAGGGAACTTCATCGTCCGGAAGTTGAACATGGAGAAATCACCAAGCTCCATTTTGCTCGCAGGTGCAATTGCCAGTGCTAGTGGAGGCATTTCCTCAAGTTGGCTGTCTGCCCGTAAATGCTCGTACATCTCCATGCATGCATTGAAGGTGGTCTGCGGCACTGCAAACACAGCCTGGACCTGCTCCAAGTCTGCCTCTGTCGAAGACAAAGCCTGGGACCAATATCATGGCTGCTGTTTTAGGATCCTGTCAAGAATATATTCTGCCGTGCAAGCTCCATGCGGTGATACAGTTGTCTGCAAAAGGACATGGTCATTTGCAGTGTCCAAATCACGGGAGGGGCATTTGCTCACCACGCGGAAGATCACGGCAAGGCCTTGCACCCTGTCTTGCATCTCGGCAAGCTTGGCCTGCAGCGCCGGAAGCTGGGAGTTCTCATCAATGCCACCTTCTGGGACCCACTCATAGAGGACATCTTTGCACCGCCTCCCAACATGCGGCGCAATGAAGAGGAATGTGTACTGCCGGCCAGGATCCTGTCCCCCTCTCATGACCTGCAGAAGGACTCGCTGCAGTCAGTGCTAAGAGCTCTTGTCTTGACAAGCCTGATAACCCCTATGAATAATGGTGCAGACTGCACTGTGCAAATGCTTGCCACTGGCATGTTGTCAAACACTTGTTCCTGAATTGACCAGTTCGTCAGCGTACTAGCTTGTCGGGGCAGGTGTGCAGGGAGGAGCAAGCCTTGTCCAGCAGCAGAGTCATTTCCTTGATGAGATCCTGCTTTGTCTTGACAAGTCCCAGCAGTAGCAGTGACTGTTGCATGACCTTTCTCGCCTCTTCTGCCTCAAAGATATCTTTGTCATTGTCCACTGGCCCTGCCAAAGCATTCAAGGATGTGCAGTGTGGCAGAGGCAGCACAAGACATCAGGGGCTCTGAAGCCACTTCATGGCGCAGGCAAAAAGCATAATTTACTTGAGCGGGTAGCTTGGCAGGATATTTGGTCGTTGCAGTGTCACCATGGAAGTATGTCTCATTTGATCGTTCAACCAGTGTGCGACATCTCTTGCTTCGCCAAGCACTTGGTGGTACTTCCGGTAATGCCTCCATTCCTCCTCCCCTATGGCGAAGTCATGCATTGAATTGGAACTTTGAGAGTGAAATCCTTCCAGGAGAGCGGATTCCCTTCCAGGAATACTAAGCGATAGACTGCATTTCTAGGATCTGCACATGGCAAGCGTGCACGTCCACTTCTTACGCTCCGCGATCCCGCCATACAGCACAGACCCTTAAAGTCTGATGCACGGACTCCCTTCGTGATTGATACCCCGAAACGGTGATTGATTTAGAGAAACTCACCCGTGATACACGTCCTTATCGGACGCCATCGCAACAATTCTGGCCAGGCCAAAGACGAACATTTCACAACTTGCCATCGAGTACCAGCGCTGCTTCACCTTGGATGGATAATGGATTGGCTGCGTGACCTTCTTTGTATAACTTGTGCTGAAATAGCTTGACTGGATCAGTTTGCATATCCTGCTTGCGTTGAGCCCGATATGATTGCAGGTGCTCATGAGATGAACAGGGCGCCTAATTAAGAGTCCTGATTGCATGCATCATGCAAATTCCAAGGTTATGCTGCTATAGTTTCCTACTATCCTCAGCAAGGGTTGTTATAAGATGCCACCAACAAAGTACAGCAACGATCAGTGTTCAATCTGCGTAAGGAAGGTATAATCATATTTGTGCAGATACCGACCGGTCAAGGTTCACTGGCAACACTGTTAACAGTTTTTGCTAACGTTATATAATATCATATTACGTATGATTTGGTGAATCAAAGGTCGGATTGCAACTGATTACCTTGCAAATGTACACGAGGCTGCCTCATGCGGCATGAGCTCCTGGTCAGCCTCAGAAGCAACAACAAGGTACTGTGCCCGCCGGCCCGGGCCCAGGGCCTGCTAGTGTCCAACTCAGCTTATAATGCAATGCAGCAATCACTAAAGTTTCTTCCTGCAGGCAACTCGGGGAAGAGAACTCTACCGATCCTACTGAGCAAAGGTCCATCAACAGTGCCTGGAAAAGCAAGACCTGCTTCGCCTTATCTTTCCCAGGGACTGCAGCATGGCATTACAGTGCAAATTGTCACGCTTATTTGCTTTGGCTGTACAGATTTCAAAAGGCCCCGGTCCATTTCACAGCCAATGGATGCCAATGGCATCATGCCATTCACAGAAAAAACACAAGACTTGCTGTTTTTACGTCCCTGGGCACAGACAAGGATTGAAAGCGTTCTGTCTTGCAGGTCAATTCAACCCAAACATGATCTCAATCTGGCTTTACTCCTTCTGGCCTCACAGTGAGCAACAGTGGTTCATGCTCCGCCTGCTCTGCTACTGGCCTGGCCAAACAGATTGGCAAACAGCTGTGTCGCCAGCGTGGGCGCCTCTGCACGCTCCACAGGTGTCATGAAGTGAACAAGTTTGTCCATGACCTGGTACCTCAGCTTTCGCCCCTTGGAGGCACGCCGATCCACTTTCTTGCGCTTCTTTTTGCCCCCCTACGATAGACAACATGCAAGAGGTCAGATCTGCTGCGACAAGACAGGCCGGATCAGTCTTCTAAGACCCACACAATCCAGCAGAGCACTCTTCCACAAAAGTGCAGTACTCTCTGCCAGCCCAGCGCTGTGGCCCGTCCATAGTAGCAAATGGAGGCATGCAGCAGCCCAATGCACCGCCTTGGACACTTGCGCGCGACAGCACAAACAGCGACACATGTACATGCCATGCTGATAACTCTACATCTCAGCCTTAGGAGACCTAGCATGCGCACCTGTGCGGAGGCGTTGACCGCTGCAGCGTCCACCCCGCTGCCCTCCAAGAATTCCTTCAGGAGCTGCTGGTAGAACTCTCCATCATCAAACGTCTCGGCATCGCGCGCGTCCAACACAGTCTCATCAGGCTCGTCCTCGTCATCTGCATCCTCGTCCTGGTCTGCCTGCATCTACAAGCATTTTATTTCACATGAAGGCACAGATGTGACGAGTATATAGACCAGACTAGTCCACTTTGGATACCGGTGGTCCCGAAAGCTGGCCATCGGCGATCTGTAACATAAGGGCTGGAGGAGCACAGGAAGGAACAGCGGCAAAGCATGCACATGCTCTCAGGTGCCGTCACATGATGGCACATGGCGGCTGGAGGAGCACATGTGAAGGTGCAGGACCCCCGCCAGCGGCTGCCATTTAAGCGCAGCATGACCTACGAACCACATGCAAGCTGCATTCTGGCATGCATGCCCCGCAACATAACCATAGACTTCATGCCAGCAACACCAGAATGTAGCTCTCAATTACAAAATAAGGTAGACCTACCTGAGCGGACGCCCGCCCCATCAAGGGCCTGATTTGAGCGGTCATCAGCTGCGTGCGTTGCACTGCCGGTCCAGAGTCCGTCACTAATGCTGCGACCTGCACAGCCAGGATTAATGTCATTAAAAGAACATTGAAACCTTGACATGCAAGGGTTGAAGTGCAGACTCGATACACCAGAGCACAATCCTGTCATGTGCATGCATGAAGGGTAAAAGGGAGAGTGGCATTTGCCTCTGTGGAGCCATCCTCAAATATCTGTCCTATCAATTTTGAGCACCCCACTGTGGCATGACATGACAGGGTGTACCTGTGAAGAGAGGCTCTGATTGAGGGCGCGTAAATTGTTGCGGAGAGCGCCACTGCCTGTCATCAGCATGGTCTTCCGGTGCCACCTGTCCATTGATGCGTCCCGGAAAGGAGCGAATCTCCCATACGCCGCATTCATCCTGGCCCACTTGGTCCCTGCACAGGGATCAGCAGCGCACGCTCAGCAGATGCCTTCGACAAAGCCCATACTGACACGAGCATTGCAGCCCGCGCGAGAGATAGAGCATGGTGTCCTTAGTTGGGCTTTGTGTCAATGAAACATCACAGCGGATCACCCAGGGTCCTGCGATGGGCTCAGAAGAGCGGCATGGCACAGTCGCAGGAGGCGACAGATGCTCACCAGACAATAACTCATCCCCGGCAGCGCCGTCCCGGCCGCGTTTCTTCCCGGTTTTACCCATGACGGCTTCTGCTGGCGGCTCGGTGGCGGCAGCCGTTGCGCGGTCAGGCACGCGCTCAAGCAGCTCGTCGTGCAAGTCCAGGAGTGAGTCAAGGGTGGCGGCTGCGCCGTCGGCCAGGCCGTGGAAGCCTGACCGCAGTTCTGGCGCCACCGCGCATGCCACCGCATGCATGTGCGGCCGGACCAGCCTGTTGGACGCCTGCACGCACAGATCACCGCGATGAGCAGAGTCTCTATGCAAAACTGTTCCATGCACTGGCTCTTTGTTTTAATGAAGACATCTGGGGCATCGCATTCACTGCGCCCTTTCTCATTCCCCTAGACAGCACTGGATTGCTGTCTGCAATTTACAAGCGAAGTGCAAAGGGAATTGTCATGCAGGCAAGATGGGTCACATGTTAGTACCAGATGGAAGCTGTCCCCTGCAAGATAACACCTACAGACTGTGCTTGGTATCCAGGTGGGGCCATGGCAGAGTGCCATGCATAAACTAAAGAAGCCACTCACCTGCAGGCAGCTCTGCAGGAGGATCCGCAGCTCGAGCATGCGCTCCCACAGGGCGCGCTGGTTCTTCACCGCTGTCCCCTTTGCCCTTTCACGCGCCGCCCTGTCCCGGTTAGTAATTGCCATGTCAGCGGCGGTGGTGCCGGCCCTGGCCGCCTCAAACTCGCGCTCCAGCGCAGCCGCCTCCTCAACGTCCTCATCCTCTGTGGGTCAACAAGAGCTCTTGCATTGTGGAACAAAACATAGTGACGGTGTGAAGTTTGCAAAGCTGAACATGGGAGTCATTCAAGCTTGCACATGGGATGCTGCATATGAAATTTATTTTTATGTACACATAGCTGAACATGGTATTCTATCATACTTGCGCATGGGGATGAAACCACTGACCTGACGTTGAGCCTTGATCTTGATTGTCACCAAGAACATCTGCCCCATTTGTGACAGCAGATTCTGGCTCTGCTCTGGCCCCCTGCTCATCCCCCAGCTGCCCCTCTGACTCATACTCCTCAGAACCTGCCTCCACGTCCCTACAAAATGTGCAGTGGATCAATTTTACTATCTCATCCACGCCCATCCCGATTTTGCCAGCATCGATGAGGGTGATGTCCCGAAGATCCGAGCAGCAACTACTTGGTGGAATGTCTCACTCACAGATGGCCCAGAACATGGGCCCTGGCCAGCAGCATGGGAAGGGAAGACTCACTCGTCTTCTGAAATGGCGTCCTCGGATTCATCACCAAAGACGGCGTCTCGGCTGACCCTTCTTCCTGCATACTCTGGGTCATCCAAGTCTATGCCTCCCCTAAGAGGCAGCCCCTTCTCTCCCTTCCTTGGCCTGCACACATGTGAACGCTGAACACTTTTTCCGCCATTTACAGGATCAGATCAGATCCTGAATGTCTATGCCTGCTTCGCCGCCTCAAAAGTAGGCAGTTTGACGTGTTAGCTCACCTGTGGTGCCCATTTTCGAGCTCATCATCTGTCTCTTCCACCACAGCCTCCTCTCCAAACATCCCCGCTTCGGGATCATGCTCTGTGCACAGGAAAGCCGAGTTCAAGACAGGCGATGATCTAGACTGAGAGCAAGAACACCAGACACCAGGGTGGAGGCAAGGTGAAACACCAGATGGTATTAATCATTTATGCATCAGTGGTATCCATTGTAACAGTGATCTGGAGCATTATCCATCAGATTACCTCTAGTGGGCGCAGTAGTCGCCAACTCTTCTAGCTCTTCCGCTAGAGTCTTCTTACGCACCATTGCGGTGCAATCGACAAAGAACCCTTTAAAAATTGGTTTTGAAACTAAAGTCTTGGATTGAAAAGTCCGAGGCCCTTTACAAGGGATTATTGTGCTGGCTAGTAAACCGGATGTTGCCCAAAGAGTCACTGAAAAAGCGATTGTTAGTACAAGATGCAGACGTAAAGCTTGCTACTAGGCAAAATTAGGCAATTTAATGTTACACTTTAGAAACAATCTATCAATTGCATTGGCACAGTAAACGAAAGTTTGCTCGCTCAGCTGGTAGGGCTTGGACGCCAAGGGTAGAGATAAAAGTTGAAGGGTCGTTCTGGGGCTTTCTCCATCAAGTGTGGCAAAAGTTTCCCAGCAATGGCAAGTCGTGCCCAATGAACTCAGGAATCCCGAAGATAGACCATGAAAACAGTGTATGTGTGCAGTATCAACGAAAGGGATAGCTATCAAATGCCACGTAAATCTTGATTCCCGACGTCAGCAAAGCGTTCTATTGGTAAGAAGTATGATGGACAATAGTCATGCGAAAGCTTATTTATATCGATTTTGAATTGACCGAGGCAAAGCTGCCTCAGGCAGGTTAGAAAGAGCATATTGATGGTTCATGACGACTTGATGTGAGGTGAGGAGCTGGCTGCAGACTCAATCTTGCGATCAATGATTGGTCATTAAAATTTTATCATTTAAAATCGAGTGTTACCAGGTACCTTTTCAAACAAGAAGAAGCCACCTTGAATAGATGGTCACGGCTTATCGCACATCCTCCTCCAACGGTGGAGGTGGGAGGGGCATGGGGATCAGTGATGCACAGCGTAATGCTGAGGCAATGTTTGAGAGCCAAACGGTGGTGGAGATACGGGAGGCATGTCTCACAATCAATCTTCCAAATCTACCAAGTCCCGTCCTGCAAAATGTCACTGGTGAAGAAGATATTAATTGGTCTTCACTGGCAAAATTGTAATACACTGAATGTTGCTTACGTGTCACGCAGGTGGAAACAAAGACCAAGGTAGACATTGAGGACAAGAAGAAGCAGCTCCGACTGCTGGTGGGCAACTCCTACAGGTGAGTCCTCCTTAGAGCACCAAGGCTGCAGGCTTTACAACAGTCTCCACATAAGTGCATCCTTCTTTACTTCCATGTGAAAGAGCAGGTTCTTAGGGTGGCTAATACTGGTACACCAACTGGATTTTGGTGCACTGCCCAGGGACTTGATATCCAGTGCCGATACAATTCTGGACATGACAACTTGTTGCAATGGGGTGGTGACCAACTTGAAGGAGATCCAGGTGGCTTTCCTGCTCCATGCCATTTCAAAGTGAATCTCAAGCTTGTAGTCTCCAACTTTAGACTGCCTAGCTGAGCTAGTCTGCACTGTATTTGGAGAAATGTGTGATCAGACTGGATTACTAAATAATTCTTGTGTTTCACAGGGAGGACTTGCAGAGTTTAAGGCTGATGTGTCCCACGGCGAGCAAAACGAAAAACAGACATCTGCATCCAGCGAGGAACGCCTTGCACTTTACTGTGCGTATTACTCCCTTCCCCACATCACCACCATGTGCCCTGCATGCAAGTGTGGTCGCAGTATCCGGACATTGGCTCTTGCTTCTTTGCATGCACCATACTTCCAGGAAGGACATTGCATCTCTCATACATGCAGTACATTGCAATCCATGTATGCCGACTTTTCAACGATGTACGGCGACAGATCATGCAGGCTCGCATGTTTGCAGTGCATGCTAAGCTTCTGCATGTGTAAAGAGCTTGCCGTTTTTGAACATTCTTGCCAGGCTCATTTCCAATGCATGTGGGCGCAGCATTGGGCGGGCGGGTCAAGTACCTGGTGGACACCCCAGAGATTATCTGGGGCTGCCTGGACGCTCGCGAATTCCTGGCAGCTGCCCGGCGCCTGCTGCGCGCCTCCCATGTACACTCCACTCTCATGGCTGGGCCTCAAAGGTCCCTTGTGGACCGCCGCTTCCCACTAATTGCACATCTGTGGCCCAATGCCCAGAAGTTCAGGTGAGTGAGAATTCTTTCCTGTATGCTGCTCTGTCTCTACTGCAGTGGACATGAAAGCAATTAATCTGTCCTTAAGCAGAATATTACAATTGGTGTACTGTCCAGCCATGCCTGCTAAGATGTTGCCAATCATGCCTGGCTCACGCTGACTGCATGTCATCAATGCATGTCAATCATGCTGCATGTTTGCTGATTCTTGCATCGAGACAGGCGCATGTTTCTGCATATGTCGTTGGTGCATGCATGCCTCAGTGGGAGTCCAATGTCTACCCCATCTGGACAAGCATCAAGCAACGATGGACATGCTCAATCTAGCTGCCATGCAGGGTGCTCTCTCGGATGCATCACATTGTAATGTGACATGTGTGGCATGTGGCTGCAGAGAACAAATCCTGGAACTGGCCAGTCAGTGGCTTCGGTCTGAGGCCGTGCTCCCTCCTGCTGAGGTTGCCACGACTCTTGCAGCCGTGGCGTTTCTGCAAGACCTTGACACCACCCAGGTATATCATTAGTCACCTTTAAAGAAGAGCACAAACAACCCAGGGACTGTCCAAACTTGCTCGATGTGACAGACTGACAGACACTGACAGAAACCTTGTCTGCTTTCTCTGTGGTAGCTCTCCGCAATTTCATGGGGGACATGGGGTAGTGGTCGTACATATTACCATGCAGGGAAACATGACTATGCATTGATATGAAATTATGGCTTATTTTTGGAGGCTAGTTTTAATGACCCAACTCCAAGCATGTCTTGCAGGTAGACATCGGGTTGAAGCACAGGGGGTTGGAGATGGTACCTGTTCCTTCATAATGCAACACGCATTGTGCATTATGAAGATGTGACGGCCAACGATAATCAATATATGCAGCTGTCTGAGGCTCATGTGCCGACAGGTGCTGGAGACTTTCCTTGACGCCAGGCAAGCGTGGGTGATCAGTGCATTGGAGAGAGCGCTTGACAAGGGGCCATTGTCTGTTCAGGAGCTCTCCCACACCCTGGCGAAAGTGTCAGCACAAGTCCAGGTCTGTTCTCACACACATACCCACTAATTCATCCCAGAGCTAGCTCTTTCCTGCCAGGATAGTTCTTTCATACAATATTCTTGATTGCTCTTCACAAGTCTCTTGCAGGCACAGACTTCTTCTTTCTATGATTGCCCTTTCAGCAAAGGACCATTGGCCTGTTGCGCGCCAAGCAAAGTTTACACTTCTGCATTGTGTGTGGGAAGAACCAAAGCCTTGCACTGAGTTTGTCAAATGAGTGATAGTGTATATAAAGAAATTGGTGCATGATTACCTGCAGGAGACTATCTGCACGGTGGGTGAGGTGTTCCTGTCGAGAGTGTCAGGACTGGAACGCCAGCCGCTGCTGCCACAAGCGGCGGCCAATGACGGCCTGGCCGGCGCAGAGCTGCTCTTTGGGCCAGTGCCCAGCGGGCAGACTGGGCAGTCCGATGCAAAAGCCTGGCAGGTACACACTCTGCCTCAGTATATCTCTTTATGTGGCGGTTGGTGGTGAAATGTGATCAACTGGTTGCCTGGTCCCGGGGCAGCCTTGCTCATGTTCTATGATGGGGGGATGGTTTCAGGCAAGGTAACTCTGCTGGCTAATTTTGCAAGCGGGCTGCATGTGCTTTGTTGCTATTGAATGCACAACTGGAGGAGTGAGCCTCATGCAGCAAGGGTTATGCAGCAAGGTATAAATGAGATGACAACCATGTGAGTATCTATATGGTGTGTTTGCCAAAGCAGGCTCGCAGCAGCGAGATGGCTGCGCGGCTGACGGCGCTGCCGGCTGCCGATGCGGCCGCGGCGTGCAGCCGGTGGTTGGAGCGCGCAGCTGCCGACGCGCGGCCGGCACTGGGCCGGCTGCTTCAGGGCTGCACAGCTGCCGCTGCGCTGTCCAGTACCGAGCAGACCCTGCATGCAGCCATTGCGGCCTGGCGGCATGAATCTCCTGCAGAGGATCCAATTCCAGGTACATAAATATGTTCAATGCCAGATTGCCGGACCCAGTCCTTCCCACCGATCAAGGAGCACTTGTCTCTGCTGGGCCTGCATTTTATCTACCGGGACACCCCCGTGGGGATTTTTGCACTTCTTCGGTCAAAGTCTACAATATCACAGGAAGGCGGCTTTACCAGATTGACATTCAAATGGAGGTGGCCGTGAAAACGGTGCCATTGCTGCTATCTTGCAGATGTGCTATCGCCGACCAGCCGGACACCGCACAGTGCGCGCAGCGACGCCTTCAGCCCCTTTGCAGCCGTGCAGCTGGATGGAGGCGCCAATTCAGGCACCATGCCAGACACCTGGGAGGCTGTCTGCGAGTGGGTGCTCGGGCAGCGGGTGGACCTCTGGGACGCTGTTTTCGAGCCAGTCTTCCTGCAGGCAAGCTTTCTCGGCCCCTCTCAATTTGTTGCAGTCGACATGACCCTGGGATTCAGCTTGAGCTCCTACACATGACGACACCTGTTCAACTCCAGGATACAGTGCAAAGACAAACTTGGATTGAGAGTGATTTACCGAGGAAATCTATTTAGACATTGACAGGGATAGCATTCCCTGCAACCGAGCTTGATCCAATACTGGCCATCCCGCAAAGACACTACACTACAAGTTTGTTGGCGCTTGTTTTCGAGGTTGCATGCTTATGCAATTGAGCTTTGATGCTATCAAATCCGTGCTGAATGTTTACTTTACGGCTGCAGAGGGCTAAGGAGTTGATTGAGGAGTCCTTCCACGGCATTATTGCTGCTATGGAAGCTCCACTGTCCAGCAGCCTCGATGCAGCCAAGCAGGCCCATGCGGTGAGAGGCCTCTCTGCTCCATCCACTAAATTCACTTGGATGCCCTAGTGTCAATGACTCAAATTCAAAGCGATTTTCACATCTGCATTTTCTTGTGTCAATGTGTCTGTTTGTGATCGAATCACAATGAACCTCAAGAGCCTAATGCTGTCCGCATCCCGGTGTGCAGAGTTGCATCTTGCTGTCGTTTGATGGCATATATTATGTTCATCAGACCTCCCTGACTTCCCAAACAAGCCTCAAGGTAGGTAGCTCTACAGAAAGAAGTGCGTGTTGAAATACACAGGCGCCTGCCGGAGCATTCCAGGCACCTTCCTGGCCGGAGGACGCCCCCTCATTCGCGCCGTCAACTCCCACGCGGTCAGCTCCGCGAAAGCGCCTGCGCATGGACAGGGCAAACGATGAAGCAGATCAAAGCGCAGCGCAGACCAGCCAGGGAAGCGGGGCTGACACAGCAGCCAGCCAAAACTGGCGCCTGCATGTGCGCGAGCTGCAGACAGTTATGGACGGCGGCCTGAGAGACGCGCTGTCCGGAGCAGTGCTCCTGCTTAAGAAGCCGGTGAGGAGCCCTCACACGCCCTTTCATCTTGCAGGAATAGGACGGAAGTCATGGGACACCGCCTGCTTGTTGAGACAGCATGAGGAGAAGTCATGCATGCATGGTTGCTTGACTGGCTCGAAACCGTGCTGCATTGCAAATAAAGTGGGAGGCATATTATGCTTGGTGTCGGTACCCACACTCCGAGTTGCCTTCCCAGTTATAATAAATTGACCTCTGTGAAGAGTTAGCTTGGATTCCTCTGCTGCATATGCAGTATTGCATTGCTTTCAACTGATGGGTTGCTGGCATGGCAGGCCAAGGAGAAGCAGCGGTCCGGGTGGGAGCAGTGGAGCAGCCGCGCCAGTGGTGCCGGCCGAGCCGCGCGCGCGCCGACCGGCCGCGCCGCCATCCTGGAGCCGCACATCCAGCAGGCATGCGCGGCCGCGTCTACCGCCGTCGCCTCGGCGCTTGACGGCCGGCTCGGCGCGCTGCCGCCGGCCGCTGACGGCGGCGCCGGGGCCGCTGTTGTGGAGCAAGCTCTCCTGCTTGGTGCGCCCCTGCTGCTCGTGTACGTCACCCTCAGGCAACCATTTGACCTTCAGGCAGAGGATTGTAAAGGGGCAGCAGATCCTTAATGCAATGCATGGTGGAAAGGAACTATGGCAATATGCCGTAGCTTTTTCCTTTCGCATCCATGTTATGTAAGGATGCTCCTCCCCATGGCCAAGCACATATGGCCTATTCCCCTGCTACTTGGTGATGCCAAGGCCGGAAGAGTGACATCATGAGGACTCGTACGGCGGGGACATGCATGTTGCAGAGTTGCCTATGCTTCACTCTCGGTCCCCATCCCGTGGCACAGGAAGTTTTCTTGAAAGGATGATGCACCTGAGATTGCCTAATGCGGGAGTTTCCTCCTGATCATCAGCAAATTCCCCGTGTCTTCAGGGATGAGAAGCAGGTTCTGAGCGCATGCGGGGTGTTTTGCAGGTCGCCTGAGCGCCTCTTTTGGCGCGCACAGCACCTTCCTGCCTGTGGTCCTGGGCCCACCTGAAAATTGGCGCGGCGCTGTCTCAGACTCCGCCCCAGCCAAGTCAGGCGCACTGCAGCAGCGTGCAGCCACAAGCAGCGTTGCCACTGCTGCGCAGCACCTTGAGTCTCTGCAGCTAGAATTTGGGTCTGTCCCACACCAACATGCCACGCATTGCACGTCGCGCAGAGCCCTCTTATTTTGGCGTGTCACTGTAGTTTCGTAGACTTCAATACTGCACACATGCATTGTCTGATTTGAGTTTCTCAGACCGGGTCAACTCCTACGTTGGTCAGTGCTCATACTAAGAACAGCAGGATGATGAATGCCTTGTGCTCTCGGGGTATCTCAGGCCGTACAAGCGCATGCATGCATTGTTGGCAAAGAGAGAGATGCACATTGGCCCGTCCCATTTGGACTCTCGGTGCTCAAGTCATACTCGCAGCAGCAGGATGACAAATGCCTTGCGTTGATTGCAACCCAGGTGGCTCACGAAATACCAATAGCAGGACAATGACGAATGCCTTGTGTTGGTTTAATAAATCGGTGGCTCAAGCCATGCCAACAGCAGCAGGATGACAATGCCTTGTGTTGGTGCACAAAAAGGTGGCTCAAGTGATACAAACAGCAGGAGAATGACGAATGCCTTTTGTTGACCCACAGATCAGTGGCGTTAAAGGCGCACAGCATTTGGGCCAAGTGGGCGGCGTCGGCGTTGGGGCGCCAGCTGGCAATAGGCATGGAGCAGGACCCGGCGCTCACATCGCACACCCCACTGCGCAACTGGGCGGACACCGTTGTCAAACATGTGAGCTTCTCCACATCCAGCATATTCTTGTTCATTTACTTATTCGTGACGTCAACAATTGTATGCTCTGGAATTTGCACAGGGGCATGGGTGAGGCAGATGCGCAATTTTAAAGGCTGGCTGGATCAGCTAGAAGGAATTAAAGCGCGTGTCCAACAGAAGCCACAGTGTGTGCGCTGCTAGGGCCTGGATGGTAGCATTAATCTCTACGTATCTAGTAACATTCATCCATCTGTGCCGATCCAGGAGGATGAGCTGGGCGGACCGGCGGAGGAGATGCGCTTCCCGCTGCCGGCCGCGCCATCTCCGGTCGCACAGGCGGCGCTGCTTGCGGCCTGCCGAGAAGTCGCGCGCGCTGGCGGCCACGCCGTCTCGGAGCCTGCCCTTGCGCTGCTCGCATGGGAGCTCGGGAACGCCGTCCTTGCTGCCTTCAGGTGTGTGAACAGATCTTTTTGCCCATGTACTGGTGTTCTCTGTGGTCTTCTTTGCGTAGACACAGCGCTGTCCTTGCAGCCCTTTACCAGCGGCCATTCCTATTTTGTGGTCCTCAGCTGGATGGAGACTTGAGCTGAATGCAACATAGCCAGCTTCATTGGATATTCCTTCGCAAGAAGGCAGCTGCCTTCCTCTTGATTTCTTCTGGGTGCACCCTTTCTACCGTACCAAAGATCAAGAGCGACAGTACCACCACCCGCTTGCCTGCAGGGATGTGCTGCGGCTAGGCAACTCCCTGGACAGGGCCATCACAGAGAAGGGCGTCCTGCAGCTGCTGTTCGACCTGCGATTCCTGCGCAACTCCCTCGCAGGCGGCCGCCCCGCCGCGGCCGATGCCGGCCCGGCCGCAAATGCGCGCCTGGCCAGGAGCGGCGTCCCCAGCACCGCAGCCCTCTCGCAGCGCAAGCGAGCATTCTCCGACGTCGAGAGCGCTCTGCAGGTGGGATCTGCAAAGCCGTATGCATATTGTGCCATGTGCGCAGGCAGTGTGTGGCAGCTGGGCTGTATTACTCTAGTTTGTGCCCTCTGTGCGCCTGGTCCATGCATATACACTGTACACTGGTTCTGGCTTGCCAGGAACCTTGCCTGCTCTTAGTGTCAATCTAAGAGACTTGAGAAGCAGCAGTGGTTCCCAGAAAACCAGAAGCACTGCAATCTTCACGTGCATGTCCAGCCTTAGAACCTCCTTCATAGGAGTCTATCTGTCCAGAAGATCTCAGTCGGAGCGCCACAACATGCGTCAATTTGCAGGAGCGTCTGGACCCCATCGACTGGGCCACCTATGAGCCCTACCTCTGGGCAAACGAGGCCATGCTGCGCCCGCGCACGGCAGTCCTCTTTGGGCCGATCACTCGCCTGGCGCGCGCTGACGGCAGCGTTCCCTCGGTATGACGCAAAAGACGACTTTGTGTGACTTATGACCGTCAATGACAACATTCATGCGGCGGTATGACATGACTGGAGACACATGCGCATTCCCTTGCATGGTCATTCACCCATCCTGCATGACAGGGCTGTCAGGCCATACACCAGTACTGTGGCCGATTGGGATACATAGTAGTTACGAGCCCCCTCGACACCCGGTTAGTGGCGGGGCCAAGCCTCCAGTACATACGCGCTTAAGAGAAAGAGGAATGCGGACATCAAAGCAGGGCGAGCGACGGAGGATAGGAAGAAGGTCTGCCTTGCAAGTGCACGCCATGCAACAACAATAAAGTGCCCCCCCGGCCCAGGAGCAGTAAATGACCGCATTGCATACAAGTGCGGCTGGATGAGGGTAAGGGCACACCGAAATGAGTGCGCAAGGTAACAGTCAGATCATGCATTGTAACAGGGAGCAGCCCCCGGGATCGGCCGCGGCGCGCCGGCCGGGGAGGCGAATGTGATGGCGGCCGCGCCGCAGGCCTCCCGCTTCGCGTATCTCCCCATCTCCACCCCCTCGCTGGGGGGCGCAGCTGGCGCGCGACGGCCGGGGGCGTCCCCCTCCGGGACCCCCACCTTTTCGGGTGCGCAAACGATTGCCTCTGTGCACCATGTCTTCATGAGTTGGATTGTTGCCAGGCAGGAGATGTAGCAGGAGCCAGTATTAGTCCATGCTCGACTCCTCACGGTCAGAGTTGCCTGCGCATAATGCGCTTGGGTACTTGAGATTTTCGCTTTTCAACGAACCTTGCTGACCCTTCATCAATAACGGATGCTATCTGGTGTCAGTATGCCAGACACAGGACAGGCAGGCAAGTGGGCAGTGCTTTATGTCTGTTTGGCTTGATGCTTGCACGCTGATTGGCTGGTGCATGCATGCAGGCATGGAGAAGCACTTGGGCGACTACTCTTTCTCGGGGCTGTCAACAAGGGGCGAGGAAGGCAGCCTTGCCGAACAGGCCGCACAGAGCGCCGCTGCCTCAACGTTCGAGGTAAGCACTGGCCGCAATAATGGTGGTACTTGCTGACTTGTCAAACATCATGATGGGCCCCACGCATTCCGTCAGGCCTGTCCCCATACTTCATTTAGCAATTCATTCAAACCCAAGGACTCAGCGATGTCGTATCTGCGATTTGCTGATGATTTGGGCCGTGCATTCCAGGCACTTGCATGGTATGCAGTTTCTGTGTGGGCATCCCTGTGTCTACTGTACGAATGTCACCAAAATGCCGCTACTGGTGCATGTGCAGGCGCTGCAGAGTAAGATCACAAGCCAGAGCCAGCGACTTGGAGTCTTCGGCTCGATGCTGGGAGACAAGGCCGCAGAAGTGACGGCCATGGCGCAGCAGAGCTTTGGTGACATTTCGCTGCCATCAGCGCTGACGTCAGCGCTCGGCACCTCCGGCACTGACCGCAGCGCCGCCGGTCTGCTGTCCACCTTCCGCGGAAGCTTTCACACGGCCTCCTGAGCCGCCGCAGAAAAGAGGTTCACCCTGGATTCCCCCGGGCTGGCCGCCCACCCGGGAGACCTGGAGATTGGCATAAGGGCAGTGGGGGCCCATATACGACCTTTAGAAGCAGCCTAAATGGACCCTATTGCATGCGTGGTGCACAGCAGGCAGTCGGCATATGTCATGTGACCTGCTGATCCCAGAGAAGAACAGAAAGAAAATAGCCGCCGGGAGTGTCTTGTCGAGCTGAACTAAGAACAGTACTGATAAGTGCAGCTCAGTGTACAATGCACTGATTCCAGAATGGTGTGTGATGAAGAATGAAACAGGTATCTGTGTGGGATGACCCTGACACTTGCATCCACAAGGCTTTTCAGAGCCAATCAATCTTCTCCAAGAAAAGCATCCAAACTGCAGTGGATGTGGAGAGTGCACCTCCCTGAAGACTTTCAACATTCTGAAGAACATTCCCTGATCAATTAAACTAGTGCAGTTGTTTGTAGAAGTTCGGAAGGCACATACCGGGGAAAAAAGCCATCAATATATTTTGCGAATCAGATCAAATTTGAATAATTCCCATTACACTTCCTGATTAAAACAATGCATGCGAAGCATCACAGCCATGTAATGCACAAAGCTTGCCAACCACTGGGGGCGCTTCCTCACAGAAACCAATGAATGTTGAGCTACTAACGAGCAAATAACTCCAGCACAGAGAAACTCATGTTCTCCCATTTGGCAACTTGCTGCCATCAAACATTGCGACTGACCCACAGACTTGCTCCATACTGCATTCTGAATACAGTGTGTTGGTTCTGCGGCAGATTCCCGCTTTAAGCACGGCCCATATCTGCGCTGCTGCAACCGACGCGATCCCTGGGAATGAGCCTCAGCTCTGATCCATGTTTGAGAAAGACATTCCCAGCTGTCTGCGAGGGGTTGATTCCAACGCCATCTGCAGTTGCACTCTTTTGGCTAAAAAACAAAGCCCGAGTAGAATCCTCAGATGTAATGCATTGCTTCAAAGAATAGGACTAGGAATGGGCCTGAATGCCTCACCGTTTGTGATGATTGCGCTTGTTTGTGCAGGTACCTTGAACTGCAGCCATCACAGATTGGAGATCAGTGATCGCGCAGGCATCGAAGGCGTAGAGGTGACACAGACACAAGAAAGACACGGGTTCCACTTTATCAAGAACACCCCGCACCTCCTCTGCTGAGAATTTGAGCACAGCAGTAAAAGGCGCTTCTTCAGGGACGCTGAACCTGCAAATGTGATAGAAGACATAAGTAAAGGGCGAGCTGGCCAGTGTCTCTAATGGCAAGATCAGCACAGCGGAGCGATGTAGAGACCCACACTCGGTATGGCAGCTTAGGATCTGATGTTAACGTGACTTTAAATGTCACTTTAGACCTGCCATAAGCCACCAAGTCATTCAGATTGATCACACAGGTGGTGTTCATGAGACAATCAAGCCATTGCACAAGTCACGATATGGGGGACCTCAGGCAATCCTCCAGAAGTGTCCAAAGATACTCACATTTCCCTGATCAGAAGAAAATGTACAGTATACAGCTGCTTGATCGCTCCTTGCCTATTCAAAAAGCAAGATGACTATGAACAAGTAGCAATATTGTGATGCCCGCGCGTCCTGAGGTTTAGGATTCAACGAGTGAAGCAAGATGCAATCAATCTTGCCCTTTGCAATAAGATGCCTACGCACCAATGAGTTTTGGTGATCTGTGGTCCCAAGTTGGAAGCCCTTTGTGCAACACCCGGGAAGTTTAGCCCTTGCAGGGGTTGGTGACGTATTAAGATAAGGCAACCTTGTCCAGATCAGTGCAAGGTGAACATTCCTGTTTAAACTCAATAATAGTCATATCTGCCTGGAATCCTTACAAATATTCTGAAAAGTAATTATCCCACGCCTTCATTTGCTGTCTGTTGGCCGAAGGTCACCCATCAGTACAAGTGAATCACAGAACGTAACTAACCGTTGGAAAGCGCATCGGATTGTGAAGTCCAACAAAAAGATTACCTTTTGATTATAGATTGATTCCTTATTCTGAGGAGTCTCGAATACCCGTCGATTACTACGAGTTCACATACTTGAATATTCCAACAATAGACCGAGGGAAGCATAAAGATATCGGTGCTGTCGTCGCTATTGCATGGGCGTTGCGGTGAACGGCACAGTCCCAGCAAATGCGGGGCTTGCAGTCCCCAATTTGGGGTCTACAGACTGGAGGTACTTGTTTGCCCATACAGCTGCAACGTAGCAGTCTGCTTTCCAGTCACCACATGCATCTTGGAATAGTTTAAACGATATCAAATTGATTTGTGTGCAATTTCAGTGTGGAGGAAGACAAGATCCTGGAGAGCGCACTTGCGGAGTTCTGGGATGTTGACAACAGGTGAAGATCGTTCCGTTGTTCTTATGCAAAGAGCGGCTGCATTCGATCACCTGCATGATTTGACTCCTCTGATTGCTGCATGCGGCAGCCCCCTGTAGCTGATCTATGCAATCACGTCTGCGTAGGGTGGACAAGATCATATTGAAGCTTCCCAGGAAGACAAAGGATCTCATCAAGCACAGGATAAATCTCTTGGAGGTGAGGCTTTTGAATGCTAAGAGAAACCTGTCAGGACATCAGCAGGGGATCAGACATGGAACTTGGCCGTATTGAGGGAGGCTCTCCGCCCTTACAACTGACCCGGTGAATGTTGGCTGGTGATCCCAGGAGGATGTAAGGAATATTGAGTCCGGCAAGGTCCCTCTTCCAAAGTACCTGGCCTCTGCAGAGCCTGCCAGCGCAGCAGTCGGGGTAAGCAAGTCCTTCCATCCTTTCCAGCAGGCCCACAAAAGTCACTCTCTCAAGAAGCAGGATGTGATGCAGCACTATCCTTCTGTGGAAAAATTCAGAGGGGCTACCTTGAATGCCAGAATTTGGTGGTATCTAGTCAGCTGGTGTCCTTGGGTGCCGGCATATATAGGTCGAATTTAACATTGTTTAGAAATTTCTGTTGTGAGCAGAAGTCCAAGGCGTCAGAGCAGGAGCGGCGGAAGGGCATCCCTTGGACAGAGGAGGAGCACAGGCTGTTCCTGATGGGCCTCGCCAAGTTTGGCAAGGGCGACTGGCGCAGCATCTCCCGCAGCTTCGTCATGTCAAGAACTCCCACGCAGGCACGCCCCACAACGGCCTAAATTTACTAACTTTGGTAGCTTCACACTGCCAAGTTTTCGGGACATGCAGTTGCATTTGTTTGTAACTCCTTCTGGCGTTTGCTCTGCCTTAATTTTGCATTTGGCTTTCTCTAAGTTGCCCTGGGCTTCAAATGCGAGGCCAAAGTGCTGCCTGCATGGCCATCATTGGCCTGTACTGTAGTAGTCATTCTAAAACCCGCGCCCTTAACGGTGCGGGATTTTTTTTTCAAGGCAACTTTTACTTGTCGTCCTGACTTTAAATATACCAGGGTCATACCCCATCGGATTGGCTTGTCTGGAGCTTTCCGGATCTGGTCTCAAAATTATCTCGTATTTTATATACTGGGAGATAGGGTCCTATTTATGCACCCCTTTTGGCCAAAAAAAAATATTTTTTATTGTGGGTTCTACAATGACTACTACAGTATCTTCATGACAAGATGAAGAAAATCCAAGCAATCAGGGAGATCAGAGTAATGTCCTGCATGTCTTCTGTATAGATTTGCCAGAGATTGTCCATGCATGGCCTTACGCGGTGTGCTTTCTTTTGGACAGGTGGCGAGTCATGCACAGAAATACTTCATCCGCCTCAATTCTATGAACAAGAAGGACAAGCGACGGTCCAGTATCCATGACATCACCAACCCTGGCGGCGTCTCCGGTGATGTCACAGGTGTGCTGCCACCCTTTGCATATTCCCATTCTTCCTATTCTCCTCTTCTATAAACTAGGTAGGGGCAGATGATGTTTGCGGCCTTCACCAGTTGGCCACCTTTGCCAGGGTCGGATCCATGGCAGATTACCACCAGCAGTAAGCATCAGCCTTTAATAAGATGGGGCACATCTTGCATGGCAGCGCAGACACTGCAGTGATTCCCTGCCAGCTGCAGTGCCAAGTAGGACTGTGCGGATTATTATTACTACAGGTCGGCAAAGCCAGAGCCAACGGCCATAGGGCATACACGCAGGGCGTCTGCAGCCACGTCTGCGGGGCCTTCAAAAGTCTGCAGCATGGTGTTGTATCACAACTCATCAAATCTCAAGTACCAAGCCCTCATACACTCCCTGTACCGGAGCCTGCGGATGCGCTCTCTGACAGTGATTGTGTGTTCTGTGCGCAGGCATGATGCCCAATGGGATGGGCATGCAGCAGGGGATGATGCCCATGGCGAATGGGATGGTAATGCAGGGAGGCATGGCCATGGGCACCCCTGGCATGATGGGCTTGCAGGGATCCATGCCCATGCAGCCCCATGGATGACTCACCCGCTCCACCTGTACATGTGCGATTGGCAGAGCAATAGCGGCTCCCTCATCTACCTATGCTTCGAGTGGCCCGCACCCAGGCATATCATCAGTACTGCCAGAGAATCATACAATCCGTTAGTCACCACAGAGTAAAGCGACAAGGAGAGCTGTGCGTCTGCAGACCTGCCACTATTGCATGGTGCTGAGTGCACATGCACTGTCAGTGAGCAAAGCAGAGGGGTGAGCACCAGGAACACCTCAGGCACCAGGCATGTATCGACTGGCCACAGGGGCTACTGATGAGAAGAAGGTGTTCTTGGCTTGGACAGAGATGTTGATGATCCAGCAGCTCGATGGCACCTGGGCTAGCCCGGAAGGCTTCTGAGATGGTGGTAGGCCCAAGAGATGGCAGCCGGGAGGATCCTGTGGTCCTGCACAATTTTGGTAGCGTTTCTTATTTGGTGCAACTGGTGACTGCAGAAGTCTGTCTGTTATTTAAAATGCCCAGCAAGCTTTGAGAGACCGAACGATGGTAGCTCGTGGAATAGTACTAGTTGCATGCACGCAAGGAGCTGCGGCTCATAAACGCTGAGAGAAGAGAATTTGAGAGACAACTTGCATTTCTGCAATACAGCCATACAATTGGTGGTCTGAGTCTTACAAAACGTCTGCGTGCAGTTTTATTTATAAATATATTCGGTATATTGAGAAACTTCATAAGAGTCTGTACGCATAAGGTGTGCACGTCAAAGCTTCATTGTAAAAGATTTGACTTCTGTGGATGTCTAGCGTGACCTTCACTGCAGGTACTCTGCTATTCAGTCAATCAGTCTTTTACATCTTTTCCAGCCGCTTAGGGCTGATCAGACGTCTGGCCACATCGCGTGGCCAGCAACCAACACAACAAGGGCAGCATAGCTGCATACGGTACCTACAGGTGTGTGCCATGCCGCAACCGCTGCAGCTGTAGACGCAGCTATCTAGCAGCTGCAGCCTGCTGAGCATTGGAGCAGATGCATGTCCCTCTTGCAGATGCACAAAGCAATCTGCCCCTGTGGCAATTGAGGCAATAAGCAAGATGACATCAAGATGGCACTTCATCAAAACATAGCTTTTCTCTTCCCACGCACAGGCAGCTTCACCCCAGCTTCCCATCGGCCAAGCCTGGCCAGAAGCTGCTCCTCCTTGATTGGGCGCCCCTCCTTTGGTTAAATCCTCAAGTAGCTTGGGATGCTCTCAGAGCGACATTCTTTGAGGGTATACTGGGTGGCGTGCGCTCCCTCGACTTGGTATATCGGATGAAGAGCCTGAGGATTGCAGAGGGTTTGGGTAGCGCTGGCTGGCGGCATTGTGAAACTTCCAGGCTTAGCAGATCAACCATTACCAGGCCATCGGAATCAAAGAGGTGCACCACAACATACACGCCAGTCCAGGTGATTGCCCAGTCGTGGAGCACCAGTAGCGTTGGTTCAAAGACGCAGCGACGGCATATGCTGTGCAGTCCCAGGAAATAGAAGAGCAGAGTACCCTGCATTTATTGTTATTTTGCGTGCCTAATAAATGGGGATACTCGGAGCACTGTCCCTGACACGTACCGAAGCAGTGCGTTGAAGCATCAGCTCGTCCATGGCAGTACAATTCAACAGAGAAGTGAAGTATGCAGGGCAGTTTACGCATTCAGAGGCCAGAAACAATTAGCCAGATTTGGATCTTGATACCTTCTTGTGGTCTTGGCGGAGCCCATTGGGAGGTGCTACTTTTCAGACTTACACAGTCGCCCACCATCTTCAATGGGCTTCAGAGTGAAGGGCATGTCTGTAGTTGCCAGAGATACTCCCACCAGCTTACATCATGAGTAATGGCGAATATTGAGCATTGATGGTGTTTCCAAAGGCTAAAGCAGCACAGCTACACGGTGAAACACGGCGGTGGAATTTCAACGAGATGCAGAACCTGAAGAAGAAGACAGTGGGAGCCTCGGTTGATGAGGAGCACAAGCCCACAGAGATCTTTATCATGCTTCCCCTGGACATCATTGCTGTGGGCGAGCTTGAGGAAGGTGGGATGGCAGCACCTTCCACTGTCTAAAAACAGGCTGCAGTTTGTATGTTCCCTTTTCACTTAGCAGAAACCACTTGCAAAGGGGTTGATCCTTGCCAAAAGCTAGTATGCTGTTTTTGTAAGTTTGTGGAGATGTTGAGTGGAGCATGCAGCCTATCGTATGGTACCAGGGTCTTAATTGAACATTCGGTATTATTGTGTCTCCAATCCTGAGCCCAGCCGTCTGGAAAAAGCTTAATCCTGCGATGAACAAGTTGTCTGTCACTAAATTTCAGGCCTGTACATGTGCAGGGAAGGAGACTTCGTTTATTCATGCCCCTTCCCACAATGCCAAGCTGTTGGACAGACAGTTCGCCACGCTGAAGGAAGCCGGTGCCCACGGCGTCATGTTGGATGTCTGGTGCGCCACCCTCTATGTGCAGTCAGTCCTGCTATTCCCCAATTCAGGACCATTATGCAATACATGCGACCAAGAACCACATAGAATCAAAAAGCATCTGTCTGCACGCGGTCAAGGATATTGGCTTGTTTTGAGCAAAGAAATGCAGGACAGCGCTCTCCCCTGCTTGCATCCATCCAGCACTATATGCAAATGGCGATCACAGGAAATTGACTCCATTGTCACACTGAACGGTGGTAGTCATATTGAATCTTCCCTCCGCAGGTGGGGTATCTGCGAGAGGCACGGCCCAAAGCAGTATGACTTTGGCGCGTACATGGAGCTGTTCAAAAAAGCGCGCAAGCACGGGCTGAAGGTGCAGGCGGTGATGAGCTTCCATGCGGGCGGAGGGAACGTTGGGGACGGCTCCTGCGACATCCCCCTGCCTGACTGGGTTATCAAGGTGCGCCTGATCTGCCGCTGCCTTCTTCGCTGGCTCAGCGCTTTGTCACTTTGCCGCACAGCAACTATTTAAGCCAGGATGCAAGCTATGGGCATCATACGGAGCCAGGATCAAGCAGTGGAAAAAGCATCCTGGTGCTATCTGTTTCCTGAAAAGTGCTGAATCAGAGAATGCCAGCTTGTGCTGCATGGCAAGGGCAAGGGGTGCAGGCTGTCAAGGGCTGCATCATATGGGTCATGGAAATTACTGCGCCAATGTACATCACGTTTGGAAGACCAATTGGCATGTATGCACGTCAAGGAGCAAGTCCATGAAGTACATGATCTGCACCTGGCAAGCGGAGAAGAGGTGGACGATAAGACACTGTGACTAAACAAGCGCTTATAGACACACAACGTGTAGCCTACAGTCACAGAATTGGCAGTCGTTCCAAGAAAGCAGTGCATGAGCGCAGGCCGGGGAGGAGGTGGATGACGAGATATTCTACACAGACAAGCGCGGCGGCCGCGACCACGAGTGCTTGTCACTGGGCTGCGACCATGAGCCTGTTCTGGCCGGCCGCACCCCCCTGCAGACCTACGCCGACTTCGTGGGCGGTTTCGCCGAGCACTGTAAAAAGAACGACCTCTGGGGTGCGCACATCTTGCAACTCGCATGCCATGTGACTGCCAAGGAGCTGACTCCTGTAACCTGAGCTGCGTGCAGTGATTCACACAGTATGCCTGCTGCTGTTCGGGCTATCAACCTGATACTGTTTAGTAAAAGTTGACAGTAGTGCTCGCTGACAAGCAGTGCGCTACTCTGGCAGCTGAGCTGCGTGTGGCACGTCACAAAAGTGTGTTTGCTGTTGTTTCGAGTTCTCACCTGACTCAGGGCCCCAAGAGCTGACGGTCAGCAAGCAGCGCGTACAGCCGAGCTCCAAGGCGTTGCTGATCGGGCGGGCATGCTTGCTGGTGCATTGTCTGTAAATCGGAGTGCAGAAGTCCCGCAGCAATTTGCACCAATGCCAAAGAGCTGAGGTAGGGCATGCATTGTGCGCAGGGTCGACAGTGACGGAGATCTGTGTGGGCACTGGGCCTTGTGGCGAGCTGCGGTATCCTTCCTACCAGGAGAAGGACGGCAAGTGGAGCTACTTCGGTAAGCAATTATGATCACGTCCTGTGAAAAGAGGAACACCATTGTGGCATGAGCAAAGGGGTCCCTTCTTCCTGAGATTGGACGAGAAACAGCTCTTGCAGCGTTTTTGCAATGTGTTGTGGATTATATAATCTCCATTGTCCCAGTGTTCTCAGAGACTCTGATTGATCCCTCCCCGCAGCATAGATCTCTACCCGTTTCAGCCAGTGCGCTGTAGTTTTGCGTCCTATAGCTCCTGCAGGGGAGCTGCACCTGCTGTAGGATGAATTAGGGTTGCAGCCATCATGAGATAGAATTTTCTGTCGCCCAATGAGAGATATCTCAGAATTCTACTGACTTCGGCTTGCAGGTGAGACTCTGGGCGGCATGGGAGACCTGCAGGTGCAGAGGGGGCTGCCGGGGATTGGCGAGTTCCAATGCTATGACAAGTTCATGATGGAGAGCCTCAGGCAGGCAGCAGAGGAGGTCAATGAAGAAGAATGGTGCGCGCTGTGATCACCTCCTCTATGCCTACCTCAGATGGACCTGCTGTGCCACAGATCGGCCCCAATGGCTGGCTTTTGGGTCCATGAAAGACCACTGACCAGAACGTGCCTCCTCTAGCCTATATCTCAGTTCACTTGTATCAGCTTGGTGTTGCGACATCAGTATGGGAATGTTTCTCCAGCAATGACATTTCTTGAAATCCCCGGAACTAAGATCATCTCATATCCTGCAGGGGCGACCCGCCAAGGGAGGGCGCCGGCACTGCCAACTCAGCACCATGGGTGAGACTCCCCATCACTTGCACTCTTCTCTACTCATTCCCATGTCTTTATGCTTGTGATGTGGCATATTGCAACTGCCAGAACGTGCTCATGTATTCTTGTTATCTCACGCTTTTTCTGCCAGGTGCATCTGTAGAGGAGCACATGTGTTGCCCTGGGATAAATTGTCCTATTGGGGCCGAAGGGGTGGTTGGCTGGCTGATGAAGTGTCCTTTTTTCCGGCAGGAGACGGAGTTCTTTGCCCTCACAAACTCTGGAGGCTGGCTGCAGCCGTATGGCAAATTCTTCATGGTGAGCTGCCCTTCATCTCTGGCCCCTGTCTTGTGCCATTCATTCAAGGTCCGGCTGAGTGTGCGACAGCGCAATTTTCCTCTTCTTTTGAAAGCACAAGGACACTTGAGCACACCCTGGTGGAAGCAACTCCCCAGCAGAGAGCCTTGCTGCATTTGCTAGTTCCCTGCATGTTGTGATTGCATGGAAGTAGCTGAGATAGCAAGAATGACATGCTGGTGCAGGAGTGGTATTCTGGGCGTTTGATACAGCACGGCGCTGATATCTTGGATGCTGTGCTGCCGGTCGCGCGCGCCTCAAACTCATCCGACAATGGCAGCTCCCCTACGGTGAGTTGCTCCAAACGCAGAAACGCCTGGAACAACTCTCGTTATATTCCAGAGGGCAGTACAAAAGCAGCAGTTTTCAAGAATTCACTTCTTTGAGGTGCTCGAAATTTTCTTTTGAGTGGGGTCCAAACAACATGCACATGTAGCACACATAATTAACAAGCATGCCCAGCACAAGTAGTCCTCCTCGGCAATCTGAGTGCTGTGTGTGCAATGGTGCAGTCACAAACCCTCTTTTCAACCTTCGATCACTTTTGGCCTCCAGGCCAACCATGGTTGATCATGCATGCGCAGGTGGATGTGGCAATCAAGGTGGCGGGCATTCACTGGTGGTACAAGTCCCGCTCGCATGCAGCGGAGATGACCGCAGGTTACTACAACCATTTGAAGCGCGACGGCTATGCACCGATCGCCAAGATGCTGGGCAAGAAAGGCGTGGGACTCAGCTTCACCTGCATCGAGATGTCCGACGATGAGAATCCCGACCCGCGCCACTGCAGCCCCGAGGGTGCGCTCCTCTGTGTACATCTTCATAATGTATAGATTGTGCAGGTCTCTGAGCTCACGCACAAGCCTGTTTCATTGCATGCAATTCCTATATTGCACTTCCCCCACGGGCCAAGGTACTCCATAATGGGATTACGGTCACATTGGAGGGAATGAACCGTTGAGCGCCTGCTATCAATGTCCTGCCTCGGGTCCTGACCTCACATGCACTTTAGAAGTGTTATGCGCGCATGTGGTGGACTTGTGTTCCTGGGCATGATGCAGAGCAAGTGAGGCTTAGCGTGGCATTCAGCTGTGCCGATTTTGCTCTCTGCCAGCCACTGCAAGCATTGGGTTTTTGACTTGGTCTATCTGAACCTTATTGTGCTGCGCAGAGCTGGTGAGGCAGGTGATCGCTGCTGGGGAGGGCGAGGGGCTTCAGGTGTTGGCAGAGAACGCGCTGGAGGGAGGCATCTACAACGCAGACGCCCTCAACCGCATGCTCAAGAACTCCAAGCACTTCCAGCGGTGCGCTGTTCCCTCCCTCCTTTCTCTTGACCTCGTGCCAGCTCCTCACCTACCGACAAGGCAGGCATGTGAGCAGAGTCACACTGTACAGTTCTACTGCTGTACCCTTACGCAGCCGAAGAAGCTTGGCTATGTATGGTGTCCCAGCTGTTGGCTGGTACTTTTCTGAAAGGCATCAGAGTATTGCAAGTCAACGGAGCTCGTAAGCTGGGACACAAACTGACTGATGCTGCTTCTTTTCCATATCCAGCTGCACACCACGGGCCTGGGTAACATCAGATGATGTGTGGGTGTGGGAGCTTTTTGACATGCTCTGCTTGTGTGTGCAGGATCACGCTGCTGCGGCTGAAGCCGTACATGTTTGAGCCGGATGAGGAGGGAGAGACTGGCATGCGCGTCAAGCAGCCTCTCGCAAGCTTCCTCGGAAAGTTTAGGCAGGCACGCATGCTTTCTCAGCTCCCGATCTCTGAGCTCGCTGCACCCATGCTGAGTATGCACCTGGTTGTGTCTCACTTTCATGTGGTGCTTTGGGACGCTGATTGTGATCAGTGGATTGGCTGAGAAGACGGCTTCTTCAGGGTGCAGGGTAGAGTGTATTTTAACTGTCTGAAGGCGTGTCTTGTGTTATGCAGGTGAAGGCAAAGGAGCCTGCGAAGGTATCGGCATGAAGGAGTATCAGGGCAGATGGGATCTGCATGCATCGCATCCAAGATGTCAGGGTTTCATCTACACTGCTTAGCACTGCTAGAATTGCTACCAAGAACTGAATCTGCCGTAATTTCCACTGCGCTTGGATTGCTTTGCTTTCAACACTTTGGCTGAAATGGTGATGCACAATATTCTTTGCTGCCGCTTTCATGATTTGGACCCAAATCTAACAGAACCGGGTAGGGGAAGCTTGCAGCTGCAGGGCTTGCCATTAGCTCTATTACCGTATTCTTCCTCGCCTGTGCTTGTTACATGAGGACTGCGTGTTGAAGCCACTCAAATTAGCGTTTAGGCAGCCACTTCCAATTTAGACCGATCATTCAAACTGTGCTCCCTTGAGCTTCTGTCTGACCTGCAAGTAGCAGACTACAAGCTGTGCGAGCAATGGCAGGATCCTAGCTAGGATCAACATTACTGCGCATGCAGATATCGGTATATCGATATCGATCTGAAGGCTTGCAATTGCAATGAATGTGCTGAAGGTGACCAGTTTGCAAATGCAAATGTCCTGTAATAGCGCATGCTTCGTTGCTAAATTCTTTACTCTTGAGATCATGTCTTGCACACGAAAAGAGATAGCATGCCCGACATACCTTGTTCCCGTGCCGTTTCACGGAAAACACCCTGCTGACGTCAGCGGGACCTCGTCCCCATGCACTCAACCTTGGACATGGAATACAATTAAAGGAACTTAGCCGGTCCGCGAATCACTTCGTATCATCGCTTTTCTCGTCAATCAGCAGGCGATTACTTGTGGAAACATGGTGCAGATCGACAGAATCCTGATAGTATGCACGTCGACGGGAATTCTGGGAGACACCGATCAGCAAACGGGAGTGTGGTACGAGCTCTGCTGACCGTGAATATGGGTGACTGCGATAATTAACGGCTGACAAGAAACATTGTCGTGCTAGATGCACGCATTCCGAACGTAATTCCATTCCTCAGTTTAGTAAAAGCAACCTTGGACGCTGGATCCGTCACGTCAAGGTTAGGAAACAGCCTCCGCATGCCGTCAGAAAACAAAATCTGCCTTTGCCTGTGCCGTTATCGTCAAATTTGCAAGGTGGTAAAGGAGAGGCACTGCACTCCGCAGGGCAGAAGAGCTGGCTGTGCCGTACTATCTCTTTCTCAAGAAAGGCTACCTGGTGGACATCGTTTCCATCGGCGGAAACAAAGTTCCCATTGAACCCCTGAGCGTGGCTCCTCCATACAACAGAAATGCAGCCATCAGGCGTTTCCTCGAGGACGGTGCGGTGCTCGTTCACTTCCCGGTTTGTGTGTGCCACTCAGTGCAATAGAATTTTGAGGCTCAGCATTTCTAACCGCTGTTTTCTGTCGTGCAGTGGAGCTGCAGACGAAACTCAAGAACACCACGTCTATTGCCTACGTCGACCCAGCGCCCTATGTTGCGGTTTTCATACCTGGTGCGGTGTCTTGCTGGTTTTTGCAGCACCCGGCCACTTCACACCTGCCTTTCAAGAGACCCTACTCTGCACAGATTGTCTGAGGCACACGCTGCCAGCTCTTCATGCTTGATGCAGCAACCGCCATTCGTCACAGACACATCCAAATTGCTGCCGTCTGTGACACCGGTGCATAGAGGAAAATCTCTTGACCTCAGCTTGACCTCCTGGCGAATGCACTTGTCACTGCTGATCATTTCCCAGCCTGCGGGGTGTGCTGGCATGTGCGGGCATCTGAACTCTTGTGGTCACATACAATTGCCGCTGATGGCACTGCACTACTAAACCCGGTGGCATGTGCCGGCCTGTTTGCGCAGGCGGCCACGGCATTGCGTGGGACGGCCCATTTAGCAAGGAGCTGACGCGCGTTGTGGAGAGCGCCTATGCCGGCGGCAAGGTCATCGGCGCTGTCTGCCACGGCCCGGCAGGCCTCATTGGCGCGAAAGTCACTGACCCCGGCGACCCTCTGTACGGCCAGTCCATCCTCACCGACAAGCAGGTGCGGTCACTGACCTGAACAGTACTACTGTTCATGTAGTACTTGCTCATGATGTGCGCCAGTCACACCCATGACACCATGGTCGTGAGAGGGCCTCAAAGTATTCTGTAGAGTGGCCCAAATAGATTCCTGGAGAGGCAACAGAAATCTCCGAGAAACCCAGAGATCTGCCACAGAATGGGAGAACTATTCCGTGCGGCCCACATATCGATCCCCAGCAGCCAGAAGACTGAGGCCAATCCCAGGAATTTCCCATCAAAGATAAAAGATCCTGTTTGAATTTTCGAAATTCTGCACCCTTGTTCAGTTTTTGAGGATCTCTGTGTCCTTGCAAAGTGTCTGGAATGGAGGTGATTGGATTGGACGCACACTGGTGGCGTGTTTGTCATCAGGGCAGGCGCAAACTCTGCAGCAGGCCATATGGGCCTTGCTGCAATGCAATCTTCTGTGTCAGCCCTTCAAGCACGGTACATGCTGGCAAAAGAAGCAAAGCTGTAGAGCAGGCTTCTGAAGCTTTGTGCTACTGCCTGTTGTGGCAGGTGACGGGTTTGAGCAACAGCGAGGAGGAGTCAACCGGCCGCGCCGCTCTTGTGCCCTTCCTGCTGGAGGACAAGCTAAAGGAGGTCGGTTTCCAGCGCAGCATAAACTGGCTGCTGACACTGAGAATGAGAACATTGTAAGCAGTGATTCCTTAGTGGCTTGAAATTGAAAAGCCAATGTGGCTTTTAACAGATGAAGGGGTCAGATTTGTGGCCTTCAAGGGGTGTTTGGATGTCTGCTTGGAAGCCACAAAACGGCCTTGAAAAAGATTCACAACCGTGCATAGCTCTTAAAGTTCTAAGGATTTGGCCAAAAGCCAATTTGGCTTTGAAGATTTCTGAAGTTTATTCAAAGAATAAACTTTCTGAAGCCACAACAATGGCTGAAGATAGGATTTTTGAGAGATGTTTGGCTCAAAATGGTGGTATCAGGGGCATTTTAGCTGAAAAAGGGCAAAATGTGGCATGTGGCAAGAGGTACCCTAATGGCTGGGTGGAAGGGGCTGTGAAGCTTGAAGTCAGATCACGATGAGGCGTGCTGCGCTATTGAAAAGTCCAAAGAGATCTGCTGAGCGTGTTTACCTGCGAATAATGCATGGCTCTTGGCAAGAGTCACCGGCACTGGCAGGCTGCGGTGTCACCTTTTGTAATGGCGCAAGAGGAATGACTGGCAGTAATTGGCGTCTTTGTGGGTGGATCAGGTGGGTGCAGTGTACGTGCGCGGGGTGAGGGACCTCGGCCCGTACGCCATCAGAGCCGGCCAGATCATCACAGGTGTGCTCCTCATATCAAATTGTCAGCTTAGAATATTGATGTGCCACTCTGTAACAGCGGCCAAGACATTTACTGTAGAAGTCATTCTAAAACCCGCAACAAATAATCAATTTTGGCCCAAAAGGGTGGATGAATAAAACCCTAAATCCCAAAATATAAAGCCTAAGAATATTTTGAGACCAGATTCAGAAAGCTCTCGACAAGCCTAATCTAATGGAGCATGACCCTGGTGCATTTGAATTCAGTGAGACCACCGAAAGTTGCTTTTAGAAATATCCCGCACCGCCGAGGGTGCGGGTTTTAGAATGACTACTACAGCATTACTGTGTCTTTCTGGGCCCTTGCCACAGGACACGACAGGTCTGACACCGGCCATTACGCAAGAGCAATCCTTGAGCCCTGTTGTGAAGGAAGCCTCTAAGTGTGAGAACTCCCACATGTCTGCTTGAATTCAAAACTAAAACCCAAATTCAAACCTTGTGATTCAGGGCTGCTTGTGTGCAGGCCAGAATCCGGCGAGCTCGAAGAGGACTGCGGAGCTGGTGATTGAGGCGCTGTCCTTTGGCGTCCGGCTGACCCCATGAGTACTTTCAAAAGGAATTCCTCAAGCTTTGCAGCGACAGCATGTCTAGCACTCTGTGTTGAGCCCTCTCAAAGGGAGGCGATAAGCAAAGGAACAGTGGGTAGGAACCGCAGGGCATGCATGGGTATCAAATGTGGTTGTGTACAATACATCGCAGGAGGCAATAGCTCCATATCAACTCTCAAAGGGGAGATTGAGTACTTTCTCAGTCCTGCAAGAACCTCGGCAACATGGGCATCCTGCTATGGGTATGTACAGTGTGTTTCACACAGAATGTGGAAAGTTCTAAAGTTGAAGCTTGCCACTACCTCTTGTGACAAGCGCAGAGCATGGTAAGCACCTTCTAGGAAGGTCTGTTTGACCGTAATATCTCTGACACATGCTCTATGTGCAGCCAAAGCTGCTAGTCAGGTCTCAGGACAGCATGGCTGCCCCTTTCATTGCTGGAAGCACCATGATGTGCTTTCTTGGACACAACACTTTGATGGCTTGTGGATCCACATTTCAACCAAACCGTCTACTCATCGCATCATGAAGCCAGGATTCCAGCTACAGGCCGAGGCTCAAGACATCACTGCGGAGTGGATGCATAGCCTGCGCTCAAGCTGAGTGCGCTCAAGCTGAGGCCGACTGCTACTAAGAGTCCCTGGGGAAGGTCCTCTGGCTCTCTAGTATCCCTTGCCCATGGGGGGATGAGCTTGGGGATGAGCGCCATCTGGGTTTTGAGTGCCCTGCTGTGCAGTCCATTCGGGACCAATATCCTGCTTTATTTGGTGCCGCCATTCAGACCATGCAACAGTTCATATGGCAGTTGGATATTGTCAGTGTTGCACACTTTGTCATGGATTGTTTTGATGTGGTACATCCAATCAGTCCTGATCACCAAGTCGGCCATTGGTTTCCATGCAAAGCATCAGAAATGCGCACCGTGAGCTCCCTCTGCCTTTGCATATGCTCGACGCATGTGGCACATGCGTTGTGGTCAGCCCGGGTGCGGACCAGTCGAGCATCGAGCCGGGTAGTGACGAAATTCACCAGCGTCCTCCTGCAGATCTTCTGGCAGAAGGCGGCTTCCAGATTATTGTTGACGGCTCGGAGCAGCCCTCCCTTGCTGTTGATGCCATGCATGATATGCAGCTCCTTCTTCTCAGGGTCCGCGCGTGTAGGCTGCAATGGTGTCAAGCAGGATGTCGCTGACTTCTTTACTGAGCTTGTTTGCAGGTGGGCGGCCAGCATTCCCATGGACCCGGCGGAAAGCTGCTGTGTGGTCTCCGTTCTCCTCCTACAACAGTGCGGCACAGCGGCGAAAGGTGTGACTGCTGATCTGGCAGTGCACCACCATTCGCACACCTCCTCTGCAGATGCCCTCTCGCATCATCTCCATGATGAATGTGCGGCGCATCTTCTGAGTAATATTTGCTGCCGCATGTATTGTCCGGAAGCGTTTGTGCCAGGCCTCCACCTGCCCAATCTGCTTGGCCTGCATGCGCTGCTGGAGGATGCGGGGGCAGCCTTTGCTGCCGCAGCATTGCACGCTCTCATCATCCTTTTTGAGGGCTCTCACACTGTAAGTGAGGTCTGTCTCTGCGCGGGTCCCCTTGGCGCCCGAACAATGGATGCACAGCTCGGCCTTCACCTGCTCGCGGCCTCCAGTATGACCCTTTGTCGCGACAGGCATGCCCCATTCTTCCAACCTCTTCATTCCTGTGAACTTGCTGCACTTGTAGAGCCAGTTGCGTAAGAAATTGAGCAGGCACCCGCAGCATCGATGTAGAGATATTGTTTGATGAGCCGCTCGTGCTCTGGTGAACTATGGAAGCGTCTGCTGTCTGGGGGGCTCTTTCGAGACTTGCGCTGCTTCTTCAGCAGGAGACACTGCTGTCTTATCTGCTCCAACGCCTTCCCATGGCCAGCAGCGACTGCCTGGGTGAGGCACTTGCATCTGCGCTTGCATGCGCGTTCACATGCTTCCTATGGCGGCAAGGAGGCGGGCCAGCCAGTGGTAGCAGGGGCAGCGTCGTCCCACAGGAGTTCAGCTGAGTTCTGCGACCACGAGACGCCGACCAAGGGGGTGCAGAGGTGGACTGGGGAGGGCGGCAGGTGAGGCCTTCCATTCTCATCTGCATTTCAGTACAATGTCTTGGAAAGCCTCGTCTGCTTTGTTAAGACATATGCTCAGCTTGGTAGGTGAATCAGAAAATATCCGCTGATGTGTTGAGAATCAATGTGCTACTCACCAGAATTAGTGTCATCTGCACTGTCATCTTCATTGCCCCCATGGCCTGGCTCGATAGCCTCATGTGACGGCAGGGGGTTTGGCCTGCGAGGAGTAATGAGGACGGTAGGGCTAGCTGGATGCGTGCCATTAGTGATGTCTGCCAGGGGAGGGACGTGGATGACTGGTGAGTGCTGTCCTGCATCCTCTGTAATGCAGCACAGATGTAACGGCACGGGTGCTATATGGAGGAGAGATATAGCGTGCTTAGCATCCATGGTTGCCTTTTGTCTCATTACTAGTGGGTAGTAATCGGGACGCATGGCAGTTCTGATTTCGAAATCCCCGAGAGGGGCAACAAGGATACTACGGGACTTGCACCCATGGTTGCCTTTTGTCTGATTACTAGTGGGTAGTAATCGGGACTAGCAGGCGAGCGGTCCCTGGTTCAAGTCTCGCTAAAGGCGGATTTGTTACAACAGAAGTCTTAGGCTCAGAGCTATTCCAATGTCAGATTTGCAATCACATGTTGCAAAGGTGGAAACCACATGATGATTGGCTAGTGACAGACATGCCATGCCTCAAGCTCAGCACTCTGTGGACTCACCATGATGAATGTCATCTGTTGAGACAACGCTGTCTGCATCGTCTCCCTCTTCATCACTGCTCATGTCATCATCGTTGCTGCCATGCAGGATGCAAGTAGGGCACACGCCATCGTGGCAAGAAGCACTGCATAAGGTGCATGGCTCGTCGGCGATCTCTGCAGCGGCTTCTGTTGCATTTTGGAGCTTCAAGGCCATCCCACGGTATGCAGCTGCCTGGGCTGGATCATCATCCTCCGCTGCCAAAGCCAGTATATCCACAATGAGCCGCTTGCATGCGTGCATCTGCTGGCTAGGCACTGCTCGCTCTTATGCCGGGCTTCATGACGGACACTAATGTGCTGGTGCGCTTTCTGCAGGACTGCGTCTCTGTCTATAGATGTGTCTTGCTTCTGTGCAATGGCAGCTATGCTCTCTGCCATGCAAGCAAGCGGAGGGAGATTGAGCCGGAGGGAGGTCCTATAACAGCAGCATGCACAAGTCAGATCTTAGAAATGCATGCAGGGCTTTGTGATTTTATTTTGATGGCTTCCAGAGTCAGAGTCCATACTAGCTCAGGCACTGCTCAGCGACTCTGCGCTCTCCAAGTACGAACAAATCGCGTGCAAGGAGCTCGAGAGGGTGATGAAGAAGCAGGAGCTCGCAGATGCCTTGCTGCAGTTTCATGAGAAGGCGCAACTTGAAGGCCGCGGTTGCTTGCTGGATGGGCCCTCCTCCACCTCCAAAGTGTTGTGGCAGGGTGTGCGCCTTTTTGGCAACTTCAATGTCTGCTGGGATATGCTGCTGGGCCTGGAGATGATTTGGACAGGCTGGATCACGGCTTTCTGTGGCATTGCAATGGAGAATCCAAGTTCCCCGAGTCCCCGAAAAATGCAAGTGCCGCCTTCACTGTGCAGAAGCAGCGTGGCGTCGAGCTGATTAGCTTCATCGGCTACATGTATACATATATGCGCAGGGATACATATATGCCCTAGCCGATGAAGCTGATCAGCTCGACGCCATGCTGCTTCTGCACAGTGAAGGCGGCACTTGCATTTTTCAGGGACTCGGGAAACTTGGATTCTCCATTGCAATGCCACAGAAAGCCGTGATCCAGCCTGTCCAAATCATCTCCAGGCCCAGCAGCATATCCCAGCAGACATTGAAGTTGCCAAAAAGGCGCACACCCTGCCACAACACTTTGGAGGTGGAGGAGGGCCCATCCAGCAAGCAACCGCGGCCTTCAAGTTGCGCCTTCTCATGAAACTGCAGCAAGGCATCTGCGAGCTCCTGCTTCTTCATCACCCTCTCGAGCTCCTTGCGCGCGATTTGTTCGTACTTGGAGAGCGCAGAGTCGCTGATGTCCATTTTTGCACACGTGGCTTCGTACTCCAGGCCGTGCCTGGGGGCACTGAAGTCCACCTCCAGATCTGGCTTCCCGATCTCCAGCCACTCTGTGAAGGCATATCGGATTCTGGAGACAGGACCAAGAGAGGAAAGTATAGTGATCAGGGAGTCTTGCAAGACTTGTCTTTTGCATCTAGGCTAAGTCATTGCTCCAGTTGCTTTGTGTCATGCATGTGTTGAAATGTGTAGCCAACATGTACATATATTTTGGAGCCACCTCAAATACTGAAGAGTGTTGGAGTGAAAATGCTGGCTCGATGGAGTGTAAGATGTCTTTCCTGGAAAGCAAGGATGGGCAGATGAGGCTCAGTGGCGATGTCTGCGGGCTGAAGGCCGGCGTGATCTCTGGCACGAAAAATCTCCTTGAGATAGATATACTTCTGTTACATTGACTATTGCTGCTCGATTGCAAATGCGAATGATCACTTCTGGTCAATGAGCACGGGATGAAGGCATCTCAGTCTCAAGTCACTTGCTTTGACGGCGCCAAGTGGTCACCATCGATACTAGCACTCGCAGACAAATAAAGTGATCGTCTGCGCTGCGCAAGTTCGCCCGCACGACGTCCTGGAACGCTTTAGGTCTCCGAAACCTTGGAAGTGTGGATAATTAATCCCCTGGCCTTGGATGTACAATTTATCAATTCCCCAGCGCGAGCTCTTTCTCCTTCCCGGTGCTCTGTCAAATGCAGCGCATTTGCCGCGCTGAATTGCAGAGGCACCATGTAGGGACTACATTGTAGCACCTATTTGCGATGCTCCATAATCCTGAGCAAGAAAGTGAGTGAAGAGGACTTCAGGGTCCTCGTCAGAGCCCTGAAAACAACCCTTAGAATCTTCATAATACACAGTGCTGCCAAATCCGCTCATCAATGGCTCATCAAGATGATCATTCGTCCGTGGTTTTAAAGGCTCCGGTGTGTTTGATGGACGGGTGGAAGCTGCAATGCATGCTCTCTTGTAGAAGGCTGGTGTTGTGGAGCTATACATAACCGGCAAAGAGAGTGACTTGCACACCATAACCTCCCCTACTTGCTGAGTGCCATTTCTGCAATGTAGAAGCACAAGCAGATTAAGGCAACCGCATTTGAGGGTCATTTGGTTATCGTAGAGTGCTAGCACCAGTGCATACGGTCAACTGCTACTAGCTACAGTAGTATGTGCAACAGGGCTCTGGGTGTTTGACAGTATATGATCAAAACACATCATGGCTTAGTCAGCTACCACTTTTACCAGGCTCATCCCAGTGTTTGGCACGCAATAGCACTGCGCATGCATAAAGTCTGTCACCCTCTTGCACAGTTCTGCCCCCGCGTCTGCACTCTCTATGTGAGTGAGAAGGGCCAAGCCATGCCTCAATGTCCGACAACATTCATTCATCACTCTTCAATGTTCTGCAGCCGCCCTTGCCATTTTGGCGCGCAAGCAAGCACTTCCATTCCGCTGTCACTTGCAGTCACGCCATTGCAATCCGGAGAAATAAGCACGAAAGAAGGTGTCAGGCATCGGGCCGCAGCCGCTTCGCAGCCGGCGCATCAAATTCCGATCCCATCAGATCCAACCCCACTGACACACCCCCACTCTGGGCGGCTCCACCAACGCCGTCTGACGGCTGTGCCGTTAGCGGGGCGCCAGCTGACAGCGCCCCAAACATCCGTGCCCCCCATGCACCTGGACCTCCCATTGGCACCGCCAGAGCAGGGCTCTGCACCAAAACCCCTGCTGCATCTCCGGCCACCTGTCGATCAGCAAGCACGCCGTTCGAGGCCGGCTGTGCAGCACCGGGCCGGTCTCCCTGTGCTTCTCCTGCCGTCGCATGTGGCAGGGGAATATGATCATCAGTAGGGTCGGCAGGGGTGGGCGCGCCGCGCGAGGCCGCACCAAATTTGGCGTCGGCCTCGGCCACGTCAGCTTCCTGGCGGCTGCGCTTGCGCGTCAGCGGCGTCCCTGGCCGCACCCGTGCATCAGTCTCCCGTGCTCTTTCCTCCTCGCTGCCCTGCGCATTGTTCTCTGGCGCCTGCAAAGCATCATTGCCGCCGATGTGTGCTGCCTGCATCGGCTGCGCAGCGGGCTCTCTGCCCATCTCTGGTGCTGAAAGCGGCAGCCTCGACCCTGCGCAACGACAGTCAGACCTAAAGGAGCATTCATTGGACACCGCAGCCCCTTCCTTCCTCCAATGATGCCCTGCTTTTGGTGTTCAGAGTTTTCGAGTTTCACTGCTCCAAGTGCTGCAGTGACGGGACAAAGCACAAGAAAACATGCCTGCGGTAGAGGCACTTCTTCTCGTGGTGAAATCAGAAGCGAGTGATCTAGGAGGATAAACGATGTCTGCGGATCATGAAAATTGTCATCTGGAAATCGGATCTGCTTGAATCATTCGCCGCATGCAAACTGCAAAGACGAAAGACCTTCATAGTGAGCAGGCTGTCCCACCCTCGGCAGCTGCGCGGGTGGCCGGCCCAGAGCCCTTCCCCGCCGGCGAGGAGCGCCTTGTAGCGCGCGCCAGCTCATCATACGCGGCCGCTGCATCTGCCGCTGTCACGACCGCACTGCCCGCCCGCTGTGGCCCGCGATACAGCTTGTACGCCCTACAATAGACACAAAAGAACATATATGGTAATGAGAACTCCCATTGTAGAAAGCATGGATGGATCACATGAGACATTGAGCTGCAGTCTTGCATCCTTCATTCTTTGGCAGCTGCAGCGGCGCGAGAGTTGCTGAAGGACCCATCTAAATGCCCAACAGGGCCCAAGCTGCGCGTTACGTTCCTGGCTTGGTAATGATCTAGCCAACTTCTGTTTTGCGAATGAATTATAAGCATGAAGAAGACAGGACAGTGATTGAGAGAGCGGCTGCACCTGACTAGAAGCTCGTCCAGGCGGCACAAGCTGCCCACTCCGGGCAGCCCACTGCTGCCCGCTGCGGGCAGGCGGGCCACACCAGACTTGTAGAGGTAGTGTGCGTGCCGCAGCAGCTCCAAAGATGCCTGCTGCACGGCTGCATCCGTATGCATCGGCGCATGTCCCGCCGCTGCAGCCGCCTGCGAGTTTCCAACAACTCAATAACACAGTAAAATTGGGGTAAATTGGATATAAGGTCAGGTTTCAAATTTGATTTGTTTCAACAGGCAAGCGGCCAAGCCCTCAGGGTCGCCAAAAATAGATCAGCCTTTCTACTAGAGGCAGTAATGAAAAATTCGATGTTCTGTTTTGGCTATCCAGAAGACAGTTCCCGCTTTGCCTGGAGATAACAAGCAATCTTGCCCTCTTGCATGCACAGAAGATGACATGCATGGGATCGTTGCAGCACAAACCACAGGAATAAATCTGCTTTTGGTTGGCAAGGAACTCTCCAGGACAAGGTGCAATTTATCAAGACGTGCATTTACCTGGGGAGGCGGTGTGGCAGCTTCCTGGAGGCTGTGCTCCATGGCAGCACCTGGCAGGGTCTTGGCTGGCGTTGTCACTTGAGGCTGCCACCCTGCCACTTGCACCGGCGCCGGCGCTGCCCAAAAGGGCGCCCTCGGGCTGCCCGGGCCAGGCAGAGCATTCCACGCCTGAACTGGCGGCTGTCCAGAGGTCACCACATTTGGTGGCCAGCTGAACGCTGCCTGACTTGGTGCCTGGCCAGACGAGACCTGCCCGTTCATCGCCTGATTTGGCAGTAGGCTGACGGCTGCCTGGTATGGCGGCTGCGCAGAGAACGTCTGATTTGGCTGGAGGCTGTCTGAAGCCTGACTAGGCATGGCGCCAGCCTGGCGGCGGTCCAGATCAGGTAGCGCTGCTGCGAGCGCTGCGGCCGCTGCCGAGGCGACGCGGGCGGCAAGAGCCTGCACCTTCTGCGCACAACCATATGACCTTCAGAGATCTCAAAGCATGATGACACTCAACAGTCTGCTAGAAACTGTCAGTGCAGACCCTGTCTCGGCCCTGCCCTCAGCACGAAATGGCCGAGACCTGCAAGACCACAAATGCATGAACCAACATTAAAAAAACCATCACCAGCACCAAAGAAGCACGTTCCATCAGGGGCGCATGAGTACACAAAGAGTAGCAGCAATGGCAAAAACAAACCTCGTTGGCAGTGCGCAGGACTTTGCAGCGTTTGCGCACGGCTGCCAGCCGCGCCTGCAGCTCGTCCATGTTGCCCCTGCGGGCCAGCTCATCGATGTACCCAAACGCGCCGCGCGCAAGGGCCGCCTCAGTGATCCACCCCACCAACGGCGAGTCAACCTGCGCAGCATGCCCAGAAACAATAATGATATTTTTGACCATCTGCAAACGTCACCTTGAAACAGAAGGTGCACCTGAAAAGCCAGACCAAGCCCGATCAAGACCTACTTCTCTGGTCCATACTTTCCTCAGCTTGCTGCCATTGCCGGAGAATTGTGATCCAGCGTCCTGAAAGTATGCAAGGGACGCCTGTGAAGCTCTATCAGGAAGAGTGTATAGTTGGAGCAAACAAAGAGGTGGGGTCTCACCGGCTGGACAGCCTCGAGTGCTGCAGTCCAGTGATTGGCACCGTGCTCATTCCCGCCCAGCACAAAGTGGTCCATGTACAGCCCGTAGGCCGCCTCCAGAACAGGCAACGCCTCATCACTGACCGCCAGCTGCTGAGCTGGCATGCTGTTGCCTGCCTGCTCCCCAATCGGAACTCCCAAGAAGGAGAGTGGCATTTGCCCATTGCCAAAGGGGGCAGAGGGGCCGGCTGCTGCGCCCGGCAGGAGCCCAGGGACCAGCCCAGGGATTTGTCTAGATTGTATAGTGCGCTCCCCTGGAGGGTTCTGGAATGCAGGGGGCGCGATCGTAGGGCAGTGCTGCCGCAGCTGGCTTGCCAGTGTTGTGATGCAGCGGCCCAGAGCAAGCCTGCAGGCAGAACAAATCTTCTCTTCAAAATTTAACATCACGCTTCCTGCCGTTTTGATGATCCGTCATCTGAGATTTGCTCTCGAAGAAGTTGCACACGACTTGCTGTCCTATCAGCCTTACAGAGATCCACAGAAACAACGCCAGAGGGCAGAACACATTGTGTCAGAGTGCCACCCTTCTGCACTGCGCTTTTTGTCTAGTCTTAGAATTATGATAAGGAGCAGTCTGATGTGTGCTCAGAAGCGCACCGAGCCAGGTCAGCCATCATGGAGGGGTTGGACCACTGCTGGGGCGAGGCCAGGAAGCTGTGCGCAGCTGCCAGCGTGGCGTGGTTGCCTGTTCTGGCCAGCAGGTCCAGGTACCTAATCAGGTACTTGCGCCGGCAGGCTGCAAACTTGCGGTGCGACTCGTCGAGCCCGTTGCCAGCCGTGCGCGGCGGCTGCCGGCCCCAGGATGACTCATCGTCAGTCAGCGCTGAGCTGGCACCCTCATCACTCTGCCTCTCCACCTCTCCACCAGCCGCCTTGGTTAGCTGCACGCATCAAGCACGAAACAAGATCTCACGTGCACAGAAAGACTTGAAAATGTGGAAAATGTTTGCTAGTAGTATATTTTAGAAATGGCCCATGATCAGGACTACTGAGGGGAGGAGCACAATCTGACAAGGTTGTGTCACGCAGTTGGATCTACCTGCCTGCACCGCTCTCTGCTGGTGCATGCATGCTCTCAGAACCCGTTCAATATGTACCAAGGATACGGATCTCCAAGATGTGGAGCTCACGTGAAATATACACAAGTAAGATAGACTGGGCGTTGCAGAGCAGAGAGTCCGCACACCCTGTCGCCAATCTCCCACATGCTGATGCAGAAGTTGCGCTTGGGGGTGGTGAAGAGGTGGCGCAGCTCCTCGGCGGCTTCCCGGAAGCTGCCGCGCGCCTGCAGGGATCGCGCGAGTGCGTGGTGCGCCTTGTGAAACCCCTTGTCCTTCTCCAGGCACCATCGCAGCGCCGTCTCGCAGTCCGCCACCAGCAGATCCACCAGCTCCTGCAAATGCATTCATAATATTACTAATATTGTAAGAACAGTCTTTTCCTGCCAGGGGCGAGGTGCGTCTGCAGACAAGCTGCGGGTGAAGGCTGCCACGTGTCCTACCCCTTGCTGGACTCGCCAGATCCAAGCAAGACAAATGTGACAATATCATTCCTCCCTACTGAAGACTGTTGGTCTGCTCTTGAGAATACGGGCAGACTGATGGCCACACCAAAGGGCCTGATTGAAGCACTTTCAAAGGAACATGCATGACACCAAAGAGCTCTGTGAAAAGCTCACCCCAACAGAAGGTGCGCCCTGGCCAGCAGTGATTTGATGCATCAGCGCAGCTGCCTTCTGTTGCTTCTCCTCATCAAAGCAGTACCTGAGCAGGAGATAACATTACTTTCAAGTACATTTTGTGTTGCGCCCAGGCTCGCAGACCAGTACTTTCTTTCGCAAGGGCGCCTGTACGTTTGCATCAATTATACAGTGCATTATCCTGAGGCCGGAAGTCGCAGAACAATATCGGCCTGCTGCCCACTTCTCAAGATGCACCACACACACGGCACTGCATCTTACCTTCCTGACTCAACATGATTGGAATCCTGAAATTCAGTATTGCAAGAACAGCTGGCGACAACAAAAGGCGCTCAACCTGCACTTACCCTGTGAGAATACCCTGTGACCTCTGGCTATGGCCCGCCCCTTCAACCGAGTATTACTACTTCTGAACAGTGCACAAGCAGCAAACCAGCGCACCTGGAGACCAGAGCAAGGGGCGGTCTCTGGGTGGTGCAGCTATTTGAGGCGGGCAGCATGCAGCCAAACAAATGTTCAATCGCGCCACCGGCATGGACAAACTCCAGCAGGCCAGCGCACCTGGCGATCAGGGCGAGGGCGGCGGGTTCCAGAAACTGCGGCTGCTGCAGGATCTTGAGGCGGGTGGTGTGCAGGCGGTACAGGGGCTCCACCAGGCCGCCAGCATGGACTGATGCCAGCGAGCATGCGCGTGCCATGTCCGGCAGGTACTGCTCCGGAGGGAACGCTGCATACAGATTCTGGATGTTCATGTAATGCCGAGGGCTAACCTTGTGACACAGGCAGCTTGGGCCACATGCACGGCATCATTTGCTGTGGCAAACAGGAATCAAAGTGCTGAGAAACCTTTTTGCTGCAGACACGTTGCATACGATATGGGTGTTTTTTTGAAACGAGTATGCTGGCTTGCCGCGCCCCAGGCATGGTAGGGTAGACTGCTTTCTGGGGCCGCCCAGAGTGGTTGAATGATGTTCCAAGGCAGGCATAATTGTTCGAGCAAGCGGGGCATGTGCGCTTAGATCAGTGCACACCGCATTTGGCGCGCATCTTGCCCAGGAACATGTGGTACATCCATTCGTCAGGCAGGCCCTCTATCGCGCGCTCGCACGCCTGAGCAGCCTGCGCCGCCAGCCGCTGCACAGCCGCCCTGTCCGGCACCTGCTTGGCAAAGAATGATTTAGAACAGCGAGATGGACACAGCCACGTGGTTCCTGAAGCGGGGCGGCCCCTGAGAAGGAGCAATCTGACGACAGCAATGCCATATGCGAGCAGCTGTGCATTGCAAGCAAGCTTTATTTTCTCTGCGGAGGAAACAACCTTCTGAAGACCTCCACGAAAGATCTCTGGGTGTCAACTGTGATCAACGTGCATCACCAGAGTGTTAAAGATCTAATCAGGCACCAGAGCAGCTCAAGAGCTCCTTTTGCAACGCACGTACGCGCTGCCTTCACAGAGCAACAGGGACCATAGAGGGAACACTTTGCGTTTAGTTGTGTGTCCTGCAGCACAAGCTTCTTAGCATATACCAGTGAAGTGATTGTTTGCTGGATACGGGAAGAAGCCCCACCCGCGCCAGCTGGTCGTACAGGGGCGGTGCGTTCTGTAGGCGCTCGTGCAGCACCATGGCGATCTGCTCGTCCTGGAACACAACGTCCTCCGCCGGGCACAGCTGCCGAGCCACCAGCGTCGCCCGCGCAGCCCGCCTCTGCGCACAGCACATGCGCGGGATCACACCCCGTCCCTCATGTATTGAAAGGCGCCGCCAGAGGCCAGGCCAAGCTAAGGAGACCCAAAGAATGGACGCTGTTCCTCTCTCAAGGCATGGATTCTCGAATGGGTCCGCTTGGTGAAATGAAAAGCCTACGCCTGATCGGACCAATCATGAGGGACACAGCGACCAATACGTGTGCTGAGCGCAATGGGGGATTCATGCCCAGCCACACATCCATTTGCACTAGATGAGCCATCACCCCACAATGAAGCTATTCCACTGCCCAGGCAGGTGGCATGCTCATCAAGCAACAAAGGCAAGGCATTATGGAAAGATGCGATTGAAAGGGTCTTGCCTGATACAATTGAAAGCGCTCACGGAGGTCGGCATTTGTGTCTGCGTGCCACTCCTCCACTGGAAGCTCTTCGGCAGCCATCTTGAGGATCCCCTCCGAGGCCTCCCGGTATATCACTGCATTGACGCCATGTATACACGTATTCAATGCGCCTCATCACGTGGCAACTGAATCAATCGTATCGGAGCAACATCTCACTCCAGCTCACACTTCTCCCACATGCATCACAGCTTTGAAGCACATTTACAACGCTTGCAGTATTCATCAAGGCCAAGAAACTCTTGATCATGCCACGACGGAGAGTCTTGACCCCAGGACAAAAAGAACCAAGGAGAACTGTGCATGCAATGAAAGGGGCAGAGAGCAGGAATTCTGAGATAGATACCTGCGATGCGGTCCCATGCAAAGTAGCGCAGGGGGTTGTAGCGCAGGTCGAAGCAGGCCAGCTCGATGTAATTCTCCACTGCCGCGGCACCGGCCGGCAAAAGGGCGAAGTCCTCCTTGAGCAGGACGTCCAGATCTGGCTGCAGGCGCAGCAGCAGGTGGTGCAGGATCGCGTGCACGCCCGCATGCTCGTCGGCCGCCACCTGTCACATGCATGCATGCAGCCCGTCAGACTGCCTGCTGGAAACTAGCGCCTCTGTCTCATGACGGATATCCCTGATGAGCGCGGTGAATGTCTAGCTCAAATCATGCATGCTTGCCAAGCAAAATGAGCCATGAACATAAAGGGGCGCGGCAAGAGGTTGTGACCGGTGCGATCTTGCACACATGATAGTTGCAGGGGTCTCCAAACACAGGCTTTTGAGAAGGTATGTGGGCGACTCAATAAGAAGATACGAGGAACATTGCCAAAGCACAACCAACTCAATGACTTTGCGGCCATGCACTTTTGCAAGCATTCCCAGTGCGTGAACACGCACCGCTTGCTGCAGCTCGGGCGGCGGTGCAAGCAGCTTTTGGGCGGCAGTCGGCCGGGGTTCCTGCAGCAGGTACTGCTCGCCCAAGTCGTCCAGCAGGGCATCTGGCCTCCATGCGTCCAATACAGCCTGCAGCGGAGCCTTGAAATGCTTCTGCATCGCCTGCAGCACCCCTGCGATCCATACAGTCCCCTTGCCTCAGTGAGTCTGTCCTGTGGGTGGGAATTCTGCAACTCTGCGTTGGCACTTTGGCCTGTTCATTTGGAGCGCCTCTATAACTGGCATGCTTGATGTGAGCTTGGCAAGCCAGCTGCAAAGCCTGCCATGCATGGCATACGCGGACTATCTGCATTGAAAAGCGGAGATCCTTCTAAAGGTGTCCATGATGAGAGGCAGCGAGCTGGCGTGAGGAAGCTGACAGGACGCTTCCTGATGTCAGCTGCACAAGGGCTGCAAAAGGCAACCCTCGCTTGCGTGTGTGAGAGAAATTCATGCGATTATATTTCTGACCGACATGTCGGAACACATCCTTGCCACGAAAGTGAGGCTGTGCACCCTGCAGCCGGCCGAGCGCCTTCTTGTCTTGCGCGATGCCCTCTGCGTACGGGCGGATGTAGCGCCAGGCATCCAGACACTCCTCCGGCGTCCGCATTGCCACCCGCGCCACAACTTGGTCCTGATAGCATGCCACATGAACACACCCTCTCACCAATCCCAAGTATCACAAAAACAAGCAACGCCTGCGCCTCTGTGGTGCTGGAAAAGCAGAAAGTGTACAGGTGAATCACCCCAAAACTGACACTGGTTCTGCACGAGCTTCTCTGCCTGGTTCTATGCAACAGAGATCGACGCCCCCGAGTGACACCAGGGCAGGTGCCAAAGGGTGATAATTATTTCTCTATGAGTAAGATGTTGACAGCGGTGAATGGTGATAAGGCTGAGGCAGCAGCAGCAAGGAACATCATGATGCCGTGCACCCAGATGCCGCCCTGTCAATGTTCGGCCAGATTATGCCGTGGCAAACTAAGCCTCTAACAGACACCAACTGGACGAGATCTGGCTACTAGCATTATCAGGATCCCTGATTTAAACACTCCAACACCAATCATGGTGTGGGAAACTTTCACTCAGATCATGCACCCGCTCAAAACCGGATGCTTTGATTCAAATGGCCAGAAGCCAGCGATATCTGTGCAATGTCGCATGGAAAGCATGGTCGTGGGCAACGCATATTAGGATGACTCACCTCCATGCTGCCCCAGTCGGGGTCTCTGTGAGGCAGCTCGACACCGTAGAGCACATGCAGGCATTGTGCCAGAGCGCCCTCCACCCGCGCGTCCAGCGTCGCTGTTCCCTCCGCCTCCTCAGAATTGCCTTCCTGATCCATATGCCCTTCTGCACAGCCAGTCCATGCCTGATTGCTGAGAAATACAATGAAAGATGAGAATATGGAAATAATTTGACACGGGGACAAAGCACTCAAAGAACTGCTGGCCGAGCTTGCATGAAACGCAGAGCATATCAGCGGAGTGACTTGCTTGATGGGTGTGATGAGCATTCATACCAAGGTGGCCAGTGTCATGCTGATAGCCATAAAACGTAGGTGTTTGAAAGCCCGTAGAGGCAATGTGAGAGGCCAGTAGGAAGGTAGAAGCTTGCACCAACCTGCAGGGACCTCCTTGAGGGCTTGCAGCAAAGCGCCGAGCCGCGTAAGGCATGCCTTCACCCAGGCGCCATGCTGCTGAGTCAGCGCCCGCCTGGCGGCAAGGATCTCACTGGCTGCGCGCATCAGCGCCTCCTCAGCGCTGATGTCAGCGCGGCTGAGCTGGCGCCGCGCTAACATGCGCAGTGTGCCCAGCGCGCACAGCGCTGACACCGCCGCCAGCAGCGCTGCCTGCCTGCCAGCGTCCTGCGCGCAAGATGCACACCTCAAGACCGCAATCATGTTTTGCAGCTGAGTGCATTGCTGAAGATTCGAAAACCTCAATAATCTTTTTCACAGTCATTACATATTACCATCTGCTTTTCCTAGCTGTTGGGTAAAGTGGGATGTGTGGTAGGCAACCCTCGGGGTGTCCTGATGAGCGGTCAGCGTTTTGAATGCAGGCAGACATCTTCCATACTTACTGGACTGCATGCAGGGGCTTTAGACTCATCAGGAATCATCAAGAGGCACCTAGCAGGCGCCCTACTCCAACAGCGCCTCAAAAGGTCCTGTATCTAGCATGCATGCATGTATACATGCATCAATCAACCACTCCACAATGAGGTGGCTATAGCCATCATATTTACCTTGCCACTGAGGCTGCGGGCGGCCGCGCCGCGCGCCGGTGCCTGGCACAGGGACCAGTAGTACCTCTCTACCAGCACAGCCACCCGCCACTGCACTTGAGGCAGCTCCTGTGACGTCAGCGCCTCCAGATGCGGCGCAAGGGCCTGCAGCCCAGCTTCACTACGCGCATGCGTGCTGACAAACTCGGCCAACTCCATCAGGGCCTGCAGCACACAGTGACTGACCTTAGAAGATCAGACGTTATGGTCCTCGAGAGCTGTGCTCTGTGGCAGGCCTCTTGAGCAACTGGGTGCTCACATAGAGGTTAAGGCAGAACGCATATTCCTGCAGCGGCTGCAAGCTACAAGACTGGGGATCATATATCGGGTACAAGAAGCAGCCACAAAGCAAGGCCAAAAGAGCACAAGCAGTCCCTGTTGTGTCTTCCTGGCTGCATCCATGTGTACATAATCGTTCTCCAATCTAGTGGCTCACAAAAGATCTGGTGATAGGATCTGTGATCCATGCGCGCCTGGGTCAACAAGATCTTGACGGGTTTCCCGGCATCCTTGACAGCCGTAGGCGGGGGGCCGGCGGCGGACGCCGTGTGCGCTGACCCATCCGCTAGGTCAGCAGACAGCGCCGGCAGCAGGTGAGTCAGCGCGACTAAGCGGCAGCGCAGCTCCAACGGCGCATCTTCCACGCTCGTCGCTGCGTCCTGCAGCCCACAGAAATTGCATTGCACCAGAATCACGACATAGCTGGCGAGAAAAAGCAGCGCCCCATGCTGCCATGCACAAGCACTGCTTCACCGGCTGCATTTAGGAAGATGGCGAGGTGTTGAGTTTGGAACCAGCAAGTTCATCTGTAGAGATCCATGTGGTCAGCATGGGTCTACCAGTTTCTCTCACCAGATGCAGCTATCAAGAACAAATTGGTAGGGATCCATGGCCTCATCCATAAGCATGGATGAGTAGACACAAAGTGCAGGCTCCCACGCAGGATCAATGATGGTTGTCAACATGATATTGAAGAAGAATGCAGTGAATCTCACCTGCAGCATCTGCAGAGCGTCCAGGAATGTCTTCCGGTCGCTGCGCAGTGCCCGGCTAGCCGCCACGTCATCGCCCAGCAGGGCCGGAGCCAGCTCAGCGATGACTGATTGCGGCCTCTCCTCTGACAAATTGCGCTTGCTTGACTCCAACACCTGAAACATGCATCACATCAGGGGCGATGGTTTCTTGCCAGATGTCGCTTGATCGGAGGGCACAATGAAGACGACATTTAAACATTTTATGCAGAGAGGAAACCCCAACACAACATCAGAATATACTCTCCCTCCTGCATCGACGTGAGATACATTCCTGAGCCATGTCGGGCTTCCTCCATGTGCAGATGCAAGTTGACAAGACGGCGTGCACACCTCAAAGAGCTGCAGTCCCTCCACTTTTGCAGCGGCAGCCGTGGCGCTGATCAGTCCGTCCTTCTCAAGGTTGACGCAGTGTATCTGTAAAGACTCCCGTTCTGAGCTGCCCTCTGATGCGCCAATGCCTGTATAAGCATGGTGTACCGCACTCAATGCGCTGTAAGAAGTGAGAGGAGTTTCAGACTTACTTGCCCAACGCCCGTCGTGGCTGGAGAATACAGCGGGTCTGGACAGAGAAAGCAATCAAGTGGCAGCTAAACAAAGCAAGCCAGGACACACCTTTACAGAGATACCGGCAGGCAGAGTAGTGTCCAGCAGCTGCAGCAAAATCCCTGCAGTGACATCAGATTAATAATGATACTACACGAAATCCAGTCCTGAAGGACTAGGTACGTCGAGCAACACCTGGATTATTGCTATCCAGTCTTATCGATTCTTGCGCTTCCTCCACCAGTCATATGCACGTCCGATAGCATTAAGGTCTTCTCTCACTCTCACTCTCATGGCATCACATGCAGCTATACCAAGCTTGGACACATCTGCACACTTTGCAGCCTGGTACAGAACACTCCTCAGCAAGTAAAGGAACAAAAAGCACGAAGGCGCAACCAAGAATGGAAGATGTTTTGGGCACCTGCGCAGCTCTGCGAGCCTGCCTAAGGCCCACTGATGCCTTGCGAACTGAGGCCGCTGCAGCGCGGTGGCATCTCCATTAGCTGAGCTTCTATCACCTGCGCACAGAGATACCATCTGTTGCAGAAGCACGAGAGTGACTGACTTTGCAAATTGCACCTGCATCTGGTGAAGAGCTCACCCTTTCTTTGATCAACCTATAATACCTCCTTGAGGCCGATGGGGGGCTTAGAATGGATCAAAGCAGACGTCCATGTAGCAGATATAGCACAGGCCTCACCTGCGGGGCTCTGCAGCATATCCATGAGGAATGCTCCGAGGAAACTTTCGCAGGCGCGGATGTGCGCCGCAGCCACCGCCTCCTGAGCCGCCCTGTTGCGCTTGGAGGCCGGCCCCTTGGCGGACACTGCAACAGACGCCGTTGGCTGCGCGCCCTCCTGCAAATTAGAACCTTTCAAATTCACTGAAGCTTGCACAACCTCATAATCCTCAGGTAACCTGCTTGATGAACAAGCCATGTACAGTTGTATGCATACATGTGAGCGGGATAACACATGTTCCCAACGCAGGTGCAGCTTGCTCTGCAGGTGCATCCCTCTGGACCCACTGGAAAACTGACTTTTAAACCTTTGTTCTTAATGTTTTAGGTAATATATCTGAAGCCATTGTGTGAGCGCACCTGTGCTTGAGACCTGTCGAGTGCCTGCAGACGGCGGCACTCTCCTCTCGCCTGACTCGCTGCCTCTGACTGACTCTTAAACCTTTGTTCTTATGTCAATTGTCTGTGTTAGCCTACAGGGGCTCAATACCTGGGCTGCAGTGGCATCGGCCGGTGGGACGACGGCGGCCGACGGGCCGAAAAGCGCGGCGCGGTCGAGGTGCAGCTCGGCCAATAACAGCGCGACAGCTGGCGTCGGCCGCCAGCCGCTGCCAAGTGCGGCTGCCAGCTCCATCAGTTTTGGCAGCGCATCTGGTGGGATGCGCCTGCACAAGGATCAAACAGGATTGCTGTGAACCCTTATATCAAGGAATCCCTGGGAGCTGTTGTCGTGTTGCATGCGTCAGCTTCATAAAGAGGGAGCTCACAACGCAGCATCCTAGATGCAGCACTTGACTGCCCTGGCCCAGCGAAGGGCGCAGCAGGGAGGGACAGCACAACACAGGTAATGCAGCTGCACAAGATACTTTCTTGGTAAATTGGAGAAACCGCTCGCACCTGCTTGGGTCTGATGCGAGGTCCTGGACGGCAGCGGTGCCGAGGCTGTGCAGGGACTCCTTCGGCGGACGCGCCAGCAGGAACGCCCTCACGTCTCGCTCCTCCTCCCGGCTCCGTGTGGCGGCATTGCCTCCCGCCGCCGGCTGTTGCGGCGCAGCTGCCGGCCCGGCACTGCCGGGCGTCTGGCCACCCGAGCCGGCCGGCCTTGAAGCGGCTGCCATGTCAGGCTGTGGTTGTTCTGGCAGGAAGGGAAAAAGCATTGCAATGATGTTTACTGCCTCTGAGCCCCCATTGCCCTCGTCATCTGTGCCTCCCCGCCCCTCCCTGGAACAATAACACAGCGTCATGTACTGCTTTCTCCATGAAGTAGAGAAGATAGATAAACGCCACAAATGGGTGCAAGTATGTCTGTTTATGACCAGACAGGCTATTCCAACAAAGTCAGCGTAAAAGCTAATGCCGGCAGGTGTTCACCCTGCAAAATCAAGACAGAGGCAGACTTAGTACAGGCATGTGGGGGTTGATGAAGCACCTGCGTGCCTCCAGCCGTCTGGATGCTCTGCTTGGCAAATGCGCATCCTTTTTGGGCGTCTTTCCGGTCTCCTCTGCCTTATCTCCCTTCTCACCGTTTGCACCTCCCCGGTCCACCTCTGCAGCTCCCTCCGCGCTGGATCCACGTCCCTTCTCTTGTGCTGTGCCACCTGTCTTCTGTGCGCCCCCTGAGTTCCCTCCTGTTGCCTGGGTAGGCTCTGACTGCCCCTGCGCTGAGTCATCCTGAGAAGGCGGCTGATCCACCGATTCCGGGATGCATTTCCGAACCATTTTGGGGTCACGGCGGCCGCGCCTTGTGGGCGGTATAGGCGGAAGCTTCTCGGCCTGATCATGCGCTGCAGCAGTCCGAACTGGCTCTGCATCAATCCCTCCCCCTGGTGCGCCCGCTATACCAACCCCCGGCAACTTGACTTCTGGCAGGCGCTCTCCAACTGTCTCCTCTGCTGCGCTGGTTGCATCCATCTCCTCTGCAGGCAGCTGCAGTGTGACTGACTCCCCGGCGCTGAGCTGCGCTGCGTTCTCTGAACCTCTGTTGGGGCCTTTGATGAGGTCTGTGAGTGTCTGCAGCAGGGCAGCCCATGTGGTATTCTGTAGTGTGACCTGGCGATGGCCCTTTGGATGGCCATTTGGATGCCTAAGCTGCTCCAATTGCAGCCTCTGCCTGAAACGCGGCTGCAGCACAGCTTTTGCATCTGCCTCACCGCTGTCATCTGGGCCTGTGTTGCAAAAGGAAGTCTGTCATATCTAAGAGATACTGTAAGTTATCAATGGTCCAATATTGAATCGTCAATTACATCAGTTGCCTGATGTTTGACATAATCGGTGCGCACCAGAGCTTCAGCACTCACATGGCATGCCACATCACATCACATGCCAGTGCATGGCAATTTCTGCACATGCTCACCTGCTGCAGAAGGATGCTCCAGGATTGTAGACAACTTCCGAGCGCGAGGGTGACCTGGATCCCTTCACGGCAAAGCAAACAGCAACAATCTTTTCATATCAGCTCTTGCTCAGCCCCTTAGATTGTCTGCATACACACGTTGACTTTTGCAGGAGCAAGCTTGCAATAAGCAAAAAAAGAACCTGTAGCAATGAGCCACGTGGCTCAAAAGCAAGGCAGCTGAGGTTTGTGAGAGGAGATGCAGCAGCTGCACCTGTGCAGGATGCGCTTGATGAGTGGCGAAGCTGCATGCCAGTCGCCCAGCTGCAGCACAACTTCCACCAGCTTCTCCAGCATCAGCGCATGTCTAGGATGGCGTGCTAGGCCGTGCTCAAACACATTCCGCGCCACTCCCCACAGCCCGCACTCCGCAGCCTGCAAAAGTATTACTAACTGAATCATGCAATTGTACGCATCAAGGTCAGAAAGTGGCTGGTCTTGAACATTCACCAAGTGCTTCTGCCTCTCCGCTGCCACAGACAGAACCTTCTACCAGCGCTGTGCTGCTCTCATGGAGTCGCTGACGGCTCCCATGGTAGCAGCAAGCCCGGAAGAAGAGCTTATAGCTTACATGCTACGAGCAGGCACTTGACAAAGTTCCAGGGAATGCCCGGGTCCAAGCGCATGAATAGACAGTGATGCAGTGGCAGCATATCAACCACTGCAAGAAGACTGGTGTCAACTTTGAATGCCAGCTCTTGATTGCTTCAACTCCAACACTCCTGAAAGGCATTGCGCAATAGAAAAGAAGGCATGCAGGGAGTGCACGCTCACCAGAGTTCCCATGCGGTTCCACACCACAGCATCCCCGTCGTCCAGCAGCAGGGCCTGCCCGTAGAGCTGCAAGGCGCGCATGGCGCTCTCATCTGACTCAGCCAGCAGCGCAGCCAAGTTCTTAAAGATCACATGCTTAAGCTGCTTGGCAGATGCCATGGACAGACCGGCGCCTTCGTTGCTCTCTGCCAGCAGCGGCTCCACAAGAAGTGCTTCAAAAGCATCCTGAGGAGTCACAAAAGTGCCAAATGTGTCAATATGAGGCCTGAGTTCTGCTGAACTGTTGCAGGATGCTCCTCTAAACTGTAAAAATTGTCTCCACACGTTTCACAAAAGTAAGCTGCGAATTGAGACCTTACTTACTTTTTGGCAGATATCAGTGTATTTGACAGTGAAAGGAGGCTGTTAGACTGCGACAGGGTTACTTGATGGGGCTCCAGCTGTGAGTCAGCAAGATAAGGAAAACGCTACGAACCTGTGCTTCTGTCGTCCTCTCATCCTGTACGAGCTGCAGTGCTCGCATATATGAGTCTGCCACGCGTGCTTCTTGCGCCTCCAAGGTCTCCCCATTTTGTTCCTCTCCATCAGTATCGGGCGCGGCATTGATGGCAGCAAAAGCCAGCCGCACCATAGGTGCGCTGGCTCACGGTCGCACAAAAGCTATCCTTTCGAAGTCAAAGTTCCTCAATGCTTGTGAACCAGAAAAATAGATATCATCGAAGTGCTTTGGCGGTCTATGTTGCAAGAAGCTCTGCCGAGAACGTTGACAAGTCCCTTGCCAAAGCCACGGATAATCATGCGTCATGTTTGATAGAAAGATAAGTCATTTTAAGAGAATGTTCAGAGCTTGCACAATGCAAAATAATGCCGATGGAGTGAAAGTGATCGACTGCTATCTTGTTGCTGTAAAGCTCATCTTAGTGCCGCTCAAGGCCTCAGCCGGACAGTCTCATACGTGTCATGTAATTTGAGAAGGGAACTGTTTGGTCATTCTGCGTGACCCGAAAATTTTTAGGAACTTGGCACGTGAGGTCACCCTCTGCACGTGCCTACATTCTGCATTGAGTAGCTCTTGCTTTTGCTCTATCGTTAATCCAGTTCGATCGAGTGTGTTTTAACATTCTTTCTGGACATCTTCACACATCTGGAGGCCGAATCTGCAAGTTTCATACTGCGGGGCCTTGCCTGCACGATTAGTGTTTGAAGCATCACTTTCATAGACAGAATCTGGAAGCCAAGATCTTAAATGTTGAGTGAGAGAAATCGGTTTGTTTCTTCTACAATGGATTGGGAAATGAGTGTGTGACATGCTATCAAAGCATGTATAAACGGGACTTTGCTGTGCTGATCTTGTCAGCTTTTGCGATTTATTTTACGATCCAGCATGAGGGCGCATTCTCCTACCGAAGAGCCTGGTATACTCTCGTACCAATAGACTTCTGGATATTACCACGCCTTGATGTTTGTGGATTACATGGACTTCAGGACCTTCGAACCTGCTTACAGATCACCAACGTGCTTAAAAGTCATGAAAAGTCTTGTGCTTACGAGAAAATGTGCTGATGTCACAGGTATCACCATCTCGAGCATGACCAGGCTCTGCTGGAGTCGACAGATGTGCTGCCACCCCCAGTGGCAGCAGACCTGAACGGCGATGGCCGAGTGGAGGTCATCACAGCGACACACGACGCCAAGCTACAGGTAGTCTCTTTGGCAAGTCTCTTTGTGCTGGTGTCAGCAGAACAGGTCCATGTGTCAGCACAACCAACTTTATCAGTCGAACCAGAGTATGCCTTGCTCTAACAAAGCAGTGTCGCCATGTTGCTTTTCAAACTCCATAGTGCCATCTGACACTTCCTTGGATCACGAAACTGGTGCTGGTGTTTCTGAAATTCACACTACCTGTTAAGTTCCAGCTCGTCACAAGTTCCCCATGGCCTGGTGCAGGTGCTGGGTCCTAGGAGGCCCGGCCATGCAGGGGAGGGCTTTGCGAAAGCCGCTCTCCTTGCTGAGGTGTCCCTTGCACCGGATGGTCCCAATGAGGCGCTGTCCATGCATCGTGCTGTCGCCCTGGCCGCAGGCTACCTGGACCCTAAGAGGGATGAGCTCGTGCGCGCTCTGCGAAAGCAGGCAAGTCCTTTGGTAGTCTGAAGTATGAACGGAGTGGTGGTTGTGCTGGACAGATGACCGTGCAGAGATTCTGGGATGTTGGGCCTGCCTGTAGACAGGCTCAGGCAGAATCGCACCCCATTATGAATTTATCAAGAGGTTGTGGTGGATTGGCTGTGTCGACATGGCATTTATGCAGGAAACCCATTGTTTGCATGCAAATTGGTAGAACATCTTGGCGAAGAAAGGAACTGCACTAGAAATGTTGCATGTGCCGTTGCCACCCATTTGCTGCTATGAAGATGTCTGTTGTGGTCTCTCTGCAGGTGCTGGTGGTTGTTACGGCCAATTGGGACGTGATATGCTTCGACCATAATCTGCGCCTGCAGTGGACAGCAAGAGTGAAGGTGCTGCAAAGCCCTTGGAGCCTTCATGCTCACTAGACTTGATCCAGCTCGTCACCTGAAAGCTTGTTGATTTGATATTAGCAAGCTTGACAGCTCCCTATAGCCTGCTGCCCATATATTCTCCCTGCCCTGGACTTGTTTTCTTGGTCCTGCTTATGCATGCCCGCCTGCAAGCAACAAAGTTCATGCACAATTCAATCAGAGATCGCCTGCTGCGGCCACGCAATTGTCTGGAAGTGCAGTGATGTGTGAGGGATGTAAGTATTGACTGCAAGAACATGGACATGGATTGCGCAGGAGGATGTGCCGCATGGGGCCCACATGGCAATTAAGGAGGTGGCAATACACATCTCTAATCACACTGCCAGAGTGGGGGACAGGGGGATTGTAGTGATTGGAGGCAGCGTAGACCTAGGGGACCTTGCACACCAGGGGGACGAAGGTGAGTCTGACCTTATTGATTCCCGGCCCTGCCTTGGCATGTCACAGCGTACATAGGCATTTCTTAGCAATGATCCGATAGAAGATCTGACAGAGTCTGGCACAGCACTGTTAATGTTGCTCTCTTGCGCAATAGGCTTCCACCTCATGTATGGCAGTAGATCCAGCAGAAGCATGACTCGAATCACTTTCATCTGGCCCCTACAAGATGCATCAGAAGGAAGGACGCCTGCCATAAGCAAGTGAATTGCCCGAATCCATGTGTCCCATGTGCAGGCAATGTGTCGGACGATGATGTGTTGGAGAGGGAATTAGCAGCGGAGCAATCTCAGGAGGCATTCCATGCCTCTGCAAATGCGGGCGAGAAGCTGCAGGACCTAGACAGGTGACCTGCCTTGGCCTTCTCTTTTATACTTTGTGGACATGCTATGACCAGCGTCTCTCCTTGCTGCATATGCATGGCCAGCTGTACACACCACACCCAATCCTGCAAGTACCCAGTCTTCTGTGGATCAGTCACAATGGATTGCCCTGACATGGGGCCTTGGATTTGTGTCATGGATCTTTGGTTTGTGCAGGGGAGAGAAACATCAGGGGGTGGACATATCGCGGCACTTTTCCTACTATGCATTTGATGGGGGCTTCGGCGCGCTGCGCTGGAAGCACGAGGCAAGTGCCTGCGCCTTGCAGAGCCATCCTTTCCCTGCACAACCATCACTGTTGTGGTGCATTTATGAGCAAGCTGCCTCTCATTGCACCTAAGCGCAACTCATCATCCTGTTCTTTCTGCATGGCTCTGAGGCCCCGGTCAGCGCGCACCCATTTTGCAGGCTATTGCCGTGCTGCACGTAGCTTCCTTACTTGCAAAAGTGCAACAGATAGCGACGCTTGTGGATGCTGTGCAAAATCTGACTTGCATGGTTCATCAAGGGCCGACGCATGTTTTTCCTTGCATCACAAGTCCGTAGCAATGCTCATGTCTGTTCTGCAAACTCCAGGGTGCAGACTTCCACCGAGACACGGAGAAGCTGAGCCAGCAGCTGTTGCCAGCGTTGGACTTCAGAATGGATGCGGCTGCGCTGGAGGCGCGCCACTTTGGCGAGGTGGCGTGCCGGGACTTCCGGGAATCTGTGCTTGCCGTTCTGCCCCACAGGTGCTGTTTGCACAAGAATTGTCGCTACTCTTGGTGTGAATCATTTTGCTGTGACACATTGTCAAAAGTGTTCCTGCTGAAACGCGCTGCCCCCATGCTGGAGCTCACTCGTGGGGATAAGTGGCTGCAGAGCAAAGGCTTGCCCGGGCTGCATTATCTTGCTCGTGGTTTTTTTAGTCGTCCAGGTGACGTGCACAACACTGTGTATGACTCCCAAGACATTTACTATGGCAGATCATGCGCTGCCTGCTCTGGCTCGCACGCGATGTGTGACAACCATTACAACAACGTCTAGATCTGGTTGCCTGCTTTGGCACAGTGGGTAATTACCTGGGTGTATAGCCGGGGCAGGAAGCACTTTTAGTTGAAGTGTAGGGATGGTGGCTTTAGGGAAGGGGCCTATATATTAACAGCTTCACGGGAGATGCAGTGGTGGTTTGACTTACGGCCGACGAAGATAAGTAGAAAGAGGATATTCAGTCTTGTTTTCTGCGGGCAGGTGGGCGCGGCGTTCGGACACGCGGCTGCAGCTGGCGCATTTCGTGCACCACCGGCCGCACGGGGGGGACCGTAAACGGCGGCTTGCCGACCGGGGGGACCCCTCAGGGGGACCCCCCAAGCCGCGGCGGCCGGGGCGGCAGGCCGACCGCGCCGGCGTGCACCACAGCAACCCAGTAGCCAAGGCCCTGGGGAAGGTGTGCCCAGTTTCTGCTACTTACTCGTCCTGATTCAAGTTGGATGCCTCTTAGCCTCAAGATCTTTCGGAAGGTACTGCACTACATCCACAATGCTTTGTATCATGTCCAGTGGAATTCACTCATTGAGAGCATTCCATACCTGCCTTCAAAAGATTTGAGCCTCTAGAATTTCGGATGAAAACCACTTTTGCCCCTTTTTCCAATCTCTTATTTTTTTTTGACTATCAATTAGGGCAATTATGGTGTTGAAGATTCCAAGTGTTGGGAGACGTCAGTGCGGTTTGCTTTGTTACAATGCCATGGCATGCTATGCACAGCATAGCGAAGGAGGGGAAGGGCCTCAGACGTCACCAGGGTGATTCAACTGAACATGATGGAGACCATGGACCTGATCATATAGGATGGGGCGATGCTTTACCATTTGTACCCAATCTTTGACTTGTCTGCAAGCCAGAATCCTACCTGCTCTGATGCGGAAGCGCATCAAGGGGGGTCCCGTTGGCGTGGCACAGACCTTCCCCATCTGGAGCCGAGAGGTTATTCAGAAGCTTGAAGTGGACTGTGGATGCTGGTGTGCAAGCTTTTTGGCATGCTGACGAAAGTGCTGGTCAATGGACATCGGCGTTGTGCGAGGCACTGAAAAATCACAATCCTGAAGAGCACATTAGGTTTGGTTGGATGCACTGGAGCGCCTCCACAGGTTGAGAATTTTGTGAGGCATCCAGCTCTGTTCCTCATGTTGTTCTTGTCCGATTCTGTCTCAAAAAATCGCAACATGTCTGACTCATTGTACAGATGGCGGAGCGGGCGGTTCTGGGCGGAGGCACCGGCGGCGCGGCGGCGGGCGCAGCGCAGCACAGCGTGCACAGCGTGGCACCCAATGTACTAGTGGCGCATCTGGAGGAGGGCATAGAGGCGGTTCACCTCTACAGCGGGCGCACTCTGTGCAAGCTGCACCTGCCCTCCCCGGGGCTGCACGCGGATCTCAACGGCGACGGCGTGCTCGACCACGTGCAGGTGGAATGATAATAAATATCTGATTTCTACTTCAGCCTGGAAAGCTGCAGGGTCTATGACCGCATGAGCTAATGGAGCAAGGGGTGCCCAACCATGTGCTACCATAAAGGTTCTCCTTTGAGATTCCAATGCTTGGCATCTCAGTGGCATGCCAGCTGGGGAGGTGCAGCATGTGCAAGCTGAGCAATGATCTGTGAAGCAAAACTTGTTGTAGGTGGACGTTACAGAGTGGAAATCGCGGCACAATAATTGTCGAGAATGGTGTTTGTGCAAGGCTGCCCTGCCAAGTCTTGCTGGTTCCTGCTGGCTTCAGTGAAGAGCTAGGCTGAGTCCTCTATTCCAATAGCCTTTCGCGAGCTTTTGTCTACACTTTTAGCTTCCAGGATATCACTCTGTCACTCACAAGCCTATGTTGTCCTGTTTCCTAATCCAGCAGTTGCATCTCATCGCAGGTAGCGGGCGGCCATGGCTCGCCGGACGGCGGCTCGCCGGGCCACCGGCACACGCCGGGCTGCTGGGCCGTTGCGAAGTCCGGCATCCCTCCCCGGGAGCCGCTGTTCAACGCGACGATATGCCGATTCCCGGGGCAGTGGGGCGCTGAGTCCTCTGCGCGCGCCTTCAGTTTCGGCACCGACGGCGGTGTCGTGCCTCTGGAGGTCAGTGCACACCGGGTTCTTTGCCGTGCTGCTGATGTTGTATGAAATATTACATAACACTCCAGCCACCAAGCAAGCTTCCCGTTCTTGGCTGGAGGCAAGCTGTCACTCGGGAAACAGGGCTGTCACACCGCCACAGTTTCTCAGCCCACGGGCATGCAGAAAGCTGTTGGTTAGGTGCCGGCGGCGCAGGCCTGCCCTTCGCTGTCTCAACCAAATCGTTTGACTATGGAGGAACCTTCTTGCAGGCTTTTTGCCTCCCATCCAGACAAGGGTGGCACCCTGGTGTGCTTTGCTGCTTGCGCGTTGCTCTAGCGGTTGTAATGTAATGTATCGCTGACGTTGCACAGGTGGCGCCGCCGGCTTTCCTGCCGGTTCCGGGGCCGCGGGGCCTGTACCAGCAGGGGCACGGTCTCGCGGCGTTCCTCAACAGCCGCGGTGAGGTCACCGCCTACAACGCGCACGGCGAGCGCCTCTGGCAGGTGACTACTGCTTAGTAATTGGGCTTGCTCATCAGGGGAACCTCCCCATGTCTGGGCCTGATCTGCAGCTGTGTAGTGTGCTGTTGAGAGTCATGAGGTTGGCTGCCTGGCAGCAGCAGAAGATGCTTTGTACTCCATGACAGGCGCGGTGTGAGCCATACAGCAGGTGGTAGACCTGCTGCTAGAGCATACCACACTAAAAAAGTGGCTGGATGTGTCGGTACATAGGCCTATTCTCCCATTTCTCAAACGCGCATATTCACAACACGTCCTACTTGCATTCTCTGCAGCCAGCAAAGCAGCAAAAAGGCTGGAATTGGCTCAAGAAGAGACTCTTTCTGCTCCTGATCAACAAGTCAACTAAACTCTGTCTTGATGCTGCGCAGCACGCGATGGGTCTGGCGTGGTCCAACAGAAGGCCGGGGGGCCTCGGTGGAGGCAACGCCGCGCGACGCGTGGCTCCCACATTAGAAGCTCTCCCGCTCCGTGCAGGGGCGATCCCTGCCGCAATTCTGGCTTCTGGATCGTGGTCTGCCGTTGTGCTGTCAGAGCACGGCAACCGCCTAGAGACCCTGCAGTTCCCGGTGCGCTCTTCCTGCTTCACACGTGTTCTGCAGATCGCTGCAGCAGCCTCTCTGTTGGGAGTTTGGCATTCTGGGCGGCAATTTGTGTGTATCACCCTCACTGCTAAGATGCCTCTTCACCGAGCTTGATGCGCTGTGCTGATGCTCCTGCCAATGTTCTTGGATCTTGGGTTAAGACTTTGTCTGGAATCATGGGTGGCGTGTGAGACTGCTGCTGTCCCTGTCTTCTGTTTTGTTGGACCCTGACCATACTGTCAGCACAGGCGCTAGCTCCCATACATCACTATTTTCATTATTATTACAGGCTTCCAGCCCTCAGGGCTAGGTGCATTGCAGCAACCTCTCAATGATTCCACCCCAGCCTTCCCTGTCTTGGCATTTTCTCCACGAATGAATGTCTCCCATGGAATCCAGGTCATCCCTCACGCAATCAAGCCAGGATTTGGCCGGCATGTTTTGCTGTACCAGATCCTTGTACAGTACCAAACATCAACTGTTTTGGCAGCCTGTCTTCCTTCATCCTTGTTAAGTGACCAAGCCATCTGAGCTCCCATACATGGCTCAGAAAAAACCGCCTAGGCACTAGTGCTCCTTTATTGATTGGTTCTTGCTGGGGCTTGGTGCAGGCGCTGCCCGCGCTGCCATTGCAGATAGTGGACTTCAACGGCGATGGGCTGAACGACATAGTCCTAGTGTCACACGACGACCTCTATGGCTGGGCACAGGTGTGTGCTGATTCTCTGCTTCCAATTCCACTCTTTCTCTCTCTGCGCCACACGGGCTTTCTGAGCTGGTATAACAGCAGCAAGCTTTGTCCCTTGTAGCAGTTTGCAGGGCCCTTGTTGGGGACGTTGTGTTCCTGAAATGCCTTGCATTACCGTGCTGTACAACTTGACCTCTCTGCCTGTGCATGTCATCGGTGCCAGCTGTCAAAGCAGCAGACTTTGTGCATTGTGGCAGTGTTCTGTGCCATCCTTGAGATCCTGGTGTTCATAAGCTGTCTTCCGCTGTCTGAAACACCTCAGGGCACTCTTTCTGTCAGTGAATGTCGACCAAAGAGGTATTTGGCGTGACCCCAACACCAGCAAATCCTGCCACATCCTTTTACCCAAAAAAACGATGTTTGCTTGTGAAGATACAAGACACGTGTCAGCTGTACAATAGGGATTGATGTGTCTGCCATGTGGCAGGTGCGGCATCCGGGGGGAGTTCCCTTTGCGGTGCTTATCGCCTGCCTCATAGTGGCGATGGCAGTGGTGTACTTTACGCAGCAGGCAGGACCAGAGCGGGGGAGGACCAAAAAGGGGCGCTCCACAGACCGAGTGGATTGATGTGGCTAAAATTAGGGGTTTCTATATATCAATTTAGATGATAGACCCCCCCTGCTAACCCTGCTGGAAGGGTGTCTGATGGTGGCACTTCTGTGGAGGACATGGAAGTGCTGCGATGAAACGCTTAAACGCAGATGAGCAGTGGTTGCTTGAGAATGAGAGCTCTGCATCAATCAACAGCGTTTCAATGACCATTTCTGATTTGTTGCAGTCTTCTACAGTAGAAGAACTTAGTTCTACTGTGTGGGGTGCAAGCTTCTGAGGCGCACCTCTTGTCTGAGAAGATTATCGTCTTAGTCATATGATTGTAAAGGAGATCAATCCAAGATTGGTATGGATATAGCAATCTTTTGACACGGTCTCTGCACATTGTGACTGTCAACTCTGGCCAAGAAGACTATGCTCATCGTATGTTCCAAACAGAGTCTGCCACAATGACAAAACAGCGGTGAATTAATTCATTGAGAGCTTCATATGCCTCCTGGCATCATCATGTCTGAATGTGAAGAAACTCAGGGGAGTTGTTGAGGAAAGGAGGATTTTACCAGAACATAGGTTTCCCCTTGATCTTGACCGAAGGGGAACTTGTACATTTGCCCAATTGATTCCCCTTTTGTGGTTTTGGCAACCACAATGATCCATTGACAGGGTGCTTTGTGAGCATCAAGCCTGCTGTGGGTGCATTGCAAATTGTTCACATGAACGGTAATGACAGGGACAGGGCCCATTCGAATGAATTCATGAAGTTGGCATTCCAAGCTTTTGCTAAGCAGCCAGCAAGCTTCTGGAATTTCTTTTCTTCTGACCATGAAACCGCAAGCATTTATTAAGGAACCCGTCTCGTTGAGAAAGGCTTTTCAGTAGAGCTTTACCTTTTCTGCTGAAAGGATATCACCGCAAGACCTTGCTTTGGTAGCACAGTGGGAAATACAGACCATTCTTCCCCAGGATCTTCCATCACCCACGAGTAATCCCTTACTAACACAATCACGAGCACCGTCAGCGCAGCCTTGACAAGATGCCTCCCCAGGCACATCCTGGGCCCGAGTCCAAACGGCAGCATGTATTCGGCAGCCGCCGGGCAGCTGCTGCCAGCTTCCCCTGCAGCTTCCTGGAAGCTGCCGGCTCCCTGACCCAGCCAGCGCTCCGGCTGAAAGCTGTCGTCGTTGTATTTCTGCGTCGACGCCCCCGTGTGGACGTACACACTCCAGCCCTGTAAACAGCACACATACAGCATCCATCAAGACAGCCGATACTCTCACTGAGTCCCTTTCAGCATCCAAAGTCATCTCAAAAGACAATATTCTGCCAGCTGCAAGCGTAACTTTGGCAGTGGTATCTGTATGACAGCTGCTCAGCTCACACTGACAGCAAGTGTCAGCAGGACGACAGCTTGAGCATCCCTGCAACTCAGGGCAAGATGCGCAGAGACTCACTGAAAGCTTCTTTTTGAGCTTGTTGGGCCGGTACATGCGCATGCAATCTGCAGCACAGAATGCAAACACAGTGGGAGGCTTAGCAATCATGACTGTCCAGAGCTGCACTCAGCATGCTCAAATGTGAATTGTTACCTTGGGAACACGGCGGCCGCAGAGCTCGAAGTCCTGCAGGGCACGCCTGAAGAGCGCTGGCACTATTGGGGTGATGCGAAGGACTTCTTGCACAACTGCACAGCACACAAGGCAGTTCAATGTCAGAAGATTGCAAGGATATTAACTCAGTGCATCCTGTTGCACAAAGTATTGCCATTGCTTCCAAAAGCTGCAACCGGGACTGAAGTAAACTTCTGGCAAAGAAGCTCGAGCTTAAGGCAGAAGAGCGCAAAACATGCTTTGTGATGCCTAGCCCTTTGTGAAGAATTTTAGAAAGGGTGTCGGCAATGGTTGCGAAGACACTTGTACAGTACTATGCGCTCAGTTGCATGCAGGCCCACAAGGCGCCCAGCGTTTGGTCTTGCCAATGCAGAAGCAGTTGAAGTCTGTCAAAGACTTGTTTTCCAATCAGATCAGATGAGACAAGATGGATGGTTCGTCGTGCACCTGCGCTGGTGTAGGGCAGGCTGTCCAGGTCAGCGGCCGTGAGGGGCCCACGTGACCCACGTGCAGCCAGCTCAGCGCTGACTAATTCCCTCGCTCGGCTACCGGCTCCCAAGTACTGCAGGATCTTCGCTGCAGTCGGGCCGGCAGACGCGTTGCCAAACGCGGCGGCAAATGTGTTGTCAATTATATGGTCATTGGACAGCGGTGAACCCCCTGAGGTGGAAGGTTCTTCAAGGCCAAGCATGTTGCCCAGGCAGGAGGTGCCCCTGTCCTGCAAAGGAGCACCAAGCTTTATCAGCAGCAGCCGCAATAATGTATAGATGCCAGCGAGCTAAGGCCTGCATTAGAAAACATTGCATTTTGATGGAACCTGAATCACAAAGGATCCTCAGGAAAGGGGAGCCTTCGGTCGTCAAATTGCCTCAGGCATGTCAATGCTGCAGGCTGGAGTTGGTCAAAGATTGTGACAAGTAAGACACATCTTTTCAAAGGGACAGGCGTAGAGAAAACCAGAAGGTGACTGAATGTGATCACCCAAAAGAGGTGCAGCCAAAAACCTGTGACTGCATGGCATCGATCTGCCCATTGATCAGATCCGTTATGTCCTTCCGGGCAGACAGCGCGCGGCTGTACGGCGAGGCCGGCAGCTTCACCGGCACCGTCTGGAAGCCGCCCTGCAGGTCGTCCATCAGCCGCGCCAGCTTCCTCCCGGTGGGAAGCTGCCCCGGCATGCCCAGCACCGCTGCCCCAAACATGGCCCACGCCCAATACTTGGTTTCCTCGTACCCCGAGAAGCTGCCCATCTCCGCCCATCTGCAGGCAGGTATCAGTATAACTGTTACTGATATTGAATGCATTTCCTGCCACAAACAAGATGCGTTTGCAGACGAGCTGCAAGTAATGGCTGCCACCTGTCCTAATCCTTGATGGACTCGCCAGATCCTAGCAAGACCAGATCTTTCACAGGCATGTAGTAATGTTGCCGTAATATTGCCCCAGACACAGCACAAGCCACACAATTTAAAGAAGACATTACAAGACAGTCACAGACCACATCCATGCCATCGTTCGGCGGCATTGCCAGTGCGAGACAGCAGTCTGGCTACAGGTCTCTGTTGTCCAGCTTCTCCCTTGCCAAGCCACTCACTACACTGGACTAGGCTAAAGTACTTCATAGGTGTTCTGCCCTGATTGGTGCGGCAGCGAGGAGCGCAGGGAAGGAAACAAATTTTCCAAGGTTGAAGCATGCGCACCGCTGGCAGAAGTTCTGTGTGCAGGTCTCCAGCTCAGCCAGCAGCGCGGCTACTGCCTGCTCGCTGAATGCCTCTCCCAGAAGGCGCTTCATTTTGAGGTGCTCCTCCCCCTTCAGCAGGTTCAGAGAACTCGGCCCCACCTGCACAGACACACTGCACTGTCACAATGTGACTCTGGCATTGCTCTCTAGGCACAGGACGAAAATGCAGAAAGCATCGCACAATGGAGAAGAGTTGTAATTAGTACACAAGGGTCTGTTTGGCTTCGGTTTGCGAGAATTAGATCTTAGCCTGTCCAGCAAGTGACATTGGGAGGATTTTGGCAGAGCCTCAGCATGCGAAATGCAGGCCAGTTTTAAGAGTGGTGGGATTTCTCTGCAGCCACAGTTGAGCAGCGTACCAGCTCTGCTGTCACATCTGGCCAAATCACCTCCACAAGGCGCCCCTCTTCCTTCAATACCTTTCTGCACGCCGCCTCATCAAATACCATGATTGTTGGACTTCCCAATATACTCGTCTTCCAGATTTTTCCGAACTTCGCGTTTCTGGCAGCCCTGCACAACATGCCAGATTCTCTGGTGCCGCAATGACAGGAGCAGGAACTGCCGCTGTGTGCTGAGGATCAAAGGCGCTGAGGGCAGGAGTACAAGAGAGCAAGGGAACCTGCCCAAAGCTGTCGCCTTTGAGCAGCAGGTCCAGAGTTTCTCCAACTATTGGGAGTCCCAAGCTTCCCTCTGGAAGGTCCATCTGAGATAGATCGCCCTGTATTCACAGTGCAGCCAATTTTAGATGCGTTCGATGCAGACAACAGATCGCTGTATTTTTGTCCTTCGAACATATTGCATTAAGTTATCTTCGTTTACCTGGATTTCCGGAGATGATCTACACGCTTTGTACCTCCTCAAAGCTACAGTCCTTGAATGCAGGAAAGTCACATGCGTTGATGGTACAGGACCCAAGCAGTTCCAAGATCCCTGAGTGATTGGCAAAGCTGGCATTGTCACAAGTATTTTTATTTAAGTTACTTGAGTTCGCAACATTCGATGGTGCGTTCTACTTTGCACCACCAGTAACCAATCCCCACCAAATGCTCTGATCATGTGCAATGAGCGTATCACACAATAGGTTCGAGAGTTTTTCAAATTTCCCCATCAACGAAATGTTAAAATTGGTTCTATGGCACGACGTGGGGACTCTCGGAAATCAATGCCATATATTAGCGTCTTGAATTTGGTGATTGGTCGAGATCAGCCGTTGGTAGCTGACGGAAGCTAGGGTTCCAATTTTAAATTCAGGACAGAAGGCAAGAGCCTTGAACTGCACAATCTTGGATTGCCACTAGATTTCCTCGCATGTATGTCATTCCAGCGGTTAATTATTTTCTACACACTACTTCTGCCTGACGGTTTCGACTGGCACTAGCCAAATCTATAGCTATTCTGCTAGCACTCTTAGTGCTCATCCCAGGCTGGTGTCCTGCATGTCTTCTCCTTGGGCTGTCACTTGTTTGTACTCGACTCAGGGGGCTCCATGCTTCCAGAATTTCTCACTCAAGCGCGCACAGAGGTGTGCCGGTAGTATAGCATGTATGCGTTGGGGCTGCATGCGGTTGCCTCATCCACTTCGAGCACAAAGCCGTCGTCGCACAGGTACCAGGAGTTGCCGCACTTGACATATGCCACATAGTGTCCTCCCTGCACACCAGCAGCCTTATCTGTAAGGTCTGACAGGTGCTCAACACCTACGCATTTATTATTATTATTACACGCTTTTCCTGCCAAGAGGCAAGGTGCGTCCTGCAGAC